>ERZ1673741.25-NODE-25-length-220967-cov-30.478697_pt1 | contig 220967 bp, 180 predicted proteins | sample MGYA00580209_ERZ1673741 | MGnify/ENA primary metagenome ERZ1673741 (study PRJEB41218, sample SAMN15661754) | gut metagenome | host: Homo sapiens | place: Canada: London | collected 2015-08-20/2019-03-30 | study: EMG produced TPA metagenomics assembly of... | reverse complement strand
TGCTGCAAGTATTATTATTTTTAGAAAATTAGGTGTTATTTAGGGATAGATTCTATGTCTACAGCGACAAAACAGCGAAAGCGGTTGTCGGCGGCAAGAAGCAGGGACACGATGCGGACGGCAACAACGACTACTCCGCAACCCTCAATATTACAAACGGTGCTGGACTCGTCAACAACGGCATTGTCCGCGTCGGAGCCTCCTACATTCTCGACAATGCCACGACCGATGAACTCGAAGGTCTGACCATTACGGACAATCCCGACAAGCCCGCGAACTACGCGGAACTCGCGAAGGCCTACCTGAACATCACGGATGCCTCCGCCGCAGAACTCGACAGACTCTATGTCGACGGAAACGGCGCTGTGACAATCCGGAACTCCACACTGACGGCGAATTCGATCACGCTTGCAGACGGCAGCTCCCTCACCCTTGATACGGCAGCAACCGTCACAGTCGGAGCTCTTGCTGCAGCCGACGGCACAATCACCATTGATGCCTCCAGCTACACAGACGGTCTCTACAAGCTCATCGACATCACAGGAAACGCCAAAGTCGACTACTCCAAGATTCTCACCGCCTTCGGAGAGAACCTCACCGTCATCGACAACGATCTCTGGATCGGCGCAGTCGACAGAAGCACCTTCCTCGTCGACTCCAGCTTCGCCGGAAAATACAACGTTGGTGATCCAATTGAAGGTCTGGAAGGCTTCTTCTACGGTTTCAACGCCTTCGCATCTGCGGAAAACATGTTCGACAACATCCACGACACAACGACAACCCTCAAGTTCTTCGGAGAACAGGAACTCGTCACGGATGCGGCAACCGGCGCGGCAAACAACCGCAACTTCAACATCCGCGCAAAACAGGATCTCACCCTGACCGCGGACGAAGCGGCAAAACTGACTCTGACCGTCAAGGACTCCACCTGGACGCACGGCGGCTCCACCAACAATGTCGGCGAACTCGCGTTCCTCAGCGATTCCGATGATGCGGTCCAGACCATCACAATCGGCGAAAACGTCACCATCGACACCAACGCCAAGATCTGGTTCGGACGCACCGCCGTGACGAAGGAAGTTCACGCAACCAATGTCATCATCAACGGTTCCATCATCCAGAAGCCGCACAAGGACGCCACAAGCGAACACCCGAACGCCAGCCTCTACGGCATTCACCAGATTCAGGTCGAAAAAGGCTCGACGGTCACGCTCAACGGGTCCATGCTGTTCGGCTGGAGCCTGCTCGTCAAGGGCGGAACCTTCAATGTCACCGAAAACGCTTCCCTGACCTGGGACGTCGACGCATTCGCACAGACCAACGGCAACGTTGAAGTCGAAAGCCGCCAAGAAACCGGCGGTCAGTTCAACGTCTCCGGAAGCAAGAACGTCAACCTGCGCTCCCTGACCATCAAGGACGGCGCCAGCAGCGCGTCCTTCACCAACGGTGCCGAAGCGATCTTCATCGACTACATCACTCTGGTTGAAGGAAGCTCCATCACCGTCGATGCGGCATCCACCGTCACCACCGGAACGCTGACCAACAACGGAACCATCACCATCGATGCAACCGGAGTCACCAGCGGTTCTCACAAGGTGATCGACACCGACGCCATCGCCGGAACCGGCAGCATCATCGCAAAAGACGGAACCCTCGCCGACGACATGAATCTGGTCATTGCGGACAACGACGTCTATGTGACCGACCAGAAACAGGACGTCATCTACGTCGGCGGCGTCAACGCCGCGGGCGAGAAGAGCGCGAACACCGCCGCTCCCGCTGAAGCTCTCCAGGGCTGGAACAAGTTCGACACCATGAAAGATGCGTTCAAAGCCGGCGCACTCGGCAACAACACCATCGACTTCGGCAACGCCGGACGTGTCGTCTCCGACAAAGCCTTCATCTACACTCCCGAAACAATCGAGCTCGGCAAAGGCGAATACATCATCACCAACGGTGCGGGCGCTTACCTCCCGAGACTGACGATGAACTCCAGAGATGTTGTCGTCAACATCAAAAAGGCTCATCTCACACTCTCGAAATACCGTTCCGGCAAGGACAGCAACGGCGAACTCGGCGGAGCCTCGCTCAACATCACCGATTCGCGCGTCGACGGCGGCAATGAAGTCGACGGTCTGATGTGGGTCACCAGCTACGCCGATTCCACGATCGAGATCACAAACTCCAGAGTCGGTCTCTGCGACAGCTACACCGGCGAGGCGGAAAACGTCACGCTCGGCAACACCGGCAGCTACCTCGACTGGGGTTCCTACGGCAACCTCGCGCTCAAGGTCTCCGGCACGGCGGTAATCAAAGATTCCACCATCTTCGCCGGCTACTACTTCAACGCCATCGGTGATGCGGACGGAGCGACCATCGACGTGACCAACTCCGTGGTCTATGCCAGCGCAGTTGAAACCGACGGCACGAACGGACTGGCGTCTCTCAGCCTCCACAACTCCGCGCTGCGCCAGTCCGGCTGGGGCAACGGCTCCGAGAACTACAACTTCCTCGTCAAGAAGGGAGCAACGGTTTCTCTGACCAACGGTTCCAACCTCTGGTGGGCAAGAGCCGCACAGGTCCGCGTGCCCTACGGCGGCGAACTCTGCGACTCCATTGTAATCGACAATGGCGGAAAGCTGGAACTCTTCTACGACTCCACAGCGGAAGTCGGCAACATCACCAACAACGGCGAACTCGTGATCTACGAATCCACCCTGAAGGCGCAGACCGTTACCAACAACGGTTACTTCGCCATCAACGGAACTTCCGCGATCACGGCGGAATTCTCCGCGGCCGGAACCGGATTCATCTCCATCCAGGATGCAGTGTTCGGAGCGGATACGGTCATCAACGCCTCCGCGAGCTACACGAATCAGGGCATCGGTTCTGAAATCCTCATGTTCGGAACAACCCTTCTTGCCAACGGCGCAAACATCAGCACCGGCTGGGACAAGAATCTGAGAATCGGCTTCGGCTCGAACGCCGTCAAGGCGAGCATCTCCATCACCAGCGGAGCGAAACTGACGGTCGGCGGAAGCTCCTATATCGGTTCCGCAACTGAAGATCAGGGCGATGCGGCTTACACCGTCTTCGTCACCGGCGCAGGATCCGAATTCAACGGCAGCGGAGCCGGCGGCGATCTCTATCTGAGAGCCGACGGCATGCTGACCATTCAAAACGGAGCAAGCACATCCTTCTCCTACTTCAACGGAAAAGGCGTGCTCAATGTCCTTAACGCAACGTTCAAGTCCCTGAACTTCAACATTGCGGATTCCGGCAAACTCACCTTCGTGAACGGCGCGAAAGCCACGCTCGGAAACACCGCGACGGCAAGCACCGCAAGAGGCGATATCTCCGTCAAGGGCGATAAAACCGAACTCAATCTCATCGGCGACATCAAGTACGGCCGCACCAATACCGCAGCCGACTTCACGGTGAAAAACAATGCGGCGGTTACCGTCAACGGCAACATCGAGCTTGGTTACTTCACCCAGACCTCGGGCGTCATGGCCTTCTACAAAGGCAGCCTGTCCCTCACGGACAACGCCAAGTTCACCACGGCGGGAACCGTCACCGTCTTCCTGGATTCGGCGATTGCAATGGACCACACCTCGCGTCTGACCTTCGGCGGACTCTCCGCGCAGAGCGGCTCCATCACCATCGCCGTCTCCGGTTACACGGACGGCATCTACAAGGTCATGGAAAACACCGGAGCCAATGCGGTCGACTACGCAACCGTCATCTCCAACTGGAGCGAAATCGAGAACATCGGTTACACGATCCTTGACAACTCGCTCTACATCGGCAAGGCCGATGCGGAAAACTACCTCGTCAACGAGGCCTATTCCAAATATAAATTCGGCGATGCGATCGAAGGCAAGACCGGTTACTTCTACGGATTCAACGCGTTCTCCTCGCTTGATGAAGCCGGACGCGCCGTCAAGGAAGCGACCAGGACCATCACGGTTGAAGCCGACCTCACGGAAGACGTCAACACTCCGCTGTTCGACCTCAAGGGCGACCTCATCCTCACGGCTGAAGCTCCCGTCACGGTCACCTGGAACGTCATCGGCAACGCCGCCGATGCACCGGATACCGACGGCAAAGTCTACCTCGTCAGCAAGGACGGTCTGAATCACACCTTCACCATCGGTGAAAACGTCACCTTGAACGTTCCGCAAAGCAGCTGGGGCGGCGCCTTCTACGTCGGTGATCAGTCCAAATGGGCAACCAAACTGAACATCGACGGCAAGGTCAACACCTACCTGTTCTACATCGGCGCCAAGTCCGAAGTGACGATTTCCGAAACCGGAAGCCTCACGACCACCTCGGAAAACCTCATCATGCGCTGGGATTCCAAGCTGACGGTCAACGGCAACGGCACGCTCGACGAAAACAACCCGCAGGTCAAACTCAGTTACGCGTCCATCCAGGGCGGCGACCTCGTGCTGAACAACACGGTCATGAACGCCGGCTCCTGGCTCCAGATGTGGAACCGCAACAAAGTGGACGGCAAGCAGGCTCCGACTCTCACGATGGACAATTCGGTCCTCATCGCGGGCGGTCTGACGGCAAGCGATGCGGAAGAGGCTGTCATCAGTCTCAACAACAACTCCACCGTCAAGATCAACGGAAACGCAGCCAACGCCGGAACAATGTCGGTCACAGACTCCGTCCTCAACGTTGACGGAACACTCACCAACAGCGGAACGATCAACGTCTACGGCAAATCCTCGATCAAGACGATCGACGTCAGCAACACCGGAATGATCATTCTGAACGACGGCACGACACTCGTCGACTCCACCATCATGGATTCGACCGAGCACACCGTCGCCTACGGCAATGTCACGGTCAAGGACGGTTACTTCGGCACGCTCGTCTTCTCCGGAAACAGCGGAGCTTCCGTCAACGGAACTCTTGAAGGACTCGTTGTCGTCGACAAACTCATGGTCGACCGCAGATACAATGATGCGGTCTCCGACGACATCACCGGAACGCTCACCGTCAAGGCGGGCGCAAACGTCGGCGTCAACGATCGCATGTACAACAAGGTCGGTTCCACGACCGTCATCGAAGCGAACGCCATTGTTACGGTTACCGGCGAGCTCCAGAACAAGGGAACCATCAACGTGGAAGGCTTCCTGTACCTGTTCAGCGAGAACGGCCTCGGCGAATCCGTTGCCGGACGCGACAAGAACAAGGGCGTCATGAACGTCAACGGCGGCAACGTCTACTACGCGGACGGCTCCAGCAGCAACGGCTGGTTCGGCGTCGGCGCCAAGATCCACAACGCCGGATGGGAGGATGTGCAGGAAGCCGGTTCCGAAATGAACCTCTCGAACAATGCGCTGCTTGACCTTACGTTCAACGGCGGCAATGAATACCCGACCAAGTACGGCGCGGCATTCGCGATCGGCACGGGCGCAACCCTGAACGTCGAATCCGGATCCACGGTCAAAGCCAACTCCGCGCTCCTCAACAAGGGCACGGTCAACCTCGACGGAACCTCCAGCATCACGGTCGGCGACCTCATCAACGAAGCCTCCGCCAAGATCAACGTCAAGGCAGGAAAAAATGTTTCCTTCAAGGCGGGCGCGCTGACCAACAACGGCGAATTCGCCGTTGACGGCGGCTCCTACCAGGGCGGAACCGTCAAGGTCATTGATCTCGACAGCATCACCGGAGCGGAAATCATCGTCAACAACATCGACAGCAAGTATGTCTATCGCGGCGATGACGGCGATGTTCTCTTCTCCGATGCTTCGAAGGAAATCCTCAAGGGCAATACAAGCTGGAGTTCGATCGCATTCGGCGATGCCGTAACCGAGGCCGGAACCGACTTCTACAAAGGAGTCAACGCATTCGACAACGGAACCGCCCTCTGGGCGCAGTTCGAGGAAAACGTCACCACCGAAGTAGAAATCGGCGCGGGCGACTTCACGGACGGCAATGTGACCTCAGCCAGCCATCGCTTCATCGGCGGGAAAAATGTTGTGATCCGCAGTACGGCCGCGGGCGATGATTATGCGGTTCTCAGCAAAGACTCAACCTTCGAGTACGGCGTTGCCGATGAAGCAACGATTGATGCCGACTACACCATCACCCTCGAAGGCAACCAGCAGTACGACTGGCTCCAAGTTCGCGCGGCTCAGAAAGACTGGCAGACCGGAAGCACGGAAGCCGGCAAACAGATAAAACTGAACGCCGACGGAACCGCGCAGGCTCCGGATCACCTGATCACGCTGAATGTCAACGGAAAAGTCATTGCCAAAACTCTGAACGTCAAAGAAGGCACGCTGATCAACATCGACGCTTCCAACGGCGGTTCGCTCACCGGAAACGGCAACGGAGGCGGCGGATACGTGGTCCGCGGAATGATGAACGTCATTGGCAAAAACGGCACGAACTTCGATTCCGAAGCGACCCTGAATCTGAACGGCGCCGCATTCACCGTCGGTTATGCTCCGAACAGCTCCAAAGTCCGCGGTCCCGCATTCGTGAACATCACGGACAAGGCGGTTGTCACGAACATCATGCACTCGTACCTCAACTTCCAGGCTCCGGGCTCCATCCTGAATGTCGACAACGCCAAGCTGGATGTCGGACACATCCAGGAAGCGACCGCCGGAAATGCAAGCTGCGACTTTACCTTCAACGTAAAGAACAAAGCGGATGTCCATGCCAAGAACTCCATCGTTCTCGGACAGGATGCGCAGAACGGCGACGACGGAATCTTCTCCTTCAACGTCGAAAACTCCACGGTCGCGGCAGACTGGAACATTGAACTGAAAACATTCTCCGACACGACTCTCTCCACGAGTAAAATGTCTGCGGCGAAAGATTTCATTCTCAATGGAAACCTCTCAATGCAGAACGACTCCACGCTGACGGTTGGCGGAAACTTCACGAACACCGGTTCGATCTCCGTCGGCTCCGGCTCCTCTCTTGATGTCGGAACCTTCATCAACAGGAACGACTTCAACCTGAACTGGAACGCCTCCCTGAAGATGGGCAGCTTCGACGCGACCTCCAGCTCGATCACGATCGACATGACCGGATTCGACAACAAGGAACACGCGCTCCTTGTGGTCAACAACACCACGCTCGACGAAACCGCCGTCATCAGCATCGTCGGTCAGGACTTCTACGACAAGTACAAGGGCTACCTCAGATACGACGGCAACACGCTGTACCTGACGGAAAACCTCTCCGCCGAAGTCTACGTCAGCAGCGGCTGGGCCGGCAAGGGTCAGGGCGAAACCGTTGACTACAACGGCAACACCTACACCATCGGCACCAACGCGTTCGGAACAGTCGAAGAGGCGAAAGCGGTCAACCCGCTCCTCATCCACATCGTGGACGGAACGATAAGCAAGACCGCGCTCGAAGCGGTGAAGACGGTTCTCGAAGGCGATGCAACAACCTACACGGGCGTCATCACAGCCGGAACCAGAGTCAACGACGGCGTCGACAACCGCCGCACTGTCGACGGCGACACCAATGTCACGGTCAACAGCGGAACGTTCAAGTCGAACCTCATCGGAGCCGACAGTCAGATCAGCGGCTCCATCCGCCGCAACGGCAACGTCACTCTGACGATCAACGGCGGCAACTTCGAAAAACAGATTGCCGGCGGCATGTACTTCTACGCTCAGAACCCGTTCGACGAAGCGGTTCTGGTCGGAAATGTCAACATGACGATCAACGGCGGAACATTCGACGCCCGTGTCTACGGCGGCAACTTCGCCTATCTGGACAACGAGTTCTCGGCTCAGACCAAACTCATCGGCGACATCAACCTGACGATCAATGCGACCAATGAGATCACGTTCAATGAACATGTCACCGCGGGCTCCCGCGGAACGGGACGCATCTACGGCGACATCAACGTCAAGGTCACCGGCGAAGGCAGCAAACTGAACTTCACCGGCAAGCTCATCGGCGACAGCAACGCGGGAGGATTCTACAAGACAGCAAGCGGCTATGGAGAACAGACCTATGTCTCCGGCGACCGCATCGTTGAATTTGCAAACTTCCAGGGCGACTTCAACGCCGAGCTGCTCATGTTCAAGACCCTCAACTTCTCCGAGGGAACAAACATGACCTTCACGAGCGTCAGACTCGACGTCTCGAACGTCAGCGAATGGAACTTCGGTTTCGGAACGGAACTGAACATCAACGCCGGACTCAACAGCTTCGAGGGCGACGAACTCGCCTTCGAACTCGACGGCTGGGACAACAGCTCCGACTGGACCGCCATCAACGGCGCGAAAGATTCGATGATCGCCGGCTGGGATAAAGCGGGCTCCGTCTCGTTCTTCCTGAACGGTTCGGAATACGCCGCGTCCTGGGATGCCGCGGCAGGCGCATGGTGCAACTCCGAACTGGGCGTCAAGCTCGGTCTCGGCGACGACCAGAAGTCTCTGCTCATCGGCAAGCTCGCGTAACAAACGTGCCGCCCGGTTTCAACGCCGGGCGGCTCATAACTCCGAAAGGATACTAACCATGGAAAAAAATAAATACGAAGCCCCCGCGGCGGAAGAACTTGATACAACCGTCTTCACCGGAGATGGAGGAGTCACCGACCCAATCCCGGGTGGAACACCCTGATTGCTCCTTCAGGATTCTTTATGCAGAATTTCATTTTGCAACCCCTGGAAGACCGGATTATTCTCCGGGATTCCACTGAAGCTCATCCGTTCCAACTGGAGCGGATGAGCTCTTTTACCGGAATTCCCCTTTCCGGACCGGAGAGCGCATCTCCGAATCTCATTTTCTCCAACAGCGTTCCCGAAAATGCAACGCTCCTCAAACGCTGGGAAAACGGAGAACTCGCGTTCGACAGAGATTCCCTCGTTTTCCATATAACTATTTATAAAAAAGAATTACTGACAACCAGCCTCCGCAGTCTTGTCGCCTCCTGGAGCATGGGACTCTCCGCCGCCTTCGCTTCCGCCATGCTGCGCGGTGCGAACATCATCCCCGTCCACGGAGTTCTGCTCGACACCCCGAAAGGCGGACTTCTCTTCTGCGGACAGGGCGGAGTCGGCAAATCCACCACCGCGCGCCGCTGGCGTGAAGCCGGAGGCAATGCCCCCGCCGACGACATGGTTCTGCTCGAATACGGCGATCATGAAATCGCCGCACACCCGCTCCCGACCTGGAGCCGATGCAGCGAATCCGTTGAGGGCGAATATTTTCCATTCTCAAAACGCATCGTTCTCAACCGCATTTTCGCAATCGGGCGCGACCCCGTCAGGGAAAACATCCGCCCGATTCCAGAATGGCAGTATTTTATGAATATACTCAGCGCCTGCACTCTGTTCACCTCCTACATGACGAATCTGCTTCCGGAACCGGAACAGAAACGGATGCTGGAGACCGTCCGCAGCGTCGCCTCCCGGCTTTCCGGACACTTTCCGCCGGCCGGAATGTTTGCACATCTCGATGCGGACCTCACCCAAACCCTGAAGGATTATCTATGAAACTCAATCCCTTTGCCATGATGCGCGAAGAATTTGACGGAACCGGAATCGTGTTCGACCCCGACCGCAACAAGGCGATTTCCCTCAACAGAACCGGCGTCATCGTCTGGAATGTTCTCGCAAAAGGAGGAACCGGAGCCGATGCCGTCCGCGCCCTCCTCGCCGAATTTCCGGACGCGTCCGAAAAACAGGCAAGTCAGGACGTCGCGAAGTTTCTCGATATTCTGCGCGAAAAGGCGCTGCTCTCCGGCGACTGACCGATGGTTTTCTACAAGGGAGACAGCATGCGGGGAGTTTTCACCCCGGGCGACACGCTTCACCTTGAAGCGGTTCCGTTCGCGGAGCTCCGCCCGGGCGATATTGTCGCGATCGAAGCGGAACGCCCCTATGTGCATCGTGTCATCCGCATCGACGGTGCGCGCATCACCACGCAGGGCGACAACAATTCCGCTCCGGATCCGCAGCCGCTCACACCGGAACAGCCCTTCCGGCGCGTCGCCGCCGCCGCGTCGTTTGACGGAGTCCCGCGCAGCTTTCATTCCGGAACGCAAGGCATGAAGGACTTCCGGAAACATCAGCGCGGCCGCCGCACCCGCGCCGCGCTTCTGCGTCTGTTCTCCCGTCTGGAGCCATTGCTCTTCTGGCGTTTTGAACTCCGCCGCACCCTGTTCGCGAAGACGGTCGGCTACAGCCGGTTCGGCGTCACGGCCGCGCACCGGAGCCCGGACGGCGCGATCCGTTTCCGCACCCCGCTCTGCCGTCTGTTCTTCCGTCTGCCGAAAGAGGAAAAATGAACGAAACGCAATTCTACACTCTGCTCGGCTCGCTCGTTTTCGGCGGAAGCGACACTCTTTGGAAAACCTTTTCTGCCGAAGAGCGGGAAGAACTCTGCCGTCTGGCGCGGCAGCGCAAACTCGGCACGCTGTTTTACCGCAGACTTTACAAAGAGCTTCCCGAACCGTACGCGCAGGAATTCGGGAAACTGTACCGTGCAGCAGCCGCACGCGCCATGCTGGAACTGGCGGAACGGAAACGGCTTTTTGATCTTCTGGCAAAAGAGCGTATCCGTTTTGCGCCGATAAAAGGACTCGATCTGGCATTCCGGCTCTACCCCGATTCCGCGCTCCGTCCGCACGTCGACTGGGATATCCTGTTTCATCCGGACGACATTCAGCGCGCGCGTCTTCTTCTGGAAGCGAACGGCTGGAAACCTTACGGCCAGTACCGCGATTCCAATCCCGGCGAACACCATTTTGAACCGCTCTACCGTCATGGGCTCGCTCTGGAACCGCATTGGACACTGCCGAACGTCTCCAATCTCACCGCGCGGAAGCTCTGGGAGAATCTGAAAAAAGACGAATCCGGAATTTACCTGCTCCCGCCCGAATGGAATCTGCTTCTGCTCATCGCGCATGCAACGAGCATCGATTTCCGTCATGTTCCGCCCTGGAAACTTCTTCCGGACGCGGGCTTCCTGCTTCAGAAAGAGACGGCCGACTGGGGGAAAGTCCGGGAGCTTGCCACGCGGCATGATGTTTTCTCCCCCGATCTGTTCCTCGGTGCGTGGATGGAGTTTTTCCCCGCCGGGATGCTCCCCCCCGAAGCGGAGGATCCCGAAGCGGCGGCGCTCATCCACGCTCTCGGAGGTGCTGCGCACAGACTCACCAAAGACCCGTACGAACAGCTGATGAACAAGCCGGAAAAAATCTCCGTGTCATGGTTCAAGAAACGGTTGAACATCTATCTGCATCCGCACAGGATGCTGCGGAAATACGGAATCCGGAAAAATTCCGTCCCGCTGTTCCTGTGGTGCGTCATAAAGGATTTTTGCGGAAAAACGGCGGCATTTTTCCATTTTCTCTTCCGGAAAGATCCGGGCAGCCGCAGTTATTACACACTGCTCGACGACCTTCACGCGCTCGACTGCAAGCGGAAAAGCGTCCGCGGGGAAAAAGCTTGATTTTCCCTCTTTCCATGATATATTCCCTCCTTCAAAGGAAACATCATGAACGACAAATTCAAAGGTCTGATTTACGGAGCGGTCGCCGCGGCAACCTACGGCATGAATCCGCTGTTCGCCCTGCCCCTCTACAAAGAAGGTCTCACCGCGGATTCCGTCCTCTTCTACCGCTATGCGCTCGCGGTCGCGATGCTTGGAATCACGATGCTCATCCGGAAAACACCGTTCGCCGTCAGCGGGAAAATGCTGCTTCTGCTCTTCGCCGGCGGACTGCTGACCGGCTTTTCCTCGCTGTTTCTGTTTCTCTCATACAACTACATGGGCGCGGGAATTGCATCAACCATTCTCTTCGTCTATCCCGTCATGGTCGCGGTGATTATGGCAGTCTGTTTCCATGAAAAAGTCACTCCGGCGACCATCTTCAGCATCGTGCTTGCGCTCACGGGAATCGCTCTGCTCTACAAGGGCGAGGACGGCGCGACGCTGAGCACGAAAGGCGTTGTTTTCGTTCTGCTCTCGGCTCTCACCTACGCAGTCTACATGGTCGCGGTGAAACAGACAAAGCTCCGCGAAGTTCCCGGAATGCCGCTGACCTTCTACGTTCTTCTGTTCGGAGTGCCCGTCTTTTTTCTCCGCCTCCGATGCGGGATCGATCTGCAGACGATCCCGTCCTGGTTCGCATTCGGGAATGTCGTCATGCTCGCACTCCTGCCAACCTACCTTTCGTTCCTGTTTATCGCGCTCGCGGTGCGGTACGTCGGACCGACGCCGACCGCGATTCTCGGTGCGCTGGAACCGGCAACAGCGGTGTTCTTCAGCGTTCTTCTCTTCGGGGAACCGCTGACGCTCCGTCTTTGCATCGGAATCCTGCTCATCATTTCAGCTGTGACGCTGATCATCCTCGGCAAGCCGCTCGCCGAACGGCTCGCCAAGTTGAGACGCTGATCAGACTTTCGTAACAACCGCAAGCCCGCTGAAGTCCGTCAGCCCGCTTACAAAAAGTCTGCCGTCCCGAACCTCAACGACAACGGATTCGGGCTTGTACACTGCTTCCAAAGTTCCGATGCACGGGAGCTCAATGGATGACGGCGCATTTCCGAACGCGTGAATCACATAAAGCCCGCCATTCTCCGCCGTACGGGCGACCGCCTGCCAGCCGAGCGGCTGCTCGTAAGATTCGCTCTGCAGACGGCGCGCAATCCGCAGGGAACCGCGATCCACAAACGGACGCACGTGGTTCTGATAGAACCGGACGCCCTCCCGGACGACCGCGAAGTTCTCTTCCGTCAGCTTCGAGGGTTCGCCCGAAAGGCAGAGCCTCCCGAGAAAGCCGGAAGCCAGCAGATAACAGAGATATTCCGGCGAGTGATACTCCCGCACCGTAGCCCAGATCTGGTTCCGCGACATGGGAATCTGAAGCGCGGTGTTCGCTCCGATCAGCGGAATCCCGAGCGACTCGTGCGCATCCGAGAAGCTCGCCATATTCCCGACGCTCATCCAGTCCGGACTCAACCGGTGTCCGCCCGAAGCGCACAGTTCCAGAACCAGTTCGGGAAACTGTTCTTTCAGGTGGCGGAAATAGGCGCGGACGCTCTCCGTGTACTCCGCAGTTGCATATGCGGGCGAACCGTTCGCGGCGTCCGCACGCTTGAACGACGAGTTGTAATCCATCTTGATGTAGCCGATCCCGTACTTGCGGACGACCTTGCACATGGTGCGGTCCATATATTCCCAGACCGCCGGCCTGCGGAAATCGAGAATGAAACGCCCGGTCGCCGAAACAGGTTCGCCCCCGAGCGTAAGCATGTACTCCGGATGTTCCCGGAAGAGCGCGGAATCTCTCCGGCAATGTTCCATTTCGAACCAGAGACCGGGAATCATTCCGGCGCGGCGGATGGACTCAATGAACGCGCCGAATCCGCCGGGGTAGCGCTCCGTCCGGATCGAATCCCAGTCGCCGAGCGCAGTGAACCAGCCGTCGTCAAGCACGAAATAGCGCAAACCGAGTCCCTTCACACGCTCAATTTCGGCGTTCAAATTCTCAGGATAAGGCTTGCACCACGTTGTGCAGAATTCATTGAAGAGAACCGGATAATCCTTCTCCGCCTCCGGATGCGTTTCCGCCAGACACAGCGGACGCTCCGTCAAGCGCTGCATGGCGTCTTCCACGCTGCCGCGCACGCAGGTGACAGCACACGGCATGGAGCGGAACGTCTCTCCTGCTTCCACCCGGCGGTTCCAGCCGCAGAACTCGTCATCCGGATACCCGCCGGAAACATTCAGAAAATCACTTCTGCGGAAGAGTTCAATCTGCCACGGTCCGAGCGCGCCGACCTGTGCCGCCCAGACAACGCCGAACTCCGTATCTTCAAATGCAATCGAGGGGAAGAACTCCTTGACGACCTTCGTGCTGTTCTGTCCGAACCGGAGATTCCGCGCCGCGAAACGGCTCCAGGAAGCCTCCAGCCCGAGCGATTCCGCGGACTGCGCATCCGGCCGCCCTTCCGCGCTCCAGAACGAGCGGAAACGGTGAATGCGGTACTTGCCGCTCCCCTCATCCCGCTGGAAGGGCGAGAGAAGCCCGAGGTTGAAACTTTCGATCAATTCGAGCGTCACCGCTTTTGCGGAACCGTTCCGGAATTCCGCGTGAACCTCAAAGAAATGACCGTTTTCCGGAACAGTCAGGACATGCGTGAGTTCGAGTCCCTCTTCCGAACGGAGAAGCGTGCGGATCACGTTTCCCTCACGGGTCTGTCCGGCGAACTTCAGAGTCCCCATGATTTCCTGCGCCTTGAGCGAACAGCAGTCGCCGCTTCCGCCCGTCGCGTCGTCGCGGAGCTTGATGCAGAGAAGCGGCTCCAGGCTGATGGAATTTATTTTGCTTCCGCACGCTTTTGTATAAGCTCTCGCCGCCGGACTGTCGTTGAGCGGCCCCTGATGCGGCGGGATCATCGCGCGCATCGCGGTCGGAACGATCAGGAAACCGACGGTCTCGCCGTTCCGCAGGTACACGGCGGTCATATCGCCGCACGGGAATTCTGAAATGAGTTCAAACGGGTACATGGCATATTCCTTTTTTCTGAAAAAGTTTTTTTCCTTAACATACACCGAAACCGGAAAAATCAAATGTCCGCTTCTCCGAAAAACATATCCGTTTCTTCAAAAATTACAAAAAGATCCGGTTGACACGGGAAAAAGGAAAGAAACCAACCGAAAAGGAGGAATTTATGGCAGCCGAACCAAGCGGTTACACCATCACGGTCTCCTGCACGCAGGATCCGGAAATCGTATTCAACTGCAAAGCCAAAAAACGCCCGGGCATCCGCCTCGTTTCAAAAATCGACGTCACGACCGACCGCTCCCGCTCCGCAAAAGAGTTTGAACCCGGCGGTCTCGTGGAAATCACCGACGGACAGCTCACCGTTCCCGACGACCCCGAACTGGAAGCGCGCATTCTTGCAATCATCGGCAAAAAAGGAACCGTCGTTTTCCGCGGGGCCACTTCAAAACGGGAGGTCAGATACACAAACGCGTGGTTTGCCTCCTACACGCCCGAAGAAGCCGCGCTCGACAGCGCCCAGCCGACCGCCGTCATCACCATTCAGTCCGCTGGCGGCGCCGCCGCCCTTCCCTCCGTTGAAAACTCGGGAGCGCAAGCATGAACTTCAGCACAAAAGAGGAACTCATCCGCCGCCCGCCCCTCCGGACACATACGCTGCATCTGCGCTCCGGACACAATCTGAAAGTGACCGCGCTCCTTCCGGAAATCCGCGCGCGCTTTCCGCTGATCGGAACATGGGACAAACTCGTTCTCGCGCTTCAGCACGGTGTAGTCGAACCACAGCTTTCCGCCAAAGATGCGGCGGCTTTTCTCAACGCCTTTCCGCTTGATGCCGCCGCGGCGGGAAAAAAGATTCTGGAACTCTCATCGGAATACGACCGTCCCCGTGTTGCCGGCGGAACGGAATCGGAACACTTTCTTGCCGCGCTCGAAGGCATCGCGGGTCTGCGGGGTGAACGATGAGCAAATTCGCATCTCTCACCCTGGAACTCGATACAACTCCGTTTGAAGAGGCGCTGCAGGAGTGTGAAAACGCGGTGAACGGACTCGACGCCTCCGGTTCCGCCGACGTTTCCGGAAACAGCGGAACCGAAGCCAATATCACCGCCGCCGTTCAGAACGCGCTTGATTCAGCCGGTCTTCCCGCAATCGCGGCGACCCTGAACACGGTCAGTGAACAGCTCTCGGAGATCTCCGCCGCGCTGAACGGCATCGCAAGCGAAAAAGCAGTCCGTTTCGAGCTCGTTTCCGCCGTGTAAGGAGCATCCGCGCTCCGGACAGAAAGAAACCGCCCCGGAATTTCCAGCGAGGAAGTTCCGGGGCGGTCCGTTTATATGCGGAACATGAAATTTTTATTTTCCGCAGCAGTTTTTGAATTTTTTGCCGGAACCGCAGGGACACGGCTCATTGCGTCCGACTTTCGGAGTCTCGCGATGGAACGTAATCTGAATGTCGCGCGTCTCCTGGTCCTCCTCCGGATTCTCCGGATCAGCGGAAATGTCCTCCACCGGACCGAGACCGCCGGAAACGAGGTTCTGCGGAAGATTCGCGAACAGCTGTTCGAACGCGGCAAGGCTCGTTGCGGAGCGGAACATGTTCGAGAGAATTTCCTGGTCGATGGCCTGGATCAGCTCGTCGAACATCTTGAAGGCTTCCTGCTTGTATTCAACCAGCGGGTCCTTCTGCGCATAGGCGCGGAGACCGATTCCGGCGCGGAGCTGATCCATTGCGCGGAGGTGTTCCTGCCAGAGACGGTCGATCGCATCAAGAATGATGTGGCGCTCGAGCCACTTCAGCCCTTCCGGATCCTCATACGTCTCTTTGACCTTGTACATTTCGATGATGCGGTCGACGATCGCCTTCTTGATCGCCGCGACATCCGGCGTCTTGTCCGCTTTGAAGAAGAAGATGTCGTCGTTGAATCCGATCGGGAACGTGGTGTTGAGCCAGCCGAGCAGATTGCCGCGGCTGATCGTCTCTTTCGACTCGGAGTCGCAGAGGCTGACGGCGACCTGGATGCGGCGCTCCACCTCGTCCTCGACGGTATCGAAGATGAAGTCGCGCGACGAGTCGTTCAGCAGAATCTCCTTGCGGATTCCGTAGATGACTTCGCGCTGTTTGTTCATGACGTCGTCGTATTCGAGCGTGCGTTTGCGGATGGAGAAGTAGTGCTGCTCCACGCGGCGCTGAGCGGTTTCGATCGACTTGTTGAGCCACGGATGCTGAAGCTCCTCGCCCTCTTCCAGACCGAAACGCTCCATGATCTTCACGATGCGGTCGGAACCGAAGATGCGCATGAGGTTGTCTTCCAGCGAAACATAGAAGCGGGAGGCGCCGGGGTCGCCCTGACGCGCGCTTCGACCGCGAAGCTGACGGTCGATTCGGCGGGAATCGTGACGCGAGCTGCCGATCACATAAAGACCGCCGAGTTCCGCAACGCCGGGGGCGAGCTTGATGTCCGTGCCTCGTCCCGCCATGTTCGTGGCGACGGTCACCGCGAACTTTTCGCCCGCGCGCGCAACGATTTCCGATTCGCGCGCATGGTTTTTCGCATTCAGCACATTGTGCGGAATGTTGCGCATCTTGAGCATGCGGCTGAGAATTTCGGAGTCTTCCACTGAAATCGTGCCGAGCAGAACGGGCTGTCCCGTCTTGTAATGCGCCTCGACCTCTTTGAGGATGGCGTTGAATTTTTCGCGCTTGGTCTTGTAGACGCAGTCGTTGTAGTCCACGCGGCGGCACGGCTTGTTGGTCGGAATGACCATGACGTCGAGCTTGTAGATCTGGTGGAATTCGCTGGCTTCCGTTTCCGCGGTACCGGTCATGCCGGCGAGCTTCTCGTAGAGACGGAAGTAGTTCTGAATGGTAATCGTCGCGAAAGTCTGCGTCTCTTCCTCGATGGTGACATTTTCCTTCGCTTCAAGCGCCTGGTGGAGCCCTTCGCTGAAGCGGCGTCCGGGAAGGATTCGTCCGGTGTGCTCGTCGACGATGAGGACTTTGCCGTCCTGAACCACATAATGCACGTCTTTTTCATAGAGGCAGTATGCGCGGAGAAGCTGGGAAATATCGTGGAGTTTTTCGCTCTTGAGGGCGAACTGCTCCTGGAATTCCTGTTTTTTTTGAATCTTTTCCGCATCGGAAAACTTGGGATCGACGTCGATGTCGTGCAGGGATTCGAGAAGGTCGGGCAGAACGAACGCGTTCGGGTCGTCGCCCGAAATCAGCGAGCGTCCTTTTTCCGTGAGGTCGGCTTCATGGTTGCGCTCTTCCATGGAGAAGAACAGATCGCTCTGAATTTCCTGAAGAAGACCGCGATTCTGTTCGCTGCGCGCCATGAGTTCCGCCTTTTCCACGCGCTTGAGGATCTCGGGATCTTCAAGAACGCGGAGCAGTTTTTTATGCTGCGGCATGCCCATTTTGACCTGAAGCAGCTTCGTGACCGCCTCTTCCTGCTGTTCGTCGGTGGAGTTCTCGTTGTCGAGCACGGTCTTCGCCTCCTGAACAAGGCGGGCGCAGAGCAGGTTCTGACGATTGTAGAGGTCCGCGATGGCGGGTTTGAGAGAATCGAACTGATGCGTGGAGTTCGCGACAGGACCGGAAATGATCAGCGGAGTTCTGGCTTCGTCGATGAGGATCGAGTCGACTTCGTCGATGATGGCGAAATAGTGGTCGCGCTGAACGAGCTGTTCCTTGCTGGAGGCCATGCCCATGTCGCGCAGATAGTCGAAACCGAATTCGCTGTTGGTTCCGTAGGTGATGTCGCACGCGTACTGCGCGCGGCGTTCTTCCGGGTTCATCTCGTTCTGAATGCAGCCGACCGTAAGCCCGAGGTACTTGTAGACGAGTCCCATCCATTCGGAGTCGCGCTTGGCGAGGTAGTCGTTGACCGTGACGAGCTGGCAGTTCTTGCCGGTAAGCGCATTGAGGTAAAGCGGCATGGTGGCGACGAGGGTTTTGCCTTCGCCGGTCGCCATTTCCGCGATTTTCTTTTTGTGGAGCGCAATGCCGCCGATGATCTGGACATTGAACGGGATCATGTCCCAGGTGAGCTCATGGTCGCAGACGACCGCGGTGGTTCCGCAGAGGCGGCGGCAGGCGTTCTTGACGGTCGCGAAGGCTTCGCAGAGAATGTCGTCAAGGGTTTCGCCGTTTGCGAGGCGGTCTTTGAACTCCTGCGTTTTCGCTTTCAGCTGATCGTCGGTCAGCTTCTGATACTCTTCTTCGAGTTTGTTGATGCGGTTGACGAGCGGCGTCATGCGCTTGACGTCACGCGCGGACTTGCTGCCGAAAATGGCTTTCAGAATATTGGTAAGCATGGATTACGTTCTTTCTCAGGCTTTGGCGCCCGCGCCGGAACCGGGGGTCGAAAGCGGGACATTGTCTTTGCAGAGCGGACACTCCTCCGGAAGATAGGTCGGAAGGCTGAGCTGGAGCAGACTGAAAAGCGGAATCCCGAAATCGGCTTTGCCGCCGCTGCGGTCGGTGATGATGGAGACTGCAACCGGAATGCCGCCGAGTTTCTTCACAAGCTCGATGGTCTGCTTGACGCGTCCGCCTTCGGTCACGACGTCTTCCGCGACAATCACGCGTTCACCCGGCTTGATCGAGAAGCCGCGTTTGAGAACGAGCTCATCGTTGACTTTGTCGGCGAATATGGATTTGAGTTTAAGCGCACGGGCGACTTCCTGACCGACGAAGAGACCGCCGACGGCGGGGGAGATGACGGTGTCCGCCTGAATTCCCCGCTCCGTCACGCGGCGGGCGAGTTCGGCGCAGAGACGTTCGCCGCGTGCGGGGTCGACGAATACGAGAGCGCACTGGAAAAAGCGGTTGCTGTGTTTGCCGCTGCGGAGTTTGAAGTGACCCGTGAGCAGAGCTCCGGCGTCCTGAAGTTCCTTGACGATTTGTTCCTGGGTCATAGCCATTTTATCAGAAGTCCTTTCATCTGAATGTATCGGAAGAGGTCGGTTCAATGCGGAGATGGAAATCAATTTTCTTATCTCCGACATTCAACGAGATCATGGTGTTGAGACGTGTGAGCAGAAGCGCGTACGGGATTTTGACCTCTCCGCCGGGAACGGCTACGGCCACGCAGCAGTCGCCGAGAATCGGCTCCGCATGACGCAGAGCGAGCACGAGATCGTGGAGTTTCATCAGTTTTCCGCGCAGCTCCGTATCGAACTGATAGGGTTTGTGGCATTTCGGACACAGTGTCTGGAAATCTTCTTTTGCAACATCTGTCAGGTCGAATTTGACGACTGCATCGCAGCCGGGTTCCGCGCAGACGAAATCGAGTTGAGCCTTGCTCTTTTCCATTTTCATGATAGTACAATATCCCCTGTTATTTTTATATTCAAGAATGGAATATAGCATAGATTTCCACAGAATAAAGCGGAAAATGAAAAAAAAACGAAAAAAAACGTTTTCTCAAATATTCTCCATAACTTTGCACGAAAACGGGAAGTTCATGCGCTCTGATCGAACCAATTTAGAGTTTTCTTCCCGGATCTTATTGACAAACGGGCATTAAAATGCTATATTACCATCTGCAACAATAATTTTTTACCAATGGAGAAGCTACTGCCCATGTTTAAAAAAGTCTGGACCGCGGAAATGATCGAGTCGCACATCCACATGACTCATGACAATAAAGAACCTCTCAATTCCCATTATTACGCGACCCAGTATCCGAGCGTCTACGCGGCGGCGGAACGCCTCTTCGGCTCCTGGGGAGAAGCGATCAACGCGTGCGGATTCAACTACAACGAAATCCGCAAATACAAAGTCTGGAACCGGAGCAAAGTCACCGAAACCATTCGCGAAATGGCCCAGGCGGGGAAAAACATCTCCAGCCAGAAAGCGCAGAAGGAACACAAATCCCTCTACATGGCGGCCATCCGCTACTACCGCTCCTGGGGAAAAGCCGTCATGGCCGCCGGCATCGACTACCGCTCCGTCCGCAAACGCAGAAGCATGTCCGTAAGAGAAATCAAGGAGGAAATCCTCCGACTCCATAAGGCAAACGTCGACCTCTCCTACTGCAATATGCGCGCAAACTACCAGTACCTCCTCGCATACGGCATGAAAAAACTCGGAGAAGGAAGCTGGGCTACCGCTCGACGCGTCTGCGGAATCAAAACGAACTACCGCATCCCGCCCGCAAAACGACACAAAAAACGCATCGCCGTCGCCCCAGAAAACTGAACGTTTCAGACGAAGCTTCCGGATGCAACATCATGGCTAAATTCTGTGCTCGCTGCGGAAAAAATGTAAAAGCAAAAGCGGATCCCGCGGACGGCCTCCTCCACTGTCAGGAGTGCGGCGTCACGCTCGGATACTCCGCCTCCGCCCTGCCGCCGGGAACCGTGATCGCGGGATTCCGCATCGAAGAACCCATCGGACACGGCGGAATGGGCGTGGTCTACCGCGCGACTCAACTCAATCTGCAGCGTCCCGCCGCCCTCAAAATCCTCTCCGACGAACTCTCCGACGATCCCGGGTTCGTCGAAAGCTTCTTCCATGAAGCGCGTGTCGCGGCAAACCTTATGCACCCGAATATCGTCCAGGCGTATTCCGCCGGAACCACCCGCGACGGCATCGACTATTTCGCCATGGAGCTCATCGAGGGACGCCCCCTCAACGACCTTCTCGAAGAAAAACCGCTCAGTTTCATTCCCGCTCTGCAAATCGCCCTTCAGATCGCCCGCGCTCTTGAGTACGCATGGAGAAAAAAATCTATGTGCCACGGCGACATCAAGCCGGAAAACATTCTTGTGACGCCCTCCGGAAAAGTCAAGCTCGCCGACCTCGGACTTGCCCGTTCCGTCCACGAAGAACGCGTGAAACGCGACGTCATGGTCACTCCGCTTTATGCCGCGCCGGAACTCATTGCAGGCAAACAGACTGCGGCGAATCTGCGCTCCGACATGTACTCCTTCGGCGCGGCGCTGTATCATATCCTCATCGGACATCCGCCGTTTGAGGGCGATACGGTTGAACAGATCTACCGCCGCCATCTCAAGGAAACTCCCATTCCGCCCGTCGAATGGAATCCCGGAATCCCCCGCGAACTCTCCGCCCTCGTCATGCATATGCTCGACAAGACGCCGGAGAACCGTCCGCAAGGCTGGACGGAAGTCATTGCGGCACTCAACCGCATCCTCGGCGACGCCGAACAGACGAATGCGGACGACCGGCGCTCCCCGCGCGGAATCTCCGCTCTGCGTCTTGCGTTTTTCACGGGTGCGGCCCTGCTTCTGGTCGCCGCCGCCATCCTTGCTTACCGCTACTACCGGAATCAAAACAGACCGCTCGACATTCCGGAACTGAACCTTCCCGTCACCCCCCGCGGCGAATGATTCCGCGATGAACTTCGAAGACAAATTCAGACGCCGCATTCTCTACAGCCACATTCTCCGCGGCGAACGCGGAATGACGCTGACGGCGTACCTGACCCGCCGCTTCCCGCGCTTCGATGCGGACGGCTGGACCGCGCAGATCCGGAACGGAAAAGTGCAGGTCAACAGTCTTCCCGCAGAGCCGGAAACCGCGCTCCGCGAACATGACTGCGTGGCATTCTTTCCCGAACCCGCGTCGGAACCGGAAGCGGATCTGCATTTCCGCACGCTTTACGAGGACGAAGCGCTCCTCGTGTTTGAAAAATCCGGAAATCTCTGTGTTCACCCGACCGGTCCCTTCTACCGCCACACCCTCTGGTATCAGGCGGGATTGAAGTACGGAGAAATCCGCTTTGTGAACCGCCTGGACCGCGAAACCTCCGGTCTGCTTGTCGCCGCGCGCACCCCGGAAGCCGCAGCGGCAATGTGCGCAACCGCAATGAAAAAAGAGTATCTGGCACTCGTCTTCGGCGACTTTGCGCACTCCGTACGCGCGCGCGGAAGGCTCGTGCACGACGTCGCCAGCGCAGTCCCGAAGAAAAAACGTTTTCTCCCGGGCGATTTTTCCGTCGACGATCCGGACTCCGCGGACACCGAGCTGATTCCCCTTCGCCGTTTCGGAAAGGATATGACGCTCATCCGCGCCATTCCGCACACCGGACGTCAGCACCAGATCCGCGCCACTCTCTTGTCGCTCGGCTTTCCGCTTGCAGGCGACAAGCTCTACGGTCCGGACGAACGGATTTTCCTGAAAATCCGCTCCCGCTCCATCAGCGACGCCGACCGCGCGCTGCTGCGTCTCCCGACACAGGCGCTGCATTCGGAACGTCTGGAATTCCGTCATCCCTTCTCCGGCAAACGGATCCGCTGCGAATCTCCTATGCCTGAAACATGGAAAAACAGGAAACAATTCAGTAACAATTCCTGTTTAACGGGTTTTTCCCAGTTCAAATGCAATTTTTTCAGGCGAATATTGATTTTTTTTCCGTTTCCCTGTTGAAAATACGGAAATATGATTTATTATTTCAGCATAACGAAAGGAACCAAACGCGGAGGAACGCAAAACATGAAATACTATTCTAAAGGACATCAGTGGGTCAAGCTGGACGGTGACGACGCAATCGTCGGCATCACAGCATTTGCCGCAAACGAACTTGGCGACATTTCCTATGCGGAGCTCCCGCGGGAAGGCTCCGACGTCATCGTCGGCGACACGCTCGGAATTGTGGAATCGGTGACGGACTCTTCCAACGTCTATTCCCCCGTCAGCGGAACGGTCATCGCAATCAACCACAATCTGGACGATGACCCGGGCATCATCAACCGCTCCCCGGAAGACAAAGGCTGGATCTGCAAGCTTGAAAATATCGACCTTGCCGAATTCGACGACCTTATGGAAGAAGCGGATTATAAGAAGTATCTGAACACGCTTTAATCTCAACAGTTTCCCGTCTCCGGAGCTCCTCCGCGGCTCCGGAAACGCACACCCGGGGATTTCCCGGGTTGTTTTTTCCGCAAAATCAGCGGAACAACCCCGCAAACGCCCGGTGCAAAGCCTTGTCACCGTATTTATCCTCACCCGACACCAGTTCGTCCTGCGTATAATGCGAGCGCACCAAGTGCACAGTCAGCCGCTTTCCCGAAACAGTGAAATAAATCCGCCATGTCCGGCAGCCGATGCTCCAGCCCCCCTCCGCCTCTTCGCGGACGCGCTTGCGCCGGCGGTTGAACGGGTCGAACGCCAGCTGAACGGAACAGAAATTCTCCAGGTCGGGTCCGCCCTGTCCGCGCAGCCACTCGATCCGCGCCATTGCCTCGGGCGCGTATTCAATGGAATATTTGTCCGCCTCCGCCTCATCAAGCCAGGCGACACGGGACACGGGAAACGCGTCCGCCGCCGGAATGTACGGCTTGATATCCAGCACGGGCGTGCCGTCGAGCAGGTCGCTGTCGCGCACGTAAAGTTTGTTCTTTTCCACGCGGACAAGTTCGACGCAGCTCATGCCGATCGGGTTCGGGCGGTACGGCGCGCGGGTCGCCAGAGTGCTGACCCGCCGTCCGCCGGGGGAGACGGGCGGCTGAATGAACGGACGCCAGCCGGAATTCAGGTGAAAACAGAAAATCACCCAGATGCGTTCCACGCCGTTGAGGTCGCGGCACGCTTCGGCAAGACGCGGATCTTCCTCATTCAGGACAATCACGCCGGAGTTGTCCGCGAACGCTCCCTGACGCGGGGTTTCGAAGCGATATTTGCGCGGACACGAGAAGACGCCGACGGGTTCAAATTCGAATTTCATTTCCGCATCTCAAAAAAGCCCGAGATCGGGCGTGTAATATTTTTCCGGCTCCGGCAGCTCCCCGCCCTCTTCATCTGTGAAACGGACTTCGCGCAGATGCGTTCGGATCACCGGCTGATGATACCGCTCCTCCACCGAAGGAGTATTAAATGTCACATACGCAGTGCTTTTCATCCGCGCATCCGATGCAAGCCCGAGCCGTTTCATCGTAACGAGCAGATTCCGCTGCTGACGATTCAGCCCGTCGCGCACATCGGGCAGCGAATCCATCAGCCGGCGATACGCGGCGGGATCGCGCATTCTCAGTTCTTCAAATTCATCCATCAGAGCCGCCATGCGGGAATTGCGCGCACGTTATCGCGGAGAAACTGAACTTCCGGAAACAGACTGATGAGAGCCCCCATTCCGACAGGCTGACCAAAATGAGAGAGTTTTGCAAACGCTTTGACGTCATCTTTCTTCAGCGTCGCGGCTTTTTTGAATTCCACTGGATAAAGCGTTCCGTTCTGCTGGATGATCAAATCAATTTCATTGTCCTCTCGATCACGGTAATAGAAGAAATCCGGAGCTTCACCGGTATTCGTATAGCTTTTCAGAATTTCGGCAAAACACCAGGATTCAAAGATATGTCCGGCGGCGGCGCCGTTCATCAGCGTTTCCGGAGAGCTCCAGCCGGAAAGGGAAGCGATAAGTCCGGTATCCAGCATATAGACTTTCGGCGTGGAAATCATCTGCTTCATGCGATTGCGTCCGAAAGGATAGAGCAACTTCACCAATCCGGATGTTTCGAGAATGGAAAGCCAGCTTTTCACTGTCGGCTGTGAGACCTCCGCATCGCGGGAAAGGCTTGAGCAGTTAAGAAGCTGTCCGCTCCGTGCGGCAACTGCCCGCAGAAACATGTAGAAGCGGTGTTCATCAGCAACCTGCGTCAGCTCGCGCACATCACGGGAAAGATAGGTTTGCAGATAGGATTGGTAGAAGGACTGCCAGAATTTTTCCGGCGCGGAAACCGTTACAAGTCCGGGAAACGAACCGCGCCAGATCTCCGTAAAAACTTTCAGAGGGGAAACCGCCGGCTCCGGAGTTTCAAATGACCGGTCCGGAAGGAAGGCTCCGCTGTCTCTACCCACAAGCTCCGCATGGGAAAAACCGTAAAGGGAAAAAATTCCGATTCTCCCCGCCAAAGACTCACTGACATTTTTCATCATTTCAAACTGCTGGGAACCAGTCAGCCAGAACAAGCCGTGCGCGTGTTCCGGATCGGAAATCCGCGCTTCGTCGATCTGCAGTTTGATGTACGGAAGAAGTTCCGGAGCATACTGAATCTCATCAATAATCACCGGAGGCGGATTGTTGGCGAGAAACAGCCGGGGGTCTTCCTTTGCCTGCATCCGGATATCCGGCGGATCAAGCGAAACAAACCGCCGTTCCGGTTCTGCAATATTACGCAGAAACGTTGTCTTCCCGACTTGCCGGGAGCCAGTCACCAGCAAAGCGGGATAAAAACCATTCGCCTCCAGAAACGCGTTCTTCAGATTCCGTTGAATATACATAAAAATCCCTCAAATTTAAAATTACATTTTAAATATAGAGGGATTTCTATTTTTTTCAAGCCCCGGAAATATTTTTCCGCCCGAGTATTTCTCCGGCAGTTCCGCGGACGGGGAGACAACAAAGAACGGATCGCCGAACGCTATCGACGGGTGCATGCGCAGCGGCATGGGGCAAGAATCAGCAGACCCAGGGCAAGCAAGACGCCTGTGCCGCGGCTGTCAGAAACGGGCGGCCGTTACGCCATCGGCATGGTGAATCTCCGCATCCGGAATCGCGGCGGGAAGCGGCTTCGGATCTCCGCGCTCAATCATGATCCAGACGCGCTTTCCGGAAGGAGTCGTGCGGACCAGCTGTTCCAGATCCTTTTCCTGATACCAGCGGGAGGCGTATTCCGGATAGTTCAGGAAACCGTACTGCATTTCGCCGGGTTTGCCGATGACAATCAGGTCGGAGCTCTTCAGGACCCACCCCGCAGCAGTCGCGGTGTTGCGGTCGACAAGCACAAGATCATCCGCATTGACCGGCATATCCTTCAGACACATCCGGATCGCGTCCCCCGTCGCCCTGCTCCCGAACTGCTCGGGAGTGAGCGAGGCAAGCGCCGTTATCACGGCTGGCGTTATTCCGAAAAGGAAGAGAGCCATCTTCCGCAGATTGTGTTTCTCTTTTGCGCTGCGCCACACCAGACAGCCCCATGCGAAGAGCAGAAGCGCCGTCGTGACCTGCAGCCAGAAGCTCCCGCCGAAAATGAGAAAGTCGGTCAGCTTCATAATGACAAGCCCGCTCAGAGCCAATGCGGAGAGCGCAAGGACCGCTCCGCCGAACCAGCGAAGCATGCCGTTCAGCCATTTCTGCGCGGAAGCCCGGTTCGTGCGGAATGCGACGCAGACCCCGTCCGCCGTCAGCATCGCAAGCGGAGGAAAGCACGGAAGAATGTACGTCCCGAGTTTACAGCTCGAAGCGGAGAAAAAGACGAACGGAATCACAAACCAGCAGAACAGGAACGAAAGCGCCGGAGATTCGATCAGAAGCGAGCGCAGCGCAATCCGCGTCTTCTCCAGCAGAGGAGCGGAAACGGAGAAGCGTTTCTTCCAGCCGGTCCACCCGGCAAACCAGAGGAGTCCCGCGGGAAGCATTCCGCCGAACAGAACGGGAATGAAATACCAGAACGGCTGAGGCTTGCGGTCGTAAGTCGCCGAGGTAAAGCGTTTCCAGTGTTCCTCCTCCAGGAAGTAACGCCAGAAATCCGGCTCCGCCTCATGGATCGCAAGACTCCACGGGAGCGCAACCAAAGCGGCGGCGCCAAGCGCGGTCACGCCATAGATGAAGATGCGTTTCCATTCGCGGCGGAACATCAGGAACGGCACAAGAACAATTGCGGGAATCACAACGCCGAGTCCGCCCTTTATCAGGAATGCAACGCCGGCGAACACACCCGCGCAAACCAGAAACACGACCTCCTTCCAAAGTTTTTTGCGGCTGTGCCATGCGAGAAAACCGAAAACGACCGCGCCGGTCAACGCGGCGGTCAGCTGCATATCCAGAACCGCAAACGTCCCGACACCGAAGACGAGTCCGAAGGTCAGAAAGATTCCCGCGCTCAGAAACGCAAACGCCCGGTCCCGGGAAAACGTCCGGGCGAGCAGAAAAATCAACACGGCGGTCAGCAGCGACGCCAGGGCGGACGGCAGACGCAGGGCAAACACATTCTCCCCGAACAGGGAAAACGAGACGGCGGTCAGCTGATATCCCGGCGCGGGCTTCTCGAAGTAGCGCACTCCGAGCATCTTCGGCGTAACCCAGTCGCCGGTTTCGAGCATTTCGCGCGGGATTTCCGCATAGCGGTACTCATCCGGACGCAGCATCGGGCGGCACGCCAGCGGCGTCAGGTAAGCCAGAATGTAAAAGGCGGCAAGAATCCAGAGGATTCCGTATGGTTTCAGCAGTTTCATGTTATCCCCCCATTGTTCTATGCGATACTATACCGCGGAATTTCCGGATTGCCACAAAACGGAAAATTAAATTTTCATCATGAAAAGCCCAGCCGCCTCTTCTCCTGCAACGATTGCAGAGTTTATTTCAAAAGTCATCGGCGGAACGAGTCGAAATGATCTTTTGGGAACCTCTTGTCATTCGACGGCTCTCCGCCTCAGCAGAATTCCGGCCCGGTTGAATGCCGCTCACGCTCAAATCGTTGATAAAATTCATTTTTTTGAAAATTTTCTTCATATATCGCTTGAAAAAACGCAAAAGCCGAGTATATTAATGGGCATGACAGGTGATGATGAATCACCCGCCAATGGAAATTGACCCTTTTTTTCTGCCGGTATGAGTTTTCGGATTTATATCGGCAGTTTTTTTATATCTGCTCCATCGAATACGCGCCCTCCTTGAGCTCTCTGCCTCTCCATTCAACTGTGCATCCGTAAGGAACGGATAAATCAAAAACACGTTTGCCGCATGCAGTCCGCCATCCCCAGCGGAGAACTCCGCGCGGAGTTGAAAGCGCGATCGACAAATCAGCGACCTCATCCGGAACAAACGGGGCAAGACGGAATTTTCTTCCGCCCGGCTCCAGCGTTTCGAGTCCGCCGAGCCCGCGAATCAGCCATGACGCCATCGGCCCCGCAAGCGCGGCATGATTCAGCGTCCCCCGCGAAAAATCCCACCATTCCGGAGCCGTCGTCAACCCGTTCTCCACCCAATTCCGCCAAGTCCGCGGACGCGGACTGCGGATCAGCTTCCATGCGGTTTCATGCGCATTCCACGCCGTCAGCAGTTCCATCAGCGGACGCGTCGCCAGATAGCCGGTCGGCACACACTCCCGTTCATTCAAATGATTCAGAACAAAATCCCTCATCTCCGCCGAATCCGAAACACTGTATGCAAGAGCAAGAACCGTTTCGGCAATGCTTCCGTTTCCGTAAAGACCGTCCGGACGTTTGAGTTTTTGAAGCGCGGCGTTCTTTCTTTCGCAGGCAGTCTCCATGCGCCGCGTCTCCTCCTTCTCTCCGAGAATCTCCGCGAACTCCCGCTGCAGCTGGAACGAACGCAGCGCAAAGATATTTTCCAGAAACTCCGGCGATGCGCTCTGCAAACCGGTATGATCATTGTAAAGAATATGTCCGCGCGAAAAACCGTCCGGTCCGGCAGCGCGTTCCAGAAAACCGCACCAGCGCGAAAAAGCGGGAAATACCGTCTGCAAAAGCACCGGATCGCCGTTCGCCCTCCAAGTGTCGAAAGCGACCTGCAGAAACCCGGTTATCCACGGAATATCAGGAGCGCAGAGGACATCCGGAGCGGGAACGATATAAGGGATCGAACCATCCGGGAACTGGCTGTCCGCCATGTCGCGCATCCATTTTTCCATAAAAAGCTCCATGTTGAAAAACAGATTCAGCGCGTCTGAAATCGAGGCGGCGTCCGCCGGCCATCCCTGCCGTTCCCGACTCGGACAATCCGTGCAAACCGACATCAGATTCGAACGGAATGAGTTTTCCGCCAGATGAAACAGATGCATGAGCAGAGGATCGGATGTTTTGAAATCCAACGTTTTCCCGACCTCCGAACAGACCGCGCGGGCGGTCACATCGCCCGCTCTGAACGGCTCCGGAGCATTCGCGATTTCCATATAGCGGAATCCGTGGTTGGCAAATTCCGGTTCATACCATTCATCCCCGCTCCCGCGCTTGATGTAGAGATCCTCATGAACGCTCAGCATTCCCTGCGCGGAAAGAGTTGTGGAAAAATCCGGCGTTCCATCCGGAAAAAGCCGTTCTGCAAAGCGGATCCGCACAGCATCACCGCGTTTTCCCCCGTGGAAACGGATGCGCTCATGTCCATTCAAATTCCGCCCGAAATCCGCAACGACCGTGCCGTCCGCCGTTCTCCGGAACTCCACAGGGGAAAGTTCTTCAAAGACCTTCACGGACTGCATCTGCGCCGAAAGCTTCTCCGGAGCATACCCGTTATACTGGATCTCCCTCCAGTTTTCCGCATGAAAACCGGGAGAATCCCAGCCGCGAAGCTCCGCCCGGGCATCATAGACTTCCCCTTTTCCTCCGAATTCGTAGATTTCCGGACGCCAGAGACGACTCAGCGGACCGCCGTTTTTCAAAAGGAGACATCCTGGACCGGAAAGTACCCGCTGGCTGGAACCGTCCGCGAACTCCAGAAAAATTTCAAATGAAATTCTGTTTGAAGCAAACGCAACTCCGAACGCATTTTCTCCTTTCCGAAGCATCGGCAGAATATCCCACGTGCGGTAAAGAGCGCATCCCGGAGCAATCTGCCCCGGATTCATGAAATCCTCTCCGACCTTCTGGCCGTTCAACCGCGGATGATACAGATTCATGCGGAGCGTGTCGTTTCCCGAAAAACCGTTCGTTGAAGCGACATAGAGCCGGGCACGCGCAATCGGCTTTTCAGGAATGGAGAACTCGCAGCGAAGATAATTCAGAGTCCGCTGCTCCGGCGGAATATGCGGCCAGTCGTATGCAACCCATCCGGCGTTCCATCCGTCAACGGAGAAAAACCCCGTCTCAAACTGCACCTCTTCGCTCCGCTCCCAGCCTTTTTCCGTGCGGACGGCAACACGCCATGAGTATTTTTTCTGCGGAAGCAAAGGAGTTCCGGCATAGGCAACGGGCATATTTCCCGGAGCGAATTCTCCGGAATCCCACTCTCCGCACTGGATGCGGCACGCCAGCGGAACCGTCTTCACCTTCCAGGAAAAACGCGGATACGGCGCATCAATTCCGAGCGGAGCCGCCAGGTGCTCGCAGCGGAGTTCGTAAATTGCATTACTCATGGCGTTTATTTCTCTTATTTTAAAATCAGTTTTCCAAAGTTCCGGATATCGTTCCAACAGGCCTTCTGCTGCATGGAAAGACTCCGAACTTCATACTTCTTCGGATTTTTTGACGGGAACGCGTCCAGCACGTTCAAATTGAATCCCAAAGCCATATTTTCCGCAAGAGTACACTTCACGGGAATGGTCAGAGCGATCTCATAGCCGTCCTTGTTGCCGGTACAGACGGCTTTCACCTTTCCGGGATCAAAATCCGGAAAAGATGCGGCATCCGTCTTGGCTCCGTCAACAAAATATTCCATTCTGACAGGATTTCCCCGGACAATGTTGATGCGGATTGCCCGGCGATGATAACGGGGATTCCCCATATTGACATCTTCCGGGGCAAAATCCAAATAAAATTCCACAGAATCTCCATCCCAAATGAACTCTTCTGCCGAAGCGGCATGCGGTGTGGAATCCTTGACTTTCAGATTAAAATTCAGTGAATCCGGAGTCCAGTATCCGGAAAGATCCGCCTCCACGCCATCCTTTTTCAGCAAAATAACCGGCGATTCCGCCCGGTTCAGAACAGCGATATTCTCCTGATGAACAGCGGAGTAGATGCGTCCGCCATATTGCGCACAGAGAGACAGCGCAGCATTTCCTTTCCCCGTTTCCGCGAGCGGGAATATGGTCTTCTGCAGGTTCATTCCCGGAACGGAAACTGTTTTTTCCGCCACAAGTGCAACCGCGCCTTCGGAGCGGACATTCAGGCGGACAGCATTCAAGACCTGATCGCTGTTGCTCTGAACAGAGGCGATCAAAGCACAATGCCCGTCCGCATTGCCAAGCTGAATAAACGGGGTAAATGGAATGGCAACCGCTTTCGCTTTCCGGAGCTGGGCGGCAAACTCTTCAGGCGACTGCTCCGAAATCAGATAGACCGGGCAATCCTGAAGCGGAAAAACGTTTTTTCCAAGCGGGAGTTCGCCTCCCATAATGTCATACGCTGCAAGCACGCGGGCCGTTTCGGGAATAGTGAAAGTTCCGTCCTGCGCGTTCTCAAGATTCCAGTTCCAGTAAACCGCCGCAGTTTTCCCGTTGAACATCTTGAAAAGATAGACCAGTGTATCACGCCCGAGTTTGAATTTGGAATGAAACATCGAACCGTCAAGCACCCGTGCAAGCTGCGACATCGCCGGAACGGAAGGCAAAGGCGTCAAATCCGAGTCAAAGTGCATCAGCTGCCCCGGTCCGCCGAAAAGCTGTCCCAAAAACGTAAAATTGTACTGTCTGGATACTCCGGCTCCGGCTTTTGCAATCCAGAAACGCAGCATGCGGGCTGTTGCGACCCGGTTTGTATACCATCCGAACAGATCGCTTTCATAGGCGCTGCTGCGTCCCCACGAAGAAGAGCGGTTGAACATAAATCCGCTTTCATCATCCCAGATTTCATGAACACCCTGCTCCTTGCGGAATTTTTTGATCTGAAGTTCCAGCATATCCGGAATCGGCCCCCATTTGTCGACAGGCAGATTTTCAAACGGCATCCTGTTGAGATGCGCAATAGAATGCGCTTGTCCGCTGTCATAACGGTGAATAATCATCACATCGGTGCAGGAAGCAAAACCGGCACGGATCACATCCGCAATCCAGCTGTTGTCCGGTCCAGGAAGCGGCAGACAATGCATCGGGTAGCTCGCTCCCGAAAATTTCGTTCCCGGCATAAATTTGCGGAACAGCGGATGCAGATGTTTTGCGAATTCAACGTAATTCTCCGGAGGAAAATCCTCCGTCTCATTCATCCAGCCGAAAGAGTCGACAAGTCCGCGGTAATGTTTCGCATACGCTTCCGCAAAACGCAGCGTATCGTCAAGACGCGGAATAAACTTGATCGGGCGGCGTTCCGGGTTCAGATAACCCGTTTTGCTCTGACTCCACACAGGTTTCGGACCGTTCAGAAAAATAACATGCGTACCAAATCCGTTCTTTTTAAGCTGCGTCAGATAATCCTTCCAGAGAAAGCGGTATTTCCCTTTTTCCGGTTCCTGAGACGCCCAGTTGCCTGGAGCCCAGGTGCGGATATGCCGCACACCCATCAGCCGAAGTGCGGCAAGACTGTCCGTAAAATTATTGTTTCCCTGCATAAGATATGCCGGAACCCCCGAACGGCATGTCACAAAATCTTCATTCATACCGATCAATGATTTTTCAAGCGGAATTTCCGGAGGAGCCTTCAGAACCGCAAAAGCGGAATCTCCGCCTGCAAGGACTTTTCCGTCCGCATCCAGAATTTCGGCACGCGCGTGAAAGTCTCCCGGCTTCTCCCCCTTTAAATTGAAATCAAACGTCTGCGTATCCTTCCCGTTCACGGTGAACGGGAAGTCTTTCTGAAAAACAGTTCTGTTGAAAAAGTCGGAAACGGTGACTCGTACCGTTTTCCCCTTCGGCGCACCGGTGTAGGATGCCGCATAAACACGCAGAGGAAATGTCTCGCCGAATTTCACAAGTTTGAATGTCCGGTCCGGAATAACGGTTCCCGCTTCATAAGCTGCATCAGGCTGGAATGCCGTTGCGTTTTTCCCCGGTTCAATCTGAACGCCGTCAAGCCAAACCGTCGCACCGTCGTTTGCGGAAAGTATCCGGAGCTCCGTTTCAGTCCCTGCCGTATGCAATCCCCGCATGGCTTTGAATTGAGCGGTATAACGCTTCCATTCAGATGAAAGCGTGAAATTGCCAATACCCGTATAAGGAAGCCCCACGGAAAGAGTCGTCGGACGGTTCGACTTTGCCCAGAAAGAGATCGTGAAATCCCTGTTCAGAGGCAGGTGAAAAGGAAGCGGTCGGATCAATGTCTTTGTAAATTTCCGCTTTTCCGGCGGAGTCAGCGGCTTAACGACCTTCAGCGAATAGCGTCCGACCACGGCGTCCGTATCAACACTCATGCGGTTGCGCACATTTCCATACTCTTCAACCGTTTCGTCGAATTGAGTTTCCCAACCGTCCAGACCGACTTCAAAGGAAGGGTTGACCGCAATCACCTTTCCGCTCTTCGCCGGTTTGTTTTCCGCTCTCTGAACGGAAAACTCCAGATCATCAAACCAGACTGTATTCGGCGCGTCTTTCGGCGTAAAGTGGAAGAAGAGAAAACAGGAGCCGCTGCCGCCCGTTTCATTTTTCATCGGCACCGGACGGAACTCGAACGGGACTTCGCTCCAGCCTGTGCCGACGTCCGCCGTAACGGTTCTGGCCGGCACACGGGTTTCTCCCGCAAAATTCAGCATCGTAATATGAATCTTCACTGGACGCTGCGCCCTCACTTTTATCGAACCGGAAAGGATGTCACCCGGACGCATGAAAAACTGTCCGGCGGAAAAATAAACCATGCCTTTTGCGTTTTCCGGAAAATCGAAACGGGCGCACTTCTTTCCGGAAAACGGATTTTCCGAAACGACTTTTACACTCCAGTGCAGATCCGGAGAACGCATGACGCCGTCCGGAACCTGCTCAAAACCGGAATCGCTCATCATTCCGCAGTTTTCATACTCCGCCCGGGTCATCGGACGGATCACTATCCGGCCGATCTGCCACGCGGCCTTCTCCGTGTGTATATTCAGACAGAGATCTGCAGAATCGTATTTCCCCGAATAGAAAAAGAATTTACCCCGCCGCCACGCCGGCGCATCATACGCGGTTCCACGTCCAAGCACCTTTCCGTCCGCGGAAGCCTTAACCTCGCCGGAAAACCAGAGCATCCGTTCCGTGCGGTAAACATAATTCACCACATACCATGTTTCCGGTTTTACCTTGATTTGTTTCTGTTCCAGACATTCCGGATACGTTCCGTTCAAGTAAAAAAACGTATCCGCCAGGCCCTCAAACGCTTCAATACGGTCGGCTTTCGCATGTTTCACGTTCCATGTGTTCCCGGGATTCTCAAACGCATAATCCCGCGTAAGAGTGTCCTCGTCGATAGCTTCCGCAAAAAACGGAACCAGCAGTGCGGCGGACAAAATCCGCCAAAAATGTCGTGTTGTGCTCATTTTTTTTCCTTTTTTTTTATTGCCAGTTTATCATTTTGAAACCGGGAAGTTTTTCAAAATCAACGTTTCCAAGCCCCGGACACGTTCCGCGCAGCGGATCATAACCGGCATTGAGCGGTCCCCACTGCATGAAATCCTTCAATCTCATCCCCGCCGCATGTCCGTCGATAAAAGCGTAGTTCGCCAGCCCGGCCGGATACGGAACCGGCGTCAAAGAGGTTCTGGTCCCGCTCCCGTCATCCGGTGCACCATGACGAAATCTGAAGTCCCCGATATAAATACTTGAACCGCAACTGTCGGCATCTCCTGCAAAAATTGTGCGTGATGGAGACTTGAAAACCAGCCTGCGGTGAATCATCTGACCTCCGTTCCGGTTTCCGCTGACCCACACATTCACCGCATATTCGCCGATGCTGCTGATTGTATTATGAACCGGATTTCCCGGACACCAAAGCTGCGATGCGGTATATTTTTTCTGGTCTTCCACCTTTTTTTTCACGCCCAGTCCATACGGCTCCAGGCGGAACGGCCAGTAAGTGGAATGATCGCTTGCGTCGATTGTCGCCGGCGGAATCCAGTCGTCATTGGAATCCGCATAACCGTTCATGGCAAGCGCAATGCTCTTGCAGTTGTTCAGACACGAAATCTGATGCGCCTTCGACCGCGCCGCATTCAGTGCAGGCAAAAGCATGCCCGCAAGGATTGCTATAATCGCAACTACCACAAGCAGCTCTATAAGGGAGAATCTCATGGATTTGCGCATACGTGATGGGGAAAACTTGCTGAACCAATGTGTTTTCATAATTGCATACCTTCTTTTTTGTTTTTTCTGTTCTTCCTGATTTTTTCCTTGTATTTATTATACCACATTTGCATTGTTTCGTCAATGGTGTTATTGTAAAAACAACTAAACAAATTGTCTTTTTCCGGAGATTTTATCATGGATAAGTACGGGCAGCTGAAAAATGAATGGAGCAGTTTCTGCGGCACTCTTGACCTGAACTACGTAACAACAGGTTCAACTCAGAACAGAATCGAATGGGAAGGCGGACGAATGTTTTCCGGAGACGCCCATTTCCGTCTGTATTTCCCGACACGGGGAAAATTCAATCTTTTGTATTCCGCGGAAGTCTATCCGATCGTTCCGGGCTTTCGCTACATCATTCCCCCCGTCATTCCATTCCGGTTCGAGGGAATCGAACCGTCGGATCACGGCTGGATTCATTTTCACTCCTCAAAACTGGAAAAGCTCTCCCGTTTCATCCGCCCGGCAGCCATACCCGTCAATGCGGCGGAAGATTTTGCACTCTTCCGAAAATTTCATGACCTGATTACCCGCAGTTCAAGCATCTATGAAGCTGAAGAGGTTCGTCACGAGCTGACAAAACTGATTCTCCCGTTCATCGAGCGTATGAAAAACGCTCCGGAAACGCTCGCAACAAATGCAAACTTCCCGCGCATTCTCGAATATATTGATGAACATCTCGGCCAGGAAATCCGCATCAGCGAGCTGGAAAAACTGGCCGGACTCCGCAGGGCGGAATTTTCCGCACGCTTCCGCAAAATCTACGCCATTCCCCCGAAACAGTATATCAGTCTCCGGCGCATCAGCCGCGCAAAATATCTCCTTACAAGAACCGATCTGGCAATCAAGGAAATCGTATGGAAAACTGGATTCGAGAGTGAAATCTTCTTTTTCCGCGTTTTCAAAAAATACACGGGAACAACTCCGCTCCGCTTCCGTCTCGCAAGCCGCATAAAGGAAAATCTGAAGTAATCACCGCGCCGGCGGAGCGGTTGTTCCGCCCGGATTGAAACGGTAACTGATTTCCAGATCGGCAATCCGCTTCCCCGCAATCAGACGCTCCAGCTGGTCAACAACTCTTAACGCCATCCGGGAATAATTCTGTTCAATCGACGTCAGTTCCGGCAGCCCCTCGAGCACAATCGAGGGATTTTTGAAGCAGACAAGCGAAAGATCCTCCGGAATCCGCCAGCCGGCATTCCGGAGGTGCGACCAGGTCAGAAGCCCGTTCATCTCGCCGACCGAAAAGACAGCTGTCAGTTTTTCTCGGCGGATTGCATCGTCGAGCTGCTCCAGCGTCTGCACGACAACCGGCTGGCAGCCGTGCGCCTCCATCCACTGCCGGTAAGCCTCCAGGCGCCGTCCGCTGTTGCTGTTGTCCAGCATCCGGCGCGGTTCGTTGGCAAGGTAGGCAATCCGGATATGCCCGAGCCCGTGCAGATGATCCAGCGCAAGCCACACTCCCTGCCGGTCGTTGCTGAACACCGAATAGATTCCGCTGATATGGCGCGGGCATGCGTTGATGCAGATCAGCGGAATCGCCTGCTTCTCGTCCCATACCTGCTCAATTCCATCGTGAAGGAGCATGGAAATCGCGCCGTCCAGAAGATGTTCGTGCAGAAGATTCGCGGAGTTTTCAGTGACGATGATTTCGTGATATCCGCGTTTCCTGAGCTCCGCCAGAAGCGCCGAAAGCATGATTCCGGAATAGGACCAGAACGCGGCGTCCGACGCGATAAGCACGGCGATATTCCGGCTGTCTCGAAACCCGCCGAGTTCGCGGGCGGCGCGGATCACCCGTGCGCGAACGTCCGGACGCACATGCTCGTAATTGTTGAGCACGCGTGAAACGGTTGCGGGCGAAACATCCGCAAGTTTTGCAATCTGCCGCACAGTCGCCATTTTTCCTCCTCTTTTCATCGGGAAATATAGTCCGTGTTTCAAAATGTTTCAAGAGAAACAACCTTAAAAACGTTGCTTTTCCTGAAAAATGAAGTATGATGAAAGAACCATTATTCAGCAAAAGGAGCATAACATGGTCACACCGGATTTTTTGAAACGGTATGAAGGGAATCCCATTCTCTCGGCAAAGGATATTCCCTACGAGGCAGTGCTGATTTTCAACGCTGGAATCTGCAAGTATCAGGGCAAGTACGTCATGTGTTTCCGCAACGACTACGGACTCGACGAAGAGGAGTTCCGCATCAAAGAGCATCCGGTCAAGACCAATATCGGAATTGCTCTCAGTGACGACGGCATTCACTGGACGCCCGGTCCAAAGCCAGTCTTCCAGCTTGCGGACGATGAAATCATCCGCGCATACGATCCGCGCCTCACGGTCGTCGACGGCCAAGTCGTCATGTGCTTTGCGGTCGATACCCGGCACGGTCTGCGCGGCGGCGTTGCAACAACGGATGATTTTGAACACTTTGAAATCAAATCTCTTTCCGCGCCCGACAACCGCAACATGGTCATTTTCCCCGAAAAAATCAACGGGAAATACTTCCGTCTGGAGCGTCCCTTCCCGATTTACAGCCGCGGAGCCGGAGAAAAATTCGATATCTGGAGTTCCGATTCCCCCGACCTCTGCTACTGGGGCAACACAAAACTGGTTCTCGGCGGCGAGTGCGTTCCGTTCGCGAACGCCAAGATCGGCCCCGCCGCACCTCCGGTTAAAACACCGCGCGGATGGCTCACGACATTCCACGGCGTCAAATTCGTGGAACGTGAACTTCCCGCCTGGCACAGCAACTGGCACAAGGTCTATTATGCAGGGCTCATGCTTCTGGATCTGAACGATCCCTCGAAGGTCATCGGCATGGGACGCACTCCGCTCATCGCCCCGGAAGCGGAATATGAGTGCAAAGGGTTCCGCGGCGAAGTCATATTCCCCGGCGGAATGATTCTCGAGGACTCCGGAGAAGTCAAAATCTATTATGGCGCCGCCGATACGGTCGAATGTCTCGCTACAGCGAACGTCGACGATCTGCTCGGCTTCTGCGAACCGGTCTGATGCGGAACGGAGCCTGAAGAGCAGGATTTCTGATTGCGGATCCGCGCTTCAGCGCGGGTCCATCAACGCCCGCGGCATCGTCGGGACCTGGTCGTGCGAAACGGAGGAGCGGAGCATCTTGTGCACTTCGCTCAACGATTCCACCGGAGCTATCGTGTAAATTGCCGGAAGCTCAACATGTCCGGGGTCGAACCACCGTTTTTTATCGCAGTAAACGGCAAGCGGAAGAAAGCGGCATTCCCGCACAAGACGCTTGTAGAAAAGGTCGGCGGTTTTCTGATCGCCATGAGGGTACGCACGCACCGAATAAACGCCGCCCGAATAAAGAATCAGCGCTTTCAGCCCCTTGTCCTGAGCAAGACGCGACGCCTGCCAAATCATCTCCAGAGCCTGATCCCGGTAAAGAAAACGATGGTTCGGATCGGTCATGTAATTGCCGCCAAAAAATGCGAAATCGGGCGCGGTCACCGATCCCTGCAGCTCCATTCCCTTCCAGTACATCACACGCGCGGCATTGTACAGATGCAGACTCCGCAGATCGGATGAAAGCGACGGATTAAGCGATTCGCCAAGTTCGCTCATGTAGAGACGCAGCAGCGACGCCCGGAGCGACGTCGGACGCAGAATGGCGAGAGCATCCTCAAAGCGTCCCTCGCGGATCAGACGGCGCGACACGATGTCTTCCAGAACCTTGAACTGCTCCGGCTTCAGCGTCCGGAAGCGCGTTGCGGAAAACGCGGAAACATAGCGCAGCAAATCCTCCGTCGTCATCATGTGTTCCGCGATCTGTGCGGCGTCGAGTGTGCTGTTCGCCTTGAGAAAGCAGAAAAGCGCCTGTTCCAGGTCGCCTTTTTCCACTTGAATTCCGCCGATCCGCAGCATCACGCTCTTCCGTTCCGCGGAAAAGGCGCGTCCGGTCTCCTGCGGCGGCTGTTCGAAATGGGACTCGAAACCGAGCATCGCCCCTTCCTCCGCCGGATTCGTCGAAACGAAGCGGACGCCGGATTCGTCAATCCGCTTCACCCAGCTGCGCAGATAGCGGAGTTCGGCGTCGCGGTCGCCCCTCGCGCGCGCAAGATTGGCATAAAGCCAGTCGCTCAAAACATCCTCTTTTTTGATCTGTTTCAGCCAGCGTTCGCACAGCTCCGGTTTTCCGGCCTGCCACGCGAGACAGGCCATGCGGGCGGAGTTCGTGAGCTTGATGTTCTTTTTCTCCACCCTGTCCAGAAATTCCGGCTTGACATAATATCCGGCGGAAGTCATCCAGAATGCGGCGTAAAGCTCCCGCAGTTCCGGAATCTCAACCCAGGCTTCATACGCCGCGATTTCCTGCTTGACAATATAATAAAGCTCCTCCAGGTTCCGAATGTCCGGTTCAAGATAATAACGGTAGAGAGCGGCAAGGACACGGCCTTCCCGCTTGCGTCCGCGGAGCTCCTGTTTCAGAGTTGCAAACCCGAGCCCTGCGGAATCGGAATACCCCTCATTGACGCGTTTGCGGCAGAGGTCATGCCATTTGCGGCGTCCCTCCTCGTCGCCCTGCGACGCCGCGAGGTTGCCGAGCATGTAGCACGCCCACACCGTGCGGTCGGGCGCGCTCTGCGGATCATTGGCGAGCTTCAACCACTCCTCCGGTGCGGCGACAGTTTTTTCCGGATCGCTCGAACGCACAATCTCCCAGCCGCGCAGGAAAAGACGCAGCTGTTCCGGCAGATCCGGAACAGCGCTCCAATCCGGAGCCTTGCCCGCGCGCGCCTCGTCAAACGCCAGTTTCAGATATGCCTCCGCATTGCCGCCTGGAACCAGACGCAGAAAATCCATTTTCTCCGCATCGCGCATGGAGCGTTTCGGACGCGGCGGAGCGAGACGGGAGAGTGAATGCAGACGCGATTCCGGCTTATCCCATTCCGATTTCGCCTCCAGACGCATCAGTTCGAGTTCTTTTGCAAAATTCGCATAAAGATACCCTCCGTCCAAATTCTCAAAATTTTTAAAAAACCACGTGTTCGGGAAAAAAGGACCGCAGGCAAAAAGCGCGGGTGCAAGCAGGGAAAAAATAAAAATCAGAACTTTCATTCCGGAAATTCAACTTTCAATTTTGGCGGTTCATCGTTTGAACGAAGCCACATCGCGGCGGATTCTTCGCCCGGCAGCGGCGCAGGTCCCGTCAGACTCTCCGGAAAAACCCCGAAAACGTGCCCGGACTCAGGCTGGAATCCGCCGAAAAAACCGTAGTCTTCCACACGGAAATCCCCGTGAGGAAAACGCAGAGCGACACGCTCCGCACCAAGCATCGCGATGTTCTTCACATAAAGTATGTATAACCTGTCTTTTGATTTTTTCCAGCGGAATTCCATTCTTTTTTCGATTTTTTCTCCATCCATGATTTTCTGAAGCGAAGGGCGGTCCAGACAGAGCCGGTCGCCTCGCACCGGAAGGCGGAACCAGATGATTCCGCGTTTCAGCTTCCGGATTTTCCGCACGCACTCCGCGAGCTCTTCCGGCTCCGCCGCAAGCACAGTCCGTTTCCCTCCGCGATTCGCCCGGCCCTGCTCCGCGTTCAGCGAAACAAGGCGTCCATCGCGGAAAAACAGTTCGTAGGCGTAGCACGGCAGCGCGACTTTGTAAGGAAGATTCAGTTTCTCCGCACGCGCCAGAGATTCTTCAACCGTTGACATCCGCATCAGCGACGCCCCCTTGCGGAAATCCAGCCCATGCACCTGCAGCACATAAAAATCGACATTCTTCGCAAACTCCGGAAACTCTTTCAGTTTCAGATGAACCGGAAGAACGGTCGCTGAAATGCGCTTCACCCCCTTCGCTTTCAGCGCACGCACAATCTCCGCGTAACGCGCGAATATCCGCTCCGGACAATCCAGATCGAGCTGGATTTCCGGAAAACGCGTATCGAAAATCTTCTCAGCAATCTCCTCCGCAGAAAAACGCAATGCGCTTGTGTGAATGCGGTAAACGGGAATCATGCCGCGCGTCAGTTTTTTCGCCGCGAACCCGCGCGGAAAACGCTCTGCCGTCAGTTCGCCCTCAAGAAAATAAAACCGTTCCGCCGCCCGTTCGGAACGGACAGCCTCGCGGACGCGCTCGTTCCAGTCCCGCTGCCAAATGTAAAAATCGTCCGCACAGACGGAAAGCGTTGCAAGACAGAGGATCAGAAGTGCGTTTTTCACGGTTTTCCGAATGCGAAATGACAGGCGCAGAAGTGCGCGGGATTCGATGCCGGGGCGGTCAGTTCCGGTTCTTTTTCCGCACAGACCGGACGCGCCAACGGACATCGCGGATGAAAGCGGCAGCCGTGCGGCGGATTCAGCGGCGAAGGAACGTCGCCGGTCAGGATGATGCGTTTTTTCCGGTTCGGGGCGAGCGTCGGAACAGCGGAGAGCAGAGCCTGCGTGTAGGGGTGTCCCGGATTCGCGCAAAGCTCCCGCGCGGGCGCGGATTCCACGACTTTTCCGAGATACATCACCATGATCCGCGCACTGATGTGCTCCACCACCGCAAGGTCATGCGCGATAAACAGCATGGCGAATTCCGTCTTTTCCTGAAGTTCCTGAAGCAGATTCACAATCTGCGCCTGAACGCTGACGTCGAGCGCGGAAACGGGTTCATCCGCGATGATGAACTCCGGATTCACCGCCAGCGCGCGCGCGATTCCGATGCGCTGGCGCTGTCCGCCGCTGAACTGATGCGGATGCCGTCCCGCGAGTTCCGGATTCAGCCCGACCAGCCGCATGAGATGCGCAACCGATTCCGCGCGCTCCTCCGCATTCTGTTTCGTGTGCAGGCGCAGCGGTTCGTCAAGCGCCGCGCCGATTGTCATGCGCGGGTTGAGTGAACCGTAGGGATCCTGAAAAATCATCTGAAACCGTCCGCGAATCCTCCGCAGCTTCTCTCCGCGAAGCGCACAAAGGTCCGTTCCGTTCAGGCGAACGGAACCGGAAGTCGGGTCTTCAAGCCGCACGAGTGCGCGCCCGAGCGTGCTTTTTCCGCAGCCGGATTCGCCGACGAGCCCGAGAGTTTCGCCGCGTTCCAGCTGAAACGAAACGCCGTCCACCGCCTTGACGTACCGCGTCTTTCCGAACAGGTGACCGGGCGGAACGGGGTAATATTTCCTCAAATCTGTTACTTCGAGCAGCGGCATGAGAGACGTTGAGCGGTCGCGGTTAAAATCTCATCGAACACCGGGTCGGCAGGCAGGAATGCGCGGAGCTTGCCGTAAAAATTCCGTTCCTTCAGAATCCGGCACGATTCCGTGAAATGAATGTCGTTGACCCAGCCGAAAAGACATGTTTTGAAATCGTTTTCGTTGCGGATCATGCGGTACGACGCGGAACGGCCCGCGAGCACGGCGTCGATGATCTCCCGCGAGACCTCCGTTCCGTCGTTCTGGCTGAGACTGACAAGCGACTCGTCATGAATCTCCAGGTCCCCCGAGAAGTAGCGCAGAACGAGGTCGAGAATTGCGAGCTTGTCCGCATCACGGGTCAGATGCGCGAATTTGAGGGCGTACGGGTCGAGCACACCCTCCGGAATCGCTATTTTGTTGTGAAACTCAACCGCGGCCGCAATAACGATCCGCTGCTTCGGGGAAAGTTCACGGAGAAAATCCTGCGCGAAAAGAACGCGCACGCCCTCGTAGCCGTGATCGAACTTGGAAAGCGAGTCGTTGTAGGTGTTGAAACGCTTCACCTGCTCGAACCGCGCGACGTCGTGGAACAACGCGCAGAGGGAAGCGAGAAAGCGGTCGTCCGCGTCGAACGGACCGCTCTCTTCGATAAGTTCCGCAAACCGGACCACTTCGAAGGTGTGATCCAGCTTGCATTGCATGGCGTCGACAAGCGAACCGTCCGCCGCGCGGAAGGTGTCCACGTAGGCGTTGAAACGGTTCACATAATCGGAAAAGGTCATTTCGCGTACTCCACGGAACGGGTTTCGCGAATGATTGTGACCTTGATCTGACCGGGATAGTTCATCTCCTTCTCGATGCGTCCGCAGATGTCGCGCGCCATCACCTGAGCCTGGTTTTCATTGATCTTTTCGGGCTGGACAACCACGCGGATTTCGCGTCCGGCCTGAAGCGCGAAGCAGGATTCCACGCCGGGGAAGTCGTTCGCAATCGTCTCCAGCTGTTCCAGACGCTTGAGGTAAAGCTCGGTCGTCTCGCTCCGGGCTCCCGGGCGGGAGGCACTGAGAGCGTCGCAGGCATTTGTAAGCGCCGCGTAAACCGAGGTTCCCTCGACTTCGCCGTGGTGGGCGGCAACAGCGTTGATGACATCCTTCGCCTCATTGTATTTGCGGAGGATGTCCGCGCCGATTGCCGCGTGCGTCCCCTCGACTTCGTGGTCGACAGCCTTTCCGATGTCGTGGAAAAGGCCGATGCGGCGGGCCTTCTGCTCGTCAAGGCCGAGTTCCGCGGCGATTGCGCCCATGAACGCAGCCGTTTCAATGGAGTGTTTCAGCACATTCTGCGAGAAACTGAAGCGGAAATGAAGGCGTCCGAGCAACGGCAGAAGCGCCTTCGGCACCCCCTGGACGGAAGCGTCGAGAACCGCCTTTTCGCCGTATTCAAAGAGCTCGTCGTCAATTTCCTTGCGGATCTTCTTGACAAGTTCCTCGATGCGGGTCGGGTGAATGCGTCCGTCGGAAATCAGTTTTTCGAGCAGACGGCGCGCGGTCTCCTTGCGGATCGGGTCGAAGCAGGAGATGACGACCGCCTCGGGCGTGTCGTCGATCAGAATGTTGACTCCGGTCGCCGCTTCGAGCGCACGGATGTTGCGGCCTTCGCGTCCGATGATGCGTCCCTTCATCTCATCGTTGGGCAGCGGAATGGTGGCGGTGGTGCGCTCGTAAGTGCAGTCGCCGGCATAACGCTGGATTGCGGAAATCATCAGCTTCTGCGACTCGCGTTCGGCGCGCTGTTTTGCCTCGTCGAGCGTGTTGCGGATCAGAATTCCGCATTCATTTTCAACTTCGCCTTTGAGTTTTTCGAGAATCAGCCCCTTCGCGGTCTCACGGTCCATGCCGGAAATCCGTTCGAGCTCGGTGACCTGGTTGGCGATCAGCTTTTTGAGCTCCTCGTCCTTGTTCGCCAGACGCTCCTTCGCGGCTTCAAGGTCGTGCTCCTTCTTTTCGATGTTGCGGACCTTGGCGTCGAGCGAATCCTCTTTGCGGGTGATGTTCTCCTCTTTCTGGGCGAGACGTTTCTCGGCGGAGAGCTGCTCGCGGCGGCGGTCGCGGACTTCATCCTCGAACGCCTCTTTGAGTTTTACGACATCCGCCTTTGCGGTTACGCGGGCTTCGCGGAGGATCTGATCGGCCTCCTTCTGCGCGTCGCGTTTGAGTTTCTCATTTTCAGCCGCCACGCGCGACCCGGTTGCTTTTGCAACCGCGACGCAAACAAGGTAGCCGAAGATGCATCCGCCCGCGAGAGCGGCGACAATCCATACAGCATTCATTGAATTTCCCTCATCATTTCATTGTTTCCGCCTCCGCAGGAACCTGAGGTTTCTGCGCGGAGGCGTTGTTTCTGCAGCGCCGGACAGCGGATTCCGTAACGACCATATCAAGCGGAACGTCATGAACTTCCACCGGCAGCACAGGGCACTGCTGACATTCGTAGAAGACGCCGAGTGCCGCAGCACGTCCTCTTTCCTTCAGGATTCTGTCATAAATTCCCCCGCCGCGTCCGAGACGGTTGAGCTTGTCATCGAACGCCACGCCGGGAACCAGATACAGCACGTTTTCAGCCGGAATAGATCCATCCATGGGACGCGGGAAGACCGGTTCGAGCAGCCCCCATTTGCCGGGAGCGAGGGAATCGAGATCCGCCGGATCCACAAAAGAGAGGATATATTCGTTTCCGTTCCATTTTGGCAAACAGGCACGGCGACCTTTTTTCAGAGCGGAGCGGATGATGGAGAGCACGTCGGGCTCGGTGCCGTCCGTCACATATCCTGCGACGACAGCGGCGTTCCGGAATTCCGGCAGTGCCTCCACCCTCCGGGCGATGGCGGAATCAGCCGCTTTTCGCTCTTCCGGGGGAATGTCCGCCCTGAGTTTCAGATATTCTCTGCGCAGTGATTTCTTATCCATTGAGCAGAGCCTTCTTGAAGAATCCGCATCGGGAGGAACGGTGCGCGAAGCAAAACGGATTTGTCCGAACGCCCTTGACAGCGGCACGGCATATTCCGTCAGCCGCCGAAAAGTTCAACATTTCCATATTCTGCTCCTCGCTCTCGACGGAAACGGAACGGCACGCGCGACAGTACGTTCAGCTGGAGCCGACCGCGGGAAATCCGCGGTTCAAGCCTATTCTGAATGAGTACCTGACTCATGATCATTTCCGCAATCCGCCGTAAAAATTCCTTTATCCTCGTTCGGACTCGGGTCTTGGGTTACGACTATATCAACGTCCGGACAAGCCGGACTCCTTATACCCCTTATAATAACCTTAAAATTGAAAAATAAAAGTGCTGAAATGAATTTTTTTTGCAACTTTTTTAAGTGTCGCCCGGAGGTCTCCGGGAAATATTGCATTTTTTTTAGAACCGGGCTTGTATTTTTCAGAAAGCGGGATATGTTACAACGCATCATGATTCTATGCCAGCTTAGCTCAGGGGTAGAGCTACGCACTTGTAATGCGTAGGTCCTCGGTTCAAATCCGAGAGCTGGCTCCATCCCTTTATTGTGCGCCAAAGTGGCGGAATGGCAGACGCACTAGACTCAAAATCTGGCGCCGGCGACGGCATGAGGGTTCGAGTCCCTCCTTTGGCACCATGAATTTCAGCGTTTTAGACACTAATTTGCAAACGAGTGACAATTAAAACCACGCTTGAACACGCCTTTTGCATGTAAAACCGTATGTAACTTTTCAACCCAAAAACGCTTTCCTTGTTACAATCCGGAAGATTTTCCCGGATCCGGCTTGAAAAATAAGTTTGACGTGCTACAGTATTCATTCGCTCTCTCGAATTATTGAAACAGCTTTATTATTTCAATTTTCGGATTATCTGCAAAAACAGCTAAATGGAAGGCGAACCCGTGCCGAACAGCAAATCTTTTAAACCGATGTACCGAGTCCTCGCCGATAAAATCGGGACCGACATCATTGTCAGAAAACTCAAAAACGGGGATTTCTTCTGTACTCTGAAAGACCTTTGCGAACAATATGGCGTTTCCATCATCACGGTCCGGAAAGCCGTTTCACTGCTCGAAAACAACGGCATTCTCTCCTGCAAATCCGCATCCGGGATCTACGTCGCCAACCGCAGCACGCTCGAAACGCTCAGCACGTTCAACCGGGTGGTTCTGATCCCCCACTTTCATTTTCCCTCTCAGATCAACGTCTTTTTTGAACTCCGGCTCAGCGCGATTCTCCAGACTCTCGCCTCGCGCGGATATCTCGGGCATCCGCTCTTCCGCGAAGAAATGACATCCGCGCACCTTCATGTCTTCGGCGACCGCGTCTGCGGAATCATGGGCGGAAACTCCATGGCGAAAGAACTTTCGTCCGCAAACAATCCCGCTCCGCTCATGCTCGTAAACGCGCCGCCGGAGATTCTGCCGAACCGCAAGCTCTGCGTCAGCCGCTACGATTTCCGGAAACTCATCGAACTCTCCCGCGAATTCATCGAACGCAAAAATCCGCCGAAAACGATCCGCATCGTCACCGAACCGTCCTTCCATGCGCCAGACATGGAAGCGGAAATTTTCCCCGGAATGCGCCAGATCGACATCAAGAACTTCTCCCACGTGCATACCGCCATCGACACCGGACGCAATCTTGCGACGGAGCTGTTTGAGGAGATTGAAAACGGAACGTTCTTCTGGATTACGGACGATTATGTCGCGCTCGGCTTCTGCGAAGTCTGCCTCAAGCACGGGCTTGACATGAATGCGCGCGGACAGATTCTCGTGAACGCCTCGCCCTCGCTGCCGGTCATGGAAGCGCTCCGCTTCCCCGTCATCGGGTTCTGCCCGGTTCAGATTGGAATCGCCTCAACCTCTTACTTCTGTGACTTTCTTGAAACGCCGCGCGAAAAGCGCACGCTCAAAGAACTGCTGATCCAGCCCTCCGCGAATTCGCTCGCGCGGAACTGAACCGCTCCGGCGCGCATCAGAGCGCGCTCAGAGTCTCCTTCAGTGCGGCAACGGAGCCTTCGGCCATCTGGTCGAGAAGGTCGTCCGTCGTGTTCAGCGGCGGCAGAAAATAGAAGCTGTCGCCGATCGGACGCAGGAGAACGCCGTGGTTCACGACGCGCTTGAAGAACTCGAATCCCACACGTTTTTCTTTCGGAAAGGGTTTTCCTGTTGCGGGATCGACGATATCCGCGGCGACCGCGAAGCCGACTCCGCGCAGGTTCGCGAGAGCCCCGGTCTCGTCGGCGACCCGCCTCATCCGCGCGAGGAGTCCGGGCGCCCGTTCAGCAACGGAATCCACAATGTTCTCCTCCTTCAGAGTCCGAATCACCGCGAGCGCGGCGGCGGCGCCGGGAGCGTAACCGGAATACGTTGTCGAATGCATGAAGGTGCGTCCGGTCGAATAATCCGCATAGAAGGCGTCGAAAACTTTGGAGGAGGTCATGACGACCGCCATCGGAGCGAATCCGGAGGTAAGACCTTTGGAAAGCGTCATGAAGTCCGGACGGATTCCCGCCCAGTCGCAGGCGAACCACTTTCCGGTGCGGCCGAAGCCGGTGAAAATCTCATCGGCGATGAGCAGGACGTTGTTCGCAGTCGCCCATTTGCGCAGACGGCGGAGGAAGTCGGGAGAGTAAACCCGCATTCCGCCGGCGCCCTGAATGACCGGTTCAAAGGCAATCGCGGCAAGAGTCGGGGCGAGCGGCGCAAGGGCGTCTTCCACCTGTTTCCACTCCGCGTCGGGCATGACGTCCCAGTCGGCGGCATCGGGGCCGGTGCGGTACGGAACAGGCTCCAGCTTGTGCATCGGAGGAACGAGGTGTTCAAACGGCCTGGAATAAATTTCGCAGTCGCCGACGCCCATCGTGAGAACCGTTTCGCCGTGGTATCCGTTCCGGAGACCGGCGTAATGAATCTTTTCCGGATGCCCGGTCTGCGCATGGTACTGCATGCTCATTTTCAGCGCGACTTCCACGGAGACGCTGCCGTTTTCCGCAATGAACACGCGGTCGAGCGGAGCCAGCAGCTCCGCAAGCGCGGCGCAGAGCTCCGCAACGGGTTCCGCGGCGCAGTTCGCCATGATGACATGTTCGAACTTCATGACCTGGTCGACAAACGCCTTGCGCACGGCGGGATGCGAGTGACCGAGGCTCTTGCACCACCACGAGCTGATGCCGTCGACAAGAACGCGTCCGTCACGGAGGAACAGACGCGAGCCGCGGGCGGAATCGACGAGCAGCGGTTCAAAATTTTCATAATCTTTCATCTGGGTTGCGGGACGCCAGAAGTGACGGAGATCTTTTTCGACAATCGGGTTCATTTCACCGTTTCCTTTTTCTTTTCCCGGATGATATTGAGTTTCATCCGGACAATCTGTTTGAGTTTTTCCGGGAGCTCCGGACGGGCGAGGCAGCGGGCGAGCAGAGCGTCCGCTTTCGCGCTTTCGCCTCGCGCGGCGAGGGCATCCGCCATGCCGAGGAGCGCGGCGGTGTAATCTGCAACGCGTTTATCCGGCGGCAGGAGCGCGGCAAGACACGGTTCGCCTTCCCCGTTGCGGACAAGGTCCGCGCCGAGACGCGAGAAGAACGAAATCTCTCCCTCATGCACCGGAATACGGTCTCCGGCTTCAACCGTCCGCCGGAAAGCCTCCTCCGTCCGTTTGTGCGTGTGGAGGACATTGATGAACGTATTGTACGCCGGGGCTAGCACGGGAACGGAAGCGCCGGCGGCGAGTTTGTCGAATTCCGCAACGGCGGCGTCTGTCCCGCGCAGTTCCGCGATGCAGCGGACGCGTTCACCGAGCACGGCGCCATAAACCCGCGGGGGAAGTCCGGGCGTGTTCCGGATTTTGTCGAGAACCTCGAGCGCACGGTCAAAACTGCGTTCGCCGATGTAGGACATGTAATCGGAGAAATCGAAGAAGTGCGCGGGAATTGCGGAGGTTTTCTTTTCCGCTTTCCGCATGACGCCGTTGAGCCGGCGCGCCTCCGCGTAGAGTTTCCGGCGGAAGAGCGCGGAGTCTGCGGAAGTGTAATGTTTCATCAGCGACGCGTCACCCGGGGCGGCGTCCCGGAGCAGACGTTTCATTTCCGCGATTTCCGGAACCGGGTCATCCGTGCGTTCCTTACGGAGAGAGTACCCGAGCGCAAGCAGAGCGGCAAGCAGGATGATTGCCGGTTTGATCAGAATCCGTTTGTTGAACGTCATGGAGCACCTCGCGTAACACTATACTTTAAAATACACGTTCTTTCCGCTTTTTTCAACCGGCAAACGAAAAAACGCCGCATGGAAATTCAGTTCCATGCGGCGTGCGGATATCGCCTGGTGTCCGGAATTATTTTTTCGCATTCAGCTTGATTGCGGCCTGCGCGGCGGCAAGGCGGGCAATCGGAACGCGGAACGGACTGCAGGAAACATAGCTCAGTCCCATCCGGTGGCAGAATTCCACGGATTTCGCTTCGCCGCCCTGCTCTCCGCAGATGCCGATCTTGAGTCCGGGGCGGACCGAGCGGCCGGAGCTGACGGCAAAGTCAATCAGCCACCCAACGCCGTTCTGGTCGATCGTCTGGAACGGATCGGCGGAAAGAATCTTCTTGTCCAGATAGGTTCCGAGGAAACCGCCGATGTCGTCGCGGCTGAAGCCGAACGTCATCTGGGTCAGGTCGTTTGTTCCGAAGGAGAAGAATTCCACCTCCTCCGCGAGATCCGCGGCGAGAAGCGCGGCGCGCGGGATTTCGATCATGGTGCCGACCATGTAATCGAAAGTTTTGAGTTTGAATTTCTTTTTGACCTCCTCCGCGACGCGGGAGACGATCTCCTTCTGATTTTTGATTTCACGGGCGTCGCAGGTGACGGGGATCATGATTTCCGGTTTGCACTTCACGCCCTCTTCTTTGCCGAGTTCGACGGCGCATTCAAAAATCGCGCGGACCTGCGTTTCCGTAATCGCGGGGTTGATGATGCCGAGACGCACGCCGCGAAGTCCCATCATCGGGTTCGTTTCGTGAAGAGCGGCGGCGCGTTTCTGAATCTCTTCAACGGAAATGCCGAGGCTTTCCGCGAGCTCCTCAATCTTGTCCGCGCTCTTCGGGATGAATTCATGCAGCGGCGGGTCCATCAGACGGATCGTGACGGGAAGCCCCTTCATGGCGCTCATCGTTGCCTTGATGTCCTTCTTCATGAACGGGAAAAGCTCTTTCAGCGCGGCGACGCGCTCCGTTTCGGTGGAGCAGAGAATCATTTTGCGCAGAGCGAACAGCGGGGCCTCGCAGTCCTTGCCGTAGAACATATGCTCAATACGGAAAAGACCGATGCCTTCGGCGCCGAACGAGCGGGCGATTTTCGCGTCGGCCGCGGTATCGGCATTCGTGCGGACGCCGAGAACGCGGTACTTGTCGGCAAGCTTCATAAACTTCTGGAAACGCGGATTTTCGCTCGAATCCATTGTTTCGACCTCACCGGCATAGACATAACCGCGGGTTCCGTTCAAACTCAGAACATCGCCTTCCCCGAAGGAGAATTTTCCGACCTTGACGGTCTTTTTTGTTTCGGAGATCACGAGTTCGTCTGCACCGACGATGCAGCATTTGCCCCATCCGCGGCAGACGAGAGCGGCGTGGCTGGTCATGCCGCCGCGGGCGGTCAAAATGCCGCTTGCCGCGCGCATGCCCTCAACGTCTTCCGGATTGGTTTCCTCACGGACGAGAATGCAGGGAATCTTTTTTGCGGCAAGAGCCATTGCCTTTTCGGAGGTAAAGACGATTTTGCCGACCGCTCCGCCCGGACCGGCCGGAAGGCCTTTGACCACGAGCTCCGCCTTTTTCTCGGCTTTCGGATTGAGAATCGGATGCAGCAGTTCGTCGAGCTGCGAGGGGGAAAGGCGCATGACGGCGGTCTTCTCGTCGATCAGCTTCTCCTTGAGCATATCCATTGCCATGTTGAGCGCGGCGGTTCCGGTGCGTTTGCCGACGCGGCACTGGAGCATGTAGAGTTTCTTTTCCTGAATGGTGAACTCAATGTCCAGCATGTCGTGATAGTGCTGTTCGAGACGGTTGCGGATATCGAAAAGCTGTTTGTAGATTGCGGGAAGCAGCTCCTGCATCGAAGGGAGAGACTTGTTCTGCTCGTTCTTCGTTTCGTCGTTGAGCGGATTCGGCGTGCGGGTTCCGGCAACGACGTCTTCGCCCTGGGCGTTGACAAGCCATTCGCCGTAAAACTTGTTGTCGCCTGTCGCGGGGTCGCGGGTGAACGCCACACCGGTTGCGGAGGACTCGCCCATGTTTCCGAAAACCATCGACTGGACGTTGACGGCGGTACCCCAGTCGTCCGGGATGCCTTCTATGCGGCGGTAGGAGACAGCTTTTTTGCCGTTCCAGCTTTTGAATACCGCCGTAATTCCGCCCCAGAGCTGCTGCATGGCGTCATCCGGGAAGTCTTTCTTCAGGACCTGTCTGACGGTCTTTTTGAAATCTTCGCAGAGTTTCTTGAGGTCGGCGACTTTGAGATCGGTATCGGATTTATAACCTTTTTTCTTTTTGAGAGCTTCGAGCTTTTCGTCGAGGATCTTGCGGATGCCTTTGCCCTCTTCCGGCTCAATGCCCTCCGCTTTCTCCATGACGACGTCGGAATACATCATGATGAGACGGCGGTAGGCGTCATAGACGAACCGTTCGTTCTTCGTCTTCTTGACGAGTCCGGGAATGGTCTTGGAGGAAAGCCCGACGTTGAGGACGGTTTCCATCATTCCGGGCATGGAGGAACGCGCGCCGGAGCGGCAGGAAACGAGCAGAGGATTGGTCGCGGAACCGAATTCCATGCCCATGACCTTTTCCACTTTTTTAAGCGCCGCAAGCACTTCGGCTTCGAGCGTGGCGGGAATTCTGTTCTCGCGGAAATAATCCACGCAGCATTCGGTGGTGATGGTGAATCCGGCGGGAACCGGAAGTTCCAGATTCGCCATTTCGGCGAGGTTGGCGCCCTTGCCGCCGAGCAGTTCCTTCATGTCCGCGCGGCCTTCGGAGATTCCTTTTCCGAACAGGTAAACATACTTTTTCGCGGATTCCGTTTTTCCGACGGAGGTTTTCCTTGTCACGGTCTTCGCAGTCTTCGCGGTTTTCTTCACGACTGCGGCGGGCGCAGTTTTCTTCACTGCGCGTGCGGTCTTTTTCTCTGCCATAAAATAACTCCCTTCTCTTCTTTTGCGAGTTATGGCCGACCGGGTCCAAACCCTCGCCCGGTCTTATTGTACACTAAAACGATTCAAACGCCTTGACGATTTTCTCCTGTTCCGGATGCGTGTCATAATCGATCATGACGAAACACCCGTTCCGAAGAGCCTTGAATTTTTTACCGTTGATATAGAGCACACCGGAATCCTCGACAAGACGATAGCGGTGCAGCTGTTTTTTGCGTTCAAGATTGTACTTGTAGATCCCGACTTCCCGGTCGCCGATGCGAAACGCGAATGCGGATTCCGCCTGCGCAAGATTGGTGACAAGACCCGTCACAGCGGAAACTTTGATTCCGTTCCGCGCAAAGTGCTCAATAAGTTCGGGAAACGTTTTTTCATAGTTGCCGGGCGTGAAACATGCGGTAAGCGCAGACAGGGACAGTGCGGCAAGCGCACACAAAACAAGGTTCAGATATTTTCTCATTTTTCCTCAAAACAGATCAGTTCTCATCAGTTCGAAAGCAACATAGCATCATTGCGGAAGAAAATCAAGGGGAAAATTTCCCGGAATGCGTTTTTTGCCAAAAAAAGCGGGAGAACCGCTTGTCGCGGCGGTTCTCCCCGCAAAAAATCCTACAGGGAACCTTTGGTGGAGGGAACGCCCTTCACGCGCGGATCAATCGTAACGGCCGTGCAGAGGGCGCGCCCGAACGCCTTGAATATCGCCTCGAATGTGTGATGCGTCTCCCCCGGATTCAGAATCCTGATGTGAAGATTCATTCCGCAGGTGTTGGAAAGCGCGCGGAAGAATTCGCCGAACAGCGCGACATCAAGCTCGCGGATGTACTGCGCCGGCGCGGGAGCGTCGTAAACCAGACAAGGACGTCCGGAAAGATCAAGCGCGACAAGCGCCAGGACCTCGTCCATCGGCAGAATGATGTGACCGTAGCGCGTGATTCCCGCCTTGTCGCCGAGCGCGTCCGCAATCGCTTTCCCGAGCGCAAGCCCGGTATCCTCCATCGTGTGGTGGCAGTCGATCTCCAGATCGCCTTTCACACGGACGTCGAGGTCGAACTTGCCGTGTTTAGCGAAAAGCGCGAGCATGTGATCCATGAACGGAATACCCGTGGAGACGCGCGCGTTCCCCTCTCCGTCAAGGTTGATGGCTACGGCAATGTCGGTCTCTTTCGTCGTGCGGATCTCTTCTGCTTTTCTCATAAAAAATCTCCTGTTTTCGGAACAATGTACCGTCAAAACGCAAAAAATCAATCAAAAAATGCGAATATTTCCCGTTTTTCTGCATTTCAGCACTGGAAAGATTGAATTTTTGCGCTACATTGTTGCGGATATGAACAACCATGACAGGTGCGGCTATGCGCAGAATCATAACAGTTGATTTGAAAGGGTATATGAACGCTCCGGCGTTCCGCCCGTTCATCTGGAAAATGGCGGTCGAGGCAAAACTCGGCGGATGGGTCGCGGCCACCCCGGACGGGGCCAGGCTCAGGCTCTCCGGCGAGGAGGACGTCATCACGGAATTCCTCCGCGCCCTCCCCGTCAAACTTCCGCGCGCGTTTCACCTGACCGCAATCAGTCTGGTTCAGCGGGATGTTGCGCCACCCGATCCGCCCGAAGGCCCCGCTCCGTTCAAACTGCTCGGTCCCCCCGTCTCCGGCGACGGCATGGAGGCGGATAAGGCGCCGTGTCCCGATTGCGTCCGCAAAATGCTTGACCCCGAATCGCGTTTCTATCACTATCCGTTTGTCTCGTGCCGGAACTGCGGACCGCGATATTCCATCGCCACAATGGCTCCGTTCAACCGCCGCAACTCCGCGTTCATGGCGTTTCCGCCCTGCAAAGAGTGCGCGGAGGAGGAGAAGGCGGAGCACTCCGGAAACCCGAACCAGACCTGCCCCGTCTGCGGTCCCAGCGCTCTGCTCATGACCCGCACCGGGGAAATTGCCGACTCCTATTCTCCGCTCGAAACGGCCTGCGACAAAATTCAGAAAGGCGGAATTATCTCCGTCAAAACTTACGACGGCTTCATCACTCTCTGCGATGCGCTCAACCGCGACGCCGTGGCGGAACTGCGGCGACGTAAAAACGTGCTCGACAAACCCGTCTCCATCATGGTGCGCAACCTTGAAGTCGCCCGCCGTTACTGCATCTGCTCCGAACTGGAGGAACAGATGCTGACCTCGCCCGCCGCTCCGGTCGTAATCCTGCGGAGACGCGAAGACGCTCCGCTCGATCCGGATTTGTTCTGTCCCGATTTTCCCGAAACGCTCGGACTCGCCATGACGCCGACCGCGATGCTGCGTCTGCTCTTCGAAAGCCGTCCCACGCCCGAATCGCTGCAGGGGCAGTTCGACGCCTTCGCATTCGTCGGCGGTCCGAAACCGGTCGATCCCGATGATGCGGGCGGCGACTCCGACTTTTTCGCGAACGCGCAGTATTCCGATTATATTCTCACGCACGATCTGAAAATCTGGCAGAACGGCGGCTCCTCGGTTCAACTCGAAGAAGACGGCAAAGTTCTGGTCCGCCGCCGCTCGCGCGGAATCTGTCCGACTCCGCTGAAGCTGAACCGTTCACTGCGGCGGGTTGTGCTCGCGCTCGGCTCGGACCGCGCCTCCGCCGTCGCGCTGGGCTACCGCAACAACATCGCGGTTTCCCAGCAGATGGGTTCAATTCTGACCGACCGCGACGCCCGCGCGCTCTCGCTTGTCGGCGAACGCCTCCTGATGCTCTACGCCCAGATTCCAGATATTCTGGTCTGCGACATGGACGTCAACACGCTTTCCTCCGCGGAAGCCCTCCGCTTTGCGGAACGCTGTTCGCTTCCGCTCGCCACAGCGCAGCGCCATCACGCAAACGCGCTCGCATGCATGGCGGAACACGCTCTGCCGGAGTCGCTTGCGCTGATTCTCGACGGCGGCGCGTATGGCCCCGACGGCGCAATCTGGGGTGCGGAGATGATGGACATCTCCCCCTCCGCCTTCCGCCGTCTCGCAACATTCTCTCCGTTGCGACTCCCCGAACCTCCGGAAGACAGCAGAGCCCTTCCCACCCCCGGGGACATTCTGCTCTGTGCGCTGGAACAGAAAAAACTGCCGCCCTCCGAAACTCTCCTGCGGAAGCTTGCCCTGACCCCGGAATCGTACTCCGCCTCGCTTGCGGAGCGCGAAAAACGGGGGCGTATCCGCACGCACGCCGCCCTCCCGCTTTTCGAGGCTGTCGCCGCCGCAATCCGGGAAAAGCCTTCCCCCCGCACCTACGACTCACAGGTTCTCGTCCGCATGGACGCGGCAATCTGGCGCGGCGCGGATGCGGCGAAAGCGGAAACTCTTCTCCCCCGCTTCGGTTACGAACTGCATGAAGACGACGGGCTGACGGTTGTAAACTGGACCGATACCGTCCGTTCGCTTCAGGATCCCTCCTGGATGACGGACTTCAGCACAGGCGATCTTCTGTATGCGTTCTTTCTGTCTGTCGCCCGCGCCCTGGGCGACATGGCGGAGCTCGGACGGGAACGCAGCGGACGGAACACGGTCGTTCTTTCCGGGTCCGTCTTTCTGAACCGGGCGCTCACCCGCCTGACCCGGACCGAGCTGCAGCATCGCGGTTTCGAGGTCCGCACGCATGAAAAAACCTCGCCCGATCAGTCTTCCGTCTGCATCGGCCAGGCAGTTTTCGGCGGCATGAGCTGAGCCAAAAAAAACGGGATTAATTGCAGATTTCCGCTTGCTTTTCTGAATTCTGATGCTATATTTATGTTTTATGTATCCGGAAAAGGGACGGCGTGTCGCTGTCCGCGCTCCATGAATCAACCCCGGAGTCTTTTCGGAACACTCATAAAACAGGCGTCTTCACGGCTCTATAAAATTCAAGGAACGGGCCGGAGCAAAGCGTCGTAAAAGAAGAAAGAGAGTATCAGATGCCGATCTCAGTAAAAGATCTGCTCGAAGCCGGATGCCATTTCGGTCATCAGACAAAACGCTGGAACCCCAAAATGAAAGAGTTCGTCTACGGTTCCAAAAACGGTATTTCCATCATCGACCTCACCAAGACCATTCACCAGATCGCAGATGCCTGCAATTTCCTGCAGCGCGTTGTCATGAACGGCGGAAATATTCTCTTCGTCGGCACAAAACGCCAGGCTCAGCAGATCGTCAAGGACGCTGCTGAAGCAACCAATATGAACTACGTCTCCGAACGCTGGATGGGCGGCATCCTCACAAACAACGTCACCATCCGCAAGTCCATCAAGAGAATGCAGGAAATCGACGCCGTCGTCGGCGACGAAGCCGCTTCCGGACTCAAGAAGAAAGAAATCGTCACCCTCACCCGCCAGACTGAAAAGCTCCATCGCGACCTCGACGGCATCGCTTCCATGAAGCGTCTCCCGGACGTCCTCGTCGTCATCGACGTCTGCCACAACTACAACGCCGTCAAGGAAGCCCAGAAGCTCAATATTCCGATCGTCGCAATCGTCGACACCAACGGCGACCCGGAAAACATCGACTACCCCATCGCCGCCAACGACGATGCCGTCAAGTCCATCAAAGTCATCATGGACACCTTCCTCGAGGCCATCAAGGATGCTCTCGAAGTCTACGGAAAGCACGCTGCGGAAGAGCGCGCGAAAGCGGAAGCCGCCAAGGCTGAAAAGGCGAAAGCCGATGCCGCTGCTCCGAAGAAGCGCCCGGCCGCCAAGGGCGGTGCAAAGCGCCCCGCAACCCGTCGCGCTCCGAAGAAAGCTGACGCCGAAGGCGCCGCTGACGACAAGAAAGCTGCAAAGAAAAAAGCCGCTCCCGCAGCCGAAGCTGCCGCTCCCGCGGCTGAAGAAGCTAAATAAGGAGGCTGAAAATGGCCGCTATCACAGCTGCAATGGTTAAAGAGCTCCGCGACAAAACCGACGCGGGCATGATGGATTGCAAAAAGGCTCTCACCGAGACCAACGGCGATATGGAAGCCGCAGTCGAATTCCTGAGAAAATCCGGAATGGCGAAGGCCGAAAAGCGCGCAGACAAAGCCACCAAAGAAGGCAAAATCTACGCCGCAGTCGACGGCAACAAGGCTGTCATGATCGAAGTTCTCTGCGAAACCGACTTCGTTGCCAAGAACGAAAAGTTCTATGACTACGTCAAGGAAGCCGCAGCCCGCGTTCTCGCCGGAACCTCCGGCGAAGGCGATGTCACCGCCAAAGCGCAGGAAATCGAAAACGAAAAGCTCGGCGAGCTCTTCGTCAAATTCGGTGAAAAGATGGTTCTCCGCCGCGCCCTCCGTTTCGAGGCTCCCGCGGTTGCGACATACATGCACGGCGAAGGCCGCATCGGCATCATGATCGAGGCCGAAGGCTCCGATGACGCCGCGCTCCTCAAGGACGTCTGCATGCACATCGCTGCATTCAGCCCGGAATACATCGTCCCCGAGGACATCCCGGCTGACCGCATCAACAAGGAAAAAGAGATCGCCGCCGCTCAGCTCCAGGGCAAACCGGCGAACATGATCGAAAAGATCCTTGGCGGCAAATTGAACAAGTGGTACTCCGAGGTCTGCCTTATGCGTCAGCCCTGGATCCACGACGACAAGACCTGCCTCGCGAAGCTTGCTCCGAAGCTGGTTGTCAAGAAGTTCGTCCGCTGGACCGTCGGTCAGGATCTCTGATCCGGTTCCCCTAATCGCACTTTCAAGCCCGGATTCGTCCGGGCTTTTTCATTTTTAAACTTGTAAATTGAAAATCATGAAATATAGTAATGAATAAAAGGAGAACCGTTATGAAATCATTGCTTCTGTTTATTCTGTTTGCCGTCTCCATTTCCGCATTTGCCAACGCCGGAATTTTCCGCGGCAACGGCCGGACAGTTGTCATGGATTCCACGGATAAAATCCAGATGGTGGAAGAAGAAGTTGTCATGCTCCCCATGCGCGGAAATTATCCGGTGGACGCCACCTGCCGCAATCTGGACCCGATGAAATTTCATTGCACCTTCAAGCTCCGGAACCTTTCCGACAAGGAAGTGACCGTTCAAGTCGGCTTCCCGCTGAGCGGCGCGGTCTGGTTTCCAAAGGCGGACAGCATTCATCAGACGGAACTCATCGGACGCTTCGGATTCGCCGCCGGAACAAAGGAAAAACTTTTCCCGGTCCGCTACGTTCCATACGACGCTCAGAAAAAATTCTCCAATCTTTTTCTCTGGGATATGACATTCAAACCCAAAGAGGAAATCCAGCTCACCGTCATGTATACCATAGAAGGTTACATGGGGCTCGGATCTCTCGCGAAACCGGAACACCGGGAGGCCATGCTGCACCAGAAAACGGAATTGGAAAATATGTTTCTTACCCAGGGGCAGATGCATCAGTACATTACCGAAACCGGCGGATGCTGGGCCGGGAAAATCGAAAAAGCGGTTTTCCGGATCTATCCGTTCCAGTTTGAAGAATATCTCACGAAACGCGGTCCGCTGGATATTTATCCGCAAATCCCCAACGGCGAACGTTCACATAAATATCTCTGGATCACCACGATGCTGACCCGCGACGCCTTTCTGGTCCGCAACTGGAATCCCGCTTTTGAAAAGTGGACACTGGTCAAGGGGAAGAAACATGCTCCGGATTATCTGGAACTCGTCTATCAGCCATTTGAACCGAAAGGTGAACGGGACAATCTTCAGTTTGCCTATCATTTTGCGTTCGCGTTCCCGCGCACCGCAAAACAGTTCGACTTTCTGATTGAACAAGTGAAAAATCACACGGAAAAAGAGTTTCAATATGCGCAGAAGGCTCTCGGCGAACTCAAGAACATGCCCGAAACGCAGGACAAACGGGAACTCGAACGCCGGGAGCGGATGCGGCGTTACACTGAATCCGTCAAACCTTATTCACCGCAGATGGCAAAAAATCTTGCCGATGCGATTCTGGAATTTTACGGAATTCACACGGAGAATCCGGAGATCAAAGATTTTCTGAACACGCAGATCTGGTATCCCGCTCAGCCGCGCCCGATTCAGCCGGAACTGAAAGCGCGGCTCGAAAAGGCTTCCGGGATAAAGAAAGATTGAAGCGGTCCGTGCAGTTCAACGAATCTCCTTCAGCTTGAAAATGTCTTTTTGCAGATTCTGCAGATCTTCAAGGTTTTTGAATCTCGAAATGAGCCCTTCCTGATTCAGCTTGTAACGCGTATTGCAGGCCTCCCGCTCCTCGGAGGAAACCGCGCCGAGTTCACCGATTGCGAACGCCGTCCGCATGGCGTCCAGTTCATGCAGAGTGCGTTTTTCGGAAACAATGGCTTCATCCAGGTCATTGGAAATCTGATTCCGCTTGCCGAGAAACGCATTCCAGAACTCCTTTTCCGGATTCTCCGGCTGATTGATAATCAGATCTTCCAGGACAAGGAGCATATCTTTTTCCGTCCTCCCGCCGATATGGGTCAGCATCGGAATTCCGGTATGGCCGGCGCCTTCGTAAGGACGGCATTTCTCCAAAAGAGCGACCGCTTCCTCGATCTGCGCCGGGGTCATATCCGCCTTGCCCGGACAATGACACATGGAGGAAATCTCCGGACCGAACGCCTCACGGTAATCGACGCGTTTCAGCGGAGAGCCCCATTTGCAGTGACGGATCATCGTCAGCTGGGAAATTTTATAGGAAGTGATGAACTTCAGGAAGTCGATTGCTAGATCGATATCCTTTGCGTTTTTCGGAACGCCGAAGCGTCCGCCGATGCCGCTGCCGACTTCCGTCATCCGTCCCAAATCCTTCCATTTGAAACCTCTGCCGAGCGCGGGAAGAGGAATCACATCAACCTTGAACTTCGAATTGTTGACCATGGAAAAGGCGTTGTAAGTGCCGTCAATGAAGAAGGCGACCGTTCCGGAAGAGAAAAGGAATTTCGTCTGCTCCAAATCAATGGACGGAAAACCTTTTGCGAAATATTTCCCGATTTTCACCGTCAGACCCGCAGGAGCAAGAAAACGGTTGAGGTCCACGCGCTTGTCGCCGTTTGCGAACTTGCGGACAAGTTCCGTATTTCCGATTCCGTATTCATAATCGGAAAGAAAATCGTTGTAATCCGCATTGATGAGGTTGTTGAAATGGTCGCAGATCTGACTGATGGTCCCCTTGGTGAATCCGCGGACGCCGATTGGAATCAGCGGTTTGCCGATCCGGTCGCCGTACGCACGGATTTTTTCGCAGGAATCCAGCCATTCGCCGAGAGTTTCCGGCAGTTTCGAACTTCCGGTTGCAGTCCGGTAAAGATCGACATTGACATACATCCGGGTCGTGCACATCAAAGTGGAAACGCCGAAATATTCGGAATAAGTCGGGCTGAGAGCGCCCGCCATGTCATCTGCAAAAGTATCGCGCCACGCCATCCCCTCAAGCGGAGTCCCGCGGTTGTACGGGTTCTCTTCCGCCAGATATTTGGAAAGCGGCAGAAAATACTGGTTCTGAAGTTCCTGGCTTCCCGAAAGCTCAATCACATCCGCGCAGTCGCCGCCGATCAGCTGCGTCAGAAACCATTGTGCGTAGCCGCGCGACGGAACGGCGGTCTGAACGACTTTAACATTGATTCCCTGATCGGCTTTCAGCTTTTCGTAAACACGGATCGCATCCGCATACCCTTCGCGAAAACCGTCTTCAAGCTGCCAGTGCGCAAATGTCAGCCGTTTGACATCCGAGGGAAAAAGTCCGCCGCTCCGCGAGCTGTTGCGAATGACCATGACCGTTGAAATCCCGAAAAAAATCAGGAAGCAGATCAGGCCGATCCGGTTCAAAATATGCTGAAATCTGGATTCTTCCATTCCTTTGGCTCCATGCTCCGTTTTTTGTTTGAAGTTCTTCCGGAGGATGCGCTCCCCCGGAAGTGTGCAGTTTTTACAGTTTCACCGCAATGTCGCGGGCGGGAACACGGATTCCGCAAGGCAGAACGACCGCATCGTCTCCGCAGTTGACAAAAACATGAACGCCGGTCGAATAGGCGCTTTCCGCAACAGCACCGCTGTTATGAAGGAAGAAATCATCCAGGAAGGCTTTCTGCGTTGAAGCAAGCGCGGCGATGTCGTCGGTCATACGCTTGATGACCGCGGTATCCCGCTTCAGCTTTTCGGTCCTTCGAACGTAAGATCGGCGCTCGGGGTTCAGACGGAAAGCAAACGCCAATCCGAGTTCCGGATTGCGCCAGGTTCCATTCTCTTCCGCCCAGCCTTCACGCACCGCCGAAAAACGGATTTTCCCCGACGGATCAAAATAACTCACTTCAAACGACAGTTTCATTTCCGTACTCCTTTCTGCCAGTCCATCAGTGGATTGTTTCTTCCAAACGTCTGTTCATCGTTGCCAGCCCCGCGTCGCGCAGACCGTTGCCGTAGTTGATGCCCTTGTAAATCTGCAGGGCGTTTTTGTCCGGATACCGCAGCGCCATGCCGAAACGGAACTCCTTTGCAGACGAAAGTTCCGGCATTCCAAGAAGCGAGGGATGGAGCTCCAGACGATACGTCATCAGATCATGCTCCCCGCTCCGGAGAACTTCAAGAGAAGCGGCGTCCCGAGGAACAAGCCCCCGGCAATCTTTTCCGGAGGAACGGCGGAGACATATCTGCGGTCCGGCTTCCGTCAGCGCAAGCGATAAATCACGCCAGTTCCGTTTATCTGCTGTTCCGATCAGAAGTTCAATGCAAGTCGCACGCCAGACTCGCTCCCCTTCATAGGGCTGGCTGTACGGAATGCCGCGGACGTACAATGTCATGCGGATCAGATCTTCGCCTTTCTCCCAGAACAGACACAGCTCCGCCCGGCTTTCCGGCATCGGTGAAAGAAACTGCGCATGCTCGTTTGCCCTGATCCGGCAGCCGGAAAGGGGCACACCCGCGGGAACGAGCGGAAAGTCTCCGCCCTCAAACGGACGTGCATTCAAACAGCTCCACCAGTTTTCCGGAGAATACTTTGATTCAAAAAAAGCGATCGGCGAATCTCCTCCGCTCAAAACCGCGCTATCGGGAAGAATGCTTTCCGGAACATCGAAATCGAATCTGCGGCGTTCCCCTTTCCGCAGAACGGTTCCCGGCATGACCGAAACGAAATCCGTTCCGTCCGGATATTTTGCGCGGTATTCCAGACGCGGAAGCGGAAGCGGCTTTTCCCATGCGTTCCGCAGATTCAGCACGCCGTGATGCAGCACAGGTTCAAGACTGATGCGCGAAAACGTCTCAAGAAGAACCGTTTCACCGAAATGCAAAGTCACCGGGACCGAGAACGGATATTCGCGGAAAAGCGCGGAACGCAGACGGATCGAAAAGAGCGCGGCTCCCTCCGCCGGAATGAAAAGTCCGGAGACACATTCAAAATCGCAGTTTTCGCATTCGACAGAAACGGAAACAGAACACCCATCCCTCCCCGGATTGTAAAGCTCAATCTCCCAGAAATCATCCTCCGGATTCTGCGTTTTCCGCATTCCGGTCACATAGGGGGAACGTCCGGCGCAGTTCTCGTATTGCAGGACAACAGATTCGCGCAGAGGAGAGGAAAATACAATCCGCTTTTCCACGCCCGGATACAGATCAAAAAAGTTGTCGGAGGGACAGCACGCCGTATCGTATGGCGTCACAGAAACGCGGCGGGCAAAACGGTTTGAGCGCAAAACAACTTCATTTTCAATCAGACGGCGAATTGCCACTTCCGCTTCCGGGAAGCGCAGTTCACACGGATCGCGGAAGAAACGGTGCGTTTCCGCGGAACTCCCGTTTTCCCCGCGCCACTCCGCCCACGCGAACGAACCGGAAGGAACGGCGGAACCGCGCGGAACCGAGAAAATTTTTTCCGAACATTCCGGCGCAAGAGAAACCGTTTTCCGCTCTTCCGCAAGCGTATTGCCGTAAAAATCCTTCAGCGCGGCGCGAAGCGCTCCGGTCGCTGAAACGGCGGAATTGTTGACCATGTAAACATCGAACCGGTCGTCATAGACAGCCAAAACCGGAGCGGTCCGGACCGAGGCGCGCTTCACGGCGTAATACGAAGCCTTCGGAAGACCGTAGTAATCGACGATGTCGCAATTGATCATCGGATACGCGCTGTTGAACTGCCAGTAGCCTGCTCCTCCGCAGTATTTCCGGTTGCGGCGCAACAGGGCGAGATAGCGGGTCATGAGCTCTTCCGCGCAGATTTCAAACCCGCGCAGGAGCTCCGCAAGCGGAACATCGAACCGGCGGCGCGGATCATGAAAACACAGATGACGGAAGATCTGTCCCCATTCATCGTTGCGCTGAACTTCCAGCATGTTATGCGCGGAAAATACGGGATTGCAGTAACAGTCCAGGTCTTCCGGAAGCAGAAAACGCTTTACGGAAGAGGCTGGAACCGGACACATTCCGTAGAACTCGTTCATGAACGTCGGAATCACCGTCCGGTCAAACGCCTCGTCCGGCGAGAACTGCGGAAGCCACTGCGTGTGACAGGTTCCGAATCCGTGCGCATTGTTCTCCGTCCCGGCGGGCGCGGCCGTGCCCATGAACGGACACGACGGGATATAGACCGCATCCGGAACCAGCCGGCGGACGATTTCCGGGAAGTCGCGGTGCAGAAGCGTCCAGCCGTAATAATATCCGCCCGGACGCTCCCGTTTGCAATTCCGATCAACCAGATAGAACTCGTCCGTTTCATTGGATCCGCACCAGACACAGATGCAGGGATGACGGCGAAGGCGGCACACGACCTCTTCCGCCTCGCGGCGGCACTCCGCACGGAACACAGGATCAAATTCCGGAACTTCCGGTCCGCCGAACATGAAATCCTGCCAGACCATGATGCCGGCTTCATCACAGAGGTCATAAAAATCATCGGATTCATAATAACCTCCGCCCCAGACGCGCAGATAGTTGTATCCGCACTCCGCCGCAAGCGCGATCAGATGCCGCAGACGCTCCCTCCCCACGGTCCCGGGGAGCATGTCGGGAGGAACCCAGTTGCCGCCGTTCGCGAACACGGGAATGCCATTGACACGGAACTGAAAAAGTCCCTGCTTCTCCGTGAAACGCTTCTCTTCAATCTCAAACGAACGGAAAGCGAAGCGGTGACGGAACGACGCGACCTCCCGCATACCGGAGAAGATCTGCAGCCGCAGCTCGTAAAGCGCCTGTTTCCCGTATCCGGCCGGATACCAGAGTTCCGGCGAATCCACCTGCGCGTCAAACACATATTCCGTCTCGCCGGGACCGAGCTTGACCGGATACGCGGCGGAAAAGACCGGCTTTCCCGTCTCTTTTTCCCGAATCTCCAATGCGGCGCGACAGTCGAGAATATCTTCCAGTTCCGTGTGCAGCTGAAACGAAAGACGAACGCGTCCGTCCGCCGATGTTTCCGCAAAGATTTTTTCCGGACGGGCGACCGCGAACGATTCGACGCGGACATCCCGCCAGATTCCGCAAGACGGCAGACCGTGCGTCCAGTCCCAGCCGTAGGAATAGTCGGCTTTGCGTCCCGCGCCGCGCATGGCGGCAAACCGGGAATCGTAAACGCCCTCGCTCCAGTCGCTCCAGAAGGAGATGACGGGGGTGTTCAATTCCTCCTTGTTGAACGCTTTCAGACGGATGACGAGTTCGTTTTCCGCGTTGTCGCGCAGGATTCCCGCGACAGGGATGCGGAGACCGCGCATCATCGTTTTGTGCGTGGCAAGGTGTTTGCCGTTGAGTTCAATTTCCGCAACATAGGAGAGACCGTCGAACACGAGGTCATGCATCTCACCCGCGGGGAAACTGCCGCGGAAGATTTTGCGGCAGATCCACTCCTTCTCTCCGCACCAGACGCAGTCCAGATAATCCATGCGGTAACAGGGATCTTTAATCAAGCCTGCGGAACGGAGGTCGTCGAGCACGTCTCCGGGGACTTTGGAGGGAATTTCCTTCACGCCGTCGGCGGAAAGCTTCCAGGTTCCGGAAAGAGAGAGAATACGGGATGGCGCGGAATATTCTTTCATAGGGGATCGTCTTTCAGAATGCCCGGAGGGAAAACTCCGGGCGGATGTTGACTGGAACAATCAGTAAATGCCTTCGATGGAATCTTCGGAAGCGCGTTCCAGCTTCAAGTCGCTCAGGGTCAGTTCCGAATCGCCGAACTTGCAGTCCGAAAAATTCAGATTGCCGGAATTGTCAATCATAACCGCGCGGTTCATATCCTTGAACACGAGGTTCTTGAAAACTCCGCCGTCGACGTTGTTGATGCGGAGTCCGGCCATCACCATTCTTGAGAAGTCGGCATTTTCCACTGTGATTTCCCGAATGGAACGCATATCAAGAGTCTTGCCGAGTGTGGAAAGATAGACGCTCTGGATACCGAATACGCAATCGGTAAATTTTGCATTGCGCACGGTGACATTGTATGGAGCCGGACCTTCTTTCCAGTTCAGCATTGCCGTTATATTGATTCCGCAGCCGGTGTTCTCGAGTTTGCAGTTTTCAATCAGAACGTTGGAGCCTTGAATTGTAATGCCGTTGTTGCGGTTGTTCCCGGCCGTATAATTGACCAGCACGGTTCCGAGTCCGCAGTGGTTCGGCTCAAAAAACATATCCGGCTCATTCCGGAGCTTTTTCGTGCCGATAAAGTGCTCCCGGCGCTCTCTTTCCGTCGCGACCGCCTGGTTCTGGTTCGCGTAGGTGACGATGTTGTTCGGAATCGGATGTTTCAATGTCAGTTCACCGGTTACACCGTCCTTGAACTTTGCTGTTCCGTTTCTGACAACGGTCGTCTGCATCTTGATTTCTCCGGTATAAGGAGAAACAAGCAGAAGATTTGTTCCGGCATCGCGGTTCGTGTTGTCCGGCAACAGTTTACCGTCACGGATTTCTGCAAGAGCAACACCCGGAGCGAGCGTGTTGAAACAGTCATCGCCCATATTGCGGAAATTGCAGTTTTTCGCAAAAACGCCGATCTCTATCGGACGCCAAATGAACAGCGCGTCCGCATTGGTTGACAGGAACTCACCCTTCCGCGGCTTGACCGTGCAGTTGACAAACGAAGGAGCTACACTGTTTGCGGAAGTAAACGCCGCTCCGGTGGAGTTGAGAACCGTGACATTTTCAACCGTGCAGAATCTGCCGCCGGTAATATCAAGCGCGGGTTTGTTGAAACGCTTCGGAATCACCATGACAATTCCCGGTTTCAAACCGTTGAGTTTGCCGTTCAGCGCATGACCGATCTGCGCCTTGCAGGTTCCATCCGCCAGTTTTTCCACTTTATGAAAGAACTTGTCGCTGGCGGCTTTCACCATTTTCCCGTTCGAATCAAACGCCATCGTCACCTGCTTCAGATACGGAAGCGGAGAATCCGGTTCCATCTTCAAAACAACGCTTGACGTCGCCGGATCGACCGAAACAATTGTTCCCTGCGCATAGAGTTTGCCCTTGTATTCCAGAGTCAAACCGCGGAAAGTCACATTTTCCGAATTGATGATTTTCACCCCGGGACAATTCGGATTGGAATTGCCGAACAGAAGAACTGCCTCGTTTCCACCGTCAAATGTGACATTCTTCATTTCGTTGATCTGAATATGCGGAGCATCCTTTCCCGGATGAATGTAGTAAATGCCTTTCGGAACCTTTACAAGAACTTTCCCGCGCGTTTTCGCAATCTCCTGTTTGATCTTTTCAAACGCGGCGTAATTGTTCGCAACTCCGTCGCCTTTGGCACCGAACTGCGAGAGGTCAAATACGGTTTCCTTCATTGCGGTCATGCGTTTGGCAAGACGGATCTCCTGTTTGAAATAGGCGAGAAAACTGTTCATGTCATTCCGTTCCCGCTCCAGAAAGAGCGGAGCATCCGGATTCTCCGAACCTGCGTCTTTTTTCATGAGTGCCAGCAGCTTCTCCGCAATCTCCATGCGTTTGGTAAAACGCTCCTTCTGAATTTCCGAAGCCGGAGCCTTTGCAAAATCCGCATTCAAAGCCTTCAGACTTTTCTCCGTCTTCTGCAGGAACGCCGGAATCTCCTTCCTCATTGCATCCCGGTATTCTTTGGAAAAATTCTCGGGGGTGTAAACCGGAGCCGGTTCAAAGCCAGAAACGGCTGCCAGTCCGCTCAGACCGAGCGCGGCGGCGATGAAAAACTGTTTCAGCATAAGTCAATCTCCTTTTTTAATGCTCAAAACTGTTTGTGGTTTGTCTGGAATCCGAATTTGTAAAGACCGCCGACTCCGACATTGCTGACGGAACCGTCCGGCATCAGGAAATTTGTGCTTCCCGCATGGCGGACCGCCAAAGGCGCTCCGGAATTTCCATGACTGATCGTCCAATTGTTCTTTTTCTCTTCAGAAGGTTTATAACCGTCTCCCAGGAATGGAAGTTCTGTAATCCATGAAGGAAGATTCTTTTTGCAAAGCGGAACTCTTCCCTGTTGAAAGACGACGACAGGTTTTCCAGGTCTGCCTCCTGCGGGCTCCCAGTCGCTGCCGTTCATATTCGCGCCGTAACAGGTATATTTCCGGTCGTGTCCGAAAGTTGTCAGACTGATCTCTCCGGAAGGGCAGAACGCGACGTCCCAATTTTTGATATAGAACGGTCCCTCAAACACACCCGTTCTGCTGTACCCTTTCCATTTTGAGTCAATAATGGTCTCATACCAGATCGTGTCATTTTTCGGATGCAGAACCCGGTTGTCGCCCGCATCCAACAGGACAACGTAATCATTGTTGTCGTTTGCATACATTGCGAAGCCGGTTCCGCACTGTTTCTTGTTGTTCACACACTTGATTCCGAAAGCCTTTTCTCTCGCCTTGTTCAGCGCGGGCAGCAGCATTCCAGCAAGAATTGCAATGACGGCAATTACTACAAGGAGCTCTACAAGCGTGAATTTTCTAGGCAGCTTGCGGGTTATGCCTGCAAGAATGCGTCGCTCAAACGTTCTTCTGTTCATCGTATTTCCCTATCCTTTTCGTTCTGTCCGTCCGGAAAAGTTTTCCGAAAAACGGATTTGTTGTTTCCGCTCATTCCTTCAGCAGAGCAAGCTTCCGGAATCCGTTATTGACAAAAAGCAATGTCCTGTGTTTCTGCAGTTCATGCGCGAAATATTGTTCTTTCCTGATTTCCTTTCCATATTGAGTTTAAGAGAAGCATTTTCCGCATCTCCGTTGTTTCGCTTGTCTTCTATAATTATACACCATAAACGCGAAATTGTCTATTGACAAAAACTACTATTTGAGGAGAAAAATATAAATAACTGTTAAAGAAAAGCGCCGAAAACATTTTTCACGAAGCGGCATTGATTTTCTCCGGCCCCCGAATTATATTATCCCGCTGGCAAATTCAACCATTCAACCGGAGCGCCCTTTCGCATGGATGAACTGAAACTCGACATCGTTTATTATTTTCGTGCGCCGCGCGACCGCGATTTCAATTCAACCATCATCCCGAAAGGATGTCTCTATGCGGAACTTCTGCTCGGGGGCGTCGTCTTCTACGAGGGAAAAACTTACCGGCGCGGCGCGCTTTTCGCGCAATCCGAAGGGATGGAAACCATTCACGATTTCCCGGACAAGCATCCCTACCGCGCCCTGCTGATCGCATTTTCCGGATATGATCCGGCGAAACATCCCCTCCCGCACATCGGCGCATGGGTGAACAAATCCGGACTCGATCCGTTCGTGGAGGAGGCTCTCGACGCCTTTTCCGAAGGACGTCATCTCGCGGAACTCCGGAACTATCTTTTCTCCGCGATCGAATGGAACCTCCTCCGCAGCAGTTCGCGAGGCGGAGAAACGGAGATATCGCATCACAACCTTCTGGAAACCCGCGACCTGCTCGCACATCCCGACTGCATTTACACAAACTGGAAAAATATCTGCCGCCGCGCCGGATACAGTCCGGCGTACCTGAACAGTCTGTTCAAAAAAGAGTTCGGCGTCACCCCCTACCAGTTTCATCTGAACACGCGTCTGGAGCGGGCCGCCTTCGCCCTGAGCAGCACGGAGACAGACATCCGGCAGATCTGCACCGACGCCGGATTCCAGAACATCGAGAGTTTCTACCGCGCCTTCAAACGTCATTTCGACATGCCGCCCGCGGAATACCGGAACCGGAACAGAAAAGATTAAAACAGCATTTTCCCTTACTTCAGCGCGTCCCGGATGGCGTCGTTGACGGCGGAGCGAACGGCGCGAAGAGCGGACTCGGAGCGCGGGAAATCTGTGAAAGTCAACGATCCGCCGCAGGCTCGGTCGAGCACGGCGCACGCCTCCTCGCGGGAGGTCAGACGCGCAAGCAGCTCCAGCGCGCGCTGATCCTGAAGAGCTTCGCGCATCAGTTCATTGCGGATCGAATCCAGAGGCTCGCATTCGGGGCCGGGATAGACGATGAAAGAGTCGCCGTCCGGGAACCCGTAATCTGCGTCGACCACCTGGAACGGATCGATAAGTCTGCGGGAAAGACGCGAGAAGTAGAAATTGAATCCCCAGTGCAGGAATCCGGCAATTCCATAGCGGAAAAGCTGAATGCCGAGCGCACGCGTCACCGCGGAGGGAAGATGAATGAAACGGCTCGTGTAACCGTTCGCCGGACAGCAGCAGTAATAGGTCCACGGATTCTTCACGCCGGCGCGGATGAAATTCATCGTGCGGTCGATACACGAAACCGGAATTTCGACGACGCCCTTCTCGTAAAATTCGACTTCGGAAAGCGCGTCGATGTGTTTGAATCCGGGCGTATACTTGCGGATGAGCTCCGCGATCCTGCAATAGCTCTCCAGATGTTTGCCCTCCGGTTCGTCGGACGTGTGGAACCAGCAGTTTTCCGCCACGCCTGCGACAGAGAGAAAGTCGACGAGTTCCGGCAGAAAGGCGGCAAGGAATTTGCGGTATTTCGGAGAATCCGAGCGGACGTCCCAGCCGAAAATCCGCTTCTGTTCACCATTGACATCCGCCATGATCTTCGGAGTTTTTTCCGCGCCCCACTGCGTGGCGAGATGTGAAATTTCAAAATGCCGGATTCCCGCCGCCCGGGCAAGCGCAATCCAGCGGGCGAGTTTGTCGAAATCGAACTCGTAACCGTTCTCCGTCACTTTGACGTCAACCAGCTGAACGGTCGGACGCTCCTCCCCGACTTGCGTATCGAGCGGCGGAGTGAACACCGGAGTCAGCACCATGTTGACGCCATGGTCCACGGCGTTGCGCAGAAACGTTTCGACCAGATACCAGTACTCTTCGCTGAACACCTCCACGCCGTAATAGCTTGCCAGACAGTCGGTATGAAACCATTCTGTATGGATCAGCTTCTGCGGCGGCAGAGCTGCGGGGAGGATTTCCAGTTTCAGCGGTTCCGTCCGGACAGTTCCGTTCTCTTTTGTTTTGAACTCCAGAGAAATTTTGCATTCCCGGAGATTTGTTTTTGCGGGAACGCGCACGGTGACCCACAGGGAACGCCAGAGGTGCTGCGGAACGATGAACGGAGTCGGCAGATCGCCGAGAATATCGGGCATCAGCCCCGGCTCTTGGAGCAGGGAATCGGGATCCCGTTCCGCCCCCCCGAGACTGCGCACGGGAACGCATTCCACGGAGCGGATCTGAATATCGCGCAGCCTGGAAACATGTTTGAGGGCAAGGATTTCATCTCCGAGGTCCGCCCTGTAGGCGACCTGGAACGAGAAAACTTCGCCGCGCAGCACCGTCGCGGAATTCAGAGCCATTCCCTCCGTCGGAGCCGTGCGCTGCATGACTTTGACGAGCGAGCTGTATAATCTGGTTTCAAACATCGTAAACTCTCCTGTGTTCAGGAGAAATATACAGGAGAAATACAGAATAAAAAGCGCCGCGGAAAAATTTTCTCAAAAAAAATTTCCGCGCCGCGGAACGGTTCAATGTTCGGCGGAAATAAAAAACCTCTTTGACTTTTTCCTTTCCGGAAGTATATTTTGCTCCAAACCAAACAAGTGAAAGGAATTTTTTCATGTTTTCGCTGCTTCTTGCAATGATCTATCTTGCATTCATCATGGCAAGCGCATATGTCGGTTCAACAGCCATGCCGCCGCTCTTCGGAGTGCTTGCGGAACGGACCGGAATGCACATTTTCCCCTGGGTCTCCCTCTTTTTCCTGATTCTCATGACGTTGATTATTGAGAGACTGAACTCTCTCATGGGCAAAAAGGCGCGGAATGCCTGAAAGCAGAATGTCTCTCCGCGAGTGGCTGCCGCTGTTCGGCATGACGGCTTCCACGTTTATTCTGAACACCTCGGAATTCATGCCGATCGGGTTGCTGACGGATATTGCGGCGGACTTCAAGATCACGGAAGCGCATGCGGGAATGCTGATTTCGGTTTACGCGTGGGTGGTCATGCTCCTCTCCCTCCCCCTGATGCTGCTCGTCTGCCGGATGGAGATGAAACGCCTGTTGATCGGCACGCTCGCGCTGTTCGGCGGATGCCAGCTGCTGTCGGCTTTCTCGGGAAGCTTCGGGATGCTGATGGCGTCGCGAATCGGCGTCGCATGCGCACACGCCGTCTTCTGGTCGATCGCCTCGCCGATGGCGGTGCGGTTCGTTCCGGAAAAATTCCGCTCGCTGGCTCTCGGAATGATTGTGACAGGAAGTTCGATCGCGATCATCGTCGGGCTTCCCGTCGGACGGCTCGTGGGGCTTCAGATCGGCTGGAGAATGACGTTCCTGAGCGTCGGCGTCATCGCGTTCGCAATTCTGCTCTATCTGCAGTTTGCCGCGCCGAAGCTGCCCGGCGGCGGCTCCTTCTCGGTCCGCGACCTGCCCGCGCTTCTGCGCAATCCGTTTCTGTTCGGAATTTACGTGGCGTCCGCGCTCTTTGCAACCGCATATTACACGGCATACAGTTACATTGAACCGTTTCTCAAACAGATCGCACATCAGCCGGACGGGCTCATCACCTGGATTCTGGTGCTGTTCGGTGTTGCCGGGATCGGCGGGAGCTGGCTGTTCTCCCGTTTTTACGACCGGATGCCGCGCGCGTTTCCGCTGCTGACAATCGTCTTAATGACGGCGGTTCTCTTTCTGCTTTACTTTGCGGCGGTTCACCTGTGGCTGCTTCTCGCGCTGTGCGCGGTGTGGGGAATTGCCGGAACGGCATTCAATGTCACATGCCAGGCGGAAGTGATCCGGAGCACGCCGGAAAACGGAACGGCGGTGGCGATGTCCATTTTCTCCGGGATCTTCAATCTCGGCATTGCGACCGGAACGCTGTTCGGGGGAATGGTGAGCACGCACCTTTCCCTTGCATGGATCGGATGCGCAGGCGGCATTGTTTCCTCCGCCGCCCTCCTGTTCTGCGCGGCGTTCCTTGCGAAACACCGGAAGTGATCACGACAGAGCTACGACCTCGTCCGCCTGGAGACCTTTTTCTCCCTGGGAGACGATGAACTCCACCTGCTGTCCTTCCTTCAGAGTCCGGTAGCCGTCGACCTTGATGGAGCTGTAGTGCACGAAAATATCGCCGCCCTCTTCTCGCTCGATGAAACCGAATCCTTTGGCATTGTTAAACCACTTGACTTTACCTTTTTCCTTGTCCATTTCTGAAAAGACCTCTCCTTGAGATGTTAACGCGACACTCCTCCGAAACGGGCTTTTTCATGCTCCGGCGTGTCACTTTATATATTATGCACCATAAATGCGATTTTGTGAAGGGGGTAAAACGAAAAAAAAACGAAAAAAATCAAAAAAAACGCGTTTTTCTGCATTTGAACGCAGGAAAGCGCGTTTTCCATCCGCCATGCGGCGATTATACTGCACTCGCATGAAGGAAGGAACGTCCCGGCTATGCAATGGATTCACAGCCGGGAAGCCCAATCAGCGGGAGGGAAAATCAGGAAGCCATGCCGCTTTTCTCGCGGTTGTACTGCTTCGCAAGTTCCACCATCTCCAGCAGCTTCTGCTTCTTGACGTCGTCCGGAAGATCCGCGAAAGTGTCAAGAAGAATGCGCTGATCGGTATCAAGTTCCAGATACTTGGAACCGAATCCGGATGTTTTCTGCTGTTTTCTGCCCATGTACGGCTTCAGAAGCGGCTGCAGCTTGCTCCAGGTTTCCTCTTTGATCGATTCGGTTTCCCGGCGCATGTACTTCTTCACGGTTTCCGCGCTCACATTCGCAAGACGGGCAAATTCCGTAACGGATTCATAACCCTCTGTCACACAACGGTGAAGGGCCTTCACGATGTCGTCTGTCAATTTCATGGTTCGAGACTCCTGTAAGTTTCGCTCTTTAAATTACCATTATTTTGCCGAAGAATCAAGTTCCTGTTTCGTTTTTTTTCAAAAAACACCTTGATTTTTCCGTTTTAGACGATACCTTTTCTTGAAAATAAAACCTGAGGAGAACTATCTATGGAAAGCGCGGATCTCTGGAAGCTGCCCCCAATCGAAAAAATACCCGAAGCCTACGGCGCAATCGCCGACGGACGCGTCGCCATGAAGGACTCCTCCGCCGACGTCGTCTCTTCCGACGGAACAAAAACCTACCGTGTCCGCTGGAACGGCGACCTCTATTCCTCCGACGACAACGCTTCCAAGTGGCAGGGATACACCGGCTATCCCATCGTCGCCGTTCTGCTCCTGCAAGGCAGACTTCCTCTCAATCAGGACGTTATGACGCTGTTCAAGGGAATCCCCTGGAAAGAGCTCAATAAAAAACACAAAAACAAATACGCTGAAGCGCTCGCGGAAGTTCTCGAAGACATCCGCGCAAACGGCGGCGATCCGGACCGCGTCCGTCGGGAAATGCAGACCGTTTACTCCGCTCTCGAAGCGCTCAAGCTGCCGCGCCGGCGCGGCGCGGCAAAAAAAGCGGAGCGTCCCGCGCCTCAGCCGTTCGCATCGTTTCCAGTGCTGCCGGCGGAACCGGAGCCGCTGCTTGAACTCTGCCGCAAAGCGGGGCTCTCCGCATTCTCCACGGACTCGCGTTCCGTTTTCGTGAACGGCGCCGTTTACAGTTTCGACGCATTTGACGACGACGCCTGGGAAATGTTTCTCGACGAATATCTCAAGCCGGGAATCCGGAAGGCCGGACACGATGTCAAGCCTTTGATGCGCAGGCAGCTGGATGCGGGAAAGCAGACCGGAGATTTTGTTTTCGACACCGCTCTTGCCGCGTATCTGCTTGATTCGCTTTCCGGATGCCGTCCGCTCGCCGAAGTTGCGAAACTCAAACTGAACGCAACCGTTCCTGACGCCGTTCAGAATCCCGCGGTCATCGCCGCACTGGTTCCGGCGCTGACAAAGGAACTGGAACAGACCGGAATGCTCCATCTCTTTGAAACGGTCGAACTTCCGCTCTGCGAAGTTCTTGTTGAAATGGAACACAACGGCGTTGCCGCCGACCGCGCCATGCTGAAGGAATTCGGCGTAAAACTCTCCGGGAAAATTGAGGAACTCCGGCGGAAGGTGTTTGAACTTGCCGGAACGGAGTTCAACATCAACTCCCCGAAACAGCTCGGCGAACTGCTCTTTGAAAAGCTCGCCCTCCCCTCCGGGAAAAAGACGAAGAGCGGATACTCCACCGATATCGAAGTGCTCGCCGCACTGCGCGACAAGCACCCCGTCGTACCCGCCGTCATGGAATTCCGCCAGCTGATGAAACTCAAATCCACCTATGTGGACGGGCTCCTTTCCGAAATCGCCTCCGACGGGCGCATCCACACCTCCTTCAACATGATGGCGACCGCAACCGGACGGCTCAGTTCCGCCGAGCCGAATCTTCAGAACATCCCGGTCCGCACGGAACTCGGAGCGGAAATCCGCCGCATGTTCGTTGCGGAACCGGGGAATGTGCTGATCGACGCCGATTACTCCCAGATTGAACTGCGCCTCCTCGCCCACATCTCCGGCGATGAAGTCATGCGCAACGCCTTCCGGAGCGGATTCGACATCCACACCGTCACGGCGTCGCAAGTCTTCGGTGTTCAACCGGATGCGGTCACTCCGGAGATGCGCCGCCGCGCAAAAGCGGTCAACTTCGGCATCGTCTACGGAATCTCCCGCTTCGCACTCGCGGAAGACCTCGGAGTTTCCCGCAAAGAGGCGGACGATTATATGAATCAGTACTTCGCGACCTATTCCGGCGTTAAACGTTACATGGAGGAGATCGTCAAAACAGCAAAGAAGCGGGGATACGTCGCAACCATCATGGGCCGCCGCCGCTACCTGCCCGAACTGGAATCTCCGGTCTTCAACATCCGCGCGTTCGGCGAACGCGTCGCCCTGAACGCCCCGATACAGGGCTCCTCCGCGGACATCATCAAACTTGCAATGATCAACACGGCACGCCGTCTCCGCGCCGAAAAACGCAAGGCGAAGCTGATTCTGCAGATACACGACGAACTCATCATCGAAGCTCCGCTTGCGGAGGCGGAACCGATCAAGACTCTGCTCCGCGAGGAAATGGAAAACGTCATGCGCCTCTCCGTTCCCCTGACCGTTGACGTCGCCGCCGGGAAAAACTGGGCGGAAGCGAAATAAGGAATCTGAATCATGAATGAAATCCAACAAAAAATCGAATCTCTGCGCACGTTTCTGCGCGACTGCGACTACCGTTACTACATTCTCGACGACCCGAATGTCTCCGACGCCGAATACGACAGCAAGATGAAGGAACTGAAGGAGCTGGAACGCGCAAATCCGCAGTTCATCACCCCCGACTCCCCCTCCCAGCGCGTCTCCGGAGCACCCTCCCGCGAATTCAAAACGGTCCGCCACCGTTCCCCGCTGCTGAGTCTGGACAACACATTTTCCTTCCCGGAACTTCAGGATTTCGACAAGCGCGTCCACGCCGTCGAACTCTTCCCCGAATATCGAGCGGAACTCAAAATCGACGGGCTTTCCATTGCGGTGATCTATGAAAACGGCGTGCTGATCAACGCCGCCACCCGCGGCGACGGCACGGTCGGCGAAGACGTCACCGCGAACGTCCGCACAATCCGCAGCATTCCGCTGCGCCTCAAAGAGCCGGTCAGACGGCTCGAAGTGCGCGGGGAAATCTACATGCCGAAGAGCTCGTTCCTGCGTCTGAACGAAATGCGCGAGGAACAGGGCGAAAAGATTTTTGCCAATCCTCGCAACGCCGCCGCCGGCTCGCTCCGTCAGCTCGACCCGAACGTCACGGCGAAACGCGATCTCGCCGCGTTTTTCTATGAGATCATCTATGCCGAAGGAATGGACTTCCCCTCTCAGAATTCCAAGATTGATTTTCTGAAAAAAGTCGGGCTGCCGACCAATCCGGAGAGCCGTTTCTGTCACAGTATCGACGAGGTGTGGGAGGCGCGGAACGCATTCTGCGACATGCGCCATGAACTGCCGTACGACATCGACGGCGTTGTCGTCAAACTCAACGACACCGCCGCGCAAACGGAACTCGGCTCCACCTCGAAAAGTCCGCGCTGGGCAATCGCCTACAAGTTCCCCGCAGAGGAAAAGGAGACCAAACTGCTGAATGTGGAAATCAACGTCGGCCGCACCGGCATCATTGCGCCGACCGCCGTTCTGGCCCCAGTCCCGCTCGCAGGCTCCGTCATCAGCCGCGCAAGTCTGCACAACTTCGACTACATCCGCGAAAAAGATCTGCGCATCGGCGACACCGTGGTTCTGCACAAAGCGGGCGACGTGATCCCGGAAATCCTCCGCGCCCTCCCCGAAAAACGGAACGGAAGCGAACGGATCATCGAAATTCCTTCCGTCTGCCCCGCGTGCGGCGGTCCCGTCGTCCGCCTCGGGGAAGAGGTGGCGCACCGCTGCGAAAACCCGGACTGTCCGTCACGGATCCGCGAAAGCCTGCGCTTCTTCGCCTCCCGCGACGCCATGGATATCGACGGGCTCGGCCCCGCCGTCATCGACCTGCTTCTCGAACGGAAATATGTTTCCAGCATCGCCGACCTGTACCGTCTGACCATCCTCCAGCTGGTCGGACTCGAACGCATGGGAGAAAAATCCGCACGGAACCTGCTGAAAGCGATTGAAGAGAGCCGTCACCGCGACTTGTCGCGCCTGATTACCGCGCTCGGAATTCCGCAGATCGGTTCACGGACCGCAAAACTGCTCTGCCGCAAGTTCCGCACCATGGATTCCTTCCTCAACGCGACGGAACGGGATTTTGAGGCGGTCGAAGAGATCGGGCCCGTCATGGCCCAGAGCCTGACGGACTTTTTCGCCTCCGAACGCAGCCGCGCCCTCATCCGCAATCTCCGCGAGCTCGGACTCAATATGACCGAATCGGTTCCGGAAGACTCCGACGACGCGCTTGCGGGCAAGACCTTCGTCCTGACCGGCGCGCTCTCCGCCATGACGCGCCAGGAAGCGGGAGAAGCGATCATGAAACGCGGCGGAAAAGTCAGCGGAAGCGTCAGCAAAAAGACCTCGTACGTGGTTGCCGGCGAAGCGGCCGGAAGTAAATACGACAAGGCGGTCGAGCTTGGAATTCCGATTCTGGACGAAGCGGGGCTCCTCGCACTCCTGAAGCCCGGCGCACCCGCGGAACCCGCTCCGCAGCCCGAATCCAAACCGGAACCGGATGATCTGTTTGCAAGTTTATGAAAAACGGCGTTTCGCGACGGCGGACAGAGTGGACAGAACCGCCGCCGCAAAACGCCGCGAAATTCATTTTTTCTTCCGGCAGACGAATTCCGCCATGCGCTGGAAGATTGAATAAAGTCCCGGGATGAACATCATTCCGAGAATTGTTGCGAGAAGCATTCCCCAGAAAGTCGTCACGCCGATCGCCTGACGGCTTCCCGCACCGGCGCCGCTCGCGGTCACCATCGGGAACACGCCGATCACGAACGAAAGCGCAGTCATCATCACCGAACGGAAGCGGACACGCATGCCGTTCAGCGCGGCGTCTGCAACGGATGCGCCGTCTTCGCGCTCCTGTTTGGAAAACTCAACCATCAGAATCGCGGTTTTCGCTGTCAGACCGATCAGCATCAGCAGACCGAGCTGGCAGTAGATGTTCAACGCCATTCCGGAGAACAGCAGAGCAAAGATCGCGCCCAGCGTCGCCGTCGCCACCGAAAGCATCACCGAAACCGGCATGGTCCAGCTTTCATACTGCGCAACCAGAAACAGGTATGCAACCAGAAGAGAAATCATCAGCAGATTGACGATTTTTCCTTCGTTGCGGCTCTCCTGATAACTCATGTCGGTCCAACTGACCTGCCATTCCTTCGAGAGATTTTCCCGCACGATGCGCTCGACCGTCTTCATCATCTCTCCGGAGCTGACGGAGGGGATGCTCTGCGTGTTGATGGAGGCGGAAGGGAACATGTTGAACCGCTCCACCTGCCGCGGCCCAAGCGTCCACTTCAGCGATGCGATTGCGCTCAGCGGCACCTCGCCGCCGTCCGATGCCGTGACGTGAAGCTGGTCTATGATGTTCCGGTTTTCGCGCAGCTCAGGCGCAAGCTGCATTTTGACCTTGTACGTTTTGCCTTATTTGTTGAAGTCGTTGATGCAGTACGATCCGAGCTGGCTCTGAAGCGCGGTGAATATCGAGTTCACAGGAACGTTCATCGCCTCCGCCTTGTCGCGGTTGATGTCGAGATAAAGCATCGGCATGGAGGCATCGAAAGTGGTGAAAGCGTAAACCGCCTTCCCGCTTTCCATCAGCCGGGCGACAATGCCGTTTGCCGTCTGCGCAATCTCCTGCGACGTCTGGTTTCCGGTCGCCTGAAGCGCGAACGAAACGCCGCCTGTTGTGCCGAGTCCCATGATGGCCGGCGGAACAAAGACGTTGACGCTCGCATCCGCAATGCTTCTGCAGCGCCGGATGATCTCCCGCTGAACATTTGCAATCTGCGCGTCACCGGCGGAACGTTCGCTCCACGGCTTCAGCGAAAGAATCATCATGCCGAGATTTTCTCCTTCGCCGACGGTGAGACTCCGGCCGGGAACCGCGAGAATGTGTGCGATCGCCGGATGATCTTTGATCAGCTCCTCCAGATCATCCAGCACGGCGCGGGTGCGGGGCAGCGTCGCTCCGGGAGGAAGCGTCACATCGCAGAAGACCGTTCCCTTGTCTTCCGACGGAAGGAAGGCGGACGGCAGACGCTGGAAGAAGAACCAGTTGCCGAAGAGGATTGCGGCGAAGAGAATAACCGTCAGAACCATTCTCCGCACCAGCAGTCCGCCGACCGCCAGATAAGTGTTGCGCGTCCAGTCCAGACCGACATTGAACCAGCGGAAGAGTCCGCGCGGATGATTTCAAGCCCGTCGGAAGCAAGCGTTCCGTTTTTGCTGTATTTGAAGAAATCCGCCTCGCTCATGGCAAAGCGGACTTCAATGGGGTCGAACTGGACAATGGTCGCAAGCGTCCCTTTTTCCGGCGTGATGTAGTTGCCTTCGCTGTAGACATTGCGTCCGATGCGCCCCGAAAGAGGCGCGCGGATTTTTGTATACGAAAGGTCGTTCTCCGCGAGAACCAGCTTTGCTTTCGCCTCCAAAGTCTTGGCTTCACTGACCTTGAACGTGCGGATGGCGTTCTCATACGTGGTCTGCGCGGTCGCGCTTGATTTGTAAAGTTTTTCATACCGCGCCTTTTCCTTCGCGGCATAATTCAATTCCGCCTGGTTCTGGTCGAGCGCGGCATGGGCGGCATTGACATTTTCACGGTAGATCGTGTCCTCAATCTGAAAGAGCAGGTCGCCTTTCCGGACAATCGAACCTTCCTTGAATGCCGACTTCCACATCACGCCGTTAATGCGGGCGACGATATCGACGGTCTCGGAACCGTGCACCGTCCCGACGTAGATTTTCGCCTCCGTGCGCGAGATTTCACCGACTTTTTCCACGCGCACCGCCGGCAGGACGGCCGCCGCGCGTGCGCTCCACACGGCCGTCGCGCAAAGCAGAGCGGTCATCATTTTTCTGTTGCAGAGAATCATATTTCACCTCAAAGTTAAATTTCGAAAACGCTGTTTCTCGTCCCGAATTCATTGAAGACGAACCGTTCATTTTCGCGATCCGCCGCCCAGAACCCGTCCACGACAAAACAGTACTCGTAGATTCCGGGCTCAAGCTCAAGGACGCAGGTGTAAGTCCCGTTTCCGTCTTGATCCTTCATCACAATTCCGTGCCGCATATCCCAGCGGTTGAACGTTCCGGACAGCAGCACGTTTTTTCCAGGCTCCGCATTCAGCGAGAAAGCCGCCTCCGCGCCACTCTTGCTCCTGTGTCGAATTCTTACCATATATCAGTCTCCATTTTATATTAGTTAGGAAACGAACTGTTTTGACAAATAAAAAACAGCCGTGTTGTCCGTCTGTCGTTTTTGTTGAAAAGTCAGAGTTGAGACGCCCGTTCGGTCAGCCCTCTGCAAATCTGCATGAACGATTGAAGCTCCTCGTCGGAAAGCGGTCCCTGAAGCCTGCGAAGGAGTCCGCGGTGAATTCCCGTTATTTTCTTCCGCACTTCACGGGCTTTGTCCGTCAGAACGATTTTTTTCAGCCGCGCATCACTGGAAACGCTGTCGCGCCGGATGAATCCCTGCCGTTCCAGAGCCTGCAGCTGTGCGGTCACGGAAGACGGACGCACATTGAATTCCTCTTCAATATCCTTCTGGAAAATATCCTGCTCGCCGGACACGATGGAGAGAAAAACCAGCAGCCGCGCCTGACTCCCGGTCACTCCGGTCGCCCTCGACGCCTCATCGCATAAACGCTCGATACTGCGCGAAAGATGTATGATGTGTCCGATCAGATCACGCTCCGGTAAAGGCATTTCCGCACCTCATGTTATTTCGTTTCCTAACTAATATAATACGACATTCCGGAAATGCAATTCCGAAGAAAACAAAAAATGAAAAAAACGTTGTTCCGGCTGAGCAAACCTGCTAAACACAACGATCAGAAAAACAGAAAAAATGCCGCCGCGCAGGGAAACGGGACGAAAAGCGATGCGGCGAACGCCTCCGGCCTTCTCTTTCAGTCCGGCTATTCTCTTTTCCGGACACTCCAGTTCTCCAAACCTGATGAAGCGGCCGATAAAGAGTTCCGCCGCCAAGGAGCAATCCCCGGGCGGCGGAAGGCTGAAGCATGCGGATATGACATCCGGAATCCGCAGACGATCTCTCTTTACTTTGTGAAGTAAATGTGAATTTTCTTCCCCGCGAACGCCTTTTCCGCAGCGACTTCATCCGCGTTGAGCACGGTGACGCGTTTCAGAGCGGGAAGAGCGGCGGCGACAGAGAAGTCGGCTCCGGGAAATGCCATCCAAAGCACCTTGAGCTTCACACAGCTTCCAATCGCGGAGAAGTTTGTCGGTGCCGACGTGCGCGAAACATTGAGTTTTTCCAGATTCTTGAGCGATGAAACAAACGCAAGGTCCAGCGCCGGCGAACCTTTGCGGGAGTTTTTGTACATCAAATTCAGCTCTTTCAGGTTGGTGAAAACCGCAAGCTTTGCCTCATTCACCACGCCCGTTCCCGAGAAGGAGAGCTCCTTCAGGGATTTGGCAAGCGGAAGGGAGGCGAACTGGGCGGCATCCACCGCCGCATTTCTCAGATTCCAGAATGTGAGTTCTTCCAAATTCGCACAGTTGGCGAGCGGAGCAAACGAATCAAACGTTTCGGCAAAAAGACGCAGTTTCTTCAAATTCGGAAGCTGCGGCGCCCACGAAAGATCGCGCATCGACGTCATACCGGTGTTGACCTTCTCAAGAGACTTGATCTGTCCGAGCGCATTGTAATCCTTGACGTCTTTCGTCGCATAGACCGAAATTTCTTTCAGTTTTGCGCATCCGGCAAGCGGGGCAAGGTCGAAACTCCGGGAGGCGTAAAGGCTCACGTTCGTCAGGGCGGGCAGAGCCGCAAGCGGAGCAAGATCAAGGCCCTTCGTATAGCGCAGGTTCACTTCGCGGAGCTTCATGCACGCTTTCAGCGCGGAGAGATCCGCGGAACAATTGTCCAGGGAAAAACGGGAAAGAGCGGTGCAGCCCTCCAGACCGTTCAGAGACTTGAATGTCGCGGGCGCATAGGCGATCTGCATTTCATGGAGGTTGGCAAGCGGCTTGCAGAACATCAAATCGGCATCCGCAAACTTCACTCTGGAAATCTTGAGGGTTTTCAACGTCTTGCAAGCGGAAAGCGGCGCAAGAGTCTTCACTTCCGGCAGGTCGCGGAGAGCGAGCTCCCTCAGCGGAAGCGCGGAAAGCGGCTGAAGCGAAGTCAGATCCGGCGATTTTTCAATCGCCAGATTCACCGTGCCGGGAAACTCTTTAACCGCCGCGGCAAGCCCCTCGTCCGTGCATTTGGAAAGGCGCAGACGCAAATGGTTCAAATTACCCTTGAACTGCTGTTTTGCGGTCGTGAAATCCTGCGCCGTCGGCGCGGAATCAAATGTGATTGAACTCCTTGTAACCTTCACTCCGGCGTCAGCCGCAAGTGCGAACAGGGCGGTCAGACCGACCGCGAACAAAAGCTTTTTCATGGAACTTTCTCCTTAATTATGCAGCCGCATCCGCGGCGATTCTGCGTTTGTGCGATTCCGCTTTTTTCCTGAACAGGAATACGATCAGCGCCGCCGCGACGACGAGCAGCCCGATCCCCAGCAGCGGACGGTAATAAATCCACGCAACGGCAATGGTCACGAGCGTGCAGGGAAGCGCGATCAGGAAAGAAATCAGAGAAATGCCCGCGCCGATCAGGTCGCCGAGGAACGGAATCACATCCATCAGCACGGAGAGCGGACGCAGCACGCAGGAAAGGCCGACATACATCATCACCAGCCCCGCAATGCGCAGAAACCAAGTCATCGCGGAATTCGCGCTCTGCGCCGACTGGAACATTGCCTCCGCGCTCTGCACGGAATCGGCGATCAGGAGAATCGACTCGCTTCCAACCGGATACGCGGAGAAGGTCTTGCCCGTCTGCCGCGCCACAATGCTGACTTCATGCGGAACGACCGCATACCAGGAAATCCGCAAGTCTCCGATCGCGGGTTCCGTCAGAGCCGCATCACCGGCGTTATCGGCCGGCTGTTCCTGCGAAACCTGTGAAGGTGCGGACGATTTACGCGAGACATGCACATAAGCGGCATCACTCTTCCCCGAAAGTGTAGCGGGCAGCTTGTAATCTGCGGGAACCGGAAGCTTGCGGGAATCGCCGAGCCGATCAACCAGGGAATCATTCAAAAGGAAATCTCCGAGCGTGACATGGTTGGCACGGAGCTTTTCCGATTCAAACGGGAAACCCGGGTTTTCATGTCCGGCCTCTTTGAAATACGCGGAATTGACAGGCTTGTCCGACCAGACTTTTTCGTAGGTGTAAACGGTCGTTTTCTTTGTCCCGCCGCCAAGCTGTTTTTCCGTTTTCGAGGATTCGTTCTGTTTCCACTGATACATCTCAACGCGGCGTTCCAGACGGATCGCGGTCGAACTGATTTTGAACAGCGGATCCGTCAGAACATCTTTCGTATCCGCTTTCGCGGTCACATGAACGAGCTTGCCCTCGTTTGCGGGGTCCACTTTGTCCGCCTGAACGGAAACGACGGCTCCCGCACCGGTCTCCAGCGCTTTTGCGCGCTTCACCGCGCGCCCCTCGTTCCAGAAAAGCAGCGGAAACGCAATCAGAAACAGGAGAAGCCCTCCTCCAATTCCCTTGAATGAATTGCCGAGCCTTGAAAAATAAGACTCCGTTTGAACCTCTGTAACAGCCATAACACCTCCTTCAGTTGTGTTGTTCTCCGGAACAATAGCCGGAAAAACGGAAAATGCAAGCGGGCAAACGACAAAAGCTATAACTTTTATAAGGTTGAGACATCTTCAGAACTTCACAACCGTATAGCCCTTGTGGTGAGCGGTATTCGCCTTCACCCACTCCGGCTCCGGAAGAAGATGCGCATCCTCCAGATACACCTTCGTCGGAAGAACAAGCAGCACGCCGCCCCTGCCCCGGTTCTCCTTGATCAGGCGGTTCGTCGCGGCGACATCCAGCAGACGGCGCGCTTTCATTTCCGGATCGTGGTCGAGCCCCCAGCTGATTTCTCCCGCAACACGGTACATGTAGACGTCCGACGAGCGGAACACCCAGTTCACCGCCTGGAAGGGATGGCGGTACGACATCAGTTTTGTTTCCGGAGAAATCTCTTTTTTCACTTTCTCGAGAAGCGGACACGGCGTCCTGCGGTTCAGGAAAACATCCGGAATTGCAATGTGCATCATGAACAGCACCGGGCAGAGGCCGAAGCCGAAGAGCGCGAGCTTGTTCCACCCGTTTTTCTCTTTCACGGCGAAGAAAAGCAAGACCGAAAGCAGAAGACCGGCAACCGTCAGCGCCCCCCATTTCCAGCCTTCTCCGACTGCGAACGGAGCCCATTTCACTCCGCTCAGCTGAACTGCGGCGAGCCCGACCGCCGCGACCGGGAGCAGAACCGCGAACGCAAGAAGCAGAACATCTGCGATCCGGAACAGTTTCCGGTCTGCAAGCGAACGGGTCAATCCCGTTGCAAACAGAATTGCAAGAGGCGCAAAGCACGGCAGAATGTACGTCGCCAGTTTTCCCGTTGACATCGAAAGGAACAGAAACGGAAGAAAAGTCCAGCAAAGCAGATAGCGGGTGAAGTCATCCTGCGGAATCTTTTTCGCGTATCCCCGCAGCGCCGCCGGCAGCAGGAGCAGAAACCAGCCGAGTCCGCCGACCAGCACCGGAACAAAAAACCAGAACGGCTCCGGATGCTGTTCCTTCTCAAAGAAGCGTTTGATGTGTTCATCATAAACGAAATAGGACCAGTAATCCGGTTGAGCCTGATGAATCATCACCGCCCACGGCAGCACGATCACCAGCACCGCAAGCAGAGGAATCCACGGCAGAGTCAGCATATCCTTCCAGCGGCGGGTCCAGCAGAGCCAGCCGAAAATCGAGAGTCCGGGAAGAACGAAGGCAAGAAAACCTTTCGTCAGAAACGCCGCGCCGGCCGCAAGACCGAAGAGAAACAGCCACCCGGTCCGCGCCCGGCCGGAGGATTGAACGGCAACATAAAACAGACTCATGGCAAGAGTCAGAAAAAACGAAAAGACCGGATCGAGCGTTGCCACAACCCCGAGCCCGAAAACAATCGGCGTCAACAGGAAAAAGCCGGATGCAAGCAGACCGGATTTTGCCCCGAGCCCTGAAAAACGGCGGGTCAGAAAAAAAAGCACCAGCGCGGAAAGCAGAGTAGCCAGTGCACACGGAAGACGCACCGCAAACGCGTTTTCCCCGAAGAGTTTTTCCGACCCGGCGAACAGCCAGTAGCCGAGAATCGGTTTTTCAAAATAAAGGACGCCGTTCAGACGCGGCGTAACCCAGTCGCCCGAAACAGTCATCTCCCGTCCGATTTCCGCATAGCGGGTCTCATCCGGCGAAAACATATCCCGCAGACCGAGCGGAAGAATGTAAAGCAGAACCGCCAGAAGCAAAAAGCAAAGCACAGTTTTTTTCATCGTGTCAAATCCTTCAGTTTTCTGTAATTTTACCCGGGAAATCAAAAATTCAAGCGGAAGCGGGCAATTTTTAAAGAAAAAACTCCGGAACGTCCTGTCTTTGAACGGAAAAATAACTCTGATTTTTTTGATATGAAGCTCTTGCAAATACAATATTTTCATTTATATTCCTGAAGAATCAACCCTATAGGAGAATATTTCATGCTGTATCTGCTCGCCGGACTGCGCAGCTTTTTCGGACCGCTGCGCCTGTTCGAATACGTCACGTTCCGCTCTGGCTGCGCCCTGCTCACCGCAATGTTCATCGTCATCTTGCTCGGCCCGTGGACGATCCGGAAACTCAAGCAGTTCTGCGTACCGAAATCAGCCCGTCTCTCCGGCGTCGTCGATGAAAAATTCGTTGACCATTCCAAAGACAAAACCCCGACCATGGGCGGACTCCTCATCGTTGCGGCGATTGCTGTCTCAACCGTCTTCTGGAGCGACCTCTCCAACCCGAAAGTCCTCGTGTTTCTCCTCGTACTCCTCCCGCTCACCGCTCTCGGATTCTACGACGACTACATCAAAGTCAAATACGAACGAAGCGTCCGCGACGGCGTTTCCGGCAAGATGAAACTCACCATTCAGGGCATTGTCAGCCTTGCCGCCCTTGCCTGCATCTACAAGATGCCCGACACCATGACCACCAAGATGCTCCTTCCGTTCTACCGCGATCCGATGTGCCTCAAGCCGGCCGGCGAAACCATTCAGTTCTGGCTCCCCGCGCAGATGCTCGATCACCCGCTCTTCTCCTTCGCCGCCAGCTGGGGACTCGCTGCAATCGGGTGCATCTTCATTTTCAACATGCTCTATGTGATGTTCTTCAGCAACGCAGTCAACCTCACCGACGGCAAGGACGGGCTTGCGGCGGGAACGACTGTTTTCTGCGTGCTCTCCCTCGCGTCGGCCGCCTACATGCACGGACACGTCGTCTTCGCAAAATATCTTTCCATTCCATACATTCCGGAACTCGGGGAAATCAGCGTTTTCGCCTCCGCAATGGCGGGCGCGTGCATCGGATTCCTCTGGTACAACTGCAAGCCGGCGTCGGTCTTCATGGGCGATACCGGGAGCCTGCCGCTCGGCGGATGCATCGGGCTCATCGCGGTGCTGATGGGACAGCAGCTTCTCCTGCTCGTCGTCGGATTCGTCTTCCTCATGGAGGGCGGCTCGGTGATGCTCCAGGTCGCCAGCCTGCGTCTGACCGGCAAACGCATCTTCAAATGCACACCGATTCACCACCATTTTGAACAGCTCGGATGGACGGAGACTCAGATCGTCAACCGCTTCTGGATTATCGCCGGAATCTGCGCGATGATCGGGCTTGCAACCCTGAAGATGCGATAAAATCAGGACAGGAAACGCAGAGTTTCCGAAAGACGGGCGACCGGAAGACCGATGATGTTGTCCAAGTCGCCCTCATAATGTTCGATCAGCATTTCTCCATGATCCTGAATCGCATACGAACCCGCCTTGTCAAGGACCGGGACCAGGGAAAGATACCGCCGGACCGTTTCCCTGTCAACCGGACGGAATGTCACTCGCGAAGTCTCCGCAAACAGGACCCGCATGTTCCGCGCCTTGCAGAGCACCGCGCAGCCGGTCGTGACGGAATGAGTCCGCCCGGAAAAACGCATCAGCATCTCCTCCGCCTCTTCCAAACAGCGCGGCTTGCCGAGAATCGAATTTTCAAATTCAATCACTGTATCCGCCCCGATCACGGCGGCCTCGGGAAAACGGCAGGAAACCTCCGCGGCTTTTGCATACGCATTGTCGAGGGCGGCCGTAAACCATAAACCGTCCGAATGTTCTTCCGCGCGGGAAACTTCAATGCCAAAAGGGATTCCGGTGCGCGTCAGCAGCTCTTTGCGCCGCGGCGACGCAGAGGCGAGAATAAGCGGAATCACTCAACCACCTTCTCTATGGATTTGTCGTTCCAGAAAGTGATATTGTAATTCTCGCGGTAGAAATCTCTTCCGATTCCGATCACGAACCCGAGTTCGTCGAAAACGACCGGGGTGCACTCGTCATGCGTCGCCATGCCGTCGCTCCAGCGGGTACGGGTGTAATAGAACCAGTGATGTTCCGTGTTGTAAACCTGACCGATCAGCGGTTCCCCCATGATCTTGAGAACCTCTTCCCGCGTCATGCCGACCCGCAGTTTGTTGATGTTTTCGCGGTTGCGGTCGATTTCACTCCAGACTGCCGGAGAAAGAATGGATTTGTCCTTGTCGGCAAGCGCACAGGACGATGCCAGCGGAAGAAGCGCGGCACCGAACAGAAAAACTGAAATTTTGCGGTTGAAATGTTTCATAATTGAGTATTATACATCCGCAAACCGCGAATGTCAAGCGTCAAACGGAATTCTTTCCCCCGCTTTTTTTGCACACTCCGCATCCTGCCATTTGAAATCTTCCACCGGAGAATGCCGCCGCGCTTAAACCGGGAGAGCCGCAAGGAATTTCCGGGACGGAAAAACGAAGACAAGCGGACTATGCAAAGGAAACGCCGATTCGGCGACAGGCTCCCTTGAGCGCATTTCCATTGCGCGGAGCGTATCGGCGTGCCTCTTTGCAGTGCGGCAGGATACGCTCTCTTTTTCATTTCAGGAATTTCCCGTAAAGATTCAAATACAACGCCGCCATTTCGGAACGGCGGCAGATCACCGCGCCCGCGGAACGGGGATGACGCGCGAATTCCACAATCAGCCCGGCCGTCCGCCCGCGGTTCGACGGAGATTCAAAATCCGCCTCCACACTCTCCGGATAAAAACGGCAGAGCTCGGGGAGAGAATCGACCGGATTCACCACAACCGGCACACCGGTAGACATCGCTTCCGCCAGCGCAAGCCCGTAGCCCTCGTAGCGCGACGGCATCACAAAGATGTCGAACAGCCAGTTCACCCGCGCAGCATCCGGCATGAATCCCGGCAGGACAACCCTCAGATTCGCAGGAGCCGCGGCGGCAAGCCGCTTCAGCTTCTCCCGTTCGGGACCGTCGCCCACCAGAACGACGCCCCAGGTCTCGCCGGCGGGAATCCGCGCGGAAAGCTCCGGAAGCATGGAAAGCAGAAAATCGTATCCCTTCTGCCAGTCGAAACGCCCGACGGACCCGATGATTCGCGTGCAGTTCTCCAGGCCCCATTCGCGGCGGAGCCCCGCCAGCATCTCCGGGTCCGGACGCGGCACGGGATCAACTCCGTTGTAAACGACCCGGATCGTCCCGGTTTTCAGTCCGAGTTTTCTCTCATGAAAGCGCGCGCTCGCCTCCGAAACCGCCGTGCATGCGGAGCAGAACGGAAACGTCAGACGGTCCAGCGCGAAAAAAATTCCCTGTCCGGAACGGCGTTCGCTGATGTGAACCGAATTCACAAGCGGAATGCCGAGCCCGGCCACAGCCAGACGGGAGCAGAGGTTCGGATGCATCAGATGCGAATGGCAGATATCCGGCGCAATCCGGCGGACTGCGCGGCGGAGCGCGAAGAGACGCCCCAGCTGAAATGCGCGGTCCATTCCCAGAAAAAGCGGTTCCACGCCGAGCGCAAGAAAGCGGTCAAGCACGGTGCGGTTCGCCGGCGGAGACTTCAGGGCGATCAGAGAAACCTCATGCCCGCGCGCAAGCAGCTGTTCTGTGAGGTCCAGCACCACGCGTTCCGCCCCGCCGGGACCCAGTTCGGTAAGTATCTGTAAAATTTTCATTCTGATTTTTGCTTTTCATTTGCGATTCTGCAAAACTGTGCTACATTAGCAGATTGTATAAGATACTTCAAAAAACAGAGAAAACAAGAGAAGAACTGCTATGCGTCTGAAATTTTTATTTCCGCTTCTCGCCGGACTCGCCGTTCTGCCCGTTTCCGCCGACGACAAAGCCGCATTGGATGCGTTCGCCGCCGGACGGGAACAGGAAAACCGGCGCGAATTCCTCTCCGCCGCCGATTTCTATCTGGAAGCCCAAATTCAGGCGGACGACCCCGTGCAGAAAGCCAACGCCCTCATCAACGCCGCCCGCGCATTCCGCAAGGCCCGCAAGTACGGAGACGAATTCGACTGTCTCCAGAAACTCGCCCAGGGGCACGTCACCCGCATCAACTACTATGAAGTCGTCAAACGCCAGTTTGAAATCGGCGACAGATTCCATGCCGGACACCGCGACTACTACCGCTCGTGGCTCCCGTTCATCAAAAAGGATGACCGCACGATTGAAATTTACGAAGCCGCCATCAAAAACGCCCCCTGCGGCCCCGAAGCTCCCGAAGCCATGCTCCGTCTCGGACGCCTCTATCTGGACGACGGCAAAGTCGATCAGGCGATCCGCCACTTCTCGGAAGCCATCAAATTGCATCCCGATACCGAAGCCGCGCGTTATGCCGCGCTCGAACTCTCCAACGCCCTGCTTACTCTCGCCAAACGCGGCGACGGCGACGGCTCCAACGCCCAGCTCGCTTTGGAGGCGTTCGATTCCTTCCTTGCAAAACATCCGGACGACCCGCAGACCGACTGGATCAAGCGTTCCCGCGAAGAAATCTACGGCATCATCGCGGCGCGTCTCTGCGACATCGGAAAATTCTACAGCAGAAACAGGAAATACGACGTCGCCCAGCGATATTTCACCGCGGTAATCAAGGATTATCCATCCACGAAGTCCACGGCGGAAGCGGAAAACGAACTTGCCGCCATCAATGAGGAATTCCGCGCGAACAACCAGGAATGGACGCCCGAAAAACGCGTCTTCCGCGAAGAGGCGTTCCCCGCGGAGCACTCCGACACCCTTCATGTCCCGGGTTCCGGAAGCCGCTGGCTCCTGCCCATCAAAGACACCCGCGGCGGACTCGTCGACCGCAACAAAGAGGAGGTCATTACCGATGACATGCTTTAAATCCTTCGCTCTCGCCTTCGCGCTTCTCCTTCCGCCTCTGTTCTCCGGATGCGGATACCGCATCGGCGCGCGCTCGCTCGTGCATCCGCAAATCAAATCCATCGCCGTCGGGGAAATCAAAAACGACACGCTCGAGCCGCTCGCCGGTTCCATCATGCGCCAGCAGCTCTGCGAACGCTACATGTTCGACGGCGCACTCAAACTCAAAAACAAGGGAGACGCCGACTGCATTCTTTACGGCACGATCCGCTCCGTGAAAAACACGACCATCCGCGAAGACGACAACGACAACGACATCTACCGTCCGGCGGAATTCCGTCTCGAAATTGAACTGGAATACTCCGTCGTCATCCCTGGACGCGGACAGCAGCTCTTCCCGACCCGGACCGTCCGCGGCGGCGCAAACTATCAGATTCTCGCCGACCCGATGATCAGCCGGCAGAACGCGCTCAAGCAGGCGTGCTACAACACCGCGAAACTTGCGGTCGAATATACAACAGAAGCATGGTAATCGAAAGGTTTTGAACTCATGAAATTTGCCGCAGCTCTTTTTCTGACATTCGCAGCAGCCGGAACTCTCCTCTTCACCGGCTGCTACACCCGCACCCTCATTCCCGAGGAAGTGCTCCAGCTCCCGACCCATGCCCAGGTACGCACAGCCTACAACCTCTGGTACAAAACGCCGGACAATCTCACGCCCGAAAACATCCAGCAGGGGAAAATCATTCCGTTCGGGACCGACGTCCAGATCGAATCCATGACCGATTCCCGGATTGTTTTCCGCGCAAACGGCGAGCTCTTCACGCTCAATTACGATCAGGCCAAAACGACAATCCCGATGGAGGATTTCGCCCGCGAACTCTTCACCACCGCGCTCGCCGTGGAAACCGCTTCCGGCGCAACGCCCGCACAGTTTGAAAAGATGCGCCGCGGGGTCATTGAAAAAGGCATGACGCGCAAGCAGGTGCTCATCACCTACGGACGCCCGAGCCGCATCCGCACCCCCAACATCCTCAGCGACACCTGGATCTACTGGCTTGACAGAGTGAAAAGCAAACGCGTCATTTTCAAAAACGACAAAGTCCTGACCGAACTCACTCTGGATTGAGGCGACGCTCATGCTGTTCCGTTTTGAAGAAATCCTGAAAGCTCTCGGCGGAACGTTCCTGAACGAACCGCACGGCGAAGGCGTGGACTCCGTCACAACGGACACCCGCGCCATCACACCGAACTCGCTCTTCATCGCCCTCGCCGGCGAGCGGTTCGACGGACATGAGTTTCTCGAAACCGCGATCAGCAAGGGCGCTTCGCTCCTCTGCGTGGAACGGACGAAACTCGGCAAGCTCCCCGCCGGAGCGCCGGCAATCGCCGTGGACTCAACCGTCGCAGCCTATCAGGCTCTCGCACGATTCCACCGGCTGCGCCTGCCGGTAAAAGCAATTGCTCTGACCGGATCAAGCGGAAAGACCAGTGCAAAAGAGATGCTCCGCGCCATTTTCGCCCGCGCGTCCGGAGCGGAACATGTGCTCGCGACCGAAGGCAACACCAACAATCAGATCGGCGTTCCGCAGAATCTGCTGAAACTGACTCCCGAACACAAATTCTGCATCATCGAATGCGGAACAAACCACCACGGGGAAATCGAACCGCTCTCCAATGCCATCCGCCCCGATGCGGCGCTGATCGTCTCCATCGGACGCTGTCACCTCGAAAACCTCGGTTCTCTCGAAGGTGTGGCGGCGGAAAAATCCAAAATATTCTCTCATCTCGCCCCCCGCGGCACGGCGGTCGTTCCGCTCGGAGCCGCCGGATTCGACATCATGCTCAAAGCCGCCGGAACCCGCGACATCCGTCCGTACGGAACCGGCGAAGAGTCGGTCATGGAAGCTTTTTACCGAGGCGGAAACATCAACGGAAGTTCTTTTGAACTGCTCAATCACCGCACCGGCGAACGCGTCACTGTGAACTGGCCGCTCTCCGGAGCGCATCAGGCGCACAACGCCGCCGGCGCCGCCGCAGTCGCCGACGCATTCGGAATATCCATGCAGACGATCGCCGAAGGACTCGCCGACTGCGTCCTGCCCGGAATGCGCATGAAACGCACAGAGCACAACGGCGCGACCTGGCTCAACGACGCCTACAACGCCAACCCCGACAGCATGAAAGCCACCCTCAACTGGTTGCAAGAATTCGCCGATCCGGAAAAACTCGTTCTGGTGCTCGGCGACATGCGCGAAATCGGAGAACTGTCGCAAGCCGTTCACCGCGAAGTCCTTGAAAAAGCGCTTGCGGATTTTCCCGGAGCCCGGATCGCCGCAATCGGACCTGAAATGGTCCGCGCGGCGCAGACGCTGAACAATCCGCAAATCCGCACATGGTCCGATTCGCAATCGGCGGCGGAAGGGGTCCGCGCACTCGTAAAAAACGGCGACCTCGTCTTCCTGAAAGCCTCGCGCGGAACGCGTCTGGAACTCATCGAACCGTGAGGTGCGCCATGCGTCTCTCCGACTGTTCCGCAAAACTCCGTCCGCAAAAGATTCTCAACTTTGCGGACTGCAGAATCGAAAACGTCACCAACGACTCCCGCGCGGTTCATCCCGGCTCGCTCTTCTGCGCCATTCGCGGCGCAAAAGCGGACGGACGCCGTTTCGCACCCGCCGCCGAAGCCGCCGGAGCCGCCGCAATCGTTTCGGATGATCCCGAACTCAAAACGAACCTGCCGCATCTCGTCTGCGCCGACGCCTACCGCGCATGGGGTCTGCTCTGCGAACTCGCGGCGGGCAATCCGGCGCAGGCCATGACTCTTCACGCCGTCACCGGAACGAACGGAAAAACAACCATCGCGTTCCTGCTCCGCAATCTTCTGCAGAACGCGGGACGCTTCCGCACGGGGTTGATCTCCACCATAGAATACGATTGCGGGAACGGAACCGCCTCCACGGAATCCGCACGAACCACTCCGGACGCCGCGGCGTTTCAGCGGATTCTGACGCAGATGCGCGACGCCGGCTGTCAGCATGTCGTTCTGGAAGCCTCCAGTCACGGTCTTCATCAACACCGCATGGGGTCCGCCCGCTTCGCAACCGCCATATTCACAAACCTTACCGGGGACCACCTCGACTATCACAAAACAATGGAAGCCTATTTTCAGGCGAAAAAACTGCTCTTCACCGAGTCGCTTGCCGAAAACGGGAACGCCGTCATCAACATCGACGACCCGTGGGGCGCGCGGCTCGCTTCGGAGCTGAAACGCCCCGTTCTTTCGCTCTCCATGACTCATCCGGATGCGGCGGTGCGAATCGAACCGCTCGAAGAATCCGCAGCCGGAACGGTCTTCCGTCTTCACTGTGCCGGACACAATCCGACCATTCATTCGCCGCTGATCGGAACGCACAACATCTATAATCTAGCCTCGGCAGCGGCGGCGGCGCTGGCGCTCGGAATCCCGGAGGCGGCGATTCTGAACGCGCTTGAAACACCCGTCCAGGTTCCCGGACGCCTCGAACGCATCAAGCTCCCAAACGGAGCCGCGGCATTCGTCGACTACGCTCATACCGACGATGCTCTGGAACGGGTTCTGACCGCCCTGCGGCCGCTCTGCAGAGGACGCCTCATCGCGCTTTTCGGCTGCGGCGGCGACCGCGACCGGACCAAGCGTCCGCGCATGGCGGAGGTCTGCGGCAGACTCGCCGACCTCACCATCCTTACCAGCGACAATCCCCGCACGGAACCGCCGGAAGCAATCATCGCCGAAGCGGAAACCGGGTTCCCGCGCGGCGCAAAACATGAAACCGTCGTGGACCGTCCCGCCGCAATCCGCCGCGCCGTCGAACTCGCACGTCCGGACGACATTCTTCTTGTTGCGGGAAAAGGACATGAAAACTATCAGGAGATCAACGGCGTCAAACATCACATGGACGACCGCGAATTAATCAGGGAGGCGATCCGATGAAAATCCGGGTTTGTCAGGGCGACATTACAAAACTCAACGTCGATGCAGTCGTCAATGCGGCAAACTGCACCCTGCTCGGCGGGGGCGGCGTGGATGGAGCGATTCACCGCGCGGCGGGTCCGGAGCTCCTCGCCGCCTGCCGGAAATTCAACGGCTGTCCGACCGGGGAAGCCCGCATCACCCCCGGCTTCCATCTGCCCGCACGGTTCGTCATCCATACTCCGGGCCCGGTCTGGCACGGCGGCGCGCACCGCGAAGCCGAACTGCTGCGGAACTGTTACGAAAACTCGCTGAAGCTTGCAATGGAAAACGGCTGCCGCTCCATCGCGTTTCCCTGCATTTCGACCGGAATTTATCGTTTCCCCATGCGCAACGCGGCGCAGATCGCGCTCGATGCCGTCATGAACTGGAAAGACGAGCGCCCCGGCGAGGTGATTTTCTGCTGCTTCTCCGCAGAACAGACGGAACTCTACCGCGAACTTCTCAGCCGAACAGACAAATTGCCGTGATATTGTCCGGATCGCCGCGTTTCAAAACAAGCTTCAGCAGTCCGTGCACCGCATCCGCCGGATCGCAGGAATTCCACACGGCATCCCGGATTTCTTCCGCTTCGGCGACGTCGCTCAACCCGTCGGAACAGAGCAGCCAGCGGTCGCCCGGAACGTGTTCGAACACGCAGATTTCCGGTTCCACCTTCTCACAAACGCCGACCGAACGGGAAATGATATGCGCGAGCGGATGATTCCGCACCTCGTCCGGGGCAATCGTCCCGGCGTCCAACAGCTCGGCAACCAGCGAATGGTCATGCGTCAGCTGCATGATCTCCCTGTTTCGCACACGGTAAATCCGGCTGTCGCCAAGATGAACCGTAAACGCTTTTTTCCGCGCCAGGAAGAGCGCGGCAACCGTCGTGCACATCCGGTTTTCCAGAGGCTGAGACGCGGCGGAGGAAAAGACTGCCCCGTTTGCCTTCCGCACCGTCTCCGAGAGAAAAACGGGAATGGCGTCCGGCGTCATGGAGTCGAAGCGCCCTTCGCGGTTCAGGCGGTCCCACTCCTCAAACAGAGTCGTCAGACAGAGACGCGAGGCGACTTCGCCGGCCATGCGCCCGCCGACGCCGTCCGCGACAGCCGCGAACGTAAAGCGTCCGTCCGGACGCGTGCAGATCAGATAGGAGTCCTCATTCTGCGGACGGATACGTCCGGGATCGGAATCTCCCGCACAGCACCCGGCGGGAACGGCGTAAAGATCGACCGGAGGGAGCTCGCGGGAAATCCGCGACGCGGCGTCCTTCGGGTATTCCGGCGCATCTGCGCAACCGAAACGGAGGCGACTGGTTTTGCTGAACTCGTCCTCGCTCATTTTTCATATGTCCCGTAACGGTCGCTCAGACGGACGAGGAGCGAACCGAAATAGTTGGATTCATCCTCCGACTCCACATTCTCCCTGAGCGCACGCAGGGCGTTTTGAACCGCGCGGTTGTCAAGCCTGCGCAGAAGGCGGATTCCGGCATTGCGGACACGCTGGCGGTAATCTTTGGAAAGCGGCGAACCGACTTCGCGGTCTGTCATGCAGAGCACGAGCCCGGCGAGAACCGCCATATCCGTGTTTTTCGATTTTGCAAGCAGATCTTCAAACGGCTGAATGCGTCTCTGATCCTCCTGATCCAATTTCCGTTTCGCCTCCAGCGCCTTGTCGCTCAGAGAAACGATGCGGGGGGAGCCGGGCAGATCGCCGCTGCGCATCAGCAGAATTTTAATCTGCTCCATCGCGGCGAGCTCGGGCGAATCCGTGCGCCTGTTCTCGAACTGGTCGATCGACGTCCGCAGAATCATATAATCCTGAAAAGAATTCGGGCGGCGCACGAGTTTTTTCAGAAGCGGCAGCAGCTCCGTCTCCCAATGGAATTGAATGGCGGCTTCGATTGCGGCGGGAAGCGCGTCGTGGCGGGACGCCAGCGCAAAGTAGACCTCTTTCGCCTCCTTGAGGTACGGAGGTCCGGACATGGCGTCCGTCAGAGCCGCATATGCTTCAGGACTCCCCGAATGCAGGGAACGGACCAGCTCCGCGGCGGCCTCCGGTGTCCCGATCTTCTTCATCGTCAGCAGATGCGGAGCGATCGGCTCGCGATCCGCAAGCGCGGTTCCGATGGCGCGGCGGAGATACGGAATCGCGACATTGCCGTACGAGGGCAGAATCAGCATTGCGCTTTTCCGGCTGAACCCGTTCTCATCGTCCACGTTCAGGGATTCCGCGGCGACCTCCGCCAGAGAGGAGGCTCCTGCGTCGCCTCCGAGCCCGATATGTTTCCGGATCCAGTGCAAAGTCAGAATATCCGATTTTCCGAACCAGAAATACTCCGGAGTTTCCCCCAGATATGCAATGACGTTCCGCACTTCAGCCGGTGCGACTTTCCAGCGGAGATGCTGGCGCACCTTTTCCGGCGTCAGCCCCGGACGGCGCGCGACGAGAATCAGCTCCGCAAGGTTCCGCATGTTCCGTTTTCCGAGCGGATCGGGCAGACCTTCCACCGGAGCGGTATCATACGGACGCGTCAGCGAAGCGCGCCAGGAATCCGCCGCGAACGGTGCGCGGATCGAGCGGTTCAGCGGCTCGATCCTGTCGAGACTCCAGACTTTCATCTGCTTCTCCAGGAAATAGAGATTCCGCAGGACGGGTTCCGGCGGAGGCGGAGTCTGTGCGGCGAGCGGGATGCAGAAAAATACGACTGGAAGAAGAGAGCGGATCAGAAGATTCATTTGTTTTTTCCTTTCTCCCCGGTCTGCTTCCACGTGCGGATGATTTTTTCCGTTCCGCGTTTCATTACCGGGTTGGCGGGTTTGAAGATGCTGCGGTAGGAGAAGAGCACGGAGCCGGAGATTTCCGGACGCCGCGAATTGTAACGGAACTGATTGAAAATCTCATTCGGATTGCTCCATTCACGCGTGGTCCCGAGACGCGACGGGGCGTGCCCGATATAAAGTTTCGTGCGTGTTCCGCGCGCCGTGGCGGACCACCAGTCGGCAAGCGCGGCATAAGCGGCGGAGTTGTGCCCGAACGTCCAGTAAATCTGCGGAACGATGTAGTCTATCCAGTTTCCGCGCACCCATTTCCGGGTATCCGCGTGCTGAAGGGCGTACGATTCCGAGCCTTTCGTCAGCGACCCCGCCGGATGCGTCTTCACATTCGCCCAGATCCCGAACGGGCTGATTCCGAACTGAATGTTCTTATGATACCGCGCATTGCAGGAACGGATGACGTTGGAAAGCGAACCGACAAGCGTGTTGACATTTTCGCGGCGCCAGTCCTCCAGCGACATTCTGTTGCGGTTGAAGCGCAGATACGTCGCGCGGTCGGCGGAGCCGGTTCCGTCGTAAGGATAAAAATAATCGTCAAGGTGAATGCCGTCCACATCGTACTTCGTCACAATCTCGTGAACCGTGTTGCAGAGAAAACGGATCACCGCGGGGTTGCCGGGGTCGAGAATCAGCTGGTTCTTACCGTCCTTCCGGCGGATGCTGAGAACGCATTCCGGATGTTTGCGCGCAAAGTTTCCCGGAGCCAGCGTGTTCAGATAAGTCTTTTTCCAGAGCGGAGTCGCCCCTGCTACGCGGTAGGGGTTCAGCCACGCATGAAACGCAAGCCCGCGGCGGTGCGCCTCCTGAATCATGAACGCGAGCGGATCGAATCCGTTCAGCCCCCTCCCCTCCTGTCCGGTCAGCCAACGCGACCACGGATTCAAATGCGACGGATAGAACGCGTCGTTGTTCGGGCGGATCTGAAACAGAATCGCGTTTGTGCCGATCGCTTTGAGATTGTTCACCACCGCCAGATAATTCCGTTTGAACTCCGCGGCGCTCCGGGAAACAGGGAAATCAATGTTTTCGACCGTCGCAACCCAGACTCCGCGGAATTCGCGCAGTTTCGGCTGATAGTGCGTCGGCACGAGCACATGCGGTTTTGCGGCAAGATCCCCCGCGTAACGGACCGGGCCGCCGTGACGCGGATCGGTCAGACATTCAAACTGTGCAAACGCCGGAAGCGCGAACAGCAGCAAAAAAGAAAAAAGGCGCATGACAAATCCTCTCAGCAAAATTCAGTCCGGTACGATAGCACAGAAAATGCGTTTTGTCATGCGGAATTTCAAAAAAAGTTGATTTTTTTCAATCCAGGAGCAGAACTTTCACGCCGATGCCGATCAGGACAAGTCCGCCAAGCGCCTCGCATCTGTTCCCGATGAGGCGTCCGCCGCGCCGTCCCGCAATACAACCCGCGCCGGAAATCAGAAACGTAACGAAACCGATGATCAGCACATCCGCAAGAATGCTCTCCCGCTTCAGACACGCATAACCGACGCCGATCAGAAGAGCATCGATGCTTGTAGCGAACGAGAGGACAATCAGACGGACAACGTTGAAGCCGGAGATTTTTTCCTCCTCACCGTTTTTCCGGAACGCCTCCCACACCATCTTTCCGCCGATTCCGAACAGCAGCAGAGCGGCAAGACAGCGGCCGTAAGTCTGCACAAGGTATCCAAAGAGCGAGCCGCCGAGCCAGCCGGCCGTCGGCATGAGCGACTGAAACACGCCGAACGACAGCGCCGTCGCAAGAATTTTCCGCCAGCTGAAGCTGTCGCGTTCGACTGCGCCGAGCGCCAGTGAAACGGCAAGCGCATCCATCGCAAGGCTCACGCCCAGCAAAACGGGTTCAATGAAAAACATAAATCCTCCTGACCGCGTCTTTCATTATAAAACCGGACAGGGGAAAACGGCAGAGACCCTGTACGGCTGAACGCCATACCTGAGTCTCATTTTTGAATGCAAGCCAGGCTGTATTCGGGGACAGCCGGTATGTTGACTTGCCGCACGGAGCGGGAACTCCGCGAAACTACTCCCTCATGTATATGAGTATACTATACCTCGGTTTCCCCGATTTTCAAGTCTTTTTACTTCTGTCTTGCCAGAAAATCCGCGATATGCGCTTCGATATCCGGATAAAGCCGGTGCGGCGTGCTGTCCGGAATCCAGATGCGATGCGAAAAACCGTGCTCGTCTTTCTCATAATAATAAGATTCACCGGCCGTGCCGTTCCCGTGAACAGCCTCCAGAAAACGTTCGGCGGAAGCAATCGGAACCACGTTGTCGCGGTAATCATGCGTGCAGAGAATTGCAGGGCTCGACGGCGTCAGGAAGTTTGCGGGAGCGATCGACGCCAGCTCCTCCCGGGACGGCACGTGTCCGAACAGCGTTTCGTAGCGGTTCGGATTCGCGGCGAAATCCGGCTCGACATCCGCAATTCCGGAGATCGAAACAATCCCGGCGACGCGCTCCGGCGGAAGACGGAGTCCGGTCATCAGCGCGAGATGCCCGCCCGCGGAACCGCCCATGACGAAAATGCGGCTCCGGCCGAACCCCTGGAACTCCGGAATCCGCGCATCCAGAAAGAAGCGTCCGGCCTCCAGACAGTCGTCTCCGCACGCAGGCCAGGGAACTTTCGAGCTCAGACGGTAGTTGATATTGTAGACCGCCATTTTCAGCTCCTGACAGAGCCAGAGAGCGACGCCGGCGAAAGTGCTTTTCTCCTGCGAGCACCAGCCTCCGCCGTGAATCGTCAGGACCGCTTTTGTTTCAGGGGTGACACCGTCGGGCAGATAGAGGTCGCCGAGCCCGCGGAAACCGAGCTCCGGATTGTAGGGAATACTGTTGATGACGCGCATTGGAAAAACGCTCCTTCTTCTAGTAGGAAATTCATGCAATATACACCGGAAAAGGCGTTCTGCAACTCACCGGGAAAAAATATTGTTATTTTTTTGTTTCGGCACTTTTTTTTCCGATGATTTATGATACATTATAGGACTCAATTTCTAACCCGGAGAATGGATGAAAGATGGGCGACATACTGCGATTTGAAAACATTACGAAGCGTTACGGCAAGCAAACCGTGCTTGACAACGTTTCTCTCTCCATCGGAGCAGGGGAAATCTTCTCGCTGCTCGGTCCCAGCGGCTGCGGTAAAACCACACTGCTGCGCATTTGCGGGGGATTCGAAGCTCCCGATTCCGGACGCGTCATTCTCGACGGAAAGGACATCACGGATCTTCCCCCGAACAAACGGGAAATCCGCACGGTCTTCCAGAACTATGCGCTCTTTCCCCACATGACCGTCTGGGACAATATCGCTTTCGGACTTAAAATCGCAAAGGTCGACAAGCGGAAAATCAACGACGAAGTCCAGAAGTATCTCGAACTCGTCCAGCTCGTCGGGCATGAGCGCAAGAAACCCGGACAGCTCAGCGGCGGTCAGCGCCAGCGTGTCGCCATCGCCCGCGCGCTCATCAGCAAACCCAAAGTTCTGCTGCTCGATGAACCGCTCGCCGCGCTCGACCTCAAGCTCCGTCAGAGAATGCTGATCGAACTCGACACGATTCACGATGACGTCGGAATCACCTTCCTCTTCGTCACTCACGACCAGCAGGAGGCGATGAGCATCAGCGACCACATCGCCGTTCTTCATCAGGGCAACGTCGAACAGACCGGAACCCCCGTCGAACTCTATGAAGCTCCCAAAAACAGCTTCGTCGCTGCGTTCATCGGCGACACGAACTTCTTCGACGGCGTCGTGGACTCGGTCGACGGCGACTACTGCAAACTTAAAATCGACGGCTTCCCCTCTCTGCGCGTCTACAATGACAAGCACGTGCACCCCGGCGGAAAAGTCAACCTCAGCATCCGGCCGGAGAAATTCATGATCTCCGCCGTAAAACCCGAAGTGACGGACTCCAACACGAACCTGCTTCAAGGCAAGGTCGAAGAGGTCATCTATCTCGGCGCGCACACCCGCTACTGGGTCCGTGTGCAGGACTGGCGGATCTCCGTCATCAAACAGCATTACAGCTATGCGCTCGACAAGCGGAACATCAAGTGGGACGACAACGTCTGGCTGAAGTTCGAAGGCGACAACGCCTACATGCTGGAACGCTACACCGAGGCGGACGAGAACCTGCTCGCCCTCCCCGACCTCTGAAGCGGAGCGCGAAATGAAAAACCGCTGGATGAACTTCTTCCTGGGTCTGCCCTCCTTTGTCTGGCTGATCCTCTTTTACGCCCTGCCGGTCTTCATCGTCTTCCTCCTCGCGTTCAAACCCGTCGACCCCTTCGGCGGAATCGGCGCAGGCTGGACTCTGCACACGATTCAGGACCTCTCCAACCCGAGCTACCCCTCGATCATCTGGAGAACAATCTGGCTGGGCATCGTCTCGACTCTCGTCTGCATCCTCGTCGCCATCCCGATTGCATACCAGCTCTCGCGCATGGCGCCGCGTCCCCGCAGCATCGCCCTCATGCTCATCATCGTGCCGTTCTGGACGAACTTCCTCATCCGCATCTACGCATGGAAAGTCTTCCTCCACCCCGACGGCATCCTTAAAAAGGCCCTTGTGCTCATCGGCCTCATCCCCGAAGAAACCATGCTGCTGTACAACCAGTGGGCGGTCCTCGCGGTGATGATCTACACATACCTCCCGTTCGCGATTCTGCCGATCTACGCGGCGGCGGACAAGTTCGACTTCGCCCTCCTTGACGCGGCGAAAGACCTCGGAGCAAGCTCGCTCCAGGCCTTCCGCAAAGTCTTCGTCCCCGGCGTCTCCAAAGGAATATGGACGGCGGTCATGGTCGTCCTCATCCCCGCTTTCGGCGCATACCTGATCCCCGACCTCGTCGGCGGTCCCACAAGCGAACTGATCGGCGATAAAATCGCCCAGCGCGTCTTCACCGAACGCAATCTTCCCCACGCAAGCGCACTCTCGGCCGTGCTGATGCTGGCGGTCTTCATCCCGCTGATCTTCACCGTCTGGCTGCGCAGAATCCAGAACGCGGTCTCCGTCCGCGGAAATAAAAGCAGGGTGACAAAATGAGCAAATGCAACCGCCACAGCCGTTTCCCGATGGTCGTGACTCTCATCACGCTCATCTTCTTCTACGCGCCGCTGATTATCGTGGCGACGGCCTCCTTCAACGCCAGCAAATACGGCGGACGCTGGACGGGCTTTTCTCTCAAGTGGTATCAGAAGCTGTTCAGCGACTACTCGATCTGGGAGGCCCTTTCCAACACGTTGATCATTGCGCTGATCGCGACGTTCTTCTCCACGCTTCTCGGCACGCTCGCCGCGCTCGCGCTGTACCGGAGCCGGAGCCGCTTCCGCGGACTCTACTACGCGCTCGTCTATTCCCCGCTCGTGGTCCCCGACATCCTCCTCGGAATCAGTCTGCTGCTCCTCTTCGTCAGCATTCTCTCCCTCTGCGGAGCGTGGGTCGAACAGCTCACGGGAATCAAAATGGAACTCGGAATGACGACAATCATCATCGCCCACATCACCTTCTGCATGAGCTACGTAACCATGGTGGTGCTCGGGCGTCTCCAGGATTTCGACTCGTCGCTGATTGAAGCCGCGCAGGACCTCGGCGCCAACAGCTTCCAGACATTCTTCAAGGTGACCCTTCCGGTCATTTCACCCGGAGTGATTGCGGGCGCGCTGTTCGCTTTCACCCTGTCGATCGACGATTTTGTCATTACGTTCTTCGTCAAGGGAGCGGGAGACACTACACTGCCGATCTATATTCAGAGCGCAATGCGGCGCGGAACACCCGCCGTCATCAACGCCCTGTCGGTGGTGTTTCTGATCTTCACGTTCATCCTTGTGTTTATCAGCCAAAAACTATTGGAGCCAAAAAAATGAAGAAAACTCTGTTCCTCGCCGGAATGGTCCTCGCCGCTCTTCTCGCAGTCTCCTGCGGAAAGCCCAAGCAAGTACTCCACATCTACAACTGGGGTGACTACATCTCCAACGACGTCGTCAAAAAATTTGAAAAGGAGTTCAACTGCAAAGTCAAAGTTGACGTTTTCGACTCCAACGAAGCGATGTATGTCAAACTCAAAGCCGGTGCAGGCGGCTACGACATCATCGTCCCATCCTCCTACATGGCGGAACTCATGCAGCGTCAGGGCATGCTCCTCGCTCTCGACCACTCCAAGCTTCCGAACGTCGACAAATACATTGACCAGTCCTACATCAAGTATTCGCTCGACAAAAAGCTCGAGTACACCGTCCCCTACTTCGCCAGCTTCACCGGAATCGGCTACAACAAGGACAAAATCAAGGACTTCGAGCCGACCTGGCGCATGTTCGAACGTCCCGATCTCAAAAACCGCACCTCCCTGCTGAACGACCTGCGCGAAGTCCTCGGCGTCGCCCTCCGCACGCTCGGATTCGACGTCAACTCCACCAAACAGGAGGAGATCGACAAGGCCGTGGAACTCGTCCAGGTCTGGAAAAAGCAGATTGCCAAGTTCGAAGTCGACGACGCCAAGCGCGCCCTCGCCTCCGGAGAGTTCAATATGATCCAGACCTACAGCGGCGACATGCTTCAGGTTTCCACCGAGAATCCCTCCATCGTGTTCGTTATCCCGAAAGAAGGCTCCACCTTCACGTTCGACAACTTTGCGATTCTGAAAAACAGCCCGAATCCGGATCTTGCGCACAAGTTCATCAACTTCATCTACCGTCCGGAGATTTCCGCCGAAAACATGGATGAAATCATGTACATCACCCCGAACACCGAGGGCATGAAACTTGTCAGCGAAACGCTCCGCAAGAACCCCGCGTTCATGCTTCCCGAATCCGTCCGCGCCACCTGCACCGCCCTTCAGGACCTCGGCGCCGACAACGGCAAGTTCATCAAGGCATGGGATAAAATCCGTCAGGAATAATCTCCATCCGCCAGTTCTCTCAGAGGCTGTCCCCTGCACCGGACAGCCTCTTTTTTTGCATGCATTCAAACCGTCCGCGACTACAGCAAACTCTTTTGCTGCGGACAAAACGTGCAAGAGCCGGATCAACCGTCTTCCTCTTGCCGAGCTTCTGCTGAATGCCGTTTCCGCCTCACAGAAGATCGTTACGTCCACTGGCGTCTCCTGCAAAAAGCAGGCGACGCTAAAACACGGCAATCGGGCTCTCGGAATTTAAAAGCAAAACCGCCGTTCCAAGTCCTTGCAGACTGGAACGGCGGAAAGGGAAAACTTCTATGGTGTATTTTGTTAGAAATCTGCCACACTGCCTTTTGCGGTATCTTCGTCAATATACTTGGCGTATTTGTCCTTCAGGTTTTTCTTTGCCTTGTTCACATCCGTAGCATCGACACGGCCGTCAAGCATCAGTATATTCGCTTTATTGCTGTGACGGAATGCAATGTAACCCTTCCCCTCCACATAAGTGGAATCCTGGTTCTGACCGATGGAATAAGCATCCCCTTTCGAGGAATTAATCGGAGCATCTGCAATGGAGTCCGAAGCCACGAAAGAAGTCATAGCATCCATATCAATTCTGGAACGAGCATAAATTTTTTTAGGAGAAGAAATTATTTCTTTCCCGCCGTCCTTTTCATTATCACCAACAGGAACACCGTATCCATCCTTGTTCGCTGGATTTCCTCTTGTGACAGGACAGTTCACAACCGTTTTGGAGGTGTTGTTTCTCATATCGTTGCGGAAGTATTTTTTATCTTCCAATCCCCAAAACCATGGTTCGTCAGCCTTTGTCTCCGCCGGAGGTAACAGATCTTCGCTATCGTTCGCATACAGTACAAATACAGCACCGACCTGCTTCAAATTACTGGAACATGCCGTCGCCATTGCGCTCGCCCGGGCCTTGTTCAAAGCCGGCATAGTGAGACCTGCGAGGATGGCGATGATGGAAATTACCACGAGGAGCTCTGTAAGGGTGAAATTCTGCTTTTTCATTTTTGTCTTTCCTTTATTTTGTCGTAACAACTCCGTTCCACGAAGTTGCAAAACGGGTATCTTTAAAATGATTCTTTATTGTGTTTCCCTTGAAGTTTCCTTCACTGGTATAGACAGCGATCGGTGTCAGAAGCTTAACTTCTTCCACATTGCTGTTGTTATACAAGTTGAACGTATTCTTTATTTCGCCATCCAAACGGTACACAATACTGTAAGGTTTTCCCCATGGGTCTAAATATCCCTTGTTATTTGCGTAATCCGCCGTAGGATCAAGAAATTTAATCTTCTTTGCATTATTATTCCAACCATTGACTGCATTTCCAGAGACAGGAGTTTTCGTTGCATCATCATATTGGTAGCCAATCATCATCGCAAAAAAAGTCTTATAAAACTTTTCTGTATCAGAGCCATTCCATTCCATTTTATTGGATTTTGGAGTTTGTCCCATATAAAATGCGTTTGTCCCACTTCCCCATGCACTGCCAGTCGGGTTCGGCATCTGTCCGTATTCGGCTTCGAAGTTCTTGATGGCGAGCGCAATGGAGTTGCATTCGGCGGCGGCTTTATTCAGCTTCGCAGTCGCGCGGGCGCTGTTGAGAACGGGAATCGCGAGACCGACCAGAATGGCGATGATTCCCACCACCATCAGGATTTCCACAAGAGTGTAGCATTTGATTTTCATACGGGGAAAACTCCTTCTTTCTGTCAATTTTCCTTCTGAGTTGAATTATACAGCCAATCCCTCAATCTGTCAACCCCCGAAGCTGAAAAAATCGCAAAAAATTTGCATGTTCAAACAAACAATACAAAAAAATTTTCTCCCCGCCGCCCTTGAAAAAGCGATATTGCGTATTATATTTATAAAATAAAAAACTGGAGGATTCATCATGGCCATACCTATCGCCCCCACACCTTTTCTGACCGGGAAATCCGCCGAGCGTTTCGACCGCATCATGAAAGAAAATGAAAAGAAGCCCAAAGAGAAACTTGTCATGCCACCGACTGACTGGGATAAGATTCATCAAATCCGCTTGGAAATTCTGAAGGAGAGAGGACTTGTCAAATGAGTTCCAGGAATCATTTTGAACTTGATGGCTGGACTCTTGAAAAAGCTTCTGAGCTTCTGTCGCCACAAGGCATGGATTGTGGCGACGAAGACCTGAACGAATACTTTCACACACAATGCGCCTTGTTCAAAAAAGCACTTCTGACTCAAAGTTATGTATTTTATGAAACAGGAGACCCCTTGCCTGTCATTCATGGAGCTGCAGACTTTTGCAATGACGCTCTCCCCAAAGAAGCAATTCCAGGAAGCTCCCGCAGGAAAATTCCGCATCTGAAACGAGGCTTTGAAACATTTCCCGCAGTTAAAATAACCCGTTTAGGCATTCAAAAGGCTGGACAGGGGAACGGAACCGGTTCTCGTCTGCTCACCGTCATCAAACATTTTTTTCTGGAAGACAACCGCACTGGCTGCCGGTTCATCACTGTAGACGCTTACCGAGGCGCCGTCCCCTTCTACGAAAAGAATGGTTTTACTCGAACACTCGCTCCAGAAGATGAAGATCCGGACGCCCCCACAGTCTCTTTATTCTTCGATCTCTCACGAATCGAGCGCTGACCATTCCGGACACAGGCTCCCCCAAATTATTTTGCAAAAAATAAAAAAATTTCTTAATCCGCCTTGATTTTTGCAGTTTCATGGTTTATACTTAACAGAAACCGGGATTTAGTGTTTCCCTCAACGTATCAACAGAACAAAAAGGTCGAAAAATGAAAGTTATGCATCTTGCATTGTCGGCTCTGGCGATCGGCGCACTCCCCCTCGCGGCGGATGTGCCGGAACTGGAGAGTCTCGTGCCCGAAGCAAAAGGTTTCGAGCTCATCTACAAATTCAATCCGAAAACGTATCTCCAGGACGGATATGAAATCGACAACGTCGAAGGTCTTGTCGGAAAACTCAAGCGAATCGGCTACCTCGTCAAACTCACGGACAACCAGAACAAGGAAACCTGGGCTTATGCGGAGATGGACCCGTTCTCCCAGAACCTCTCCGCCGTCGGCGTCCCCACCGAAACATCCGGAATCATTGCGGACTATGTCACAAATCTGACCGTCGCCTCCAACGTCCCCGGCATTGAAGCCGGAACGTTCGAAAAAGGAAACATCGAATTCTGGCAGGGCAACTACGGCCCAAACAACGCCAAGCAGGTTCCCGGCGCGGACAACGGCAAGTATGATTTCGGCGACAGCAGCAATGAAAAGAATCCCGGCTACGGCTCCATGCAGGTTCACAACTACCTGAAGAAGCAGACCGTTTTCGCCTTCAACAATCACCGCAACGGCACTCCGGACCTCGGCATCGGAAACAATCCGAAAGGTCATCCGGACTGGACCTTCACCGGCTCCTCCAGAAACTACAAGAACGCTCAGATCTTTGTCGTCGGCAAATTCGAAAATCTCAAGAAGCTCCCCGTTGTCCGCGTCGACGCTTCCAAGATCAAATTCATGCCGAAGCTGGATCGCGAGAACCCCAACTACAAGCCCGGCGAGCCGATGAACTTCACCTTCACCGTGGATTTCGGCGACCAGCAGCTCCCCAAAAAGACCTATTCCATCAAATGGAAACGCACGGGCGACGACGGAATCACCAAAAGCGGCATCGTTCCCGTCGTTCCGAACAAGCCGATCACCATCACGGTCAGCACCGACAAACCCGGATTCATCCGCATGGAAGCGTGGCTGCTCGACCCCAATGGACGCCAGGTCACCCTCTCCTATCCCCACCCGTGGGAAAAGGGAAAATTCATCAAGCGCGCAAAATTTGACGGCGGCGCAGGCGTGGATATCTTCTCCCTCAAGCAGGCGGTTCCCGAACCGGCGGATTTCGATGAGTTCTGGGCAAAACAGAAGGCGAAACTCAACGCCGTTCCGGTCAAGTACACCATGACGGAAGTTCCGTGCAAAACCAAAGGCGTCAAGCAGTATGCGGTTTCCGTGGATTGCGCCGGCCCGCGTCCCGTCACCGGCTACCTCTCCATTCCCGAAAACGCCAAAGACAAATCCCTGAAGGCACGAGTCTCCTTCCACGGCTACGGAACCCACATCCAGAGACCTTCCAACGCCACATGGCTCCCGAAGGACGCCATCAACTTCGACGTCAACGCTCACGGCTACGACCTCGGCAAAGACAACGCTTACTACAAGGATTTCTTTGAAAAAATCAAATCCAACGGCAAAATCTACGCATTCGATCCGAAACAGAACAGCGATCCGGAGACGGCTTACTTCAACGGCATGGCGCTCCGCGTGATGCGCGCGCTCCAGTTCGTCAAAGCCCTCCCGCAGTGGAACGGCAAGGAACTGAACGTCTCCGGCGGAAGCCAGGGCGGACTCCAGACCATCTGGGCGGCGGGACTCGACCCGCAGGTCACCTATGCGCAGCCCTCGATTCCGTGGTGCGCCGACCTCGGCGCCCACAAAACCGTCAAGCGTCTCAACGGCTGGCGTCCGGACTATGTTCCCGCGCTCGACTACTACGACATCGTCAACCATGCCAAGCGCATCCCGCTGACCTGCAGCACCTACATTGAACGCGCAGGTCTCGGCGACTATGTCTGCCCCCCGAGCGGCGTGACCATCATCTACAACAACATCCCGGGACCGAAAAAGATCAGATTCTGCCAGGGTTCCGACCACGGATTCTCCCTGAAGGACTGGCAGTCCTTCACAGTGGAATCCAAGTAAAAAAACGGATTCCGTTTTCCAGCCGGAGCAAAAACTCCGGCTTTTTTGTTTTTCCTCGCTTTTGCGATTGAAAAAACGGCATTTCCGGTGTATCTTACCGGATGATTCTTATAACAGAACAAAAGGTGGTCAGAATGGATTACAGAATTGAAATCGCGGTCAAGCCCGAATGGCATGACGCCAGAGGCGAAGCCGCCCTCAAGAAAATCAACGATTTCCTTCACGGCGACGTTGAAAAAATCCGCACCCGGGACGTCTTCACCGTCTCCGCGGACATCACGCAGGAACAGGCGGAAAAGATCGCCGCCGAACTCGCCAATCCGGTTCTTCAGGATCACCGCGTCGGAGAATCCGCTCCCGGACAGCCCTTCGACTTCGACTGGATCGTCGCCGTCGGATTCCGCCCCGGCGTCACCGACAACGTCGGCCGCACCGCGCGCGAAGCGGTCGGCGACATCATCGGCCGCAAGCTCTCCCGCTCCGAAGACGTCTACAGCTCCGTCGAATACATGTTCACCGCAAAGAATCTCTCGCGCGAACAGGTCGAAACCGTCGCGCACGGAGTTCTCGCGAACCAGCTGATCGAATCCGTAAAAGTTCTCTCCCGCGAGGAAGTCGCGAAAAACGGAATGCCGCTCAACAAACCGGTCGTCAACGGAATCGGCGGCGGGGAAGTCGACCTCGTCGACCTCGAAGTCTCCGATGAAAAACTCATGGATATCAGCCGTTCCAGAACGCTCGCGCTGACCCTTGAGGAAATGAAATCCATTCAGAATTATTTCCGCACCGCGAAGGACCGCGCGCAGTACGGACTCGGCAAACCGACCGACGTCGAGCTCGAAGTTCTCGCGCAGACCTGGTCCGAACACTGCAAACACAAAATCTTCAGCGCGGAAGTCGATTACACCGACAAGACCACCGGCGAACACGACCGCTACGTCTCCCTCTACAAGACCTTCGTCCAGAAAGGCACAAAGGAGATCGCGAAGAAAGTCGACTGGCTCGTCTCCGTCTTCACCGACAACGCGGGCGTGATCAAATTCAATGACAAGCTCGACCTTGTCTACAAGGTTGAAACCCACAACAGCCCCTCCGCACTTGACCCCTACGGCGGCGCAATGACCGGTATCGTCGGAGTCAACCGCGACCCGCTGGGGACCGGACAGGGTGCAGATCTTCTCGTCAACGTCTGGGGCTACTGCCTCGGCTCGCCGTTCACCGACCCGAAGGACGTTCCCGAAGGGCTGCTCCATCCGCGCCGCCTCCGCGACGGCGTCCACAAGGGCGTGATCGACGGCGGAAACCAGAGCGGCATTCCCTACGGAATCGGCTGGGAGCGTTTCGATGAACGCTACATCGGCAAACCGCTCGTTTACTGCGGAACCCTCGGAACCCTCCCGAAAACGGTCGGCAAAGTTCCGGGCTCCACAAAGACCATCAAACCGGGCGACCTCATCGTCATGACCGGCGGACGCATCGGCAAGGACGGCATCCACGGTGCTACCTTCTCCAGCGAAGAGCTGCACAAGGACAGCCCGGTGCAGGCGGTTCAGATCGGCGACCCGATCACCCAGAAGAAGATGTCCGACTTCATCTATGAAATCCGCGAACGCAACCTATACCGTTTCGTCACCGACAACGGTGCGGGCGGTCTCTCCTCCAGCGTCGGCGAAATGGCGGAAATCTCCAACGGATGCCGCATGGACCTCGCGAAAGCTCCGCTCAAATACGCCGGACTCCATCCCTGGGAAATCCTCGTTTCCGAAGCGCAGGAGCGCATGAGCTTCGCCGTCCCGCCGGAAAACATCGACGAATTCCTCGCCATGGCGAAAGCCCGCGACGTCGAAGCGACCGTTCTCGGCGAATTCACCGATGACGGCAAGTTCTGCATGACCTACGGCGACAAAGTCGTCGCCTGCCTCGACATCAGCTTCATGCATGACGGACTTCCGCGTCTTCACCTCAAGGCCGTCTGGGAGCCGAAACACTTTGAAGAACCCGACTTTGCAACCCGTTCCGTCAAAGCCGATGTGCTCTCCATGCTCGGCCGCCTGAACATCTGCTCCGGCGAATACAAGGCGCGCCAGTACGACCACGAGGTCAAAGGCCTCAGCGTCATCAAGCCCTACACGGGCGTAAAGCGCGACGTCGCCTCCGATGCGACCGTCTGCATGGTCGAGCCGCTCACGATGGAAGGCGTCGTCCTCTCCGCCGGCATCATGCCGCGCTACAGCGACATCGACACCTACCACATGATGGCTTCCACCATGGACGTCGCAATCCGCCAGGCCGTCGCAGTCGGCGCGGATCCGAATCACCTCGCCGGACTCGACAACTTCTGCTGGCCCGACCCGGTTCAGAGCGAGAAGACTCCGGACGGAGAATACAAACTCGCCCAGCTCGTCCGCGCCAACAAGGCTCTCTACGATTACGCGCTCGCCTTCACCGTTCCCTGCGTTTCCGGCAAGGACAGCATGAAGAACGACAGCACCCGCGGCGGACGCAAGATCTCCATTCCGCCGACCGTTCTGTTCAGCGTCATGGGCAAGATCAACGACATCTCCAAAGCCGTCTCCATCGACGCCAAGCTTGCGGGCGACGCCGTCTGCGTCATCGGCGCAACCAAGCGCGAACTCGGCGGCAGCGAATACTTCGCCATGCTCGGCAAAATCGGCAACGACGTCCCGAAAGTGGATGCGGATATGGCGAACAAAACCTATGCGGCGTACTACAAGGCGCTCAACGCGGGACTGTTCCACTCCGCGATCTCCCCGGCAATCGGCGGACTCGCCATCGCCGCCGCGCGCGCCGCAATGGGCGGACGCCTCGGCATGACGATCAACCTCGACGCAGTTCCGAAGACTGACGGGCTGAACGACCTGGAGACCCTGTTCTCCGAATCGAACAGCCGCTTCCTCGTCACCTGCGCGAAGGGCGATGTCCCGAAACTGAAAGAAATCTTTGCCGGAATTCCGTTTGCGGAAGTCGGCGAAACCAATACAAGCGGCAATCTGGAATTCGTTTCCGCCGCGGACAAAGTCGATGTCCCGGTGGAAGAGATGGTCGCGAACTACAAAGCCACACTCGCCGGAGTGTAAGGAGAAAAACAGATGAACAAACGTATCCGCAAGAAAAAATGTCTCGGCGAATTCAAGGAACTCGCCTTCGATCTGACCGCGACCTATGCCAAGCTCGAACCGGAAGCCGCCGACGAGCTCGTCGACAAGATTCTCGCCAAAGCGGGAGAGCTGAACATGACCTGCGGCGGCACCTTCAATCTTGACAACTGCGATCTTCTGTTCGCGACGGGACGCATCCGCACGAACGAAGCCGAACGCAAGGACAAGATGGTGGAATTCTTCCGTTCCATTCCGGGCGTGGAGAAAGTGGAAGCCAGCGATTTCTTCGACGCCTGCTACACCCCGATCGAAGACGATGAGTGCGGCTGCGGCTGTCATGATCATGAGCATGACGACTGCTGCTGCAAATAATCCGAAATCCGGTCAGCCCAAAACCGCCGCGAGCTCAACTCCGGCGGTTTTTGTTCTTTAAAAGCGTCTTCTTTCCCGCCTTGTCTCCGCTTCCCCGCACATCCGGAGAATAAAATTCTCAAACACCCTTGAAAACTGTTTATTCGGCTGTATATTAACCGTGAGATTTGCGCAAAGGATTTTTTGAGAGTATCGGATAACACCGGGGAAGGGTATTCCATGACAGATCGAATTGTTGTATCAGGACGCGGACTCGTCACGCCGATCGGCGTCGGGCTCGATGAAAATATGAAGGCTCTGAAAGAGGGGAAGACCGGAACCGTTTTCGTTCCCGAATGGAAGGAGCTCGGTCTCGACGCCCAGGTCGCAGGCCTCTCAAACCACGACGTTGAATGCCCCGTTCTCAATCAGAAGAACAAACGGTTCATGTCCGCCAACTCGAAAATGGCGGTCGCGGCGGCCTACGAAGCTCTCAACGAGGCCGGATTCACCATGGAAAACCTGCCGCATGAAATGGCGGTCATCAACGGATGCGGAGGCTCCGCTTACTCCGAAGTCTACGCGAACGCAACCTCCTACATGGAAAACCGCCGCATCCGCCGCGTCTCCCCGTTCGCCGTCCCGCGCATCATGCCATCTTCCGCAGTGGCGAACCTCTCGCTCGTCTTCGGGCTCACCGGCGAATCCTACGACATCAGCGCGGCATGCACCAGCAGCGCCCAGGCGATCATCGCGGGCGCGCGCCTCATTCTCTCCGGGGAATATGACATCGTCATGGTCGGCGGCTCCGAAGAGGTCAGCTGGGAACAGGCGCTCGGATTCAACGCCATGCGCGCTCTCTCGCACTCCTACAACGACACACCGCACCGAGCAAGCCGTCCGTTCGACAAGAAGCGCGACGGATTCGTTCTCGGCGAAGGCGCCGGCATTCTGATTCTCGAACGCGAATCCCGCGCACTTGCCCGCGGCCACAAGCCCAAGGCGGTCCTTTCCGGCTTTTCCGCAAACAGCAATGCGACCGACATGGTTGTCCCCAATGCCGAATCCAGCGCGGACCTCATGCGCAAAGCACTCCGCATGGCAAACCTCGAACCGAAAGATATCGGATACATCAACACGCACGGAACGGCCACTCCGGTCGGCGATCCCGTGGAAATGGAATCCATCCGGCTCGTCTTCGATGAAACCGCGAAACCGGTCATCAACAGCACGAAATCCATGACCGGGCACATGATCGGCGCAGCCGGCGCTGTCGAAGCGATCTTCTCCTCGCTCATGATCGAACACTCCTTCATCTGTCCGACCGCCAACCTCGACGAACCCGGAGATGAATTCGCATGGGCGGATCTCATCCGCGAAACACGCGAAAACGTCGATCTCAAACACGCGCTGAGCAACAGCTTCGGCTTCGGCGGCTCCAATGCGTGCATCGTCTTCTCCAAATGGGAATGACCGTCTATCCGGAAGATGCGGTAATTCAGGCTCCCCTGGCGGGACATACCGATATGCCGATGAGGGCGTCGTCCCGCCGCCACGGCTGCCGTTACGCATTTACGGAAATGATCGACGCGGGGTCGCTCGTCTTCGGCAATCAGAAAACGTTGACTCTGGCACAGCGTTCTCCTCTCGAAGATTTTCTCGGAATCCAGCTTGTCGGCTCCGATCTTGACCACCTCAAGCGCGCCGTTGAAATCATCAATGAGCGCGACTACAATGTTCTGGACTTCAATCTCGGCTGCCCCGCGCCGAAAGTCGAGCGCAAATGTGAAGGCATCGCCTTCGCCCTGCGCCGCCCCGATGAAGCGGTGAAAGCGTTCGAACTCATCGTCCGAACCTCCCGCATTCCGGCGACCGTCAAAACCCGCATTCAGCATCCGGAAGATCCCGAGCCGACCGTCCGTTTCGCCAAACGTCTTGAGGAGGCGGGCGCGCAGGCGCTGACTCTTCACGGACGCGTCATGAAGGCGTTTTATTCCGGGCCGGTTGCATTCCACATCATCCGCGCAGTGCGCGAAGCGCTGACGATTCCGGTGATTGCGAACGGCGGAATCATGGACGCCGCGTCGTGCCGCGAAATGCGCGAAAAAACGGGATGCTCCCGCGTGATGATCGCCCGCGGAGCACTCGGGAATCCATGGATTTTCTCCGAAGTCTCCGACCCCGCGTTCCAGCCGCCGTCCGTGCAGGAGTTCGCGGATGAACTGGAACGCCATCTGCATGAAATGACCGCGTTTTACGGTGAGGAGCTCGGCTTCCGCATCGGACGCAAATGCATCCTGGAGTATCTGCGCGGACGCGGCTATCCGGGCACGCTCCGCGCCTCGGCGTCGTACATCGCAACGGAGGCGGATTTCCGGCGCATGATGGACGAGATCCGCAAGGGTCCGGTCGGCGCTCCCGATCCGGCGCGCATGATTCGCAGGTAATTTTTCCCAATTCCTCTTTTATTTTCCGCAGATGATGCTATATTCCTTCGTAAAATAATTCAACAAAGGAGAACGTCCATGCGTGGAATCTGTTTCATCGGCGCCGGGAAAATGGCGACCGCAATCGCCGGAGGAATGGTCCGGAAAAATATAAAAACCGAAATTCACACCTTTGACCCGCTCCCCGCGGCGGCGGAACAGTTCTGCAGAACCTGCGGAGGAAAGGCATTCCCCTCCCCAGCCGCCGCACTCGAAAACACCGACGCCGTTCTCCTGGCCGTCAAGCCGCAGTATCTGACGGGCGCTGTCGAAGCGATCCGCAACGCAATCGGCGGACGGCTGGTCATCTCGATCGTCGCCGGCGCGACAATCGCGGCGCTGGAAGCGCTGACCGGAACGAAACGCATCGTCCGGGTCATGCCGAACACCCCCGCGCTTGTCGGTGAGGGAATGAGCTGCATCGCCGCTTCGCCCTCCGTCTCCGAAGAGGATCTCGCCGAAGCGGAAACTCTGCTTTCCGCAGTCGGACTCTGCCGCAGAGTCGGCGAAAATCAGCTTGATGCGGTAACCGGACTCAGCGGAAGCGGTCCGGCGTTCGTTCTCGAATTCATCCAGGCGCTTGCGGACGGCGGCGTCTACGCCGGACTCCCGCGCGCAACTGCGATCGAACTTGCAATCCAGACCGTCCTCGGTTCCGCCAGGATGGCGCGCGACGCCAAAGCGACCGTCGGCGAACTGCGCGACGCCGTCATCTCTCCCGCTGGAACCACTTCGCGCGGAGTGATGGCGCTCGCAGAAGGCGCATTTGCCGCTACGGTTGCCCGGGCGGTCGTCTCCGCGGCGGACCGCTCAGCGGAACTCGGAGCCCTCGCGGCGAAACAGTGAAGGAACACTCCATGATTCATTACGCGGACCTGTTCCTCGCCTGGAAATATTTCAAACCGAAACGCAGCGCAGTCTCGGTCATTACCCTGATCTCCGTGATCGGTGTGGCGCTCGGCGTCGGCGTCCTCATCGTCGTCCTCGCCGTCATGACCGGCTTCACGGACAAAATGAAGGAAAAACTGCTCGACACAACCTCCCACGCGCAGGCCTATTCGCTCACCGGCAGGTACATGGCGTACCCGGAAACAGTCACCGAAACCGTCAAAAAACACGGCGGAACCGCACTTCCGATCGTTGCCATGCCCGTCCTGCTCCAAGTCGGCGACCGCTTCATCCCGAAACAGCTCGTGGCGTTCGAACCGGAAGACGGTGCGAAACAGTTCAAGGTCGACGAAGTCATTGAACGCGGAAAATTCTCTCTGAACCGCGGAGAGATTCTCATCAGCTATCTGACCGCGCGCGATCTCGGGCTTATGCCGGGCGACAAGGTGCTCCTGCACTCCCCGTCTCATCTGGCGGGACTCGTCAAACGCGATGCGAACGGCAAGATTCAGCTCAGCGACAGGACCTATCTTCCCGGCGAATTCAAAATCAGCGGAACATTCGCATTCGGCAAATACGACTTCGACCGCGACGTTCTCTTCCTCAATCTGGAAGACGCCGACGAGCTCTTCGGGCTTCCCCTCGGCGCCGCGACAGGCGTTTACATCTGGACCAAAGACCCGTTCCGCATGAATCCGTTCATGCAGGCGCTGAAAAGCGACCTCCCGCTCCACCGCGTCTACTCCTGGCAGGAACTCAACGCCCGGCTGCTCGGCGTGCTGAACGTGGAGAAAAACATGCAGTTCTTCCTCCTCGTGTTCATCGTGCTCGTCGCTGCGTTCAGCATCACCAACACGCTGATCACGACCGTGATTCAGAAAACGCGTGAAATCGGCGTGCTGAAGTCGATGGGCGCCTCCTCCGGAACCGTCATGCGGATCTTCATTCTGCAGGGATTTTTCGTGGGACTGATCGGCACGGTGTGCGGAATCGGACTCGGCGTGCTGGTGGTCCGCTTCCGCATGAAGATTCTCGCCGCGCTCCGTTTCATCTCCGGACAGGAAATCTTCCCGAAAGAGTTCTATGTTTTCAACGAACTTCCCGCGCATATCGTCGTAAGCGACGTCTTCTGGATCGCCGCGATCTCCATCCTTCTCTGCACATTCGGCGGAGTGATTCCGGCGTTTCGCGCAGCAAAACTCGACCCCGCAGGAGCCTTGCGTTATGAATAATCAAACCGGCGAACCGTTCCTCTCCGTGGAAATGGTCACAAAGTCTTTCCGGATCGCGGCAAACCGCATCGACGTCCTCAAAGGCGTATCCTTCACCGCCGGACGCGGTGAATGGATCGCTCTCACCGGAGCATCCGGAAGCGGAAAAACAACTCTGCTCGACATCATCGGCACCATCTCGCGCCCGGATTCCGGACGCGTTCTGATCGACGGAACCGACACGACCGCACTCGCACCGCGCAAAAACGTCGTCTTCCGGCGCAAAAAAATCGGCTTCGTGTTCCAGTCCTATCACCTCCTTCCCGAACTGACGATTCTCGAAAACGCAATGCTTCCGGGAATGCTCGACGGACGTTCCGCTTCCGTCTGCCGCAAGCGCGCGGAGGAACTCCTGGAACGCGTCGGCCTCTCCCACCGCATCGGGCATCGGCCGAACGAACTTTCCGGCGGCGAACAGCAGCGGGCCGCAATCGCGCGCGCCCTGCTCAACGAACCGGAGCTTCTCCTTGCCGACGAACCGACGGGAAACCTCGACTCCGTCACGGGCAAAGGCATCCTCGACATCTTCCGTTCCATCCACGAATCCGGCGGCATGTCAATCGTAATGGTCACTCACGACCGCTCCGTCGCGGCGCTCGCCGACCGGATTCTGGAACTGCGCGACGGTTCCTTTTTCACCTGAAAATATGCGAAAAAGAAGAAAACACAATAAAAATTAGTCACTGCTACTTGAAAAAAACTTTTTTTGCGGTAAATTACAGAAACGGCAGAAAAGCAGCTCCATCGGACAGTTTCCGCACGGAGACCTGGGAACGCCCCGCAATGGACTTTCCGGAAAAATGCTCGAATCGGTCATCCTTCAATCGGATGAATTCATCGGGCGTTTTTTTGAACAATGGAATTAGAAGCCGCTAATGATTTTAAAAACAAACTACCGGCGGAACGGTCTCAAACGCCGCTCCTCCGGCTTTCAGAAAAGGACAGAAAGAAAATGACACAACACAAATGTTCGTGCGGATGCGGATGCGACGCCTCCAAAACCCGCGAGTACAAAGTCCCCACCGGAAATGAAACCACTCTGGATGAACTTCCCGTCGGTATGACCGCGACGATTGTGAAAGTTCTTCCGGACGCCCGCGGACGCAAAAAATTCGCGGACATCGGCCTCGTCCCGGGAACCGAACTCCTCATGGAGGCTCACGCACCGTTCGGAGGTCTGCTCCGCGTCAAAGTCATGGAAACCAGCATGGCGCTTCACCGCGACGACGCTGCAAATTTCGTCATCAAAAAAGAAGAGGCGAACTAAGATGAAAAAACATTTCAAAGTCGCTCTTGCAGGCAACCCGAACTGCGGCAAGACTTGCATCTTCAACGCGCTTACCGGCGCCCGCCAGCACGTCGGCAACTATCCCGGCGTCACTGTCGAGAGCAAATCCGGTTCATTTGTACTGAACGACATGGAAATTGAACTCATCGACCTGCCCGGCGTATACTCCCTCTCGTCCTCCTCCCCCGAAGAAGACGTCGTCTTCCAGGAGCTCACAAAACCAGGAATCGATCTGATTCTGAACGTCGTGGATTCCTCCATTCCGCGCCGCAGTCTCTATCTCACCACCCAGCTAGCCGAACTCCACATTCCCATGCTCCTCGCTTTCAACATGAGCGACGATGCAAAGAAAAAAGGTCTCAAGTTCGACATTCCGAAACTGGAAAAGTATTTCGGTTCCCCGATCGTCCAGACCGTCGGAAGCAGAACCGACGGCGTCCGCCCGCTGCTCTCCAAGCTCGCGGAAACCCTCCCGCAGCTCGAAAACCATGGCGTTCCCATGCTGACGTACGGCGAAGACATCGACGACGCCATCAAAGCCGTTGCAGACAGAATCGACGCTCTCGATGTTGAAAAATACAAACACATCCCCGCGCGCTTCTTCGCAATCAAGCTTCTGGAACACGATACCGCTGCCATGCGCATCCCCGAGTTCAAAGCCGCTCACGACGAAGTCGAAGCCCAGATCAAGCACCTCTGGGACAAACACGCAATCGAAGCCGACACCTTCATGGCCGACCGCCGCTACGCAATGCTCGCCGGAGCCTGCCGCGACGCCATCTCCATGACACAGGAAAAACGCCGCGAAATCTCCGACAAGATCGACGCGGTCATGACCAACAAATTCCTCGGTCTCCCCCTCTTCCTCCTCATCATCTACGCAACCTTCTGGTTCACCTTCACCCTCGCCGATCCCTTCATGGGCTACATCGAAGACTTCTTCGCATGGCTCGGCGACACCGTCAAGGCGGTCTGGAGCGAAGACGCCCTGCCCTACCTCCGCGACCTCGTCACGGACGGCATCATCGGCGGCGTGGGCGGCGTCATAGTCTTCCTTCCGAACATCCTCTTCCTCTTCTTCGCAATCGCGATCCTGGAAGATTCCGGCTACATGGCCCGCGCGGCGTTCGTCATGGACGGCATCATGCGCAAGTTCGGACTTCAGGGACGTTCCTTCGTCCCGCTGGTCCTCGGATTCGGATGCTCGGTTCCCGCCATCATGGCAACCCGCGTGATCGAGTCCGACCGCGACCGCAAAGTCACCGTCATGGTTCTCCCCCTGATGAGCTGCGGCGCACGTCTCCCGATCTACGCGCTCATCATCCCCGCCTTCTTCGCTCTGAAGTACCAGGCGACCATGATGTTCGTCATGTACCTGATCGGCGTCGTCATCGCCCTCGTCGCGGCGCGCATCATGAAATCCACCCTCTTCAAGGGCGACGGCGAAGTTTACCTCATGGAACTCCCGCCGTACCGTCTCCCCACTCTCAAGAGCCTCCTGCTCCACATGTGGGACCGCGGCCGCATGTACCTCCAGAAGGCCGGAACGATCATCCTCGCCACCAGCATCATCCTCTACATCTGCAACACCCTGCCGCAGAAACCCGAGGACAAGTTCTCCAAAGATTACAACGGCATGATCGAAAAGGTTCAGACCGCCAAGGCGCTGACCGATGCCCAGATCAAGGTTCTGGAAGACACCAAGCTTTTCAACGATGAAGTGCTCGCTCAGGTCAGGAAAGACAAAGTCATTCCCGCTGACGCCATCGAGGAACTCGGCGAAAAGGAACTCTCCGAAGCCCAGGCGCCGATCGTCAAGCTCTCCCAGGAACTCAACGATGAAGTCTCCAAACTCGAAAACGAGAAACAGGCGGAAGCAATGGAGTACACAATCTCCGGACGCATCGGACACGCTCTCGAACCGCTCTTCCGTCCGATCGGATTCGACTGGAAGCTCACGACCGCTTCGATCGGCGCACTCGCCGCAAAAGAAGTGTTCGTCTCCCAGCTCGGCATCCTCTACGCGGAAGGCGAAGCGGATGAGGAATCCGTTCCGCTGCGCGAACAGCTGGCGTCGGTCTACACCCCGCTGCAGGGCTTCTGCATCATGCTGTTCTGCCTGCTCTCGATCCCCTGCCTCGCAACTCTGGCGATCATCCGCCGCGAGCTGAACTCCTGGAAGATGATGTTCGTGGAAGCCGGCGGGCTCTTCTGCCTCGCCTACATCATGACGTTCATCGCCTACCACATCGGCACGATCCTCAACATCGGCACGAAGATGCTCCACTGAGCATTGCAAACCGCATAGTTCCAAGCCTGCTCCGGTCTCCCCGGGACAGGCTTTTTTCATTTCCGCCCTTGAAATTTTTCATCCGCCGGACTATATTCCCTGAAAAATCAAAGGAGGTTCTCATGAACGTTAAACTCGCTCTGGCTCTCACCGCCGCTCTCGCCGCATCGCCGCTCCTTCCCGCCGCCGACATCGCCCTTCCAGTACCCGACCGCAAAGGCGGCATGCCGCTCATGCAGACGCTCAATCAACGCAAATCCGCCCGTGCCTACGCAGAAAAACAACTCCCATCCCAGACCGTCTCCGACCTGCTGTGGGCAGCCAGCGGCGTCAACCGCCCCGACGGACGCATGACCGCCCCCACCGCGCGCAACATACAGGAGATCACACTCTACGCCATTCTCCCCTCCGGCGCCTACCGCTACGATGCGAAAGCGAACAGGCTTGCACAGGTTTCAAGCGAAAATCTGACCCAGTCCGTCACCGGGAAAGCCCCGCTGACCGTCGTCTACGTTGCCGACACGAAAAAACAACCGAACCTCAAGATGAGCGCGGTTGACTGCGGATTCATCGGACAGAACATCTACCTTTACTGCGCCTCCGCCGGACTCTCCACCGTAATCCGCGGAAGCTTCGACAAGGGCTTCATTTCCAAACTGAACCTCCCGGAAGGATCGGAAGTCTTCTTCATCCAGTCGGTCGGATTCCCGAAATGAGCGCGGAAAAGAAACTCGATTGCGGGTTTTCCATGCCCGTTCTCGGTCTCGGAACCTGGCAGATGGGCGGACGCGAAACGCGGGATCCGTCGGATGACGGCAAGTCCTCCGCGGAAGCGCTCGCCGCCGGACTTGAAATGGGATACCGCCATATCGACACCGCCGAGATGTACGCCGCCGGCTTCTCCGAAGAAATCGTCGGCAACGCAATCTCCGGCTTCGACCGTTCCGCCCTCTTCCTGACCTCCAAAGTCTGGAAGACGCATCTGCATTACGACGACGTCCTCCGCGCCGCGGAAGGTTCGCTGAAGCGTCTGAGAACCGATTATCTTGACCTCTATCTCATCCACCAGGTCGACGACTCCGTGCCGATCCGCGAAACCATGCGTGCGCTAAACCGTCTGCTTGATGAAAAGCTGATCCGCAACATCGGCGTGAGCAACTTTGCGATTGAGCGTTTTGAACATGCGCAAGGCTGGGCGGACTCCAAAGTCGTTGCCAACCAGGTGCATTACAACCTCAAAATCCGCGAAGCGGAAAAATCCGGACTGCTGAAATATTGTCGGGAGAACGACGTCATGCTGATCGCCTGGCGTCCGCTTCAGAAGGGAATGCTTCTGGAGAAAGTTCCGGACTGCGTCCGTGAAGTCGCGGATCAGACGGGACTTTCCGCCGCACAGATTGCCCTGAGCTGGCTGACAAGTCAGGCGAATGTCGTCACCATTTCCATGACGCGCAATCCAGCGCACATGAAAGAGAATCTGGAAGCAGCGGAAGTCACGCTTCCGTCTGAGACGGTGGAGTTTCTGCGCCGGGAGTTTCCGGATCAGGAAGAGATTTCGCCGACCGTTCCGCTGACGTGACAACATCCCGCTGATCCGCAAGGTGCTTCTGGAAACTGCGGTATCCGCTGGGCGTATAACCCATCAGACTGCGGAACGCCTTTGACAGATGATTCTGATTGCAGAAACCGAGCTTGTAGGCAATCTCCTTGATCTGCATCCCCGGAATCTGAAGATAGTAGACCGCCCGTTCGATTTTACGGGAAAGACGGTAATGCATCGGCGTCATGCCGGTCTTTTTCTTCACCATGCGGATCAGAGTCATCTTGTTGAGTCCGGTATACTTTTCCAGCTCTTCCATCGTCACTTTCCGCTCAAAATCCTGTTCAAGGAATTCGAGAATCCGCGGAAGGAGAGTCGACTTCTCCATTTTCCGGTTTTCCTGAAACGCCAGCCGCACCAGAAGTTCATAGCTCTTTCCGGATATCGAAACAAACTCCGACGGGTTTTCCGTATCCGCCAGATTCCCGATTGCCTTCATCGACGTCAGAAACTCCGCGAAATTTTCCATCTCGTAAAGCGCTGTCCGGTTCAAATGCAGCGACGACAGAATGGAAGAGAGGTGGCATCCCTTGATTTCCAGTACATAGGCATGAACCAGCCCCTCAGACTTCCGGTAGTACGCCTGAAACTCCGGAACCACCAGCAGTTTCCCCGGAACCACCGTATACTTCTTTCCGCCAATCCGGTATGTGACACTGCCGTCTTCAACCGCAATGAGCATCAGGAAACTTCTGCCCGGTGAATCATACCACGCATCACCCGTCCGTATCTGATCTTCAAAGCAGAACGGATAAAGCGGAAGATCCATATTGAGATGCAGCTGGATCAGCCGGCGGACGTGAAAAAGCTCTTTTTCCCGGTAATCCGCGGAAGATTCCGCATGAAAACCCCGTTTTTCCATCATGACGCCCCTTTCCGCCTCCGCCGCTCAGTCTCTCTGCACATCCGGAAGCCGTTTTCCATACAATATCCCGATTTGCCGGATATGCAAATTTGCCGATGAAAAAAACACTTTCACCGGCAAAAACGTTCTACGCTCAAAATGTTTATTTTGTAATACATCTTGTCGTTTTCATACACACATCTCCTGCGAAAAGCTATTGACAAAATATTGATTTTATGATATAATTAAAACAAACACAAACAGGAAAGGACCGGAAAATGAAAAAAACGCTTTCATTCGCCCTCGCGCTCTGCGCCGGAATGCTCGCCGCAGGAGAACTCCGCATCGACCTCGACTCCATGAAGAGCGGTGTCAATCTGGAAATCAAAAAAACATCTCCCGCAAACTTCATCGTCATAGACTCTCCCTGGTACAAGGAAAAACAGAAGCAGAGATTCGAACTCCGCTGCGAAACATTCGATGAATGGAAACCCTATTCCTTCACCTTTGTTCCGGCGGAAGACGGCATTGTAACCATGTTGGTTATGAGCAAATACCACAAAAAAGGCGAAACCCCGTTTGTCTCCGCCTATGACAAGTTTGAAGCCCAAAACATCACAGTCAGAAACGGCAGTTTTGAAGAAACCGTCCCCGCGCACGGCTGGATTCCCGGCTGGAACACCCAGAGCGGTCTCATGAAAGGCAATGCCGCCGACGGCGAATACTACATGACAGCCTCTTACGAAAGAAACTTCTGTCAGAATTTCAATGTCAAAGCGGGTGTCCCCGTGACCGTTTCGTTCATGTCCAAAAATGCAGCCTGGTAAACCGCCGGAAGGATTGAAGGCATGAAACGTCCACAAATCCGATCAGCCGGGGAAACGGTGGGGATGAAATCCACAGGTTTCACCCTTGTAGAACTCCTCGTTGTAATTTCTATCATCGCCATCCTCGCCGCCATGCTTCTCCCCGCACTGAACGCGGCAAGAGAAAAGGCTCAGGCGATCACCTGTTCCGCAAATCTGAAGCAGACCGGAACAGGACTGATGATGTACACGGTCGACAACAACGACTACCTCCCGAATCTGCTGCAGTCGAACGACATCAGGTTCACCGACTCCATCATGGAATACGTAAAATCCCCGTACGCGGTGAAACAGTCGACTGCCGGTGACACCGGTGAGTATGCACACTATCCGAAGTATACGGTAAACCGCTACCTCCACACGGCGAAATCCGTCTTCGTCTGCCCAACTGCGGCAACCAAGCTGCGCGAGCCCTTTACCGGAGCCGTTTCCACGATCTTCACAACGAACTATGTACCGACCAACTGCAGCGATGACGGAGCTGCGCATCAGGCATACGCATGGGGGCTCAACGTCCCGCCTCAAAACGACGCCGGGAAAGAACCGCGCGGACGCAAGCTCTACAACATCAAGGGACGCGTCATCGCCGGTGAAATGCGCTATACCGATACCACGGGCATCATGGCCCGCCAGGTAACCAGAAGTAGAAGTCTCATCTACTGCTGGAGCGAAACTCTCGCCAACAACGACGAATATGCAAGCGGAAACATTCATTCGGGCGGACTCCGCGGAAACTATCTCTACAAAGACGGACACGTTGCCAGTCACCGTATGCATACCGGAGTCATAACCCTCAACCAACAGTATTTCATGGGAGGACGCTGATCATGAAATTTTCACTTTCCCTGATCCTCTGCGCAGCAGCACCGCTTCTGTTTGCCGGTCTCACGGAGGAAAACCGTAAATTTGAAAAAGCAATTGAACTGGGACAGCAGGTACTGGAACGCAGACACGTTCCCCGATTCCTTTCCGGAATCGACCGCCACTTTCCCGATGCCGTGCAGAAATTCTCAAAGCTCTCCCCGGAACAGGTCCGGCAGGAACTCGAAGCATACGAACGGATCATGCTTCAGCTCTCCGTCCGGAGCAACGGTCAGCCGTACACGCCGAATATCGGATGGTATACGAAGAAGCGCGCAAAAGATTATGAATCCGAAATCAAGGAAAGCATCAAGGACTGGCGCCGTTCCGCGGCGGTTCTGGCAAAAGCCGGACTTGATGCCGACTGCGAATTCGAAATCGGCCGGATCAACACCATCCGCGCCAATGCGCCGAAGGTCCGGACTCTCCCGTCCGACGCCGTCTTTGACCAGGCTTTCTCCTTTTATAAAAGCGTCATTGAGGAACGCTTCCGTCTCGGTGCACGCATCATCACGCTTGAAAACGAACTTGAAGCGCTCAAACGGACAGCCGCATTCCGTGAAAGTCTCGGCGGCACACATATCCAGGTCAGGGATTACGCCGTGCGGCAGAAACTTGAACAGTGGCGCAACATGTTCAACGCAAAAAAATACAGCAGCTGCGCACAGCTGGAAAAACAGACGGTGAACGAACTTGCGAAAATCCGCGCCCGGGTTTATGCGGATGACGGAACCGCCCCGGCAGTCCGCCCCGGAACCAGTTTCCTCAGCACGGGAAATTTCGGATTCGGCGGAAGCTGGCAGCCGCTCCTGAACACAAACGTCCGCGGCGGAAGTCTGTACCGCAGCATAAAAGACGATTTTCTGCCGTTCAAAAACGCGAAATTCGACTGGGAAGTCTCCTTCGATGCCGATGAATGCACCTTCAGCCGCTATGAACTCGGCGAAGGCTCCTGGACCTATGCGAAACGGAAAAACATCTACCGCGACCGCTCCGGCAGGGAGATCGACATTGATGTCTGGTGGAGCGCCATCGCGCCGGGCATCCTCTTCAACGCACACACCGACAAGGTCAGCGTTATCGAAAGTTCCGTCGGCACTCCGCTTGCCCCGGACGCCGTTGCCGGCGTGTTTGACGGGGAAGTCAGAATTTTCGAGCGCGGGAATCAGGTGCCCTCCGGCAAAATGACCGAAAACTGGCTGCTTCTGCTCTGGCGCGAAAACAAGTCTCCGAAACTTCCCGTGCTCGTCTGCTTCGAAAACAAGCCGGGAAGCCTCGAGTGGAACGGAAACGGACTGCGCATTCAGCGTGCTCCGCAGGTCGGCAGATTCGCCGCCGCAACGCTTTACGGAGCGGAGGCGAAAACGCCGGAATTCGGGTCCGGATGGAAAACACTCCCCGCCGACGTTCTCGCCCAGTGCCGGAATACGGCAAGGCATCTGAACTATTTCCCGCTCGATATGGATGAGTTCTATGCGTTCGGGAAAGACGGCTCCCTGCGCATCTGGAACAGAATCCGCAAAGCGGAAGTTCTGAACAAAGGCGACTGGCCCGCTTCCGTGCCCGCATACACCCCGTTCCCCGTCGCCTACACCCTGAACAGCCGTATCCGTCCGGATCAGCCTTCCCAAATACTCATGGCGACACGCTTCGGGTTCTACCGGACCGTCCAGGGCGATACTGTCAGCTACACGCTCCCCGTTCCCGACCTTCTGGAACGCATCGTGCTCAAGCCAGTTTCCGGAGAGGAAGAACTGATCAATGAACTCAATCAGACCGTTCTTGCGCAAAAGGGCGATGACATCCGCTCGGCGTTCATCCGCGACTACAACTCCGGCAACATCCTCAATAAACTTGCCGGTTACTGCCTCCTGAACGCCGAAGCGAAAGATCTGCTTGATCAGCCGCGTCAGCCGCTTCTGCTTGACATGGCAATCAGCGGTGAAATGAGCGTCAATGGCGGACGTGAACTGAACCCGCGGGTGCGCACCCCGGAAATCCGCATCGACCCTGTCACCGGACGCTCCGCATTTCTCGGCGGATGGCGCGGAAACAACCAGGGTGCAGAGGGCATCGTCGGCGATATGACGCTGTTCAACCAGCTTTCCATGTTTGCCGCATACGGACGCGCTCTGTTCTTCCACGACTGGCGTCTCGCCGAACGTCACTGGGAACGGCTGAAAGAATTCTACACGGCGGTTGATTTCAACCAGACCTGGCAGGCTCCCGGCATGAACACGCTCTCAAGCGGAATCATTCTCTACGGAGACATGTACGGCGACGGCTTCCGCTGTTCTTCCCTGATGTACCGCATGGCAAAAGCGATGAACGAACCTGATCTTGCCGCCCACGCACTTTACATTGCGTCGAAACAGAACGCGACAACCATCAACTTCATCAGTCCGAATGTGATTGTCTACAATGCACATGTCAAAAACACTCCGGAGGCGCAGTCGCCGAAAGCGGCTCTCGGACAGCTCGGAGTCTTCCAGAGCGGATTCCGCACAGCTCCCTGGAAACCGTATACAAAGGATGCATGGAACGCGCCGTTACAGACCGTCGGCTGCACAAACGACTACCCGTTCTACGGAACGCTCCTCCGCTTCTGCTTCACCGATGCGGAAAAATGGCTCGCCACATTCTCCCGCGACCTTCCGGAATGGAACGATCACAATTACATGTACCACGGAAGATCCGAGCGCAGCATCAACGCCTGGAACTATATCAAATTCCTTGCATTCTCCACCCGCGACCGAGCAAAAGTCCGTCAGCTTTACCGTCAGACTTTCCCGTTCGGCTACACGGCGGACAAGCCTTTCATGAAGACGGATAAAAACAGCTGGGCAAAACTCTATCACAGCCTTTCCATGCATGAACACAACCTCCGAACCAACGTGCTTCCGCACATCATCGGACAGAACGATCCGGTCTGGATCGGCGACTTCGGACGCGCCCGTCTCGTTGCCGGAACCTGGAACCGAGAAAAACGTGTCGCCCGGATTTCGCTCAGCTCGGAACGGCCGGACACGCTGACCGTTGTTTCCATGATCAGGCCCGAATCCGTTCTGCTGAACGGCAAGGAGATTCAGCCGGAACGCGGGCAGTGGGAATGTGCGTATGAAATTCCGGTTGCGGAAGGAAACAGCGAAGTGGTTCTCACACTCCCCCCGTTCCGCGTTGAGGACTACCCGTTCCCGAAAGAAGAAAACGCGGGACCTGCGCTGAAGCTCGCCAAAATGCCGTCTCCCGGCTCCCGTAAATTGACGAACTCGCTGCCGGAAGTCTTCAAAACCGGCATGACTTCAAGCATCGATCTCGCGCCGTTCTGCAACCGCGGATTCTCGGATTCGCCGGCAAACATGGTCCGCAAAGAATTCTGGAAATTCCCGCAGAGAGACATCATCCGCGGTGTTCCGTTCAACTATGTCAATCCGGAGACAAACGGAGGCCGCGCCATCATCATGCTCAAGGGACGCCACCAGAAAGACCTGCCCGCAAGCGTACGCGGAATCCCCGTGAACAAAGTCGTCCGCCGTCTTTTCTTCCTGCACGGCTACTGTTACAATGCAGACAACGGGAAAGTCATGACCTACCGTCTCAATTTTGCAGACGGTCAGGTACGCGAACTTGATGTCTACGCCGGAATCCACTCAGGAGAGTGGAAAATCGTTCCGGGTGGAAAGGGTCTCAACGAAGTCTCCGCCGCGCGGACCGGAAATGTCTACCCCGCAGAGCATCCCGGTCAGTGGGGCGAAGGCGTCGGCGGATACATCTTTGTCTGGGAAAACGATGTCAGAAAACTCGGCGTCACCAACCAGGATGTCGACCAGCGCGGATTTGCGGTTCTTGCAAGCATCGACATTATTTCAGCCGAACGCTCGGTTCCGATTGTTCTGGCTGTCACCGCCGAGGAGTAAGCTGTTCCATGAGCGTATTACACACAGCAGTCCGCTGTTTTGCCGGAGTTCCGGCGCTCCATATCAACGGACGCCCGGAAACCGGGCTTATGCACTGGAACCGCAACATGACTGCCGGAGACGTTCGTGCTTTCCGGCAGTCCGGCATCCGTCTGTTTTCCTTTATCGGCAACATTGATCTGCAAGACGGCGCCCCCGTGCATGACGCACCCGGCGCCGTATTCCGGACCATGTCGCCGGAATACATTGATTCTATGATGCGGCAGATTCTGAACGGAGCTCCGGACGCACTCGTCATTCCGCGTTTCCGGCTCCAAGCTTCCGAGGAATGGAAAAAGCGCCATCCCGGTTCGCTGATGAGAACTTATGATCTCGAAAAACGGTGTTTCGAGGATGAATATATGGTTTCTCTCGCCTCGGAAGAGTGGATCCGCGAAGCACTTGCCGCGCTGAAGCAAAGTCTTGAATACTGCGAAAAACGCTGGGGCGAACACATTGCCGGCTATCATTCCGGATTCGGACACTGCGCGGAACACGTCTGGCACTGGGGACCGAAAGTTGCCGACTACAATCCGGCAATGATCCGGATTTTCCGCGATTTTCTGCACAGGAAATACACGGATGCGGATATACTCCGCCGGGCATGGAACGCTCCCGAAGCATCCTTTGAGACTGCGGAGCTTCCCGCTCCGGAAAAATTCTCGGCATTCCAGCCTTCCGTTTCCGCTCTGTGGAATCCGGAATGCGATCAGCAGCAAACGGATTTTCTCCGCTGTCAGTCCGAATACATGGCGGGACTCGTGGTACGCCAGGCGGAAGCCGTAAAAGAAAAACTGACGGAACTCGGTTCCGAAAAGATTTTCGGCGCATTCTACGGATATGTGAACCTGCCTGCAAACCTCGTTTCGCATTATGCGAACGGACATGATGCACACGAAATTGTGCTGAACTGCAAAAGTCTGGATTTTCTGTCTGCCCCTGTCGGTTACTCCGCACGCCAGCCGGGCGGAGTCTCGACCGCTCAGCTTCTGCCTTCAAGCGTTCTGCTCGCAGGAAAGCTCTACTTTGCGGAAGATGATACGGAAACCCACCTCTCAAATACGGCTCACAACATCATGCCCGCCACAACAGATCAGTCGCTTTCCATGATCGAGCGCGGATTCCTCGACGTCTGGCGCAGCGGCGGAACACAGTGGTTCATGGATCTATTCGGAGAAGGCTCGTACCATGACAGCCGCATCATGCAGAGTATCAGCAGGCTCACGGCTTTTGCCGAACGGCATCTGGCGGACAAAACGAGCACAGCAGAAATCGCCGTTTTCATTTCAACGGACTCGCTGGCGGCATCGAAATCGTTTCATTTTCTCTCCGGCGGCCTCATCGAGCAGCAACTCAATGAAATTGCTGCAATCGGAGCCTCTTTCGATACATTCCGTCTGGAAGACCTGACCATAATGACGGATAAATTCCTCGAACACTACAAGTTCGTTCTGATTCTCAACGCGCATATCGTCGATGATGTCCTGCGGGAAGAACTGAAATCAAAACTGAAACGAAACGGAAGAACCGTTCTCTGGTTTCATGCGCCGGGAATCATCCGGAACGGCAAAAACGATCCGGATTCCTGCTGTGAGCTGACGGGAATGCATCTTGTCCGCAGAGACAACAGGAACTCCAGAATTTCGGAAGCGATACTCGACGGGAAACGGATCAGTTTCGGAACTGCGCGCAGCATCAACCCGAACCTTTACGGAGCGGATCCGGATGCGGAGTCCCTCGCCTATGCAGTCGAAGGAACCTTCGTTCCGTTCCGCGCGGGGTCCGACGGAGCTACTCTCATGCGCAGGCGTTTTCCGGAATGGACCTCCATCTGGAGCGCCACACCGAACCTGCCCTCGGCCTTCCTGACACAATTCGCTCAGGAGGCAGGCGTGCATATCTGGTCTCCGCGCGGTGATCAGATCATGCAGACAAAAAACTGGGTTGCCGTCCACTGCAAATGGAACGGCACACTGGAACTCCGTTTTCCCTTGCCTGGAACATGGGCTGATGCGTTTTCCGGAGAAATCATGGTCGAAAACGGAACGGCTCTGCGCAGGAAAACTCTCCGCGGAGAAAATATTGTGCTGGAGCTCCGCGGCTGAAAAGCCTCACTCCGCCGGAAGACGGAGCAATTTCGCCTTGATGAGAATATCGTAAACAGGCTTCTCCGGCCCTTCCGTCTTGCTGTAATCCAGCATATCCTCGCGGAAATGACGGAAGGAGCTGCCGGAGGAGTCGTCCGGAGTCCATGCGCCGCCGTTCTGATTTCTGATCTGATCCGGACGCGCCTTTCCCGCCACAGTGCGCTTGATGTCCACAATCAGCACGGCGTTCGCCCCGTGCTTCCGGGCGAACGAACGCAGTTTCGTCTCGACCTCCGTTGCGGAATACGCCTCACCCGCCGTCGCGGTCGCCTCGCCGAGCACGTCATACGTTTTCACCGGAATCTGATCGGCGGAAAAGTAGAGCCCGACCGGCTCCGATTCGGGAAGCGGTTCGGCGGATGTACCGTCATACTGGATGTTAACGCAAGCGGGAAGCAGGGCAAACACGCAGGCGGCAAGAGCGGTCCGGAAAAGTTTTTTCATATGGAAATCCTTTATTTATCGGTGACGAACACCCGTTCCACACGGGTTCCAAACGAGCAGATCACGTCATAGGAATGCGTTCCCTTGATCTGCGCCCAGTCTTCCACGGCAATCCGGTTCGGGTCCTCGCCGCCGATGCAGGTGACGATTTCGCCCGGCTCGATCTCCCCCTCTTTGAAACTGTTCAGAGAGATGGTCGTATAATCCATTGAGAGGCGTCCGAGAATCGGACAGAGACGCCCCTTGACAATCACATATCCGCGGTTGGAAAGGTTCAGCGGCAGCCCGTCCGCATAGCCGGCCGCGATGGTTCCGACGCGGGTGTCTTCAAAGAGCTTGCAGGTGCAGCCGTATCCGATGGTGTGCCCGGCGGGAAGCATCCGGACGGCGGCGAGATACGTTTTGAGCGAAAGAACCGGCTCCAGCTTCAGCGCGCGCTGTCCCTCGGTGTCGAACGACCCGTGCAGGTTGATTCCCGCACGGACATGTGTAAACGGCGGAACCGTCGCAAACGGACAGTTGTTGATGGCGTCGCTGTTCGCGATGTGGCGCTTTTCAAGGTTGATTCCGTGCTTTGCGAGCTTTTCGATGATGGAAAGGAAACGCGCGGTCTGCGTAAAGCTGTAGCGGTCCGCGCCATGATAGGCAATCGGGAAATGAGTGTAAATACCCTTGAGATCAAGGTTCGGGAGCTTCACAACCTCTTTCGCGACAGCCAGGACGTCGTCTTCAAGAATGCCGAGACGTCCCATTCCGGTATCGACTTTGAGCTGAACTTCTGTGCGCACGTTCTGCCGGACGGATTCCGCGCTGATTTTCCGCGCGATATTCACATCGGTGATGCCGAGGATGATATGATTTGCGACGGCGGGAGCGATTTCATAATCCAGGACCGCGCCGAGGATCTGGACGGGTTTTCCGAACTTGACGAGCGGCAGCGCCTCCTTGAGTTCCGCAACGCAGAAACCAGCCGCGCCCGCACGGTCGAGCCGTTCCGCGATTTTTTCGACTCCGAGTCCATATGCGTTCGCCTTGAGCACCGCGAGCACCTGGAGCGGCTTGACCGCCTCCTGAATGTGTTTGAAATTCCGTTCGATCGTATCGAGATTGATTTCCAGCCAGACCCTGCTGTGCGGGGTTGCATCCGAAACGTTCATTTGAAATCCGACTCCTTGTTAAAAATTTTCTTCTGCAAGGGAATATACTTTTTTTCCCCGCAAATTCAACACGGGAAGCATGGATTTCAGAAAAAATTTGCACTTCTTCGTACATCCGCCCCGTCAGCGTCCGGTTCGCGATGCAGCACGCCGCCGGAAGTTTTTCAAGCGGCATGCCGACGGAATCAGCCGCGGGATTTCAGCAGTTTCTTCAGAACGGGGAGAATCCGCTCGACCATCCGGACATAGCCAAGATCGCTCGGATGTATGCCGTCAATCGTGGCTTCATTGTCCGTGCCGAAAAGCGTGTTGCCCTTCAGATATGCCATGTGCCGCTCGCCCTCTTCGCGAAGTTCGCGGTAAACCTTGCGCATCGCATTCCAGCGGCGGCGGTTGTCCTCAAGTTTCTCGCGGAAAAACCATCCGTTCGTTTTGGGGGCGTCTTCCATCAGCAGAACCGGCGTGTGGGGACGCAGCTCGCGGAGACGCTTCAGGAACGGTTTCGCATTCGCGCGGATCAGGTCCAGACCCATGTTCGGCATGGCGTCGATGACGTACACCGCCGGATTCAGGGAGGCGAAAATCTCCGCAAGTTCCAGCTCCATGTGCGCGGATCCGGAAAAACCGAAATTGTAACTCGGAATATTCAGTTTCCGCGCCAGCCACGCGGGATGACAAAGTCCGGCATGTGAAGAGTAGGCTCCATGCACAATCGATGAACCGTAATAAACCAGAGCTTCCGTTTCCGGACGCGGCGCAACCGCCTCGAACATGGAGTCCGGCGCGATTCCGAGCTCCGCTTTCAGCAGCTGATTGCGGCAGGGAAGATAAAGGCGGTAACGGTGTCTGCCGCGGACCGGATCCAGGGTCAGCGGATATTCCGAATCGTTTCCGTGGCGGTGCGAGGTGGTGGCGACCCAGCGGAACTTGCCCGGACGGTCCTCCGCATAAAGATCGAAACCGCTGAACGAACAATTGTTGAAGTTGTGTTCTTCCAGCTGCGCCTCCGCAAAATCCCTGCGGATGTAAATGACGGGGGAATCGGTGATGAACGAAATACACATCCCGGTCGAGGAATGGGAATTCACCCAGACGCTTTCCGGAAGCCGGCTTTTGAACTCTGCGGGGAAACGGTCGTAGACGGATTCATGCGGCATGTCCTGCCATGCCTGTCCCTCTATGCCGATGGAACGGAAATCAATCCAGCGAATGTCTGCCATTAAAACTTCTCCAGAAAAAAAATAACCCCGTTCGCGGGGAACGGGGCAGAACTCGGAACGAAAATCACTTCGCAACGGGGCATTTCAGCTTGCCGTAGGCATCCTTGCTGACGAACTTCGTCAGATGAGTTCCGTCGTCATCGACAGCTTTGACGGCATAGCGTTCCTGCACGCCCTTGGCGGTCTCTCTCTTGTAGACGACCTTTTCGCATTTCTTTTCGGCGATTTCAACTTTCGTTCTCTTCTTGACGTTGTAAAACTCCATTGCCTGTTCTCCCTTGTTATGGGTTATCTGTTTAAGCACGAATCCGCGCTCACGGCATAACTGTATCATGAGTTCAATTCAAATGCAAATGCAAAACTGAAAAAAACAGCAAAAAAATTCATTTTTTTTGTCTTTTCAACACTTTTCCAGCGGGTTTTCCCCGAATTCAGGGTTGATCCCGAAGCGGGTGAGAACAAAATCAAGCTTGACAGGGTCCTCCGGAAACATCGAACGGAACGCCCGCGTGACCTCCAGAGCGGTCCGCAAATCCGCCGCTTTCCGCGTGGTCAACCCAAGTTCCCGCGCAATCCGGTGCATGTGCGTATCCAGCGGAACCACCAGATGCGACGCCGGAATCCGCGTCCAGCCGCCGGGGTCCACGGCATCATGACGCACCAGCCAGCGGAGCATCAGATTCAGACGTTTGCATGCGCTCCCCCGTCCCGGCGACGGCAGCAGCGTCGACTCTCTGCCGGGAAAACGGCGGCAGAGCTCTCCGCAAAACCGTTCCGCGGCTGGAAGAACGGTCTCCTGACGCGCCGCATCGAATCCCGCGGCGAAACACGCCTCCAGCGTCCCGTAACGCTCCAGCGCATCGCGGACGCCCGCAAACAGAAAAGCAAGATCCTCTCCTGCATGAAACCTGTGCTTGAATCCATGAAAGTCACGGCGGAACCGCTCTTCCGAACCATTCCGGACATAATCCGCCGGCGATCCGCCCATCACACCGAAAACGGCATGCAGACTCTTCAGGATCTGCGCGACACGCCCATATGCGAGCGACGAAGCTGTGAGCGCGGCTATTTCACGGTCGGCGACCGTCCGGAACGGAAGAACCAGTTCCAGCGGGTCGGGAGAAATCCAGCGGGGATCGGAATAGACAGCATAAAGCCGCCCGAGGCGCACCCCGAGCGGCTTCCGTGCCTTGTTTTCCAGCGGATCACTGCTTGGAGAACTCATCCTTGCCGACTCCGCATTCCGGGCAGACCCAGCTGTCCGGGAGCTGATCGAAGGGAGTTCCGGGAGCGATTCCGTTGTCCGGATCGCCGACTTCCGGGTCATAAACATACCCGCACACATTGCAAACGTACTTGTCCATGGTTGTTACCTCCTGATATTATTTTTTTGCCCGTTCGAGAAGCATGTTTCCGATTCTGACGCCGAAGTCAAAACATTTCCGGAAATCCTCTTCGGACGAGGCGAATTTCAGTTTGAGCGGCTCTTCCGCGAGCTCAGCGTTCATGGCTTTCAGCATCTCCGCCGCCTGCGCCGGCGCCTCTCCGCTCCAGCCGAACGAACCGAACGACGCGCCGATCAGATTCTTCGGGCGCAGCCCCTTCAGATAGCACAGCACATCCGCAATGGACGGATAGAGCATGTTGTTGAGGGTCGGCGAACCGACGACCAGCGCACCCGCGCCCATGACGGCAGTTGCGACGTCGCTGCGGAATTTCGTGTGCATTCCGCAAACCGTCACCCCCGCTCCGGTGGAACGGATGCCGTCGGCGATGGAACGCCCCATCCTGTCGGTTGCTCCCCACATCGTGTCGTAAACGACGACGGCGCGCGGCTCGGGCTTCTGCTCCGCAAACTCGCGGTAAAGCGCGAGCGGCTTCGCAATGTCGGCTCCGCGCCACACGGGACCATGATCGGTCGCGATGTACTGAACATCGAGATTCAGCGACGGGAAGACTTCCAGCAGTTTGAGGACCTGGGGAGAATAGAGCAGAAGGATGTTCGCGTAATACTTGCGCATCTCAAGCTCGACCACATCCCACGGGTTCTCGTCGATGAACATGCGGTCGGTTGCCAGATGCATTCCGAACGCGTCCTGCGAAAAGAGCAGTTTCTCTTCCTTCAGATAGGAGAACATGCTGTCCGGCCAGTGGAGCATCTTCGTTTCGACAAACGAAAGAGTCAGCCCGCCGAGATCAATGCTGTCACCCGTCTTGACCGGAGTCAGACGGTCGCCGATATGGAACTGCGCATCAAGAATGCGGACGCCCGTTGCGGAGGCGTAGACGACTTCAGGTTTGAGGTCGTCGATCACTTCCGGGAGCGCGCCGGAGTGGTCCGGCTCCGCATGGTTCGAAACAATGACCTTGATTTCCGACGGGTCGATCACGGACGCAATACGGGCGTACATCTCCTTTTTGAACGGCGCCTTGACGGTGTCGATCAGAGTCGGCCTTTCGCCGAGCACGAGATATGTGTTGTAGGTTGTTCCGCGGTGCGTGTGATACCCGTGAAATTCCTTGAGGTTCCAGTCGATCGCTCCGACCCACCAGACCTTATCGGTGATTTTGACAGCTTTGAATGACATGTTTTCCCAGCCTGTTGTTTAAATTTTAACTTCCCAGAGTCCGTGAATATTGCAGTATTCGCGAACCGTGACTCCGGGTTTGAGCTTCAGATGAAAGAGCGCTTCCGGCGCGCCGCCCGGCGCAAGATACTGACGCTCCGTATGCGGACCGTCGATGATCTCAATCCACTCGATGTGATGTTCCGGCAGCATCGGGTGAAGCGTGGAACCGACGACAACCTTCGTTTCGCCGGACGGCTGCGCGGAAGGCACGGGAACGTGTTTCTCCTTTGCCGTGTCCGCGGTTTTCGGCTCCATGAGAGTCATCTCTTTTCCGCAGCATGTGAATGTACAGTTCTCTCCGCAGGAGCATTCATCGAGGACTTCGACGACCGCTCCGCACCCGGCGCACTTGAGGATGGAATGTTTTTTCATTTCTCATCTCCTTCAGTTTTGTGTTTTTTATTTTTGCGGCCGGGGGGAAAGCCGCAGCGGTTCAGTTGTTGAGCAGTTCCCGGTAGCAGTCGACACAGTAGCCGTCGAACTCCACCTTGACATTGGAGACGCGTCCGGTGAGCACCTTTGTCAAGTCGCGGTTGAGGGACTGGGGATTTTCCATTTGCAGATCCTCGACCGCTCCGCATTTCCGGCAGCGCAGATGATAATGAATGGATGTGTCGCCGTCGTAACGGTTCTGGCGTCCGGCCAGTTCTATCCGCCGTATTTCGCCCGCATCGGCTAAAAGACCAAGATTCCGGTACACGGTTGCGAGGCTGATCTTCGGAAGGCGCTGCTTGACGATGCCGTAAAGTTCGTCCGCGGTCGGATGACATTTCAGCTTCCGGAGCTCTTCCATTATCACCCGGCGCTGATTGGTATTGCTTAATTTCATCGTTCCGTTTCTCCAATAAAAGTTTTTTAGGAATTGCTATTAGAAGTATATCCTCTCTTTGCGAAAAATCAAGCGTTTTTCCAAAAAAAAACAGCGGAAAAAACAAGAAGTGCAATTTTTCAGCGGAAACAGGCTCAATTCCGTTCCTCTGTTTTTCCGGCGCCCTTTCTCTTTCTCCACTCCGCCGGACTCATTCCGAAGCAGCGCCGGAACTCCGAGGAAAAGTAATACGGATTGCAGTATCCGAGCCGGAACGCGATTTCCTTCATCTGGGCGGAGGTGTTGCCGAGAAGCTTTTCCGCCTCGTTCATCCTGCATAAACAGCGGTACTCCGACGGCGTGACCCCGTATTGACGGCGGAATTTCCGCGCAAGCGCAACCGGATGCATCCCGCACTCCCGCGCAAGCTCCGTTATCCGCCTCATCCGGTCCGGATAACGCTCCAGAAGCGCACGCGCCTTTTCTATCGCTCCCGCGCAATCGCCGGCCTCGTCTGCTGGAAGAAGAGAAATCACCTCCGCGGTTAAAGCCGACACCGCCCCCGCAATGTCTGAAAAACTCCCGTCATCTTCAAGCAGCTCCTCGATCCTGCGGAAACGGGCTGTCAGCCGGTCCACACGGTCCGCACACCGGATTGCCCGCGCCCTGCCAAGCCCGCTGTATTCCAGAAACGAAAGCAGAGCTCCTCCCTTCAGTTCAACAGTCAGTTTATGGTAAAACTCCCCGCGGGTGCTGAAGCGGTATGACGAATATGGGGGAATCACCATGATGCAGGGTGCGGAAAGCCGGTAATCGCGTCCGTTGACCCGATACCGGTTCTCTCCTTCAAGAAGAAGACTCAGCACTGCGAAACGGCACGAACTCTCCTCGTAGCTGTAACGGCTTCCGCGTTTGAATTCCTCCCAGGCGAAAAGATAATACGGCAGCCGGAACCGCCGCTCATCATTCCAGAGAAGCAGACGGTGATACTCCGGTTCCGTACCGTAACTTTCGCGAATGCGGACATTTTCTCTCATGGTTTGTTTTCCATATTTCTTTTTCCGTTTTTCCATATCCAATATACTCCGCTTCTCCTTGTTTTTCAATGAATGAAGAAGTATTTTTCCTGCAATGAACCAGCAAAAAAGGAGAAGTTCATCATGAATCACGGCAAAGCAAGAACCGCGCCGGAATGGCTCCGAAACGGCGTCATCTACCAGATAAATCTCCGCGCTTTCACGCCGGAGGGAACTCTGAACGCTGCAAAGACAAAGCTTGAACACATCCGCTCATGCGGAGCTACCGTCGTCTACCTCATGCCGGTTTACATGTCCGACGGCGACATGGACCGCAAATACTGGAGCGAACGTCAGAAGACCAGCGGGACGGAAAACCCGCGCAACCCTTACCGCGCCGCGGATTATTTCCGCATCGACCCCGAATACGGAACGGAAAACGACCTCCGCGAATTCGTTGCGGAAGCGCACCGTCTCGAACTGCGCGTCATGCTCGATCTCGCCTATTACCACTGCGGCCCCGGCGCGCTCTTCCTGAAAGAGCATCCCGGCTGGGTCCGCCGCAATCCCGACGGTTCTTTCTATACCGGGCAATGGTCCTTCCCCGTGCTGAATTTCGAAAACCCCGAACTCCGGGAACATCTCTGGAACAATATGGAATTCTTCGTCCGCGAATTCGACGTCGACGGCTACCGCATCGATGTTTCCGGCAATGTCGTTCTCAGCTTCTGGGAGGAAGCCAGACACAGGCTCGAACGTCTCCGTCCGGACATCGGAATGCTCTCCGAGGGAACGAAACCGGAAGATCAGCTTTCCGCATTCGACGTCAACTATCTGACCTTCACAACCGTTGACTCCCTTTTCAGCGAAGAGGAGAATTCTGCCGCCTCCTTCGTCCGGCAACGTCTGATCTACAATTCCTCCCAACCGCTCGGGGCCCGCTACATCCGGTTCATCGACAACCACGACATCGCCAACGACGATTTTGAAAACCGCGCCGAAGCCCGTTACGGTTTCGAACGCGCAAACGCCGCTTTGATCTACTGCATGACCATTGACGGCGTCCCGTTTCTTTACTGCGGACAGGAAATCGCCGACCGACGGCGGCACAGCATCATCGGCAAGCATCCGCTCGGCATCCACTGGGAAGACGCGGAGACGGAACAGGCAAGGCAGCGCATGGAACTCCTGCGAACCGCTTCCGCTCTGCGCCGCTCTTCTCCGGCATTCAGCCGGGGACGCACGCTCTGGCTCTTCTCCGGCAACCCCCGCGTTCTTTCCTTTGAACGGCGATGGAAAGAGGAGGCGTTTCTCATTCTCATCAACACGTCCGGGAAAACCGAGGCGGCTGTCGTCCCCGCCGACCTGCGCAGCCTTGTTCCGCTGATGCGGAACGGAGAAACCGCGGAAAACAACACCTGCACGCTTCCGGCGGGCGGATATCTGCTGTTCCGCGAAATCTGATGTATGGATTTTCTCCGTTTTTCCTGCGGACGGATCTTGAAAATTCACTGAAAACGGAGTATCTTACCGCAATAATTACCCTGAACCAACCCATAAGGAAGGCACCCATGTCGGAAAGTTTTCTTCAGAAAGCCTTTGCCCAGCGCATCGGCGGCGAAAAATTCGGAAAAGACACCAAGATCTACAAGTTTGAAAAGATCAAACGCGCAAAACGCGAAGCCCAGGCGAAAAACCCGGGAATGAAGCTCATCGACATGGGCGTCGGCGAACCCGACGACATGGCGTTCCCCGCCGTCGTCAAAAAGCTCCAGGAGGAGTGCGCAAAGTGGGAAAACCGCATCTACGCGGACAACGGCGTTCTCGAATTCAAACAGGCGGCCGCCCGCTACATGAAGGCACTCTACGGAGTCGAACTTGACCCCGAAACCGAAGTCTGCCACGCAATCGGAAGCAAATCCGCGCTCACACTTCTCCCCGCATGCTTCATCAACCCCGGCGACATCACCGTCATCACAATCCCCGGATATCCCGTCCTCGGAACATGGACCGAATACCTCGGCGGCGAAATGGTCAAGCTCCCGCTCCTTGAGGAAAACGGTTACCTCCCAGACCTCGAAAGCCTGACGGAAGATCAGCGCAAACGCGCAAAGCTCCTCTACCTCAACTACCCGAACAACCCGACCGGCGCTTCCGCAACCGTCGAGTTCTTCTCCAAAGCCGTTGAGTTCGCCAAGAAGAACAATATTCTCATCGTCAGCGACGCCGCGTACGCTCCGCTGAACTTCGTCGGAAAACCGCTCAGCATCCTCTCCATTCCCGGAGCAAAGGACGTTGCAGTCGAACTCCACTCCATGTCCAAAGGATTCAACATGACAGGCTGGCGTCTCAGCTGGGTCTGCGGAAACCCGCTCGCCGTCAAAGCATTCGCAACCGTCAAGGACAATGCGGACAGCGGACAGTTCATCGCGATTCAGAAGGCAGCCATCGCCGCTCTCGACGACCAGGCGGCCATCACCCCCATGATCAGCGCCAAGTACGAACGCCGTCTCAAGAGCATGGTCGAAACCCTCAAGAAGCTCGGCTTCAACGCAAAAGTCCCCGCCGGTTCCTTCTATCTCTACGTGAAGGCTCCGAAAGCAGCTTCCGACGGAACCGTCTTCTCCTCCGGCGAGGATTTCAGCCAGTGGCTCATCAAGAACAAACTCATCAGCGCCGTCCCCTGGGACGACGTCGGTCCCTACATCCGCTTCGGCGCAACCTTCGTCGCCCGCGGCGGACAGAAGGAAGAGGAAGAAGTTCTTGCCGAATTCGCCAGACGTCTTTCCGACGCCAAGTTCACATTCTGAATGAACTGAAAGGCCGCCGGATGCGTCCCGTGCGCATCCGGCGTTTCTGCTGTCATGAGCGATACGCGGAAAATAACGGAACAGACCGACACCGTCTCCGGATTGGAAACCGTTCACCTCGAAGCGGACGCGCTCTCCATTCCGCGCGACACGCTCGAAGAGACCGCACAGATCAGTCTCGAAAACCTTGAAATGACGGCGGACGACGTTCTCGCCTCCCTCACCCGGAAGCCGCAGGACAAATACAAATTCCGCAAGAGTCTCGGACAGGGCGGAATGAAAGTCGTCATTCAGGTCAAGGACCGCGACACCACGCGAAACATCGCAATGGCAATGCTCCCCGACGCGCAGTCGCGCCCGAAACAGGATATCCTCCGCTTCATCGAAGAGGCCCGGATCACCGCCAGCCTCGAACATCCGAACATCGTCCCCGTGCACGATATCGGCGTCGACGACTACGGTTCCCCCTACTTCACCATGAAACTCATCCGCGGAGAAAACCTCGCCGCCGTTCTCCGCAAACTCCACGACCGCAACCCCGCGTATCTCGAACGCTACACGCTCGACAAGCTCCTGCGGGTCTTTGTGAAAGTATGCAACGGAGTCGCCTTCGCCCATTCAAAAGGAGTTCTGCATCTCGACCTCAAGCCGGAAAACATTCAGCTCGGAGACTACGGCGAAGTGATTCTCATGGACTGGGGACTCGCCAAGCTCGTCTCCCTCCCCGAAAAAGACGCACCGGACAAGCCGGAGGACGATCCGCTTCCGCAATACTCCGCCGGACGCACCGGCGACGGCATCCGCAAGGGAACTCCCGGCTACATGGCGCCCGAACAGGCCGCCGGAAAAAACAGTCTCAAAAGCTTCCGGACCGACATCTACGCCCTCGGAGCGATTCTCTATTCCATTCTCACGTTCAGCAATCCGCTGGAGGGGAACGACCTCAAACAGCTGCTCGTCAAAACAATCCGGGGTGAAATCGTCCCCCCCTCGCAGCGCGCGCCCGACAATTTCATTCCCGCAAGTCTGGAAGCCGTCGTGCGCAAAGCCATGTCCGTCGCCCCCGCCGACCGCTATGCGACCGCAAAGGAAATCCGCAACGAAGTACTCGCGTTCCTCAGCGGATACGCAACCCATGCCGAACGCGCGACGCTGCTCAAACGGACCGTTCTTCTCATACGCCGCCACCGCATCACGGCGATCGCAATCGCGGCGGCGATCATCATCGGACTCGGCGCAGCCGTCTACGCAGCAGTCGACTACAACCGGAGTCATGCCGACTGGATCACTCTGTGCGATATGGATTTCACCGATCCGGAACTTCCGCTCGACAAACTCGCCTTCTACGATGCCTTTCTGAACGAGAAAACCGCCCCATGGCCCCGCTCGCCGGAGGGGCTCAAGGTCAAACGCGGTCACTGGCTCTGGCTCACCGACCCCGGAATCCGCGAAAACGTCCGCATCGTCATTGAATTCTCCACCGCCGGATCCGGCGGCGGACTCGACGTCTGCATCAATGCGCGCCGCCGTCCGATGAAGGAATGGCACAATTCCCCGCAGGGATACGGCGCATGGACCACCGGCGCACTCAACGGGATGGATCAGATCGTCAAAAACGAATCCGCCGGAGCATCGCCTGAAATGATTGCCTCTTCTCTCGCGCGCAAGTACCGTCCCGGAGAAAAACTCCACACGCTTGAATTCTCCCGCCGCAACGATCAGCTGCACCTGAAAATCGACCATATCGAACTCCATGCGACCGACCTCTTTCCGTTTGCCGGACGCGATCTCGATTCCATCGGCGTCCGCTCGTTCGACGGAACAATCAGTCTCCGCAGCATGAAAGTCTACCGTCTCGCCCTGCCCCTCAAGGCAAGCCCCGTCGTCGCGGGCGACTCGCTCGTCGAGACCCGCCATTTCCGCGAAGCGATCGAAAAATACCTCACGATTGCGGACGACTACGTGCGCGGCCCCGTTGCGGAAGAGGCTCTGGCGAAAGCGTACGTCACCGCCGCCTCCCACGTCGAAGATGCGCAGGAACGTTCGCAGATCCTGATCGGTGTCAAACGCCGCATCGCCTCCCGTTTCACGACTTTCGCATACCAGGCCAAGATTCTCGAAATCGATGCGCTCATGCTCTGGAAAAACGGAAACTGGCAGGCTTCGCTTTCGATTGTGAAAGACATTCTCCGCCGCAAACCGGACAGCGCCATCATGCAGAGCATTCTCCAGCTCCCCCATGTCCCCCTGCCCGAATATCTGCTTCCGGAATTCATGGCGCGAATCGCGCAGACAAAGGATCTGACCCGCCTGAATCTCTCCGGATTCGGCGTGAACGATCTGCGTCCGCTCGCCGGAAAGAACCTCACGTACCTCGACTGCTCCAACAACAGACTTACTTCGCTTTCCGGGCTCGAATGGATGCCGCTGGAATACCTCGACTGTTCAGGCAACCGCATCTCCTCCATCGAACCGCTCCGCGGAATGCCCCTGCAGACTCTGCTCTGCCAGTCGAATCAGATTTCCGATCTCACACCGCTGGATTCACGGAATCTGCGGGAGCTCAATTGCGCGCGGAACATGATCCGCTCCCTTGACGCCCTGCGCGGCTTCCAGCTCGAACGCCTCGCCTGCCACGGAAACGGTATCGAAAGCCTGGAACCGCTCCGCGGAATGCCCCTGAAACGCCTGGACGCAGGCATGAATCCGCTTGATTCCATCGAACCGCTGCACGGTCTTCCGCTCGAACTGCTGCGTCTGGATGCAACACCGATCGAGTCAATCGCTCCGCTCCGCGATCAGCCTCTCGCGCTTCTTTCCATTGCGAACTGCGCCAATATCAAAGATTTCTCCGTACTGGGTTCCCTCCTGAATCTGGAACTGATCGTCGTTCCGGACCAGACGCCGCAGGAAACTCTGGACTCTCTGCAGCGTCAGTCTCCCGCAATTATGATCTTCAACTCCGACCGCGAAGGCAAATACGGCGATATCGAAAACCTCCTGTTTCGCGATGCGAAGCAACAGCGCTGAACACATCACATCTGCATGTTTTTCCTGCGGTAATCGCGCGGAGACATTCCGCAGACCCGGCGGAACTCGGCGGAAAAATAAAGCTGGCTTGCATATCCCACCCGGTACGCAACGGTCTTGATCGGCGCCCGGCTCTCAAGCAGAAACGAACGCGCGGCACGCATCCGCTCTTCAATCATAAAGTCTATCGGCGCTTTCCCGATATGCGTGCGGAACAGGCGGAAAAGCGAACCGGAACTGATTCCGAACTGCCCGCATAAACCGTCGATCGTCAGCGGCCGATTGAAATTCTCCTTGATGAAATTCACGATCCGGTGCAGCTGTTCCGGATACTCCCCGCTTTCAAGATCGCTCGAGAGTTCCAGCAGAAGCGCGTAGGCTCGCACGGAAAGCTCGTTCGCAACCCCCGCAGCGCGACGCTCCAGAAGCGCGAAAATATCCTCGTACATCTCCGCGACCTTCCGCTCGCGGCGGACCCGGAAGTGCGCGACGCTCATCAGATTCAGAGAGTTCAGCAGCGACATCAGCGAGGTTCCGACCATCGAAACCGTATACTTCATTCCGTATTCCGTCAGCACGCTCATCCGCTCATCGGCTCCCGGATGCACGATGAACAGATCCCCCGGACGACACTCGCAGCGCCGTCCGTTCGCAATGTATTCAAACACACCTTCCCGCACGAACTCCAGCGCAAAAGTCAGAGAATTCCTCCGTTCGCGCCAGCAGCCGTAAATGAACTCGTCGCGTCCGGCGAACTGCACCTGAAGTCCCCAGCTCTCCGGCGGCGGGATCATAACAGGAAAAATGAAATGATGGCGCGGGTAGTCGTCCACATTCTGTCCGAACAGCGAATGTCCCTCCGGAAGCATGCTCTTTACATTGCGCACTTTACCGAAAATCTGCGGCATTGTCAGGATTCCTTATATAATTGTCAGGATCTCATATATTTTTCCCGTTTTTCCATGTTGCCACTTTTGAAAAAGCGCAGTATAATGTATCGCATAAAACAACAACATGCAAGGGAACTTCGCAATGAACACGGAAAAAATCCTCAACATCTGGGGAAAAGGGCAGATTCTCGCCCTCTCCGCTCTCGACGGGCAAACCAGCAGTCGGCATGGGCTCGTCTTCACCACTGCGGAAAAGGAATTCGCACTGCTGCCGCGACGGCCGTTCAACTCGGGAAAAATCGCCTTCGCCGGCGCTCCCGAAAATCTCTTCCTCGCCTCCGACATGCTCGAAAGCGACGGAATCAAAGCAGCCTTCGCGGACGCCTGCCACTTTCTGATCGAAGCGGAAAACGTCTCGCTCGATCTGCCGCCGGAACTCGCCGTTCTGCGCGATGGAAATCGCATTCTCATCGGAACAAAAACGGTCTTCAACCCGGAGCTGATTCACGCCCGCCTTGATTCGATTCTCGCGGAACGCAAACTCTATTTTGAAACGCTTCCCGACTTCTCCGCCACGGAAACCGCCCGCCGAACCCTCGCAAAAGCCTGTTCACAACTCAAAGGCCAGATCTGCTCTCCCGAAGGCTTCAACGCCCTGCACCGCTGGACCACGCCCGACCGCTGGCCGCACCGCCACGCATGGCTGTGGGACAGCGTCTTTCATGCAATCGGACTCCGTCATATCAATCCCGCGCTCGCGCTCGAAACCCTCGAAGCGGTCCTCGACCGTCAGCAGCCGGACGGACTCATTCCGCACATGATGGGCGTCGACTGCGTTTCACACTTCACCCAGCCTCCGGTCCTCGCATTCGGAATCGCGGAAGTCCTGAAAATGAAAAACGACGACGCCTTTCTCCGCCGAACTTTCCCGAAACTCGAACGCCATGTCGAATGGATCATGCGTCACCGCGACACCGACGGACTCGGTCTCGTCGAATGGGACATTGAGGGGGACCCGCTCTGCCGGAGCGGTGAAAGCGGCATGGACAACTCCCCGCGCTTCGACTCCGCCACCCAGCTCGACGCCCCCGACTTCAACGCGTATCTTTCGCTGGAATGCGAGTATCTCGCGCGCTTTGCCGAAGCTCTGAATCTCCCGGAAAAAGCCGCTTTCTGGCAGGCGCATCACTCTCGCCTGAACCGTCTGATGAATGAACTGCTCTGGGATGAAGACGCCCGCATCTACATGGACCGCGACGTCATCACCGGCAAACGCACGGGCATTTCAGCCTCTTCGGGCTTTCTTCCGCTCATCTGCGGCGCACCGTCGCAGGAACAGGCGGAAAAACTGCTCGCGAACCTCTGCGATCCCGCCACCTTCGCAACCCCCTTCCGCGTTCCCTCCATCAGCCGGAAAAACACGGAAGCCTATGCGAAAGACATGTGGCGCGGCCCCGTCTGGATCAACATCAACTGGCTGATTGCGTTCGGACTTGAACGTTACGGCATGGTCGCCGACGCCCGCCGGATTCTTTCCGAAACCGTTGCCGAAGAGGAGAAATTCTACCTCAAATACGGGACCTTCTTTGAGTTTTACGATGACCGCGGCGAATGTGATCCACCGCATCTCTGCCGCAAAGGAAAATGCCAACCCGAAGTCAGCCCGTACAATCAGGTCTTTCACGATTACGGCTGGAGCGCCACGCTTTACATCGACATGCTCGCCAAGCTGAAACGCTGAGAAGTCCGGCAAATCTTTACGCCCCCGCGGATCTTCCTCTTCCATCCGTCGGGAGGCGTTGTAAAAAATAAAAAATACACTTGCAAAACAATTTATATTGCAGTATAGTATCATACAAACAAAAAAAACGTTTAACAGAAGAGGACAATCATGCCCAATACACTGGTACAGTTCCGAATTGATGATACTCTGCGCAGACAGGCAAGTGATCTCTGCACAAAACTGGGCTTCGATTTGACGACCTATTTGCGGATGAGTCTTGCGAAACTGGTTCAGGAACAAGGAGTTCCTTTTGCTGTAAAGCTGAACACAGCCCCGACAGCAGCCGAAGCCCTTGCCGCGATGCGGAAACTTTCAGAGATCTCCAGAGAAAACGGAAATTCACAGATGACTTTAGATGAAATCAACGCAGAGATCTCTGCGGTCAGGAATATCCGATAATGTTTTATGCAGTCATTGATACCAATGTTCTGGTCTCTGCACTGTTGAACATGAATTCAAATCCAGGTTTCGTTTTATGTTCTGTCTTCAACGGACAAACTACGCCGTTGATAAATACAGATATACTCGCAGAGTACAGAGAAGTCCTTGCTCGAAAAAAATTCCATTTTCCAAAGGAAACTGTCGATATTATTCTGAAAAGACTAGAGAACTCCTCCTTGAAAACAGAAGAAATCCCTGCAGAATTTCCAGAAGTCAGTGACCCCAAAGACCGTTGCTTCTTTGCGGTAACAATGGCTGCCAGACAAACAGAAGAAACTTTGTTGATTACAGGAAATATTCGGCACTTCCCACAACAGCCGTTCGTCGTAACACCTGCACAATTTGTTGAAATGTTACATAATAGGGCTTGATGCTATTTTTCCTGAAACCAAAAGGATTTTTATGGAACAGAGCAAAACAGATCGCCTGAAGCGGCACATTCAGGACGCGATCCGGAACGGGGAGTTCCCGCCGGGCTCAACTCTGCCTTCCGTAAAACAGCTCTGCGCTCGGTACGGAGTCAGCAAACATACGGTCTCACAGGCGCTCTCAAACCTCAACGAACAGCGGATCATCAAGGTTTCCCACGGACGAAAAACGCGCGTTCTCATGCCGGAAAAGAGGATCCGGCTCGTACACTGCGGACACGGCGGACCCGATTTCTCGACTTTCTGGCAGCCGTTTTTCAACGGAATCCTCAAGGAACTCGACCGTCACCCGGGCTTTCAGCTCACCGTCGAACCGCTCCGCGTCCGAACGGAAACTCCGGAAAAACTGCCGCCCTGCCAGGGCGTCGTTTCCATGGGGACCGATTCGGACATCCTTCTCCGCACCCTCCCAGAAGGAACTCCTGCGATCTTCGTCTACGACTATCCCGAAACGACGCCGTGTTCGTGCGTCTCTTCCGACTTCATTCCCGCGTTCCGCGAACTCGCGGAACTTCTCCGCGGACGACGCTCAATCGCCGTGTTCAATCAGTTTGAAAAAAATGAAACGCACGGAATCAATCTTCAGAAACTGCGTCTCTGCCGCGAAATCATGCGCGAAGCCGGACTCCGCGTGCGCGACGTCTACCGGAAAACATGCGAAGACCCTATGACCGCCGGTTACCGGATGCTGCTCTCACTCCGGGACGCGCCGCCGGATGCCGTCCTGCTCGGAACCGACGACATGGCGGTCGGCGTCTACCGCGCCGCGCATGAACTCGGACTGCGCATTCCCGATGATCTCGCCGTCTGCGGCTGCAACAATCTGCCCGTCGCGGACTTTCTGCTGCCCTCCCTGACCTCCATCGCTCTTGACGCCGAAGCGCAGGGCGAAACCGCGCTCCGGATGCTCATCGAACACCCGGAAGCCCCTGCGGTCCGCACACTTTTCCCCGCACGCCTCGTACGCAGGGAATCGCTGTAATCATCTCCAGCTGTAACTGTGCTCCGTCATGGACGGCATCTGCGTCAGATATTTCCGGAGAATCTTCTGGGAAAATCCGTTGTTTTCGATGATGTCGCGGTAAAAATACGCGCTCGGACGGATTGTCCGGCTGTAATCCTTGCGGTCGACTCCGATCAGACCGAACGTCCAGTCGAACGTGCCGTCCCACTCGAAATTGTCAAGCAGACTCCAGTAGAAGTAGCCGAGCACATTCGCGCCGCGGTCGATCGCCTCCTTCACGGCATTCAGATACAGCGCAATCCAGACAATACGGAAGCGGTCGTCGAAAGTTGCGCATCCGTTTTCTGTGACCGCAACCGGGCGATCCCCGCTGAAAAGCTGGAGCATGGAACTCAAACCTTCCGGCCAGAATTCATCGTTTTTGTTCGGACACATCCGCATATTCTTTCCCCCGAACCGCGCGGCGGGACCTTTTTTGCGCGTGTCGATGATCTGACGGCGGTAGTTGTTGATTGCCCAGAAATCCATCGTATCCTTGACTTCCGGACACCATTCTCCGTCAAATCCGGGAAACGCCAGCTCTCCCGTCCGGATCGCCCGAAGCAGAACCCCGTTGGCGAAATAGGTCTGCCGCTGCGCCTCCAGACGGTCCAGTTCATCCTGCGAACGGGTCGGGTAGTATTCAACTGCGGCGTGCGCGGAGGTGACAGGTTTCTCAGAGAACTGCTTCAGCGCATGATACGCCGCGGCGTGCGCCTTGATGTAGTCGAAGCGCATATCGTCGCCGCCCCAGCCGCCGCTGAAAAATTCGTTCAGGACAATCCAGACATCCACATAGTCGTTGAGAAGTTTTCCCATCTTCTCGACGTAACGCAGGAAATACGGAAAGTTCGCCTTGCGGAACCCGCCCTTCTGCGCAAACCATTCCGGAAGGGAACAATGAACAAGCGTCAGCCAGACCTGAATTCCCGCCTCCTTGAGAATGCGGCACTGACGCAGATAGTGCTCAATCGCCTCATGATTCCAAACGCCCTCCGCAGGCTCGATCCGCGCCCATTCAATGCTGAAACGGTACGCATTGTGCCCAATCTGTTTCAGCAATTCCATATCGCTTTCCATCTGACGGTAGCCGTCAACGGCGTTCCCGGAGGCTTCTGTGATGTATTCGCCGCGCAGTTCCTGCTGCCAGCGGTTCGTGAGAATGTTGTTCCCCTCAATCTGATAAGCGGCAGTTGCGGAGCCGAAAATGAAACCCTCCGGAAGCTGAAAATCCGGCAGACTGAACAAATCGTACATGGTATGATTCCTTTCCTGAAAATTGTTCCGGATAATGTAGCACTTTCTGCCGTTATCCTCAAGAACAATGCCGCAAAACATCCTGCAATAAATATCAAATCAATGCAAAAACTGTAAAACAGATATTGTTTTTTCCTCCGTTTATGCTATCTTATCGGGAACAGAAGAGGGTTTATGAAACACAAACTTGAAGATATCGCACGGCTGACCGGCTACTCTGCCGCAACTGTTTCACGTGCTCTGAACGGTTCATCCTGGGTTGCGGAAGCAACGCGGCTCAAGATTCTGGAAGCCGCGCGCAAAATCGGATATCTGCCCGACCGGAAAAAGACTATCGCGCTCATTCTGCCTTCCACGCATCTATCCTTCTACGGAAGCTCCATGATTCAGCCTCTTGCTTCACTCATCCACTTCGCCGGACACCACATCGAAACAATCGCGGTCCGCGACCTTGATCTGATCGAAGAGCACAATCCCGATGCGGCGATCTCCATCGTCGTGGAAAACGGACTCGAACGGCACTGGGGGCAGAAGTACGCCATTCCGCTGCTCTGCATCAACACAAACCCGAATCATCTCGAACAGATCTACTCAATCACCTCCAACGACGAACAGGGAATGGCGCTCCTGCTGGATCATCTGATTTCCCTCGGACACACCCGCATCGGGCTGATCGGATATCAGGACGTCGAATCGCACAACCTGAACGCCTATTCCGCGAAAAGAAGAATCGCGGCCTTTCAGAAAATTCTCCGCGAACACAATCTGCCGGATGACCTGATTGCGGGATGCAGCTGGAATCCGCTGGAAATGCAGGAATCCGTCGCCCGCATCACCGGAAAAAATGTAACGGCGATTGTCACAATCGCGGAACCCGATGCAATCAAGGTTCTGCATCATCTCAAGGAAATGCGCATCCGCGTTCCGGAAGAAATTTCGCTCTGCGGCTGGCTCAGCGAATTCGATCTTTATGCGGATCCTCCAATCACCGGGGTCATGCACAATCACGATTATCTTTCCGACTGCGCCTTCGTCATGCTGAACCGGATTCTCAACCGCGAACCGGTTCCCGAACGGGATATTTCCATCAATTACAACTTTTTCCGCCGCAGCAGCACAGACCGCGTCTGACCGTTTCACGGAAAAACGAACAGGCAAGCCCGAGCCGACAGCGGCGGATTTTGCATCATCCCGCGAAATCAGGCAATCACGGTTCCGCTGAATGTATTTCGCAGAGGCGTTCGGACACCGGTCTCCAGCGCGACAAGTTGTGCGTCGAGCTCCGGAATTTCATCCGTTTCCCTTAACCGGCGCAGAAGCTCGAAAAACCGTTCCCGGACTCCCGCGTTGCGCCGCTGAATAATCTCAAGCCCGAACGGACGCGCCGTCCGGAGCCATTCCGCCCGGATTTCAGAAGAGAAAACGTCAAGCAGTCCGACAAGCTCCGGAATCTCCGTCTCCGCAAGCTGCCGGACATCTCCGGGCTTTCCCGCTTTCCATGCGTCCAGAATCGCACTCTGAAAGCGGAGACGCGCAATCAGAAAACGCACGAGCGCATGGACAGACCGGAGAGTTTCCGTGATTTCCACCGTTTCGAGTTTTCTGCACAGCTCCGAAAGCGCCGCGGAATACCGTTCCGGCACTCCGTCCCCCGCACTGCGGTATGAAAGCCAGCCGATGCCAAGCAGAGGATCATCCCAGACCAGCGACTCCGTTGAAACTCCGGTTTTCGTTTTCTTATCCTCAAACCAGACCTTTCCTAGTTCCAGGAAAAGTTCAAAATCTTCTCCGCAGACGGCACGGAAACGGGCGGACATCAACGGAATCTCCTCCGGTTCATGCCCGTAAGCGAGGCTCGCGGCAAACTCCAGTCCGGCAAGCGCGGAATCATAAGCGCAGAACGCCCCGTTGTCTCCCCACAATGTAAAAAAGATCTCTCTGATTCCGGTTTTGCGGCATGCCCGAATGCAGGGAACCAGACTGGAACGCGTGGTTTCATGGTCGTACCAGAAGCGCCTCCAAGTCCAAACCCCGGATCCCATCACCGGTTCAAAACCGAGATCGCGGTGAAGCCCGATGAATTTTTCATAAAAATCCGCATCCTTGCTGTAATAGTCCCAGTAGCAAAGCTTGACGTTGCGCGGTATTCCAGCGCGCACTTCCTGCGGAATTTCTGTATTCAAATCGTAATAATTCATCTCTTTGTTTCCGAGGCGGAAATACATATCCGACCAGATGATCGGATTCATGCCGTTTTCGGAGCAGAGCTGATTGACTCGCCCGAGATGACGGCTGAACAGCTCAAAGCCCGTATGAAAACCGTTGCGGTCCAGATAGCGGCCGCGCCCGAGATCGTGCGTTTCATCCATGCCGATATGAATGCGCCGACTGGAAAGAGCCTCTTTCCAGAAGAGAATCATTTTTTCTATCAGCAGATAGGTTTCGGGAGCGTCGACCATCAGGACAGACGCCGTATCGCGGACTTTCGCATATTCTCCGTATGCCAGAATCTGCTCCAGGTGCCCCAGCGTCTCTATGCAGCCGATCAGCTCTATCCCGAGCGTTTTCGCGAAAGCGTCCAGCTCCTTGAGCTCTTCCATGCGGTACGCTCCGCGCATATACCCGAAAAACGGCTCCCCAGGAAGAAGGTAAGTGTCCTCCGTATAGAGCATCGCCATGCTGTAACCCATCAATGCCAGCTTGACCAGCGTTCTTTTCATCCAGTCAAGACGGAAAACCTTATTTCTGGAACAGTCGAACATCGCTCCGAGCGTCTCAAACGGCGTCGTCTCCTCCGTTTCCACGCCGGCGAACACATGAGAAACGCCACGCAAAAAACCGGAAACCGAGCTTGCTTCAACACTCCATTTCCCGTTTCTTTGTGCAACTTTCACTCCGTTCCCAGCCCCCCTGCGGAACAACAATTCGGACTCTCCGTCCTTTTCCGCAAGCCACTCTCCGTGATACAACGACACAAGATGCAGCGCTGAATTCAGTTCTGCCTCGCACGAATTCGGGTTCCAAAAAAATCTGCTCATTCTGATTCTCCTCTTGAAATTTCAGATTCCGCATGTAAGATACTCCATAAAAAGGAAATAAAAATGGATTTTTCAACATCTTCCTATGGAAAAAAGAAACTCTCGGAAACCAACTATGCACCCGTCCCGCCGGCATTCCGCGAAGCTCTCCTGAAAACAGGAATTCTTTTTCATGTTTACTATGACAATTACCCGACTGCGCACAAACCGTTCAATGAAACGGGAACGGCGCATACGGAAACCCGCCGTTTCCCGTTCTACTGCCTGCTCCAGCTCCTCGGCGGCGACGGCTTTTTCTATGACGCAGCACACCGCAGAACGGAATTTTTTGAACAGGGAACAGGCCTTCTCATCCCTCCGGGATTTGAACAGCAGTACGGAGGACGCACGAAAGATTTCATCGAGGATTCCGTCTGTTTCTCCGGGCCGCTCGCCGACGAGATGTTCCGCCGCGGCCTGCTTCGCTGCGGCCTCTTCTGCATGGGAACGGAACGACGCATTCTGCCGATAATCCGAGCAATCCAGAAAGCTTCTCTTCCCGCTCTGCTGGAGGCGTCCGCTCTGCTCGTCCAGCTTCTGCTTGCCCTTAACGGAGAACGTCGACCGGGGAATATGCCGACATGCAGACAGCATCTTTCCGCTCTGCTGACCCGTCTTGCAGAAACCGCGGAGCACGACTGGAGCGTGGATGAAATGGCAGAGTACCTGAACATCAGCACAAATTCACTTCGCAAACTTTTTCTCTCCGAGCGGGGAATGACGCCGAAGCACTACCTGGATCAGCTCTGGCTCCGCCGCGCAACGGATCTGCTTTGCGGAACAAACCGCCCGCTTCTGGAAATCGCACACCTCCTGCACTGCGCGGATCCGTATTATTTTTTCCGTCGTTTCCGCAAGCTTTCCGGCATTTCCCCCGCCCGGTACCGCCGGAAATTCCGGCGGGAAGCATGAATCGGGAAAAACATCGTGCATCGGTTCCCGCAAATGACGCATGGAAGCCGGAAGCAGGTTTTCATTCATTACGACGTCTTCCTCCGCCGCACGGCACGATCCCCGTCGATCCGTCACTCTTCATCCGCTTCACGGAAGAACGAACAGGCCAGTCCGAAGCGGCAGCAGCGGCAGATCTCGGGAACTCCGCACTCGGGAAAATCAGCGAAGTAAACCACGCACCCCGGACGGATTTTCGCCCGCATCATCGCGACGCTCCCGGCGATCAGCTCTTCTGCGCGGTCGGCGTTGCCGGAATACTCGAAACCCTTCCACTCCCCGCGCTCCGCCGCAAGAAATGTGCTGCAGGCGTTCTCTTCATGAAACAGGGTACGGATGTACCATGCGAAAATATCCGCGCACGCCTGGAAAATCGACGGTTCCGGCTCGCGGAAGGAAAGACGGAGTGAACAGCGCATTCCGGGTTCGCTCCAGAAAATGCCCGGGTTGCTCCAGATGCGGATTTCGCCAAACCAGGCTTCATAATCCGCATTCCGGTTGATCCGGTTCGGACGCTGGAAATGCAGGATGGCTGACGGATACTGCGTCGAAAAAGCGAATTCCAGCGCCTCCGCAAGGTCATGGCGCGCTTTGCGGAACAGATCATCCGGCGGAAGTTCAAAATCGGGAAACGGTATGTAATCGGGCGATTCCGCCGCTTCGCGCACGCGCTCCGTCATGCGCGCAAACAGGTGTTCTTCCAGCCGGCGCCGGAACGCCCGGGCGCGCATCGGTTCCGGAATGAAACGCACGCGGTCAAGAACGGCTTTCCATGCGGCATCCATCAGCTCGCCGAGCCACTCCGCGTAAAGTTTCGCCTTCTTCCCCCGGTAGATTGCGGAAATGACCGGATCCGCCCAGCCGTCCCAGCCGCCCTGCGCGGCGTAATAGTGCAGAAAATAGGCTCGCTCGCAACGCAGAAAACGCAAATGACGCGTCAGAGACCAGGAAAACTCCGTTTCGGGGAACTCCGTCGAAAAATCAGACGCGGCGGAAACTTCGCGCCTGAAATCTCTCATCTCAGATAATCCTGCGGGAGGAAATAGAGACACCCCTGCTGCAGTTCCGGCGCGGCGAATCCCGGAAGACGCACGCGCAGCAGATGCGACGCCTCCGCATCCGCGCCGAACAGCAGGTTGAACAGGGAATTGTTGCGTTTGTAGCGGACGACTTTCAGAGAGCCCGGTTCACACTTCGCAAGCTCTTCCGCCTTCGCAACCGCCTCCGGCATCCGCCCGAGCTCATCGATCAGCCCAAGCTCCAAAGCGCGCGCACCGTGAAAGACCCGTCCGTCGCCAATCTCCGTCGCGCGGATTTTTTCAACCGGAATCTTGCGTCCGGCGGAAACGATCTTCACGAACTCAATGTAGCATTCATCAACCAGTGACTGTATCAGCGCGTTTTCCTCCTGCGTCTTCCCGCGGGTCACGCTGAGCAGATCCTTCATTTTTCCGGACTTGTAGACATCCGCCTGAACCCCGATCTTGTCGAGCAGACCTTTGACGTCGAAGGACGAAATAATCACACCGACGCTCCCGGTCAGCGTCATGCGGTTTGCGATGATCCAGTCGCAGCCCGCGGCCGCGTAATAACCGCCGCTCGCCGCCATCGAATTCATCAGCGCAATCACCGGCTTCGACTTTTTCGCCCGCAGAACCGCGGAGTAAATGTCGTCGGATGCGGTCACTTCGCCACCCGGCGTATTGAGATTCAGAATAATCGCGCGGACCAAAGGATCCTTTGCGGCTTTCCGGATCTGCCTGCATATGGTTTCCGAATCGGCGTTTTCGCTGAACCCGCCCCCCGCATTGAGTATGATTCCGCGAATGTCAATCACGGCGATCTTGCCGCCCCTCTCCGATGCGGGACAGAGAACGGATTCCTCCGTATCGTCCTCGCTTTCCTGATCATCGGCGAAATTCGACAAAAAATTTCCGATCAGCCATGCCCCGGCAAGCAACAGAATCAGTATTGCGACAAACGCCGCAAAACAGCCGAACAGACAGCCCGGACAGCCGCCTTTCTTCTTTTTCGCCTCGGGGAAAACCCGGTGCGGTTCCGGTACGGGCTCGACCACTTCTGCATTTTCAGCCATCTCGCACCTCCCGGATCAGAAGGAAACGTGAACATCGCCGGAAATCATGCACGGCGGCGGAACGAGCAGACAACCCAGGGGTTCGGGAATCTCGCGGTTCCAGTCGCGGAACATCAGCGGATCCGTCGGCTCGCCCCACGGGTTGATGTCAACCACGATGACTTTGCGTTTGCAGGTGATGTATATGTCTATCGCAAGCGTATCAACCGGAAGAGAACTCCGGATCTCCTCGAAGAACATCTTCGCGACCTTCCAGTAGTCCTCCTGCCGGCGGATCAGACGGCGGAAATGACGCGTCAGAAAACGCTGGCTCATAGCGACGAGCTCGCCGTTTTTGACAAAGAGACGGAACTCGCGCGGAATGTCAAATTCGCGGAACTTGCGGATACAGACGCACTGGACGTCTCCCGCAGCGGCAAGAGCACGGATTTTTGCGCTGCCCGCAAGCGAATACCACGCGCTCTGCGCCGAAACGACGGCGCCGCGCTTGGATGAAAGAAAACGCGGGGAATCGGTCGGCGCGGCGAAATCGGTCGAAACGAAATGTCTGCCGCGGAACGGACGCATCGCCTCGGAAATCCGGCGGATGGCGGACTCCGCGCTGCGTCCGGCATACTCGCCGTTCGCAAGCGCGGTTATCTCCGGCTCGCGCAGAAACGCAAACGTCGCCGGAAGCGAACAGTGTGCAAACTGCGGATAATAATTCTGTACGCGGAACACATCTTTGGCGTCGGACATGGGAAGCCTCCTTGATTAATAGAAATCCTCATCATCGTCCGGCGGCGGAGGCGGCGGATTCAGTTTGCGCTGAACCGCTCCGTACGCCAGCAGCTGATAAATGAAGAACAGAATGAAAAACAGCGTTTGAAAGCTGATAAACGGAACAAGCGACGACACCAGCGAAGCGAGAATCAACGGCGGAAACGCCGCATACGCCATCAGCGTCAGCATTCGCGGGAATTTCAGCGAATGCTCTCCGCGCGGAGCAAAAATGCTCTGCGCCCCCGCAAACAGCAGCGACGCCACCAGAGCGGTGAAGAAAAACCCGGTGAACGCGGCAAAGCCGATGAATGCATTGTAAACAGCAAAGGCCGCCGCCGTCAGATTCGCAACGGGAATCGACGCGGACGGTTTATTCACGGCATCCGCCGCTCCGGAAAAATAATTCTTCTGAACGTATTCTTCTATCTCCTCCGCCGTCAGCGGCGCGGGGGAAACCATGAACGGCGCAAGCGAAAAAGCATTTGACGGAAACGGCATCGGGACCAGCATATACTTGCCCGGCTCGGGCTCCGTCGCCGACCACAGCAGGAACCCGCGCGGAGTCCAGACAATGCCCGTCCGCTCGCGCCAGTCGCCGATTCCTTTCAGCAGTTCCGCGGAATCCGGAAGATAATCCAGACGCAGCTGCCGGGTCAGAATGAAGGTCTTCCGCTCTTTTTCATGCTTCGCGGGAAGAACCGTTTTCTCCCCGACGACCACTGAACCGAAATAATCGGAAAGTGCGGCGGATATCACCGCGCGCTGTTCCTTCACCGCTGCAATCTGCAGAGCGGCAACGGCAAACGCCAGCAGAACGCTCAGCAGAAACAGATGAAATATCGCCCGCACCGGATTTCTGTTTATGAGATCCGGAAATGCGGACGGACCGGAGCAGACCGCTATTATCGTTCGGAAAAAGTGCATGAATTACTGCTTCACCCTGTTGATTTTAAAGTTGCGTTTGCCCGACTTGCGGATGATCTTCTCCAGCCCCGGACGAATCCCGTTCAAATCCTCGTCGCGCAGACGCTGAACGAAAACAATGCCGTCAAGATGGTCGTATTCGTGCTGAATCGCACGGGCGAGCAGACCGCCGCACTCCAGGCAGATCTCTCTTCCGTCCAGAAGCTGCGCCTTGAAAACCACCGTCGTCGGGCGCGTCACGGGAGCATAGAGTCCTGGGACGCTGAGACAGCCCTCGTCGAAATCCTCCAGTTCCTTGCCGAAGGAGACTATTTCCGGATTGACGAACGCCAGCGGCATTTTCGGCATCAGCTCCACCTCGCCGGGGGAGTTGCCGTAAACCGGATTGCCTTTCTCATCCTCGTCGGGATAAACATGAAGAACAAACATGCGGAGCGGAACGCCGACCTGCGGCGCGGCAAGGCCGATGCCGTTGTGCCTGTACATCGTCTCGACCATCTTTTCCGCAAGCCCGGCTACTTCGCCGTCAATCTTGCGGACAAGTTTCGCCTTTGTATTCAGGACGGAATCGCCTAGCAGGCGAACCGGCAGAGTCTTTTTCATTTTTTCAAACATCGTTCTGCTCCGTGTTGTGTCAGAGGCTCAGCGCACGCGCGATACGGACCGCGGACTCTTCGGCTCCGAGCAGTTCAATCGTTTCACAGATGCCCGCGCCGATCGTGCTGCCCGTGGAAGCGATGCGGAGCGGCTGCTTCAGCTTGTCCTGCTGAATGCCGTTCTCCGCCTCGATCGAGTGAATCAGATCGTCGATCGCCTGAACGGTGAGCGACGGAAGCGTCTTCACCTTCTCGCCGAACTCCGCGACCGCCTTGCGTACTGTATCATCGCCCAGGAGCTTTTTCAAGCCCTTCGGATCATATTCCAGCGCATCCGCCTTGCGGAAGAAGTAATTCCAGTGCGCGACGTCCGCAAACGTTTTCGTCCGCGAATGCATGAGATCCGCAACTTTTCCGAGAATCGGCGATCCGACGCCTTCGGGACACAGCTTCGCGATGAACGGAGCTATCTGCGCGCGGAAATCCGCGGGGTCCATCTCGGCGATGTAAGCGCCGTTCATGTTCGTCAGCTTCCTGATATCGAACTGTGCGGGCGAACAGAGAGCGCGCTCAATGGTGAACGCTTCAATCAGCTCTTCGCGGGACATTTTCTCGCGGTCGTCGCCCGGCGACCAGCCGAGGAGCGCAAGGTAGTTGAAAAGCGCCTGCGGAAGGAAGCCCTTCTCGCGGAAATCGCCGACGAACGCATCGCCGTCGCGCTTGCTGTACGGCTTGCCCGCGGCGTTCACGATCATCGGAAGATGCGCATACTGCGGAGGCGTGAAGCCCAGCGACTCGAACAGGAAGAGATGACGGTACGTGTTCTCGACATGATCGTCGCCGCGAACGATGTGGGTGACGCGCTGCTGCATGTCGTCGTAGACGTTCGCAAGGTGGAAGACCGGGCTGCCGTCGCTGCGGACGATGATGAAGTCCTTCATGCTGTCGAGCGGCTTTGCGAGATCGCCCTTCACAAGGTCATGGTAGAAGACTTCGCGGCGGATGAAATTCAGTTTTGCCGCTCCGGCGACAACCGTTTTCTCCTGCGGGTTCGCGGGGAGGTCCCTGATCGTCTCATCGTTCAGTTCAAAGAGAACGTTTCCGGAAGCGTCGGCGATCTTGAGATTTTTGAAACCCGCAAGCGACGCGGCGTTTTCCACGGATTTGCCTTTGTGGCTCAGCGTGTGGAACAGAACGCCCGCCTGATTGAGCGCGACTTCGGAATTCGGTTCGAGTTCAATTTCCGCGGGACCGACTTCGCGGACGAACGGCATGCCGTCGCAGCAATACGGGAGTTTGAAGAGCACGGGGGAGTGTTCCTCGCCCGGGTTCAGATGATAGGCATAACCGGTTTCAATCAGTTTCTTCGCAGCTTCTTTGTGCTTCTCGCTCTGCTTGGTCTGATACATGATCTCTTCGTCGTAATCAAGGCCGAGCCACTGCATGCATTCAAGAAGCTTGTCGATCGCTTCCTGAGTCGAACGTTCGAGGTCAGTATCCTCAATGCGCAGCAGAAAGGTCCCCTTGCAGTGACGGGTCGCCAGCCAGTTGAAGATGGCGGTCCGGATGTTGCCGATGTGCACCTGTCCGGTTGGGGACGGCGCGAAGCGTGCTCTGAAATCCATTTTTTACACTCCTGTAAACAAACAACTTTGCCGGGGCGGAACGCCTCGGCAAAGCATGATTAAAATATGCTGTTTCAAAGGTCAGCGGAGATTGACCGCGGCCTCAAGCTGGGCTTTCGCCTGATTCATCTTGACCACGGAAGAAACCAGGTTCATTTCCGCATTGACGAGGTCCTTCTGGGCTTCGTTCAGACGGGTCAGTTCCGCATTTCCGGCCTTGTATTCCTCTTCCACGAGATCGCGGGTCTGTTTCGTCAGCTCGAACGTCTTCTGGAACAGCTTCACCTGCTTGAGGTAGGTGATGTAGTTGTCGTAAGCGGAGCGGACGTCCGTAATCACGGAAATCCAGAGTTCCGCAAGCGAATATTCCGCCTGTGCCAGTGCCGCCTGGGAAGCGCGGGCGTTGAAGTACGTCGTGCCGCCCTCAAACAGATTCCAGGATGCGGAAAGACCGTAGCTGAACGTTCCGACATTCTTCTGGCTCTTCGAACTGTCTCTGCCAAAGTAGCCGTCGAGATAGCGTGTGATGCCGCGCTGATGTCCGTACGAAAGCGAATAGTCGGCGGAGACGGACGGTCCGAATGCACAGAGGCTGGACCAGTAGGAGAACTTCGCGGACTCCACCGTCTCACGGTAAGCGCGGAGGTCGGGACGGTTTGCAAGCGCGGTGTCGAGGAAAACCGAAACGTCCGGAAGGACTTCACCCTCCGCGGAAGGCATCTCCGGGAAGGAAACGTCGTCCGGAATCGTGCCGTCGGCAAGACCGAGCAGAGCGGCGAGCGTGTATTTGTTGGCCGCATAGCTGTACTGCGCGGAAATCAGGTCGCTCTCGCCGTTGTTGTAACGGATTTTGAAGTTCAGAACGTCGCTGAGCGGAACCGCGCCCGCCTCGAACTTCAGCTGAGTGTCCTTGAGCAGATCCGCGCTGTAGTTCATATCCGCAATCGCGATACGCTGCTGGGCGGCGGCAAGCTGAACGTCATTGTAAGCATAAGCGACGGCGCGGAGCAGGAGACGGCGCGCATCGTCCTCTTCCGCGACGGAAGCCTTCCACGAATGACGGGCGGAAAGCATGTTCATCTCGCGGACGAAGCTGTCGAACAACAGCCACTGTCCGGAAACGCCGATATTGAACGAATCGTTCTGGGAGCGCGTGCGGTTGGCGGCGTTGTACGGCTGAACAGCGTAGTTGCGGGAGAACTGCTGTCCGAGCGACATGCCGATTCCGACCGTCGGATAGTAAGACGCAAAGCTCTGGTAGTATCTGGCGCGCGCGGCCGCGATGGCAAAATATTTCGTCTTGAACGTCGGGTTGTTGTTCAGCGCGATATTCTGAGCCTGTTCAAGCGTGAGCGTGCGGATGTTGTTCGGAAGCAGAACCTTCTCTTCCGGTTTCAGCGTCGTATAGCTGTTCTTCGTCGCCGCCTCGAACGGCTTCCTGTAGGAAGCGCATCCGGCGAACAGAACGGAGGAGACAGCCGCGGTCAAAAACAAGTATACAAGTCTCGGTTTCATAAGCGTTATTCACCTTAAGTTTTGTTCTCTTCTCTTCATAACCTTGTAATTTACACGCACTTCATGAAATCTGCAAATCAAAAAACAATATTTTCCTCAAAAAAAGCAAAAAATTTAGCCATCTAAACAGTTTAGATAAAAGAACATATCCGTAAAACAGCCGTGAAATTCCAGCTTCACGGCTGTCCCCCCGCGGGAATCAGAGACGCCAGCGGTAACTGCCGTCCGCCTCCTGACCGCGGATTCCGAGCGAAATCACGCCGCGCGGAGCGGAAAGACGCAGACGCAATTCCGCTCCCTCGGGAATCTCATGCGGCATCCGGTACTTCTCCTCGCCGTCCGCAAGAACCGGACAGCACAGCGATGAGACCGGCCTGCCGTCAACCAGAGCATCCAGCTCCAGCGTCAGATCTTCATAACACGGCGCACTTCCCGAATTCTTCCAGGTCATCGAAACGACACAGTCGTCAATCGCGATTTTCTCAATCTCCAGGCGGTATCCGCAGCGGCGCGCCATCATGCGCCAGACATTTTTTTCGTCCTCAACCGTCATCTTCGCGTACTCGTCCGGGAAGAATCTGAGGTAACTCCAGATCTTCTTTTCCTCAAGCGGAATCGGTTTTTCGTGCTCAAGGATATGCAGACCCTCGCGCTCGCCGCCGGGATGCCAGTAGGAGATGTGGCAGTTGTCCAGCGCATCCTCCAACGCCTGCGGAAGCACCAGATTTTCGCACGCGACCGGCGTCATGCGGTAGTACTGGTCAAAAATTTCCATCGTCGGCTGGTTCATATAGCGCGAACGCGTTCCATGCCACGATTTTCCGATTCCGTTCTGTTTCATCATGACTCTGTTCTTCGCCAGATACGCATAGATTTCCGGAACGTCCGTTTCGGAAAGATAGTCGTCCCCCTCTTTTTCCGCAAACACCGGCGCGCAGATCTCCTGGCAGATTCGCGTATCCGGAAACACCGCTTTGTGCATGTCGATCAGCTCATAAAGGGTTTCGATGTAACGCTCGCGTGAGAATCCGGCGTCGAACCACGGCTGAAGCGGACTGTTCGCGGAAAGATGCATCTCGCCCCAGCGTCCGAGAAAACCCTGGCAGACATATTCAATTTCCGGACGCCCGTTGTACCGCTCGCCCATGGCGTTCACAAGGTTGCGGACTTTTTCCAGATAGACGCGGTCCCAGTAAACCGGATAGCGGACCGGGTGTTTCGCCTTGTCGAAATCGAGAAAATTCAGAACCCAGCCGCCCTTGTAGAGCTCCATGGATTCATCCACGTATTTCGCCCCCGCGTCAAACACCCACTGCGGAACGCCTTGATTGTAGAAGGTTCCCCAGGTATCCATGCCGCGCACTTCGAGAGCGACTTTGTAACCGGCGTCGATCCAGGAGTTGATGCATCCTTCCCAGTCGGGATGTTCCCAGAGAATTTTCCCCTCCGCCGGTTCCAGAACGGACCATGGGATGCAGAATGCGATTTTGTCGATCAGCTTTTCTTTCAGAAACCAGGAGTCTTTCGGAATCTGATCGAAGCGCAGTTTGTTCGCCCCGCGCTGAAGCAGCATCGCCCCGCAGCCGGGATTGTGCAGAATGGCATTGTCTTTTTCCGGGTAAACGACCTTCTTCATCAGACCTTTTCTCCTGGTTCAATTATATCATACTTGATATCATACTATATCACCGGACGACGGCAATATCAAGATTTGAAAGGAATTTTTTGAAATGCGGAATGCCGTCCCCGGTGTTCGGGGACGGCTCAGAAGAATTCAGCAGCGGACCGCGCCTTTGATGAAGTTGCGGGCATGCGCCTCCATCTCCTCGTTGGCTTTGTCGAACTCCTCCATCGAATAGATGTGGTCCGTCACTCCGGTGAACTTCCAGAGTCCCGAAGAAAGCAGATCCAGACACCGCTGACAGAGTCCCGCCTCATAGAGAACGCGGCGTTCGTGACAGTTGATCGAAGTAAACGCCTTGAAGTTCCAGAGCTTGTAATCAAGGGTTCGGAACGAATCGTTGTGATAGCCGCCGATACCGAGACGTCCGTGCGCGGAGACCAGATCCCCGGCAAGACGCAGCCCGTCTTCGGTTCCGGTGAACTCCATGACATTCGGAAGTCCCATCGCGAAAAGCTTTTCATTGTTGCTGTCGCGGGTAAGATCGACCTTCCCCATCGTCTCCCAGTTCAGGATATATTCCGACGGGATTTCGCCGGGCAGACAGCATTCCGTCGCACCGAAACGTTTTGCGTTCTCCAGAGCTTCCGGACGCTTGTCCACGGCAACGATCTTGCCGTATCCGCAAAGACGGAACAGCGAAATCATGCCGAGCCCCATGTAACCGCAGCCGACAACCGCAATCGGGTCGCCCGGAGTCGCCGGCATCATCTTGACGGCGCAGCTGAGCAGACACGCCAGCGGCTCCACAATCGCGTCCTCGTCCTTCAGATTGTCCGGCACATGACAGGTCTTCACCGGATCCATGACGATATACTCCTTGTATCCTCCGCCGCCGAGCCCGGTGACGCGGTCGCCCGGCTTGAATCCCTGAACGTTCCTCCCCGCTTCGGCAACAACTCCGACCGCTTCATGTCCGAAAACCTCCCCCTCTTTCGCGACGCTCCACGGATACCACTCCGAATGACACATCCCGGTGTACGTGACTTTGACCAGAAGCTGATCGTCCGTGAATTCCGGCATCGGCACTTCTACCACGCGGCTTTTGCGCGGTCCCTGCATTACAATCTGTTTCATATTCCTTACCTCCTCAGATTAAAGGTTCTATCCGACCGTCGCTCTCAATGCGGACGGGTTTTCCGGACGATGCGGAGAGATAGACGGCGTCGATCAGCCGCATCAGCTTGACGGCCTCGGACGGCACTGAGAGCGGCGCGGCCTCCCCGCGAAGAGCCCGGATAAAGTTTTCCGGCATCCGGGTGCGCCCCATGTCGTCGTCGTTCTTGAACCGCAGGTTCTTGTCGTCGGAAACGCCCTTTTTCTGCGAGTAGAGCTCGCAGGTGTTGTTATTGTTGATGGAACGGATCCGCACTCCCGTCTCCGTTCCCTGAAGCGCGACATAGGTATCCTCCCCGCGCACCAGCTCCGCCCACGAATTGTGGAGCGTAAGAACCTGTCCGGTTTTGAAACGGACAAAGCCGTGACATGCGGATTCGACGTCGGTCGTCCCGTGCAGAGAAACCGTCTTGCCCCACGCCCCCTGGAATTCGGAATTGTCGATAAAGTCGCTGAACGTCTGCGCAAGCACATATTCCGGCTCCGGATAATTCATGAACCAGAGCGCGAGATCAATCATATGGAGCAGGTCGATGAGGGGACCGCCGCCGGCGATCGCCTTCGTCGTGAACCAGCCGCCGAAACAGGGAATGCCCGTTCTCCGCTGCCACGTGGCCTGTGCGGAATTGATGCGCCCGATTTTTCCTTCGCCGATCAGTTTCTTGATATGAAGCGCATCCAGACGCGCCCGGTTGTTGAGGTTGAACATCAGCGTTTTTCCCGATTTTTCCGCCAGCTCCGCCATTTCGCACATCTCGTTTGAATTCAACGCGGGCGGTTTCTCGCAGAAAACATGCAGTCCGCGCCCGAGCGCCTCCATCACAAGCGGATGATGAAACTTGTTCGGCGTAATCACCGAAACGGCGTCCAGATCCGGATGCGCGGCCGTCATGGCGGAAAGGTTTTCATAAACTTCACCGGGGAAGCCCCATTTTGCGGCGAACGCCTTCCCTTTTTCCGCATTCATATCCGCAACGGCAACGACTTCCACGCCGCCTTCCAGGAATCCCCCGACATGATACTCCGCCATCCGGCCGGCGCCGATCAATCCGACTTTTATTTTCTTTTCCATAGCCGTTCTCCTTTGCATTCTGTTGTTTCCGCGATATATTATACAGCAAGAAACAAATAAACTCCACCACATTTTTACTTAAAAACTATGCGCAATCAATCAAATATCGAAAAAAACGGCGAATTGGCGCCGATCTCCGTCGATCCGGCGTTTCCAGTGAACGAAGCGGATTTCAACACGCGCGGAGAAACGCCGAACGTCGCCGCGCATCTCCATAACCTCTGCGAAATCGGATACTGCTTTGACGGCTCCGGGGTTTTTCTCATCGGCGGCAAAATCCTCACCTTCAAAGCGGGCGACGCGGTTTTCATCACCACGCAGGAAGTGCATCTGGCCAAGAGCAATCCCGGACAGACAACCCGCTGGGGCTTCCTGAATTTCGACCCGGCGGGACTCCTCGCCGGAAGCATGGACGAGCTCCGCATGAATCTCATTCTCGAACGCTGTTGCGGCGAAGCGTTCCGGAACATCATCGACGGGGAAAAACATCCGGAAGCGGCCGCCTGCATCTGCCGCATTCTGCTGGAACGCCGCGACACGCCCCGCAACTGGCAGCCCATGCTCCGTGCTCTTCTCTGGCAGCTGTTCATCGAACTGGACCGTCTCGCCCCGGAAACAGCCGGCGGTCGCACCGGACAGTTCCGCGACGTCCGCCGGATCATCCCCGCGCTCGATTTCATCAACGCGCATATCGCGGAACCGCTTGCTCTCGAACAGCTGGCGAAACTCTGCGCGACAAGCGTCCCGAACTTCCGCAAACTCTTCCGCCGCGCCATGGGCTGCGCCCCTTATCCCTACATCACGCGGACCCGCCTGCAGCTCGCCTGTTCCATGCTGAAAAACACCGACGAATCCATCTGCCGCACCGCCTATGCAGCCGGATTCAACAACATCTCCAACTTCAACCGGCAGTTCCGCGAAGTCTACGGCACGGCTCCGGGCGAGTACCGGAAAGCAAAGGCGGAAAACAGGGAAGAATGAAAAGCCGCACCGTTTTTCGGAAGAAATTTCCAAATCGGACTTGACTTTTCCGAAAAACGTGGCATATTTCAGTTTTGCATATTACACAAACCATTTGCACAATAACAGGAGAATCGGAAATGGCACATAAGAAAGGTCAGTCAAGCAGCAGAAACGGACGCGACAGCAAGCCGAAAATGCTGGGTATCAAAGCGTTCGGCGGTCAGTTCGTCACAGCCGGAAGCATCATCGTCCGTCAGCGCGGCTCCCGTATCCGCGCAGGCAAAAACGTCGGATGCGGCAGAGACTACACCCTCTTCGCTCTCGTCGACGGAACTGTCAAATTCGGAAACTTCACCAAGAAGGACGTTTCCGTTATTCCCGCCGTCGCGGAATAATCCGTTTTGACCACGCTGAAAAGCCCGGCCCTTATCCGGTCGGGTTTTTTTGTGTTTTTCTCCAGCCCCTGAAATTTTACAAAGAAAGCGCCTGAATCATGTTTATCGATAAAGCTGTCATCACTATCAAAGCCGGAAACGGCGGCAACGGCTGCTGCAGTTTCAGGCGCGAAGCATATATTCCCAAGGGCGGCCCCAACGGCGGAGACGGCGCTCCCGGCGGAGATGTCATCTTCGTCGGCGATCCCGGTCAGCTCACTCTCCTCGATTTCCTCTACAACACCCGCTTCGCCGCTCAGGACGGCGGACACGGCAAAGGGAAAGACATGCACGGACGCCGCGGGAAAGATCTCCGCATCCGCGTCCCCGTCGGAACCATCGTCAGCCTCGCAGAATCCGGAGACCTCCTCGCGGACATTGACGAGCCGGGAAAAGAGGTCGTCGTCGCAAAGGGCGGAGCGGGCGGACGCGGCAACGCGCGTTTCGCAACCAGCGTCAACCAGGCCCCGCGCGAACATGAGCCCGGGCAGAAAGTCGATCCCGTCGACGTGAACCTCGAACTCAAGATCGTGGCGGATATCGGTTTCGTCGGATATCCGAACGCCGGAAAATCAACTCTGCTCTCCGATCTCACCAACGCCAATCCCAAAATCGGTCCCTACCCGTTCACGACTCTCAACCCCGTCGTCGGAATCATGGAATACGAGGATTTCAAGAAAATCACCGTTGCCGACATCCCCGGTCTGGTCGACGGTGCGCACCGCAACGTCGGACTCGGACACGAATTCCTGCGCCACATCGAACGCACGCGGATGCTCGTCTACGTTCTCGACATGGGCGGAACCGACGGACGCAGCCCCATCGACGATCTGCACGCGCTTCAGCGTGAACTGGATCTCTATTCCGACGGTCTTTCCGCCCGCGCCAAACTCGTCATCGCCAACAAAATGGATATGGAAGAGAGCGAAAAAAATCTGGAAGACCTGCTGAAGGAGCTTAACAGGACAATCCCCGTCTTCCCGATGAGCGCGGTGCTCGACCCCGATTTCAACGAAATCAAAGACGTCCTCCGCGACCTCCTCTCGAAGTGTCCGGAGCACACCGCGCTTGAGGCGGAATAAACATGAACCCGGCGGATTCCACGGTTCTCGTCACAGGAGCGGCGAAACGGGTCGGCGCGGAATTCGCGCGGGCCTTCGCCGCCGCCGGAGCGCACGTGTTCATCCACTGCAACACCTCGCGCAAAGAGGCGGAAGCGCTCGCCGATGAACTCGGCGGGGAAGCCGCCGGACACAGCGTCGTCTGCTGCGATCTCTCAAAACCGGAAAACATTCCCGCGCTCTTCAGCGATCTTCCGCGCGACCTCTCGATACTGATCAACAGCGCTTCGATTTTCAACCGCCAGGATATCGGAAACGAACCGCTTTCCAGCGCGAAACATCAGTTCGACGTCAACTTCTGGGGTCCGGTCGAGCTGATGCGCCATTTTTACGCGCATTCCACTCCTTCGGAGCTCGCCGTGGTCAACATTCTCGATCAGTCGATCGTCAAAACGCCGCACGACTCCTTCAGCTATGCGCTCTCGAAAAAAGCGCTCGCGGAGGCTACCCGCGCCGCGGCTCTGCACTACGCCCCGCGGATGCGCGTGAACGGCCTAGCCCCCGGCCCCGTCATTCCCCCCCCCGGACTAGAACATCTGCGCATGGAGAAAACTTTGAAAACGCTCCCCCTGGCCCGTCCGGTCAACCTGCACGACCTTTCAAGCGCATGCATGATGCTCGCGACGAACTCCTCCATCACCGGTGCGACCCTGTTCGTCGACTGCGGGCAAAGCCTGACATAAAAATTTTTTCCTTTTTTTTCCGAACACCCCCTTGACAAATCCGCACTTTTCGTGTATAATTTAAAGTGGACTGACACTGGACCGAAAAAGGAGCATTTCAATGACACAGAACCGCGCAGACGGAACGATGACGCAGCAGATGCGGATCCGCTACTTTGTGATGAACCTCGTTTATCACAATACCGGCAAATCCGTAAAGGTTCCCTCCACCCGCGAACTTGCCAAACGGTTCGGAATCGCGCGCAGCACCATTCAGCTCGCATTTGAACAGCTCATCAAGGAGGGATACCTCGTCTGCCGGCAGGGTGCGGCGACCATGACAAATCCGCTCAGCCACTTCGTCCTCCAGCCCGAAACCCGCAATCCGCTGATCGGCGTCAAACTTTATGAAGGCGATGCGTTTTACTACGGAGCGAACTTCTGGCGTTCCATCTCCTCCGTGGCGACCGAGCTCACCGAACGCGGATTCAACATCCGTCTGCTCATGAACGCCGCAACCACGCCGGAAAGCATCGATCGCGAAGTCCATGAATCCTATCTCGACGGCATGATCCTCATCGATACCGGTTTGGAGTACATCAACGCCGCACGTCAGGCGATGCCCTGCGTCGTCATTGCGAACAGTCCGGTTCCCGATCTCCCCGCACAGGTGCTGCGGAGCCAGGATCAGGCGATCCGCCATCTCTCGCGCCTCCTCCATACCAGAAACTGCACGCGCGGAATCAATGTCACCAATCCGCTCAACAATCATGACGACTATCAGGTTGTGCAGCGTCTCGCCGAGTACAATCCGAATCTTGAATTCAGGAATCTGGCTCTGGAAGACATCCGGAAAGAGATGCAGGAGAATCCGCCCGACGTCATCATTCATTTCGAACAGTACGCTGAAATTCTTCAGAAACTCGTCGATGAAAGCGGACGCGACATTCTCCTCGTCTCCCGCAAAGCCCCCGTCCGTGACCAGTATTACAACGGTTATTATTTTGATTTCCCGACGGAACGCATGGGACGGACCGCCGTCGACATGCTGGAATCCCTGCTCGCCGGAGAAAAATCTCTTCCCGTGCGCACCATCGAAGCTGAACTGAAAACAAGAAACAAAAATTAAAACGAAAGGCTCAACATGAAACACAAATCAACCGTCCGCTCCATTCTCCGCATCACATCCTGCGCCCTTAAACGGAAAAGCAGCATGTTCACGCTCATAGAGCTCCTCGTGGTAATTGCGATCATTGCCATACTTGCCGGCATGCTTCTGCCAGCGCTGAACTCCGCAAGACAAAAGGCTCAAACCATCAGCTGCACAAGCAATCTGAAACAGCTCGGACTCGCCGCGCAGAACTACGCAGCAGATTCGGAGGATTACATGCCCTCGCAATTCTGGCTGCAGGAGACACTCCGCTACGTCAAGCCGAATGTTCTGGAGGAGGCTTTGAACGGCTCTAAGACAAAAGTTTTCGAAAAAACCTACATCTGTCCCTCTCCCGTGTATCCGAAAAAAGAAAAGAACAACTTTCTCGTGCAGGACACCTACGTCATAGCGGGGAACGGCGGCGGAGTTTCACAGGTCGGGGACAACATCTATTTTGCCGGACGGAATGAGCTGGAAACCGCGGATCAGAAGAAATTCTGGCATCCGAAAATCACGCATGTGAAACAGCCGAGCTCAAAAATTTATCTTCTGGAAGACGGCATGCGCTGGCAGAACGGAAACGCCGTCGCGGATTTCTCCAACCGCTACGCCATCGACGCAAAACTCGGAGTTCCACACGGTTCAATCGGAAATATTCTCCGCGCCGACGGCGGAAGCCAGAGCCTGAATCTCGTGCGCTACATCTCCCCCTCCGACCAGTACGCGCCATACCGGACATCAGAGAGCATCGACATCAACCGGTACACCGTCAACCAACTCCCGAAAACCCAATTGTTCTGAACTCAACCAAGCATAAGGAACCATCATGCTGAACATTCACAATTACCCCGACATAACCTTCCCCGGGAACTTCATCTGGGGAAGCGCAACCGCAGCTCACCAGATCGAAGGAGACGACATTCACTCGATCAACTGGCGCGACCAGACCGAACATCCTGAACGGTTCATTCACCACTCAGGAAAGGCATGCGACAGCTACCGTCTCTACAAAGAGGATGTGGAACTGCTGAAATCGCTCGGACATCAGGCGTACCGCTTCTCCATCCCGTGGTCCCGCATCGAACCCGAAGAGGGAAACTTCTGCCAGGAGGCGGTTGACCACTACATCGACCTGCTCCGTCTGCTCAAGGAGGCGGGAATCAAAACCTTCGTCACGCTCTCCCACGGCAGCGACCCCGCATGGTTCTGGGACAAGGGCGGTTTCGGCGACCGCAATGCGCTGCATTACTTCGATCGCTACGTCGACTTCATCGTCCCGAAACTCGAAAAAAACGTCGATTACTGGATGACCGTCAACGAAATCAACATCATGCAGCGTCCGGGCTGCGACACGTTCGACCTGCGCAAGAATTACATGATCTGCCACGGCAGAGCGTACCGCCTCATCAAAAAGTATTCCGCCAAGCCCGTCGGAGCCCCGCACGCCGTCGCCGCAATCGTCCCGAAAGATCCGCATTTCGAGGGCGACAAGGCGCACGCCGCAATGGAAGACTGGATTCTCAACGGGTTCTTTTACCATGCGCTCCGCACAGGCGAGCTCGTCATTCCCCGCTATGAAGCGGAAACCTTCCCGGAACTCAAGGATTCCTTCGACTTCTGGGCAATCAACTACTACACGCGCCATGAAGTCTCCTCCCGCACGAAAAACGGCGGAGCCGAACTGCTCACCTACCAGCAGCTGAAACTCATCGACAAGGAGTTTTACATGAGCAGTTTCTATCCCGAAGGACTCTACAACGAACTCCAGCGTCTGAAGGACAAGCCGGTCTACATCACGGAAAACGGCTGCTGCTGCGATGACGACCGCTGGCGCATCGTCAAGATGTGCCAGGATCTCTCCGCCATCCGCGACGCGATGAATTCCGGCGTGGATATCCGCGGCGTTCTGCACTGGTCGCTCATGGACAACTACGAGTGGGTCAGCTTCATCCCCCGCTTCGGAATGGTCCACGTCGATTTCAAAACCTTCAAGCGCACGCCGAAACCGAGCTCGCAGTTCTTCAAGGAAATCATCAAGCACAACGGATTCACACCCGCAATGGTTGATAAATACCTGCCCGAACTTCCGAAATTCAAACTTTTCAAATAAGGAGTCACCTATGCTCAAACGCATTCTCACCCTTCTGCCGCTCTTCGGAGCGGCGGCGCTCGGAGCTCAGACCAATCTCTGGCCGAACCCGGGCTTTGAAACATGGAACAGAGAACTTGATCTGCCCGGAGATGTCGCGTGGCAATGGACCTATCGCGACCTCAACCGGAACCGCTCCTCCTTCTCCGTTCTCGAACAGAGCGCAAAGGAAGCGGCATCCGGCAAATATTCGCTTCATCTCAAGGATGACAGCGCGGACCGCACCGTCAGCGGATTCGGCTGGCGCGTCCCGAAACCGCATGTGTACGCGGGGAAAGTTCTCGATTTCTCCATCAAAGTCAAACAGATTCAGGCCGGACGCCCCAACACCGTCGGTGTCGTAGTCGTCGCTCTGACCAAAGGCAAGCCCGTTCATGCGGAACGTTTCATTCCGACCGCCCAGCCGACCGGATGGGAAAAGCTGAACATCCGTCTCGCCCTCCCCGCCGATCTGACCGGACTGTGCATCTATCTCATGTGCGCAAACCACTTCAACACCACGGCGGAAGCCTATTTCGATGACGCCGTTCTGACCATTGAGGAGGAACCCTCCATGAAACAACCCGACAGACAGCCGGTTTCCGATTACCGGAAGGAGTTCGGAAAACTCATCCGCTTCCCGCAGGATCTGCCGTTCCCCTGGAACCATGAGTACTGGGGAGGCTTCTCCCGCGACGGCAAATCGCAGACCCGCTACGATCTGAAGCAGAAAACCGTCCCGCTCGCAGGAATCCGTTTCCGCGCCGGACGCCCGGACCGCCTCATCGACCTCTCCGCATTCCGTCCGGAACAGGTGAAGTTCTCCATGCTCGCCAGCCGGAACGTCAGATTTTTTCTGAATCTCTATTCCTGCGACGGCGGAAAGCTCGGCGCATTCGGATTCAAGCAGGGCGGACGCCCCGAAAACGGCATGTTCCGTTATGAATGCACGCTCGCCGACCTCAAACTGACCGCCGCCCCCTCCGATCTCTCACAGATTTTCCTCCAGTTCACCGAATCTCTCGAACCGGGACCGCTGGAAATCCGCGAATGCGCTCTCGTCCTCCCCGCCCCCGCCGCAAAACTCGGGGAATCCGCCGCATACCGCGGATTTATCGCGGAATCAGGCTCCGGAAATCACGTCTGGACCAAAGACCAGTGGACCCGCCCGGAACTGCGGAACGGGACTTTTTATCTCAGCGGGAAAGCGATGTTTTTCATGGGGCCCCTCGCGGCCTCCTACTGCATGGATCGCGATTTTTCCCCGAAAGCAAATCCGCTCAACATTCAGCACCCCGCGTACCTCCGGAAACCGGATGCTGAAATTTTCCGCCAGCTCGGCTTCAACACCTATCACCTCTGCGACATCATTCACGACCGCACGTTCACCACGGAATTCCGGAAAGAACGCAAAAGTTCCCGCGATTTCAACGCCGGTCTCCCCGGCGTACCTTCCGTCATGGACATGAGCATCGGACGCACCCCCATGCTCGATCCGGAGAAGGAGGAACGGCTCGCCCAGCAGAACCCCGACTGGCACGTCTACATTCCCTTCTGCCCCGAACACCCGGAAGTCAGGAAATATTATGAACGGCGCTGCCGCACGCAGGCGGAAGAGGCGCTCGCCGCCGGATACAATGTGTTTTCATATGAACTGATCAATGAATCGAATTACAACTGCTTCTGCGAATTCAACCGCAAGGCTTTCGCGGAAGCCATGAAAAAGAAATACGGTTCGCTCGACGCCGTCAACCGCGCGTGGGGAACCAGTCTCAAAAGTTTTGACGCAATCGCCTGGCTCCCCGTCCGCGACACGCTCGAAACCCGCAACGACTGGTGCGAATTCGCCGCGGAACGCTACGTTCAGTTTCTCCTCGAACTCAAAAACAATATCCGCAAAGTCGATCAGCGCAAAAATGTTCTTTTCACCGAACAGCTCGCTCTCCAGAACGTCTATTCCACCCGCGGAGCGGGAATGGATTACCGCCGGATCACCGACGTCATGGACGTCCTCACCCACGAGGGCGGACTCCGTTTCGGCAATTCCGCCGCGCGTCAGACCGGGAATGTCATGGAGGACGCCGCATGCGCTGAAAACCGCGCCTATCTCTACGTCAGCGACCTCTTCGACGCAATCGCCTCCCCGCGCGGAAAAGCCATCATGAACGATGAGTACTACTGCGCCCGTTTCGACTTCGGCAAGCGCGTCCCGAGCAAGCGGATCGACATGGTTTCCGCGCTCTGGAGCGAACTCTTCCACGGCTCCTCCGGAGCCCTGCTCTACTCCTGGGACAAGCGGTTCTGGGAATACAGAGACTTTGAAGGCGCCAAGCGCAACGTCATCAACGGAGGCTACAAAGCCTACAGCTATCTCAATCCATGGAACTGGCCGCCGGATCAGCTCGATTTCGGCAAAATGTTCTTCGCCGAACTGGAACCATACCGCGAAAGACTTCTCCCGAACCCGCGGAAAACCGGCGAATCGGTCGCCCTCTTCCACTGCTATCCGTCCATGCGGATGGAAGCTTACGGGAAGTATTCCTTCCAGCAGAAAATGTTCAACTGGCATGAAGCGCTCCTCGCCGCCCAGTTCCCGCTCCGCATCGTCTTTGAAGAGGAACTCGAACGCGGTCTGCCCGACAACATCACGGCGCTGGTCGTTCCCGAAGCAAGTTACGTCACGGCAAAAACAATCCCCGCCGTTGAACGCTTCATCAGACGCGGCGGACTCGTCATCGCCGACAGCGGAGCGTTCACGCACGACACTTACGGACGCGCCGTCGCCGCACCCGCTGGAAAAATCATCCGTCTCAACGCCGCCTCCCGCGAGTCCGGAGAAGCGATGATTGCGGAACTCGAACACGCCAAAGTCCGCCGCCACGGGGAGCTCTCCGAAAACGGAAAACCGCTGCGCGGACCGGATCTTCAGCTCATCGACCGGGGAAGCTTCAAAATGGTCTTTCTGCTGAATATGACGGATACCGTCCACCGCTTCCCCGTCCTCAAACTCTTCCCGAAAGAAAATACGCCCTTCTACCTCTGCGACGCCGTCCGCCGCGAACTCATTCTTCCGGAACGCGGCGAAACCTGGAGCAAGACGGAACTCGAACGCGGAGTCTTCCTCATCCTCCCGCCGCAGGAACGCGTTCTGCTGACACTTCAGACCGAGAAACCGGAAGGCTTCACGCCCGTCACCCTGGAGACGATCCGCCGGCGCGCGCTTCCGCTGAAAAACGCGGATGACCTCCGGACGGCCGCGGAAAACGCACGCCGCGAACAGGTCCGCCGCGAACGTGAAGAGGCCCGGATCTGGCGCGGAGTCAACACTCGCCACTGCCGTCCGCTCGACCTCTCAAAAGTTGCGAACATGGCGTTCGCCGACGAGGTCCCCGGAGACAAAAAAGGCGGCTGGTTCGATCAGGGCAACGTGGATTACGCCGATATGCCGCTCGGAAAAGTCAGCGCGGCGGGTGTTCCGTTCACCATTCTTGATCCCGCGAAGAACGGCGGACGCGCCGCAATCGTTCTCCACGGTTCCTTCCGCCCCTATTTCCCCGAATCCGCAAAGGGTATCGAGGTCAACGGAAAGGTCGCGCGTCTTTATTTCCTCCACACAGCCGGCTGGGGCGACAAGCCCGGAACGCCCGTCCTGATCTACCGCATCCATTACGCCGACGGTTCCTCGCTCGACGTTCCCGCCCGGATGAAGCGGGAGATCAATTCGTGGGGAGAGATCGAACATCTGCCCGCAGCGAAACTCGCCGTCGAGCGGACGAACCCGATGAAAAAACATCTCCAGTGTTTCGCATGGACGAACCCGCATCCGGAAAAAGCGGTCCGTTCACTTGACATCATCTCGCTCAAAACCGGCGCGGTTCCGGCAATCGTCGCAATCACCGCCGAAAACGCAGAATAAAAGGGACAAATCATGTTCAACACACTCTCCTATCCCGAAATCAAATTCCCGGAGGGGTTCCTCTGGGGCTCCGCCACAGCCGCCCACCAGATCGAGGGCGACGACGTCAACTCGCGCGAATGGCATCAGCAGATGAACAATCCCCGCATCGCCAAATCCGGGAAAGCGTGCGACAGCTACCGCCTCTACAAAGAGGACGTCGAGCTGCTCAAAACTCTCGGGCATCAGGCATACCGCCTCTCAATTCCCTGGAGCCGCATCGAACCGGTTGAGGGCGAATTCAGCCAGACCGCAATCGACCACTACGTCGACCTGCTGAACCGTCTCAAGGAAGCGGGAATCAAAACATTCGTCACCCTTCTGCACGGCAGTTCCCCGCAGTGGTTCGCGGAACGCGGCGGAATGCTCGACCGCGAAAATTTCAGATTCTTTGAACGCTACGTCACACGCATCGTCAAGGCAATCCATGAATACGTCGATTACTGGATGGTCATCAACGAATTCAATATCGCGGGCGGACGCCTCGACGAGGATTACCGGGCGCACCGCGCAAACAACCTCATCGCACACGCTCGCGGCTATCACATCATCAAAACCATGAGCAAGGCGCCCGTCAGTTCCGCCCACGCGCTCCGCGCCGACCTGCCCGCAAACCCGTTCGACAAATTCGACCGCATCTTCGCCGAACTCGACGACTGGAAGGTCAACGAGTTCTTCTTCCACGCCATCCGCACCGGAGAAATCGTCCTGCCGTACATGGACGCCGAATACGTTCCCGAAGTCAAGGATTCTCTCGACTACTGGGCGATCAACTACTACTGCCGCAACCTTGTCTCCGCCCGTAAGCAGACCGCCGACTCCGTCTGGTACACCGCGACGCATCAGAAGATGATCGACATGAATTTCTATCTTGAAGAATTCTACCCCGAAGGTCTGCTCAACGGGCTTCAGCGCCTGAAAGACAAGCCCGTCTTCATCACCGAAAACGGACTCGCCTGCGACGACGACCGCTGGCGCATCCTCAAAATCGCACAGGACCTCGCAGCCGTCTCCGACGCAATCAAAAGCGGAGTCGATGTCCGCGGTTATCTCCACTGGTCGTTCATGGACAACTTTGAATGGTACACCTTCAAGCCGCGTTTCGGGCTCGTCCACGTCGACTTTGAAACTTTCAGGCGCACGCCGAAGCCGAGCGCATATTTCTACAAGGAACTCATCGAACGGAACGGATTCGACGGAGAGCTCATCCGCAAATATCTTCCGGACGTCCCCGTCTTCAAACTCTATCAGTAAAATTCAAGGGAGCCTCTCTTGAGACTCCCGTTTTTTTACTCAACCGTTATCAAACTCGCATATTCTGCCGTTTCATGGGCGGGCAGCAGAGCGAAACCGCTGACCTCCGTCGGAAGCGGGACATTCGGGGCGTCCGTCATCCAGCTCATCGGCTCGATGCAGAAGAACCCGCGCGTTCCGCCCTGATTCCAGCATGCGCCATGCGCATATTTCGAATCGAACTCATAGCGGACTGTCCCGTTCTTCCGGTGAATCCGCGCCGTCCGCTCCGTTTCCGGCTGACGGTACATCGCGGAAAAACCGACTCCCGAAACACCGCGTTTTCCGGAAAGCACTCCCTCCTCCGTTTCACTCCACGGCCGCACGGAGCCGTCGGGAAGGTGACGGACGGCATCAATCCGCCACGCGCCTTCCGGACGGTGCGGAACTTCAATGCGCACATTCTCCTCATCGGGCGCCGCAAACGCCGTGTGAAAACCGACGCCGAGCGGAAGCGCGCGGTCTCCGTCGTTGCGAATCCGCACAAGATGCGTCATTCCGGAAGCACGGATTTCATAGATGATTTCCGCCGTAAACGGACACGGGAAACCGGCGAATTCCGGACGCTCCGCATCGAAACGATATGCAACGGCAATCCGCAGAAGAGACTCCGTCTCCTCCAGCGATTTCAGTTCGAACTCGCGTCCGATCACAATTCCATGCAATGCGCAATGCGTATCCGCTTCGTTGACCGCGAAACGGAACTCGCGTCCGTCCGCCCGGAACACCCCGTCTCTGATGCGGTTCGGCGGAAAAAGCAGCGGAATGCCGTAAACCATCGGGCTCTCTTTCAGAGCCTCCTCCGATTCCGGCTGACGCAGGATTTCCATCTGCGTTTTCTTGTGAAAAAGACGGAGCATGTTGCCCGTCGAATCCAAAGCAACAACGCCGGTCCACTCCGGAGTTTCAAACCGGAGCCGTTTATTTTCGAGTGTGCAAGACATCAGCGAAGCGCCTTTTCAAAACAGGTGAGCGGAGTGCGTGCATAACCGACGCCAATCTGTCCGCCGGTTACGCGGGAGAGAATTCCGCCGTGCATTTTCGGCGTAATTCCGGTTTCAACGGCAAGTTCCGGAAGGATTCCGGCCGGCGTGCAGCCCTCTGGAATCAGCGGAACGCGGAACAGCGGATTGCGCCCATGGCAGATCTTCGCCATCTCCGCACATTGTGCAACACCGTCCGCCGGAGTCTCTCCGCGTCCGGCGAGAAGCGCGGGCGCAGCGGCCGCGGCGAGCCCGCCAAGTCCCCACGCCTCGACGTTCGAGCTGTCACCGAGCCACGGTGCGGCGTCCGAAAGCGAATCCGCCGGATTGAAACACCGTCCCTGAAAGGCCGGAGCCGGAGCGACGTGCCAGCGCTCGCCGCGTCCGCTGACCTTGATTCCGAATTCGTATCCGTTTCCGCACATCGCGGTGACCAGCGTCGCGCCGGGCACGTTCGCCGCGGATTTCAGCGACGCCACCGCCGAAGCGCAGCCGATATGATGCACGAAACGGCGGCAGGAATTCAGCCAGCGCAGAAGCGTCAGACGTTCCGCGTCGGAGAGATCCGTGCTCATCAGAGGTTCAATCAGCGCGGCGAGAAACTGCTTGTCGGTCGCCGCCTGACGCGTATGTTCGTCGTCGCCCATCAGCAGTCCTTCCGCAAAGAGATCGGCGACGCTGATTCCGCCTGCGGCTTTCAGCGCGGCGTCAAGAAGCGGCGCATAAATTCCTTCGATGCGTCTGAGGTTCTCGCCGACTTCTGGATTGTAAACGCCCCAGCCGCCGAGCCCGCCGCCCTGCGCTCCCTCAATCGGAGCGGCGACGGCATGCGTTCCGCTGTTCTTTTCGGTGACGGTCAGAACCGCCATGGAGTAGGAGGTGATGCCCGCGCCCGGACCGCCGGAATTCCAGTCGTTCGCGCATCCAAGTTCAATCTCGCCGGACTCGATCATGCCGACGGCTTCCTTTTCATCTTTGGCGAGCCCCTCGAAGATCGCCGCGCCGACCACCCCCATGCGGTGCGGCCCGCGCATGTTCTTATACTCCACCGGAGGACCGGAATGAAGAATCAGATTTCTCTTGAACCCGGGAATCGCCTCTCCCGCCTTCCGGCAGCCGTCCAGAACCGGACGCGCCCCGATCAGTTTCTCAAATGCAACTCTGTTTGCTTCTGACATTTTTCTGCTCCATGCTTGAATTATATCATGTTTGATTTTATATTATACACGCATTTGAAACAGAAATCAAGAGAAGGAAGAAAAAATAATGGAAAGATTTGAACCGGTCAATGAAACAGTCTTCCTGCTGAAGACTCCGTTCTGCGGCTCGTGGAGCGGCGTGACGCTGATCCGCCGCGCCAACGAAAATATCCTCATCGACTCCGGCGCATCCGCGGAAGTCGTCGACGCGGTCCTCATCCCCGCGCTCGCGGAAGAGGGGCTGAAACTCGAAGATCTCACCGTTCTGCTCTGCACGCACACGCACGGCGACCATGTCGGCGGACACTTCCGCATCAAACAGCTCTGTCCCGCCCTGCCCTGCGGCGTGCTTGACATCGGAGCCGAGAAACTGCGCGACCCGCTGAAATTCAACAGACTTATCCGCGCGCCGTTTCCGGAATTCAGCCCGCCTCCCTCCGAGGGACTGCGCGGCATTGAGGCGGATTTCACCTTCCGCGACGGCGAAACCGCTCACGGCCTGAAAGTCATCGCAACACCAGGACACGATTCCGACTGCGTCTGCTTCCTCGACAACGCCACCGGAACGCTTGTCGCCGGCGACTCCATACAGGGCAACGGAACCGAACTCCAGGGCTGCGGTCTCTGCATGGATCTCCCCGGCTACCGCTCCGCACTGCGCCGTCTGATCGCCGAACCCGTGCGGACCGTTCTCGCCGGACACGCCTATCTCCCCTGGCGGCAGGCGGTGATGAGGGACGAAAATGCGCGGAAAATGCTGAAAGAGGCTCTTGAATTAACGGAAAAGTACGGTATAATTATGAAGGAAGCGCTCGCGAAGGGAATCACGGACCCGGCGGAGGAGGCGGAATACCTGATCCGCAAAGTCGGAGGCGTCATGCCGCCGTTCCTCTTCATGGCGCTGTTTACTGTCAGAGAGTACCGGAAAGAAATGGGATTGCATGTCGAATAACGTCAAAGTCATGGACGCCGTGCGGAGCGGCAGGAACAATACATCGAAAAAAGATATTCAGCAGCTTACCGGGCTTTCCTGGGGAACCATGTGCAAGGTCACAAACGCACTCCTGGAACGCGGCTGCCTCTTCGCCCGCAAGGAGAAGGCCAAAGCCCCCGGACGCCCCGTCGTTCCACTCTGCGTCAATCCGGACTGCGCGTATTTCTGCGGAATCGACATCGGCGCAGCATTCACCAAACTGGTCTTCTGCGACATGAATTTCAATGTTCTCTACCGCATGGAGACCGCAACTCCCCCGTACTCGTCGCCGGAACGGTTCCTCGAATCCGCCGCGGCCGTTTTCGAATCCGCGCTTGCGGAAAGCGGAATCGACCGGGCAAAACTCCACTCGATCGGCCTCGCAGTCTCCGGAAACGTCGATTCGGAAAACGGAATCATCGTCTCCGGCGGAAACTTCGGCATGAAATTCGGAGCGAACATCCCCGTCTCCCTGCTCGCCGGACGCATCGCGCTGCCCGTCTACGCAATCACAACGCAGGTCGCCGCAGTCTGCGCGGAATACCGTTTCGGCAAACGCGCGGGATGCGGAAACCTGGTCAACATCGGACTCGGCGTCGGCATCGGCTCCGGAATCGTGGCAAATCATCTGCTGCTCATCAGCCATCCCAAACGCCCGGTCGGCTACATCGGACATATCCTCATTCCGGGAAACGAACACATCTGCACCTGCGGCTTCAAAGGCTGTCTCGAATCCTTCTCCGGCTCGGAACGCCTCGCGCAGGTCGCGCGGGAACGTCTTCCGGATCACCCGGAACTTCACTCCGCTCCCGCCCTCGACCGCGCCGCGGCGAAAGGCGTCCCCGAAGCAATCGCGATCCTCGACACCGCCGCCTCCTACAACGCCATCGGCATCGCCTCCATGATTCAGCTTTACGCTCCCGAAGCCGTCATCTTCTCCGGCGGACAGAGCAGACCCGACGGCTGGCTCTTCCGCCGCACCATTGAGAAATTCAAAGAGATTCTTCCCCCGGAACGCCGCAGCTGCTACCTCGGCATCACCACGCTCGGCGCACACCAGAGCGCAATCGGAGCCGCACGCCTCGCCTACGAAAAATTCTTCTGATTTTTCCGTTTTCCCCTTGCATTTGCCTCGTTGAACGGATATATTTATATCAAAACTGATAAAATCCAAAAAAGGAGATTGACATGAGTGTCAAAGGGAAACGGGTTCTGATCACAGGCTCTTCGCATGGAATCGGAGCGGCAACGGCAATCGCATTCGCAAAAGAGGGCTGCTCCATCGGGCTGAACTACAACAGGAATCCCGAAGGCGCGGAAGCGACCGCGGCGAAAATCCGGGAACTCGGCGCTCCCGTCGAAATCTACAAGGCGGACGTCGCTCTCTCCGAAGACTGTGAAGCAATGCTCAACGCCTTCATTCAGCGGTTCGGCGGAATCGATGTTCTCGTCAACAACGCCGGAGGCGCGCTCAAAATCCCGCGCGGCGAATTCATCGACATGCCCGTCGAATACTGGAACGATCAGATCAACCTGAACCTCAACGCCGCCGCGTACACCTCCCGCATCGCCGTCCGGAACATGATCGAAAACAAGGTGCGCGGAAAAATCATCAACGTCAGCTCAATCCACAGCATCGTCACCTGGGTCAAACGGAAAATGCTCCCCTACTGCGCGGGAAAAGCCGGACTCAACATGTTCACAAAAGCCCTCGCCTGCGAAGTCGCCAAATACGGAATCAACGTAAACTGCATCGCCCCGGGCTTCATCATGACCAAACTCTCCGCACGTTATTCCGAAACGGACATGAACGCCTTTCTCCGGAAAATCCCCGCAGGACGCCTCGGAACCGTCGACGACATCACTCCCATGATGCTCTTTCTCGCGGACGATGAAAAATCCGCATTCATCACCGGCCAGACCTTCCCCATCGACGGCGGACAGTCCATCGACGGAGGAATCGACGCCATGCTTTACGAATACGAAAAATAAGGAGGTTCTCTCATGCGCAAACTCAACGAACGCAGTTCCACCCCCTACGGCGTCGCCTGCGAATGCCGCCGCGGGCTCGTCCGCGGACTCGGATACACCGAAGAGGAATTCGACCGTCCCATCATCGCCGTTGTCAATTCCTGGAACGAATACAACCCCGGACATGTCCATCTCCGCAGCCTCGCCGAGCGCGTCAAACAGGGCATCCGCGAAGCCGGGGGACTTCCCTTTGAAATGATGACGACCGGAATCTGCGACGGCATGGTTCTCAAGAACCCGCGCTACATCGAACTCCCGAGCCGCAACGGCATCGCCGACGAAGTCGAACTCGTCGTCGAATCCAACATGTTCGACGGCATGGTCATGCTCTCCACCTGCGACTCCATCGTCCCCGGACACCTCATGGCAGCCGCACGCCTCGACATTCCGACGATCCTCGTCACCGGAGGCTACATGCCCATGCCCTTCCTCGACGGCAAATCCGCCAACTACATCGAACTCACAGACCATGTCGGCCAGGTCATGCGGGGCTGTTACAGCCGCGCGGCAGCCGAACGCGAAGTCGAACGCATGTACACCCCCTGCGGCGCATGCGGCGTCATGACCACCGCGAACAGCATGTGCCTCGCCGCCGAAGCCCTCGGCATGACCATGCCCGGAAACGGCTGCATGTCCGCCGTCAGCTCCGAGCTCCTCCAGACCGCCTATCTCGCCGGAAAACAGATCATGAAACTGCTTGCCGACGGCATCACCGCCCGCAAAATCATCACCCCGGAAGCCGTCGACAACGCAATCGCCATGACAATGGCCATGGCTGGTTCCACAAACCTCTTCATGCACCTCCCCGCCATCGCCAACGAAGCCGAACTTCACGACCGCTGGTGGGCGCATTTCGACCGCGCCTCCCGCGAAGTCCCGCAGATCGTCGGTGCCTCCCCCAGCGGACGCTGGCACCTGCAGGACATCGACCGCGCCGGCGGCTCCCGCGCCGTCCTCAAATCCCTCATGCCGAAGCTCAACGGAAACGCCCTCACCGTCACCGGCAAAACCCTTGCGGAAAACTGCGCCGACGCCCAAATCTACGATCCGGAAGTCATCCGCTCCCTCGACAATCCCGTCTCGCAGGAAGGTGCGCTCTACGTCCTCTACGGCTCCCTCGCTCCCGACGGCGCCATGATCAAAGCCGCCGCGGTGGAAGACTCCATGCGCAAATTCGCAGGTCCGGCCAGATGTTTCGATTCGCTTCGACAGGCGCTCGACGCCCTCAATGCTGATCAAATCCGGAAAGGCGACGTCTGCATTCTCCGCTATCTCGGACCCAAAGGCGCATTCGGGACAACCTCCTATCAGTTCCAGAAGGAACTCAAGGGACGCGGCCTCGCGCACGACGTCGCGATCGTCACCGACGGACGCTTCTCCGGCGGTTCCAGCGGACTCTCCATCGGCTATCTCTCCCCCGAAGCCGCCCTCGGAAGCCCGCTCGCCCTCGTTCAGGACGGCGACCGCATCAGCATTGATCTCGATCAGCGCAAAATCGACCTGGAAGTTCCCTCCGCCGAACTCGAAGAGCGCAGAAAGAACTGGAGCTGGAAATTCGACCCGGCCGGAGTTCCCCCGTTCCTCCGTCTCTTCGTGAAGAACGTCGGTTCCCTCGCAAACGGGGCGATCTGGGAATTCTGAAAGTTCAAAAAACATGGAAACGGATATTCTCATCATCGGGGCGGGGCTGACCGGGCTGAATGCCGCACGGGAAATTCACGAAACCGCGCCGGATCTGCGTGTGCTTGTCACCGATGCGGGCGGCGGAGCTTCCAGCGAGATCATGGGCTTCTCCGCGCCGGTCAACCCGCCGGACTCCGCAGAAGTTCTCTGCTCCGACACCCTCGCTTCAGGCGGCGGATGCTCCGACCCGGAACTGGTGAGGATTCTCGCGGACCGGGCGGTGACGGAAATGCGCCGGCTCGAAACAATGGGAATCCGCTTCGACCGTACACCGGACGGTCTCTACAGCATGGTGAACGCCGTCGGAACCTCCTTCCCGCGCGTGGTGCATTCCGGCACGACGACCGGAAAACAGGCGATCGCTCTCCTGAATACGGAAGTCCTGAAAACACGCATCGTCCGGCTTGCTCTCGGAACCCAAGGCGTCGCGGGGGCATGGACGGAACACGGAGAATTCATCCGGGCGCGCGCCGTCGTGCTCGCGGGCGGAGGGTTCGCCGGGCTCTGGAAATTCAGCACATGGAGCAAAAATCTGCGGGGCGACCCGGCGGTTCTCGCACTCGAAGCGGGAGCGGAACTGCGCGACCTGCAGTTCGTCCAGTTCGAACCGACCGTCACGGTCCATCCCTCAAACCTCGCGGGCTTCCCGGTCATAACAACCGTCCTGCACGAAGGCGCAAAACTGCTGAACCGCCGCGGGGAATCTCTGCTGAAGCCGGGAGAAAACGTTCCGCGCAAACGGGAGCTCGCCGAACGCATCCTGCGGGAAATCCGCGCCGGAAACGGATGGGAACACGGAGGAATCCGCTACGATTTCAGCGGCGTCGATGAAACCGCTTTCGCCGCGAAATATCCGGAATATCATCTGAAGTTCAAACGCATCTCCCCCGTGTTCAACGAACTCTGGTTTGAAGTGAAACCGGGTGCGCACACCACGCTCGGAGGAATCCGCATCGCCCCCGACTGCTCGACTTGCGTGCCGGGTCTGTTCGCCGCGGGGGAAGCCGCGGGCGGTCTGCACGGACGCGACCGGCTCGGGGGCAACGCCGGACTCGAAGTCTTCGTTTTCGGACGTCGCGCGGGCGAAAGCGCGGCGCGCTACGCGGCGGCGCACGGATTCAACGCTCCGCGGAACAGTTTCACACATCAGCGGGAACCGGAGGAGTTTTTCCGTCGGACGGCCGATCTTCTGGACCGCCGCTTCGATCCGCTCAGCACGTCGACGGATTTTGAAGCAGGTCTCGCCGAAGCGCGGAGACTGCCGGAATGCGCGCACAAAAAACTGGTCTGCGCGCTCTTCCGCATGGCACTGGAGAATTCACTTCCTGCGGAGTGATGAAAGCAGAATTCCGCACAGAATCAGGGCGGCTCCGCCGAGCCGTCCCGCACTCAGAGGCTCCGCAAGGAAAATCAATCCGAGGATCATCGCGAACACAGGTTCCGAAGAGTACAGCAGACTGACATATTCCGGCGACAGTTTTTTCTGCGCGGACATCTGGAGCATGAATCCCGCCGCGGAACAGAAGATTCCGAGGAACAGGATTTCCCCCCACACGGGCAGCGTCGAAGGCAGAAACGCGGTCTCGCCCGAAATCAGCGCACCCGCTCCCGCCGCGGCGGCCGCGCCGGAGAACTGAATCACTCCGATCCGCAGCGGATTGTCGTTCCGGAGAAAGCCTCCCGCAAGAATAATGTAGAACGAATAAAGCAGTGCGCTAAGCATGCAGAAAAGGTCACCCGGACGCAGACGGAAGCCGCTCTGGAGCGTCATCAGCCCGATACCGGAGACGGAAACCGCCGCCGCAAGCAGAATCCGGAGCGTCCACTTGCGGCTTTTCAAAGCACAGAGAAGCGGGACGAACACGCTTGTGCAGCCAAGCAGGAATCCGGCGTTTCCGGTCGTCGTCCCGCGCAGTCCGATCATGACCGCATAGAACGCAATCCCGAGCAGAACGCCAAGCAGAAGCCCGTGCTTCCATTCCGCCTTTGTGGCGGAAAACAGAGTCCGCGGGAACAGCAGAGCGCTGAACACAAAGGCGATTCCGAACCGCCAGACGATCAGCGAGCACGGACCGACCTCCGCAAGACTTTTCTGCATGAAGAGATACGACGCCCCCCAGCAGAGCGACGCCGTCAGCATCATCAGCACCGGGACAAGAGTGGAACGGGGCGCCGTCATCGTTTATCGGCAAAATTTGCAAGGACCATCGCGGTTCCCTCCGGCATGATCTGAAAACCGTGCTTCTGATAGAACGGCACGTTTTTGCGCTCTTCGGGCATAACCTCGATGTAGAGGCAGTTTTTGTAATGTTCCTTGATCCGTTCAATCATGGTTCCGGCGATTCCGCGCCGCTGATAATCCGGATGAACGAGGACATAATGAATGCAGGCGAGCATCTCTCCGTCATCCAGCGCGCGCGCCAGACCGACGAGCCGAGCACCGTCCCACGCGGTTGTGACGCGCGACGAATGCATCAGCGCTTTGTAAAGTCTCTGCGGATATTCTCCCGAAACCCATCCGACCGAGCGGAAGAGCTCCTGAACCTGTTCCATTGTAAACTTTTTTTCTTCCGTATACGCAATATCCATGAAAAGCCTCCGATGCGGTAATATACATCCGTTTTCGGGATTCCGCAAGTCTCATTCACCTTGCCGGATATGCGTGTACTTGTATCTCCGCACTCAAGCGGGCGCATTCATTTTCGCGCTCACTCCGCGCGGCGCGCATTGCCGCGGTGAAAACGGTCCCAGTAATCCTGATTGACGTCGTAACGACCATTCGCCGCCATCGTTCCCGCATGCTGAAACGGGACAATCCCGTAAGCGGGGTAGTTGCGTCCGCTCAGACGGAACGTCACCGGAATGTATTCGAACGCCCCGGAGAACGCCCCCGCCGTCAGTTTGACCGTGAGCTTGCGGCAGCCGGCGTTGACGTAGGACATGAACCGCTGCTCCGGTCCCTCCTCAATGCTCCAGCCCTCCGGAAGATTCCATCTGACGGAGAAGGTCTGGTCGTCGTGGGCGGCGCCGAAGTAGGCGAGTGTCAGAGTCTGCGTTTCACCGGGAACGGTCACAGGACTGCTCCCGTATTCGACCGAGAAGAACCCGAACGGAGTCTCCTGCGTAAGTCTGCGGGAGGATCGCGAAAGCACACGCCGCGCCGTTTCGGAGCCGTCCGAAAGACGCGAACGGATCTCTTCGCCGATCGCCGTTTCGCCGTTGGTGAGGCGGACGAGCGTCGGATTGTCCATATCCGCACGCAGTTTGCACTTTATCACGCGGTCGGTCAGTTCGCCGAGCGTGGCGGGAGCAACGGCGTGAAACGGGTCGATGGCAAGCGTTTTGATGCCTTCGCCAATCGGGGCGATCCACTCTTCCGGAATCCCGGAACGCCCTTTGATGATGCCGAGAACCGAACCGCAAGTCGCGGCGGAACAGTCGGTGTCGTCGCCGCAGTTGACCGCAAGGCAAACCGAGCGTCCGAAGTCGCCGTTGCCGTAAAGCAAACCGATGATGGCGTAGGAGACATTCGCCGGAGCCTGAAAAGCACCGAGATCCGCGCTGTCGTCGATGACCTTCCGGCGCGCAGTCTTCCAGTCGTCGCCCGCATCGAAGGAGTCTAGCACGATTTTAACGCTGCGGGCTACGCGGCAATCCGCGGGAATACGGGCGAGCGCACAGTTGATGAGTTTGCGCAGATCGCTTTCGATGAACGCCGCGGATTCAAGCGTCGCAGTGAAAATCTCCGCATAGATGCCGTCGTCCGCATGATCCACACAGGCGTCGCACCAGGCGAACGGGGCGACCTCGTCGGGTTCGCCGGGGAACATGCACGCCCAGATTTCGGAGCGGATCCATGCGCCGTTGCTGTTCTTCCAGACGTCGTTGTTGCAGAAGCCGGAAAGCGGCGGAAGCAGACCGTTCATCATATTGAACTTGCCGACGCTGTATTCGTTCCACGGTCCGGTGATGTGGGCGAGCCAGTAGTCGCCGAGCACGCGCTCGTTGACCTGATAGATACCGTTTTCCTCAATCGCCTTGAGCCAGATAAGCTGAAGGTCGAGGTCGTCGTTCGGCGCGGGTTCACCCTTGAGGTCCTGCGTATAGAACGAGACGTCGAACGGACCCTCTTTCCATTCAAACGGCGCGCCGAGCGTCCCGCCGATGTTCTTGCCGGTCCAGCAGCCGAGCACCTTGTCACGGTAAACTTCGCGGTTCAGAAAACTTGTTCCGGGGTTCGATGAGTGAAACATTGTCAGAAATCCTTTGGTTGTGCGGAAAGGTTAAAGAAGCTTGATTGTTGTTCCGTCAAGCTTTATATAAATGAGTCTCAATTCGCGGAAAGTCCGGATACCTGGGTTGCTTGCGTGACCATCCGCCCACAGTGTTGAGCCAACACCGCCATGATGGAGGCTGAGCGCTTTGGCTTCACTCGTTGTACTGAAATAGAAGTCTGAAACATTTTTCACATCTCCGTAATCATAACTGGTATCACTGAACAGCGGGAAGCGTGAACTGTTCCTGATTTTTTCCGGAATGTAACACATTTCAGGGTTACTGCTGTTTACGACAGGAATGCCCGCTACGTAGGAACTGAATTTCCCGAAGAGAGACTCTGTCTGCGGCCAGCAGTTCCAGTAATTGGGGTCATGCAGGCTACCCTGCGGAGGCAAATTGATTCCATAGACATTCTGTTCTCTGTTTACCCATGCGGCAGGGGCTTGCGACGGGCAGCGTCCGACTTTCAGCGGAATATATCCGTGACTTTTCGGTTCTCTGCCGTCCTTGTAGATTCCGAACGCATACGACCAGGAGCCGTTGTAGTTTACGGCGAGATACCCGTTGTTGTCGTTCGTGTAGAGCGCTGCCGCGGTCCCGACCTGCTTCATGTTGGAGGTGCAGTTGATTTTCCGCGCCGCTTCCCGCGCCTTGTTCAACGCAGGCAGAAGCATGCCGGCGAGGATGGCGATAATCGCAATTACCACGAGGAGCTCTACAAGCGTAAATCCAAAGCATATCGCATCGCGATACCATCCAAAAATCGGCTTAGATATCTTTTTCATATTAATCCAACCTTCCTTCTTGTTCATTCAATCCCGCGGGGCTTGCGCCGCTTTCACGGTAAACTGAATGGTGTACTCTTTTCCGGCTTCCGCGTTTTTGATGACGAAAAGACCGGCATTGTCATGATTGACCAGAATTGCACCGGAACCGTCGATGCCGCCTTCCGCGACATAACACGCCTTCTTGCTGAGCCAAAAATCAACGGGCATGACTTTGCCGTTTTTCAGTTTGTAGGTTTTCTTGAAACTGCCGTTCGGAGCAAGAGCACCGTTGATGTCGATGTGGTCGATTAGAACCCAGCCGCACGCCTCCGGAGTCCGTGCCCATTGTCCCATCAGCCCGATCCGAAGATCGCCGTCTTCCGACGGGGTCACGGTGTAGCTGAACTCTTTCCATTCGTCAGAGAGCTTGGGTGTGACGACGCTCAGAGTGTACTTCCTGTCGTCTTCGTCACGGACATAGGTCTGGCGTCCGACTTTCATGGAATCGGATTTGCCTTCCAGCTCAATTCTGGATTTGACGCAGTTGATGTCGGAGCGGAAAAAGCAGTTCGCCGCCTGTACGGAGAACAGAGCTGCCGCCGCAAGTGTAAGAGTCATGAGGTGTTTCATTGTAACCGTCCTTTCTTGTTGTTTTTTCATAATGTTCATTTGAAAAGCAGTTTCACTTCGCGGATGGAGTAATCCAGCGATTTGTCCGCAGGGCCCATCCCGATCCGGATTTTCCGGATCTGACTGAAATCAATGTCTCCTTGCGGAAAATAAACGGAACGTTTCTGCCATTCCTCCGAAGGAGCGGGGAAGCTGAAACCTTTCCAGTTCCCGGATTTTTCCGCAAGATGAACTTGAACATGGAGATAACGTTTTCCCCCGTTCCCCTGTTTCGCTTTGATTTCAAAGGCTATGCCGACCGCGCCGCTCAAATTTTCCTTGTCCGTCAAAACGTATTCCGGATAAACCCAGCCGCCGCCTTTTTCCCACTCCGTCCGGAAGCGGATTGCGTTTTCCTCCGGAACGGCGGAAATATGCATGCATCCGTTTGAATTCGGTCTCCAGCGTACAGCATTGTTCAACTCCAGAGCAACCGTTTTCATGCTGTTGCGGTTCTGGAAATTCATGCTCAGCGGATTTCCCGATCCGGCACGATCTTTCAATATTACGGACAGTTCCGCGGCATTCGAGCCACGCGGAACCGTCAGCGGCGTTGCGCTCTCAGGAGGCAGAACGATTCTGCCCGGGCGCTCCGTCCGCACCAATTTGCCGTTGTTGTAAAACGAAAGCTCCGGTTCAACGGTCTGCGGCTTTCCGGAGAAATTGAACATCTGAAAATCCAGTTTTTCCGGACAGTCCAGATAACTTGTCGCGGTTCTGTTCGCACATTTCCACTGTTCAAACAGGAAGACAACCGGTGAAATTTTTCTTGCTTCAGGCTTGTAGCTTTTTGCCAGCTTCCAGTATTTCATATGCTCCGTATCCGGATTGACAAGCCCGGCGAGCTTTTCGGACGGCACAAGCAGATAGCAGAGTCCGCCATCCGCCTTCAGGTTTCCGCCCGCCTCCGCCTTGATCGGGGTTCCGTCAATCGCGAAAGCCTCCGTAAACGGAATCCCCTCCGTGCTGATCCAGCGCGGTTCAACAGTGCCGGTGTAGAGAACAATGACACTGTCCGCCCCATTCGTAAAAACACGTGCGGCCTTCACCGGAGCGGGCTTCTTCTTCAAATCTCCGACGTACTCTTTCCCGGAAAGGATCAAAACAGAGTTGAAATATGCATGGAGGGAACGATGCGGCGTTCCGCGGAAGTCCGTCATGCCAAAATTATTGACCCCTTCCGCAAAGAAACGCAGACAAAATGGAAAGAAACGTTCGATTCCGGCGGCTTTGGCTTCAACGCCCTTCATTACGATCCAGAGAGCGCTGAGTTTGTCCTCGTTGACAGGAGCTCGCTCGCGTCCATACGGAGGACCGTAAGTGCGTTTCGGCACGATTCCGCGCGACCACGCCTTGCCGCACTCCGTAATCCATATCGGCATACCGCCCTTTCGGTACTCCTTCATCCACCCGCGATAGAAACGTACGAGTTCTATCATTGTTTCCGGGGAATGATAAGTGTGAAAAGCGAAAACATCTCCATAATCCAGCAATCCGGACTCAAAATACGGCCGCATAACCGCAGAATTGCGCTGTTCCGACGCCCCGGAAAACGCCGCCAGAACCAGAGGAATGCCCGAATCTTTCATAAACCAGGAGGATGCGGCAAGAAGCGGTATGCTGCTGTCTCCGGGGAAAAATTGCAAATCCGGCTCGTTGCCGATCTGAAACGAACCGAGGGCGGGCCTGCGCCGTTCAATCATGGAACGGATGCTGTCTCCTACCTTGAAAAGTTCGCGCGGATACGGTTGAAAAGCGGCATTTCGCTTATCCGTGTCTATAAAGGCTCCGGTCCAGCGCGGCGGAGCTCCCAGGAAAGACGTGACCTCAATGCCGAACTCCCGGGCAAGCGAGTAAAGCTTTTCCCTGCGGACATCCCACTTTCCGGGCTCTTTCTCTTCCTGATTCCAGTGGTGATATTCCCGGATCGTCGCAATGCCGGCTTTTTTCAGCACCGCCATCATCTGCCTGATTTTTTCCGGAGAATCATAATTCAGCAAAGTTTCCAAAGCGAAGAACCGGTCCGGAACACGGGAAGAAGACTCAAGTACGGAAAGGCCGATCCGCTGTTTTCCCAAATCAAGTTCATAAAATCCGCGATTCAGAGTCAACGACGTCTCCAGCGTCTCACCCTTCCGCTTAAACATTCCGGAACCGACGTTTTTTCCGCTATAATCCAGCAGAGAGTAAGACAGGCTCTCCGGGAGAGCAGCCCCCTCCCCCGCCTTGACGGTCAGCCGCGCAGTCTTACCAGGCTCCGGATAGAACTCTCCGACATTCTGTGGAACATAAGTCTGCGCGGCAAGCGTCGCGCAAACACAACATATGCCAAAAACACCGCTTTTCAACATGACTGCAAACTCCTTAAAAACTGTTTCCGAACTGGGCGGTCCAATCCGGGTTTTCCGGACCGAAATGTTTCAGCATCACAATCGGATCGCAGTCGGATTCATTGACAATCGTCACACCGCGTTTCGCCGCGGCTTCCGAAACGAAATATTCGTCGTGAGTCAGTTCACCGTACCGGATCAGGGCGGGCGTCTCCAGCGGCATCCCGTTTAATGTACCATGTCCCTGCATCATAATCAAACCGTAGGCGGCGGAATCCCGCACGACGGCTGTCTGACCGGGCAGAACCGTCAGCTCTTTCGCGGAAACCGCCCGAGATTTGTAGCACACCCAGCGGTCAACCGCTCCGGGCGTCCGGCGGATATTCTCCACAGGACGCATGAAACGGTGTTTCCCGAATTCAGGATCGACGTTCAGTTCCCAGTTCATGTTGGAGATCAGATAATCGAAGTCGCCGACTTTCTCCTCCGGACAGTTCTTCCACAGCAGAGATTCGGAGATGAGCTGGTCGTCAACCAGACTCTGCCACATTGCGTAAACGTCGCTGGCGAACTGCGGTTCGTAGGTGCAGAGACTTCCCGGAGCATGGAGCACGCCCGGCGGAACATCCCAGCCAGTTCCCGGTTCCAGACGGTACGCTTTGGAAAGATTGGTGATTTTGTTGTCGCCTTTCGTGAAGTTCACCAGGCATTCCCGGACCTGCTCTTTCGTCGTCCCCGGTTCAAAACCGAAAAAGGTGAACGGGAAGTGTCCGCCGTGGTTGTTGAGCTGCGGCGGAAAATAATAACATTCCGGCTTGCCGCGCTGTCCGACGAGTTTCGCGTGCTCTTCCATGTGGTGAATATGATGCGGCAGCGGACCAAGGTTGTCGAAAAACTTGGAGTAGACCGGCCAGCAATGGTATTCATTCCAGATGCGTTCGCCGAGCAGTTCCGCTCCGAGTTCTTCCACGGCTTCGGTCAGCGGAATGCGTTCGCCGTCTTCGGTAACGAGGTGGCTGATGCCTTCGTTCTTTCCGGTCAGAGGGCCGTTGTCGGCGGGCGTGGTACATCCCAGCCAGCGCTCGTCGATGCCGCCGCGCGCGCCGCCCAGCGCGTAGTAATCGTCCGGATGCAGTTTGATGCGCCGCCCCGGAATGCAGAACGAGCGCGGAACCCAGTTCGGAGCCAGACGGAAGATGCCTCCGTTCTGCTCAAAGGTCTTTCTGATTTTTGCGGAATTTGTCATTTGCAGTCTCCTTCAAGATTTTTAAAACTGATTTTCAGTTGTGTTTCTACGGTTTCATACGGCTTCATCCGCCGCGCCTTTCCGGATTTCATGTCGGCGTTCCGGCCCTCCAGAGAGACGTTTGCCGGTTCGATCCCCAGCGCGTAACTGCCGGTGAGACAGTTTTTCCATTCGATCAGCTCCGGCAGTTCCGCGGAGCCATACTCGAAAGCGATGCGGATTCCGAGTTCGCGGTTGTGCAATTCAAAGCGTTTCTGTCCGTCCGCATCCGCCGGAAGGTCATGGAAGAAACACTCTTCCTCATAATCCGGCCGAGGTTCCTCCAAACGGTTCCAGCGCGCGAGGTTCCGCTCCGCCTTTTCCGTGCGCGGACGCACCTCATGCGGCGGCATGACGAATTCCAGGGCGGGTGAAGCGAACGGCCACCCGAAGTTGCAGTGATAAAGCAGCTGAAGGAACTCCTCATGCGGCGCAAGATTCGTGAACCGGTCGGTTACGGTGATTGAATTTTCCCGGTATGCCGTTTCAATGGTCCGGCGCCACCGCAGATTCTCCCCGAACATTGCGGCTTCGCGCATGACTCCGGAAATCCTCATGCGGAAACTTCCGTTTTCATCCACGCCGCGCGACAGCGACAGATCTTCCGCCGGGAGGGACGAGGCGCGTCCATGAAGCCCGAACTCTCCGTTCGGAACACCCGAATTGCGAAGACCGGAAGTCGTCAGCAGTCCCCCCTGCCAGGAACGGAGCCAGCCAAGCCCGTGCGGATCGAAATGAGAGGGCGCGACATATCCCGACGGAGTACGGAACGCGAGCGGAATTCCGCGGAAACGGCAGTCAACCACGTCCATTCCGCGATCCGGGCATACGCTGAAACTCAACCCGGACCCGTTGTCCGCCTGTATAAGACGCATCCCGCGACCGGCGCCTTCTTCGAGCGAAACCAGACGCAAATCCGCAATCTGTTCCATGGAAGCAATGAAACCGCGTTCCGGCTGCGGCGGCAAATCTGAGAGATTCATTCAACACCGCCTTCCAGCCGGAAGAATTCACCGCAATGAAGTTCCGGAATTGAAATATGAAGTTCGCCGTTTTCCCATGCAACCGGAATTTCCACACCGTCGGAAACCCGTACGATCCGTTTCGGTCTTCCGGAATGGCGAATGGAGAATTCCACATTGCAGAGCGGAATGACCGGAACTTCATCCTGCCGGTTGACGATACAGAGAAGTTCCGTCCCCTCCGCACCTTTCAGCAGAGTGATTTCCGCCGATTCCGCCAGATTCTTTTCCTGAACCACGAAGGATGGCAGAAACTCGCGGAGCAGATTTTTCATGAATGTCCGCTGCGTCGCATGATTCTGCAATGCAACCGGAGCCGCCAGCCAGACACATACACCTTTGCCGAAACGGTGAACCGTCAACGCGGGGAAATCCGTTTTCTCTCCCGGCGGGTTGGAATGAATGGAAGCATAACGTTCCGGGTCGTTCACCGGAAAATCGGGAAACGTCAGCGTTCCGCGGACTTCCGTTTCCGGAACGGGACGTGCCAGCGGCACATTTCCTTCCGCATAAATCAGTTCTGCCCCGGTGTACGTCACGCTGTCGGACCGTTTCCCTGTGTAATCGACGCCGAAGACGTCCGCAAGCGCAAAATTTTTCCCGCCGCACCCTTCGACGTCGTAAAGCGAAGTCGCTCCGGTGGCAATCAGAGTGCCGCCGTTCCGGACAAATTCCCGCAGACGTCCGGTCTCCTCCGGAGCAAGATAAGCCGCATTGCACACGATCAGCGTTTCCAGCCCGCTGAAATCCTCGGTCGAACTGGTAACAACCTTCCACGGTGTATGCAGACGGTTCAGCACTTCCGTCATTCCAAGCATTTCGTCGAGCACCGCGTTTTTCCGGACGGACATGTTGTTGGCGCGTCCGCCGTTGAAATTCTTCAGTTTGATTCCGTTAATGTCACGGTTCACGCAGCTCTCCATCGAAAAATAAACACCGACGCCGGCCGCAGAGTGTCCGTTCAAATTGCGTACGGCATTCCGGTACGGTTCCAGCGTCCGGTTCAAATCGTGAAATCGGCGGTAAAACGTCTCTTCCAGCGAGCCGTCCGGATTGATCGCGTCAATGAAGAGATACGCGCCGCCGTTGGCAAGCGTGGTGAGAGCGCTCAGGAAAAGCTCCTCGTCCGACTTTGCCGAGGTGTGATCGTTCAGACTGACGCAGCGTGAGGTCATGAATTCAAACGGCGGAATGCGCGTGTAAGCCGCAAACGCCTTGACCGCGAAACGCTGCTGAGTCTTGCCGCCGTAGAAATCTCCGGAAGCGTAATCGGACGCCGCCGCGATCCCGCCGGACTGTCCCAGATACCAGCCGTGCAGAACCGGGGAAAACTGATGCGTTACTGTGATGCCGGGCTTCGTCCGGCGCACAAAATCCGTCAGCTTCCGTGCGAATTCCGCCAGCGAACGTTCACGGAACCGCTGAAAACCGACCCATTCCGGAGAATCCCAGTCGATCACCTCCGGAAACGGCTTGCCGTATTTTTTGCGGCAGGCGGAACAGCAGCAGATCGTCGGCCAGAAAGTCATGTCGATAAAAATACCATCCACGTCGTATTGCAGAATTTCCGCGATCTGGGTTTCATAAAACGCGAGCGCGTCAGGCTGATTCGGACAGGTGAAATGATAGCGTCCGTCATGCTCCATTCCGACATTGTCGATGACCCGGGTGTGCGGCAGACGGCGGGCGCAGTCGTTGTGATAATTGACCGTGTAGTACGCGACGGGGACAATTCCCGCTTTGCGCAGTCCGGCGACCGTCTCGCCGAAAATATCGCGTCCGTCCAGATTGGCATGAATATGCCCGGCTTGCGTCGGATAATAGCAGTTGCCGTTGTGATCACATGCGTAGACCATCGCGGATTCCACGCCGGAAAGCCGGACCATCCGGACATATTCCTCCGGAGAAAATTTCCGCATGTACGAATCTTTCAAATCCGTGATGTGATTGTCGATCAGCAGACGGCTGTAACAGGTTTTTCCCTCGTTCATAAATTTCTCTCCTGAAGCATTTTTTTCTTCTGTGTTCATTATAGTTCACAACAGGAAATTTGACAAGAAGACAAATCAACCATTTACAGCACAAATCAATTATTTCTGTTGTTTTTTTGAAATCCCGTGCTATGTTAGTCTCAACAACAGAAAGAAGCTTGAAATGATTCCGGAACTGACCCCGCAAACCCGAGAAGAAAGCGTACTCCGCATGATAAATCCGTCCGTCGGTCCGATCTGCCGGACGAACTGGAAGAGCGGACACATCGAGCGGAACCGCCGGATTTACGACTATGAATTCGTCTATTTTTCTTCCGGAAACGGCCGCGTCATGACGGAATCAAAAGTCTTCTCCTGCAGTTCGGGCGACCTCATTCTCATTCCGCCCGGAATCATCCACTGCACGGTCTGCGACACTCCGGCGGAACGCTGGTGCATCCACTTCGACTGGTACGGCGACTGTTCCGCACACTATGACAAACCCGCCATTTTTGTTTATCTGGATGAAAACGAACCTTTTGACGAATCCGCCATCGCGCTTCCGCCTCCGGAAAGGCTGAACGCGGACTTCCCGCTGAAGAAAACGGTTCCGGAGCAGGACCGGCCGCTCATGATGAAACTGCTGAATGAATATTTTCTGCTCTCTTCATCCAGCCTGAAAGAGGAATTTCACAGACAAGGGCTGCTGCTGACGATTCTCGGGCTTGCCCTGAACAGCGATTCAACCCCGCTCTCCAGGGAGAAAAAACGCAATTCCCGTTTTTTTGAGGCGAAAAGCATCATTGACATGCAATTCATGAATTCCGACTTCACCGTCATGCAGCTGGCGGCGGAACTGCATCTCTCGCCGAATCATCTGACCCGGCTCTTCCGGCTCAACATCGGATTCTCCGCGCACAATTATCTCATGCTGCGCCGGCTCTCTCTTGCAAAGCAGCTTTTAGAGGAAACGGATCTGCCGGTTTCCGAAATCGCGGACGACTGCGGATTTGAAGATCCGAACTATTTCGCCCGCTGTTTCCGGAAACACGCTGGTTGCGCCCCCTCCGCATTCCGGAACAGGGGACACAGCCGGATTTCTCTTTAATGCCGCTTTCGCGCTCACTCCGCGCGGCGCGCATTGCCGCGGTGAAAACGGTCCCAGTAATCCTGATTGACGTCGTAACGACCATTCGCCGCCATCGTTCCCGCATGCTGAAACGGGACAATCCCGTAAGCGGGGTAGTTGCGTCCGCTCAGACGGAACGTCACCGGAATGTATTCGAACGCCCCGGAGAACGCCCCCGCCGTCAGTTTGACCGTGAGCTTGCGGCAGCCGGCGTTGACGTAGGACATGAACCGCTGCTCCGGTCCCTCCTCAATGCTCCAGCCCTCCGGAAGATTCCATCTGACGGAGAAGGTCTGGTCGTCGTGGGCGGCGCCGAAGTAGGCGAGTGTCAGAGTCTGCGTTTCACCGGGAACGGTCACAGGACTGCTCCCGTATTCGACCGAGAAGAACCCGAACGGAGTCTCCTGCGTAAGTCTGCGGGAGGATCGCGAAAGCACACGCCGCGCCGTTTCGGAGCCGTCCGAAAGACGCGAACGGATCTCTTCGCCGATCGCCGTTTCGCCGTTGGTGAGGCGGACGAGCGTCGGATTGTCCATATCCGCACGCAGTTTGCACTTTATCACGCGGTCGGTCAGTTCGCCGAGCGTGGCGGGAGCAACGGCGTGAAACGGGTCGATGGCAAGCGTTTTGATGCCTTCGCCAATCGGGGCGATCCACTCTTCCGGAATCCCGGAACGCCCTTTGATGATGCCGAGAACCGAACCGCAAGTCGCGGCGGAACAGTCGGTGTCGTCGCCGCAGTTGACCGCAAGGCAAACCGAGCGTCCGAAGTCGCCGTTGCCGTAAAGCAAACCGATGATGGCGTAGGAGACATTCGCCGGAGCCTGAAAAGCACCGAGATCCGCGCTGTCGTCGATGACCTTCCGGCGCGCAGTCTTCCAGTCGTCGCCCGCATCGAAGGAGTCTAGCACGATTTTAACGCTGCGGGCTACGCGGCAATCCGCGGGAATACGGGCGAGCGCACAGTTGATGAGTTTGCGCAGATCGCTTTCGATGAACGCCGCGGATTCAAGCGTCGCAGTGAAAATCTCCGCATAGATGCCGTCGTCCGCATGATCCACACAGGCGTCGCACCAGGCGAACGGGGCGACCTCGTCGGGTTCGCCGGGGAACATGCACGCCCAGATTTCGGAGCGGATCCATGCGCCGTTGCTGTTCTTCCAGACGTCGTTGTTGCAGAAGCCGGAAAGCGGCGGAAGCAGACCGTTCATCATATTGAACTTGCCGACGCTGTATTCGTTCCACGGTCCGGTGATGTGGGCGAGCCAGTAGTCGCCGAGCACGCGCTCGTTGACCTGATAGATACCGTTTTCCTCAATCGCCTTGAGCCAGATAAGCTGAAGGTCGAGGTCGTCGTTCGGCGCGGGTTCACCCTTGAGGTCCTGCGTATAGAACGAGACGTCGAACGGACCCTCTTTCCATTCAAACGGCGCGCCGAGCGTCCCGCCGATGTTCTTGCCGGTCCAGCAGCCGAGCACCTTGTCGCGGTAAACTTCGCGGTTCAGAAAACTTGTTCCGGGTTTCGATGAGTGAAACATTGTCAGAAATCCTTTGGTTGTGCGTGGATTTTAAAATTTCAGAAGAGTGCCGTCGATTTTGAGACGTTTGAAATCCAGATCGCGGAAAACCTGGCGACCGGGGTTGCTGGCGTGTCCATCGCCCCAGAGCGCGGAACCGACTCCGCCGTGATGGAGGCTGACTGCGGCGTTATCGCTCACGGGACCGAACTGGTAGAAGCAAGCGTTTTTCGTATCCGCCCACCCGTCGTAACTCGTATCGCTGAAGAGCGGGAAGCGTGAAACGTTTTTGATTTTATCCGGAACATAACTGACTTCCGGCGTGGTTCCGACCGGAACACCTTTGATGTACGCCCCGGCGTTTCCGAAAATTCCCTCCGGAATCGGCCAGCTGAACCAGGAACCGGAAAGACTGCCTGTCGGCGGATAGTTGATCGCATAAACATTGAACTCTCTCTGCGCCCATGCCGCGGCGATCTGCGACGGGCAGCGTCCGACTTTCAACGGAATATATCCGTGGCTTTTCGGCTCGTTGCCGTCCTTGTAGATTCCGAACGCATACGACCAGGAGCCGTTGTACGTCACGGCAAGGTAGCCGCTGTTGTCGTTCGTGTAGAGCGCCGCAGCGGTCCCAACCTGCTTCATGTTGGAGGTGCAGTTGATTTTCCGCGCCGCTTCCCGCGCCTTGTTCAACGCAGGCAGAAGCATGCCGGCGAGGATGGCGATGATCGCAATTACCACGAGGAGCTCTATGAGGGTAAATCCGTGGGATTTCCTCTTCAAGCCTTGAATGTAAACGGAGTTTTTCTGTGTTTTCATGGCGAATTGAACCTTTCTTCCTGTTTATATTATACTTGATTTTCCGCAACCAGGATATACATAAAAGCTGTTTCTTTGTATATAAATTCTTGACTGCGGAAAAGTCTTTTCCTGTTCAGTACTGAACCTGGACGTTCCGGATCCAGTAATCATATTTCTCCGTGACGGGACCGAGACCGATGCGGATCAGGTCAAAGTTCGAGAGATCCTTCACGCTCCGGTTGACCGGAACGACCTTCCGGCTCCACTCTTCGGTCGGGAGCGGACGGTACGCTTCGAACAGGTGTTTCTTCAGTTCCGTGGAGGCGATCGCCGCCCCGGCGTAGCTGACAAGTTTCCGGTTCTGCGGAGACGAAGGCTTGACTTTCACCTCGAAGATAATGTATTTCGCATCCACAAGCGTTTCGCCGGGGACAAGCTTCAAGCCGGGTTCCACCCACTTCAGAGGACGTCCGAGCGCGGAGCTGTCGATCGAAAAACAAACCGCTTTTTCCGTCTCGTCGTTCGAAATCCGGATGAATCCGGAACCGCCTTCGCAGTGCGGAATCCAGCGAGCGGCGTCATCGGGGAAACGGACTATGCTGCCCGGAACCGATGAGGTGAAACGCAGTTTCAGCGAATGTGCCGTCTCAGTTTTATCCCGGAGCGTCACACAGAACTCCGATGATTTCAGCTTGCCGGTCACCTCCGTTTCATATTCAATCAGAATCTCGCTGTCCGGTTTCAGAACAAATCTGCTTCCGGGCGATTTTTTGCAGATGATCCCTTCCGGAAGAAGGAGTTCCGGCTCAAAAATCTTCTCCACGCTGGAGATGTTGGCGATGCGGAAGACGAGTTTCGAAGGATACTTCATGTAGCTCTGCCAGACGCTCGGAAGGTTCTGTCCCTCGAACTTGATGATAACGTCGCGTGCCGCCGGACGGCTCTTCCTGTATTCCGCAGCAAGAGCCAGCAGCTTCATGCCCTCGGTGTCAGTATTGAGTTCCGGAAGGGTGCGGAGTATGCGGTATGCGATTCCGGTAACCGGTGTTTCGGCGTCCGCCGCGCTGCCGTCCATTGAGCGGCATTCGGAGACATCCAGTCCGGGAGTCCGGACCTTCCGCGCCGCCGCATCCTTCCCCAGAAGAACCGCGACATGACGGGTTCCGTCGGAAAAGACCGCGATACGCTCCAGTCCGCGCGGACTCTCCTTGACGTCCCCTACATATTTGAGTCCGGAAAGGACCCGGGCGGCGTACATGTAAGCGCCCATCGCGCCGATCGGCGTGTTGTAATAATCAAGCAGTCCGTAGTTGGATGTATTTTCCGGATGCGGGGCGAAAACGAACACATAGAACCGCTCAATTCCGGCGGCTTTTGCGAGTACGGCCTTCGCTGTGATGAAGTGGGCGGAAACAAGATCATCCGCAAGCGGCGGACGCTTGTTGCCGAACGGTCCATAGTACACGCCGTCCGCAAGAGTCGGAGTATACCCGCGCGGCCACGCTTTTCCGCATTCGGTGATAAGAAGCGGGAAACCCGCTTTTCCGTATTCGCCGAACAGGTTCCGCCATTCCCGGATCTGTTTCCAGATCGTATCCGGCGCGGCATAATTGTGGAACGCAACATAATCGACCGTCTCAAGAAGACCGTTTTCAATCATATCACGGAGCACGAATTCCCATTTATCAGGCGAATACATGAATCCGCAGCTCGAAATCAGCAGCTCCGGCGCAATACGGCGCGCCATGGAGGACTTCAGAATGAAGTCGGAACTGTAGACGGATGAGGGCTCCGGCTGGCCGTCCGGTTCGTTGCGGAGCTGGTAAATGTCGAGCACATCCCTGCGCCGCGCAAGCAGCCCTGCAAGCGAATGAGCGGTACGGATGATCGACTCGGTCATTGCGGGTCTGCGCTGACCGGGACGGTCCGGGTACAGAAGGAATTTCGGATAGCGGTTGCAGTACCAGAGTCCGGAAAGCGAACTCTTTTTGACGAAATCGTATCCGGCCTCTTCTCGGGAACTCCATTTGCCGGGCTTGCGCTCCTCAAGTTCCCAGGAATGCCATTTGCGGAACGATTTCACCCCCGTGCGCTCCATGATGCGGAAGAGTTCCCGAAGATCGACATATGGGAGTTTCGAATGCAGACGCTGCACGACGTTTGCGCCCCAGAAGTAATCCTTCTGTTCTTTGAAATCCGGAAGCGCAACGAAACCGAACTGCTGTTTCGCGGAGGAAACCGAAAGCACGAAATATCCCTCCGGGAAACTGTAATTCCCCGTGAACTTTCCGTCCGTTCCGGCTTTCAGAGTCAGAGCGCCGCTTTTTGCGCCGCGATAGTTGAGAATCTCGCAGGAAAGCTCCTCCGTCCCCTCCGCATCTTTGGCGTTGAACGCGAATGAAACCTCTTTCCCGGGCTCGACGAAGTGCTGGGACATGTTGACCGGCGAAAGAGTCAGCGCCTGAAGCGCGGCGGCAAAGAATCCGCTCCCCGCAATCAGCGCGGCTTTCCACCTTTGGGTTGAGAGAATGGACATAAGACCTCCGGTTAATCCTGCGGACCTTCCGCGGCTTTCACGGTAAACTGAATGGTATATTCTTTTCCGGCTTCCGCGTTTTTGATGACGAAAAGACCGGCGTTGTCATGATTGACAAGGATCGCACCGGAGCCGTCAATGCCGCCTTCCGCGACATAGCACGCCTTCTTGCTGAGCCAGAAATCGACGGGCATGACTTTGCCGTTTTTCAGCTTGTAAGTCTTCTTGAAACTGCCGTTCGGAGCAAGAACGCCGTTGATGTCAATGTGATCGACGAGAACCCAGCCGCGCGCCTCCGGAGTCCGCGCCCACTGTCCCATCAGACAGATGCTGAGATCGCCGTCTTCCGACGGGGTCACGGTGTAACTGAACTCTTTCCATTCACCGGAGAGCTTGGGAGTGACGACACTCAGAGTGTACTTCCGGTCGTCCTCGTCACGAACATTGGTCAGGCGTCCGACTTTCATGGAATCGGATTTGCCTTCCAGCTCGATTCTGGATTTGATGCAGTTGATGTCGGAGCGGAAAAAGGAGTTTGCCGCCTGAACGGAAACTAGAGCCGCTGCCGCGAGTGCGAGAGTCATAAGATGTTTCATCGGAATCGTCCTTTCTTGTTGTTCTGCTATAATTATACTTGATTTTCGGTTTATCCGCAATATATTACAATGAGTATTGTGTATATAAATTATAAACTGCCAGGAGCATTACGCATGAAACATATACTCTGCGCTTTCCGGAACCTGCAGTCGGATATGCTGGAGGAAATCCACGACTACGCGGGCAAACATGACTGGTCGCTTGAAATCACCGGTCTCCGCATCCCGCCGGGATGGTTCGGCGACGGCGTCATGACCGATTATATTCCCCTGGAAAAACTCAGGAATGTGCGCGGAATTGAGCACATTCCGGTCGTTGCGCTTGAAATCCATCCGGAACCGAACGTCCGGAGCGTTGTGGGCGACACAAACCGCATTGCGGAACTTGTCTACCGCCACTGTTCGGCAAAGGGCTATACGGTGTTCGCCGCAGTCGACGCCCGCGAATGGCCGGGCGGAACCGCCGAAGTCCCGCAGGATCCGAACATCGCTCTGCGGCATCTGCTCGACAAGGAGGGAATTCCGCTGCACTTCTGCTGCTGGCAGCCGGATCTGAAACCGGACGAGCTTGCCGATTATGCGGTTGTCATTGAGAAGCTCCGTGCGTTTTTCTCCGGACTGCCGAAACCCGCCGCGCTCTTTGTTTCCAATTCCATGCATCTGGCTGTAGTCTACCGCGTGCTCGGTGAGCTGGAACTGCGTGTGCCGGAGGATATCGCGGTGCTGTGCAACACGGAGAGTCCCGCAATTGCGGACAGCGCGCCGATCCCCACCAGCCGCATCAGCGGCGCCGGACGCGAGCGCGGACGGAAGATGTGCGACCTGATGAACCGCATGCTGAACGGTGAAGAGATCCCGAAAACTCCGGTGTATGTTTCGCCCGCGGCGATCGTGCCGCGTCTCAGCACCGATTCGCTGATTCTTCCGGATGCGCATCTGACGACGGCGATCAACTTTCTGCAGAACAATTTTGCCGGAGCCATCAGCGTTGACGACGCCGCGGACCGCGCGGGAATATCAAGCTGCATGCTTCACAAGAAATTCCTGAAATATCTGAACAAAACTCCGTATCAGTTTCTCTTGGAACTGCGCATCAACCGGATCCGGGATCTGCTGGACGGCACTTCGCTCACCCTTGAGCAGATTGCGGAGCAGACGGGATACGGATCGAAGATGGCGTTGTCGCTGGCATTCAAACGGACGACAGGCATCACGCCTGGCGCATACCGCCAGCAGCGCCTTCTGAAAACCGGACGGAACCGCCGGAGCAAAGGCTGAACCTTCGGTCTTCCGTCACTTCAGTGTTCCGCTCATGCGGCCGGACGCATCACGGAAAATGGAACGTCCGCCGCGCTCCTCGGTAACCGAACCGGTCGTGCGGCCGGAGCCGTCGCGATAGATTGTGCGGTTGCCGTTCACGGTTGCGGAGCCCGTCATGCGGCCGGAGCCGTCGCGGTAGACCGTGCGGTTGCCGTTCACGGTTGCAGAACCGGTCATGCGGCCGGAGCCGTCGCGGTAGATTGTGCGGTTGCCGTTCACGGTTGCGGAGCCCGTTACACGTCCGGAACCGTCGCGGTAGACCGTGCGGTTCTTCTCAACGGTCACAGTTCCGACGACACGCCCCGAACCGTCACGGTACACCTGGCGGTCGGCGGAGAAAAGCGGAAAAAACGAAAACGTCAAAACGACAAAAAGAATTTTTTTCATAAACACTCTCCCCTGTTCAATTTCTTTCGTTACTATACCGCCCATTCCTCCAAAATCAAATCTTTTCCGGAAAAGATGTTCTCCGGAAACGGTTTCGTGCGGGATTTTGTGTAAAATTTTTCATTGCGCGGTTGCTTTTCAGCGTTCGTATGGTATTTTACCAGAAAGAAACAGCAGACACAACCGGATGAGGGTTATCAAGCAGAAAGGATACAGTGTTATGCCCAGATTATTTGGAACCGACGGAATTCGCGGCAAAGCGAACGAATATCCGATCACTCCTGAAATTGCGCTCAAAGTGGGAAAAGCTGTCGCACAAATCCATGCAAACAAAAACGGCATTGCAAAAGCGGTGATCGGCAAGGACACCCGCGTTTCCGGATACATGCTCGAAACCGCGCTGACGAGCGGCATGCTCAGCATGGGCATGGATGTTCTGGAAATCGGACCGCTCCCGACCCCCGCCGTCGCCCACCTCGTCCGCTCCATGGGCGCGGACTGCGGAATCATGATCACCGCTTCCCACAACCCCTCCGACGACAACGGAATCAAGATCTTCAACGCCGACGGCTTCAAGCTTCCCGATGAAGTCGAAGACGAAATCGAAAAAATCATCCGCGGCGAAACGCCCGAAATCACCCCCTCGCGCATCGGCAAAGCCTACCGCATCGACGACGCGCGCGGAAGATATATCGAATTCGCGAAAAGCTCCATTCAGAACCGCAGTCTCAAGGGAACCAAAGCCGTTCTCGACTGCGCGAACGGAGCCGCTTACTACATCGCCCCGCTGATCCTCAAGGAACTCGGAGTCGAAGTCATTGCCATCTCCACAACGCCGAACGGAACGAATATCAACGAAAACTGCGGCGCCACACACCCCGAAGAGATGTGCCGCCTCGTCCGTGAACATCACGCCGACGTCGGCATCTCCCTCGACGGCGACGCCGACCGCGTCATCTTCTCCGATGCAAACGGAAACGTGGTCAACGGCGACCGCATCATCGGGCTCTGCGCGCTCGACTACAAGGCGGAGGGACGCCTCACTTCCGACTCCATCGCCGTCACCAGCATGAGCAACATGGGTCTGATCGCCGCAATGAAGAAAGCCGGCATCACCGTTGAAATCACCGCCGTCGGCGACCGCTACGTCATTGAGCGCATGAAGGAGAAAAGCATCAAGCTCGGCGGCGAACAGTCCGGTCACCTGATCTTCCTCGACTATGCGACGACCGGAGACGGCATCATCTCCGCGCTCCATGTTCTCAAGCTCATGAAAGAGAAAAACATGACTCTCGCCGACATGGCGGCGTTCATGGAGGAATACCCCCAGCACCTCGAAAGCATGAAGGTCAAATCCAAACCGCCCGTCGCCGAAATCCCCGGTCTGCCGGAACTCATCGCACAGGCGGAAAAGGAATTCGCCGGAGAAGGACGCGTCGTCATCCGCTACTCCGGAACCGAAAACAAAATCCGCGTCCTTGTCGAATGCCGGAACGCGGAACTTGCAGGAAAATGGATCGCGGTTCTCTGCGACCACATCAAAAAGGAACTCTGCTGATGATGATTCAGATTCTCCGCGACGAAAACCGGGACACTCTTGCCCCGCTCTGCTGCCACCGCGCCCTCGCCGACCTCGAAATGGCGGGAACCACGGTCAACGACGTCGTCACCACGCGCTGGGAAGGCGCAATCGCCGATTTCACAAGCAACGACATGCTCACGGCAACCATTGCGTTCTGGCCCTCGAAGGAACTGCTCGCAACCCTCGCAGCCCAGTCCGGCGCGTACATCGTCGCCGATGCAGAGGATACGCCTGTCGCATGGCGTTCCGCAGACGGCAAAATGCCGGCGGACGCCGTGCGCATCCCGGCCGACGCCGCGAGTTTCCGCATCCGCTACCCGTGGGATCTGCTGAAGGTGCACGAAGAAGTCCTCTCCGGCATTACGGAAAGCCGCATCGAGGGAACGGTCCGCGAAGGAGCGCACATCGACGGCGTTCTGATTCTCGGGGAAGGCTCGGTCGTTCTCCCGGGAGTCTACATGGAAGGCGTGACGGTGATCGGCAGGAACTGCAAGATCGGTCCGAACTGCTATTTCCGCGGCAACACGTCGCTCGGCGACAACTGCCACGTCGGTCAGGCGGTCGAAATCAAAAATTCGATTCTGATGAACAAAGTCGCCGCCGGACACCTGAGCTACATCGGCGACAGCATCGTCGGTCAGCATACGAACTTCGGCGCGGGAACCATCACCTCGAACTTCCGCCACGACGGCAGGAACCACACAAGCAAAGTCTGCGGCAAGCTTCTGGATACCGGACGGCGCAAGTTCGGTTCCATCATCGGCGAAAACGTTCACACGGGCATTCACACGTCGATCTATCCCGGCCGCAAGATCTGGGCGGATCTCTGCACGCTTCCCGGCGACATCGTCAAACACGATCTCACAGGCAAATAAAACCGGGCAGCGAGACTACGGCTCCCTGCGTCTGCGCTTGTCCGGCGGAAGCGGAACAAGACGGCAGATCAGCAGGGAAGCCGCCGACAGCACGACCAGTGAAAGCGCGAAATAGGCATGGAAACCGGCCATCGGCTCCGACGGGTTGATTTTCATCGTCCAGTGAATCAGCGTTCCGGAAAGCGCCATCCCGGCAAGACCGGCTCCTGCAGAAGCGAAAATCTGAAGCAGAATCGAGGATCGCACCTGTTCTTCCTTCGGGAAGGTTTGCAGAAAATAATGAATATTCGCATTTTCCGCAAGAAATGATCCGATCCCGTAAACCGCAAACACCGCTGCGACCGCGGCGGGCTGAAAAACGTCTCCCCGGCAAAGCCAGAGAACCGGAGCAAGCAGCATCAAACCGTATCCAGCAAGCATCCCGCGTCCAGGTCCGATCGCATTGTCGATGCGGGCGGAAACAAAGGACGCGCACATTCCCGCAAGAAACTGAACCAGGGTGAAAAGCAGCGCATTCGTATCGCTGATTCCGTATGCGCGCTTTACGACGAGGATTGATATGGGGGCGATCATAATCCGTGCGGTATTCAGGCTGAAAACGGCAAACACCAGTTTCCACAAGGCGGAAGAGCGCAACGCCTGGCAAAGCTCCGCGCGCAAAGGACGTTTTGCCGACTCCCGGAGTTCCGCGGATTCATCGATTCTCCGCAGAAAACGCGAAGCGCCCATTCCGAGACAGGATCCCGCCGCCATGACGCCCGCGAGGCTCCAGACGCTTGATTCCCGGGAAAGGAACAGACTCACGAGAAGCAGAGAGAGCATACATGCACCGCAAAAAATTCCATTTGAAATCCCCAGCACCCGCCCGCGCTCATTCGGACCGGTGATGCACCCGAGAAGCGGTTGCGACATCACGACGCCTGCCGCCCGGAAACCGTAAAAAAGAAACGTACCGGAAACCAGCGCCGCAAGACCGCAGGAATGGAAACCGCACCATGCGGCGATTCCGCCCGCGGCGGTCAACAGAGCGGCAAGATTCCGGGCCACCCAGAAAAACGCCTGCGAACGCACCGCGCCGACCCGCGCACAGGCGGTCCGCCCCAGCGGGAGAAGCAGATACCCGAGATAGAGCATGGCTCCCACAATCGACACGACGAAATCGGGAAACCCGCACTTCACCGCAAAAAGCACAACGACGCCTTCGCCCACACACATATAGGCAAGCCCGTTCAGCACGCAGAACGCATAATACGCCCGTTGCGAGCGTTCGAGACGCTCCACGGGAACAGAACCGTTGAAAATCATTGTTTCTCCTGTATTTTTTTATAACATACCGGAGAAACAAGAGGAAAGCCACCGCGAAAACATCAAAGAACTATCGTATTTTCGTCATCCGGGAGATTGCCGTTTCTTCCGGAATTTCAACGGAGTCTCCCCGAACCAGGCGCGGAAACGTGCGCAGAAATGCGAAACGCCGGCATAGCCGAGCCGCGCGGTGATTTCCTCAAGACTCAGAGTCGTTTCCGCCAGAAGACGCTCCGCCTCCCAGCGTTTGCAACGCTGACAGTATGCGTTCGGCGACATGCCGAACAGCGCATGCCACTGCCGCAGGAAAGTGCTTCTGGAACAGCCGGTTTCACGCGCCAGCTCATCGTAATCCGGATTCTCTGCGAAATGGGCATCCAGATAAGCGGCCGCGCGGCGGAGCATCGTCTCCCGGGTCTGACGGGAAGCACTCTGATGCTCGAAACAGCACTCCTCCAGCAGCTGGAAACAGCACAAGTCTATGCGGTCCGCCGCACCGATGTCGTGCGAATGCTCCGCCAGTTCCCGAAGTTCGCGAAGAATCCCGCCGATGCGCGGCGTCATGGGAAACGCTCCGGCCGCCGGCACATTGAAAAAACCGGAGCGCGTCAGAATATCTTTCTCCGACAGTGCATAGCTGAAGAAAAACGTTTCAAGGCAATACGGATGCGGATGTTCATAAAAGCTCTCCGGGATTTTCATCAGATAATGAGGAACGGTCAGCAGATGCGGAACGCCGTCAATCACCGTTTCAATCTGTTTCGTCCGGGAGGAAAGACGAAGGCAGAACTGAATATCCTTCGCCCGGTATGAGGGAAGAAGTGTCTGGGAATCCGCGAACATCACCCCCGAAACATGCGGAAGCACGGAAAAATCCCGCTTGTGCGCTGTCAACCGGAGAATACGCGGTGTCTCCATACAATCTCCTTTCTGCTGCCGGAGAAAAATATATCACCGCTCCGCCGTTTTTCAACCGGGCGGCAGAAAAATTTTTCCGCTCAAACAATATTATCTGCATTGCTTCAACTGACAGACGATAGAATGTTGACGAATAAACGATATTTTTTTGACTTTTCAACGATTGCATCCCCCTGGTCTCAATGATATATTGTTTCAAACAAACAAGGAGACTGTCATGGCTCAAGCATTTGCAACGATGATGGACGGGACCCGCCGGGAAGTTCCCGTGGAAGTGAACGGTAATCTTTTCCGAGTTCCCGTAAACGGAATACCGCAGGATACGAAATCTCTGGAAATCCATCTGGATGATTTTTGCGCAACAGCCGGAACCGACGGTTACTTTCTCATTCCGACGGTGACGGAAAGCAACCGTCCCTCCGGACTCGTGCGCTTTCATCCGCGCACCGATACGGAATATGTAAGCGCCGCCAGCAACCTGCCTCTCTTCGGCATCAAAAACGGCTCTCATGCCGTTCTCGCGATCATGCGCGGAATGAACATCTTCTATGACCTCGTCTACGGAGTCCGCGACGGGAAGTATTATCTCCATCCGCGCATCCGGCTGAACGGGGAAGCTCCCTACGAAACCCCGGAAATCCTGCTGTTGAATCTGTATGGAGAGGAAGCGGACTGGGCGGGAATGGCGCGGGCCTACCGCCGTTATCAGATTGAACGCGGAGCGTGCGTTCCGCTGCGGGAACGGGCGAAAAAATATCCCGTTCTTGCGGAAACGGCCCGGGGAACCCTCATCCGGATCCGTTTGGCATGGAAACCCGTTCCGCCACCCGTTCTGGAACAGACGCCTGAAACCGAGCCGCCGGTTTTCGCCGCTGTGACGCTGAAACGATGCGGGGAAATCATCGAGGAATGCCACCGGAAAGGAATACGGAATCTGGAATTTTCAATTGTCGGCTGGAACATCGGCGGACACGACGGCCGCTGGCCGGACGTCTTCCCGGTCGAACCGAAAATCGGTACGGAAGAGGAACTCAAAGCCCTGATCCGCAAAGCAAAAGAGTACGGCTATCTGTTCAGCAACCACGCAAACGCAATTGGTTCATACGCGATCTCCAGCCGCCGCAAAGAGTCGATGCTGCTGCGGGACCGCGACGGCAAACCTTGCAACGGCGGACAATGGGGCGGCGGGCAATCCTCACAACTCTGCCCAAAAGCAACACATCATCTGCGTGTGGAGGATATGGAAAAATATGTGGAACTGGGTTTCCGCGGAACTCAATATTACGATGCGATCTCCATGATTCAGCCGCTTCCGTGCCATCATCCGGATCATCCGCTCAATCCGCGCGAAACAGGTGAATGGCGCGGAAAAACACTCGCTCTCGCCCGTGAAAAAATCGGCGCCAGCGCCTCCGAAGGCGGAATGGACTTCGCCATCGGATGTTTCGACTACGCTCTTTACGCCATTTTCGAACTCAATCCGAAAAGACCGGAAATCTGCGACGAATATGTGCCGTTCTGGTACATCGTCTACCATGGAATTCTCACCTACAACTCCTTCTGCGAAAGCGTCAACGGCATGGTCAAAAAAGATCCGGACCTGATGCTGCGCAATCTTGAATACGGCGGACGCCCCCTCGCCTATTTCTACGCGAAATTCATGCATGCCGGAGACAACTGGATGGGCAACGAGGATATGTGCTGTGCGACCGACGAACAGCTCCGCTTCTCCGTCGACGCCATCGCCAAAACACAGAAGCTGTTTGAAACGATCTCCGACTTGCAGTATGAATTTCTGGACGAGATCCGCATTCCAGCCCCCGGCATTGAATCCTCGCGATACGCAAACGGAACAACTCTCGTCTTCAATTGCACGAATGCGGAATACGTTCATTGCGGGAAACGCATTGCGCCGCATTCCTTCGCGCGCTTCGACCGCTGAACGGGGTCAAATCAGCCCGAACGCACCGCCGGAATGCGAACGGCGGGAAACGGCGAGGATCCGGTAACGGGTTTCATCCGCGACATGATCTTCCGCCGCCGTGTCAATGTCGTCGGGATCGCGCGCGTCGCGCGGCAGAGTCGGAATCGTGCGGATGAACTGCGCACACTCGCGAAAAACAAAAAGTCCGGGAGTTTCACGCGTCGAACCGCCTTTCAGGAGCTGACGCAGCAACACCCAGCCGCGTTTGCGGGAACCGGGCGATTTATCCGATCTCTGCCAGCGGATTCCAAGACGCTCCATATCCGATGCAATTGAAGATCGGCCCGACGCGTCGAAAATCGAATTGTCGGCGGGTCCCGGCTGGATGCGACGGGTCAGACCGAGAAACTCCTGCTTCTCCAGAATCAGACGCGCAATTTCGGCGGGGGTGTGTCCGCACCCCTCGTTCGCAACGCCGCTCCAGCCGTAAATCTCCGCAATGCGGAAGAGATCGCCCCGCAGGGTATGAAGCGCGGAACCGTCGTCCAGCGTCGCATCCGAACCGTCCGACTCCGCCCAGAAACCGATGCTGTAAGGCCTCGAAGCGCCCCAGTCGAACGAACGGTCAATCCGCCACGACGACGGTATTTCAAACGGCGCAATCACATGCACGCCGGGATTCCAGAGGTCGTCGAACATGCCGCCGGCGACGATGTCCCACGAGCCCTCCAGCATCGCCTTCACCAGATACGGCGAGCGCAGACCAAGCAGACGCGCCGAATATTCCTCCGCATCCAGACTCGGATTGTCCGCAAGGCGCGCGGGAATGTACTGCCGCAGCATTCCGCCCTCCGATTTCGGCATCCGGCGGATCTCCAGCGGATGCGCGAAGTCGATGAACGACGCCTTCACCCAGTTGTGTCCGGGACCGCCGGGATTCGCTCCGCTCAGAACGAGCGGAAGACGCGGCGGAGGCGAAAGCAGTTTCAATTCGGAGGGAATTCGGCAGCGGGCGCGGAGCGAGCGGTAAACCGATTCGCTGAAATGCGTCAGCTCGTCGATCAGCAGCGCATGCATTTCCACGCCCTGATATTTCATGACGTCCCGCTCGTACTGGCAGTGGCAGAGAAAAATTGCGGAGCCGTTGCGGAACCGGATGACGGGCGGCGAACCGGTGATCCGGCAGCAGCCGGTTTTCAAAAACGCGGCAAGCAGGACGCGAAACCCGTTCGGACCGTCCATGTGGTTCCGCAACAGTTCCGCATAATGCCTGCGGAACAGAAAAATCTGCGTTTTCGGATAGCTCAGCGCAAGAAAAACGGCTTTGACCCGCAGCAGATGACTCTTCCCGCCGCCCGCCGCACCGCCATACAGGATCTCCGTTGCCTCGCTCGAAAACGCAAGCGACTGTTTGTAATGGAGCGTCAGATCCATAAGTTTTCAAACCGGATACGCCGAAAAATGAATGCGGAGCGCGGCAATGTTCCACGCGCGGTCCAGACGCGAGGCAAGCGGAACAATCCGCGTCGGCTGGAGATAAAACCCCTCTCCGGAGATCAGAAGCGGCGGCTGAAAAAGATCCGCGATGCTCTGACGCAAAACTTCCGCTTCGCGGAAATCGCGGTCCGACGGCTGGAGTATCTCATAAACGACAGAGCCGTCAACCCGGCTCGAAAACTGCGCGGGACGCGTCACCGTGAATTCCTGAAACGTCTCGCGGAACCAGAGACCGCCGTCCGGAACAAAGAAAGAGCCTTCTCCGGCAAGATGCCCCGAATCCACGGAGGTGCGGGAAAAAAGATATTCGCGGATTTTCAATTTTACCGTTTGAAATTCAATCATGGCAATAAACTCCCGATTCAAAGTTGGAGGAACAGACGGAAAGAGCGCGGTCTGCGATTCCGGCGGGCGCCTGCACGGACCACCCTTCTTCCAGCCGCCCGATGTAGGGAACGCTGTTCGTGATGTACAGCGTATCGCCGGGCACGACGCCGGAAAATGCCGCCTGGGCGCGACCGGAATCGAACACGGTGCAATCGTCGGAAGAGCAATCCGGCGAACCGACCGAACAGCGCCAGTTGGCGCGGGCGCGGCCGCTCCGGACCGGAGTCGCATCGGCGGCAAGCCGATAGAGCCCCTTCCCCGTCTCCGCAATCAACGCGGAAGCGCGTTCTTCCAGTTTGCGGAAGACGGCGTCCGTATTCCCCGGACGCAGAGAGAAACGGAGTTTCATTCCAGCACCTCCGTTTCCGCTTCGCAGATTTTTCCCTCCGGAAGCAGAGAAGCGGAAAGAACGAGATATTCCGCGTTCCGGAAAACCAGACGGCTCTTCTGCGGGAAGAACGTTTTTTCTGAATTCAGTTCCAGCAAGAAGGAACGGGTTCTCCTTGCCGCGTTTCCGGAGGAATCCGCGGATTGTTTCACGGCTCCGGCCGGGACCGCGCGGATGCGTTTTGCCGTTGTTCCGGTCCGCAGCAGAGCCTCTTCCCCGCAGAAATCAAGCAGAATCTCCGCGGCGGTCTGAAAAATTTCATTCATTTTGCGTCTCCTGTTGACTGACTGCTCGAAACAGTGTCAACCGAAAACGGATCAGACAAAAAACTCTTCGCGGTACTTTTTCGGAGGAATTCCGTAATACTTGCGGAACAGGTGAGAGAAATAGAAGACGTCCTCGAACCCGGCTTCGGCGGCAATCACCCCGACAGGGGATTCCGAATGCGCCAGACGGTTCGCCGCCTGGGCGAGCCGGAGCTGAATCAGATAATGCTGCGGGGAATTCCCCGTGTGACGACGGAAAATGCGGCGAAAATGCTGTGTCGAAATATTCAGGCGCACCGCCTCTTTTTCAAAATCCCAGTCGCGCTCCGGATGCGCGCGCAGTTCATGCACAAGTTCCTGAAGACGCGGCGTCTGGTACAGGAACGCCGCGGTCTGCGTCTGCCTCCGGAGCTGAATCAGAAGACTCTCCAGCAGGTTCACCGTTTCGGGATAGTTCCCGAGCTCCCGCTGGCGGTGCAGCTCGCGCAGAGTTTCCGCGAATTTGTGTTCTCGGCGAATTACGACCGGCATAGGCGTCAGATCAAGAAGACCGCTCCTGAGATACTCCTGAACACGCGGTCCGATGAAACAGCAGAAAGTGAAATCGTGCCGCTCGCCCGGAGCAAGCGCGTATTCAAAAAATGCGCCCGGATGCGTGATGAAACAGGCGGGACCCGTCAGCGTACATTCGCGTCCGCGGTTGATGCGCAGGCGGAGAGTCCCGGAGGTGTTGAACTGTATCCCGTAATAAAGCGGCGTGTGCGCGCGGTGATGCCCGAACGGAATCACTCCCGCGGCGGGAAACGTCAAGCCGTCGTAAAAATTCATGATTTATCCGTGGTACTCGTTGGAGATCTTCGCGGCGGCACTCCGGACCAGCGCGGCAAGTTCCGCCGTGCGGTTCTTCAGATAAAGCTCAGACCCGGAAATGCTGATTCCGGCAACCGCATGTCCGGAATAATCCAGCACGGGAGCGGCGAGACAGTAGACGCCGAGTTCGTGTTCGCAGTTGTCGATGGCGTATCCGCGTTTCCGGATTTCCGCGAGATCGCGGAGCAGAGCGGAAGCGGAGAGAAGCGTGGTGTCGGTGTAGCGCGTCCATTCGATCGTTTCGAGCTGTTCATGAAGCGTTTTTTCATCCAGAAACGCCAGAATTGCCTTTCCGATTCCGGTGCAGTGAAGCGGAGAGCAGCTTCCGATCAGGGATCCCATGCGCACCGAACGCACGCCTTCAACCTTGTCGACGTAAAGCAGCTGACCGTCCTTCAGTTCCGCCAGATGCACGGTCTCCATCGTCCGCGCGGAAAGTTCGGCGAGTATCGGACGCGAGATTTTCAGCAGGGGATTCTGTGCGGCGGCAATGTTGCCGAGCCGCGCAATGCCGAGTCCGAGCGTATAGGTTGAAGAAGCGCTGCGCAGGTAACCGTTTTCCACAAGGAACTTGAGCATGCGGAACGTCGTGCTGACGGGCATTCCGGTCCGCTCCGCGACTTCGCGTCCCCGCAATCCGGAACGGCTGGCGGCAATCTCTTCGATGATATCAAACAGCTTCGAAAAACTTTTGTCGCCGTCTTTCGCGCCGTCTCGCATTCTTGCGGTCATAGTGAATCCTCCTCTGCAAAACATAGCACGCTTTGCGCGAAAAACAATTTGCAATAAAAAAATTGCCCGATATTTTCTTTTTAAGCATTGACTTTTCGTTTATATAGTGGTATTATATTCTGTAATATAAAACTAAAGTTCACAATATGAACAAAAGGGCGACTTGTGATAAAAGTTCTGGACAAAATTTTTCAAGTGCTGGAGACCGTGATTTCGGAATCCCCGACCCCGGTGACGCCGCTCTGGATCGCGACAAAGCTCGGGATGAACCGCCCGACCTGCTCACGGATTCTCAAGGATCTGACGGATGCGGGATATCTGATGCATGTTTCGCGTCAGGCCGGATACACAGCGGGGCCGCGCGCCTACACGTTCGCCAAAACGGCAAAATACAAACCGTCGTTCCTCGACAAGGCGATTCCGTATGTGAAGAACTGTGCGCGGACACTCGCGCAGTCGGCGCTGATCTGCGAACGGCGCGGCGCGGAACGTTATGTGCTGCATCACTCGAATTTCTCCCCGCTCAACATCCGCATCAACCAGCTGTCCTACCACGACCTTTTCGATACGGCGACCGGACTTGTTCTTCTTTCCGCCGCGCCGAAACAGGAACAGGAGAAAATTTTCAATGACTACCGCAAGGCCGGACGCTTCATGTTTCCGGAATTCACAAGCTTCGACGCTGCCGCCGCCGAGCTGGAACGCTGCCGCCGCGAGCGGATCTGCGTACGCGACAAATACCGCACGCTCCAGTGGATCGCGGCGGTTCCGGTCACAAGGAACGGCGTGACGATCGCCGCGCTCGGGGTCTCCGCCCTTGCGGCCGACGCCACCATGCCCGACCGGGCGCGGATGGTCGATGAAATCAAAAAAACGGCGGGTCTTATTTCCAACGAACTTTCAACAATTGAAACAACAGGGTGAATCATGGGAGAATCAATCAAAGGGAAAGTCGCTCTTGTGACCGGCGCGTCACAGGGGCTGGGACGCGTCATCGCGCTGGAACTGGCGAAGGAGGGATGCCGCGTCATCGTCAACTGCGCGCACAGTCCCGCAAGAGCCGAAGCCGTCGCGGAAGAGATCCGCAAGGCGGGCGGCGAAGCGGAGGTCTGCGTCTGCGACGTCTCCGACGAAACAGCCGTGAACGAAATGTTCCGCAAGCTCGGTGAAGTTGACATTCTGGTCAACAACGCCCGCATCGATCCCTGGTTCCGCAAACCGGAAATGAGCGACGGCGAGTGGTGGGACCTGGTCATGAAAATCAACCTCAAAGGCGCTTACCTCTGCTCGCAGGCGTTCTTCGACCAGGCGAAACCGCGCGGCTGGGGACGCATCGTCAACATCGCGTCGTCGCGCTCCTTCACGCCCGCGGAACCGAACATGATCGCCTACGGCGTTTCCAAACTCGGAATGCACGCTCTCACGCGCGCTTTTGCGGAAAACGGCGCGGCGTCCGGAATCACCGCGAACACGGTCTGCCCCGGCATGGTCATGACGGAAAACCTCCGCAAGCGCATCTCGGAAGAGGAATACCGGGCGACCTGCGCACACATCCCCGTCCGGCGCGGCGGATCGTGCGAAGAAATGGCGGACGGCGTGCTCTTCGCTATCAAAAACGGATACGTCACCGGCGAATCCATCCATATCAACGGCGGGCTCTACTACGCGCCCTAATCAAGGATTTCCTATGAAAGTAACAGCAATCAAAACGTTCATCTGCAACGCCTTCCGCACCAACTTCGTGTTCGTGAAGGTCGAAACCGACTCCGGTCTTCACGGCTGGGGCGAAGCAACCCTCGAATACAAGGAACTCACCGTACAGGCGGCAATCCACGACCTCGAATCCTACCTGATCGGCAAGGACCCGCACAACATCGAAGCCTTCCGCCACGACTGCTACCGCGACGCCTACTGGCGCGGCGGCCCCGTCCTCATGAGCGCGCTCGCCGGAGTCGAAATGGCGCTCTGGGACATCAAGGGCAAAGCGCTCGGCGTCCCCTGCTACCAGCTTCTCGGCGGAAAAGTGCGCGACTCCGTCCCCATCTACGTCAACGGCTGGTTCTCCCCCGCCAAAACTCCCGACGAGTTTGCGGAGAAGGCGAAAGAAGTCGCGGCCAAGAAGTTCCTCGGCTGCAAATGGGATCCCTTCGGCAAGGCGTGGCAGCAGATCTCCAAGCACGATCTCAACTCCGCAATGGAGTGCATCGCAAAAGTCGCGGAAGTCGTCGGCGAAGACGTCCAGCTCCTCATCGAAGGACACGGACGGTTCGACATCCCGACCGCGGTCAAGATCGGGCGCCGCCTCGAGGAATTCGACATTTTCTGGTTTGAAGAGCCCATTCCGCCGGACGACAAGGAAGGCATGAAGCAGGTCAAGGACCGCGTCCGCGTCTCCATCGCCGCCGGCGAGCGCCTCTACAACCGCTACGAATACCGCCAGTTCTTCGAACTCGGCTGTTCGGATTACATCCAGCCCGACATCTCCCACGCGGGCGGACTCTTCGAGATGCGCATGCTCGGCGCGGAAGCGGAAGCGCGTCACATCGGCTTCTGCCCGCACAACCCTTCCGGTCCCGTCGCAAACGCCGCAACCCTGCAGCTCGCCGCATGCGTCCCGAACTTCGTCATGCTCGAAATGATGATGACCGATGTTCCATACCGTGCGGAAATCTGCGACGAGGACCTCACAATCAAGGGCGGACGGATGGTCATTCCGGACCGTCCGGGTATCGGCATCGACCTGAACGAGAAGGAACTGCTGAAACATCCGTACATCCGCACCGAACTCCGCCACTACCGCGGCGACCTGACGAACATCCGTCCCGTCGATGCGGTTCCGTATTACAAAATGGAAAACTGAAAACCTCCCTGCGCGCGACGGACTTTTCCGGAAGTCCGTCGCGCTTTTCTGCATCAAAAATCCAGTAATTTCATCAAAAGTGCTTCTTCACAATCCGTCTTTTCCGTGGTATAATATTCAGAACAACCAACAAGAAAGGTTCTGAGCATGCTGCTGAAAGAAAATGCGCTTCGATTCGATGAGTTCAGCCACTTCGTGCTGGACGACATGACCGTTCTCTTCCTCAAGGAAAACGAAAGAATGATGCTCCTCCTGCTCCCCGCCGGAGCCGAAGCGAGAGTCCCCGTACACCGCCGCGACCTCAACGACACCGTCGGCTACGCAGGCTGCCGCCGCGTCGGAGGCGACTCCCTCGTCACCCACCCCGACCACATGGTCCAGATTCAGGTCCTGCATGACAAATTCAGCATCCGCACCCCCATGCACGAAAACGGAACCGTCTGGAAGCTCAACTTCATCCGTCAGGAGCAGAAGGGCAACACCATCGAAACCGTTTTCCGCGACGACCGCGGCATCGAGGCTGTCCACACCATCACCCACAACAAGGGCGAAAAATACGTCCTCATCAACACCACGGTAATCAACGGTTCCTCCCGCGAGGAAGAACTCGGACTGCTCGCAAGCTTCAACCTCAGCTTTCTCTCCCCGTTCCACACGGACGACGCCCCGGACGTCCTCAAGCTCCACCGCTACCGCACATTCTGGGCGGGAGAAGGACGCGAAGAGTGCCGCCTCGTCGAAGACTATCAGCTCGAACAGACCTGGAGCGGTGGATTCGCAAAAGGATTCTCCTTCGGCCAGCGCTCCTCCATGATCGTCAGCGAATTCTTCCCGACCGTCGGCCTGGAGGACACCGGAGCAAACGTCACATGGGCGGCTCAGCTCGCCACCGTCTCCCCGTGGGAAATGACCGTCCGACGCGACGGCGACTTCCTTTCCCTCGGAGGAGGACTTCCCGATTTCGATTTTGCGAACTTCCGCCGCAAACTCCGCCCCGGCGAGAGCTGCTCCGGAATCCCCGCCGTCGTCACCGTTGTCGACGGCGACATGCAGGACGCGCTGAACCGTCTGACCACCTTTGCGACCGACCACGCCGAAGGTCATCCGAAAAGCGAGGAAGACCTCCCCTGCCTCTTCAACGAGTACTGTTTCAGCTGGGGCAAGCCGACCGAACCCATTCTAAAGCCGGTCATTGCGAAACTCAAAGGACTAGGCCTGCGCTATTTCGTCATGGACGCCGGCTGGTTCCGCGAACCCGAAACCCGTCTTCCGGGCATCGGCGACTGGGAAATCTACAAACCGAGCTACCCCTCCGGCTTCGACGGCTTCCTCGACACCATCCGCGACGCCGGCATGATCCCCGGCATCTGGTTTGAATTCGAATGCGTCTCCGAAACATCCGCGCTCTTCAAAGAACACCCGGAATGGCTCGTCAAATGGGAAGGCGAAACCTACCCAACCACGCTCGACCGCTATTTCCTCGACTTCCGCAAACCGGAAGTGATCCAATACCTTGACGAGCGCGTGATCGAGTTCCTCCGCAGCCACCGCATCGGCTATATGAAAGTCGACTACAACGGCTCCTTCCACCTTGCCGATTCCGAAAACGGCTCCGCCTCCCAGGGCACGCAGGAAGTCCTCGCATCAATCCGCGCATTCTACCTGCACCTGCGCAAGGAACTGCCGGAACTCGTACTCGAAATCTGCTCTTCGGGCGGCTACCGCCTCTCCGCGGAATGGATGCGCATCGGCGACATGGCGAGCTTCTCCGACTGCCATGAAGCAATCTCCGTCCCCATCATCGCCGGACAGACGGCAATGCAGATTCCGTTCACCGCGAACCAGGTCTGGGCGACGCTGACTCCGGGCTGCGAAGAGAAACGCACGATCTATCAGCTTGCCGGCGGCTTCCTCGGACGCCTCTGCATTTCCGGCGACGCCGGGAACTTCTCGGGATTCCAGCTGAACGCCATCCGCGACGCCGTCGCCCTCTACGCGAAAATCACCGACATCGCGAAACACGGAGCTTCGCGTCTGGAGCAGCATCTGACCAGCCGCTGCTACAACCACCCGAAAGGCTGGCAGCTTTTCCGCCGCAGATACGGCAAGCGGGAACTGCTTGTCATCCATACCTTCGGCGACGTTCCGGATGTTCTTGAAGTCAAAGCCTCCGGCCGCGTCGTTGCAGAGCTTGCGCACGGACTCAAGCACACGCAGGAAAACGGCATCATCCGCTTCAGCGAACCGGAAGCCTTCTCCGCCGCGGTTCTTGTGGTCGAAGATTAAGAACTTATCCCTAAATAAAGACTTGAAATGAAAGAAATATGTGCTATATTAC
>ERZ1673741.20-NODE-20-length-242819-cov-14.592514_pt1 | contig 242819 bp, 202 predicted proteins | sample MGYA00580209_ERZ1673741 | MGnify/ENA primary metagenome ERZ1673741 (study PRJEB41218, sample SAMN15661754) | gut metagenome | host: Homo sapiens | place: Canada: London | collected 2015-08-20/2019-03-30 | study: EMG produced TPA metagenomics assembly of... | reverse complement strand
TAATTATGACCTCCTTGTTATGCTGCCATACTTAATCAGTATCTCTTAAATTGTAAAATATTATACCACAATCAAGTAAAAAAGAGTCACCTGCTATTTATTTTAATATAACCTTCTCCTGATTTGTTTTATAATATATAGCTCGCGATACTTTGTCCTTTATTAAATACCCATTTTTTTCCAAATTTCCCAACATTTTTTTCCTTAGGTAAGAAGAATCACTAACTCCCAGATATTCTGCAATTTCAGAAACCCTATGCGCCTTAAAATAACAAAATGATAATATTTTTTCATCATACTCTGTACCATTTTTAACAGGCATAAATGTCACTGCCGGTGCACTGTCATTATCATTAATGCCGTCTTCGTATGTCAAATCCGGAAGTACCAATGTAAAATGATCCGATGATGAATATATATATGGCTGATGTTTTTTATCAACAGACGCATACTCCTCTGCTATTTTATCGAAACCTGTACCGGCGGCCTCCATAACATTACATGCGACTAGAACTCCTGCTATCAGCTCATTTCTGCGCTTTGAAATTATTCCCGACAAATCATAGGTTTTTCCCAATTTTTCACCCCTGTAAAATCCCCCGGGGGATGATATTTCCAATCTGTCTTTAAATATATCTATCTGTATTTGTGTGCCATCCAGATAATAGTCTCTGTGTGCAACTGCATTTATAATTCCCTCAAATAACGCTCTTTGCGGATAGGAGTCTATATTGATTCTCTTATCGTTGAGCTTGATTATTCCATGATTCATCCTCTGATTTACGAATTCTACCATATATTCAATAGTATCAATTATATTACCTGCAAATCGATTAATAGTAACTATTCTCTCGCTTCCCTTATTTATTCCGGAAAAAACAGAGCACTGTACCTTTGTTTTATCTCCTTTATAACCGTCCAAAAACAATACTGCACCATTGAGCAGATATCCACTCTCATTTACAAATCCTAACGATCTTAACAGCTTTTCATTAAGTTCTTTTCCATTATTATGTCTGGAATAAAAATCCTTTAATTTTGATATTTTATCCGGATTATATTTTATATCTGACTCCAAAATATCATACTGTGTTTTTTTACTCCTAACGCTCATTTCAATAATCTCTTCATATGTTGCGCCATTCGTAAATCCATCTCTTCTCATGAAAATTGAAGGTATATTTTGATATTTCAAAATAACAGGCTTTATATCTGATTCCTTTACACTAATCCGAATTACAAACCGTTCATTTTTATTTGCCTCATATCTTATAAATGATATATTCATTTGCGGTCTGGGTGTCAAATGTTCATTAACCTGATTATTAAAATAATTTCTCTCGTTATCAGCAGCTTTTCTATCAAATCCCACCAATTGATTTGTCTTATCCTTTACTCCTATATAAAATTCACCACCTGAAGCATTCGCAAATCCGGCTATCGTTTTCAGCCACCCCACCACATCATCTCTGTTCAAAACGGCTTTGCACTCAAATCTATCATTTTCTAATTGTATATTATCAACGATTTCTTCCAGATACATACTTTTCTCCTTATCAATCCTAACAACTTTGAACTATTTCAATAGTACTTCAAAGTCACTTCAAAGTCAACTTCAATATCACTTCAAACAAATTTGATTTTTATTGAAGTATTTGAACAAAAAGCAACAGCCGGTCTGATATCCGGCTGCTGCCTTAATAAGTGCTGTGCTATTCCTGTATTATGCCTGTTTATTGTCCTGCTCATTATCAAGTGCGATAAGCTTTGCAATGATTTCCTCGCATATCTGTGTAACATTCTTGCCATCTGTAGCAACTGTTACATCTGCCACTGCCTCATAGCGCTCCTTTCGCTTTTCCATAAGGCCACTGATATACTCAACATTCATGTTGCCGTTTAGTATAGGGCGCTCGTCACTATCCTTTACTCGCTCGTAGATAGTCTCAGGCTTTGCTGTAAGAAGAACTACACGGCCGTTTTTCTTCATATGATCTGCGTTTTCCTCTCTCATGACAACACCACCACCACAGGAAACGATGGTCTGCTTTCTCTTCTGAAGCTCTATAAGTGTGTTGCTCTCTAAGTTTCTGAAATATGCCTCACCGAACTCATCAAATATTTCTGAGATTGACATGCCACGATTCTCAACAATCATCTGATCCATCTCGACACGGTCCATCTCGAGCTTATCCTTTAATTCTCCTGCTACAGTGCTTTTTCCTGCACCCATGAAACCGATCAGGAATATATTGTAATCGAAAAGGCTCTTTGCCTGGATACGACGGCTGTTCTTCATGATATACTTGAAAATATCAAGTATCTCTTCCTCAAATTCATTGTCGCCAAGCTTTGCCGCAAGTGCATCTGTCTGCTTTTTCTCCTGCTCCGGCTGTAAGATTGGGATTCCTGTTGCCTTCTTGTATGATATAATCTCCTGAATGTGTGACATTCTGACCGCAAGCTGCTTAATTATTATATCGTCACATTCTCCAATCTTTGCGCGGATTTCCTCGATTTTGTCCATGGTGTGTCTCCTTACTTATGTGTGGTTTTCATATTGGATTTTGATATTTAATCTAAATATCGTCAAATTATAATTATTATAACTTTACGTTATAGTATTTCGCATTTTTGATAACCACAAATTTCTTAGTCATAGTATAACAAGACTTTACCAATTTATCAAGCAAAATATTTTAATGCTTTAAAGTGTTATTGTGTCAGATATGCATCCACAATATCAGACGACACATTTTTCTCAATCGATTCATATATCGGCTGACACTCCTTACGAATCTGCTCATGCACTTCATCGCTTAAGGTGATGATTTGTGTGCCGCTATCCTCGATTGTCTTTATCTTTGAGGCAATCCTCTCGTCAGACTGCTCTCTGGCGTACTGTTTCGCTGTCTCGGCTGCCTCACGGATAATCTGCTGCTGCTCATCTGTCAGTCCTTTCATGAACTCCTCGCTTACTATGAGCGATATCAGATGTGGCAGATGATTTGTCTCCACTACATAATCCTGCTGCTCATAGAGCTTATTGGATACGATTACCTCGTATGGGTTTTCCTGCGCATCTATGGTGCCCTGCTGTAAGCCGATATACACCTCCGAGAAAGTCATAGGTGTCGGGCTTGCTCCGAGCGCCTTCCAGTATGCCATATGATAAGAGTTTTCCATTGTACGGATTTTCTGACCCTTAAAATCAGCAAGGCTTTCTATCTTTTTGTTTGTTGTCATAACACGGAATCCCTGGTCTGCATATCCCAAAAGCTCGTAGCCACCGTCATTGTAGACCTGCTGCATGAGCTTCATAAACTTTGGATTGTCCACATGCTCACGCACCTCATCAATGCTGTCAAAGAGTGCCGGCATATCAAATACTGCAGTATCCTTCATGAAAGTGACCTGCGGTGCAGTGTTCTGCACTACAAAAGGTATATCTCCATCCTTGCATGACTCGAGAAGCTCTCTGTCTCCGCCCAGTACACTGTTTGGATACACACTGATTTTCATCTTTCCATCGCTTAATCTGTCCACTTCATCGGCAAATTTCTCTGCATATATCTGTGTCACGGTGTCCTCAGGACTTGAGCTGCCGAGAGGCCATGCGTAGCGCTGTACCCCGGCATCCTTAGCTGCAGCCTGCGAGCCTTCACCAGCTAAGCCGCACGCGGCAAGTCCTGCTGTAAGCGAAAGTATCATCATGACGGCTGCTGCTCTTCGCCACAATCTATATTTGCTATACGATTTACGCGGTTTATTATATTTACCAGCTTTTTTACATAAAAACAAGCCAAATCTACTCATATTTTTCTCCAATTACAACTGTGTGCCTAAATGTCCTACAATCATCATTAAATCTGCTTATACCTGTTATTACATATTTCTGTACCGAATAGTTACTATTTCTCTATAATAAGCACAGACTGATTGCCGGAATAAATGTAAGCAGCAGAAGTGCCAGCAGGAAATATCCTATCATAGGCGCCGCCTTCTTTGCTATCCGCATGACCGGAACATCCGTCAGTGAGCTTGCCACAAACAGGTTTACTCCTATAGGCGGTGTGACAAATCCGATTGCAAGGTTTACGATCATGACCACACCAAAGTGGATCGGGTTCATTCCGATGCTCTGCACGATAGGAAGCAGGATTGGGCTTAAAATAAGTATAGCCGGTGTGGTATCCATAACCATTCCAACAATGAGCAGGAACACATTTATCACAATAAGAAGCACTATCTCATTTGTAAAATGTGCGAGTATCCATGCGCTGACTGTCTGTGGCACCTGCATGAGTGTGAGCACGCGTGAAAACGCGGTCGATGCGGCAAGTATAAACAATATAGGTGCGTATGTCTTCATCGCCTCCACCATGATGCCCCATATCTCTTTTGCCTTTATGGATTTGTAAATAAAAAGACTTACAAAAAGCGCATAAAATACTGAAATCACCGCAGCCTCTGTAGGCGAAGCTATACCGGCGTAAATGCATCCAAGTACTATAACCGGGCTCAAAAGTGCCCATATACTGTCCTTCAATATACTAAAAAGGCCCTTGCTTCTAAGCTCAGAGACCTTTGCATTTATCTTTTCCTTGTCCTCTCCATAGCGCTTGCAGTGATAATATGCATAAAACATAAGAAGCGCTCCTATCAAAAGTCCCGGAATGATTCCTGCAAGAAAGAGATCACTGACCGACTCACCGGTTGCCATCGCATACATGATAAAAGGTATGCTTGGCGGTATGATGACTCCGAGTCCTCCCGCAACCGCAACAATTGCCGTTGAAAAATCCTTTTTGTAGCCCAGCTCCATAAGAAGCGGAATGGTCATGCTTCCGACAGCCGCAACAGTTGCAGGCGCAGAGCCGGAAATCGCTCCATAGAACAAGCAGGTGATGATAACCGCACATGGGATTCCTGCGGTTCTTTTTCCTATAAAATACACAAAAATATCAAACAATTTTTGTGAGATTTTGCCGTGTGCCATGACGATTCCGGCAAGCACAAACATAGGCACTGCTAAAAGCGGGAAGCTGTCTATACCACCGAGCATAGAGCGGATAACATAGCTGGCACTGGCTGTAAAAGATGAGTCAAACGCGCCCGGCAGCACTGCCACTATTCCCAGGGAAATAGATACCGGAATAGCAATGACCAGACATATCACAAATAATATAAAAACTACTGCTGCTGACATCTATTTCTCCTTTCTCTTTTCAGCTTTACTATGAATTGCTTCAATATCCTCCACAAGCTCTTTCTCGCGGTAAGTGTCTTCGACAACGGCTTCCTCTATAACCGAGGCAATACTGCCCTCCTCAAGAGGCTTTTCATCTTTTTTCAGGACAATTTTCCACTCGCCAAACCATCTCTGCGCGATGCGGAAGGCCGTGATTATAAAGCATACAAACGGTGCAGCCTGCACATAGTACATAGGGATACCGCAGGCAGGACTTACCTGACCGCTTTCTATTGTATTTTTCAGATATATGAATGAATACGGTATCAGATATACGAAAAACACAAACTCAACTGTCAGATTTAATACCTTCCAGAGTGATTTTCCTCTTCGTGGAAAAAGCTGTATAAACTGGTCTATCTTTATGGATATGCATTTACGTGTGCAAAGGCTGACACTCAAAAATGCCGACCAGATAAACAGGTATCTTGTGATTTCCTCAGACCATGAAAGCGACATGCCAAGAATATATCTGGAAAACACCTGAATACCCATGATAAGAGTCATCGCAATCAGGAAAATGACCATTAAAAATTCTTCAAGATATTCATCCAGATAGTGCAGTATTTTCTTCATGAAATATCCCCTTTCCGTGAATAATTATACGTATTATTTTTACTGAATTATTGCTGTTTTTCCACGTAAATATTCACAATTTTATATATTACTATTTGTTATCATCTTCAAAAATGGCGTCACAGCACATAGTTTACAGATGCCGAGGCGCCATTTTATTTTATCGCATGGTTTTATACAAGCTTTTCTTACATGCTCTTATGAAGTAATCCAAGTACCGTAGACAGATCCTCTACTCCCATCTGTCCGGGTGCAGAAGCTTTCTTTGCGGCACCGAATGTCATTGAAGATCCGAATACCTCACCGCAGAGACGGCTTATAACACCTGTGCCTGCCATTGACATTGTGATGATTGGTCTGTCAGCGTAATCTGTGACCATTTCCTCTGTAGCTGAAAGAAGTGTGAGTACGTCTCGCTTATTCTGTGGCATAACTGCAATCTTAGGGATATCAGCTCCCATATCCTGCATCTTGCGAAGTCTGTAAACAATATCAGACTGTGCAGGAGTCTTGAAGAAGTCATGGTTTGAAGCGATAACCCTTGCACCTGCAGCATGTACGCCGTCGATTATTTTCTTTACAATCTCATCGCCTGTAAAAATCTCTACATCTACAAAATCAACGTATCCTGTCTGTGCAGCCTTGATATTAAGCTTTGCATAAGCCTCAGGCTCGATAGCTTTCTCTCCGCCCTCTTTTGAAGTACGGAATGTCATAAGGATTGGAATATTTCCGAGAGCATCACGAAGCTCCTTTAATACTTCCTCAACCTTGTCAAACTCGAATACATTCTCGAACCAGTCAACACGCCACTCAACCATATCAACAGGGATAGAGTCAAATGTCTTTGCCTCTGCTATGATGTCGTCTTTTGTAACGCCTACGATAGGAACGATGATTTTAGGTGCGCCTGCACCGATTTCAATATCTCTAACCTTAATGGTGTTCATGATTTTTTCCTTTCTTACCTTGTATTAGACTGTATGATAATTATACTCCCCAGTATAATGTAACGTATTAATCCTCTTTAGACAGCTCTACCATCTTAGTATAGCGCAGGTTTACGAATAATCCAAGTACCACGCCGATTGCTGTGAGCACGATGTTCATTACCATAACCTGTGATGGCTGCATCTTTGATGCTGCTGTAAGGATTGTGTAGTTACAAAGTGATGAAGCGATCATTACAAGCGCTGTTACTGTTCCCTTGATCTTAGGGAAGAGCATGTTGCATACAGATGTTACGATCTGTAAAAGTCCGCCTGCTCCTGCCCATCCGATGATGAATGCACCTGCGATCATGAGCGGCTTTGTCTGTCCGACTAACACTACTACCATTGTTGCAAGGCAGATTACAGGGTAAACAAGGATAAATCTGACGTCCTTGATTTTTCTTGTTAAAAGTGCAGTTACGATAAGAGCTATCATGGTTCCTGCTGAGTAGTATGACTGCATAACTGACGGATCAGCCCAGCCTACGTTCTCTTTTGCAAAGTTCTGTGCACAGTTGAGCCATAACTGGAAGGTTCCTGTACATGTAAATCCAATGATAATCATTGCGATTGACTCAACAGAAAAATGTGTGTGCTTTAAGCTTGCAATAAGTCCTTCTTTCTTTCCCTCTGCCTTTGCATCGGTATCAGGAAGCGGGAAGATCATTACTAATACTAAAAGTACAATGTAGATGATTCCACATCCAAAGAACAGTGTGTTGTATGATGTAAGTCCTGCTGCTGTTGTAGCAACTGTCATACCAAGTACGAATGGTAAAAGCATCTGTGCGATAGCGATGAAGAATTTGATTCCCATTGTCGCAACACCCGGTGCTTTATAGATGATTTCTGATACTGCAGGGTAAATTCCTGTATCAAGGAATGAGTTCGCAATACCGCCAATGATAGCACAGATATAAGCAATCTGGTATCCACCATGTGTTCCTGCATTGAATGCAAGGGCAAGTCCGATCAGGTAGATAGCATAAGAGCCGCTTCCGATTGCTGTTGAGATACGGCGTCCGAGCTTATCTGATAAAGGGCCTGCAAACGGAAGTGCGATAAGACGTCCAAGTCCAAGGGCTGCCGAAATAGCTGTGATAGCCATAACCTGCACTCCCCATGAAGCTGCGAGAGCCTCCTTGATGACTGCCTGTCCGAGGATAGAGCAGCCCACTCCGTGTATAAAGTAGTTTAAGTAAAGGATTAATGCGCTAGGTAAATATTTTTTATTCATCAGTGTTCTCCTTAATTTCTGTCAAAATAATTCAATGTGATTTAATTTCTGCGGCTGATTAATCATCATATCTGATGTTTAATACTTCCTTCATATGCTCGATCGGCATATCTTTTCCTGTCCAGAGCTTGAAGGCTGCTGCTCCCTGGAAAAGCATCATTCCAAGACCGTTCATTGTCTTGCAGCCCACCTCTTTTGCCATAGAACGCATCTTTGTCTCAAGTGGAGAGTAAGGTACGTCAATTACGATAAGCTCAGGACGGAAGAATGATTTGTCAGGTACTACAGACATTCCCTCGAGCGGCTTCATGCCAACACCTGTTCCGTTTACGAAGATGTAGGAATCAGCCATCTCTTCTCTTAACTTCTCCTTGTCATCAAGGTCGTAAAGAGTAGCCTTGCAGTCTGTCTTCTCGTTGATCTTTCTAACGGTCTCTTCAGCGTTTGCCCAGAACTTGTCATGGATGTTGAAGATTGAGATTTCCTTGACACCGTCAAGTGCTGCCTGAATCTCGATAGCTGTAGCAGCTCCGCCTGCTCCTGCGATTGTCATCTTCTTTCCGATAACATCGATGTCGTTATCCTTGAGCGCCTGCATGAAGCCGATACCGTCTGTGATGTGTCCTGTAAGTACTCCGTTCTCGTTTACTATTGTATTTACAGCTCCGCACAGCTCTGCTGCAGGTGAAAGCTTGTCTAAGTACTGTCCTACAACTGTCTTGTTTGGCATTGATACATTAGAGCCTACAAGCTTTAATGCTCTGATTCCCTTAACCGCATCCTCAAGAGTGTTGTTGTCAACCTCAAATGCCAGATAAGCGTAGTCAAGTCCAAGATATGCAAATGCCTCATTGTGCATTGCCGGTGAGCTTGAATGTCTGATTGGGTAAGCCATAAGTCCGATGAGTTCTGTGTGTCCTGTGATTCTCTCTGCCATGATTAAATCTCCTTCATTTTTCAATGTAATAATATTGATTATTCGTATTTTACTTGGCTATGTTTTCAACGATGCCCACTTCGTTAAAAACTTAACAACCTTTGATAATGATATTATAACGCATTATTTTTGGTACTTCCAATGCTTATTTTGTTATTTTTTAATAGCATTACTGTACTAATCATGTTATAATATGCACAAATTTAGGCTATAATATTTGTAATTCATAGACTATATCTATTATTTTATGGAGATTTATGCATGACGCTCAATCAATTAAGTTATTTTTACCAAGCGGCAGTTCTGGAACACTTCAATCAGGCTGCCGAAAAAATGAATATCACAGAACCAAGCCTCAGCCGTTCGATAGCAGCTTTAGAGGACGAGCTTGGCGTCACTTTATTTGAAAAGAGAGGCAGGAATGTAATACTGACCAAGGCCGGTGAGATTTTTTTAGAACACGTGTCTACTATTCTGGACGATGTAAAGAGAGCCGAGAACAAAATGCACCAGATTGCAACCGACGGCGGACACATCGATATCGCCTACGTATCACCACTTGCAAAGGTGTTTATCCCAACTATCGTGCGCTCTTTCCTCACCGAAAAGGAAAATAAAAATATCACGTTCAATTTCTTTCAGGACATCACCTCTGTGAATATTGAGGGATTAAAAAAAGGCAGGTATGACATAATTTTCGGTTCATACTCGCCAGATGAAAATGGTATTGATTTTGTTCCTATTATAAGGCAGGAAATAGTTGCCATACTGCCTCCCGGCCACCCACTGACACTTAAGGATACCATGGAAGCCACTGATTTCGCTGACTATCCCGTGCTAGGCTATGCCAGACACTCAGGCCTTGGCAAGTACACCAGAAGCTTTTTCAAGAAGCATGATGTATCGCCAAACTTCATATGTGAGTCACCCGATGAGAACGGCATCGCCTCCCTCGTGGCGCAGGGCTTTGGCATTGCGCTTGTCGCAGATGTCGATGCAATTCACCGCGATGACATCTGCATACGCCACCTCGTATCGCATGAGTCATTCTCACACACTGTATACATGGGCTACATGACAGGCAAATACCAGCTTCCGGCTATCAAGCGCTTCATAGAGTTTGTGCGGGAAAGCTGCAGCTAGGCAGTCTCCTCGATCACAAACCTGATAAATGCCTTCGCAACCGGTGATAAATATCTCTGCTTAAGCGTTGCCAGATACACCGCTCTCTCATAAGGAGGATTGTATATATCAAGCGTCTTTACAGAAAGTGACCGAAGTATTGGAATATCAGGCATCACAGCTATTCCAAAGCCTTGCGCCACGAGACCCGCCATACTAGAATCCTCCTCCATCTCGAAGGCTACCTTCGGAAACTGGCCTATCTCCTCAAACATCTGGTCAATGACCGGACGCAGACCGCTGCCCTTCTCAAAATAAATCTGCGGATACTCTATTGTGTCCCGCAAATCCACACTGTCCTTTATGGAAAGCGGATGGTCCATTGGCACTGCAAGCACAAGCTTCTGATTCGCAATCTTCTTAAAATCTATATCCTGTTCCCCATCCTTATAAGAAGAAAAAACTATGTCATATTTGTCATCCTTTAGTCCATCTATAATCTCACCGGTTGTTCCAACCGTAAAATGAAATTCTATATCATAATCCGGGTATGCATTGAGAAATTTACGCACCAGCTTTGGCGCGAACTCACTTCCCATCGTATATATATATGCCAGATGTATGATTCCATGCCTGCTGCCATTGACCTCCTGAATACGCTGCACCCCCTCATTAAGCACCTTTAATGATTCCTCAACATACGGCAGAAACATCTTCCCATATCTGGTCAGCACGACATTTCTTCCCTTTTTTTCAAACAAACGCGTGCCAAGCTCCTGCTCTAGCTGTGAGATTGCATGGCTTAAAGACGGCTGCGTAATCGACAGCATCTGTGCCGCTCTCGTATAATGTTCTTCCTGCGCCAGTACCTTGAAGTACTGCAATTGACTCAGATTCATAGTACACCCCCTGTGTATTTATATATTTATTCGCCGGAGGTCCGCTTGCCATGCGCTGCACACCGGTGGTATATGCTCGATTTATGACGTGTCGTGTGGGAGTTATATGCCGCCTCAAGCAAAAGTGGCGCGGAAAATACTCGTTCAAGCAACACAGCCTTTAGTATACCAGTAAAGTAAAAAGCGCGTTTGATTTTTCGCGCCTAATAAACTCTGTTTGAGGCGGCATTTACTCCCACTAGACTAAGGAATTATGAGAGCATATACCACCGGTGTGCAGCGCATGGCAAGCGAACCTCCGGCAAATGCTCACAACAAAGTCTAGAAATAATATACACCATTTGATAGACAAAAACTATAGATTTCGTATAAAAGATGCATTGGACATTTATACATTTTTGCTGTACCTTGAATGTAACAAGAGTGCATTGCTCTTTTTGATTGTTAAAAAAATCACATACTTTGTATATCGCAGCCTTTGATAACAAATATTGACAATCAGTTTAATGAAACAAAACTATAATGTAATGAGAGCAATTTACACTACCGTGTGCCCACCCGGTTAGCAGATTAAGGAGAAAAAATACTATGAAAAACAAATATCCACATATTTTTGAGCCAATTACAGTACGCAGAATGACAGTAAAGAACCGTATCGTCATGACTCCAATGGGAACTAACTACGGTGAGCAGAACGGAGAAATGAGCTTTCTCCACATCAACTACTATGAGCAGAGAGCAAAGGGCGGCACTGGTCTCATCATCGTTGAGAATGCAAGCGTTGACTCTCCGCAGGGTTCAAACGGAACAACACAGCTTCGTATTGATCTGGACAATTACATCCCAAGACTTTTCAAGCTCTGCGAGAGTGTTCACAAGCATGGTGCATGTATCGCAATACAGTTAAATCACGCCGGTGCTTCTGCAATGAGCTCACGTATCGGAATGCAGCCTGTATCAGCATCAGACGTACCTTCAAAGGCAGGCGGAGAAATCCCAAGGCCTCTCGAGAAGGATGAAATCATGCATATCGTAAAGAAATACGGTGAGGCAGCCAAGCGTGCCCAGATCTGCGGCTTCGACGCTGTTGAAATCCACGCAGGACACTCTTACCTTATCAGTCAGTTCCTTTCACCTATCACAAACAAGAGAACTGATGAGTTCGGCGGCTCTGCAGAGAACCGTGCAAGATTTGCAAAGCTGGTTATCGAGGAGGTTCGTAAGCAGGTTGGACCTTTCTTCCCTATCTTCGTCCGTATCAGTGCAGACGAGCTCATGGAGGGTGGAAACACACTTGAGGATACACTTGAGTACCTAAAGTATTTTGAGAAGGAAGTAGATGTATTCGACGTATCATGCGGTCTCAACGGCTCCATCCAGTACCAGATTGATGCAAACTACTTACCTGACGGATGGCGCTCATTCATGGCAAAGGCTGTAAAAGAGAAATACAACAAGCCATGTATCACAGTAGGAAATATCCGTGACCCACAGGTAGCCGAAGATATCCTTGCAGGAGGCGATGCTGATTTCATCGGTATGGGCCGTGGACTTATCGCTGACCCTGAGTGGGTTAATAAGGTAGAGTTCGGAAATGTGTGCGATATCAGAAAATGTATCTCATGTAACATCGGATGCGCCGGACACAGAATCGGTCTCAACCAGCCAATCCGCTGTACAGTAAACCCTGCCGTAAACAGTGGTGAGGATTACATGAAGACAAAGGTAAACAAGCCTTGCAACGTGGTTGTAATCGGTGGTGGTACTGCCGGTCTTGAGGCAGCCTGCACAGCAGCAGAGGTTGGATGTACAACCTTTCTCATTGAGAAGAAGGCTGAGCTTGGCGGACTTGCATCAGTTATCTCCAAGATTCCTGACAAGAAGCGTCTTGCAGACTTCCCTAACTACATGATTCACCGTGCAAGCAAGCTTCACAACCTGTTTGTTTTCAAAAATACAGCAGCAACAGTTGATATGGTAAAGGCCTTAAACCCTGATATCATAGTAAACGCAACAGGCTCTGTACCTACTCTCCCACCTATCACAGGTCTTCACGATCTCGTTGACAAGGATGGCACAAATGTTGCAACAGTCCTTAAGATGATTGAGCGCATCAATGAGTATCCTGAGGATATGAAGGGACAGAAAATCGCCATCATCGGCGGTGGTGCCGTAGGTCTTGACGTGATGGAATTCTTCACAGAAAGAGGCGCAGAGGTAACAATGGTTGAGATGCTTCCAATGATTGGAAACGGACTTGACCCTGTCACAAAGTGTGACACAAACGCAAAAATGGCAAAATACGGTGTAAAACAGATGACCAACACTGCTCTGCAGGAGGTTAAGAATGACCGTTTCATCGTAAAGAATCCAGAGGGTGAGATTGAGGAAATCCCATTTGATTACGGATTCATCTGCCTTGGTATGAGAGCCAACACACCTGTTCTTTCAGAGATTGATGAGGCCTTCAGTAATACCAATGTTGAAATCGTAAATATCGGAGACAGCAAGCGTGCCCGCAGAATCATTGAGGGTACAGAGGAAGGTAGAAATATCTTAAACGTGCTTGCCCGTCACGATTATTTATAAATTCTCCTTTAAAATAATAAACCTATAAAAACTCCTAAAAAACAACAGCTCGCGGGAACCCGCGAGCTGTTGTTTTATCATATTCCTGTATAACAGGAAGCTATCTAATGATATTGTAATAAGAACTTAAATCTAGCTGAAGAACAGTTTCTTCACATCATCAACCGGCATATCCTGTCCTGTGTAAAGCTTGAATGCGGCGACGCCCTGCCATAAGAGCATTCCCTTTCCGCCTACGCATGTGCAGCCTGCCTCTTTTGCTTCGCGAAGAAGCTTTGTCTCCTCCGGATTGTAAACTGCATCTGCAACTACAAGCCCCGGTCTGAAAGCTGAAAGATCTTTTACCACGCTCTGATCATCCAGAGGCTTCATGCCAACGATTGTTGCATTTGCAAAGATATCGCTTGACTGGATTTCCTCTGTCATCTTGGCTGTATCATCAATATCGTATACATTTACAACACATTCGGGAACTGCTTTTTTGATCTTCTCTGCAGTCTGTAGTGTACGCTCAAAGAAAGCATCATTTTTGTTGAAAATAGTAATCTCACGAGCTCCGTCCAATGCGCACTGCACCTGGATAGCTGTAGCGGCTCCGCCGCCTCCGGCAACAGTGATTTTCTTTCCTTTGATGTCAATTCCGTGATCCTTTAAGTTGTGTACGAATCCCTCACCATCTGTGATGTGTCCTGTAAGCTTGCCGTTGTCATTTACTATAGTGTTTATGGCTCCGATAATCTGGGCAGCCGGTGAAAGCTCATCCATGTACTTTGCAGCCTCTACCTTATCAGGCATGGTCACATTACATCCACGCATGTTGAAGGTCTTCATTGCTGCAATAGCATCCTTAACCTTGTCTTCTTTTATATCAAATGCCACGTATGCATAGTCCAGACCGAGTTTTTCAAAACTGTAATTGTACATAGCCGGTGAACCAGAATGACCGACCGGTGATCCTATGAGTGCTAATAAGCCTGTGTGACCTGAAATACGCTTTTCCATTGTAAATCCTCCTAAGTGTTTCGTTTTGTATTATGATAACTCTTTTATAAGACATGCGCAAGCACTTTTTTCATTTAAAGCGTTAAAGTTTATTTCTAATTGTAATTTTTATAAAATTTTGATATGATTGAATTATCAAAATGTATTTATAAAAGGGGGATTTATGCCAGAATTAAGCAGATTTTATGGTATTATTATTAAAATGTATTTTAATGATACACAACAGCATCACAAGCCACATATTCATGCATTTTATGGCGACTACGAAGCAGTTGTGGCAGTTGACGGAGACCTTCTCGCAGGCTCAATTCCAGCAAAACAATTAAAAATAATAATCGGCTGGTTGGCAATTCATGAAGAAGAAGTATACAAAGCCTGGAATAATGCCGTACGAGGAGAACACTTCGATAAGATTAATCCATTATAAGGAGAATTACAATGTTTGAAGTCAATGGTATAGCTTACGCAAGTGAAAAATCAAATAAGATTTCTATAACAGATGCAAAAGTTACAGATCATTTAATGATGATTGTGACATTTTCAGGCGGTGAAAAAAGAGTGTTTGATGCATCCGTTTTAACAGGTAGTGCATTTAAACCACTTGAAGATGATGCTATATTTTCAAATTTTAAAATTATGCATGGCGTCATTACATGGATGAATGATGAAATAGATTGTGCTCCAGAATATATCTATGAGCATAGCTTCGAATATGAGGATAATACTTCTCCTATTGCCATGTAAGCTTCGATATTTCACATGTCATATGAGGAAAATAGAGTATCGCTACTCTCTTTTCCTCATCTTTATATATTCTCTGAAAACCGGTCTGATTGGATCAGAAATATCCTCCGGAATATCATCCACATCAAAAAACTTAAGCTCCTCGACTTCCTCCTCCTGGCGCTTTATAATGCCGTGATATTTGCGGCATATGTATATGATCTCCACATTATAGACTTCATCGCCGTTCGGATAGATGTAGTGTGTTTCCTCGCCTGAATTGATATAAAACAGCTCCATCTCGTCTGCAACAAGCCCCATCTCCTCAAAGAGTTCTCTTTTTGCAGCCTCCTCGACAGTCTCTCCAAGCTCTATAGAACCGCCTGCATATCCCCACTGGTGATTGTCTGTGCGCTTTTCGAGAAGCACCTGTCCGTTTTCATTTTCAACGATGATGCTCGCTCCCGCCTGCAGTAAAGGGGCATGTCCGACCACCTTTCTAAGATCCATTATATAATTGCTCATGTTGTGTCCTTTCTTATTTTGCCACAAAAAATCCGCTGTACTATAATACCTATAGTATAGCGGATTTCAAATTTGTTTTCCATATATAAAGCACATGAAATTCATCAGCTCACAGCCCTGTATTCCTCAAGCGCTTCCTTTGCCCTTGGCGTAAGCCTGCGTGGAACCGAAATCTCAACAGTCACATACTGGTCTCCCTTTACTGAAGGATTCTTCATGCTCGAAATACCCTTGCCCTTGAGACGTATCTTGCTGCCGCCCTGTGTACCTGCCTTGATGCTGCACTCCACATCTCCATAAAGAGTATGCACCCTCGCCTTACCACCGAGAGCCGCTGTCGTAAACGGAACACGGATTGTACTGTATACATTCTGACCCTTTCGCTCAAACTCACTGCTCGGTGTCACATTTACGTTGAGAAGCACATCTCCGGCTGCACCACCGTTTCTGCCCAGATTGCCCTGTCCTTTAAGTCTGACTGTCTTGCCGGACTCGATTCCTGCCGGAATATGGATGGACAAATTGGAAACCTTGCCTGTGGTCGGATCCTGTAACGAAATAGATTTCTCGCATCCAAAAACAGCCTCGTCAAATGAAATCGTAAGGTCAGCCATAACATCAGAACCCTTGCGGCTCGATGAACGTCCCCGCGCTGAACCACCTGTGAAGCTGCTCCAATCTGCACTGTTTCCACCGAAGCCCCCTGCACCACCCGTGCTGTACGAGCCACGACTTCCGGAGCTGCCACCATGTGAAAACATATCTCCGAACATTGAGAAAATATCATCCATATCCCCGGAGCCGTTCTCAAAATGAAATTCTTGATGTGTAAATGGTCCGCCATTTGAGCTGTATGAGCCACTGAATGAACCATTACCGCCGAAACCGCCGAAGCCACCAAAACCGCCCTGTGCAGCCTGTCTTGCAGCCTCCTCGGAAAAGCCCTCCTGCAGACCTGCAAAGCCAAACTCATCATAAAGCTTACGTTTTTTCTCATCACTTAATACATTGTATGCCTCCGTGACATCCTTGAACATCTCCTCAGCGTGCGGATTGCCTGCATTTGTATCAGGATGATACTTCTTTGCCAGCTTACGATAAGCCTTCTTTATTGCCTCTTTATCCGCACTCTTGTTCACTCCGAGAGTCTCATAATAATCTCTCTTTGCTGCCATTATACTCACCTGCCCTTCTATTTACCTGTAACAATTTATCATCATAATTAAACAATATACATTACACCATATAGTATAAGCGGACTGCACAGGCAGCCCGCTTATCATTTGCAATATCTGATTATCCCTCGATGGAGATACATTTCTTTTCCTCAACCTGTGGTTTAGGCTGCTTCTTTGGAATATCCAGGCGAAGGATTCCATGCTTGAAGGATGCCTTTATGTCATCCTGCTCAATCTCGTCACCCACATAGAAGGTTCTCTGACAGCTTCCTGAGTAGCGCTCTCTGCAGATATACTTCTTGCCCTCTTCCTCTTTCTGATCTTTCTCTAAGCCTTTCTCTGCTGTAATGGTCAGATAACCATTCTCTAAAGAAGCCTTAATCTCATCCTTTTTGAATCCCGGAAGATCCATCTCAAGCTCATAGCCTTTATCGCTTTCCTTGATATCGGTGAACATCATTCTCTTTCCGTTGTGTCCGTATAATTTCTTCTGTGCCTTCTGTACGTCCCTGTCATCAAACCAAGGATCATTGAACCATGGATCACTGAAAAATGTATCAAATAAGTTGTTGTTTGTAGTTGTTAATAACATAGGTCATACCTCCTTATATACCTGTAACTTTCCTTTTGGAAATTTGCTTTCTTTTGTTTACAAGTATGTTATAGCACCATTATTAGCACTCGTCAATAGCGAGTGCTAATAAAAATTATAAACTTTTTATTAACCAGCACAGCACAACCTTATCTTCTGCGGATAATACTGCAGCACCATATACAGCTTCATCTTATCAATCCTGTTCCAGTCAGTCTTTGAGACCTGACTTTCATCCATTATATACGGTATCACAAAGGATGCCTCCTCACCGGCATTAAGATTTATTTCCAAAGATTCCAACGTAGGATTTAAAGCAAAAAACAGTTCCATGTCATACTGATTACCATTAGTTCCCATTTCAAATGCAAGGCTTGTAAGATCAAGTGATGTTGTATCGTCCTTTACTTTGGTAACTGACAAGGTTATAAAACCCACACGCACACTGTCGAAAGGATATTCTGAACCATCATCCGTCTGATCATATGCATAATCAGGACATTTTTCTTTTAGGAGACTGCCATCGCCCCACTCCCATCCGGTCTGCTTTATCTCATAATTTCCAAGCTTTATAGTGTCATTGTCTGTATATGTGATGACCTTTGGGGATGGATAGCAATGATTCAGATAAACAATCCTTGCCAAAACAGCAATCATCACAATTCCTATGAGCATTCCCGAAAAAAGCCTTACTTGTTTTGATTTTCTTTGCTTCATAATAAATTCTCCTCGTCACTTCAATTTAAACCTTCCGCTGTCCACCAGATAGATTACATCTGATAGATTTTCAAGCTCATCCTTATCGTGAGAGCTAAGCAGTATAAGACTTCCTTTATCACGCATATCCCTTATGATTTCTGACAGTTTTTCCTGCCCCTCCTTGTCCAGGGCGTTAAAAGGTTCATCCAGCAAAAGAAGCTTTGGTTCCTCCATAATGGCACAGGCAATCCCCAGTCTCTGCTTCATTCCAAGAGAATATTTTCTATACTTTCTCTTATCGTGTGGGTTCAGTCCAACCGTTTCAAGTGCCCTGCTTATATCAACTTCACCTTTATTTATTGATGCAAGCATTTTTAGATTGTCATAGCCTGTATAACTATCTATAAAGGCAGGATTCTCAATAAGCATTCCTATCCTTTCCGGAAAAGCCATATTTTTTCCAAGCACCTTGCCGTCGATACTGATGGTACCGCTTGTAGGATACATAAGTCCGCTTACCGCTCTCATCAGCATTGTCTTGCCGGAGCCGTTTACGCCCTTAAATCCATATATATTACCACTTTCCAGTGTCATGCATACATCATCGAGTACCAGAGCATCCTTTATCTTTTTAGAAACATGTTCTATCTCTATCTTCATAAAATACCTCACAAAATATTCTTTCTGTTAAAATACACACTTCCGGACACAATAGAAACCACCATCACAATAATGCAGCTTATTATTCCGGCAGCCGCATCCATTCCGCCCGCACAGAGCCTGTTGTTTCTGATGATCATAAGATAATTGCCCATAAGAAACGGACTCACCCAGTAAACAGACACCACAAGATAAACTATTGAAACAATATATCCAGCGATCGCACCGGCAAAAACACTGATAGTAAGCTGCACCACCGCAATTGTACAGGCGCATAACATTGGCAGTATCAGCCATACAAGCACTTCATTTCCGGTCGAAAACTGCTGCATATCTATTCCCATTTCCATAAGCATATCATCAGGCTTTGTGCTCCACTTCCCGATTGCACATGTCACAGCCGCAAGAACCAGTATCATTGCAGCATAATACACGATCACATTTATGACCGTCCATATGTACTTACTCCATAACCACTTAAACCTGCTGCCTGACAATATCAGTGTCTTTTTGCCTGCACCATACAGATCTGACGATGGATAAAATCCTACCACAAAAAATAAAAACGCATAAAACAAAAACCATGACACCGGAATGGTGAATACGCTGTCATCTGTCTTTATGTATGGCGGCATACCCTGAAGTATATTTGTAAAGTATGCCAAAAATCCAAGCTCCGGTGAATTTACACTAAAATCACTGACGGTGATAAATGAAAAAAATACAAATATGAATACTCCGACTATCCATTTTATCTTGTTTTCCCTAAATCCTTTTCTGATATCATATAAGATCAGATTTGCAAAAATTCTCCTATTCATAAGCAACAAGCTCTTTCTTTACCGCATGTATGTAAAATATAACATTTACCACTATAAGGATAATAAATGCACAGATCACAACCCTGATATCATTTCTAAACGGTGCACTTGGCCTAAGAAACATTACCGGTGATAAACTCACCCTGTTTACAAAATGAACCATACAGAACACAAATATGTATATGATAAACGGTGTCAGCAGGATCCAGAACCGGTTTCTTACAAAATTAACAGCCCACAACACCGCACAGTTTAAAAGTCCCCAGAAGCAGCCATCAATCAGCACAAAAATCAGATTGTATACAAGTGGATGTGTATAAAATACCCCTGACATGATATCCATTGCCGCTACCGGAAATGTGCCTGTTCCTACCTGTGGTATTACCATCGGAAATACCATTGCAGTAAGCAGAAAGTCAAACACCAGTGGTATCATTCCAATAAGCGCACCGCTTACAAATGCAGCTCCATATTTTGCTCTTATATAATCGCTCTTCTTTCCTCTTGATATGATCTGGGCAGCATACCCTGATTTAACATCAAAATAAAAGCTTCTGCCATACGGTATGGCACATAAAGCGGGCATTATCAGATAAAGCAGCAACGGTTGCACACTTGCATTATCCGCACCTATCCATTCCTCATATGCAGACAACGGATACGTGTCGGAGTAAATATACATCCTCCATATCCACACATTTTCCATAAAATGCCATACACATATTGCAAACGCAACACACAATGTGGCAGCAAATAATCTATTTCTAAAAGCACGTTTTATTTCGAGTTTAAATATTCTATTCATAACTACAGCTCCAGTTTAAAATATTTCTTCACCGTATCATTGGTTTTTGAATCTTTGCCCTCTATACAATAATAAATACATTTAGTATCTTCAGGCATTCCCTCATCCTGAATAATATATCCCAGCTCTGATGTAATACCCTCGCCCTTGCCTAAAACATAATGATATACATCACTTTCATCTCCTCCAAGCCAATAGTTGTCTATATATACACAATCTGAGTTTTCCTGTATTCTCTCCATATCATCCTTGATGGCATACAGAACACCCACATTTCTATTACCTTCAATCTGCTTATCATCTCCATCCTTATAAACGATTGTCAATGTTATAAAAATATAACTATTACCATTACTCAGATTATAATTATCATCAATAGCTTCACCATATAAATCTTTCAAATAATCCAAAACAGTATCCTTATTTCTGTTTCCAAACTCTGTGGTATGCTCATACTTTTCAATTTTATAAGTAATTCCATTTATCTCAATTGTATCATCAACTGACACGATGTCGTCTTTGTTAACATACTCCGCATCCTGCACATACGTAGCCGGAGTCTGGTCTACTACACCGGTGTCACCTTCTGTCTTTGAATCCTCATCCTTTACAATACCTGATTTTCCCTCTAGCCCGGCATTTGATTGTGAACATGCTGAAAGCCCCACTGCCATCATGATCACTGCCATTATTGCTGTAATTTTCTTTTTCTTCATAGTTTCTTCTCCTTGATTGATTGCCGATGTTTAATTGTTATGATAATTATAAACCTGTGATGTGTCATAGTTGTAAAAAACTCCGGAGCAATCTGCCCGGAGTTTCACTTTTACATAATACTGACCTTTCCAGCCTCTATCTTCACGACCTCATCACACAATATTTCTATATCCTCATGTATGTGACTGGCTAAAATAACCAGTCTTCCCTGCTTTTTGAGATCAAGCAGTATTTCTCTTATATCATTTACACCTATACTATCAAGTGCATTCATCGGCTCATACAGCTGCATTTTTGTGCCTATGCGGTTCAAATTGTGACTTATCTAAATATATGTAATTATCCATTAATTCACTAGGTGTACTTCTCTATAATAAACTCAACTTATTTTCATGAGAAGATTTTTTCGGTTATACATGTTTTATTATCGTGGTAATATACTTCTCTGGTTAACAATTGTCCCTGCATCTAATTCATAGACGCAATCACATAATATATCTATATCTAATGGATTATGACTTGCAAGAAGAATAAGTTTTCCTTTCTTTTTCAAATCCATTAGAATTTTTCTAATGTCTTCCACTCCTCGCTTATCCAAACCATTCATAGGTTCATCAAGTATTAAAATATGAGGATTCTCCATTATTGCCTGTGCAATTCCAAGACGCTGCCTCATTCCCAATGAAAATTTCCCTACCACCTTTTTGCTTTCCGGATCTAAGCCAACACTAATAAGTGTACTCTTTATTTGTTCATCTCCAATATTATCTTTTATCATAGTTAGAAATTTTAGATTTTTAAATGCCGAATAATTGGGTAAAAATCCCGGACTTTCTATTATTATCCCAGCATCTTTTATTATATCAATATCTTTTCCTATAACCTTTCCATCAACTGTTATTGTTCCTCTGTCAAGATATATAAATCCACATATGCTCTTAAATAAAACTGTTTTTCCACAGCCATTCTGTCCTACAAAACCATATATCTTTCCGTCTTCTAAAGTCAACGATACATTATTTAATACAGTCTGGGTTCCAAACTTTTTTGTAGCATTTTCTATAATTATCATTTCAGAAATCCCCTTTCACTTGCATCACATAGTTTCTGTTCTTAATCATAATAATTTTCAATAAACAAGCTATCATTATAATTAAGAACGCATATGCATATATTATACTAATATTGGTGTATTTTGCCGCAAAAATATCAAGTGAACTCCAACTTATAGGTGATATAAAATTAAGCCATGGTAATACCTCAGAATAATTACCTGCCAGTTGCGAAATCACCACCACTCCTACTGCGACAACACTTCCTTTCACATGATAATTTAACATATTTACTAATAGAACAATCAAACTAATCATAAATCCAATCAATATATTTAGACTATATGTTAATAAAAAAGCTTTTACAGGACTATATGCTTGTAATACTTCCTGAGTAATCCCAGCCGTTTTCCCATATTCAGACTTTGAAAGTGTAACAATAATTGCTTCCCAATTTGAAGAAAAACCAACATGCGGGAAAAACATAAGAGTTCCTATAATAGCAACCATAATAAAAAAAATCACATTTGCCAGAAATGTATATAATATTTGTCCACACATCCATTTTCTTCTGCCAAGACGAATAAGCGAAAAAAGCTGTTGTTCATCACTGTATGGCGCATTACATACCAATAATATAAGTGCAAAGTAAAATAACATTCTAGTTATCCCATCTCCCATTTGAAATACACAATACCAATTTGATATTGCAAGCTGTTGATCCTCTATATATCTGTATATCCATTTCGCATGAATATTGGTAAATACTATTATGAGTGGTACTATCATATATATCCGATAACAACTTGACCATTTTCTTACATTCAATACAGCTGCCTCGCAAATTTTAACCATTTTCCATTCTCCTTTTTATTTTTGTATAAGCGATTTCATTTAAAAATAAAACTAAAAATAGAGAGATTAATAACGCATATCCAAATGCGATCCAAAAGTTATTCCATCTTGTATTACTTGTTATAGGATAATATATTACGCTTAATCTCATAAAATCAGGAAAATTATTGTCAAGAACGCTATTAAATGCCCAATACAATAGCATAGGCATTATTATTGTTACATAAACATCAGAAATATAGCATGATACTGTAAACGCAGTCTGCGCTATTACAGCACATAATATGGAATATATTAATATTTTCCATATTTCCTGTTCCATAGCTAACCGACTTGAAACAATATTTTTTGTTGTTTTATTCGTTATCATAGTAACCATATATGCTTCAATTATAGCCATAACCATTCCAACAATCGTTGAAAGGAAACCTCCCACAACAGCAGAAATTGTCTTTGAAATAGTATAATTTTTCACACCACAACGGATTACTTCATACTTATGTAATCCTGTATTGTATTCAATGCAATGCTGTAGTCCCGATGGGATAACACACAATAATAATATTGTCAAAGAAAAACTTTTATCAAACGCAGCTGCCAGACACACATCAACACTAGTATACCTTGAATATCTGGAATCTGTAATAAAATTAAGCAACATTCCTAGAGCAATCATAAAAATACTTATCGCAAATCTTTTACTTCCTAATGTTTTTATCAGCTCCAGTCTTATACCTTTCATCATAAGCTATCACCTGTATACGCATTATATAAATTCATTTTTCTTGTTCCCCCACCTTCAAATGAATCCGGCAAATCATATATTATATACCAAGTTGGATCAGCTTCATACTCCATATTATTCGAATCACATAATATAGGGAGATATGCTAATCCTATTTCAGCAATAGATATATCTCCATTTGTAATTACACCATTCATACTTTCCTTAAATTTTGTGAGTATAGTAGCTATGTCAATAATTTTCTTTTTTTCGGATATAGTTTCTTTTTCTATATCGAACATTGTCGCAATTTCAAAATCAATAATGCCCGAACTGTCGTAAAGTATCTTGCACCTACTCGGAATATAAAATACTCCTTCTGGCATTATCTCCGATTCTCGTTGTAAAATTGGTATTTCATTATATCCTTGAAAAAATTCAAAATGGTACGCATCCATAGAAGATGTAAAGTTCTCTGGTACAGCTCCTATGCTTGCATAGTAATCGCTTATTTGTTTATCTTGTTTTATGTAATACTGATAATCCTGATATGTTCCAGCATAACATAATCTATCCTCTATCAATTCAATCCCGAGATTTTCCACAAACTCTCTGGATATTTTTTCAGCCTCGTTCTCTTTCATAAATGATAGGTCTACGTCCTCCTTAACTATATTTCTATACGCTTCAACATCAGTAACCCCCCATTGAAAAATATCTTCTCCAAATCCAACAGTAGCTGCATTAATACAACTTTTATCAATTCCCCATACATATACTGTCCTCACCTGTAAATCAAAAGCATTTTCATTTCCCGTATTATTCACAATTTGCATATTATTACCATTAGGTAATTTGTCCTCTGTTTGCTCTACTTCTGCATCTTTTTCTTCAATATCAAAATAATCGCTTAACTGTTTATATGACTTTATTTCATCAAATGTATGTAGAGTACACTTAAATGATGAAGCCTTATACTCGCTCAATTCATTAATTCCTGTAATATCCGCATCAACCTTAATATTATCCGAAAGATTCATCATTAAATGTCTGCCAATTTCCATCGGACTCTTTTTTTCTATTTTTGCGAGTTCATCCCCATTTATTTTCTCTTCTTTCGTGCTCATAGGTTCACAGGCTGTAAATATCATTACAACTGCCATGCATATAATTAACATTTTTCTTTTACGCATATAGTCACTTCCTCCTAATAATTTATAAAAGCAGACATTAACTCTAGTTAATGCCTGCTCTCAATTTATGGTATCCATTCCCCTTGCGGACTTATAGATGCATTATTCCTCGCAGGATTTGTAATTTTTAATCTAAGATAATCACCCGGTAATACTCCATATCCGGAATATGAAGGATATCCAGTTGCAACACCGTTTATTGTTGCAATTGATGATTTTGCATAACCTGACGGATTACATACTCTAGCTTCAATTACATATCCATTTACTCTCGTATTTGTCTGCATTACAGTGGCAATATCTGAAGCAGATGCTTTTTTCACTTCACCTGTATATCCACAATTTTGTACCGAAAGACTAAACTTAAAGGATTGTGCATACACACCTATTGTCCCAAGTAAAATTAAAAAAAACAACATCTTTGATATTACTTTTTTCTTCATGGCAATTCCTCCAAAATTATTCATAATTCACATATTAACAATAATTATTGTTTCGTTAATTTGATATCAATTTTAATTATAGCTACTATTTTACATATTTCAATACACTTTACATGGGATGACATTTTTTAATCATTTCTGGTCGATTTTAGTTATTGTATTTCATAATTTGCTCAATAATTTCATAATTTGATCAATTTTAACATATTATAAAACTCCAATAAACACCATTCAATGCATCATAACAAATTAAAGACTTCCCACATTTAGAGATACTCTCTATAATTCTCGTAATACAAAAGAATCCGCTGCACATCTGATAATTGCAACGGATTCTTATAATATTACATAGACAGTTTACTTACCTCTGATTAAAATATTTAATTTGACTCTTTTAATCCCAGAAAATAATTCTCATTATTTTGCAATTGAACTACATATATTTTTGCTTTTACATTTTCCGACTCAGATGCATCCACATAAGTACATGCATCTAGAAACTTTTGTTTTACATCATCATCTGATAATTCTTCTTCAAAATTGTATATAATCAGTTCCGACTCCCTCATCTTTAGTGAATTATATATGTTGTTCATCCACCACCCATCAGTATTAGACATTGACATTCCATAAATAATAAACAATTCAGTATCCTTAAAATATCTCTTGTATTTTAAATCATCCTGTGCCCAATATGACTTGATTAATCGCTTTTCAGCTTTACTTTTATCATAATTTTCTAATTCTGTTCCGAATATCATCGAACGTGGAATATTCTGTCTTCCATGCGGATGAATAATATTAGTCATAATATAAGATGACCAAGAAGTATCCTCATTAAATTCCGTTAATTTTCCATCAGGATTGGGGAAAAATGTAAAATTTCTATCTGCATTTTTGTGCCTATGCGGTTCGAATTGTGACTTATCTAAATATATGTAATTATCCAATAATTCTGTATAATTAAAATTAACAAATATAAAATTGTACAAATTATAATGGTATGTATTTTTCACAAACATCATATCATCTTTAGGGTTAATATCTCCCATAAACTTGCTCAAGCTTGTATCTGCCCACTTATTCGCCTTTGACTTATCGTTTAATTTTAACACCACATCAGTAGTCACAATATCATTCAAGAATCGAGAAAATGAATTTTGTATAGCGTCAAGATCCGTTTCTAATTTTGGAATTTCGCCTTGTCGTCCATCATTTATCATCTCCCCCAGTAATTCATCAACAGAGCTTTCAAAATCACACCAGTTCTCTTTATTCTGCTCATGATCCTCTTTCATCTTCTTATATATTAAGTTATTGTCATCACATAATCTAAAATATGTAACATACTCAAAAAAATCAGAATATTTCGTGGATTTTCCATTCATCTTTTTATCACCATATTTGTTCAAAACGGCAATATCAAACCCATTTCCAACTAAAACCATAATATTATGCTGTCCGTCTAATTTTTCATAATCATCTGTAGAATACCTAATATGCATACAATCCTCTCCTTTACTTTCTATCATACTTTAAGTTAAATATAGCAAGTAGCTGTAATATCTCTGCCAACATTACTCCAGATTCAATAAACTTTGTATAATATCTATATCCCGCTATCCATTGCAATTCCACAATAATAAACAAAACCACTACTATTAAAATCGTTATTTTTTTACAAAATCTTTTATCATCATTATCAAGCCGTTTGTTTGCAGAATCTATTGGACTAAAAATCATCAATAAGATACTTGAGGCAATATATATAACATTAAAGAGCAAATTATTATTTATATAATTTGATATCTGTAGCATAGTCATAATTACTATACTGGATATGATAAGACATTTATAGAAACTATCCGCATGATACCCACCGGAAAATTTCCTAACTGCTATAAATGACATAATCATAACTACTGCCTCTATCGGCATTTCCAAAAAAGCTCCTATAACCGAAGCAAAAGCAATCGGATATAGGAGCGAGAACAAACAATGAACTGCATATGCATACAGTTCACGTTCGCCAGTGGAAATAGCTTTCTGTTCTATTAACCAATCTGCTATTTTCTCACTCATATTATTTAGTTTTCCTTTTAAATTTTGATAATTCTTTTGGGCTTTCAGGTTCATACATCACACCACAGGATGCTGAGTTTGCTTCTACTCTAAGCATCGTATCAAGTGTACCTTTGACATGTGAAATAATGTTTTTTCTTCTGTCTGTCGCAATCTTCATTAGTTGCCTCCTTTTGTAAATATTCATCAACTTCTACTTGCCATCATTTTCTTATAATTGATGATAAAGCTTTTTTTATAATAAATCTATATTGTTTACTCTAAACAGCATTTTTCTCTTAAAATTGTCGTAATATGGCTAATATTTGTCATTTTTACACTGTCCCGCAGATTTTTTCATTCATGCAATTATAAATTATCTATATTACAGAATATATCTGTATTACTTTGTTCATTATTATTTAAATAACTGCTACCATTAACATAAAATATGAAAGGAATTAATGATCTTGGATTTTGATTACATTACTATGGGACAACGCATTAAGCAGCGTCGTAAAGAATTAAATATGACACAAGCAGATTTTGCAGAAAAATTGGATATCTCTCAAAATCACATTTCTGCGATTGAATGTGGCTCTCAGCATCTAAGCTTTGAGCTTTTTGTTTCTATATGTAATACATTATCTATAAATCCTGATTATTTAATAAACGGATGTACACATCTCTCTAACACTCCACTTCAAGTGATGGATAATCTTACTCTTTGTGATGATACTTCCGTTGAACTTACACGCAGATTTACTGAGCTGTTGGTTGAGCTTTATCCGAATAAATCAAACCAAAAATAACTTATTTATGTTTTTTCGTACGCTCTTCTTGTCTTAATTCTCATACTCTTCTATAATGATATCAACAACCATGTTTTTAGAGGAGATTTTTAATGAGAATACTTATTTGTGACGATGATCTATCTATCACGCAGTCACTATCCCAAATAATCAAAACATATTTCAACAAAAAGAAAGTAAATAATCTCGATATTGTAACCTTTAATGATGGGGACAGCCTTCTTTCTGATAAATCCCAAAAAGATATCGTTTTTTTAGATGTGGAAATGCCCGGTTTTGACGGCATCTATGTGGGAAATGAACTAAAAAAGCAGAATGAATCCGTTATTATTTTTATAGTGACATCTTACCTCGAATATCTGGATGCTGCCATGAGGTTTCATGTATTCAGATACTTATCTAAGCCAATAGATAAACAACGGTTATTCCAAAATTTAGATGATGCACTTGAATTATACTATTCTATCAATCAAAAAATCGCTGTTGAAACAAAATCCGGAGTTACGTCTGTTTTGACTTGCGATATCGTATATGTGGAAGCAAAGGGTAGAAAAGTTATAGTACACACTTCTACGGCTGATTTGGATTCCACTCAGACACTTCAATTTTGGATAGATCATCTGCCACAGGCTACCTTTTTTCAGTCTCACCGCAGCTATATTGTTAATATGGCTATGGTAACAAGCTTTGATCACGAGCTGATATACCTTTGTGATGGTCAGTTCACAGCGTATTTAACAAGAAGAAAATTCACCGAATTTAAGAAAGCATATTTGATGTTTATGGAAAGTAAGAGGTAAGTATTATGAATACTACAATTTATTATTTTTTAATTTATATTGCAGAAGCTCTGATTTGTATTCAATATACTTCTAATATATTTTCAGATCGCTTTTCCCATTTTAAAACTTTTATCGCAATTTTTATTTTATACTCAACATTATTCATAATTTCACTTTTACAAAATCCATATATTAATGTCATAGTTTTTTTTATTTTTCATATATTCATTTTCTGCTGCTTATTTCAAACCACAAAGTTAAATGCTGTTTTTCACTCACTTATCCTTACCATTACAATGATCTTTACAGAACTCATTGTTCTTACTATTTATTCAAATATAAGTGTGCATTTTTATACCGAAATTTATATACATCACATTACTCTCGTAATGGCTATAATCAGCAAATTACTATATTTTATCATCACATTTTTTATATCACATACCTTGTTAAAAAATAGCAACAATACCATACCATTTTCTTCTAGAGAATGTTTTCTCTTATGTATAATTCCAATATTATCATTATGGATATCTTTTACTTTTATACATTTGTGTCTTACAACTCCATTGAAAAACAAACTTGATGCAATGATAAGTATAAGCATGCTTTTTATTCTACTTATTAATATTCTCATTTTTGGACTTTTTGAACATATTAAGCAAAAAAATTCCGAAATAGCAGAGCTCACACTTCAGAACCAGCGTGATGCCGACTCTGTAGAATACTACAAAGCCATCGTGTCACAGGATGAGAAACAAAAAGTTCTCATTCATGACATCAAAAAGCATCTCAATGCCATAGCCTCACTGAACGAACAGCACGATTCTGAAAAAATCGCAGCATACCTTACCCACGTACTCGGTTCTTCTGAGTTAAAGCACTCCGTGCGGGTATGCGATAATGACCTTTTAAATGCACTGCTCTGCCGTTACCAGAAGATATGTCTCACACAAAATATTGCGCTACACATTGATATAAGAAGTAAGTGTATTGATTTCGTGACATATGATGATCTCAGTGTACTTTTCGGTAATCTCATGGATAATGCTGTAGAGTCAGCCGAAAAAACAGTTAATCCTTTTATAGAACTCAATGTTTTTCAGAAAGAGAAAAATAACATGACCATTATCACGCTCATTGATTCCTGCCGCGTAAATCCTATCGACAAGAATGGCAACCTTTTACCAACTAAAAAACCGAATCCACAGTTTCATGGATTCGGTATGCGTAGTATAGAAAATATTGTTAAGAAGTATAATGGTGAAATGACTTTTTACTTTGATGATCCTACCAAGACATTCCATACTATTATTATGCTTCGGCACTGAAAGCTGTCTCTTTTAACGATTTTTTATCATCTGGAGCAAATATTCACATACATCAAAGCTCTTTGCTTCTTGTTCTGTTTCCCGCTTCTTTAATGAATCATATATTTGCTCCAATAAATAATCAGCATTCACTTTTTTGTTTACAAAGCTATTTTCATCAGCAGAAGCCATTCCATAACCGGCATCTGCTTTCATTATTTTATAGGCAGAGTAATTATTTATCGAATCAGGCGCAGTTCTTCCTTTATACCCCTCATATGACATAAGCGCAAACATTTCCAGATCCGAAGCATTCGACGTATCAACATCATTTACATGCACATGATATACTTTTCTGTTATCACCATATCCATATGCCACTTGAACAACAGGATCATCCTCCTTTGATGTTTTCACATATGAAGCTAAAACTATCTGACTTTCTGTATCAGACAGTCCAAAACTTGTCATTCCGATATTTTTCAGCTTATCATTTGGAATTTCCTTATCCGGTGCCACCTGTTCAACTGCATTTTTATTATTTACCAATTTATTGTAAAGAGAACTGTTATTTTCCGACAACATATTCATGTATATTTCAGTAAGTTCACTCTGCCTCTCCCCACATTTATTTAAGGAATTTTGCTCACTATTTCCTATTTCGAACTCTATATCCATTTTATCGCCTGTTGACTTCTTATTATAATTTGAAGTATATGCCATTGAAATATTTGTTCCCACACCGTTTAACATATATGCCTCCTATCTGTTTTACCAATAATATTACGCTTTTAATTATTAGATTCATTGCAATTAAATTCTTGCCAAAAGTTCCGCAGGTGTAAGTGCCCTATTTAACTAATTATAGTATAACGTTAATACGCTATTTTTCAAGATATATCCCCGTTGTAACATTATTCTTGATGTTTTCTATGTATTTTCAACATTATTCTTGATGTTTTTTGCTATGTTTGTAACATAATTCCGTACATTTTTCCAACGATGAATTTTATTTTCAAAAATCCCAAAATATTACAAAAACACTGTGCGTAGACCGTGCACATAATCTCACGTTGCCTACTTCCATCACTCCTCCAAATCTGTTATACTGATTATATATAAATGAATTGGAGATGGGACAATGGGTATTTATTTTAATCCGGGAAATGGCAGCTTTACAAAAGACAAAAACAGTCAGCTATATATTGACAAAACCGGTCTGATTGAATATTTGAATAGAGTTATCTGTACAAATGCCAACTGCATAAGTGTCAGCCATGCCAGAAGGTTCGGTAAATCCCATGCTGCCGGAATGATTGATGCATACTACAGCAGAGGCTGCGATTCATCAGAGCTTTTTGCAGATTCTGAAATTGCAGCTAAGGACAGCTATGCTGTACATTTGAATAAATACAATGTCATACACATTGATGTATCATCATTTTGGGACGCTTACAAAGATAATGTGATAGAAAAAATTCAGGAATATATTTATGACGAACTTAAACAGGTATATGGCAATCAGATAGATTATACCAAGATGATCAGTGCTGTACTCATGTCCGTCTACAACATTTCCGGTATTCCATTTGTTATAATAATTGATGAATGGGATTGTGTAATCCGAAATGGTGGAAATAAAACACTGGTTCACAGCTACCTTCAGTTTCTTCATTTGTTATTTAAGAGCGAAGAGTCAAAAACTTTTTTAGCTTTGGCATATATCACCGGTATTCTGCCAATCAAAAAAATTAAAGATGAATCAGCTCTGAACAACTTCCGTGAGTTTACAATGTTGAAATCTAAACAATTGACCAGATATTTTGGTTTTACAGAGGATGAAGTTAAAAAACTGTGCATCACATATGATATGGATTTCGAATCTATAAAAGCATGGTATAACGGATATCTGATAGACGGGCTTCATATGTATAATCCTAATTCCGTTGTTCAGGCTATGCTAGATCATGACTATGATTTTTACTGGAAAAATACATCCTCGTTTGAATCAATCAACACATTTATCACCATGAACTATGCAGGTTTAAAGGATGATGTGCTCGCCATGCTTTCCGGTGATAAAATCAGAGTTAATGTAAATACCTTCCAAAATGACCTTACTACAGTTGCTTCAAAGGATGATGCACTTACAGCTTTAATTCATTTAGGTTATCTTGCTTATGATGCCAATAGGAAAATGGCATATATACCTAATTATGAGGTTGCTGCTGCATATGATCTTGCATTACAGACTGGTTCATGGAGTGAAGTAGCCAACTCCATTTCAAAATGTGATGAATTATTAGATGCTACCCTAAATGAAGATGCTGATAAAGTCGCTGAATTGGTAGAAATAGCACATGAAACATATACATCTGTTCTTAAATACAACGACGAAAATTCTTTAAGCTGTGTTCTCACAATGGCATATTTTACTGCAAATGCATATTACAATATTGTCAGAGAATTTCCAGCCGGCAAAGGTTTTGCTGATCTTGTTTTTATTCCAAGAGCGAATGCCTGTGGCAGACCTGCAATAGTAATTGAACTTAAGTACAATGCTTCCGCTGATTCTGCCATATCACAGATTAAAAACCGCAGATATCACGGAGCCTTATCAGGATACAGCAATCATATCTTACTTGTCGGAATTAACTACAGTAACACATCTCATAATGAAAAAAAGCATACATGTATAATTGAAAGTATTAATAACCTCGATTAACAAACTCAAAAAGCCGAATCCACACTCCCATGGATTCGGCTTTTGTATATACACTTCTATTTTCTATTTTGTATGAAGCTGTCAATCATCGCAATCACACCATCTACACCGAGCTTTGCCACATTCAGACACAGGTCATAGTTTTCTGCCTGCCCCCACTCCTGTCCGGTATAGTATTTGTGATAGGTCTTTCTGTTGTCATTTGTCTCACGCACAACAGTCTTTGCCTTTCTCACTGAGACTCCATGTGTATCAGCCACAGTATCAACGCAGAATGCATCATTCGCTGTCAGGAAAACTGAGACAACATCATCTCTTCCCTGAAAGGCAAAGTTTGCACATCGTCCCTGAATCACATATCCCTCACAGCCGTCCTCAAGCGGCAGCCTGTCAATAAATGTAAGAGCCATAGCCGGAGTATCATGCAGCACATTATCCTCCTCCGTCTCCATCACAATAGAGTAAAGCAGGGAATTAACCGGTCTCTCACTGTAAAACTCCTCATACTCATCGTAGCAGCCTGCCTCTTTGGCACCGGCCGCAATAGCCTCTCTGTCCATGAAATGTAAATGATATTTCTCAGCGACTGCTCTACCGATACTATCTGCATCGCAACCGCACTTTCTAGCAATTGTAATTATCATATAAATATAGCTCCTTTCTGTAAAAAAGCCAACGCGCAGGAAGCGCTCAGACAAATCAATAAAAGTTTGCAAACACCGATGCAAACACCACCGTAAGTATTCCTGCCACCGCGATAGCAAGAGAGCTCATGGCGCCCTCTATCTCGCCAATCTCGATAGCCTTCGCTGTTCCGATGGCATGTGATGACGCGCCAAGCGCCAGTCCCTTCGATATAGGCTCAGTGATTCTGAATATTTTGCAAACAAACTCTCCGAGTATATTTCCAAGCACACCTGTCACGACGATAACTGCGACAGTAATGGTCACATATCCGCCGAGCTCCTCTGATACGCCCATACCGATAGCTGTCGTGATGGACTTTGGCAGCAGTGTGACATAGTCCTCGTGTGAAAGCCCCATAAGCACTGACAACACAAGCACTGTCACAAGACTTGTTATGACGCCTGCCGTGAGTCCGAGCGCGACTGCTGCTATATTTTTCTTGAGCAGGGTCCACTGCTCATAGAGCGGTATCGCAAGGCATACCGTGGCCGGTGTCAGAAACCAGCTAAGGTACGATGCCCCCTTATTGTATGTGTCATAATCCACATCTGCCACAACAAGCACTATGATGGTCAGTACTATTGAAATGAGAAGCGGATTGAGTATTGCAAGCTTAAACTTTTTCTTTAAAAGCATACCTAGCAGATATGCAACCAGACTTACTGTGACACCGGCAAAAAGCGATGTCTGAAACAAATTATCCATTATGATTATCCTCTATCTTATTTATTTTCTCCAGCATCAGCCCTCTTGCGCTTCTGCATACGGATTACGAGCTGTGAAACATGTCCTGTAGCAATCATTACAGTAAGAAGTGCCACAACCGTGATTACAATCACTGGTACGAGCACCGGCTTAAGATTGCCCCAGGATGACATAAGCCCCACTCCCGCAGGGATAAACATGACAGGCATTATCTCTATCATGAATTTGCCTGCACTCCTTACAGAGTTTAGCGGTATCAGGCCTGTCAGCAGACCTATGAAAAGTATAACCATGCCATATATGCTCGCCGGAACAGGCAATGGCAGTAAATATTTGAGTATCTCACCTAAAAACGAAATCGCAAGTATGATGAGAAATTGCTTTAATAATTTCATTTTATATTGTATCTCCGTTATATATATTTCGTGACTATTTGTAACTGTTTATCTGTGTTCCCTGACCATCATTGTACATACAATGGCAAGCAGCACGCTTGAAGCCCATATAGCGCGTATTCCTATGTGCAGTGAGCACACTCCGCCTATACCTGCTCCTATTGCAAATATCAGAATAATTCCATAATAGTGCGCGGTCTTTTTCAGTGCCCCGATATTTCTGTCACGCAGATATATTGACAGACTCTCTGTGCCGCTTCTTAAGTTGCCGATGCACATGGTGCTGGCATAGCCGTAGCCGTTTACCTTTCTGAAGGACTGCACCTGCATAGAACAGCTGAATGATACAAGCATGGTCGCTATCATGTCGTACCTGTGTGGTATGAAGCCGACCACAAACAGTATGATTATCTCTATCGCCACCACTATCTGACGCCAGTGGATGCGCTTTGCCTTCTTATATCTATGCCCGATTCTCTCTGCCACAAGCACACCGAGTGCAAATGAAAGGATTGGGAAAAGATACGATAGTCCCTTCATCCATTCACCTATCATCAGATGCTGGCTCATCAGCACCACGTTTCCTGTCTGCGCATTCGAGAACACCTTGTTTCTCACATTGTAGGTGTAGGCATCCTGAAAGCCTCCGGAAAGTGCCAGAATCGCACTCAGCAAAAAGGTCTCTGATGTCTGAATCCTTATTTTTTCTTTTTCAGTCATTTTTTCGCCTCTTTTTCTCATATTCGCTGTTATCTGCCACACCCTCGTGTGACCCACAGCAATTACATATTTACAGCAATCCACACGGTTTATTATTATAGAAAAAAAGGGCGGATATTTCAATACCCGCCCCAAATATACAGTGTATTAAATTTTGCACAATACCTAAAATATATATTGGATATACATAATAGATATACATGATAGCTATACCAGATACTTTTCTTCAAACTCAGATACCGGTACCGGTTTTGAGAAATAATATCCCTGGAACTCATGACAGCCCATCATTGTGAGCATATCAAGCTGCTTTTTCGTCTCCACACCCTCTGTGATGACGTCCATGCCTATCTTGCCTGCAAGCGTGATGATACTCTCTAATATATCCTGTCCCTTGACCTCGTTCTCAGATTTGCGAAGGAAGCCCATATCGATTTTCAGCACATCGGCACTGATATCCTTTAGCATGTTGAGTGATGAGTAACCGCTTCCGAAATCATCAATCTCCACCCTGAAGCCTACGCCCTGAAGCTTGTGGATAATATTCATATTCTTCTCAAAATCGGTCATCAGCGTTGTCTCTGTAATCTCCAGATGCAGATTGGACGCTGCTATGCCATATTTATTAATCAGCCCTGTAAAGGTCTCATATATATCTATAATGTAGAAGTCCTTTGTAGATATATTTACAGATATATGATAGCTTCCATAGCCTTTTTCCTTCCACTCTGCAAGCTTTTGCGCTGCCTTCTCCCATATATAGAGGTCAAGCTTGTAAATGAGACCTGCGTTCTCTAAAATATCAATAAAAGCATACGGTGTCAGGATGCCTCTTGACGGATGAACCCAGCGCACCAGCGCTTCTGCGCCCTTTGCAGCACCATCACGTTTCACCTGTGGCTGTAAGTACATGACAAACTCATCATTTTGCAATGCCGGCTCAAATTCACCGAGCAGACGTCTCTGCTCTATTGATATCTCAAGCAGATGCTCATCATAGTATGCCACACAGCAGTCGTAATTATTCTTTATGGTGTCTGCCGCTATATTAGCCTTGTCTACCATAATGCTGACAGCCTCATCCCTGTCTCTTATCTCATACACACCCATGTATGTATGCAGATGGAAAGAATTGCCCGAAAACTCACGCTGCAGCTCTTTTATTGAATCTGCCACTCTTTTTTCATCAAACTCTTCTCTTGGCAGACACAGCGCAAAGCGGTCATTCATAAGCCTTGCACAAATGGTCCTCTCAGATGGATTCGATGCCATGAGCTTCGCCTGCTTTATGAGCACCTGATTGCCCTTCTCCATTCCAAATATCTCATTGATGAATTTGAAATCCTTTATATTGCTGCAAATCAGGTAGAAGGTTGTGTCATGATACTTGTTCACCATATCGTGCACATCCTCATAGAACTGGTCACGGTTCAAAAGTCCGGTCAGACTGTCATGCGATGCCTTGTACTTTTCCTGCTCCCACGACTCATACATCTGTGTACGGTCATTGTATACAAAATAATCACATATAACGCGATTGCTCTCATCATATATGCGCTTGTAGGCAATCTCAAAGTAGTGCTTTTCACCGTTTATTTCAATATCTGTTGTCTGGAAGGTCATACTGTCCCTTCTGTCATCTCCCAGCTTTTCAATCCACTGACTATATTTACTTTCATAAACAGACATATTGCCGCCATGCCTGTAAATAGCCTCCATCAGGTCATTGTAATATATGCACCTGCCCTTTCTGTCATAGCAGATGATACCATTGTTCATATCGCGGACCACAAGAGAGAGCATATTTTCTATAAGCTCATTCGGCACATATCTGTATGTCAGGTAATATATGATAATAGCTATAGCACCATATATAATCATGGTGAGGTCATATATGGAGTCCGAACCTATAGTAGCAATGTCAAACGAAAAGCCGATAAAGATAACTACCGCTATAGCCCCATATGCCTCCCTGTACATGCGCGATGATTTGATAATCATATACAGATATGTAAAAATAATCAGAATCACAAACGCATATGTGAATATAAAATGCAGCCTGTACCATAGGCTGTCATTATTGAATACCACCTTAATATTCTCAGCTTTTATGGATTCTATATCAAAAATCTTATTAGTCCAGGTGTTCTCTATAAGCATATATGTGTCCAGCACCGCAAATATCATGGAAGCAGCCTGCACTCCCTTGAAGGTCTTTACAGCACCTGTATAATACTGTGTATAAAACATAAGAGCGATGAGCATCCAGTCAAACAGAGCCATAGTAAGCCCTTTCGCAAGTACTGTAACAGTGTGCCCCGGCACAAATGTAAAAACAAAAAAGACTATAGCGCAGGCAAATGTCAACGTCTCATATATACACACACTTTTACCGAGTCTGTCATGTTTTTTAAAGGAACCGATTGCGCAATGTGCAATCAGTATTGCTTCCAGCAATACTCCCAGTCCATATACTATCCTCATATTCCCACCTGTCTTCTATGACCATATTACTAACCTATATATAGCTATTGTAACTCATTTCATGTGTAATGTAAACAAAAAAGAGGTTGTCACAACCTCTTTTTTGTAATTTATTAACATTTATTATTTTCCTGAAGTTGCTTTCAGTCGTGTCATGGCACGGGCCAGCGAAGCTCTTGAGTGATAATACTCCTGAATACTCTGCTTCTGGCGAAGCTGCTCCTCAGCTCTCTCCTTTGCCTCTCTTGCCCTTGCTATATCGATTTCCTCCGGATGCTCGGCTGTCTCGACAAGCAGTGTCACACGGTTGTTGACTATCTCTACGAAGCCCATTCCCACTACCGCGTACTCCCAGTTGTCACTGCCCTCCGGCTGAAATCTCATCTCGCCCTCATCGACGGCTATGACCATATCCTCATGGTGGGCGAGGATTTCCTTCTGGCCATCGAACTCAGGGACTATTATGGAACGACATCTTCCTGAGTAAAACACTCTGTTAGCAGCTATTACCTTTAGATAAAATGTATTTGTTGCCATACGATTTGTCCTTCCTTATGCTTTTACTGCTGCATAGTCTTTGCTTTTTCCTTGACGTCCTCGATTGTTCCGACATTGAAAAATGCGTTCTCAGGATACTCGTCCATCTCACCATCTATGATGGCCTTGAAGCCCTTGATAGTATCCTCTACAGGCACATAGACACCCTGGATACCTGTGAAGTTCTCGGCTACGTGGAATGGCTGTGAGAGGAACTTCTGGATTTTTCTTGCTCTGTATACGAGCACCTTGTCCTCATCTGCCAGCTCCTCCATACCGAGGATTGCAATGATATCCTGCAGCTCCTTGTACTTCTGGAGAATCTCCTGTACCTTTCGTGCTACCTGATAATGCTCCTCGCCTACGATATCAGGCTCGAGGATACGTGATGTAGACTCAAGTGGATCTACTGCTGGGTAAATACCCTGTTCAACAATCTTTCTTGAAAGAACTGTTGTGGCATCCAGATGTGCGAAGGTTGTAGCCGGAGCCGGGTCTGTGAGGTCATCGGCTGGTACGTATACGGCCTGTACCGATGTTACCGAACCGTTCTTTGTAGATGCGATTCGCTCCTGCAGCTCACCCATCTCAGTAGCCAGTGTAGGCTGATAACCTACGGCTGAAGGCATACGTCCTAAAAGTGCTGAAACCTCTGAACCTGCCTGTGTGAAACGGAATATATTATCGATGAAAAGCAGCACGTTCTGGTGCTTCTCATCCCTGAAATACTCTGCCATTGTAAGTCCTGTCTCAGCTACACGCATACGCGCTCCTGGTGGCTCGTTCATCTGTCCGAACACTAAGGCTGTTTTTTCCAGAACTCCTGATTCCTTCATTTCTGTCCAGAGATCATTTCCCTCTCTGGAACGCTCTCCGACTCCTGTAAAGATTGAGTAGCCGCCGTGCTCTGTTGCGATATTGCTGATGAGCTCCTGGATGAGGACTGTTTTTCCTACTCCGGCTCCTCCGAAGAGTCCGATTTTTCCACCCTTTGCATATGGGGCAAGGAGGTCGATGACCTTGATACCTGTCTCGAGGATTTCCTCTGCAGGGTTCTGCTCCTCAAATGTTGGTGGTTCTCTGTGGATTTCCCACTTTTCTTCTGTATCAGGCTGTGCTCCGCCATCGATAGCCTCACCGAGCACGTTGAACAGTCTGCCGAGAGTCTGCTCTCCGACAGGTGTCTTGATGCCAGCGCCTGTGGCTGTTACTTCCATATCTCTGTGAAGTCCCTCACTGGAAGCAAGCATGATACAGCGTACTGTATTATTTCCAATATGCTGTGCGACTTCCATCACACTTTTTTTGTCACCATTTAAAACTTCTAGTGCGTCTCTGATTGCCGGCAGGTTCTCATCCTCGAACTCTACATCGACAACAGGACCCATAACCTGGATAATTTTTCCTGTTTTCATCAAAAAGCCTACTTTCTCTTTTTCTTCTGCGATTTAGCACCGGCTATTACCTCTGTAATCTCCTGTGTAATCGCTGCCTGTCTGGCACGGTTGTAAAGAATGTCAAGCTCTGCAAGCATGTCCCTCGCACTGTTTGATGCGGACTGCATAGCCATCATTCTGGCGTTCTGCTCACATGAAAATGACTCTACAAGAGCACCGTAGACAAATCCAACAACGTAGTTTGGTACGATACGATCCATGACTGCCTCAGGCGATGGCTTGAGTGCCAGTTCCTCCCTCGGTATGTCTATAGGAATCTGCACAGTGAAGTCTGCCTTTTTCAGTGGCAGAAGCTGTGACATCTGTGTTTCCTCCTGAATCGCATTTATCATGCTGGTATAGATAATATAAACTTCGTCCAGCTCGTTATGTAGATATAGCTCCAAAATTTCTTCTGCAATATTTCTGGCACGGTTGAGTGTCGGATTCTGAACTGTGTAGTGGAACTGTTTTTCAATCTCAATTCCACGCTGTTCAAAATAATGACGTCCCAGCTCTCCGAGTACGAAAAGTGAATGGTTCGGATGATTCTTTAAGTGCTCCTCAGCCATTTTCAGGATATTGTGGTTGTATGAGCCCGCAAGTCCTTTATCGGCTGTGATTACGATATATCCGACCTTTCTGTCCTCAGGCAGCTTATCCTCGTTGGTCTTGAAATAGATGTCCTCCATATCAGGCAGATGCCTGAGTATTCGGCTCATCTCTGATTGCAGTGTGAAGAAATACGGCTCTGTATCTGCCAGCATCTTTTTGGACTTTTTCAGCTTCGAAGAAGAAATCATATACATGGCATTTGTGATTTTAAGCGTATCATTGATACTTTTTATTCGATCCTGTATTTCCTTCGTGTTTGCCATAATACTACCTGTTACCCTTTATACTCTTTTACTGCATCCATGATTTTATTTACGAGCTCTTCATCAATGGCTCTGTTCTCTTCGATTTTCTGTCCGATTTCCGGATAAGAAAGATCCATGTATGAGAGGATATCGCCCTGATATTTCTTGACATCTTTTGTCTCAATTGTGTCAAACACACCGTGGTTTGCCATGATAAGTGTCATTACCTGCTCATGCAGTGACAGCGGATGACAAAGCGGCTGTTTTAAAAGCTCCATAAGTGCTTTTCCATGTGCAAGCTGTGCTTTTGTGGCATCGTCAAGGTCTGATGCAAACTGTGTGAAGACCTCCATCTCCCTGTACTGTGCCAGGTCGATACGGATGCTTCCTGATGCCTTCTTCATGGCCTTTGTCTGGGCAGCTCCACCAACTCGGGATACTGAAAGACCTACGTTTACGGCCGGTCTCATACCTGCGTTGAAGAGGTTGCTCTCTAAGAATATCTGTCCGTCTGTGATAGATATTACGTTGGTAGGGATATATGCTGATACGTCTCCTGCCTGTGTCTCGATGATTGGGAGTGCTGTGATTGAGCCTCCGCCCAGCTCATCGCTCAGACGGCTTGATCTCTCGAGCAGTCTTGAGTGGAGATAGAATACGTCTCCCGGATATGCCTCACGTCCCGGTGATCTCTCGAGCAGCAGTGAAAGTGCTCTGTATGCTACCGCATGCTTTGAAAGGTCATCATATACAATAAGTACATCCTTGCCCTGATGCATGAAATGCTCTGCCATGGCTGTTCCTGCGTATGGTGCGATATACTGCAGTGATGCAGGATCGCTGGCTGTTGATGAAAGCACGATTGAGTAATCCATTGCGCCGTGTTTTGTCAGAGTTGACACAATTTTTGCTACTGTTGATGCTTTCTGGCCAATTGCTACATATATACAGATAACATCCTTGCCCTTCTGGTTGATGATGGTATCTGTGGCAATTGATGTCTTTCCTGTCTGACGGTCACCGATGATAAGCTCTCGCTGTCCACGTCCGATTGGGAACATTGAATCGATTGAGAGGATTCCTGTCTCAAGTGGAGTATCTACTGACTTTCTGTCCACGATACCCGGTGCCTCATTCTCGATTGGTCTGTAATCTTCCTCTTTGATATCGCCCTTTCCATCAATAGGCTCACCTAAGGCATTGATGATTCGGCCGATAAAGCCTTCACCTACAGGGATTCCGGCTTTTTTCTTTGTTCTTACTACTTTGGTTCCTTCATGGATTCCGTGGTCTCTTCCGAAAAGGATTACTCCGATTTCATTCTGACGGATATCCTGAACCATTCCTTTTACTCCATTATCGAATACTACGATCTCACCGTACATGGCATGGTCGATGCCGTATATTGTGGCGATTCCGTCGCCGACGTAGATTACCTCGCCGGTCTCACGGCTCTCGGTATCGAAGTCGAAATTCTCTATCTCGCTCTGGATAATGGAGATTATGTCTGTTGCACTGATTGCGCCCACAGGGGTCACCTCCTGGTCAATTTTCTTTCAAGCTCACGAAGCTTTCCTTCGTAGCTTCTGTCATACTCTGTATTAAGAGTCTTAATCACATATCCACCTAAAAGTGTTTCGTCCACTTTCTGTGTAAGGGATATTTCATATTCCGGATATTTGCTTTGTAGCAGCGCCTTGGCGTCATTTGCTTCCTCGTCGGTTGCGGCCTCTGCACTGATAAGCTCAGCTCTTATGATATGGTTTTTCTCATCCCAGTATCTGTAATATGCCTCAAAGATTTCATTCATGTCAGCGGCATATCCAAGCTTTACCATTTCCTTTATGAAGCTTGTGATAAGCTTTGGCTCACTCTCAAATCCGTATACCTTTTCTATGATGTCATACTTTTTGGTCAGCGGTATAAGTGGATTTGCGAGCGTCTGTGCAAGCTTTTCTGTCACAAAGTATACTCTCTGTGCTTCCTCCACATCACGACGCTCTACAGCCAGCCTGTACAAAACTATTGCATTATTTACTGCTGCCTGTGTCATTAGCTTCACCTGTCTTTACAATCTTTCTCGCTGCTAAGATGGCAAGTTTTGCAATTTCAGCCTCAGCGGCCTTTGTTGCCTTATCCTGCTCGCTAGCAATGTCCGCTTTTGCTTTTTCAAGCATACTGTCTGCTTCCTGTCTGGTTCTCTCAAGAGCCTTCTCCTGCTCAGCCTCAGCTCTTGCCCTGGCATCGAGTATTATCTGGTCTGCCTGAGTCTTTGCACTCTCGAGCTTCTTTTTATAGTCGCTCTTTAAGCTTTCTGCATCGTCCTGACTCTTCTTTGCTTCCGAGAACTGCTTCTGAATCATTTCGTCTCTCTGATTGATCACGCCCATCACGCGGTCAAAGAGGAATTTCTTAAATATCCAGTACAGGAAAAGCAGATTGACTACTGTCCATATTATGTTCCATGGATCAATTTTTAACATTGCTCTACCTTCCTTTCTGTTTCACCTGGTTGTAACTGTCAGTTACGCTGCCTGATTATTTAAGGAAGAGGATGATAAGTAATGCGATAACGAAACCGTAAATAGCTGTTGCCTCTGCAAGGGCACATCCTAAAAGAAGTGATTTAGAGATTTTGCTCTCAGCCTCCGGCTGTCTTGCGATTGCGTCTACTGCGCTGCTTGTTGCCTTACCGATTCCAAGTCCGGCTCCGATTCCTGTTAATACTGCGATTCCAGCTCCGATTGCTACTAATAATGTTGATGACATAATGTGTTCTCCTTTTCTTGCTTATATGCTTTCTTTTGGTTAGCAATTATTTTGTTTCTTTTGTAAGCGAGGTTACATTTTCCATGCTTACGATGTGAAATTAAATGATGTGGTGTTTCATGCATCATCAGGTCTTCTTACTCGGTTGCCTCCTTGATGAAAAGTCCTGTCAGGAATACAAATACATATGCCTGTATAAGTCCATCAAAGATATCAAAATAACAACTGAATACTGCCGGGACGATTGCCGGGACGACCATCTTTAAAAGCTCCATGATTACGAATGAACCAAGGACGTTTCCAAATAATCGCATACACAGCGATAATGGTTTGATAAAGATCTCAAGGATATTGATAGGTAGTATTACCGGCATTGGCTCTGCAAAGCTTTTAAGCCACCTTTTGGTGCCCTTTGCCCTGATTCCTGCCACCTCGATAAGAACTATGCTCATTACAGCGAGTGCTGCGGTGACGTTCATATCCTTTGTCGGCGGTTTGAAGCCAAGTAAGCCTATCAGGTTTGCTATTCCTATATAGATGATTACTGTTGCCAGATATGGTATGTAATCCTTTCCTTTTTCTCCGAGTGTCTCACTGAAAAAATCATTAAGGAATTTGACTCCTGCCTCTACGGCTACCTGTCTGCGTCCGGGATTTTCAACTGAAAGATTTCTGCCGAGAAAAAAGCACAGTAAAAATACCGCTGCCATTATTATCCATGTGACTACTACCGACTCGTATATGGGTATGCCTCCGAATATCGGTATCTTGAATACCACGTCACAATTAAGTTCCTCTAACAGTCCATCTACCAGAGCATCCATCTGCGTTACCTCCTTTCTTTTTTGCTATATGAAATTTGATACGCAAATTGTTTCTTAATAACTCAAGATGTGTTTTGTCTGACCTTTGATGTTTGTTTGGTCTTGATTTAATAAGAAGCAACTATCGTTGTACTTGATTTTAGTCACATCGTTTTATAAAGTCAACGTTTCGTTTTTATATTGTTTGGCTGGCAAAGTTTCACATTTTTTAGTTAGCTTTTTATACATTTTCAACAATTTATGTTTTTATTTTTGTGCAGTTTTTCTATTGCGTTTTGGGGATGTTTAGTTTTATTTTATTTTTATTTGCGTTTTATTAAAAATTTCCAAATAATTCGGGAGGAATTTCCCTTTTTTTCACAGTTTTTCACAATTCATTTAACTTGCGGGGTTGTGGCTATAGTACGGAACCCGGGCGGCAGGCACTCACAGGCTCTAGTGGGCTACGCTACGCTGCCAAGATTCTGTACGAAATTATGCTTGCAGGGTTTCTTTGCTTGACGAAACCGGCTTTTATGCGCCGTCCATGGCGCATACTACCGGTCACAAAAAGCGTGACCAGTAGCAATTTCAGCCATTTTTAATGCATCAGAAGATGCATGGGGCTGAAATTGCATAAAATATAGGTTATGGCGCATAGCTTGACAGCATAGTGTCAAGCTTGCGTTTTCATAAAAGTGCTATTTGATATGTTTGCCCAGCCGTCCATGGCTGGGCATTTCTGTGCTTCGTGGGCATAATTTCTACAGTATCTAGGCAGCTTCGCTATTCGCCCTCCAGAGCCTGTGTGTGCCTGCCGCCCGGGTTCCTCACGCTGTGGCTCTATTTACCTTCTTGTCGCTTTGCCCTCGGCTGTTGCCGTGGGCTCGCTTGGATTTGCTCGTTATTCTTTTACGCTTTCCCCTCGGCTGTTGCCGTGGGCTCGCTCTGTGCGTGCTGATTATTTGTGTATGCTTTGCCCGGTCTCCGCCGGGCTCGCTTGGATTTGCTCGCCCTTTGCGAGGGTTTGCTCAGGCCTAGCCCAGCATCACATCGAGCGTCATCATGAGGCAAAAGCCCACCATAAATGCTATGGTGGCGCGGTTTGAGTGACCTCCTTCTGACATTTCCGGCACGAGTTCTTCTATGACTACATATATCATGGCTCCGGCGGCGAAGCTTAGCAGGTACGGCATCACCGGCTCTATTATTCCGATGGCAAGTATCGTAAGTATTCCCGCTATCGGCTCGACTATTCCCGACAGTACTCCGTATACAAAGGCTCTTAGCTTTGAGCTTCCTGTGCTATGTAATGGCATGGATATGATTGCGCCCTCCGGGAAATTCTGTATAGCTATTCCGATTGCCAGTGAAAGAGCTGCTGCCCTCGTGATGGTGGTGTTTCCTGATATCCAGCTTGCGTAGAGCACTCCGACTGCCATGCCCTCCGGTATATTATGTAATGTAACTGCAAGCACCATCATTGTCTGTCTGCTTAAATTGCTCTTTGGACCCTCAACTGAATTATCGAGATGCATATGTGGTGTGATTGTATCCAGTATCAATAGGAAAAACATTCCGAGCATAAAGCCTGCTACCGCCGGGACGAACTGCATTTTTCCAAGGCTCTGTGACTGCTCAAGTGCCGGAATCAGAAGACTCCAGACTGATGCCGCAATCATTACGCCTGCTGCAAAGCCACTGAGCATTTTTGTGGTCTTTACGGAAAGCTCATTTTTCATAAAAAGTACACATGCCGCACCGAGCGACGTGCCTATAAATGGTATTAATAAACCTAATATGGTTGATGTAATCATGGTTGCCTCCTATTCTGCTGTTTTTCTATTTTACACAAACTTCCCATATATAAAACTATATTTACCGGAGAGTATACAGTTGTTCCGAAGAAAAAAATATGAGGAATACACTGTATGCTAGGCCGGTATCACAAAATAAAATATGGGAAGTTTGAATATTTTATTATTCAGCATATTATTTCATATATTATTTCGTATATCATTTTGCAGTAACTGAATATTCAGAACTACTTAATACAAAACAGCCGTAAGTAATTAGTCTTCTCTAACCCAATTACAGTTTAATACACCTATATAATTTCGTCAACCGGCTTCTGTGAGCCTTACTCGTTACTGTTCACACCTAACAGTGTGACCAGCAACGATTACAGCCCATTTAAAATACTCCATAGCTTAGATACAATCGAGTTATACTTCTCTTTGCACAGCAATGCCCTGACAAAACGTCAGGGCCGGGTATCACATGCCACAGATGGCATATAAAATGGCTTCTAATACCGATTCCTGCAAAGAGGCTGTCTTCCCACACATATATTATCCTTTGTACGGTCACGAAGCTCCGGCACAGGATTTGGTGCCACCTCAAAGCGATAATCCTCCCCGTTTTTGCGGATATAATCCTCAATAAAGGCATGACTCATCACATTTCTTACCGGGTCATTGACCATGCGCTGATATCTGATAAATGTTTCAGGAGCATTGGTTCTTACATCCACATACCTTTCACGGCATGCTGTGTCGTTTACCGTACTGCCAAGCACACACCTGACATACTCAATATTGCTCTCAAGCACAAGAGGAGCCGGGAACTCAGCGTCCGGGATGACCTCCTGCCAATCCTTTTTCTCGTACTGTCTTAGCAGCTCAAGTGCAATATGCAGATGCTTAAGCTCCTGTTCAAACATAAACTGCCATATGCCACGTATTCTTGTATCCGTCTCCGTTTCATAACAGCTCCAATACAGCCAGCACTCGACATACTGATGCACAAGGAGATTTTCAAGGCGGCTCATGCATGGCTTCAACAGGCTGCCATACTGTGTGACATGCTGTTCCTCGACCATTCCGATTTCCTGATATAGCCTGCGTCCCATCTCATCGGGCCAAAGTGCCGCTGTGTTCATATAGTAGTTCATAGTCTGCTGTTCTGCTGCTGTGATTACGTTTGCAGCCAGCACATCCATTGTCGCAGGGCATTTATCCGTCATCGGATATCGTATTGAATCATATGGATGCCTGTGGTGTGAAATAGTCGGTCTGCCCGGTGTGATTTCCGTATAGCCTCCGACAAGTTTCTCTGCGTGCTCACCTGTGGTAAAATCAAGATAATCTGCATAGCGGTACAAATGATCAAAGTCCTCAAGTAACGCAAAATCGAGCGCCGACTTAATATTTTTGTCATTTACTCGTTTTGCAAGATGCGCAGTCAGATCAACCGCAAGCTGCTCGTAGCCTATGGTGTGCTCCAATGCCGACTCATCTGCCGGCTTTAAATGTGTGAGTATTTTCTGCTGCTGTTGCTCACTTTTCCTGATGTATGCAAGCTTTCGTCTAAGCTCATCATCACCTACGCTTCTTGAAAACTGATGTGAAAACCACACGTTTTCAAATTCTGTACCATTCATCAATATGATTCTCGTCCTTGTATACGGATTTACCTCATTTTTGTTATATGGTTTTACCCAGAATTTCTCCCAGTCAACAAATAAATCGCCGGTTCTCTCCGGCCTCATTTTAAATGGATTCATAATACAAACATACCTCCTTCATGCTATTGTATGCACGAAGGAGGTATGCTGTGCGAATGAATCACATTCTAATAATTTGTCAAATATATATGTGTATTTAGAGTTTTCCGAATCAGCCTCATAAGAGCCTTTCCTGCTCTATTGTTTTATCCGATTCAAGAATTGCTTCTTTTAATTCGGTAAGCAATCCTGCGTCCTTTTTTTGCAGTTTTTCCCTAGTTGAAGCCTTAAGTGGTATTCCAGCGTCTTTTTTTAATGCTTCCTCAAAATCCGCTACCCCCATTCTATAAGGCATTAGTTTTTCAAAAATTCTATCCTTAATAAACAAGAATATGCTTATCCCTCCAAAATCCATATCTCCCCAATGGAGGAACTCACATTCCTTAGATACAATAAGGCTTAATTTCTTTAGAAAATACACTTCCTTAGGAGTAAAATAACCATGACAAAAAATATACAAGGTATTCTCATCATATTGCATACTTTCATAGTTAGCCTTATTTTCTATGGTCATAATTCTTTTGCATCCTGCAAGCGAAACCGGACTTGCATGCTCAAGTGTCTGCGTATTAATAATGGTTCCATAAATCTGCTTTGACGTATCAATAACACATGTATCATCAATTCTATATGACAATGGTCCCTTCCATTCCATTGTCTGTGCATATGACATAATGCCATGCATCTTCAAAATTTCAAGCCCCGACTTCTTTTTATCCTCTTTGGCATCATCTTCCTCTCCCTCTGTATCATAATCCTCCATATCCTTCTCATAATATGGAGAATATTTAGTCAGAATTGACACCATCTTTTGTCGATAGCATTTTTCAAATTTCTTTGAATCTTTAAAAACCTTTGCACTAAAAACACGCTCCCACACAGGCTCCTTTATTCTTGTTATAGCATTGATACACTTAAAACGCATATCCTCCTCAGCCTCTGTGACACTCTTTCCGGCTTCCAGACGCCCCAAAATATCATCATAATATCTGCATATCCAATCGCAGTCACCAACCTCTGATTTCCACTGCTTTACAGACTCTATCAATCTTAGCTGTTTTGCTCTTGAATCCTCAACACCCTCAAGCCGACACAGCTCCGGTATGCTGCTGACATCACAATCAATTTTTTTAATATCGCTGTTGACCTGAATCCAACTAATTCTTATCTTCCCATCGTGGCCTGCTTGTGTATTATTCTCTATGAACCTTGCCTGATCGATTAGTTTCCGGCGTCCACCAACAAATTCCATCATTTCTGTTATTTTGTTCAAATGTTTTTCTCCGGTTAGTTTTCCTGACCGGTATCCTTCGGTGTCTGTTTTTTTAATAATATAGCCTGCAAGCGTGTGCTTAATTGGAGTTTTTCCCATAGCATAATACCCCTATAAAACCATTAATACGTCCTATCACTTTTCCTCAAACAGCTCGATTTCCTCGCCAAGTGGTCCTTTGCAGAATGCTATGCGCGCCGGAAATACCGGTGTTGATGCGATTTCTATATCCTTCGGCTCAATAAATACCTCGTATCCTGCTGCTTTTACAACCTCTACACACGCATCCACATCATCTGTTGCGAATGCGAAATGACGAATCACACCTTTGCCCGGTGCATCATCTCCATCGTTAAAAATCTCAACAATTCCGTTTCCGGTATCAAGCATGATTCCTGCCTGCCATTCCCTTGCGACCGGGATTCCCAGAATGTTTTTGTAGAAATCTATTGTCTTTTCATATTCCTCTGTGCTGCTGCACTTCATAGATACGTGATGTATACCTTTTATTAAGCTCATTGTTTTTCTCCCTTTAATTTTTTGGAGCTGTTTTGTGATTTATAGTGATTTCAGCTACTTTTTCCCGCTATTTTTCCGGCTTTTGGGCTGAATTTTAGGAGCTGTTTTGGAGATTTCTGCAATTTCAGCTACTTTTCTCGCAATTTATTCCGGCTTTTGGGCTGAATTCTAGGAGCTGTTTTAGAGATTTCTGCAGTTTCAGCTACTTTTCTCGCAATTTTTCCGGCTTTTGGGCTGAATTTTGGGTGCTGTTTTAAAAGTTTTAGGGATTACAGCTCCCCAGGGTCTGCCTACTATGCTATCAACCTATGGCTATTGTACATTATGCCAATTTAGTCCTACTTAGTAAAATGATGTGATGGTCAAAAGGTATCCAATTCAGGATCCCTTAAATCATATTATATCTATAAAATTTTCTATTGTCCATATATACAGTCTATCATGATTGCGGCCACGCCTGCTTTTGCGCTTTCTCAAAATCGCCCTGCTCACTGCTAAATGCACCATCATCGCATAAATCCAGCACTGTTTCATCCTTCAGATACAAAACAAGCGTTTTTTCAGTCTCATCATCATCACCGCTTTTCCATATGTACCTTTCTACATCTGAAAAATCATACTGTTTTTCCTTAAAATGAACCAATGTTATTTTCTGCGTTGTATAGTTTATTTCATAATACCACAGTCTTGCCGATGCCAGTATACAGATAAATCCCGCTATTCCTATGACCATGGCAGTTTTTAGGGTTGCATTTAATATGGCTGATGGTTTAAAAAAAGCATATCCTGCCAATGGTACAATCAAGCCTGCTACAACCATTACAAAAAAGGCCGGTATTCCTATAAAACGTTCAAGTATCTGCCCACTTACCATTTCACGTTCCACTGCGCCCTCTGCTACTCCCAGAAACACCATGCAAAACAAAAGGCTGACCAACAGTATAAGAAGAAATTTAAATATGTTTAAAAAACTATCTGTGAAAGTTAATATCATTTCAACAGGCTTTAGCTTTCCCACCAGACGGCAGATAAAATATTTCTTTTTTATCCATGCGGTGGCATACGTTACGACAACGCTCAACACGGCAATAATCAGCCCATACCCCTTTGAATCTGAGAATATGGCACACAAAAAATACTCTGCCAAAAAAATTATCCTGTATTTGCGTATTTTTTTTGAAATAATCCCGAAATAGCAATCCACCGAAAGTGCGTGCTGCCCTATAAACTGATAAATATCATTGCCGGTCATATCATCAGCCAAATTTGCTTCCACTCTCAGATATTTCTTATAAAACGAATCTGTAAAAAAATAAACAGCCAACACTGCAGCCCACTTAAAGATGTCATCACTTTCAAATATGATGAACATGCCTGCCATAAGACATATTACAAAAAGTACTCTCGCCTGCCTTATTGTTTTCACATTTCTATCTTCTATGCCCTCTGCAAAAATTTCTTCCGCTTTACCCATTTTCTTCCTCCAGTAATTCCCTGAGATTCTTATTTTTATTTCCTAAATCATCATTTAATATCTGTTCCCTGTCCCCGAATTTAACAAGCCTGCCATCATCAAGCAATCCGATATAGTCAGTTATGTCATTGACCTCCTCAACCAGATGCGTGCTGATTATGATGCTTATGTTTTCTTTTTCTATTGTTCGGATCAAAAGCTCCCAGATGTCCGTTTTTACGACCGGGTCCAGATTTGCCATAGGCTCATCCAAAAGCAGAAGCTTTGGGTGCCTTGCCAGAGCAAAAGCCAGTTGGAGCTGCATCTGTTTTCCTGTTGAAAGCTCCTCAAATTTTGTCGTATATTCTTCCTTGGTGAACTCCATCATTTCAAGCATTTCATCAAAATGCTTCTGATCCCATCTGCTGTAAAGACAGCTTAACAGCCTGATATTTTCGTCAGCCCTAATCCCGCCTATACACCAGCTTCTTCCACCGACATATGCCACCTCATCATGATACAGAATGTCAATTGCTTTCATTCCGGTGACATCAATATCATTCCATAATACCTTTCCACTCAGTGGTTCAATACGTCCGTACACTAAATCAAAAAGCGTAGTTTTTCCTGCGCCATTTCTTCCCAAAAGTGTCATGAGATATCCGTCATCCAGTGAAAAGCTGACATTTTCCATAGAAAAGGTTTTCGTACTGTAAGATAAATTTTGAACCTCTAGCATGTTTCCTCCTCCCAAAGTATCCTCACCATATCAATAAACTCTGCTTCATCAAGCTCTGCCGCCTTTGCCTTTTCTATAACCGCGGCAAGCTCCTCCTCCACACTTAAAGTACGTTTTTCCTCAAGATATGCCATATCCGGATTGTCCACGAAAAAGCCCTTTCCAGGCACCGAATATATCATTTTCTCCTTTTCCAGCTCCTCATATGCCTTTTTCGTGGTAATGACGCTGACCTTAATGTCCGCTGAAAGCGCCCTTATCGATGGAAGCGCATCATCCTTATTCAATTTTCCGGCAAGTATTGCCTCCTTTATCTGCGTGGCAATCTGCTCATAAATGGGTGTTCCGCCCTTAGACTGTATGGAAATATTCATTTCTGCCTCCAATAGTTCTTACCATGTCTATCACCAGTATAGCACCTGACAAAATCCCTGATATACATCCAAGCTTATAGAACTCATTGTCTATTCCTGCCATATCAGAAAAGCTGCCATTTGTAACAATAGTCATTAAGCAGACAAACAACCCTGTGTCTATAACAATTTTTACCAACGCAATAAAAGTCTCATATATTTTTACAGACTTTGAAACACTCGCGTCAGCTAAACACTTTTCTAAATTTCTGCTGTCTTCTGCCGCTTTCCAAAAGATATCATTTATCGAAAAGTGTGCAAGAATTATGATATATGAAATAAAACATACCGCCACATAAAGCGGATGTGAAAAAAGCTCCAGCTTTCTGTGCCTTATCACAATAAACGCAGTATTTATAAGAAGAGGAACACTTAAACACAGTAAATCAAGCATCACCTCTGTCAAAAATCTTGTTTTTCTTTCCTTCTTTGAAAAGGGTAAAAGCTCATTTATCTCGAGGCTTCTAAATACTGCAATGGATAGCATAAACAGAAATCCGGCAAATATAAACCCCAACATGCCGCACAGTGTTGTCACAAGTAATACGATAAATGCCAAACCGATATGCCCCGGTGAACTGGATAACCATATCTTTTTTCTCTCAAAATAATCCCTGATCATTGCTCATCACCACTTTCTTTTATTATCTCTTTCTTCTGTACGTAGTACATGATTTCTTTGAGCTCTGCATATCTCATATGCTGCCTGATTTCATGATTAATTTTTGCGGTTATTTTTGTTTCATCATATCTTATCAGCAATTCATTCGAGCTTTCGCTTAAACGCCCTCCGACTACAAGCTCCTTCGGTATCCTCTCAAGCAGTGTCTTGTCCCCGGAAACAAGTCTGTAGGAATCCCTAAGCTCATCCAGCGAACCGTAATAGAATTTGCTTGTGGTATTGTCTTTCTTTTGCAGCCATAAAATATAATCTGCGAAATGCTCAAGCTCCTCGACCAGATGTGTCGCATAAATTATGCATTTATTTTCATCTGCTGCAAGCTCCCTTATGGTTTCATAAAATTTATCACGAAATTCAACATCCAGATTTCCCGTAGGTTCATCAAAAAAGTACACCTGCGCATCATAGCTCTGTGCAAATGCAAGCTGCAGCAGTATCTTCTGCCCCTGTGAAAAATCCGAGGCATTCATAATATCCTTTTTACTTTTAGAAATTCTAAGAGGTACGCCCGGAAAATCGATAAGACCATACTGCTTAAGAAGAGCCTCATATTTTTTCTGATTAAATCCGTCGTAATATCTGCCGTAATATTTTCCTATCGAGACAGCAGATATTTTTTCCATAAACGGCAATTCACTAAATACATAAGCTATTTTCTTCTTGTATTCCTTCTCATCCTTCTGCAGACACGCACCGCCTATCACAATACCGGTGTCTGTCGAATCAGACTCTTTCATCCCCATAAGAACAGAAAGAAGTGTTGACTTGCCACAGCCGTTCTTTCCTATCACACCTACAATGCTTCCACCCGGCACTTCAAATGAAATATTGTCCAGCTTGAATTTGTCAAATGTTTTACTGACATTTCTGACTATCAGTGCATTATTCATAAGCTACTCCTTTGTATGCAAATGGCATTTTTTACTTAGCCATTTATTCACTTGCGATTTATTCATTTTGCGTTTTTTGACCCGCCTGTTATATACACAGTATATACAGTTATATACAGGCTGTCAATATACTTTTATCCCCTATATATTTTCAATTTTATTTTCTTGTACTACCGGTAAAATATGCAAGTGATATGGTGTAGTTTGTTTAAACCTGTTATACTAGGATATATCAGAAAATAAGTACAATCTACAGGAGGATTATCATGATAATAAAAAACGGCATTGTAGCAGACCCTGCATCAGGTCTCTACGAACAGATGGATATACTTGTAAAAGATGGAAAAATAGTAAAAATAGCACCTGACATCTCATGTGCGTCAGATGCTGCTGCAACTGAAAAAGAAGAAATAATAGATGCATCCGGAATGATTGTCGGACCTGGACTTATCGACACACATGTGCATTTCCGTGATCCGGGCTTCACATACAAGGAGGATATCCACACCGGTTCCCTGGCTGCCGCAAAGGGTGGCTTCACAACTGTTGTATGCATGGCAAACACAAAGCCTACAGTGGACAATGTGGATACTCTAAAGGACAACCTCACACGTGGAAAGCAGGAAAAAATCCGTATGTATCAGGCCGCTGCAATATCGCACTCCCTCAAAGGACAGGATGAGGTTGACATGGCAGCTTTAAAGGAAGCCGGAGCATGTGGCTTTACCGATGACGGCATCCCGCTTACAAATGCCGCTTTCTGCTACAGAGCCATGCAAAATGCTGCAAAGCTGGATATGCCGATAAGTCTCCATGAGGAGGACCCTGCATTTATCAAAAACAACGGCATCAACCATGGAAAAATATCTGACGCTCTCGGTATCTACGGCTCACCATCCATCGCTGAGGAAGCCCTTGTCGCAAGAGACTGTCTGCTTGCGCTGCGCAGTGGTGCTGATGTTGTAATACAGCACATCAGCTCCGGTGTATCTGTTGATATAGTCCGCACCTACAAAAAGCTTGGTGCAAGGCTCCATGCCGAGGCCACTCCACATCACTTCACGCTGACTGAGGATGCTGTCTTAGAGCACGGCACCCTTGCCAAGATGAATCCGCCTCTGCGCACTGAAGCAGACCGTCAAAAGATTATAGAGGGACTTATCGATGGCACAATAGACCTTATCGCAACAGATCATGCGCCTCACAGCACTGAGGAAAAATCAAAGCCTGTAACCGAAGCTCCAAGCGGTATCATCGGTCTTGAGACATCTCTTGCTCTTGGTATCACAAGCCTTGTCAAACCGGGCCATCTGAGCATGCTTGAGCTTTTGGAAAAGATGACTATCAATCCTGCCAGGCTGTACCACATGCCTTACGGTACTATCTCAGAGGGTGCTGCTGCAGATTTTGTCATCTTTGATCCTGACGAAAAATGGGTACCATGCGAATATGCATCAAAATCATCAAACACACCTTTTACCGGCATGGAACTGACCGGAAAGGTTAAATACACCGTATGCGGTGGAAATGTGATTTATTCGGATAAATAAATTGTGTATGCACTATTAAAAAAGCAGATTGTGAACTCATGTGTTCACAATCTGCTTTTTTCTACTTCTCCACCAGCTCCAGGCAGTCTCCATAGTGCCTCTGCAATGCATTCAAGTCCATGATCATCACATAAAATACTCTGCCATTGCGCACTGAATCCACTATCCTGCCATGGTCAAGCACTGAAATATATGTGCCATCCGCCTTTCTCATATGAAAGAAACTATAATCATTTACGTTTCCTCCGTCAATCTGCGACCATATGCTTTTTTGACAGCTTTCCTGTTCATCCTGGCGTATCAGATTGCAGAAGCTCTTACCTGTATATGCAAGCAACTCATCCATGTTTTTACAGCCTGTAAGCCTAAGCAGCTCATTGTTTGCAAGCAGGATCTCATCATTTTCTTTATCTGCCCTGTAAACAATGAACGCTCCCGGCATATTGTCAATAATATCCTTCACGGCAAATCCAAGCTTCGCACGGCTCTTTATACGCTCACCCTCACGGTATGCCATGCAGCCGTTCTTCCCACGCATTTTCACCTCATAAAGTGCCATGTCAGCACAACGCATAAGCTTTGAACGGTCGTCAGCCAAAACAGGATACTCAGCAAAGCCCAGTGAAATGGTAAATGTATGTTCTTCACCTTTACAATAAAATTTTCTGGTTTCTTCTGTAAACTTCTTAAGGAAAGGCTTAACCTCCACTACCGTGCGATCCGGCATGAAAATGCTAAACTCATCGCCTCCGTTTCTGCCTAGTATAACATCCTTTGAAAAATATTGCTTCATGCTCTCTGCAAGCTTCTGCAGTGCACCATCACCAGCCGCATGTCCATACATATCGTTGACCAGCTTGAAATCGTCAATATCAAGCATTGCCACAACACAATGCTTTTGCGGATTCTGTCTCATATATTGCTCAACCTGCTCATCAAAGCCGTGCCTGTTGTAGATACCGGTCAGTGCATCAGTCACAGCAAGTCTCTTGAAATTCTTCCTGTTCTCATTGATTGAAATCAACGCTGCTGTAAGCCCTGCCAAAAGCAGGACAATAACTCCACCTCCGATGAACAGATATAGCAGATATCTGTTATTGTAAAACCCACTCTTGGGTAAAATCTCAAGCCTCCACTTGTCTCCATACACGTTAAAGTCATATATCATCGGATCGTTCAACTCTTCCTTTGAACCGTAAACCCACTCATACGTATCATCCCACGGCGAAGCAAACTTCTGCAGACTGTACTTATATCCAAAACTGGAAAGAGCCTCTACAGATTCAGAAAAAATTTCCGGAACCTTCAGTATAACAATTGTGAAGCCCCAAAAGCTCTTCTGACCATTTTCATTCTCCAAATAAACCGGATTGCGCACTGCTATACCATATCCGCCCTGCTTCAGCTCCAATGGTCCCTGCATTATTACAGTGTCATTATCCCTCGCATAGCGCGAAATCTCTCCCCTGTCACTATCATTTATCAGATCAATCTTACTGGATTCATTACTCTCCTCTGGATATATTTCAGTCACAACTCCATTCGGTGCTATCTGTATACTCTGAATCGAATCATCCATCATATTTGCTGCAATATCATAAAACCTATTTATATTTCCATCACCACTTATGATAACCTGCTTTAAGCTATCGGTAACTCCTATTCCCTCCATAAGCTCGCCATATATACGCTCCGTATATGTCATCGCATTGAGCTTTGCATTTGTCCTGTTCTGCTGTTCCTGACTCTCGCCGACTACATATATAGCGCCGATTAACGCACACATACCCAATATAAATACCACTGCCGGAACAATGAATCTCTTTTTTAGCTTTTTCATTTGTATCACTTTCTAAAATCAATGTCTATCTGTTCTATATGATTTTAATATTATAGCTTTACGATAAGAAAATGTCTATAAATTTACTTAGTTCATATCAATATTTTTCAGTTGCTCACCCGCTCGAGGAGGCAAATACTTTCTACATGCGTCGTATGAGAAAACTGATCAAATGCCTGCCACTTCATGAGTTCATACTTCTCTTCACAGAGTATCTTCAAATCCCTTGCCAATGTTGCCGAATCGCAGCTCACATATACAATCCTCTCCGGTGACATCGCAAGCATTGTGTCCAGGCACTTCTCATCACAGCCCTTTCTTGGCGGGTCAACGACTATCACATCCGGGCGAAGCATATCTGTATGTCCGGTGGATGCTGTATCATCAGTGATATTCTCTTTTTTCTTTGCATTCTCATAAAACTGTGGCAGCACCTCCTCAGCCTTTCCTACGAAAAACTGTGCATTTGTGATGCCATTGAGCTTCGCATTGTTTTTGGCATCCTCGATTGCCTGAGGCACTATTTCCACTCCGTACACCTGCTTTGCCTTCTGTGACAAAAAGAGCGATATGGTACCGATACCACAGTAGAGATCCCAGACATTTTCATTTCCTGCGAGCCCTGCAAATGCAAGTGCTGTGCTGTAGAGCTTTTCTGTCTGCTTCGGGTTTACCTGATAGAACGACTGTGGCGAAATCTGATATGTGATGCCTGTCCCCTGTGGTGTGAAATCAGGGTAAGAAAGCAGATGGATGGTGTCCTCAATATATGGTCTGCCCCATATGCAGACTGTCTTTTTGCCGAGGATGACATTTGTGTTTTCCTTGTTGATATTGTAAGAAATCGAAGTCATTCCATCGATTTTTGAGAGTCTTTCGCACAGTATATCTGCTGCATTCCCGGCTCGGCATTTTGCTTCAAGACTGTCCCCATTTATCACAAGGCACACCATAATCTGCTTTGATGTAAAACCATATCTGATAAGTACATGGCGCACGAGCCCTTTGTGTGTGTTCTCGTCATACGGTGTGATGCCGCACTCATTCATCCATTCCTTTATGATATCCAGTATCTCTTTGTTTTGCGGCACCCCAAGCCTGCAGTCATCGACCGGGATGATATTGTGGCTTCGCGATGCATAAAAGCCTGTCACTATATTGCCATCCCTGTCATATCCCACCGGAAACTGTGCCTTGTTGCGGTAGCGGTATGGATTGTCTGCGCCAACAGGCGGCTGCATTTTACTGTCCAGCTTTGCCTCGGAAAATCCACCTATACGCATGAGATTGTTGCGCACCTTATTATTTTTAAATTCAAGCTGCTTTTCATAGGAGAGCGCCTGTATCTGGCAGCCGCCACATCTCTTGTGCAGCTCACATTGCGGCTCAACGCGAAAAGTGGAAGGGGTCTTAATCTCTTCCACTCTTGCGTAGCCATAGTTTTTCTTTAATTTTGTTGCGCGGGCTGTTATGACGTCACCAATCAGTGCATCCTTTACGAAAAAGGTCATGCCATCATAATGTCCGATACCCTCGCCATCTGTTCCCATATCTGTTATTTCAAGTTCAAATATGTCATTTTTTTTCATGCTTTTCTCTTCTTTATTTTATATATAATTACTCTTTATAATGTTTGTATCCGGCACAAGCTTTCACACCAAAAATCACACCATAGCTATATTTAATATTGTCCGCTTTTTACACACTTGTTCTGCGGAAATTTGTCTCCATAAATCTGTTGTAGCCCTGCCACTTTGTATCGTTTTCAGGCACATTTACAAGCAGCTCCCTGAAGGTCTCCATCTTGGCATCTATGTTGTCTGCAAAGCTAAGTGCCAGTGCCTCGACAAGTGCCGGCTTTTTCGGAGAGCCAAACTCAAGCTCGCCGTGGTGGGCAAGTATACAGTGCTTCAGCTCGTTTGCGAGCACTACCGGGAAGCCGTCGATGCTCTTAATCGCATCGCCTACCCACTCTGCACCAATCATGATATGTCCGAGGAGCTGACCAGCGTCTGTATAGTCATTTTCCGGGAAAGTAGAAAGCTCCTTTAATTTTCCGATATCATGGAAAATAGCTGCTGTAAGAAGCAGGTCACGGTTTAAAACCGGATACATTTTTGCAAAATAATCACAGTTCTTCGTCACACCGAGTGTATGCTCCAAAAGACCTCCTACAAAGCCGTGGTGCACGCTCTTTGCAGCTGAATGGAACTTGAAACGGCGCTCAAACTCCTTATTGTCAAAAAAGCTATGTAAGAGCTGTGACAGGTACTGATTCTTTACAGAGCCGATAAAGCCCATGAGTTCCTTATACATGACATCGACATCCTTATCGCTGACCGGCAGATAATCCGCAGGGTCATATTCTCCCTCGTTTACCTTTCTAGCACGCTTTATAGAGCACTGCAAATTGCCCTGAAAGCTTGTGATATCACCGGTTATGGCTATGTAATCCATTGCATCAAATTCCTCAATGCCTACTGAGCCCACATCCCATATCTTGGCATCCAGCGTGCCTGTCTTATCCTGCAGGATAACATTGTCATAAGGCTTTCCGCTTTTGGTCATAGCTGTCTGCTTGCTCTTGCATAAAAAAATCTCATTGATTCTCTCTCCCTCGCGGAGAGTTGAAATATACTTCATATATCCTCCTAATTTCGGCTAATTCATCACTCCGATTTTCACCTGACAGGTAATCTCCGTGTAGCCGTTGCTTCCTTTTCTCTTTACTTTCAGATTGCAGGTATCCTCAGGCTTTTGCAGCATAAGCTGTGTGTTGTACGCGGACACATTTGACACCTCTGTATTGTTTACCGCAACTATCACATCTCCGCTTTGAAGCCCAGAGACAAATGCCGGTGAATCCATGGTAACCTGCTTTATATAAACACCCTTTGGGATGTTATATCTGTTTGCTATTTTTTCTGTAACTGTAGTACAGGTGATGCCTATGTACGGCACATCTGTGCCGCTCTCGAGCTTTTCAATGACAGGTGACAGGTCGCTTATGCTGACAGCCGTGAGCGTATTGTTTTCCTCCGCCGGATTGAAATCCTGCAGCGAAAGCCCTATGACCTGACCATCTGTATTAATCAGTATACCGCTCTGCAACTTGTTGCTTGCGATATCTGTGGTGAGCACCGAGTAATTGTTGTCCTGCGCCGACAGCTCATTGGTTGTTGACGTTACAAGACCTGTGAGAATGGCATAGTTTGCCTCAAGCGCAATGACAGATGCTCCTCTTGAAACAATATTTGAATTACCAAGCTCTGCAACCGCTATAGCCCCTGTTGTGGCATCGTCCAGAAGTGACTTATCCACGGAAATGATTGCTATACCTGTATTGCTGTCATACTTGACCAGCGCAGCATCAGCCATCATGTCGTTTACAAAGGTTACACTAAGCTTATCCGCCTTATCCACTACATTTTTCTCTGTCAGAATGATTAGCTGCTTTCCATTGTCCCTCAGTATCACTCCCACTCCCTGACCCTCGGTCTCATAGGAATTATTGAAAATATCAGTGGCATCTGTCACACCCGTGACTCCTACTACAAATCTCGTGGCCGAAGTGCCCACTCTGTAGAGCTGGTTCTGCACTGCCTGATAATCTGCGAGTGTAGGCTGATAGGTCTGCGAAGACGGCTCCGAAGAAGTGCCGGCCTCTGTGCTTTGTGTACCATTTTCACTATATGCATCACTGCTGTCATCTATGCCTGACTGCTGTGTGGCTGTCTGCACATCATTATTATTTTTTCCATCTGAAGCTTTTTTTGATTGTCTGTTGATAACCGGCAGAAATATAGCAAAAACAATGCTTGCAGCCACTGCAAATACCACTCCGCAGAGTGCTGCTGTGCCTGCTTTTTTTGCAAGTCTTTTTTTATTCAGCGGTTTATCCTTTATCTTTTCTCTGATAAATTGCTCCATATTGTCACCCTGATTAGATGTCTTTAGTTACTAACTTACATTATATTCTGAATTATATTGCGTTGCAACCATATTTTTTCTTTGAGTACGGGCTTGCGGCATGTACCCGCCGGACTGCTGCACTGCTCCCAACAGTGCGAATAGCGCAGTGGCTTAGATACTGTAGGATTATGCTCATAACACAGAAATGCCACGGCATGGATGCCGGGGCAAGGAGCTATCGAGCCATGGAAGGCGAGTAGCGACGGTTTCGTCATGTATAGAAAAAGTAAATGCATAATCCATACAGAATCTTAGTCACGCAGCGTAGCACCGTTGGGAGCAGTGCAGCAGTCCGGCGGATACATGTCGCAAGCCCTTACTTTTTGGCTCGTTTAACAAACTGGTTTGTTATGTATTAAACTTTATGTTATCATCTTGTAATTATCATTTAATACATATTTATTATGGTTTTTTTGAAGATTTTCAGCTATAATATGATAAGCTATACAGTAAATATGAATTTAATATTCAACTACCGAAATATAAGGATATAGAAATGAATAAAAAAGTTTACAAAACATTGGAATATAACAAAATCCTCACCATGCTAAGCAGCTACGCAGCATGTGATGAGACAAAGAAAAGGTGTCTTTCACTTGAGCCTATCACCGATTTATACGAAATCAGACATCTGCAGACCACCACTGCCGATGCACTAAGCCGCCTGTATAAGGACAGCGGAGTGTCCTTCGTTGGCATACACAATGTACATGCTTCTCTAAAGAGGCTTGATATCGGTGGTGCACTGAATACGACCGAGCTTCTTCGCATCTGCAGTCTTTTGGAGGTTGCAAAGCGCGTGAAGGCTTATGGCAGAAGCGCCATGGATAATGAGAAGCAGGATTCTCTCTCCGGTCTGTTTGCAGGGATTGAACCGGTTTCTGCGCTCTGCGATGAGATTAAGAGATGCATTTTATCTGAGGAAGAGATTGCCGATGATGCGAGTCCTGAGCTTTTTAAGATAAGAAAGAGCATACGCGGCATGAACGACAGAATCCATGCGCAGCTCACCAAGCTCATGAACAACAGCACAACAAGGACATATCTGCAGGATGCGGTTGTGACCATGCGCGACGGCAGATATTGTCTGCCTGTAAAGGCTGAGGCAAAGGGCAATGTACCTGGCATGATGCACGACCAGTCATCTACCGGCTCTACCCTTTTTATCGAGCCGATGGCTGTCGTCAATTTGAATAATGAGCTCAAGGAGCTTTTCATAAAGGAGCAGGAGGAGATTGAAAAAATCCTCGCAGCGCTCAGCGACAAAGTTGCCATGAATGCGGCTGCTTTGGAGCAGGACTATGAGATTCTTTCAGAGCTTGACTTCATTTTTGCAAAGGCAAATCTGGCTAAATCATATAACGGTGTGGCACCGGAGTTCAACACCGAGGGACATATCAATATCAGAAAGGGCCGTCATCCTCTTTTGGATGCTAAAAAGGTGGTCCCTATAGATGTACGGCTCGGCGAGGAATATAAGCAGCTCATCATCACCGGACCAAATACCGGCGGTAAAACGGTTTCACTAAAGACTGTCGGACTTTTGACTCTCATGGGTCAGGCAGGTCTTCACATTCCTGCGGCTGACAGGTCAAAGCTCGCCATCTTTGAGGATGTCTTTGCGGATATAGGCGATGAGCAGAGTATTGAGCAAAGTCTCAGTACCTTCTCGTCTCACATGACCAATATCGTAAAAATTCTTGAAAAAGCTGACGACAGAAGCCTTTGCCTGTTCGATGAGCTCTGCTCGGGAACCGACCCGACAGAGGGTGCGGCACTTGCCATATCAATTTTAAACAAGCTGCACCAGTATGGTGCCATCACCATGGCCACCACACACTACAGTGAGCTGAAGGTATATGCGCTTTCCACAGACGGTGTGGAAAATGCCTGCTGTGAGTTCAATGTGGAGACTTTAAGCCCTACCTACCGCCTGTTAATCGGTATTCCTGGAAAGAGTAACGCATTTGCAATCTCATCAAAGCTTGGTCTGGACGAAAACATCATCGAGGATGCAAAAAGCAGAATTAATGATAACGACCTTGATTTTGAGGATCTGATTGCAAGCCTCGAGTCACAGCGACAAACTATCGAAAAGGAACAGCTTGAAATCAACAGCTACAAGGCCGAGATTGAAAAGCTCAAGAAACAGCTCGAAGAGAAAAACGAGCGCATAGACAAGAGCAAAGACAAGATTTTACGCGAGGCAAATGAGGAAGCCTACAAAATACTGCAGGATGCAAAGGAGCTCGCCGACAAAACCATCCGCAATTTCAATAAATACGGACAGGGACAGGCTCCTATGAGCCAGATGGAAAAGGAGCGCTCTGCCCTTCGTGACAAGATGAATGACAAGGAAAAGAAGCTGTCAGACATCAAGAAAAACACTGCCAAGGCAAATCACAAGGCGCCTAAGAAGCTGCGCATCGGTGATTCTGTGCTTGTGCTCTCCCTCAATCTGAAGGGAACCGTCCACACTCTGCCAAACGCCAAGGGCGATTTGTATGTGCAGATGGGTATACTGCGCTCGCTGGTTAATATTAATGACCTCGTGCTCTTAAACGACGATGTCTCTCCTGCCAAGAAGTACGGCGGCAGCGGAAGCAAGATAAAGATGAGCAAATCGCTGTCAGTTTCATCAGAAATCAACCTGATTGGAAAGACTACGGATGAGGCACTTGCTCTCTTAGATAAATACTTGGACGACGCATATATCGCTCATCTTTCATCTGTGCGCATTGTCCACGGAAAAGGCACCGGTGCACTGCGAAAGGCTGTGCATGGACTCCTTAAGAGGACAAAAACTATTGCGGAATACCATCTCGGTGAGTTTGGTGAGGGCGATGCCGGAGTAACCATCGCAACCTTTAAATAACGACAATGTACTTTTACGGAATATAAATAATTTTTAAGAAGGAGATTAGAAATGGCTGTTAAACAGAAAATACTGATAGTAGACGACGACAACAATATAGCAGAGCTTATATCTCTATATCTGACCAAGGAATGCTATGACACCAAAATCGTAAATGATGGTGAGCAGGCTCTTATCGCGTTCGAGCACTACAAGCCAAACATGCTTCTTTTGGACCTTATGCTTCCGGGCATAGACGGCTATCAGGTATGCCGTGAGATACGTGCAAAGTCCGATGTGCCGATTATCATGCTCTCCGCAAAGGGCGAGGTATTTGACAAGGTTTTAGGCCTGGAGCTTGGCGCCGACGACTATATACTCAAGCCCTTTGACTCAAAGGAGCTTGTTGCAAGAGTCAAGGCCGTGCTCAGACGTTTCCAGCCTGCAAAGCCGGAAGCCTATGCTTCCGTAGATATCAAGTGTGTGGAGTACCCGGGGCTTATTGTAAATCTGTCCAACTACTCTGTCACTTATGACGGACAGCAGATTGATATGCCGCCAAAGGAGCTTGAGCTATTATATTTTCTTGCCTCATCTCCAAATCAGGTGTTTACAAGGGAGCAGCTTCTGGACAACATATGGGGCTATGAATATGTCGGTGACACCCGCACTGTCGACGTGCATGTAAAGCGTCTCCGCGAGAAAATCAAGGACAAGCCAACCTGGCGCATCGCAACTGTCTGGGGCATCGGATACAAGTTTGAGGTAAAATAAATAATGAAGCATACCATCTACTCTAAGCTGTTAATCAGCTACCTGATTTACGGTGTCATCGCTTTTTTCATTATATGCACCTTTACACAGCATCTCACCACAGACTATATCGAAAAGCAGGAAGCATCCAATCTCTACAGGGAAGCATCCATCATAGCAGGTGACTATGCCAGTGAATACTTTGGCTCATCCATGTCGCTTAGCGATTTCCAGAATCACATGAAAATCGTAGCCGACTATATGGATGCCGAGGTATGGGTGGTCAGCCCTGACGGTGAGCTGCTCATGGACTCAGATGATCCGTCAATAGGCATTGATACCCAAAATGACAGTTCTAAGCCTGTAGTGATAAATGGCTTTGATGTCACCGATTTTGGCAGCGACAACTATATGATTGGAGATTTTTACGGCTCCTTCAAGCATAAGATGCTGTCCGTATTTTCCCCGGTAAATGTCTCGTACCAGAATATCGGCTACATAGTCATTCACAAGCCAATGAGCCATATCACTGCAGGTGTAAACGGTTTTATGAATATCTCCTTTTACACTGTAGCGCTCATTTTTGCTTTTGCATTTGTTCTGCTTGTCATTATGAGCCGCTCTATTTACCGTCCTATCTCCAAAATCACAAAGACCGCAAAGAAGTATGCAAAGGGTGATTTCACTGCCCAGATTGATGTACATTCCAATGACGAAATCGGCTATCTGGCAAACACACTAAACTACATGGCAACTGAGCTTGATACGCTTGAGGAGGATCAGCGCAAGTTTGTTTCCAACGTGTCACACGACTTCCGCTCCCCTCTTACCTCGATAAAGGGCTACGTGGAGGCCATGCTGGACGGAACCATCCCTGTTGAGATGCAGGATAAGTATTTAAATATCATACTTTTTGAGACGGAGAGGCTTAATAAGCTCACCAAGAGTCTTATCGATCTGAACCAGTTCGGTCATCACGGCATACACCTGGATATTGCTGATTTTGACATCAATACAATGATCCGCACGACAATCCTTACCTTCGAGGGTAAATGCAGTGAAAAGGGCTTAAGCTTTGACCTGCTGCTTACCGGAAAAGAGCTTTTCGTGCGCGGTGATATGGTCAAAATCCAGCAGATTCTTTACAACCTGATAGACAACGCTGTGAAGTTTTCAAATAATGATTCGAGTATCAAGATTGAGACGAGTATCAGAAATGAAAAGGTGTTTATATCAGTAAAGGATCACGGTATCGGTATACCAAAGGACAGCCTTTCAAAGATCTGGGAGCGCTTCTACAAGAGTGATTTATCCCGCGGAAAGGATAAGCGCGGTACGGGACTTGGCCTGTCTATAGTTAAAGAAATCGTGCAGGCGCATGGTGAGAATATAAATGTGATAAGCACTGAGGGTGTGGGAACTGAGTTTATATTTACGCTGCCGCTCAGCAAAAAAGAAGGGTGAGGCGCAGCTCATCATATGATAGGTGTGGTGGGCGCCTCGCTTTTTAGGTTGTGACGCTGCCGGCATAGCACACAGTATATTCCTCAGAAAAATGTGAAGTCAGCCGCGGTTGTTTTTCCGGACAGATTATGGTTTTATTTACATTTTCTTTCTTTTTTACTTTATGGAACTCCGCGGCAGTTCACATTTTTCTTCGGAACACACCGTGTACTCTCCGGCTAATTCAGGTTTACGAGCGAGGTGCTTTGCTACCTTGCATTCTGGCAGTGCCGGACTTATTTCACTGGCGTGAAATTTTGTCCGGCACTTTTTTCTTCTTAAAATTTAAAGCTCATTTCACTTATGCGAAATGAGCTTATTAAATAGTTATATATTGTTTATAAATATTCTGAGCCGCCTTGAAAACACAAGAAAAACTGATTTTAAATAATTACACTTATATCACATTTTTATGGCTCGTATTTGCTGCCGGCCGGGTCGGTTACTGTGTAGTCGCCGCCGGATATGTCAGCTGTGGTTTCAAAGTCTGTGATGTCCTGATTTACGGTACCATCGAACAGGTCATATGTGAAGGTGTAGCCCTGTGCCGATACTGCTTTGACATATATTTTGATATTGCTTGCGGCTGTGACAGGGATTAAGTCTTCGATTTTGACTGTGCCTTCGAGACCATGGAGCTTACCGTCGTCCTCTTTTGAGGCATCAGAGGTATCATTTTCCGTGTCATTCTTTGAGCCATCTTTTTTGGCATCATCCTTCCGACTTAAGGCGGATGTGATGGAGTCTGTGTCTGCAGAGTCTGCACTGTCTGTGCCGTTTTCTGCCAACAGCTGTCGGATATCGTATGTCTTTAGCTCTGTATCTGAGCTTGCAACTACGAGCTGCACACTGTTAAAGTCAAAGTAATCATTTCCCATGACCGCTACATCTACATCTGTGCCAAGCTTTATGCTGCCATTGTCAAAGGTTGGTTTATTGGCAAGTATGCCGGATGCTACATTTTTGAACACTGATGTCACACCTTCAAACTCATCGAGCACCTCTGTGCTTCTCTTATTTCCGTCAACAAACAGAAATGTCACATTGCCTGCATAGTCCTCAGACAGTGGAAGGGTGGCCTCACCCGTATACTTGATGCCGTTTAGCTCGAGCGGTATCTCGTTTGTACCGAAAAATACACTGGTTTTTGTATCCTCTGTGTACTCCTTTGGCACCACCGAGACAGAGACTGTGTATGTCATATCGGTAAAATCTGCACTTTTTAAGGAAATATCCCAGTCTGTTATGAGGCTGGCCTCCTCCTCAAGAGTGGACTTGATATCATCCTGCATGGTCTGCACATCAGAAAGTATCACCGATGTGTTGTCTGAGGTGTATGACATCTGTGTCTCGAGCTTTTTTATCCTGTTATTAAGCAATACTGCCCCCGCAATAAGTGCGGCGAGCAGTATTATGGTAATCGCATTGAAAATATTTTTTTTCAAATTCATATTATAGTGTTATTCCTCATCTTCCTCTGCAGCTACAGCTATTCCAAGCTCCTCAAGCTGCTTTGGATCTACAGTTCCGGGTGCCTCTGACATGAGGTCCGAAGCGTCCTTTACCTTAGGGAATGCAATAACCTCCTTGATATTGTCTGTATGCAGCATATGCATGCAGATACGGTCAACACCGAAGGCAAGTCCTGCGTGTGGCGGTACACCATATGAGAATGCATCAAGCAGGAATCCAAACTGCTCATGTGCACGCTCCTTTGTGAAGCCAAGCACCTCAAACATCTTCTCCTGAATGTCATCCTGATGGATACGCACTGAGCCTCCACCGAGCTCTGTACCATTGAGTACGATATCATATGCCTTTGCACGAACTGCGCCCGGATCTGAGTCTATCTTGTCCCAATCCTCCTCCATAGGCATAGTGAATGGATGATGCATTGCCATAAATCTGTTTTCCTCATCAGACCACTCAAGGAGTGGGAACTCTGTTACCCAGAGGAAATTGTACTTGTTCTCATCAATCAGGCCAAGCTCAGCTCCGAGCATGAGACGAAGCGCTCCAAGTACATTCCATACGATTTTATTCTTGTCTGCTGCGAAAAGGAGTAAATCTCCCGGCTTTCCGTTCATCTTTGCAACAAGTGCATCAAGCTCAGCTTCTGTCATAAACTTGGCAAATGATGACTTGTATGTGCCATCCTCATTGATGCACAGATAAGCAAGTCCCTTTGCTCCACAGCCCTTTGCGTGCTCTACAAGCTTGTCAATCTTCTTACGAGGCATCTTTGCCTGTCCCTCTACATTGATACCGCGGACAGAGCCACCGTTTTCAAGAGCTCCTGTGAATACTCCAAAGCCACAGTCCTTTACCACTTCCGAAACATCGCAAAGCTCCATACCAAAGCGTGTATCAGGCTTGTCAGAACCAAATCTGTCCATAGCCTCCTGCCAAGGCATACGCTTAAACGGAATCTCAACATCCACATTTATGACCTCTTTAAAAAGGTGCTTTAACAGTCTCTCATTTACCTCGATTACATCATCGATATCTACAAATGAAAGCTCCATATCGGCCTGTGTAAACTCAGGCTGTCTGTCTGCACGCAGATCCTCATCACGGAAGCATCGTGCAATCTGGAAATATCTGTCATAACCTGAAGCCATCAGAAGCTGCTTAAAGAGCTGTGGTGACTGAGGAAGTGCATAAAAATGTCCGTGGTGTATACGGCTTGGCACGAGATAGTCTCTGGCGCCCTCCGGTGTAGACTTGCAAAGAATTGGTGTCTCTATCTCCAAAAATCCCTCGTTTGCCATAAAGTCACGCATCACGCGAAGCACATTGCTTCTGAGCATGAGATTTCTCTGGATATCAGGACGGCGAAGATCCAGATAACGGTATTTAAGTCTGATGTCCTCGCTGGTCTTTGAATTCTCCTCAATATGGAATGGAGGTGTCTGTGCCTCTGAAAGCACTCTGATTGATGTAGCGATAACCTCGATATCACCTGTCTTTAAGCTCTCATTGACAGCAGCTGTTCTCTTCTGAACAGTTCCCTCAACTGCGATGACGAACTCACTTCTTAAGGTGCCTGCCTTTTCAAAGCCCTCTGCACCTACATTTTCCTCACCGAATACTATCTGCAGTATTCCGCTTCTGTCTCTTAAATCTACGAAAATGAGACTTCCTAAATTTCTTCTCTTCTGTACCCAGCCCATCACGGTGACCTTCTCACCGATATTGGCATTTGATACCTCTGTACATCTATGGCTTCTATGTAAGCCCTGCATTGATTCTGCCATTTTATGCTCCTTATATTTCTACTATATATTTATTCTAATAACTGTTTGGTACCGCTGCTACACAGCTAAACTGCTGCTTATCAGATTCCTATCTGTTAAAGAACTCAACAAACTCCTCGTAGCCCTCTTTCATAAGCTGCTCCTTCTGGAATTTCTTGTTCTTGTTCATGCGCACAACAAGCACCTGCTGTCCGTTTGCTCTTGCATCTTTTGCCTGGTTCATGACATCAACAAGCTTGTCTGCCGGATATTTCTTCTCAACCAGATAAGCCACCTTCTTTGGACTCTCAGGAATCTTGAAGCCGCTCTCCATGAGAAGCAGGATAATTCTCTCAAAACCGATTGAGAAACCACAGGCAGGTACATCATTTCCGGTGAACTTTCCAATCATCTTGTCATATCGTCCGCCACCGCCACAGGCTGCGCCAAGCTCAGGCATTGATATCTCAAAAATAGTTCCTGTGTAGTAGCTCATTCCACGAACAAGTGTAGGGTCAAATACGAGCTCAAACTTTGCTCCCTTTGTGGCATTAACAGCCGTAGCTATCTCTGTCATATTTGTAACCACTTCTTCGTCTAAATATTCACCGAGCTTTTCTGAAAGTATATTTACACCCTCAGTGACATCCCTTGTCTGCTCCAAAAGCTTGAACAGATCAAGATATTTGTCAATATTTTCCTGTGGGTAGCCATCCTGTGCAAGCTCACTTGCAACGCCTTCCACTCCTATCTTGTCCATCTTATCGAGTGTGATAAATACGCTGTCGTAGTCCTCCTCAGCGAAACCACTGTAAGCAGCCATTGCCTTTAGGATTCTTCTCTCGTTGATTCTTATCTCAAAGTTCTCGAAGCCGAGTCTTCCGATTGTGGTAGTGGTTGCTGTAATCAGCTCTATCTCTGCCAGATTGCTTGGCTCTCCGAGTATATCTATATCACACTGTGTAAACTGTCTGTAGCGGCCTCTCTGAGGTCTGTCTGCTCTCCACACACTGCCCATCTGAAGTGCCTTAAACGGCGATGGCAGGTTGTTGGCATTGTTTGAATAATATCTTGAAAGTGGCACTGTAAGGTCATAGCGCATTCCAAAGTCTACTACATCCGACTCTTCCTTTGCTGTCTCCAGATTCAACTTCTCGCCTCTCTTCATTACCTTGAAGATCAGCTTCTCATTTTCTCCGCCCTGCTTGCTTGTGAGATTTGCTATATTCTCCATGCATGGTGTCTCTATTGGTGTAAATCCGAAGCTTCTGTATGTATCCTTGATCACACTTGTCACATAATCACGGATTTCCATCTCTGCAGGTAATATATCCTTCATGCCGTTGACCGGCTTTTTGCTCAGTGCCATTTGGTTTCCTCCATCTATATTAAAATATTGAATTCATTAGCTATTCTATTATACTTTTCGGTTTTGCAATCGTCAAGGGTTACAGGGGATTTTGCTGTATGTGCTACAGGATGTACTACAGGACGGGCTGCAAGCCACAGCACCGCCAGGGCGCACGCATATGCTTTGCTTTCGCTACGCTTTGCCGCTAAGATACTGTACGGATTATGCTTTTTGCGCTTCTATGCTTGACGAAACCGTCGAAACGCGCCTTCCGTGGCGCGGTTCTCCTTGACTTGCCCTCCATGGCAAGTCATTTCTGTGCTTCATGTGCATAATCCTACAGTATCTAAGTGGCTTCGCTATTCGCTCAATCAAATGCATATGCGTATACCCTGGCGGTGTCGTAGCTTGCAAATGCTAATGCACATCTACTGTGGTGGATTGCAGATGCCGCACGGAGACAAGCCCATGGATTTTGCTTCTTCAAGCGTTACCTCTGTGTCACTCTTTTTCAAAGTTCGACAGCCCGCACGGTGATATTTCTTGCCGGTTGCAGTGATATGAACCATCGTCTCGCTGTTTGAGGAATCAGCAGCGCTATTTTCTGTTGCTGAGCTGTCTGAGCCTGATGATGCACTTCCTGTTGTACTGCCTGAAGAGCCGGATTCTCCTGCCCCGCTTCCAGCGCTGCTCTGCGAGCCTTCATTTTGCGGTGTATCCGTCTGAGCGCTCTGCTGCGGAGTGGTGCCATCCAGCCAGCTGTCACCATTCTCATAGTTTATTCCGACTCCGGGCTGCACATTATAGCAATAGACATTAAAAAGTATGCCGCCACCGTTATCCTCAACCGACTTTGCCTCTATGAGAACGCCGTTTGCAACTAGATTGCTGCCCGAGAACATCGGAGTCACCCTGTAGAGTACATGATTTCCTGTATTGTTTACATAATCCGCTACCAGATTCTCAAACGGAAGCATCCCCTCCACATTCAGGTATCTCGTGCCGGTAATAAGGTTCTTTGGATTGGCATTCTCGCCGGCAAGCTGATAGCCAATAAGATGACAGCGATTATATAAATATCTGTCCTTTATCACATCATACTTCACCGTATGCCAGCCTGATGGCTTTATCATGCCTATCTTGCCACGCTCCTCAGTCGGCATGATATCCTTACAGATATTGGCATAAGCCACACCGCATCTGCCAAGTGAATCCAAATCACTATAATTTTCAAAAGCAGTGGTAGTCATATCGCTGTCCGAAAAAAAAGGCTCATTATTGTTTACAGCCACATATGCCTTGCCATCATATGCCGGAATAGCATCGAGGGAAACGTAGGAATTGTTGTTTACAAGATCCTCCTGTGGCTTCCCTGCATCCGCCTGTCCTGTACCATTAGCACCTGAATCAGCTTCCGACAGGTCACTTCCGCCCTGTGCACCATCAGCATTATCCTTGCTGCCTAAAGCACCGGAAGAATCCTCATCTGCTACATCAGCTCCTGCGGCATGCCCGGCACCTTCAGTGCCGGACAAATCAGCGGAGGCACAGCCTGTAAAAATTGTAGCAATTGCAAGTAACTCACATAGTGTAATTGCAGCTGTTTTCCTCAACTTTAGCCATATGTTCATATAAAATCACTCTTTCTATCAATCGATTGATATTGGATTTTCCCTAATTACAATAAATTAAATGAATACTTAAATTACTAAACCTAATATACTTTTATTTCCTAGCTTCATTTATTATAGCAAACGTTTGTTTGTTTTTCAACCCTGATAGTCAGCAACACAACTGTTAATATTACAACATGTATTTTAATGCCTTACTCTATATAATTGTAAACGGATGGCTCATGCGAGCCATCCGATACTATTTATCTGCCACTTCTTCTAATGCCTTAAAATCACAACAGAACTTAACTACCTTTCCTGTTGCCATCTGTTTATCGTACAACTTGTTAGCCTTTCCGATAACTTCATCAATTACCTTCAAGCAAAAAGAATATTCCTTATTCAGCAAATCCTTGTATTTCTTGACATCATTGGTATCTGTGTCATCTGGATTAATATTTACCCTACTGTAAACACCATCCACAATCGGAATCATTTTCTTAATATCCATAACAGAAAGAATATGCTTTACATCATCCTCTTCTACTTCCACCCAAATATCTCCTTGACCCATACTGGACTTCTTTGCCTTTTCATAAACCAAATAGCATTCTTTATTAACATTTTTCCATGTCTTATGCTTCTCTTTCGCTGAGGATAATGGAATTACATATTTTCTGTCGTTTTTATTTATCAGAATTCCTATATACGGTTTATTCTCATAACCGCTTGGCTTATAATACACCTCTGAGCATGCATCATGCAGCTTTTTGAGGTAACTCTGGTCAATGTTGATAAATGTCAACTTTCCCTCTAGTGTAAACATAATACTGCTCCTTTGTATTTGAGATTAAAAAATGTGGGAAGACTAAGCTTCCCACTCGTTAATGCTCATCTCTTTACGGATTGATTACCGAAGGTTAATGGAGACCTTCTTTAATGTTCATCTCTTCTATGATTCAAAGACCATAAGGTTAATGGAGACCTTTCTATAATTATAATATGTCAATAAACAGACTATGTCAACTGTAATATTATATATTATATTTTGCTATCTTAACAGCGCAGCGTAGCGAAAACGAGAGTCCGTGTGCACCACAACCGGGCGGAGCTTACAGCCCAAACTCAAAAAAGCCACCCCAGGCATAACACCCGGTGTGGCTTTTAATCATGTATTATGAAATTATGTGAATCACCTAATGTGAATCAACACTGCTATATTGCAGAACAAATCTACTCGCAAAGCTTAGAAAACTCATCCGCAACAAACTGAACCTTGGTTCCGATAATAACCTGAACAGAATTCTTGCCAGGCTTCATAACGCCTGCAACACCTGCAGATTTAATCTTCTTGTCATCAACCTGAGTGATATCCTTAACCTCAAGTCTGAGTCTTGTGATGCAATTGTCAATGCTTGCAATATTGTCTTTGCCACCGCAGCCCTCAAGAATAGTCTTTGCAACTGCTGTGTAGTCATTGTTAGTAAGCACTGCCTTCTTCTCTGCCTCGACATCATCGTCCTCTCTACCAGGGGTCTTAAGATCCCATTTCTTGATAGCGAAATAGAATACAATGTAGAATACGATAAAAGCTGCGATTCCAAGAGGAATGATGAGCCATGTCTTTGCTGCAGCCGGAAGTGAAGATGAGAATAATAAATCCATCGCGCCGGCTGAGAATGAGAAGCCTGCTCTAAATCCAAGAGCTACTGTAATCATTGTGAAAATACCATAAAGTAAAGCATAAATCACATAGAGAACAGGAGCAAGGAACATAAATGCAAACTCGAAAGGCTCTGTAACACCACAGATGAATGCACAGATAGCTGCAGAAGCAAGGATACCGATGGCAGCCTTTTTCTTAGCAGGCTTTGCACACTTAACCATGGCAAGTGCAGCACCAGGAATACCAAACATCATACATGGGAAGAAACCTGACATGTACATTCCGAGGCTCCATGAAACATCCTTTGATGTCTCGCCTGCCCAGAAATGTTTGAGGTCTCCAAGTCCGATAGTATCGAACCAGAATACATTGTTTAATGCGTGGTGTAATCCTGTAGGGATTAACAGACGGTTCAGGAATGCATAGATACCTGCGCCGACTACATCAAGACCAACGATTGCTTTACCGATAGCTACAAGAGCACCGAAAAGTAATGGCCATACAAACAGTAATACTACAGATGCAAGGATTGAAACAACACCTGCGATAATTGCTACGCAACGCTTGCCACTGAAGAATGACAGCCAGTCAGGAAGCTTTGTATCCTTAAATCTGTTGTAACACAAAGCACCAATAATACCGGCTAAGATACCGATAAATGGGTTTTCAATCTTGTCGAATGCAAGTGTCTTTGTAGCGCTGTCAGCGATAGATGGCATGATTGTGGTAACAAAGCCTGTAGACAGGAGTGTTTTCATCATCAGCCATGAAGCTAAAGCTGCAATACCGCCGGTACCGTCGTTCTTTTCCGACATACCGACACCAACGCCGATTACAAAAAGGATGGCCATGTTGTCAATCAAAGCGCCCCCGGCTTTAACTAAAAACAGACCTATTAAATTACGCACTCCCTCGATGTCACCACCCTGCATGGTTGCAGGACATAAAAAATATCCAATACCCATGAGGATACCACAGATAGGAAGTACTGCTACGGGAAGCATTAAAGCTTTACCCAGTTTTTGAAGAAATTTCATAAATTTCCCCTCCTTTACATTATGTATACTAAACTGGAGATACTCCAATAAAGTTCGTTATTATTATACAAATCTACGCGAGACTTAAAATCTCATCACCGGCGGATACATCCCCCTCTTTGAGCATCTTTATCTCACTATAATCAGCAGTGTTGCCAATTAAAACCGGAGTAATGACATTAAGATCTGCTGCCTTAATCTGCTCCAGGTCAGCCTCCATCAAAAGGTCGCCCTTCTTCACCTGATCACCAACAGAAATATGTGATGTAAAAGGAGCACCCTTTAGTATCACTGTATCCAGACCAATGTGCAAAAGCAGCTCGACTCCCTGAGTGGTCGTCATGGTAAAAGCATGCAACGTATCAAATACAGCTGTCACCTCACCATCCGCCGGAGCGTAAAACCTGCCCTCAGAAGGAATCACGGCCACACCGTCTCCCAATATCTTCTCAGAAAAAGTAGGATCCGGAACCTCTGTAATAGGAACCACTCTGCCGTTGCACGGAGAACAGATCACCTTTCCCTTTGACTTATTCTTAAAAAAACCTAACATGATATCTCCTTTCCGTCGATATACACACTCACAATATCCAAATCATCATTGAGAAGCACAAAATCTGCTCTCTTTCCTGCAGAAATGCTACCTGCTTCATCATAGATGCCAATCTCCTTAGCCGGATTGGCTGTAGCACACATAATTGCCTCCTCAAGCGGAATACCTGCCTGCCTTACTGTGAAACGCATACAATCCATCAGATTGGTTGCCGAACCGGCAATTGTCCCATCATGGAGTGTGGCAAGCGGACCTCTGACTGTCACGGCCTGTCCACCGAGTGTATACTCACCATCCTCAAGCCCTGTGGCTCTCATGCTGTCACTTATTAAAATCATGCGCTTCGCACCAAACATGGCAAATGTCGCCCTGATAACCGACGGATGAATATGCACTCCGTCACAAATGAGCTCTGCATGACACTTTTCTGAATCTCTCACAGCCCCGATAACTCCCGGATTCCTGTGATGAAGCGGTGGCATCGCATTATACAAATGTGTGGCATGGCTTGCACCATGCTCAATAGCCTCTACCGCAGTGTCATAATCAGCTGCCGTATGTGCTATTGAAACCACAACACTTCCTCTTACCCTGTCTATAAAATCAATCGCGCCCGGCTCCTCCGGAGCGATATCTACAAGCTTTATCAAGCCATGGGCCGCATCCTGAAGCTCACAGAAATAATCATAATCACATCGCATGATATTCTCTGCCGCCTGTGCGCCCTTTTTAGAAGGACTGATAAAAGGCCCCTCCATATTGATACCTACAAGATGTGCACCACCATGATAAGTATAATCACCGGCATTTTTCATGACACTCAAAAGCTCATCCCTTTGAATGGTCATAGTAGCCGGACACACGCTCGTCACTCCGACAGAAGCCTCGTATGCTGTAATCACATCAAGTGCCTCTTTGGTGCCATCACACATATCAGCTCCCTTGCATCCATGAAAATGAATATCCACAAGGCCCGGTATCATGATAAGACCTGATGCATCTATAATCTCCTGCTGTGCGCTGTCATTAGCCGCGTCCGTGTCAGCTGTTCTCTCCAAAACACTGTCAAAACGGCCATCCTTAACGACAACATCACCTTGCATAAAGCTGCCATCCTCTGTAAATACCCTTGCATTTTTTATTATCATATACATGCACCTTCTCAACTAAAAAACATCTACAGCCTGCTCAATGCAGCCTCATCCGCTACTAGCGTAACATCATTGTGCAGCTGCAATACAGAAGCCGGCACCTGTGGTGTAATCGGTCCAAAGAAAGCCTTGTGCACTATCTCTGCCTTATCCTCACCACTTGCAACAATAAGAATCTTCTTAGCCTGCATGATGGTCTTGATGCCCATTGTATAAGCCTGCTTCGGAACATCATCAGCCGATGCAAAGAAGCGCTTATTAGCCTCAATAGTAGACTCTGTCAGATTCACACAGTGTACCTGCTTGTCAAAAGACTCGCCCGGCTCATTAAAACCGATATGACCATTGTGCCCGATACCAAGAAGCTGTAAATCAACACCGCCAAGAGACTGAATCAGCTCTGTATAGCGCTTACACTCCTTCTGTGAATCCGGCTCCATGCCGTTTGGCAGGTGAGTATTCTCAACCGGAATATTCACATGATCAAACAAATTCTGATGCATAAAATAATAGTAGCTCTGGTCATTCTCACGGCTTAGTCCCTTGTACTCATCAAGATTCACCGTCATAACCTCTGAGAAGTCCAAATCCCCCTTCTTGAACCACTCAACGAGCTGCTTATATAAACCGATAGGTGTAGAGCCTGTAGCCAGTCCCAATACACAATTAGGCTTCATAATCACCTGTGCCGATACGATATTTGCAGCCTTTCTGCTCATATCCGCATAATCCTTAGCATGATATATTCTCATGAAAAATCCCCCCAATTCGTAAAATATACACAATACTATCTGCACAACCTTCAAATGTGCTGTTTGATTACATATATGCATTTTACCTCATATAGGACATTTTGTCCAGTGATTTTTGTCACATTTTGCATATTTCATAAAAAAAATATTAAATTTTAATGCATTAAAGTGGTAAAATTGCATAAAAATAATCAGCTACTCTAATGCCCCTTTTACTTTTTTGTGTGAAATACAACGTTCTTCCCGATTGGCAAGTGCCTTAACTCTGCCTTCTAACAGAAGTTCTCTTCCTTTTTCATTTCTTGTATATATGCAGTCATAGTTTCCGATATACGGATGCATGCATTTTGTAAAACGTTCTGCATCCTCTTTCTTTTTAGAAAAACAATTTGGAATGGCATAGAAACCATTCAGTCCTTTTCGATTTTTCCTTTTTACAAGTATATAACGCTGGTTGTCTATAACATCAAAAAATTCATTGACACACTGTGCAAACAACGCTTTATCCCTGCCACTTCCACCTGACAAATAGATAATATGTTGATCCGGTCCCAGCGATTCTGCCACTACTTTACAATGTGTTTCTTCCAGAAGCTGTTGCTCCTCTAATGCTTTACGGATTCCATTTCCAAATGTCTTTAATCTTTTTAGTGGACTTCCCAGCATGAATATTTTCGGAAAACGCATTATAATTCCAGTCAATCCAACAACAATAAAGAAGTAACACACTCCGGCTAAGCTTCCCGATTTGGATGTTGCCGCCACAACACCTGCCCCAATCATGCCAATCAGACACAAAATTCCTGACAGAATCATTGTAAGAATCGCATCCCAGAAAACAACACTCGTAACAAATTTGTCTTTTACCTCTGTCTCATCCACAATATCCATTTTGTCATAGATTGCAAGTGCACTATTCCAACGTTCTTTTAACGCATCACGTTGTCCTGACATTTTCAACATTTGTCTGTTAATCCTGTCAACATTAGTTTTATTAAATGGAGTTTTAATAATTGACAACCGTTTTATTCCATTTTCAATTGTATTTTCTGAGTAATGCAGACCAAGAAAATGTTCCATCCTTCGTTCGAGCATACTGTAATCGTCACTAATCTGATTGTCATCTGCCTTCAGCACTTCGTTCCATGGTCTCAGACACACTAAATGCCAGATGTTACTTGTTTTTTCCGGCTGTTCTTTCATCACACGTATAGCGCGTCCACGCATCTGGTTGCTTAACATAAATGAACCGACAAAGCTTGCAAGGATTAGGGAATTGATACAAGGAGAATCCCATCCTTCCCCTAACAACGATTTTGTACCGATCAAAACCTGCATATAGCCTTTTGAAAAAACAGCAGTTACCGCCCCTGTCAGAAAATGTGCATTTCCAACAGCTGTTACTTTAAGATAATCTGTTTCCGAAAGATTGCCGATCCTACTGAACGTAACTTTTCCACTTGTTCCAATCTCCTGTTCCAGCGCATCTTTTGCCTCCGCCGGAATAATCACAATCGTCCCGCAAAGTACACCAAAACGAATTTGTTTGTATTTCTTTTCATTTTCACGTCGGAGCATTTCAAAAAATGGGAGCACCCCTAGTGAGTTTACATCGTATTCTGTATTTCCAATTGTTTTTTCATATTCTTTCCTGATATAATCTGTCAAAACCAGCAGTCGCAGATTCTGACCAGATGTCTCGTATTCATGGAATACAATATCACGGATGCTGTTACATTTTCCCAGAGAATTCGTGAGCATTTTTTCCACTGCCGCACTTTTCGTCATGACAACTTTTTTCTTTTCTATCAGACCGTTAGATTTTAAATCAGCAATTAATAATTCACGATATGTCTTGTCACACAAATATGAATCCTCATCATCATACAAAAATCCCTGTAACAGACGTTCCATCCACTGCGCGTTCATGGATGGTAATTTTTTTGCCCCTAAAAGCCTTTGTAATCTGGACGGAAATGCAATATTTTTGCTCTGTAAATAAATCAACAATGATGCCAGATATGCCGGATTATCCAGTAGCAGGTCATCAGAGAGCTGCCCACTCAACCCCTTATGGCTTCTCACATATGTAAGAAACTGTGTATCCTGCATGATTTTTTCTGTCATTGCTTTACTGCGTTCTTCAAAATGTCTGACTTCCTGCTCTTCCTCTTTTGTTGGATAGTTGAAGTAAACATAATCCTGATGTGGGCAGAGACTTCCCTCTTTTACGAGTTCCGGTATCGTAATTTCTTCATCAATCTCTCCACACATATTCATGTACCGTGTCCACATAGCCGGTGTTGAATCATACGGCGGTGTTGCTGTCAACGCTATAATCTTAAGGTAATTCAACTGTTTTTTGAATTCTTCTAATGCTTTCCACCATTCACTTCGCAAGTGGTGGCATTCATCCAGACAGAGCACTTCGATTCCTGCCTCTTTCATCGTCTCGACCAGATCAAAACCGCTGTAATCTACTTCTTCTGTCTCCGTTTCCGCCAGGCACTCGTCTGTGCCTGTGCCACTCTCCTCACCTGCATCTTCCTGCATTCCCTGAAATCTTGTCATGGCACTGTGCAATGCCTGATATGTTGCCACAGTGATTGCCTTTGGCTGTTTTAAATTCTGTGAAAGATATTCTTCCCCTTTGATACCCTCACATAAAAAGGCTTCCTCTATCCTTGCAATCCACTGCTCTCTAATTGTAATAGATGGTGCTAAAATCAGTGCTTTTCCGTTCAGCCTGCGGATCATTTCAATTCCCAGGGTCGTTTTTCCGGAACCGGGTGCCGCAACAATATGTATTTTTCCATCTGATATGTACCTGTCAGCATGTTCCAAAACTCTTGCCTGATACTTTCTCCATGTTCCCTTAAATTCTAAAATACCTTCATAATTCATAACAATCCATTCTCCTCTGTTTATTCCACTGTTTCTATGCTCTATGCTCTGTAATTATTATATCCAACTTCCAATTACCTTACAAGAAAGATAACCAAAAATATTTAACAAAAGTCTTCATAATATGAACAATCTGGTTAACAGTGCCTGGCCCATTCTATACCACGAAAAAAGTAACTGAAACCGCTGAAATCACTAAAACAGCTCCCCAATCCCAGCGAAATTGCCGGAAAAATCTTCAAAAAAGTAGCTGAAACCACTGAAATTCCTAAAACAGCTCCCTAAACTCAGCCAAATAGCCGGAAAAATCTTCAAAAAAGTAGCTGATCCATTGACAGTTCAATAGAGCATTCAGCCATGATATATAGTATTGCTGAAACAGCAAAAGCTAATAATCTTAAAGCATATGGAAGATACAGACCGCAGCTTCCTAGAAGATTTGTTCATTTTAGTTTTACGGCAAAATAAAAATGCGGTTAGGATTTTTACGCTCCAACCGCATCTTTATCCTCAAAGACTTTGTGGATCCATATTACATTCCAAGTAAATCTGCATGTGTTCCAGTTCTCGTCAGGAATAAAATCAATTCATTTCCGTCAATTTGGTATATCAATAACCAATCGGGAGCGATGTGACATTCTCTAAATCCACCCCAATCACCACTTAAAGCATGATCCCGATAACGTTCGTCCAGCTTCACGCCTGATGTCAGATTTTCAATCACATTTTCAAGCAATCGTATATCATATCCACGCTTTTTTATCCGTTTAAAGTCTTTTTTAAAAGCAGTTTGATATTTAATCGTCAGCATCAAGATCCTCCATCAACTCTGAAACGGATGAAAATCCCTTACTTAAGCCAATCTTGTTTTTAGTATCTTTCATCGCCTGAATTGTTTCAGCATTAGGAACATCCATTGTAATTTTAAATGGGATTCCCTGCTCACGTACCGCCTGCTTTGCCGTCATCACAAAAAATGTTGACATATCCAGGCCCAAGTTATCCAATAGTTCTCTTAATTCATCCTTCAACATAGAATCCATACGAAACGTAGCACTTGTCATCGACATATTGTTCAGCTCCTTTTCAAATACTAACAATAACATTATATTCTTTCATATAATTATTATACTGCGCTCACTGATTACCGTCAATACAACGTAATGCTATTTGTCAACATATTTTAAAAACACTGTATTTCCAGGGTCAACGTATTATCCTTCCCCCACTAGGTTGACCACATTGGTGCCTGACCCCAATGTGTTTTTCATAGGTGTTGCACAATTTCCTCATCCGTCAGTTCTTGTCCAACTGGCAAAGGTATACGCTTCACCATAAGTGGAATCGTATTGAAATACCCAAAATATATCAACATAAATGCCAAATGTTCACGTACCTTGGTATCCAACCACAATTTGTGGAACGCATATTTATCTTCCAAGCCATGAAATAACTGATCAGATTCTTGTTCGCTCCTCTTTCTTCTTCAAAAACGTAGAAGTAAAAAATGCTACGATCAACCCACAAATCAATGTATTAATTGTTGTAAAAATATTATTCACCACGTTATCTGGCAATGCACTTATCCATTGCAACATTTTATCTCCCCCTCGTATCAACGTGTTTAGTCTGTATCCCTGTTTCTTGCGAAACATTTTTTGTCGTAGCATAGCCTTTCAAATCTATTATCCTTTCAGCACACCAATAAACTATCAACTATTTATTGCTCATTTTATCACTCATTTTTGCTGTAGTATCGCTAACTTTTTCACTATCGCCCCCTGCTATGTTCATTCTTCAAAATATCCACTTTCTGCAATCTCAAGCAGATTCTTTATTGTATCTTCATAAGCAACTGGTGCATTAATAAAATAGCTGGTGATTTTAGAATAATCTTCACTGAAAAATCCATTCTTGCAAAATGCTCTAATTACTTCTGGAACATCAATACCAGGTTTTGAAGAAGGACATGTTTGCTTCATTGCTGCCCTATGTGCTCTAACCTCTTTTACTAATGTTGCAAAATTCTCGTCAAACGTGATCACTGGACGAAGTTTATACAAATCGTAAAGATGTCTGGAATATCTCTCGCTCTTCCCTTCCATATAATAGTCACAAAGGGCAAATACCTTATCAACAAAGGTTCTGACTACCGATTGAAGTCGCATCGTAAATGGTTGTAGTGCAAACTCCTCAACCAGTTCAACATCCTCCTCTTTTAAAAATTCATACACATAACTTGTAACTACCCTTAGCTCTGTCGGAAATGAGTATGAACCTAATGCTGTCTCCAGTTTTACTCCCGGATACAAGCTTTCTTCCACATAACCGTCCAATGGATCGTATGCAAAAATATAGCAGTTATAATCCTTGTCACTTTCGATTTTTTCCCAATTACTTATAGGAAGTCCCAGCTCCTCACTGATTGGTCGAAGAATTTTATATTTTAATGTTTTTCGTCGTCCTTCCCCAAGATGTTCCGTAAAGGTAATATCAATGTCCTCACTAAACCGATCCAGTAAGTGAAAGCATTTTGAAAGCGAAGTTCCCCCTTTAAAAACACAATTCTCACTTTTCGATGAAAGCAATTTTAATATCATCGTCACATAATAGTCTTTTTCGATTACAGCCATCGGAATGTTCAATTTTTCGCTAGATGCATTCACAACATCAAAAAATAGCCCTTTGTCTTCATGCAAATACATGTTCCAACCTCATTTCATAAATGGATTTATATATTTTCATTGGAAAATATTCAAGGTATTGGTCTACCTGTTCTCTGCTGATCCTATTTTTTCTGATATATGCAAATAATTGTTCCTGTACGTTTTCATTATCTTCATCTGCATATTCATCAATATCCTTCAACAATTCCAGTAGTTGCAATACTTTATAATTCTTTCCTGTCACCGGTACTCTTGATCTTCTGACTGTATAAATCTGATTTCCAACCTTAACATCCCGAACAATCGAAGTGAAATTGTTGCTCACAATTTCTGCTTTAAAAGGCACCTGCGTAGAAACTCCAATCTGGTTCGCAAAAGTATGTCCGGAATAATAACCAATCACTTCTCCGTTACGACAGATGTATTTATATCTGGCAACAACATCTGCAGAAGGCTTATATCCACTTTTTAAACGTGTCTTTTTTGGCAAATAATAAATTCCGGCTTCATAGCGCATCAGTTTTCCGGCATCTGCAAGTCGTTTCAGCTGCTGACGAATTGTCTCATCTGAAACTTCACTCATTTTTATATCCGACAAAAAAATAGGTTCACCAGCTTTATAATATTCTAATATATAATTATATACAGCATCCATTCAAAGCACCTCCTGTCACAGATTTTGATACACTATATTCTATATCGTTATATTATCAAGTGTTACCACTATTGTCAATAACATACTCTAATATCATACACGTTCTAATAAAATTACATACGTCTTTTCTGTGAACTTCCAGAAATTTTACAACGCCTGTTTTGCGTTCATCCAGCAGTTTTTACCATCCGAAAGTTAAAATAGCAAGGAAAAGTCTCTGGACGCAATTATCTCATGCAAAGTTGGTAGCGACAAACCGGTCGATTATTGAGCGCTTACATCATAAATTCCTCTATCTAATCATTTCATCCAGAAGTTTTTCCACTGATTAGCCCTCATTGCTTTTCTGACCAACTTCTCAACTTCTTTAGCCTGTGTATTTCTTACTTCGACAGGAAGCTTCATATCCTGTTCAATCGGATACTTACTATTGTACGTATCGACAAAGAGTTTGATAAATGTTGGATCATACCCCAGATAATCAAAGAGAGCCTTCCAATACACAGCCATGAATTTCAAATCCATAAAGTAGGTTGGCAGTATGTTTCCAAGTTTTATCAAATCTTCTTCATTTTGATTCTTCTCATAACGTGTAAATATCTCTTCAATTTCAGGATACTTCTTTCTCAAATTTGGCAAGCGGTTCTTTACATGGTTAACGATACTAAGCAACTCAAAATTTAGGTTAATGAAAAAACATGATTGAATCGAGTCTAATAGCAAATCATTTCCATCATATGCCATTGCCAAGTTCGCTACAAATACCTCTCCCTTGTACTTTGAATAGAAATCCACTAAGACCTGTGCATTCTTCTTCCTTAGTAAATGGTAATCTTCATCCGTTTTACAGCCATCAGATTGTTCTTTTTTAGGAATTTCTTGATAGAATTTGACAAACTCTTCGATACCATCATATACACCTTCAATGACTTCATTACATCTAAAGTCAGCTTTCAACTTTCTTTTGCTATACCACACTTGCCATTTGTAAATCAGGTACACGGCAATGATGCTACAGCAAATGCTACAAAACCACGAATTATTAAGCACACTCTTAATTACCGGGAAAAATGGTACTGCCATAAGTATCTGGAATACTTGAACTTTCCAGGCAATAGCTATTAAAAGAAGGAGTGCTACACACAACATAATGAAAATCACTTTGCGATATACTGATTTTCTCATCATAACAACATACCTCCGTCTTGGTTTATAATGTTTCTTTATCAAAATAATGAAGATTCTTTTTTAAGTCATGCATAGATTATAAGTTGTGACTTTATAGAAATTTAATTCCCCCTGTCATTGCCATTTCTATACTTTTTTATAAATTTTATATCTTCTTTATTTCCACAGGCATTGTGATCTTCCTCAATACACTTCAAACTACAATTTTCTCACAATCCCCATGGACAACATTTGAGTTACCTGATTATCCGCATAATCTTTTGACAATTCATCGGCAATTGCTTTTATTTCATAATATATTTTGTTTGCCTCGCTTATATTATCAAGGCTGTCCATATAAAGCCATTTTTCAAACAATATGAAAGAGTAATACTCCATCAATTCAAGTTTATTTTCCGGGAACTTTCTTATCCACTTTTTGAACAAAGAGATTAATTCTTCATCGATCGGTCTCGGAAAATCAAGCCAAGTGACATAGTTCCACGAAACCAGATACGAATAACCAAGCACAACTTTCCCCTCGTTCGGAAATGCTTCATAAATCTCTCTTAGCCTTTCTTCTGTCGAAAGAAGAATCTCAGCTTTGTTAGAATCAAATACGGCAGGAGGATCATAAATAGCGTGTTCATTTGCCTCAAGAATCGCAAGTGTATTCGCCACATCCACATTATGTGTTTCGTCAAAAATCCGCTCCATATCTTTCAGTAATTTGCGTCTTCTTCCAAGCACTTGATTCTCTCTGTAGATATCATACAGATCATTGGCAACCATCGCTATAGCTTTTAAAATATCTTCATCGTCCGTAAGCCTCTGCTGAAACTTCATCATCTGTTTCCAGCAATTAGCTGCCGCACGATAATCATTTCTACGTAACCAAAGCACTATTAACCTGGCATAATTTTCTGCACACCAAGTTGCAATATAACCATTTCCAGGAATCTTGTCGGCGATTTGATTATACTTATTCATTAAATCGGCAGCCTGTTGTGTTAATTCCGCATTATGAACACCAACAAAAAATACATCCCACACATCTTCTATATATTTATATACTACTTCATTGTTCAGTCTATCTGCAATATAATCAGCGCTTTGCAATCCAAGTGCATACAAACGTTCCAGTTCGCCTCTTTCTGTCAATACAATTCCTATATCCTTCCAAACCTCCATTTCATAGGCACAAATAATCTCTGGCACTTGAGATACACACAGGCTGTCTGCAATTTGCTCAAAATTATTCAAGTTCCTTGCTGCAAGAATAACAAAAATCCATTGTCCGAATCTGTCACGGTCATCCTCTAACGGAGCGAACTCCATTGCCATATATGATTTTTTGTCTGGAAAATCTTCTATTGCGTGCCATAAGAACATATCAAACTCTGTGACTGTTCCTAATCTTGCGGCTTGAGCAAATCCAATCCACTCATACTCAGGAATATAGTAATCCACAAGAAATTCTTTTATAATGTCAGGGTACTCTGGGTCGATTATAGTAAGAAGCTTTGGGCATCCTTTTTCATCAAGTCTTAAATATTTTGGATCATTAGCACGTCTTAGTATTTCTTCCTGAATCTCCTCCAGTGTAGAAAACTCATCCATTTCATAATCACGCGCATATTCCTGATAAACAAACAAATCCGAAAAATCCGTCTGCTTCTTTCCGGGACGTTGACTTGCATTGATATACTGCAGAAGATTTTGTGCCGCCTGTTGATAAATTCCTTGGTCATCATCCAGGCATACAAAAACCGATGCTGAAGCTAATGCAAGCAATTTAACATAATCCTTCAGCAAGTTTGAATGATTATCGAGGCACAACAGCCACCTGTCCTCTTCTCTCTTTAAGAAAGCCGCCAACATCTCATCAAGGCTGGTAACACTGATGCATCCATCCTTATAAATCCACAGTTCAGTGTATACAGCTACAAACAGTGGTCTATCACACTCTTCTTTCAACGCAGTCTTAAAATTGCTATATATTTGATCCGCAGTATCCGGCAGTACAGAGGAGTATTTTACTTTTGTTTCATCATCTGCCACATTATTTAAATATGCCTCAAGATACACATTTATAAATTCTAATTCTTCCTCTTCTGAAAGTTCAGAAATGACTAAAGGCGAAAGGGTAGTTTTATTGTTATACGAACACTCCTGAAACCAAAGCCTCGTTTGCATATCCATTTTTTCAACAATTCGGTCATACCAGTTGTTTTCATTATTCTGATATCTTCTGTCAACAAAAAGAAGACGGAGTTTAAATCTACTGTATTCAAAGCGCTCGAACAACGTAGTCACAATAGTAGCACACTTATCTTCATTGCCTAACACATAATCAATTACAATGACCGTATCAGAAAATGGTTTAAATTCTCTGTATCTTTCAACGTCAACATCCGTCTTGGCAAAAAAGCCAAACCAATTATTGGAAAGCTGCTTGAGCCATTGATATACTAACCGGCTCTTCCCAATGCCTCCCTTTCCCACTAGCGACCACCACAGCAATTCTTTATCTGCTGAACAAAACCTATTTAACTCAACCAGTTCTTTTTCTCTTCCTACAAATTTGCAGAACTCATTTAAATAATGCAGACGATATGATGCTGTAAATGACTTTCTGGTTTTTACATATGGGTTTACTCTAATAATTCCTGAATCTCTATACCGTGTGCGAATCCGATAATTTGCCATGTCTTCAACGGCATTAGATAAATCACTGTATTCCATTCCATAGCAAACCGGTATCACATTAGGTCCTAAATCTGACAAATCATCTCCTGCTTTATGCAGATAAAAATATGGAATATTTAAGTGAAGCTGCTTCGAAGCAAATGACATAAACCCCTTCAGATTTGGATCATCCACGGTTGCTCCACAGCCAAGTATAACCAATGTGCACGTACTGATAAGGTTCTGGATAAACTGTGCACCCTGATTCGTTATGACATCTTCGTACTGTTTTTGATCAGCAACTATATCGTCCGTATTTGTGGCAGCATCATAAATACCATGAAGGTGAATTACACTCATCTCTGCCTGCCCGCTCAACATCTGAACTATTTTTCCCGGCATATTATATGTATAATAACCCAGACCGGTAACTTCCTCCAGAAGCTTATCATAGTTCGTCGTCGCAAAATAATCCCCGCAGCGCACAAATAAAGCAAGGGCATTCGCCAACTTTTTATTCTGTACTCTGAGACTGCCAATCGTAGAGTCCATATAAGCCGTATAGTTTCCATTTTTTCTCAATGCTTCTATCAAAAAGCTTGCTGCGTCAATCAGTTCGGATGCACTATAAGAACCGAATCTTCTATCCAATTCCTCCGCTTCGACATCAGAAAGATAAGCTTTGCCTTCCTTAAGCCAACCAACCCACCCTTTTGCATGATCGCCAAGTGAAACAGACAAACCTGCACCACAAAGGAATATAATAGGTCGCCCTTGAGAAAGAGCACTTTCAAATTTGGGATAATCCGATATTTTCATAAACTATTCTGCTGCGAGTTTCGTTTGCACACATATGCAATACGCAGTAATACCTCGCGACCTCCCTTCTCACAATATTTATGTACAGAACTCATTTTATCGAAGTCTGACCCCAATGTGGTCAACTTAAGCCCCAAAGCCTTGATTTTTCAGACATCACACAGCTTAATGTATTACGAGGCAGCACGCCCATATAAATAAAGTGCTTTGCATAGATTTCGAAGCTGTATATCATCCCCCTGTACAGCCCTTCGGATATAAGAATACGGACCTACAACGCCATAACTGCTTACGCCACTATTTGAGAATGTAATTGTATAATCAGTTGACAAAAGCTTCGGCAAAATTGACTTTATTCTGATGCAAAACAGCTTTCCATCAAGCTCAGCTGAAAATTCGCTGCTGTCAAGTCTGCCGGTTTTCTCATTAGTAACATCTATATTATATTTCTGCAGTATTTCATCAAGTGCAAGTGAGTTTTTATTAATGAAATACAGCTTCATATCAGTTCCGTTTCTACATACAAGTGATGAGCCTATATACTCCAAATCATCATTACTCATTGATGCAATATTTCCATCCACTGTCATTTTAAGGATTTCCTCAGTCGATAAAGCACCCACTGCATCATCTGTCAGCTCCTTATTCGCCAGATCAGATGTATCCACATTGAAATATAACTGCGCATATGCTCCATAATCCAAAAGAGCCTTTGCTATATTTTTCGAAGCAGAATCAGAATCTGTTTTGATTAAATCATTCAGATAATCTGCCGGTGCGAAGGCAAAGCTGTTGCTTTTCGTGCCATCACTCTTTATGACGCTGATTTCAACCTTTTCAGTAAGCTTCGCAGGAACAGCCTCGTATGTGATTTTCTTTACCTGAGTATTATTGTACTCAGTTGTCTCAAACGCTGACAAAAGCCTATCTGTACAGGTGCCATCCGGGTATACAAACCTAACCATTGACCCTGCGTCATCCATAATATCTGTCGAAACGGCAGCATATAGATTTGCACGTACCAGCGTTGTCAAATCTACAGAATAGCCCTTTGCCGTAAGCTCATTTTCCGGCTCTGCATGTCTGGTTTCATCTGACGTAAAAGCTTTAATACAGAAATTGCCATATGGATATACTCTGTATCTGCCACTGCTATAATACAAGCTCTTTCCATTTCCCTGGCTCACCTGTCTGTCCCAGAGGAGAGTGTCACCGGTTGTTATCTTTGTTGCCTGCTCATAATCCAGGGCACTCTTATCAACCGATACCACTACAGCAAAGGTACTTCCCGGCTTAAGCTCCACCGGTTCTGCCAGCTCCACACTGTATATACCCGCAAAGGCTGTATTGCCTGTCGTTGTAGCCTGAGTCTGTTTCTCTCCACTTAATGGATCAGACGGATCCGTAAGATTTGTATACACATCTATTGTATAGCCTACATCCGCTATTCTGGTAAATGACAGCGATACCTCTCTTAGCTTCTCATACTCTCCATCAGCCTTATTGGGTACCGTAAATACGTTTGCCAGCCTATTGGTCAGATTAGTATTGTATACCTGAATTCCACCATCCAGCTGATAGTTGTGGTCTAATCCGTCATCATCCGAGAAATCAAATACCCACGCTGTATCTAACAGTGATTCATTATCATACGACATCCAAAAATAATTACAATATGTTCCCCAGCTATTTCGCACAAGCCAGGCTCCATCATTTTCCGGTCTCAATGACTCAGGGAAGTTCTCTTTTGAAAAATTATCATCCCAGCCTACAAGCATCACTGCATGTCCGGAACCTCTTTTTGCAGTATCATAGTAGGTATAATGCCCTGCACTGTCAAATGAATAAAACCTCATGGCACTGTCATTATGATAATACATCACACCGGCAGCCCCATGCTCCATAATATTAGCCTTCACCTCATCAGTATTTTCATGGATATTTATCTCATAAGCATTTTTCAGATGAGCCTTGCTGTAAGAGTATGCATATTTATCATCCAAGCCACTTTCCAGTGTACTGTCAGCCTGAGAATATGGCACCACGGCCTCGTCAACCGGACCTATCCACTGCGCCAGACGCCTTGAGCTGTATTCAAAATTGCCACCTCGTTGCAGGTATGAGAGTCCATTCTCATTATGGTATTTAGCCACATCCCCTGCAGTACCGCCCAGCGGATCTGTCACAAAATTGTATGCAAAATACGCAAGTTGTAGCTCACTGAAGTCGACATTCTTATCCACGGTTCCATCATTTATCAGGTCATACTCGGCAAGCCCCATACTGGCAAATGACCAACAGGTACCATATGGATTTTGGTCTCGTGCCTGTGGATACATGGTATCAAACACCGAAGCATCATCCGGAAAAGCCAAAGGCAGCTCTGCAAAGGTCGAAATTCCCGAGTCATATACAGGAGTATTGTTGTCCAGCTCACTCTCTATATATCCTCCCTGATATGACTGCAACAGATTTTGAACCTGTGTCCTCTCAGTTCTTCTTCCGTCCTCATTTATTACAGACTCCGTTGCTGCCACCGGTGTGGTTGATATAAGCAGTGTCGCCACCATAGCTGAACCGATTATTCTTGTTAAAAGTTTTTTAAATATCATTTACCTTTCTCGCCATCTCAGAATACATATACAACGCATTCATCAGATTCTTTAATTCTATTGATGAGTCTTTATCGTTTGCAACGCTGTATGCATAGCTTAACGGGCCATAATTAAGCTCTATGATTTGTGAGCTGTCCATACCTGTAACCCTGCATACATAGTTCTTATACAGGCCGCATGCCATTATTCCGCTTATATCTACACAGTATACTCCGCCGTCTGAGGCTTTTTTAGGCGTCAGACTGACCTCATAGCCATCTGTATCTATATAGCTGAACTTATAATTATTAATATCACTGCCATTATCTAAAATGAAATAATGTCTTACCGTCATCTCAGACTTACATATCAGAGAGCTTCCGTAATATGTCAGTCCATTACTCTGACCATTTGCACTATCCGTTTTAATAACAGCCTTATATTCCTCAAAATCAGCCGCTGCTACAGCTTTATCTGTATCGCTCAAACCAGCATTTGCCGGCTTATCAGTGTTATATTTAAAGAAGTTCTGCGCTGCGGTTCCATAGTTTAAGAGTGCCTTCACCAGCTTAATGGTTTCTTCCGGATACTCGTTTGATTTTGACAGGAGCTCGGTGGCATATTCTTTTACACTGTATGAATACTCTTCCTCGGTCTTGTTATCAATCACTATTCTTGTCTCGATAGTATCAGACATCTGTGCCGCATTCACCGGACATGAGAACTTGTATAAGGTTTTACCGTTCTCATTTACCTCAGCAGCATCACACACATTAAGCTTATATGTCTGATCGCCGATTTTGAATTCCAGATAAGCATCACTCTCAAACACTGAGTCTGATATTTCCAAGTAATAGTTTACATCTATATTATCCTTAAGGGTTATACTTCTGCCATACAAGCTGACTGCAGGACTCTCTGAAGTGTATTCGGCTGTAAATGTAAAGCTCTTTGCACTTCCTGTTGCATTTAATGTTACCGCTGCTTTGTCTGTAGTCCATGTCATTTGATTTATCGCATACGCTGTAATACCATTTTGAATACCTGAAATACTTGGTGGATAAGAAGCATTGTCCGCTGTTATTTCAAACTCTGTCTTTCCTGCATCCAGATTTTTCTGAATCCTGTCTGAGTATGCTTTTGCCCACTTTGCGGCATCTCCTGTCCTTACAAAATAATTGTCGGCAAGGCTTGTCGAACGCGTTGCATACGTGTCTGTGGTATAGATTTTGCTATGCCCCGGATGTGCTATGGCCATCAGCTCATCCGTCAGCCCAAAATACAAATGTCTCTGGTCAAAGCTATACCAGTTATCGCTGCTGTCATCCCAGGTGCAGTCCGTCTGATACCACTGTCCGTCCAGCTTCATGGCATTCCAGGTATGTCCATCATAGGTATCCCTTGTCTCGCTGTTTTCTATTCCTGCTGCCGTAAGTAGCTTTGCATATGCACTCTCATACGACTGACAGGTGCCAAGACCCCTGGTCAGTGCACTCTCAGCTGAAGACCATTTCAGGGTTTTATCATACTCAAGCTGGTCAAGCAGCCAGTCATGCAGCCAAAGGGCTTTTGCATACTCTGAGCCATCCGTCTTGCTGTTGCACTCAGCTACTGCAGACCGGACAATCGAGTCAACACTCGGATATTTATCATCCGATACACTTATATTGAAATTCAGTCGCAGATAGTATAAATTTGCTGCTTTATCCATCACATAAAACCTAAAGTTATAGGTACCTGTAGCAGTCATGGTAAATGTATAATCGTTTGAAGCACACTCTGATGTATAATTCAGCCACTCACCGCGGCTTGGATCCGCTACTGATTCGAATGCCCATTGATTTGGGTCCGAATAGCTCGGTGCATCCATTCTGAATTTATAGTTTCCTGATCCGCCTGTTGCAGAAACATGGAATGTGGTCGGCTGTCCCAATACAGGATCATTCCATTCTGCTTTTAGTGTCACAGCACCTGACGTGGTCTCCTCGCTATGCGCATATGTAGTCGACTCATCCCATGATTTTTCAGTCATAGGATACTGCGCGTTAAACTCAGCAGACGTATAGTCCAGATAATGGTTGCCTGCCACCTCCCATGATTCGCGGGTATGATCACTAAAGTCAGCTTCTGATTTCAACAGAAACTCATTATAGGTGGCTGTATCCTGTCCATCCCAGGTACAGTCCACGTTATAGTATTTGCTGCCGATTCGCACTATGTTCCACGCATGCGGTCCTCCATTTCCGGTACCACTGATAACTCTGACCGACAGCCCTGCTTCCTTGCACAGTCTGTAGAAAAGCACAGCATATCCCTGACAGACAGCTTTTCCGGTGCAAAGAGCGCCATAAGCTGTATATATCTGCTCCTCGGTTGAATTGTATGCATAATCGACATGATTGCAGATATAATCATGAATCTTTGTAATCTTTTTGGCTTCGCTGAGACCATTAAGCTGCAGTTTTTCCATTGCCGCAGCCACAGCCTCTGTCAGCTTTGCTTCCTGTTCCGCATTAGAATGATATGCCATGGTATATTTTATATACCCTGCAGTACTGTATGAAACATTACAGCCTGCATATCCATACAAAAGTGCATCCCCCTCCTGTCCGGTAGAGCTATCGTCGCACTTCATTGCATCATATAATAAATCCCAATATAGCCCATCCTTGTGTGAAGCAAACCAAGATTCCGGAAAATTCAAGTTTATTTCCGTTTCTCTGCTAACCATCTGCTTTCTGAGATATAAAACGGCACTGTCATAATCAGAAAAATACTGTCCTGTGGATGACCCAAAGAGTTGCTCATCATTTGATGAGTCAAGTTTTTTCTTTAAATCATCAATGCTGATAACATCCTCATACAGCGGATTTACCGTGTAGATAATATTTTCCTCCGATTTATCGACCTCAGGCCGGTTGCATTCGGATTGCTTGCCCGAAGCTTCAACCCCTTCCATTGTCCGAACTTCACTTGCTGCCACAATAGTTGATGGAACCATTGTAATCAGCATAATAAGTGTTAAAATAAAGCTAATTATTCTTTTGCGCATACATAATCCTTCCGGCCTGTTCTATTGTTAATAAATACTCTATCCCGCAATGTAAAACTACATAGTAACCTATTAATTAATCTATCGGTATAATCGGAAGCTCTATCTCTCCGTTATCTGATTTATTATCAGATTTATTACTATTTTTATTATCGGTTTTATTTACATCATCTGCAGCCGTCGATTCATCGTTTTTCATGATATCTGTCTCATATGTATCTTTTGAAGAACTATCTTTGTTTATATCTGATGAACTCTTTGAATCTGTCGAGCTGCTATCTCCATGTCTCCCTGTTTAATTGATATCACAGCGCTTTTATAGTTCTATATTACTATCTCTCTTTTAATTATGCAATATACAAAATGAATATGTTCTCTCATTTTTTCTACGAAAAATCCGCTAACCACAACGTCACAGCCATAGTTAACGGATTCTTATTGAACTGCATTTATTTAATTGACTGATTTAACTGACTATCGTCCCAAATACTATAATGGTCTCATCTGCTTTTTATTTTCCCTTGATAAGCTATTTCACATGTCCATTTACTATATTGTATGTATTTCCTTATTGCACAGTATATAGATTGTTATTGCAACAACCATAAGTGCCGTAAGAACCGCCGATGAATAAACAAAATAACCTCCCTGAAGTATACCAGCCAGGGGCAATTCACTCCCAAAGGTTATTCAGAGTGAATTCAACCGGAATCAATCACAGTTAGAGCAAACAGCTCCAACTACAAATGTAGCTGTTCCAAAGATGTCCTCACTCCTGAAGTAATTATCTCATGAAAAGTCGGTGGCCACAAACCGTGCGATTATAAATCGCTTACGAACATAATTGCCTTAATGGGCTGTAATGTTCAATGAACTATTTATAATTGACAATATCCTCGAGTGTATATAACCGCACATCATTTTCTTCAGCAGCACTTTCAATCTTTTCATCAAAACCGTTTTCAGAAAACAGTGCATAGTAGAATTTCGCCTTTTGCTTCATTGGAGTAAGTTTAGCAAGTGTATCAAGATATTCGGAATAGCTAAACGGCGACTTCTTAAACTTGCATTCACCAACAAGATATTCCTTTGCACCTCTACCGATTCCAAGCAGGTCTATCTCTGTTTCAGCTACTCTCAACCCATCAACAGCATTTTCATCACGAATTGTTGTTTTTCCAACCCATCTTCCCATTTTGTTATAACGGAATGGCAGTTCATTTTTCTTTTGCATTTCACGAACAAATTCTTTGCATACATCTTCAAAGCTGAAGGACACAAATTCGTGCAACAGCGGTTCTACCGCATAATCGTAAACGCCTTCGACATCTCCATCCTCAAGCTGAGAGAAATTCGTATATCCAAACGCATACCAAAAGCGGAAAAAGTTATCCGTCAGGCGGTAAGTACCTCTATTAGTATTTGCCTGCTCTTTTATTCCGGCGTCAACCGAAAACTCTCTTTCCACTATTCCCAATTCGATAAGGTTCTTCAGATATACGCTCGTTTTTGAAGTATCCTCAACAAGCGACTTCTGACTAATGTCATTAAGTTTTGTGTTTCCAAGTGCCACAGCTTCAATAATTGAGTTATATATCGGTGTTTCTCGCAGTTCCTGATGAAGCAGGAAATCCACCTCACTGTATAGAATACAACCTTTCGTCAGTATGTTGCGTTTAATATTTTCCGCAACAGACAGTTTCGGATTCCATTGGTTCAGATAATGAGGAATGCCTCCAAGCACAGCATAGGTAATCACTTTGTCTTTCGGTGAATAATCCGGAAAGAATTTTATAGCGTCATAAAATCCCATTTCTTTCATCTTGTAAATTCCGGTAGCTCTACCGTACAACGGATTCTTTTCAGCAAGCAATTCTTTCTCAATAAAGCTCATTGCACTACCGCAAAGAATCAGCATTACATTACTATTCTTAAATTCTGCGTCCCACAAATTCTGCAAAATGGAAGGAATACTTTTATTTCCTCGACACATATACGGGAACTCATCAATGATAACAAGTTTCTTTTCATCCCCATAAGGCAAATCCAAAATAGCTCTAAATGCTTTTTCCCAATCAGCGAACTCCGTAACATACTGCTTTGCAGGAATATCCTCTTTCAAGAGTTGTTTTGAAAACTTTGCGAGCTGCACTCTGTCAGTTGTCTGAGTACAGGAAAAGAAAATGTGCGGCTTGCCTTTGCAAAACTCTCTGAGTGTTTCCGTTTTGCCAACACGTCGTCTGCCGTACAAGACAATCAACTGTCCTTTGTTTTCTTCATATTTATCGTTTAGGAATTGTAATTCTGCTTCTCTGCCTATAAACATAAAAGCGCCTCCTTATATATCTAATCCTGATTTACTAAATCCTGATTTGATATCATTATACCCTCTACTTTCATTAAAATCAATAGGTTAATGATGACAACATTCTGAACTCTTGCTCTGTATCCACAAAGTAGCAAGGTGCATACTCGCTGGGTTTGGGGTGCTGTTTTAGAAGTTCTCCAACCTATTTAATTTCTTTTTTCACTTATGGTATTTCCCTAATCCTCCCCTCCGAAAACCGCAGTTCCATGTCGCAGATCTCCAGTGCGGTCTTTCTGTGGGTTACGATCAGGACCGTCTTTTCTGTCATCTCGCGCAGATTTGACAACACCTTTTTCTCCGTCTCTTCATCCAATGCACTGGTAGATTCATCCAGTACCAGGATCGGGCGGTCTGCGTATATGGCACGGGCTATGGCGATTCTTTGCATCTGACCTTCTGAAAGTCCTGCACCCCTTTCACCAAGAAAGGTGTCCAGCCCCTGCGGGAGTTTCATCACAAAATCTCTAGCTTCTGCGATCTGAAGGGCATGCCAGATCCGCTCTTCTGACTTATCAGTTTGCATTCCAAACGTCACAACTTCCCTGATTGTTCCGCTCATCAGTGCATTTCCCTGCGGTACATAAGCAAATAAACTGCGCCACTTTGAAGTCATCGGTTCCGGTTGTGTTTCTGTCTCCACCTTCAGCTGATACTCTCCCTGCTCCAGATGATACAGACACATCAAAACCTTTAGTAACGTACTTTTACCGCAGCCTGATGGTCCTGTCAGAGCGACATAAACGCCTTTTGAAATCTCAAGATTGATATGTTCCAGCACCACCGGGCGCGTATCCTTTTGATCACTCTCAGAAGAAATATACGAGAATTTTGCATCTTTCAGCACCAGACTTTTCAGTTTTTTTCTGTAAAATTCCTGTATCTGTTCCGCTGTTTTCTTCTCTCCACCTATCTGATCCACCGGATACTCTTCTATCTCCCTGATACGCTCTGCACTTGCAAGCATGCCATAGTACTGTGGGAAAAATCCGGTAAGATTGGCAAACGGAGACTGCAGCTGACCAATCAATTGAATCATCGCCATCAACGTTCCATATGTGATCGTTCCTGTCAGAATTCCATAACCACCGACAGCTGTCCCGACCACATAAGCTACGTTCATAGCTCCGTTAAATCCGCTGTTACACAGATTTGATATATGATTCCGACGCATCCGGGCCTTCTTATGTCCGGCCATCTTTTCATTCGCATTCTCTACGATCTGGTTTTCATTTCCAAAAACGCGGATCACCAGCATACCTGCCAGGCTCTCCTGCAAAAAAATCCGCAGATTTCCATCTGCTTCCTGTACCTGTTTATGCAGTTTTTTAAGAATTTTCCTGAATACCGCATTGACACCAAGCAATAACAGACCGGCAGGCAAAATCAGATACCCAAACATCGGATACATCATGATCAGCAAAATCAATGCTCCGATCAGACGGATCATCATACCCGTAATCCCAGGTATCATCTGTGTCATTCCCTCAGCAACAACAACCGTATCCGAAGTCAGGTTATGACTATCTACTCGAAGGAAAAGATGAGAAAAAGTCATAGCTTTTCATTTTCGGTATGGCTTTTTCCCTTTGATTGTTTTGCATTTTAATAATACATAGTTAAAATCTGTTCACTATTCCTCATATTCAAAATATCTTGTCGCCAATACTTGGAATACTTTTGCACTTGTATAAGACGCATATTTATGATATTGATCGCCTTTTTTAGAATCAGCAAAATCACTTATAGCCTTTAACGCAATAAATCTTGGTCTTGGGTTAATTGCCCAACTCGCAGCATAATACATTCCATAGATTTCCATTTCAATTGCTAATACCTCTCTGTGTTGGTTCTCCAATACATCTTTAACAATTTCTGGATCTGTCACTACCGAGGCTCCTGAAACAACAGGTCCAATCAGCAATTGCAATTCTGTTCCCGGTGCATCCCCTTGTTTAAAATTGTCTTTTATTTCTCTTAAACTAGCCTTATCTTGGCTTAAATCTCTACAATAGCTTATTAATTTCGTATCTATAGATAATGCATTAATAGAATTTAAATGTTGTGTACTATCGTCCTTTCTAATATCTTTTCCAGCTCTATAATCCCAAGAAGTTTTTGCAACAATTACATCCCCAAAATTCATCTTATCTGGCTTTGTTCCGCCCGCAATTCCAGTCATAACCATGTATCTAGGAGCAAAATTGTTAATCATTTTTGTTGCTAATGATGTCGCTGCCACCATACCCATTTGGTTGGCAAATGATAGTACCACAGAAATTTTTCTGTCCTCCGTGTCAAAAAATCCCTTGTAATATATATCATCATCATAATCAACTTGGTATTTTTCAACATTGATTAGTGCCTCTTTAATCATTTCTGCCTCTTCTTCCAAAGCACAAATAACAGCTACATCAAAATCATATATTCTATGTACAATTGTATTTTCTACAATAGAAATTGCCGCTTCTACACAAGAGCTTAATTTATTTTCCCATTCATTTGATTCCTCATTATAAAAAATAGCCGTATGTATTTTTCCTTCAGAAGAACTAAATACTTCTGTACTTTGTTCATATTTTGATATAGAAATTACATATCTTGGATAGGAATAAAACTTTGAGTTCTTTACCATTTTTAATAAACGCATTCCACCGTCTTGTTGCGGACTTTCACCGAATGTCTGCGGTAAATAAATATCAAGAATCATGATATCAAAGTTTTTCTTTTTTAGTTCACGTTTTGCAGAATTAATACAATTGGCAACAACTATGTGAACGCTATCTGTAATTAGTGGCTCTAGTACATGCTTAATCGCTTGTATTTTTCTAGCCGAATCATCTACAATTAGTATATTAACCATACTTCCTCCTATATTTTATCCAGTATTTCTTTTAAATCAATGCTCCAGTCATCATTTCCATAAAAAACTGTTCCCTTCCATATTTCTTTAAATCCGTCCTGAAACTCTGCATTTAGAGAATTTAAAGAAATCCTATCATCATCAAAAGTCTCGAACTGCGTAATAATGACTACCGGAACAATAATTTTCCGATTGAGCATTCTCTTCATAATATTTTTTCCTGCAACGGGTTTTTTATCACCACCACTTTCTGTGTGCGTAATGTCATAAGTCGGCAATGACATATCCAATATAATTAAATTCCACTTATTTTCATATACTTTCCTCACTCCACTATTAAAGGAATATGCCTCTTCTATATTTGACTCTGGATAAATTTCCGTGAGTACTCTTTTTATTTGCTTTAATTTATTTGAATTATCTTCAATTAATAATATCTGCATTTATACCTCTCAAAATTTAATTTTCATAAAAAATATATTTCTTTCTTTTATATATCCAAAGTCAATATCCGGAATTTTTTTTAAATCATATGCTATAATTTTAACGATTTTAGGTATTCCAGTGCCTCCTTCACCTTTCACTCTTTCCAAATATTTTCCCGTTCGAATTAATTCTTTAGCCTGTTCTACTTTTAATTCATCGTCCAAAATATCAGTAGCACAATTATAATCGTTTTCGATGTAAATATAAAACTTTTGTTCCTTATACCGTAATTCATAGCGGATTTCGATATTTATTCCATCAGATGATATAGCCTTTTTATATATGTTATCAAACAAATTATAAAATATACCATCAAAATTTTTCAAATACCATCCCGGAATTTTTTCACTTTCAACTGGTTTGAGTGCTTTAGCTATAAATCTCTTTTCTGGATGCATATTTTTAATTGTCTGAAGACCCAAATTAAATGCAAACTGTAAATCAAAGTCATTATGCTTACTTTCTGTACTTCTTTGAAACCAGTAACATATTTTATCAAGCGTGTTTGGCATGTCTGTTGACGCTTCTGCTATCTTTTGTTGCAAATCACGTAACTGTGTTTTATTTCTAATTTTAGATATTGCAACTTTTAATTCTTCAAAGGCGTTATTATAATCTTGTGCAATTTCATTTTTAATAATCTTTTTTATCTCACATAGATTTCTTTCTGTGATCTGCCACAAATGATTTATAACAATATCCAAAAATTCTTCAAACGTTGCACTCTCTTGTATTTGAAGTGTTATATTCAAATAGTCCCAATCATCCAACCTATAATCAAATATTCCATCTGTGACTTTTTCTTCTGTTCTTATTTGAATATAAGTGCCTTTTAACTTTGAAATTATAGCTTCTGTTTTTATATGAAAGTCTGTAATAGCCTTTTCTATCACATTTAAGTCTTGCGGATATGCGTAATTTTCCCAATGCGGATGTAGAACGTATTTTCCGGTATGTATATCTTTCTTAGTATTTAAATAAGATTTGTTCAATGGACTTCTTAACTCATCTTCCAACGTACCATGACGTATATTTAAACTAAGATATCCATTTAATCCATACTCATCACTTGAAACAAACGCATCTCTTATATGTAAAATTAGTTCTTTCAATATCCGCTCTGGAGTATTCTGTATAATATGTAATTTTTCTGCTGCATCTCCATCCAAGACCATTGTCACCTGTTTTATTCTCTCATCTTGGTAAAACTGATACCTAACAAAATCACTTTTATATGCTTTTTCTAAACGGTCCTTCATACCATCTACATTAACATGTATTCTGTTTTCTTCTATAATTTTCAGTTCAGCATTAATCATCAATTTTTGCGTTACTTCACGAATCTCATTTTCATATTCTCTTGAATTATCCGGATCTATTTGAGTTAATATATTACAAATTTCTACCCTCTCTTTATCCCTTTCTTGTGAATTTTCAAACGATGAAATTGAAATATCCATTATCTTTGTACTGCATACATTTTTTAGAAAATATATCAACTCCTCTCTTTCATATTCTTGGTTATAAATATCCATTTTAGTAGGTCTTTCTATATCTCTGAAAAGAAAAAAATCCTCACATATAATTCCTAAATCATCAAACTTCTCTTTATTAAAATATGTTGCATAAACATAGTAAAGGATTGGCGTACAAATATTAACTCTGATATCTTCCCCGCTTTGTTCGATGTAATTAACAATCTTTTCTAGCGGGATAAATAACGAAGTATAAATATTATCAATAATAAGTCCTGTTGATAATTTCATTGCCACTTCTAAATAAGTATTCAAATCAATAGATGCCAAAAAATTACTCATTGCCATAATAGCAATCGATGCATCTTTTCCTTGTATTTTTCTCAGATGTTTTATTTTTTCTGTAATCGAAGTATTTTTATTATATACGACAATCAAATCTTTTATTTGATCTATGCCACATAGTCTTGATGCATTATCATACTCTTCATTCAATAATGCATTCCTAAATCTAACATATAAATCATCTTCTTTGATCATTTGTTCAATAAAATTAATATTTTTCTCTTTTCCCAAACATGCAATCACGGTCTCTATATCTAGGTGCTGTAGATTAGACAGGATTTCCGCCTTCTTATAATTCTGTTCATCACATGTCTGGCAATGATATATAATATTATTTAAGATTTCTTTTGACCATGTAGATTGACTACAAGCATTTGCCAACTGTCTCACGACCTCCAAGCTTTCGTCACGATTTTCATTTAATGTATACACATACGTTAAATTTTTCAAAAGAACACCCAAATTTTTATCTTCACAAATTTTCATATCATTCCCGAGCAATATGTTTGATTCAATATAAAGATTCATAGCTCCTATATTATTAGGGAATTTTTGTAATAAGTCCACTGCCTCCTCTCTAGCCTCTAAAATATTTCCTTTTATAAATTCACACTTAGCATGATCAAGCCTTGTTTTCGGTGTATATTTCCTTTTCCTATTTTCGGTATTATCTAAAATAAAGCGTACTGCTATTAAGTGATCATCTTCTATTTCATCTAATAATAACACATACTTTTTTAACATTGTCCGTAGTGCATCATTCTCTGGTAAAGTAACAATATAATCACATACATCAACTAAAAATAAGTATCTATCAATCAAACTCGTTTGTCGTATTACACCAATTATTTGAAGTATCTTATCTTCATCTAATTCATATTCTAAAGAGCTTATTTTATATGCGTAAAACTCCACAAGATACTCTGCATCTACAAAGTATTTTTTGACAATATTTATTTCCTTATTTGCAATATAAAAATATTCATCACTTGTAACATTATTCCTATTTTTCAATTCATAGAAATTCATTACTGCACCAAATATTGTTTCAGGAATTTCTTTCATAAGATCATTTTTATCTAAATCCAGATTTGAAAACAAGTAAAATTTACATTCTAGACTCCACAATGATGGGCCAAAAGATTTTTCTATACCTTCTACAACTTTTAATGCTTCTTCATATTGATTCAACAAAATGAAATCATCATACTTTTCTCTTTCTCTTACAAATGTGGAAATTTCTTTACTATAAAAATGCAAACAATAAATCATCCAACGCAACTCTAATCGTAAATCACTTGTGTATTCGATAATATTTCTATATCTTCCATACTCCGACAAATTCTGCGGAAAGAAATTCCTCGAAATATATGAATTAGCCGCCGGAGATGACAGCAGCCTAATTATATCTCCTTCAAAAACATTATCATCATCTTCTTTCAATACATCATTAAATATTTTCTTAATCTGCGCCAAAAGCTTCGATGCCTGTTTCTTATCACCTCTTTTTGAACGTGATTTTATTTCTTTTTGCATAATTAGACCTTTGATTAAATCTACTCTATCAGCCATATACCATCCTCTAAAAACTTATCATTAGTTACTTAGAAAAGTATACCACCTTATACTCCTAAAAAAAAGTCACTTTCAAGTATCCGGGACTTTTATTCGCTAGAATTTGTCCATGTTGGTAAAATAATACTGAAGAAGCCTATCAATAACCGATATAAAACATAGAGATTGCATCCTTGATACCAGTTAAACCATCGGAGCAGAGAATGAGAAGGCTAACGAGCAATACCGATAAATAAAAAAAATAGGAGCTAAAGAACTAAGTATAACAACTTAATTCTTCAGCTCCCGTTAGCTCTTACCTGATACCCATTTATCCGACGACAATATTCTTTTTTACTTCTATAACCTTAAATTCTCCATTCTTGTCAATTCTAACTTCAGCATCATTACTGCGCTTTGCAATTTTGCGAAGAGCTTCAATGACCTTCTTTTCATTCTCTGTCAATGACATAAAAAGCCTCCCCTCATAACTAAATGATAATGAATGCTTTATTAACCATTTCAGTCATAACCTGATTTAACTCAGTTACAAAAATTCTAGTAAAATCATCGCTTCCAAAGAATGACTTAAATGAAATCTGCAGCTTTCTCATGGCGCCATCATAACTAGGTGTATTATTATAAATATTTGTTAAATACTGCTTCAACTCCGGGTTCCCATATGATAAATCATAAGCTACTCTGTCAATTAATGATGCAAATCTTGACTCATCCATAAAATACGCTACATAGAACTCATACAAACGCTGAAGTGCTATATTCTTTTCACCTAATGCTGGATTTAGACCAGCCTCAATATCATCACTTCCAAACAAAGTCTTTAATACATCCATAAGCACTTCATCATCCAAGTTATCTGCGGTAAACTTCACTGCACTATTCTCATCAAACTTTGCAAATGATGCGAATACATTACCAAGCATTCTCTTAAGAAGTCCCTTCATATTAATAGAGAAGTTACCGTATACAGAAGCCTTTGTTTTATGTCCTAAACCAATGATTAGATTATTCCAATAGCAGTATACGCTTCTACCATGAAGTCTAGGCGTCTTGTCACTAATTACATAGCCATTTACAATATCTGTTTCAATGCATAGATTATGCTGCATACTGTCAATTTCAGCTTTAATCTTCTCTGGATCAACCACTACCTGTATAGCTGGTTTATCTGGTTCAATAGCTGTAACAAATAATGGATTCTTAACTCCTGCTGGTAATGTACTTCTTAAAGTTTTCATCGAATAATCAACTATCTTTTCAAAAAGTCCTTCTGGCTCAAAGTTACGCTTACGCTCATCACCCTCTAATGCCTTCAAAACATAACTATCTTTCAAATATCTCATTGAAAGCCATCCTACTTCCTCCTGCGGAAGCATATCAGCATATGAGTGAACCATTGATTCCAACTCAGCTAAAACACTCTGTATATTTTCCCTATAAGTATTTTCATCAATATACAAGTCGCCAGTGTTCCTCTTGTTAATAAGATTCTCAACTTTTCTATCAGCCTTTGTAAACAATACATAAACGGATGTATCAAGATGGCTCTTTTTCATCAGTTCATCTTTCTTTTCAACCAATGCCTTACAACATTCTGATAAAGTATCATCTCTCTCATCAAGGCTTAGTAAGAAGAGAATTGTATCCGCTTTACAGTTAAGTGCTGCCTCTAAAGCATCTTTCGTACTTGCCGCATCAATCCCCTTCTGAGTAAGTCCCATTGTATCTCTGATACAGAATCTAAATGGAAGCTCAGGTGACTTTTCCTGAGCAATGTCAATAAGCTCCTGACGAGGTCTACAAGCTACAGAAATGTGGTCAATAACCAAGCTAAATGGTGCAAATGGATCAAACAAAACTTCCAATATATGAGTTCCATTATTATCATCGCCTAAACTATACTGAAGCATCTTTCCTTCAAGCATATCTGAACCAACCTCATTATTTAAGATTTCGTTGATTCTGTCACCAATCTTGTTAAGCCACTCTACATAGCCTGCCTTAATATCCCCCGGCATTTCATCAAACATCTCTTCAAAGATCATCTCCCTAACTTCTGGAAGTCTTATTTTTTTACTCTTCAGCTCATCTCTGCGCTTCTTTACCTTTGCCTTAAAATCATTATCAACAATGTAATCAAGAATTGGTATCAACGCATCCAGAAGCTCTCCTAAAGAAATATCATCCTTAATCTGGTTCAAATGATAGTGAGCCTCTTCAGGTTCAAGAATCTGATCTAATACCTTCTCATCAAAAGCCTCAATTGTATCTTCCGTATCACAGTCATTTCTTCCAAACAAATCCATAAGAACTGTTAAAACCACCATATGAATATCCTTGCTAGCATAATCCTTCTTAATAATCTGAACTGCAAATGTTTCGTCGTCTACAATTCTCTCATCAAAGCAAAATTCACATGGAATAATTGTGGTCTGGCTCTTTTCACCAATACCAATCTTCATATACGGAATAAGACGATGATTCATTAACAAATAAATGAGTGTACTCTTGCCTGAGCCCGAAGGCGCCACAACTACAAGCTGTGGTGCTGAGCTCTTACGCTTAAGTGCTGACAACGCTGTTACCTTATTATTTCTAACTTCATAAAACTTCATAATCCTTTACCTACCTTTCATTAACCAATTGAATAAGTGCAATCGCCATAATATGTAACTTCATACTTACCAAGAGAACGTACACCGTTCTTTTCTTCTAACATTGCTCTTACCTTATGCTTCCAGTCGTCAATACCATTATCAACACAGTAGTCCTCGATTAAATCGTAGATCTCCTGCAACTGATACTTCTTACCTAAAACTAAACGATCCATTAATTCGTAAACCATACTGATTTCTCCTTTTCATACATGTTAATAGTAACTTTGTTATGAAATTTAACTCTTATCCGGACATAAAAATACCCCCTTGCTAGATAGATTTACAGTAAACCAATCCAACAAGAGGGTACAAAAAAACTGTGCAACTATGCACAGCAACATTCGTATCTCCACGTCTGTCGCATACATATTTCAACGGAATTCGTTAAAACGATATAAGGACCTGATTATCAACTCATCGCCCCGATGGAACGCATCTTGTTGGTCAGCTTTCTATATTCTTGTCTTTAGACTATCAAACCTTTTCACGAAAGTCAATATGTAATTTACGTTTTTTATTTTTATTTAGCTACGGATGCTGGAATCAATTGATATTCGTGATAAGCCCCCATAAGCAACAGCACTACCCCACCTGATTATTTCACATCAGTAGCACCAGAGCTAAGCTTTGCTTAGCTCCACTGGTTTTTAGAATCGAACCATCGGTTCGCTTTATATATCAAAAAAACCTACACTTTTGCAATACGAAATGCAGGTTTTTCCATATTTTCAAGGATATTAAGGAATCTTAAAATCAGATAGCAGGTTTAAGAGAGGGATACTCGTAACTATTTACATACATATATTCAGGTGCACAGTCAATCTCCTCATCCAGCCAGGTAACCACTCCATCTACTACTTTACAATTTTTAAAAGTATCTTCATCAGACAATGGTTTATAGGCAGATCCTGTTAAGATAGATGCGTCAAAAAGCCGCTGTTCTCCTGTTGAAAATGTAAGAATCATCATCATATCATCCAATGGTTTAACAGATACTACTTGGATATTTTCTGACTTTTCATTAGCATATACAATTCCATTTAATACAAACATCAACCCCCCTACTGTAATGGTTTAAATTTGCAAACACTCTTTTCTTTCCTACTTTTTGAAATTATATCATTTAAGATAAGTCTCTACAAGATACTTTAGATTTTCTTTATAGAACTTCACTATTGGAAGTTAACATTTAATAACCAACCTACGATACTATACTATTCTTCTTCGTCCTCAAAAGCCTCTTCACTTTCTTCAATCCGCAATTCCAAATAGTCCTTGATTGCCTGTTTAACGCCAGATATGTCTCGAATAATAGATTTTCCCGCTTGTATATTTTCTTTGTAAAACGACAAATATGCAGTTCTCTTTTGTGCCTTGCTGCTTTTATTACATTTTGGCAATTTTACTGAATCCGGAATCAGGAAAGTTTCAATGCTATTTTCTATATCTTGCAATAACTCTTGTCTGTTTAATATCAGATGGTAACTCTGAAACCAATACTGTTCTTTTGTTAAAGTTTTTAAATAAGCCACTTCATCCTCAGAAAACAAATCATCCTGTAAATAATAAGCAATTAAAATTTGATTCCTAGATTTTGAAACAAGTCCTGAATATTTCTGAATGATATCATTAAACCCCAAGAGTGAAATTGCATAAAAATAGTACAATTGCTCCTCATTGAAACTCTTTAACAAGCACTCTTTGTAACGAACCTCAAAAAAGCGATGCATTTTTTGATTATCAAATGCCTGCATATCAGCAAAACGATCTGTTGCATATAACATTGATTCTGGAGAAAACTTTAGCAAGAAACATAATTGATGATAATCATATTCCTTTACTTGAAATTTATCCAATTTCAATTCTCTAAAGTACCTGATTTTAAAAACATTATTTACAAATACCTTTTTCAATTTGTCATCATCTAACTTGGACATGCGATAAACCATTTGATTGATAAAATAGAGTTTATTGTTATCCTTTTTCGGGTTAAACCGTATATTGCAATGTGCAATAAGCTTTTTCCAATAACGTGCTACCAAATTATGATTATTAAAAGACTCATATGTCCATATTGCCTTTTTATCACTCCGCTCCAAATCATGCTCTTCAATTGCTGTATCAAAAATTTCGATTATTTTATCATTATCTTTTTCATTACAGAAGAAATAAAAATCATCTGAAAAATATGAAAACTCACAATCTATTCCAGCATCCACAATGCTTTGTTCTATCAGGTGGCTGATTTCTGAAAGCTTTTTTCTGCAAAATACAATGATATATAGTTCCCCATCAACAAACCATTTGTTTCTCCACAATTCAAGTTTGACAAGTAACGTTCTTCGTGACCATTGAAATCAATTTTATGTGTATATATTCTTCCATAATACTCCTTGATATCCAGTCTTATTAGATTATCATAAATACATAGATTATTAAAATCATTCTCTAACTGAAAATCATACTCACCTGCCGCAAAATCCCCTGTCTCAATATTTGCTGATAATCTTTTATGCGCACTATCCATGTTTTGAATTTTATCAAAATATGGCATATTTTTAAAATGATGATATGCAGCTACCAAATTGAGTATATTGGGCATTTTTAATGTTCTATATTTATCACCGTCTTTATGTATTCTGAAGGCAACTGGTTCTGCCCAATCTAGAGAACCAATATCAAAAGAAGAGATGTTATTTGGGAAAATCAACCCATCAATGTTCAAAAAGTGTTTAACTGGATTTTTAAAATTATATATATTATTAAGTTCCATTTGTCCCCTTACTCCATTACATATTCTTGCCTATATTAACCTACATCATTAATGACTCATTTCTCTTCATCCGAAGTAATTCATTATCTGATAAAATTCCTCTTTCATTCAATGAAATAGCAAGAATTATATATTCTACAAGAAAGATGTTCATATATGTAATATAAGATTCTTGATCTGCATATCTACTATTGAGTCTTGATGCTACACTACCATGAAAATTGTTACACCTTGATGCATACAATATGCAATATACTAAAAATTCCAGTCTTTCCTTATCTGTTAAAATAACAGATGTTGTCTGTGATGTAGCATTTTTCAAGGTGATATTGACACTCATTCCTGTCATTAAGTTCTTTAATTTCAACGCAAGACTGTAAATAATTTTTCTACTCTTATCACAATTTGAAATATTCAATTTTACAAAATTTCCATTTAGTCCAGGAGCAGTTACTTGTTCATATGCTTTCCCATAAGAATCAGCAATGACATTATAAAGATTTTTGAATTTTTTTACAAATGTAGTATACGAACTGCTTGCATATTTATCTGCAAACCCGGCTTTTTTAATAACGTGTCCCTTTAAAATATACGACGCTGCATAATGATACGATTTTGTAGATATCTTATCATAGTATTTGTCAAGGTATACACCATATTTTCCATACCGTAAATGAATATGCTTTAATAAAACATCAATTCCCTTTGTATCGCTTAATCGGAGAAAATTTCCATCGCTCAATAGATATTGGTTATATGAATTATTAATGGCTTGCCAGCAAAATAATGATGCCAAATCTGGTCTTTCTGGCAGACAATAATAACAATCCATCAATTGCGTAAGTATTTCATACGGTGCAATATGCTTATTAATTTCCCATGTCGTATCATATAATAACTCCAATTCATCCATTACATTGTTTGAAACCCTTTGAATCATCTCCAGATGACGATTTTTTGAATATTCTTTAGTTAGCAATAATATTTGTTCCATTACAAAAACTCCTTAGTTTTATTCTTTATAAATGAATAGTCCATAATTGATCTGTTCATTCATAAAATATTACCGAAATACTCCTTTACTAAGTCCTTGTGTGTGAAATAAGTATTTAAAAGTTTTTTAATTATCTTTTACCTTCCTTGCCATCTCAGAATACATATACAGCGCATTCATCAGATTCTTTAATTCTATTGATGAGTCTTTATCGTTTGCAACGCTGTATGCATAGCTTAACGGGCCATAATTAAGCTCTATGATTTGTGAGCTGTCCATACCTGTAACCCTGCATACATAGTTCTTATACAGGCCGCATGCCATTATTCCGCTTATATCTACACAGTATACTCCGCCGTCTGAGGCTTTTTTAGGCGTCAGACTGACCTCATAGCCATCTGTATCTATATAGCTGAACTTATAATTATTAATATCACTGCCATTATCTAAAATGAAATAATGTCTTACCGTCATCTCAGACTTACATATCAGGGAGCTTCCGTAATATGACAGTCCATTATTCTGACCATTTGCACTACCCGCTTTAATAACAGCCTTATATGCATCAAAATCAGCCGCATCTACAGCCTTATCGGCATCGCTTAAAATACTATTTGCCGGCTTGTCAGTGTTATATTTAAAGAAGGTCTGCGCTGCAGCTCCATAGTTTAAGAGCGCCTTCACCAGCTTAACTGTTTCTGCCGGATACTCGTTTGATTTTGACAGGAGCTCGCTTGCACATTCCTTTACACTGTAGGAATACTCTTCCTTGGTATTGTTATCAATCACTATTCTTGTCTCGATGGTATCTGACATCTGTGCCGCATTCACAGGACATGAGAACTTGTATAAGGTTTTACCGTTCTCATTTACCTCAGCGTATCAGGCTTATCATGAATTGAACAATTCCATCACCGTAACAGTATAGCTGGGATTTTCTAAAATCCATACGGATTATCTTTAAAATAAATATGTAGATTGGTATGTCTGTTCAAAGAATTCAAGCCATTCTTTATATAACGCCAAGAACTTGGATAACTGCTTGGAACACCATTTACAACATACTGATTCAAGTAGTCAATAAACACTTCTGGCTTATTTAAAAACAACCCAGCGAATTCATCAGCACGCTCTTTCTTTTCTTCATCTGATAAATTTTGTTCATCATACAAAGCATGATCTAAATTTGATGACATGAAATAACATTTATAAGGTATATCCTTAATGCAATCAAGCTGAAGAAGATATTCCATTCTTCTAGACTTCATTTCATTTCTGTCAATAATCTTCTGCCGATTCTTACAAGAAATTGTACTTTCTGTATAATAGAATTCTTTTGTATCTCCCTGAACAATAGCTGTTTCTGGTACATAAGTTCCATCCGTATCAAACACCTGAACAATCTGCCATATATCTGATTTACGAAGTTTTTTATCATCCATGTAATTCTTTACCAATGAAAAAATAACATTTTCCAAATCTTCATCTTTAATAGCAGCATCACTGGTAATATCTCCCTGCGTAACTTCTACGTTAATATTTTTATTCTTATATATTTTACGAAATATATTTTCTAATGCTGTTTTATCTGTATTGCCTTCAACAATAAAGATTACTGTCTTTCTAGTCATTGAACATCACCTCTTTCTAGTCATCCTCAGAATGCTTATTCAACAATTCTTGGATTTGAGATGAAAACTTCAATTTTGATTTTGCATCTTTTCGGCTGGCTTTTCTAAATGCATATCCTATAGATTGAAGATCTGTATCATCATATAACTCTTCGTTCTGTCCTCCAACCACAATTGATCTTATGTAAAAATCTCTCTTGTTATTATTCTTTTCAATCCCCTTCAATCGGATATATCTGTTATTAGGATTTATGGTAGAACATACAATATTGGTATTATCTAATTTTTCCAATATACGTAAATTATGCGATGTAAAAATCAGTTGTCCTTTTGCCTCCTGGTTAAGCACACCTAAAATTTCTCCTAATAGGTATTCAAAGATTCCTGCATCTAGTTCATCCACCACAAGACATATTTCTGGTGAGTTATAAAAAGCAATCAAATAATTTAATAACGATACAATCCTCTTAATACCCTCTGATTCGTATTTCGTTAAGAAACGTTTTTCATTTCTCAAAGAATATACATCAATCTGAATAATTCTTTTTCCTTCATCATTTATTTCATCGCTTGTTTTCTGAATTTCAATCTGGAGATTAGGTATAATTGCTTTTAACGCAATATTAATTGCCTCAGTTGCATGACAAAGCTGATTATACATATCTTCATCAATATCTGCATGACCGGTCATAAACATTGGAAGACAACCTTGCATAATTATATTCCCTGTCTCACTATGGATATTAACTGGAATAACACGATTATTATTTATCGCGCCCAACTGATTAACCTTTACTACCTGAAAATATAATCTACCAAAATCAAATAAACTGTTTATAATATCTGAAAAAATTGTTTCCTCTTCCTCATACTCATTTTCTGAATTCTTTATAGTCGCAATGAGTAAATCATTAAAGAAAACAGAAGTTTTCTTCTGTGCACATACAATCGCCAATTTTTGTGCTTGATTAGCTTGACTTAAAAAGTTCATATTAGGAAATGCTTTTAAATGATCTGACTCAAATGTTGCAGGAGATTCGAACAAAATTGCTTCTGTGTTGTAATACTTATTCTCAAACGAAAAAGCTCTACGTGTTTTCCATGTTTTGCCTCTTCTCCAATATACTAATTCTTCATGTACAATCTGAATACTTTTATCAGACACTGATTTTACTAGACCAAAGCTATACTGAACCTTATATTTTTTCCCATTTTTCTGAACAAAGAAAGTGGTTGTCATTTTTGTTCTTTTATCATCATCAATAAGCCCTTCAACTTCTGAATACTCGATTGCGAGACCACTTAGAACGCAACGGAGAATATCTAGCGCTTCTATCATTGCTGTTTTGCCAGAACCATTTTGCCCATAAATACCCACAATATCATTTTTCTCAATGGATGCATTCTTTTCAACACAGCCATAGTTCATGTACTTAATCTCACCGTATTGGACATTCTTAAAATATTCTAATTCTGTTTTAATTATCCTAACCATAATTCGTCCCCTTTTGCATTTACGATATTAAGTTTATTACCGACTATGAAAATGCATATTCATGCTTTGATATTATACATCAATTCCGACATTTTGTCCACATCTAAAAATTATAAGCAACATTTCCTACTATATATTATTATGTCCCTTCTCTTTTTATTTATTCTTCATTTCATGAAAAAATCTCCAACCTATTTAATTTTTTTGTAAATGTATATTTTGTATTAGTTCCTTCTATTAATGTATATTTTTTGCTTAAACTTTACAAACGCTTAAATATATTGCTAATTTCTATTCTTAGTTCCATATGGACGTCCATTTCTCCAGAAAAAAGCTTCCTTTTCTCTAGCATACTCTTGTTCCTTTTGAAAATCTGATTTATCATGAATGCATACAAATTTCAATGCACAGTATTCCTTTGCTATATATGGGTACAAATAATCTTGTACCTGCCAAGGCGCATAAGAAAATCCACAATAAACATTATTATAGTTTTTATACTTAATCGTTCCATTTTCTCTAAAACTAACAAAATGCAATCGCCCCAAATCATTAATAATTTCCGAACCTATATCTTTGTTCTTACCAACTAGTAAGCATGAATACTTTTCCTCTGCTTTCTTTTTACCATGCAATGCCCAAATACCTTCTTGTCTGATATACTCAGTCTTAAAATTCACTATTACTTTTTTATCAACTTCCTCATAAATAATTTCATTACTTTTCACATCATCGCTCCATATAATTATTTTCTTAACATTATCTATCCATTTTCGCTCTCACATGCTGGTCCAGATACTACTCCCAACCGGCAAAACTTCATACTAATAAATTTATTATTATTCCAAGAATCATTCCTAAAATCAAAAATGCCCACTTCATGATTTTGGATATTTTTAATCTATACTCCAAATCTCTACAATACATCCTGGTATTAGCTAATTCATAATTAATTTCAAATGATGTCTCATCATTATGTTCATTTGAGATACTATTTGACAATTCCATCAACTTCTCAACATATAAAGCCCTATCTATTTTTCATTGAGAGCAGGGAAACTTCCATCTGTCCCATTTGTGATCATCCACTGAAAGTATGCAATATTTAATTTTTGTATCTAGTAGGTCTATACTCCTTACCATTCCAAGTTATTTGAACTCTTGGGCATTCAAATGCTTCTGGATTTCCTTGTCTCAAATTTTCAACCATATTGAAATCTCCATTACACGAAAAAATATTTCTATCACTTTCAAAAATGCTGACTGAATTATAATATTCAATCCTTTCCTTCTGAGTCAAGGATAAATATTTTCTCTCATATGATATGAGGTTTTTATGATATGAGCCTTCGTACATGAGTAACACATGCATTGGTGAGAGTGGAAAGAACACCTCCACACCTTCACTTCTGATTCCTGCCATTGACATAAAAGGGTGATTTACGTGAGGTACGGTTCCAATTGGACTATCAGAAGTATAAAATGGTATCCCTGTGCGATTGATTCCTAGAATCCAAATCAAATTATGAAACCCTTCAGCCAATTCCATAATTTGTTCAACGTCTAATAGCATATTACCATGGATATTTTTTTCTTCGCCTTGTTTTATAATATATTTGTCTATTACATCATGAGTTACATCGATTTCCTTAAGCACTTGATGAAGACAATCTGATGAATCCGCCACCGCCTTTCTAACAGAATCAGTCCTTATATATTGAAAGGCAAGACAAATTGCGAAATTCACCTTATCCATTTCTGAAATAAAATAACAATTTTTTTCATACCATGGCGTTGCGTGCTCTGCTTTTGAAATAATTTGATTAAGTAGTTCAGAAAAAAGATTTTCTACATGTCCTCCTAAAAAATGTTCAATAAACTGTGAATCACTCTCTGGATCAATTCCAATTCTCTTTAACAGGTCCGCCTGAAGCGTTGATAAGCACTCTGAATCAATATCGTAATAATACCTTTTACATGCTACATCAGCAATGCTATTATATCGTGTGTTGTTAAGTTCTTTATCATAGACTACTATTTTTCCCTTTTCATTTTTCCATCTTTTCAGATAACATTGAGGAACGTAATGCTCGTTCTTTGTCTTTCCTGCCAATTTAATCTCCCTCACTCTTCAAATTCTTATCTTTGATAATACAGTGTTCTCGTAATTGCTTTTATCACATTGCTAAACGTATAAGTTTACTTCTTTCTCTCTGATTTACTTATCTAACCATTCATTTTTAACCTCGTTCCAGATTTCTCCGGAACACAATTTCTCCCATGCATCTACACCTGCACCACAGTATTTCGGTTTCCACAATTTCAAACGATATGCAAGAGCAGCACATGCTTTCTGTGCTGCAATCTGTTCCTTACTATAAGATTCCAATTGCGAGAATGTGAACAAATTGCCATCCAGCTCTCGAACTATCTTTGCTGTAATTAATCCTGAATGTTCATAGACCAGATTATGAAGTATCCAGATTACAGACACAAGTCCAGTAGTCTTGCGATAGTGAAACAGATTCAGCAATTCCTTCAATAATTTCTTTGCTGCAGAGGATTCTGGATATTTTTTCATCAGAACAGAAGCGGCACGAAGCGCATCTATAATGGCGTTCTCATTTTCCCCACCTAAACTGGTTCGAATATCTGCCACAAATGCTTCTAACTCATCATCTTTTAAAAGATATAGCTCCAACTCACTGGTTGCAACTCCATATTCCTTCATTTCATTACACATATTACGAATATCAGCCTTCGATTTCTCCCCCAAAGGTACTGTCAAGCTATCTATAAGTGCAGATAAAGTCCGAATCATCCCTATAGCGCGAACCTCAAATTCCTGATATCCTGCGTTGCTGAACATCGTTTTCTCCCTCGTAGCATTCTTATCTAATTTTCCATGCAGTACCGGCCAATATCCGATAATATTTTGAATAAGCACCTCTGCTTCTTCCAAGCTCCAATATCCGTTCTCCAAAGCAATACACAAGCTTCTGAGTTCATCCAAATATGTGATACTTCCCATAGAAATTCTCCAACCATCCTCATCTTTAAACTGTTCTGATAAGGTCTGATTCAGGAAAAATGCCTTCACTGACTTGCGTAGTTCGTTTCCCCCTATTGCCGGCATCTGCTCATAGAAGAAAAGGTGCATATTCGGAAGATTCGGTAAATTCGTTTTTTCATCAACATACTTCCACAAAAGCTTTCCATATGCTGCCTGCTGTTCTTCCGTTAAAAGTCCCAAACCCTGTAGTGTTTCCAACCTTGCTACCTTCGTTCTCCATTTGTAAAGTGTATCTGGTTCTGATAACAGGTACGCAATGGTTTCTTCCTTTACCTTGCAATAAGGAAGCTTTGACCTTGTATCCTCTTTGCTGAAATAATAGTCAAAAATATCAATTGCATCCTGATGTCCCATCAAATTTCGGTGTTCATAGATTTTTGTTGTCAAAAGCTCCCCTAGCATGCATGCCTTGTTTTTCTCAGAAATCTGTTTCAAAAGTCCCACAAGAAGTCTTGCTGTCGGAAATGACTGTGGTAAAACCGGAATCTCCATCAGCTTTTTAATCATACGGAGACCTTGCATCTGCACCTCATCCGAACATCGGCTTATAAATCGTAATAAAAGCTCCGGAACATTCTGAACAATCGCATTGAGAAGTGCATTTTGTCCAGTATCATCATCATCTCCTAATTCCTCAAGATTTGTCTCTAAAACCCGAATCAAGTACATTGCACATGCGTTACAAGTTTCATAATCTAATGTTCCTATATGTTCGTGTGATATAAGTGATTTTACCGTTTCACTTCTCGTTCCTCGTACAAGCATCGTAAGTGCCACATGATAACTGATATCCAAAAGTGCCCGAAACCATACCCGTTCCATAGAACTGACCATTGTAACCAGTCCACTGCTTAGCGGCAACGCCAGTCTATCCATTATACGATAAAACACATAGGCTTCCTCACATACATCACTTCCACACATAAATGTGTATGATACGCGATTCAACTCAAACGGTTCCGATTTACTGAATTTCTTATCCTGCCAACACATCAATGCCTGTTGTACAATATTGACTTCAGTCTCCCAATGGAACAGATTCTCACACGCTTCGATTCTTCTGATGACGGTATCAATTGTTTCCTGCTGCGTTTCATATGTATGTTCCAAACGCGCAACAGCTTCCATGCTCAGAAGCTGTAATTGCAAAGATGCTGCATACAATGACATTAAATAAATACGATAAGCCATTTCAATATCCCCACGAATCTCTTGCAACAATTCTTTCTGCATATCTGCGATTTCGTGAAGTGCCTCATTTTCCATTCCACACTCTGATAAAAGACCTGCCTTTTGTAGGCGTGGTGCAAAGGACATTGTTGTAAAACGACACTTTGCCAATTCTCTTCTCAGCCTTGAAATGTTCCGTTCCGCATATGCCATCTTTGCACGCTCTATTTTTAGCTCTGCCTCTCCATCAGTTCCATTTTCGCGATACTGTTCTAGGATATCAAACATTTCTTTCCATTGGTCAAAATCGCCGTCTTCCCGATATTGCCGTAACAGTGCTTGTCCAATATAAAACCATTGTTCCATCCATGGTTGTTGTCCCTTTTGCCGTATCTCTTGATAATATCTGCACCATACCTCTGCAAGCTTTTGCTTTTCATATGAGCCATACCCACATTGGCACTGCTCCAGACGCCACATAAATTCATAGCAAAAACGTAAAGCATCCCCCACCTGCATTGACTGCAAACAGGTCAATAACATACCCGTTTTACTGTACATTTCCAGAGTCTGTCGAATACCGTATGGTGCAATATACCAGCCTGGATAAGCTTTTCTCTCATTCTCCCACACTTCTGTTAATCGTATCACATCTTTAATTTGTTCCTGCGGTGAAGTCTTCATTGTGAAACTACATAATCTGCTAAGCTGCCACTTCAATTCTTTTGCATTGCGTTCGAATTCGTAACCGAAAATAGCTGTCTGTGTTATCTTATATGTACTATTACGAGATGTTTTTTCCTGACGACTGTGTAACTGTTCCTCACGCATTTTCTGCAATGCTTCAGAATTTAACATTACAGCCTCCATAACCTTGGTGATCTGAACGCCCATTTCCTGAATATCACCACAGATAATTTCTGTATTATCTCTTGTTTGTTTCATATATGAACTCATACAAATAGACCGAAAATGTTCTTTTATCTCGTTCTCAATAATCTGACAAAAGTGTTTCTCACATATTTCTTTGTTCTTTGCATCCATTTCATTTCCACTCAATAGATGTCTAACACATTGCTGCAGCGTATCAAGCCATGAAAATTCGTCACATTTCATCATATATTCCGCAACAACTTTCATATTTTCCTCACAAAATATAATTCTGCGCAGTTCACTTTCCTCTGAGCCATCATATTCATAATTGCCAATATCCTTACCGGCATTTACAAATATCTGAATCATTTCTTTATTTTGTATATATCCTTTCGCTATATATCCAATCCATTTCGCTGGTGTTGATTCTGTTAACCCTGTAATCGAATCTATTCCATTCATAACTTCTGTTACTTCCACCCAATCACCTTCTTCTTTGTTACTTGACTTCTTTCTGCAATTTTTTCTGCAATGCAAACAGCCTGCTTCGAAGTAAAGCAATATACTTCCATTCAGGATTCAATCTGGAAATATATGTAACAATCTCATGTAGCTTTTCTACAGATTGTAAGGCAATTGAAGGATTGTCCATTTTTTCAACCGCGTTGATACATACTTTAATCTCATCAAAATCCCATCTCACACGATTCTTTTCTGTACAGAAAGAATTCAATATTTCATCTAATATATTTAATACTTCCTTTTCACCCATCATCTGTTTAGAATCATTATTTTCTAATAATTTTCTTATTTCCAATAGTGCTTGCATTTGTTTTATGCCAATTTCACAATTCAATATTATCTTGTGGACATCAGGATATGCTATAGCTTCATTAGCTATTAAAATCTGTTCTGCCTCACATAACTCATTTTTCAAACAATCTATTGCGTGCTGGATTTTATCTTCAGTATCCCATTCTAACCTTGCGTCAATATCTGATGAATTCTCCATCCATGCATCTCTATACGTTCTCATTGTTTTCCAACCTGACATATTATAATAATAAACTTGTGCCGTTAAAAGCTGATTTTTCCATCCCTGTGCTCCCATTATATCACTCCCATCCATCTCTTTTAATACTCCATATACATCAGAAAATAATGTACATGGTGGTTGATGGTTAATCATTACACGATTATCACATAAGTTCATTAACTCATGCACAAGTTGTTTTCTATGCAATGATTCTTTCATTTGCGCTATTGTTTTCCTAACAAGGCGATTCTTTGTATCCATATCTGTATCATTTCCATTCCCCAATATTCCTCGAATTCGCAAATATCCTTCATACTTTTCGTTAAGCGGAAGTGAATGTTCTGCATCATATATACATTTTTCATCATCTGTTCGATATGAAACAACGTCCTCACTTATACTACTTGAGCATTGTAAAATATGATCAGCAAATATGTATCTTTGTTCAACCTGATAATCATCATAACGATATTGCTCATTTCTTCCCCACAAGTGCTCTGTTAATACCGATAATGCATATGTTTTCTCTGATAATGGTTCGTACAGATTGTTCTCCACATATTTCTTGACGCCGATTTCAAAAAGCTTCGTAAACTCATCTGACATAACAACCTGCATCCACGAAATAATAAAAATTTGATGTGTAGCTTGTATCCAGTTCAAATATCCCTGCTTATCTTCGACATACGTATCTACTATCCGTTTTCTTTCTTCAATTTTCCCTGCAATTGCAATATAATTTCTTGGATTCGCAAGAGATCCTCGAAAAAATTTTTCTGCCTTTTCCCACCTTGCCTTCTTTTTTTCAGTTTCGCCACTATTAATACTGCCTCCAGATGTTTTCATCATTGTTTCGGTTATTTGTAACATTCGCAAATCACTTTCAAAGCATTCATTAAAATACACAATCTCCTTATCCATATTGAAATCATACTTATTCTTTAGCTCCTGCTGTATTTCATCACAGCTTGCCTCCCTCAAAACCATAATTTCTGTAATGAATTTGTTTGCAGCCTCCTGTGTGATAATTTCATTGGATATCAGCTTCTGATAATCTGCCAAAAAGATTACCATTGTTCTTGGGAAAGTTGAAATCTCCTTAATGAATTGTAAATACTGTTTTGCCTTCTCCACTATGCATCTTTCGAGATCATCTACAATAATTACCAATTTCTGTTCTTTAAATGCCTTCTCAAAAATTTCATTAAGAACTATTTTCTGATTGCGGTAATCGGAAGCTCCAGCAGAAAATATCTGATTGAGTAAATCATTCTTGCCAAACAAAACCTTACTAAAAGCCGAAACATATTTGTGCCATTCACTATTGAATCCAGTATAATATCCGCGTTCATCCAACAGTTCCGAGATACAGTTCAAAACATACTGATACAACTTCTGCTGATCTTCCATATCCATAGCATTAATCGTCAGAATTGGATATTCATCCAACTCATCACAAACTTTCTCTATGAAAAAAGTTTTTCCACTTCCCCATGGTGCTGAAACACAAATTGTCTCCATGTCATCGTCTTCACGGATTTTTTTCACCAGTTGATTTCGCTGTTCTTCCCTTGAATGGTATAATTTTTCCCCTGGTTCTGTTTTATCCTTATATTTCTTGTTTTTTCTTAAACTCACAGAGGCAGCAAGCATGCTGACAAGCAATAGGAATCCCATCCCCCACATTTTCATTCCTGAAATATCATCACTTACAAGAATTTCTAAAACAATCAACAGAAACAGGATTTTATTCACAAACCTTATCATTGAAATCACAATACTAATTCGATTTTTGTATACCAAAAGCATCCCTGCGAAAAGACTTAACACAATAGAAAGTGCTACATCAAAGCACTGCTTTGCTATATTTATCTTTTCCAGAATTCCTTCATCCGCCAATATCCCCTTGTTACGAACCAGGAAAGCTAATATTATGAAAATAGCTTCATATATAAAGTACCTTTTATTTTTCGATTGCACTCTCTTCATTAGTCTCATTCAAACGCCACCTGCTCCTCAAAATAAATCATCTTTGTACCTATTCTACCCAATGCTATCAAAACTCTGAACTCTCCCACAACAACGAAACATTCTCGTATTCCATAATATAACGCTGTTCCTGCAAATTGATTTCTTCCTGCTCTTCTGTTGTGAGCTGTTCCAATAGCTCATTATATTCATTTTTGCCGTCATCCCTTGTATAACTGTACACAGTAATACGCTTCCAGGAATTCAACAGATAATCAAATAAATCAGATGCGCGATGGAAAAACGTCTGATTGTTGAAACCAATATTCTCGTCATACCACTCTAATACCAGGTATCCAAATGGATATGCATCTACAACACAAAAATCAGTTTGTGATTCTATAAAATCTGAAAATATCCTTTTTACATCCAAACAATGGGTACATTCCGCCTTTGTGATTAATTCCATCTACTGTCTTTTCCTTTGCCTTTCATTTAAACTATCTATTATCAGTATACTCTCATAAATTCTGTCATGGCAACCATTTTAATAGTTACCATGACAGAGCATTTTTTATCCATCTACCATCACTCGTCACTTCTCCCGGTAATGGCTATCCAGAAAGTTTAACCTGAATCCGTGAAGTTCACTCTTTAATAAGTCCAACCTGCCAAAGGTAAGTTGGTTTCATGATTGGAGTATACTTATATGACATTTTCAGTGCCAGTGCTGGGAACAAAAGCAGTCACTCAAGTAAAAAGGGGGCACGTCCTCCAATTGTGCCCTGACCGATCATACAGAGAATGTTATATGCAATCATCCCCAATTCGAGTATCAGTGCATTGGTCGCGAACTTTCCGGTTGGAAGCCGCTCCAGATCCATGTCAGTTTTTACCTCACTATGAAACTGCTCACATTCCCCATAGGCATGATACAGACTGATGATTTCCTCATCCGGGTCACCAAGGTTTGTCCACCAGGTTTCAACTTCAATATCGGGAATAATATAGACGGTTTTTCAGTCTCTGGGACTGGTTACATGCTGGCAGCACTGCTTTGCCATTTCAAACCAGTCTTCCGTGCTTTCCCGGCGAAAGTTTCGCTTGATAATGAAAAAGCAGCCTGCATCCATCAGAACAGCAACATTGTCGATGGAGTCATTTCCAGAATCAAGGCGGATCAACAGTGGCTTATCTGTCAGTTTGTGGCAAAGATTTATTGTTTCCTGCAGGAATTCAACTGTCCCCTTTTGGCAGTGCTGTTTTCCTTCACGGAGTTCGAAATTGATGGCATAACCCTCGGTACCGATATATGCCATCATAGGCGCATAGCCGTCAAAACCTTTGTAGGTGCGTGAAACACCTTCCTTTTTGGATTTCGAATTGTCCATAGGTTTTGTTACGTCTATTGTACCATATATTTTCTTCACCTGGTGGGTGAATAATGATATTGAATATTTCCGTGAATATTTTTATTCGACAGTGTTCTTCTCTATTCGTTACACTATAGATTATGAAATACTAAGTGATAGGTTTAACAACAGAAAAATAAAACATTTGGAATATCTAACAGAAAAACCTGTCCGCCTTCTGAATGCTTTGATAATTCCCGTTCGTTCAATGGATAATATATAATTATCTTGCATCAAAGTAATAATTAGATAAAAGATATCTGTCTAAATATAACAAAGGAGAGTTTATGGAATACTTAGTTTGGGTGGGACCACGTGATTCAGATATTCAATTTAGTAAATGTTTTAAAGAGAGTATTTGTTATTTTTCTGAAAAAAATCCGAATTCAGATAGAAAAGCACATATATACGGAAATAGTTATATCGAATTTATAAAAAATAAAATGGAAAACTTATTAGAATTTCATCCAGAGGCTAGATTTATTTTTTATAATCCAAAAATCGCATATGGTTTAAACGAAAATTTAAGAAAATATATTCTTTGCTTGAATAAGAAATTTATTCTGGACTTGTTAAGTGACAAAATTTATACCCGTTATTGGATGGGAAATTACGTTCCGGTGTTGCCTTCACTTCTAGTAGATTCTCATCATCTGTCCTTTTCTGAATTGGATGAGAAGTTAGGTTATTCAAAGAACTATGTAATTCAACAAAATAGGAGTTCCGGAGGTTTTGGAACTTTTTATGTAGAAAAAAAAGAGCAAGCACTAAATATATTTCGGGAAAGGTATAATGAGTTATTTATTATTTCTCCGTATGTAGAAAACGGATTGTCAGTAAATATTAATGCTATCGTTTGTAATAATCAAATTTATCTGTTTCCTATATCTCTACAGATCATTGAAAATAATAATAATCGCTTAATCTATCATGGCGCTGATTATATAGCTGCTCAAAATATAAATGCTGAAATACAAACGAAAATCAAAAAATATTCAAAGGTCATTCTTGAGCATGTACAGTCTTTGGGCTATCGAGGGATTATAGGAATAGATTTTATAGTAAAAGATGGCAATGTCTATTTTCAAGAAATAAATCCACGTTATCAAGCTTCCAGTTTTCTCATAGATGCATCATTAACTGAAAATGGTTATCCGGTATTGACAGAGATAAACCTCTCTTCCTTTTATGAGCAGTGTGATATATCTATGGATGTGCAAAATATAACTGTTGAATATAGTTTTTATAAATATTTATATACGAGTGGAGCGAAACACTTATATCATATTGAACAAATAGCACACAATAATCCGTATATTTCTCATGTTTTACTGGATGGATGGGATAATAGCATGACGGTAGAAGTAGATTCTTATTGCTATACACTCGTCTTTTCTACGAATATCACATCATTAAATTTTGATGGTGGATACAATTTGTACTCAAATATCACAGGAGAGGAGGAATATCTCAAAGAATATATATCGTCTCGAATAGGTCTAAAAATTGCACTTTTAAATCAAGGTTGCGTAATAACAGCCGAAGCTATGAGTTATTTAAACAGTAAAGGCATTATTAAAAAAGCAGTATTTAGTTCGATCGACTTCCAATTGTCGGATGGTTTATCAATTAATGCTCCGGTCAATCTTAAATTTACTGATTTATCACCATTTAATATAACTGTAAGCGTAAATAAACATTTAAAATTAAATTATTATAATGAATGCATTTCTGAAATATACCTAGAAATGCAGCCTAATTGGAGCAATTTAAAAACTCAAAACAAGGTGCCATATAGTAGGATTGCATATCTTTCAACAGACAGATTACGCGTAAAGCATGAAACTATCTGTAGTTTAAAAAAGAAGGGATTGGGATGCAGCTTTTGCAGTATTCCCCTAAGCAAAACAACTTTTAATATGGATGATATAAAAGAGGTAATCAATAATCTTTTAGATAAACCAAAATTTAGACATATTCTTATTGGAGGTGGTTCAGGGAATCCGGATACTGAATATAAACAGATAATAGAAATTTCTAAATCCATTCGGGCGGTAAATTCCAATATACCTATATACTTAATGAGTCTTCCACCTTTAAAAGCAGACATATTAATGCAATATAAGTCAGCAGGTATTACTGAAATCGCTTTCAACATCGAAATATGGAATCGCTCACTTGCTAAAGAACTGATGCCTGGAAAAGGCCTGATTCCACTAGAATTATATCTTCGTGCGTTAAAAGAAGGAACTAAAATTTGGGGAACTACTGGAAATGTAAGAACTGCATTGATTGTTGGTCTTGATAACATGGATACATTACTTGAAGGAGTAGAATACCTGAGCAAACAAGGTATTCAGCCAATGATTTCTATTTTTCGCCCTATGGTCAATACTAAACTTGAGGCATTGGTTCCTCCTTCAAATAAAGTGTTATTATCTTTTTATGAAAAAGCTCAAGATATTTGCAAGCAACATAATCTGAAATTAGGTCCTACATGTGATGCTTGTAAAAATAACATGCTTGCTATTTAAGTATTTTTTGTATATGAAAACTGACAAATTCTTTTGTCAGCTTCGGGAGGAATATTTCCGTAAGTGATATGGCTGATTGCCGATATATCTATATCATTGTTGACAATATTCCTCCTTAAAATATCATGTTTTATTCGGTTATCTTTATTTAGTTCCTCCAATTTCCATTTTTCAAATTCGGCTTTTTCTTTTTCTAAGGCTATCTTTTCTCGTTCTAATTTTATGCGTGCCGTCTGCATTTCTATTTCTTTTTGTTCGGCAGCATTTTTTTGCTCAAATTTATTTATCAACCGTTTATTCCATTTTTCTTCTAAAACCAATGCCCCAAGCAAGACAGAATATACCATAGGTATAATTACCTGAAGTGCTTGATACATATCTTGTATAGTAATAACAATTTCTTCTGCCGAATTATGCCGACATAAAATCTCATGTTCACCATTATTTGATTTTCCATGTTCTATAATTTCTTCAAGTGTTGCTAATAAGATTCCTAACTTATCTGGCTCATTAGGATAAACGTTAGTTACTATATCTATCTCAGAAGTAGCGATCCCTGAACGATTATTATTAAGTAAGAAACTGCTAATTTCATTTTTGTATGTATTATAATTATAAGAGAGATTTGGGTTCATATCATAAAATGTAATATGAGCATTAATATAATCATAAATCTGTTTTCTCTGATGAAAATCAAAAACAGAATACATATGTATTAATTTGCTCAAATACTTTATCTGTCGAAAATCATAATTAGTAGTAGCTAATAAAATACCATTCAAAACCGCTTCCTTAGCTTTATCATATTGTTCTAAAGAAAGATAGATATTTGCCAAAGGAAAGAAATCGTTTGTTCCCCTATAATATATTTCAAAATAAGTGAGTAATGCCAAAAATTCTTCTTTTGAAATATATCCATTATCATTTTGTGCTGAAGTAATGTATACATTATCATCCGTTTTCATCAAGTAAGGAAGCAATCCAAAAGTAAAACAAATCTGTGAAAATGGAAGAATAACATCATTCATATGTACATTTGTAAAAACAGAATAGTCGATATTCAAGTCATTAAATCGAACAGAATCCATAAAAACATTGAAAAATAAAGTATCTTCAAGAGTTGAAGAATAAAATGTTGTATTCTGCAAAATGCCATCAAGAAAAGCTGTTTGACGAAAAATAGAGTGCTGAAAGTATGTATTTTTTATATGGAAACTGTTTGAAAAAAGACTTCTATTAAAGTTACTATTAGTAACGGGATTATTTATTGAATTATTTTTTATATTACATTCTAAAAATGTACATTCCTGAAAATTTGCATTAATAAATTTACAATTATCAAATGTACAGTGTACAAAATTTGCTCCTGCGGCAGCTGAATTTTTGAATGTCGTGCCATAAAAAATCTTTTGTGCAAATTTGGAACGTTTAATACTTTTATTTGTGTAATCACTACAATCTCTTCCACCTGTTGAAGCTAAAAATGGATTAATACGAAATTTATTTTTATTCTTACTATGTTCTAATAATTTTTCTATAGAATGTTCCATTTGAAGACTACTCGGATAATCAGATATGTTTTTGTTTAAATCATACTCCATAGAAGACTCCTTTGTTATTATATTGGATAATTATATATTATCTGTTACATATTATAACATGGTATTCCATATTTTTCCATAGTAATAAATACCGTAGTATCAAATCAGTAGCTATGAATTTTCAAATCCAACAAATTTCTACTTTTACCACAGTTGTTTCAATCCTTACAATATCATTTTTCATACCAAGAAGACTACCCTAAATTAGGCCAGTCTCACCGTATCTCTGTCAAAATTTTTTAAAGCAACTGCCACCTATACCGTTTAGGCAGTATATACAGCCACTCCTCCAATCCCATTCATTATATCAATCCTTATCTGCAGAAAGCTACGCCGCACCAGCGATTTTCATATTATTCCGGGGATGCATCTCTTTTAATATTTCAGCCTGTTTTTTAGCAGCAATATGTATATAGATCTGTGTTGTTTTTATGGAACTATGGCCCAAAATCTGCTGGACACAGCTTACATCTACCCCTTCCTCGATTAAATATGTTGCAAATGAATGACGGAACATATGAGGAGTAATATTTCTCTCAATGCCGGCCTGTTTTGTATACTTCTTCAGCATCAGCCGAATGGATTGTTCCGTATACCTGCTTTCTCTGTTGTTTACAAAAAAATATCCGCTTTTCTTGATCGCCTGCTCATTTTCATCGTAATATTTTTTCAGGACCTCTAAAATTGAAGTGTTACTAATCTGTACATATCGTTCCTTCCCGCCTTTTCCCATAAGCCTGATCAAGCCCGTATTCAGATTAATGCTATCTTCTCGGATGTTGGAGATTTCATACACTCTTGCTCCGGTTGCGAAAAATACTTCAATCACAGCTACATCACGCAGCATATGTTTATGCGATACTTTATCATTCTCATTCAGGCATTGATACATATGGTTCAAAAGCTTCTCTATTTCTTCCCTGGGAATGATTCTGGGGAGGGTTACTGTTTCCTTGAATTTGACTTTTATTTTCCGGAAAGGGCTTTCAGCTATGACTTCAGTTTCTTCTAAATAGTTATAAAATGCCTTTATTGATGCTATTTTCCTCTTTACAGTCTTTTGCTTGTAACTCTTATGCAAATGTGTAACATATTCCTCAATCTTTTCCTTATCAGGTTCATCCACACATACATATTCGAAATACTGACGCAGATCAATACGGTATGCTTTCAGTGATTTCTTGTCCAGTTCCTTTCGATATTCGCAGTACTCCAAATATGCTGCCAGTTTATCTTCTAATCTCATTTTTGAATCCTCCTATCTTGTTATAAACATCATACTACTGTATTTGGTGCTAATTTCAATAGAAGTAATTATGAAATCTATAAAAATACCTTCAGACAAAAAATCCCCAGTGCCATTAACAGTTTTAGTTAATGCACAAGGGATTTTTCGTCTTTAATTATAGAACAGTCCAACAATTTTTTTCAAAAAAGGAACTATAACCGGAGCTTCACTAATATATTCTACAATCACAAGAAGCACCAGAAGAAAAACAACCCATAGGAACAGATATATTTTTTCAGATTTCCCTATTGTTTTCTTCATATCTGAAATCAGATGATCGCCTTGAAAACATTCTTGAATATCATCCTCCGTCAATATCTTATCGTATGACTTTTTCAGTTTCTCATAACTTTCATAGACTTTATTCATCTGAAATTTCGACTGCCCATAACAAATGAACAGATATACTACGGAACCCACTAGAACTAATTCCAGAATTACTGTGATATCTTTTGTAAAAATATTGTCCAACGGCTGGTCTGATACAATACCAGCTATAACCACAGTAAATAGAAAACCAAATATTGCTATAACATTTGCTTTAAATTTATCAAGTAATTCTGTAGCATATTCCCCTGTCCTTGACACAATATCACTAATAAATTCTGCCACTTTATTTTTCAGTTCAAGATACTGCCCAACGTTATCTTTCAAATACAAATTGTAATTAGACTGAATGGAGGAAAGAACTTTTTCGTCCAGTTTCAGTAACGGTTCATATTTGCAATGCAGACAGATAATATTTCTTGCAATAATAGCTTTGTCAATAGAACTTCCGCCTGAATATATCCAATCATATATTTTGTACAGTACCTGGTTTTCCGTTATCTCATTCAGACGGCATACATAATCAACAGAACGCTGTCCCATAATCTGTAATTTCATCTGCCCGCCCTGAATCACAGCATTGGACGCAATGTAGCTTGCTGCCAAAATCGTTTCTAGTTTCATGAACAATTCTTTGAAAGGGTTTCCTTCATACCCTACTTCTATCTTAAAATCATCCGGAAGCAATCCATAGGAATCCTGGTTATAAAAGTACGAATTATCCCTACATGCCAGCAGCCGCTGTGTTCTGTTAAAAATACAATCAATCTCGCGATTGCCCACAGGAAGAAAATACATTGTTTTCGTACAAAAAATATTCGGGCTGTCAAATAGTTCAAAAACTATGCTTTTCTCTGCCCCATCCCAAAACATAGAGAATGTTTTTAGTACTTCTTCTATAGATAGGTCGACAATATCTTCCACAAACTTGTAGTATCGGTAAATTGAAAAACGGCCATCTACCAACGACTTATTTATCTCTATTTTTGCAGTAATTGTCTCATCTTCCAGTGCCCCATCAATAAACGCTCTGTACTCTGCTTCATTAGAATTTCGGACTATTATAAAGGGATCTTCGTTTTCCAACGATAAAAAAATTCTAATTTCATCCCTTATGGGAATCATTTGTATGATCTGCATGAATTCTGAAAACTCCACTGCCTGAAAAACTGAAAAGGAAAAACAGGCAGAGTAGAATGTCCTGCGTTCCTCTTCTTTCAAGTCCAAAATCTTATCCCTTATATGCTCCAGCAAAGCAACTCCCTCCTATCTCCCCTCCCTACGCTCAAATGTACGGAAGGTTGTATCATTATCCATACGAATTTTGAGATACCGTTTGCCATCTTCTGCCTCATACGCCTCTATGATATCGCCTAAATCCTCAATCGCACTGGATACTTTGACTTGAATTCCACTATATACATCATACGTTTTCCGCATTTTAGGTTTAATCATTGACAAGGCTGGTTTGAACTGATAGTCAAAGTGTTGTTTTTCCGGCAGCTCACACAATTTTTGAATAAGATCTTCTTTCTTTTCTGCCGTCATGTCATTGGATGAATAATTTTTAATCGTTTTATCTAACATTTCGGAAAAATCAAACTGCTCAACACTGCTAAAATACAAGTACATTGCATTCCGGATTACCATATGGTCATATGGTGCATCTTTTTTCAGATTTCTACTCAGTGTACTTTCTACTGCCTTAAATGCTCTCTTTGTATTAAGCTCATCACTTTGAAGTTCATTTAACTCTAGAAAATCATGCCACCAGTATTTCGCCACCGTATTAGAATATATTCTGGCTAAAAATTCCACAGAATTCAAATCATCAATCTCAAACAGGCAGGTTTTCCAGATCTTTTTTGTGTCCTTTGAAAAGCCTGATTTAATGCTGTAATCACTATCATCAAAGAAATCCGTATGCTCTACCTTCGCCAACAGAAACAACACCTTCCCCTCATCCTCGATTAGAGCCAAGATCAGACTTCCTTTCTGCACCCTAATATCCATACTTGCAACCTGTTCTTGTGCCTGTCTTTCCTTTCGAAGTAGGCGTTGTGCTATTATATCAAACCTTTGCAGAACTACTTCAGGTTCTGCCTGATGCTTTATAATCTCTAGTATACTGCTAATGACCTCTGTACCCGTTGATTGTGTTTTGTATTCCCTTACAGAAACATTCCCATTTATGTAAGAAATCAACTGTTCAATATATTCTCCAAACTTTGGCATAATATTTCTTGCTGAAATTTTATCGTTTTCGTAGTCAATCACTCTGATGGCCTGTGTAATGATTCTCATAAGCATAACCTCTTTATCTTCCGCACTAAATAGACACTGAATCTCTTGTCTGGGTTGATACTATGTACTTCTCCATTTCATTATAACCTGAGTATACCACATACTTATAAAGCAAGCAAAAGAATTTACCGTTATCGTCGCCATGGTATTCACAAAATAATAGATAATTAGCAGTTATCCGTTATTTATAGAATTCTTCTAATATTGAAACACCGCATAAAAATGCATTATATCATAAGTATGCAAATGATAGGGGGGCATATTTCATGAAAAAAGCCAGTATAATAGTTTCTGTCGATAATTCTTATGCAATTATTAATAATTTTTTTAAGATGTTATTAGCTCATATTTCCAAAAGTTCTTTTGAGATTATAGTTGTAAATGATTGTTGCGTTAATATAAAGACTCTTACTTATTTAAAAGAATTAGAGCAACAGCAATTGATTGATATTCTTATAAATTTAGATAAAAAGCATGGATTTGGAAAAGCTAACAATATTGGCGTAAAAAGGAGTTCGACTGAATGCCTAATTTTTATAAATTCGGATATTATAATAAATGATAATATATTAGATGATCTTGTTCGTATATATTATCAGAATAAATTTGCTGCTTTTCAGCCTCTTTTACTTTATCCGCAAACGCAATGTATACAGAGTGCTGGACACATTTTTGCAACTTATTTTAACAGGCATGCATTAGAAAATAATTCACCTGAAATTTTATCTTCTCAAGCGCCTATCAAGCGCCAATCTCTAACACTTGCTTTTTGTGTAATAGATAAAAAAGCCTTTTGGGAAAACGGTGGATTTAATGAATTTTATTATAATGGATATGAAGGTATGGAATTAATTTTAAAAATAAGCCAAAAATATGAATGTGCATTAATTCCTAATTTACATGCATATCATGTGAGGAGTGTTGCTGTTAAAAATACCACATTTGATGAAGAACAGAAAATACCATATTTTTGGTGTAAGTGTATTAATTTGATTAAAAATGATTTTATTTCTTTTATACGTCAATATATACCTAAAGAAGCCTACTCAAAATTTTATATTGGAATTCAGTTAACAACTTTAGACTTACTTACAGAAGTTAAAGCTGCTGGACTTCAAGTAAAGGAAGATATATTATTGATCCAAAAGGGCACTATAGAATTATTCTCGCTACTTCCATTTTGTTACTTAAAAACATCTACACCCTTACTTTTTTTATGTGATAATTTCACTCAATTAAAAAACAATTCTTTATGGATAAAGATAAGAAATAATAGAGATGATCTAGTTATAGATACCAATGGTAATGTTAAGAGAATGAACAATCTTATTTAATTAATGGTCGGAATTATCCTTTTTGTTAGACGATTCCGACCATAATATTATTTACCAGATACGTGGATCGATAAGATATGTACAGGCTGAATAAGCTTCAAACAAAAAATTCACCTTTCTTTTTACCCCTACTTTGTTATGTCTCCAAATCTTTTGATAGTCATTTCCCATAATATATACTGCTTTTTCTTCATTTATAGATAGTCTTTTAATATTATTTGCTTGTTCGGAATATATGTAGAAAGCATTTTCGACCATTTTATACAATAATGCCAAACGCCCTGTAAATGAATAATCTAATACATATTTTGAAAGATATATATCTTGCTTTATTTCAGTTTCAGAATAGTCTCCCCTTACCATTTTAATGGCAGCTAATTTTAACTTTGCTTTAGAATATAACTCAACAAAATGAGAATTATTTAATGCCTCAGCCGCATATTCTAATTCCGAAATATCAGATTCTTTGTTCTTTAGGCATTTTAAATATTCTACTTCACAATTACAATCCAAAAGTCTTCTATGCTCTGTACTTATTTTAGCAAAAATACTTTGTGCTTGTAACATATAATCTAATGCTTTATTCAAATCACAGTTATAAAAGCCTTTTGCATAATCCATGTATAAATAACCTAAATACTCTATTCTATCAAGTCTTTGAATTGCTGTGATATTCTCTTGAAATATTCGCTCAGCTTCGTCATATTTTTCGAAGAGAAGTTGAATAACCATTTTTCGATTTAACATGTTTAGATAAGCACATATCATATCATTTGGTGACTCATTAGTAATCTGAGGAAATGATTTTAATATATCCGCAACATTTTGCTCCAAGTTATCAAGCTCTAATTCCCAATAGTTAATATTTACAATCTCAGACTGTGATCGAAAAATAATTCCTCGAATATCAGGATTTTGGGCTAACGAACGACTACATTTGATAACATTATCATATAATTCTCTTACTTCATATGGTGACACAAAATACCCTGAAGTCACTGCCAAAATAAATAAATCATATATTTCTTGAAGCGATAATTGTTCATCAAATTCTATATATTGTTTAAATGCTTTAGCCAATACATATGCTTTATAATAATCAGTTATTTTAAAATAATAATACTCTAATTCATGTGCTTTCTTCTCAACTTGACAATATACATTGAAACCACTTCGAACAAGGAGAGATATATATAAATATTGAGTATCCTTCTGCTTTGATACATCACACATTTTTTTAATAATACTGACGGTTTTATCTGAAATTGTATGATCTTCAAAATATGCCTTTACATAGTAATCGTGATATGGGAATATATTTTTACCAATTCTTTTTAATACTTTTCTTTCAATCAAATAATCTATCTTTTTGTATGAAAAAAAAGAAACTAATTCCGTATATTTTATACCAAAGTTGATATAATAAACACATTCAATAATATCATGATAATCCGATAGTTGATTTAACTGCTCCCTATATTGAAACGTATTTACAATCTGCGGATTTTCAAAAGAATGGGCTATTTCAATACTTTCTGAAATCAAATCTCTTTTTTCGGTAATGTTTTGTAATTTATTTTGTAAATTATTTTGTAATATATTACTGAAAATTATCAAATCATCAGTGGCACGACTAAATGATATATCACCTTCAAATTGAAAATAATGATTTATTGTGTTAAGTTTATCAGACTTAGATAATCCCTCTAATAAATAGACTTTAACCCAATCCTTGTAAAATAATTTTGAATCAAAAATATAATTATTGTAATGTCCCCTAGTTGCTAAAATAATAGTTTGATTATTCTCATATTTTAAAAACTGTAAAATGAACTTTCTCAAAATATATATCAGTTGATCTGAAATCTTATGAATATCATCTATTATAATTATTTGTCTAACCCGAGAATACGCTGGATATATTAAGCTAAATCCCCGATCCGCTGATTTTATTTTTAAGAATTTGATACATTTTTCTGGTGAATTAAAATATCCTTCTAACAATTCTCTATAATAAATTTTCTGTTTATTATCAGCTATAGTATCTACCTGAGAAATGAGGGCTTCTTCTTCATAATCGAAAATATTTCCTATATTCAGAAAAAGAATTATTTGAATAAGTGTTTTGGAATCAATGTATTCGTTTCCGACAAAAGAATATATTTGTACATTGGTATTAGTATCTAATTCTTCATAAAGACTTCTCAATAACCTTGTTTTCCCTGTTGAACCATTTCCAATAATAGGTATAAGAAAATTATGAGTTCCTTCTCTTTGGATAATCTCCAAAATTTCCAATAGTGTCTTTTCTTGTTGTATATAAGATAGAGCTATGTTTGTGTCATGTGTAATTGTTATATTAGGTAGCGTAAATGAAGTAATTATATGTTCTTTACTTGCCAAATCTAGTTTAATCTCAGTATTACCTAACTGTAAGGGAATTACTTCGAACTTATATACATGTTTTCCTGGTTTAATATTAAAGGCTTTGGGATTATCCAACAGATTGGAACGTGAAGGAAAGGCAAAGTCATCATTAATTCTTAATTGTACAGTTTGCTCGGTGGTCCCTATTATTATGATATATAAATAATAAATCTCATTTTGAACTAAATAATTCTCAATTTTGTATTGTCTATAATTGTAAATATCCGTAATAGTAGCAGATAAAATTTTCAAAGCATTATCGGATACAAACTCTTGATTCAAAACAATTCTTATATTATATTTGGCTAATATTTCTGGATTATTTATTAGCCAATTTTCAAATTCATCTTTTAATATTAATTCAATACCTATGTTTGTTTTGAGTTTGAAATCTTTTAAACGATATAGATACGATTCGGTCATTTGGTTGTTACTAATGAAACACAATGATACGGGTTTGGGATATAATAATGCCGAAACCAATGTTGGATCTAATTGTCCCTTTGACAAAGTATGCGATGATGCATCTCTTGTAAATTTGGCTTCAGCCCAATATTCAAATTCTTGATTTAGGACCTTATATTTACATTGTATGTCTTTATTCCCATCACCACTAGAGGGAGTAATTTCCCATTCAAAATCAGGATATTGGCTCTTAAGATAACACCGTGCTATTCTCTCAAATACACTAGGGGTTATATTCGAATAATCAAACACTTCCATACCTCACAGATAAAGTTTATTTTTATAGTCAAAATTATTTGCTCATGTGTGATAGTTCAATCCAAGCGAAAGATTAACTATCACTCAATTCAAAATAACGGATAACTGCTAATTATCTATTATTATAACAAACTCTAATTTATTTTTCCATCCCTAAACTGTTTGAGTTTCCACATTTCTATCTCCAGGACCATATTCTGTCATATCAGTTATCTACGGCTTTTCAAAAATATCCCAAATATAAGATAAGGAACAACTCCATTTTAAATCAGTTAAGGCAAAATGTAGTGTCTCCTCAGGCTGTTCATATCAACGACAGTAATATAAGCAAACTTTCCAAAATAAAAGCAACATACATTGTATATAGAAAAGAAGTCTTGCAATAATGACATTTCTCATATCAATATTACAAGACTATTTAGCATCATCTGCATTCTCTTAGGTAATAATTTTCTGATAGATTCCTTTTATTACGTCAAAAAATCTCTTCATAACCCTCAGAATAAATGCTCCCAACTCAGAGCGCACAAAAATATTCCTGCCAAAAGTATTGGCTCCATATCGCTTGCTCTTTCCTATCTGTCCTCTTTACTGCCCATCATCTTCACTACAAAGTGTACGATATGCTTCTGCTTCCTCCAACATACCATTTCTTTCATATATTTCAGCAACATATTCGGCTGTCAATAAAACATCTTCATAAGCCCCCAGTTCATTGTCTATTTCCATGGAAGCCCGGTAATTTTCCAATGCTTCATTATCCCTATTGAGTTTATCATACACAAGCCCCAAATTAAAATAGCCGATACTAATCTGCCCGTGTATTTTAGGAAGGACATCTTTTTTAATTACCAGCGCATCATTAAATATATACACCGCATCATTAAGCGCTCCCATTTCATAATAAATCAGGGCAAGATTGTTCAAACTGATTGCGTAATCCAAACTCTTCTTCCCATAAATACTTTTTCGTATATTCAAGCCTTTTGTACATATGCCGATAGCATCTTCATATCTTTCCATTTCCCGATATGCAGCTGACAGGTTATCATATACGGTTGCCAGAAATACCGAATCCTCTGTGGAATTTTCACGATATTCTCGAATAACTGTTTCGAACAGCGAAATAGCTTCGTTATACCGTTCTTCACTGGCATAGAGCTGCGCCATATTATTTTTTGTTGCCAGAACCATCGGATGATCTGGCGCATAAATTTCTTCTCTTATGCACAGCGCACAACCATACAAATCTTCTGCTTTTTGATAGTCTCCCTTATTCCGGTATACAAGCCCCAGGTTATTATAAATATCCGCTTTGAACGAAAACGGACCCGACCAGATTTTATCTGCAATTTCTAAAGCTTTATTTAAATAATACAGTGCCTTGTCATATTCTGTAAGTTCATAATAAATCAGCCCGATACTTCCATAGGATTGAACAATATCCGGATGCTCTTTCTTTAACGTTTCTTGTTTTATTTCCAATGCCTTTTGAAACAAGGAAAGTGCTTCTGAATATTTTCCCATATTGTCATAAAGCAATGCATATTCATCATAAAATGCAGCCATTTCCGGATGGGGCTTGTCTCCATATATCTGTTTCATCCCTTGCTCCGCTTTATTATAATAGATCCTTGCCTTGTCGTAATCTCCCAAATATCCACGCTCTCTATAAAAAGAAGCCATATCTGAGTAATGTGTACTCAATTGCAAGATATCTGTTTCTGGATTCTGTTCAAATTTATCTGCCGCCCAGGAATAAAGTGTTTCAGCGCGGTCCAACCGATTCAGTTTTGCATATACTCCTGCCAATAACTTTATAACTACAGCAATTTCAATATCTCCAGGCAAATAACATTTTTTCCGGATTGCCAAAGATTTTCTCAAAAACAAAAGAGCCTTAGAAAACTGATACATATTGTAACATATATCTGCAAGATTATAGTAATCTGACGAAACGGTAATGGAATCCGGCCCAAATACCTGTACATCTATTTTCAGCGCCCTCTGAAAAAACAGATACGCATTATCATAGTTTCCTATATCATAATAAATATATGCCAAATTCGTCAAAAACTCCGCATCTTGTTCATCACATAAATGATTCCGCAGCACATCGGAAATGGACCAGGAAAACGGAATCAGATAAGCCTTTTCTGAACCATGCTCCTGCTCTCCGAATTCCATCTCTTTTGTAATAGAACAGATTATATATCTGCATTTTTCATACAGATGATCCTCATTCTGAAATCGTATAGCAGAAGCGATAACAGAATGCATGATATATGTTGAAACAAGTTTTCCGTCACTTTTAAGCCAGCCTGTCTTTACCAGATATTCCAACTGTGACTTATGTTGAATCTCAATCCAATTTCTCACAGCTTTGTATTGGAATGGGATTGCCGGTATTACAGAAAGCTGGCATAACAAATCCTTATCCTGGATACGGCACTTTGAAATCGTAAATAAGATTTTTAATTGTTCTGTTACCCGCTTTTCTGACTGCAAAAATGGATGATGTGAACCGACTTCTTCATTGCTCATGCGGAATCCTTTTTCAACAAGCAATTTGTAAAATTCCGGCAGAGTTTTTTCTTCCATATTAGCAGTCTTAGCCAAAAGTTCCAGCATTACTGTATGATATTCTATTAATACCAGAATCTTATCTAAATAATAATTATCATGATTTCCTACATAATAATGATAAAATATTCTCCGGCAGTCATCCTCCGGCAACTGACCTACATGGTGTCTATGAAGGCCACCAATATTTTCTGTTCTGCTTGTTACCAATATCCTGCATGGCAGATCTCCCAATCTCTCTAGATCCTGGTCCTGCTCTATCGTTTCCACATTATCAATTACAATCAGCAGTTTCTCACGCTGGGTTTGTATCCTGTTATATATATGTTCCCATGCCTCGTCCCTGTCTGTATTCCCTTTTGCATCCGGTAACGCTTCAATCAGGGAATCCTTCAGATTTCCATTCGTATAAGTAACCCACGCAATCTGATAAATGCCCGTAACATCACAGGGTAAGGAATAGATTTTTTTCAAAACAGATTTTGCCGTTTCCGTTTTGCCTATTCCCCCTATCCCATATAAAAGTACAGATTCTCCGGATAAAACAAGGGTAGTCCATAATTCATTTTCAAACGTCGTTCTTTCCACATAGAATGAATCAATATCCGTAGGGCGATCAGATATATATTTCGGTTTTTCCTGCTGTGTTTCTTTATTTTCTTTCAGAACAATCCGTAGCAATTCCAATACCTGGTCCATTTTTTTGTTCTGTTCCCTTTGCATTTCTCCACTCAGTTGTATATTATTCATCATAAACATAGAATATAAGACATCATCTTTTATGATTTGATTCTGAAAAGTACGATACCACTCCAAAATGTCATTCTGCTTTGCGTATTCAGAATAGCAACGTAGAATTTTTGCAATCCGTTCAGGCGTTAGATAACCTTCCCGACACCATACATCAAAAATACATTCACAAATTGCAGCGGATACATCTTCTCCGGTTCCTTTACAAAGATATTCCCTAACACTTTCCTCTATTGCTCCATATAACCTGGATTCAAACGAATCAGGCTTGTCCCCTATTTTCTTTTTCAATTCTATCCAGATTTTTCCAGTACCAATATCGGCAGCTTTCTCCGTCAGATAGCCGATTACTGTAAATCCGGCAATCTCTTTTGTTGCTGCTGATATGATAATTGATGCCAGGCTCATACGTATTCCTCCACATGCTTTAGTTATAGCGGCTCCATCATCAAGTAATTACTTTAAATGTCTCCCTATTATCAAATTCCCTTTATAAATTATCATACAAATAAATCTCTTTTGTCAATAAAGTATGAAAAAATACTGTCATTATGGCCAATAAGATTAATGCTAAGCTCATTCTTGAGCTTAAAGCATCAGGGCTGTCAAGAAATCAGATAGCCGCAACCCGACATATGTCTAAACATTCCGTAAGTGATGTAATAAACATCGCAAAGGAAAAAAGCATCATCTACGAAAAAATTAAATATCTTTCGGAAGATGAAGTCTACCGCATGATATTTCCGGATAAGTTTGCGGTAGAAAATCTCTATGAACAGCCCGATTATTAGTATATACATCGGGAACTGAAACGTGTTGGAGTCACACTGAAACTTCTCTGGCAAGAGTATCAGGATAAATGTAAAAGCTCAGGTCTGATTTCAATGGGGTATGCGAAATTCTGTAATGGATATGCTGATTACACAATCGTAAACAAATTCACCAATCATCTCGAAAACAAGCCTGGGGTGAAATCGTGCTTACACAGGACTATGAAGCACTTGGAGAGCATTATACCACAGCCATCATGCCTGCTGGAGTACGCAAGCCAAAACAGAAAGCATCTGTGGAAGGAATGGTCGGCAAGATTGCAACCGCCATTATTGCCAAACTCCGCAATGAAGTGTTTTATTCATTTCCAGATTTAAAAGCGGCTGTCTTCCAGTCACTCAGTTCAAAGCGGGTAGCAAGTAATGGCGCAAGTAACGGCTTTTCATCTTCAAGGAATAAGTCCAACCGGCTGCCCTCTGTATGCAGCCACCAGAAAATCCACTTCTAAAAAACGAACAATACTAAAACAACTGCACAAATTATTTTTTCGTATTTCAAAAACCAATAAATCAAAAATAAAGCTACCTATAGAAAGACCACAACTATCTCAGTTTCATTTGAACTTTCACTTTTGTATGTTGCTATTCTTTATCTATGACAACTTAATTCAATGTACCTATTTCTTCTACTTTTACATAGCTTAATATTGCTGGAGCAGCATCCCAGCTTCCGGAATATTTCATCTCTCTGTCATATACGCATTTTCCAACAACACTCTTTAATTCTTCAAGACTACTCACCCCAAACAATACCATCATTTTCTGACAATACTGTCTAGATTTCATTTTCATCCATTCTATCGGAGCGTTTTTAGCATATACATAACATGTAGGAAACCAGTATGATTCACGCCAACTATTTTCATCTTCAGCAAGTTCATATGCATTACATACTTGATACAAAAACAAATCCGCTTCAGCTATAGCTTCACTTGTAAAAATTGGCAATTTTTCTCTTTGGTTACATATTGTATCTCCCATAAGTGTAAATTTATTTTTCATATCTGTGCTTGGTTTATATCGTTCTTCAACTACACAACTATAATGTCTAAATGCAGTATAATTGTTCTGCTTAATAGCCCCTCCAAATATGCTAGTCTCCAAAAAATATGTGTGTGTTAACATTGTATTTATAGCTGAATAATCTCTTGTATGACGCATAAAAACTATCACACAAATAAATAACTCCCACATAAGATTTCTAAACACATCCAAGTCATCATCCGAAGCAGAACCCGCTTTAGGTTCAAATGTTTTAATACAAGTTAATTGGTTATACATCGTTTCAAAATAGTCTGCTAATACTTCTGCATAGTTGCACTCTGTTTCAGAAATAACATCTACGAAATCTAAAAATATATCCCTTATAATTTTTGTATTCAGAAACAATTCATATTGTCGTTCTGAATTCGCCCCTTTTTCATAATATGACTTCAAGGTAGCAATATACTCTGTTTGAAACCTAGATATACAACTTCTGCGCTTAGCATCAGTATTACTTCCACGAATTTGACGTATCAAATCCTTTATCGAAAAAAAATCTGTCTTTGCATCATCTATCCACTCAGGTCTTTTACCTAATTTAGGTTTAATAAACTGTGGCTTCTCATAAATATTTCTAAGAAGTTTTTCATATTCAATCTCATATGTTTCTTGGTTCGATAAATCAATGTATATTCTTGTTTTGATATATGTAGGGACATAAGGTTGTCCTTCCTCATCTCTTTCAGCAATAATTGGAATAAACTTTTCCTGTTTGGTGTTTCCATATATCTCACTAGAAATAATAACAGTTTCATCTCCTACCCCACCAGTACGCTCATTAGCTTTTTGAGCATATGCTTTATCACAGATAATAAGAACCTTAGTAATTTCAGAATCATTTACACATCTCTCCATAAATGCATATTTATCCTGTCCTTCTTTTAAATCCCATTTGTCCAAAACAACATCTACTCCATGTGACACTAATCTTTGTGCTAATTCAAGTACTAAATCACTACTTCCCCAAGCATATGAAATAAATATTTTAGGAATCCCATCTTCTTGTAACATATGTGCACCTCCGAACCATTTCTCAATTTGTTTATTAAAATACTATCTTACTTTTCCCTTAATCTCTTTCACCAATTCATGCACCGTGGTACACGGACACATCTCTGATGGCTTTGTTTTACCTTCTCGTTTACACTGCTCCAGTTTTTGCAGTGCTATCTGAATTGCTTTTTCCTCATCACCAGCTTTGCAGAGTTTTCCATACATCTGCTCATCAGCCTTAGAATACTTCTGCCTGGTTTTATTTTCATATACTCGTCCAAATTCAGAGCAGCAAGTCCACGAATCTTGGATTACCGGCATCGAGCCAAAATAAGCATACATCCATATCTCAAAACATGGATTGGACCAGCCCACCTGTATTCCTTTGCTCACTGCCTCTGCAATAATTTCATCAAATCCCTGTACTTGGTCTCTGTCAAACACAATCCAAGGAATACGATACTGTGCATCATAAGCAGTGAGTTCCAGGCATTTATCTATCATTGCACGAGTTTTAGTCTCTACAACCTTTATTACAAGCTTATTTCTCACATCCTCCGGCAATGCCTGATGAAGTCCAGTGAAAAAACAACGCTCTGTAGCTTCTGTATCCGTAACAATCAAGTAGTAACCTAATTCCGGCACCTTAAATTGTTTTCTCTGCTCTCGTGTTTTTCTATTACCCGTTCTGTCCTTTTTCGCCATATTCATTCTCTCCGTTCCACTCCGGTCGGCGCTAAGCCAATGTCCCCCGGACACCCCGCACCCTTAAATATATCAATGCTCTTTAAGGTAGGAATCGCACCATACTTTCCAATCAGGTAATTCTTCTCATAACTTTCATCCTTGCGGATACGAGAGCCATCTTCATCCACAAAATCAGCCAATGAATAAAGTGTAGAAACACCTTGATCATCCTTTTCTACAAACCAGATTTCATCACGGCGCAACAACTGATTAGACAACTGCCATGTATCGTGAGTTGTAAATACAATCTGAGCATGATTAGTATTGATTTCCGGATTTAAAAATGTAAGCAGGAAATTCCTTACAAGCAACGGATGTAGACGAGCATTTAATTCATCAATAAAGAATACGCTACCCTTCTCCAACACTTCCTGTAATTCCGGATATAATGCAAACATCTTTAAGGTTCCAGCAGACTCCATTCCTAAAGGAATTTCTGCCATTTCATCAGAATCAATCTTTTTATGAAGTGCGTTAATCTTGTATCTTTCTTCTTTGGATTCAGCCTCCTGCGGAACCTTTTCTATTCTAAAATCCTTAATATGTTCATCAAAGGATGCGAAATATTCCACTACCTTCTGCTGAACATTCTTATCCTCCACAAATCCCTTAGGCAATCTGCGTGACATAAAGAAATTAGTGAAAGGATCACCAAAATCAGCAAACTCATTTGCAAGAAACCAATCCCTAATCGTCTTGCACTTATTAACCTTCAGCTTCGCTCCCAAAGAGACAATAAGCACCTGCTTTTCCAACGCTACCTGAATATTATCCCTGCTGCTCTTAGGAAATCCTGATAAATCAAGCTCCTCGTCCGTAGTTCCACGATAAAATACCGTACTGTACTTTCTGGCAGTCTTCGCCTTGGAATTAAGCCACTCTTCCGTTACACCTTCCTTATTGATACAGAAACCATAGTTATATGTTCTCTCTGACTTATCTCCTGGTAATGTGAAATAAACCTCAAAGCTGGATTCTGCATCGGCAGATGTGGAATCAAACAAGAACGGAGTCGGTCTGAACTCTTCAAACTTTTCTTCCTCATCTCCGTACTTAAAAGAATCTGCAACATAATCAGACATATATTCAAAAGCATTGTATATGTTAGACTTTCCGCTTGCATTTGCACCATAAATGGCAGCAACCGGCAAAATCTTCTCACTGCCAACAGTCACCACTCTGTCTGAAAACTCAGTCATCTTCGCCGCAGACAAATCCAAAGTAGCCTCTTCTCTGAAAGATTTGAAATTTTTAAAATTAAATTGTATTAACATGATTGCTACCTCGCCTTCTTTTCTATTTTCTATTATATACAGTTTTTCTTAAAATTCAACACGAAAATGAGATTTTCTCTCATTTCGTTGTGCATTGGTGCTTTGGTATTAAAAAATCACCTAACCTGCACCTTGTACAAATTAAGTGATTATACGTAAGCCACCATTTGCCATTGATGGTTCTAAAATAGAATTGCCTAATTCGAAATCGAATTTCGAGTTCTTTGGTGAAATGTTTGGATATCCTGATCCAAGCCGCCGTTTTGCTATTGAAGAATTTTCCGGTGCAACGACCACTTCAGTGCTTCAAGAATTTTATATCAACGTACTTCTTTCAAACCTGTCATCTCTTATTAAAAATCAAGTTGATGAAGAAATTCAGATTACCGCTAAAAGTACGAATAAATATCGATACCAAGCAAACCGAGCATTTATTATCGGACGTGTCAAAACAATAGTTCCCAAAATCCTGTGTAATCTTTTCGATTTATATGCACTTGATATACTATATAAGGAATCTCTCCGATGCAGATCTCAGATTATGCCTGGAAGAACATTCCGACGAAAGAAGAATAAAGCAATAGGCAGAACACATTTTAACAATAAAAAAGTTGCATTCTAATATCAATAGCTGTTAATAGGGCTTTTTCTGTGAAGCTCTATTAAAGTGCGTCTTCTTTTCAAATCTATCTTCCTCTTTTCTCAATTTCGCACCGTTAGTCATTAACCTGAGCAGGCATTTGTCTTAAGTTGACATTAGGTTGACCACATTGGCACCTGACCCTTCCTATGTTCTTCTCCTCCCCCATCGACCGCATCAACGTTGCCCCCGTACAGCACAACACTCGAACACTTTTAAATTTTCTTTATTTTAAACGCAGTTAACATATCAGTGGCATCGTAATCTGGAATTTGCTCCACAAATATATCGTTATCGCCAAATAGTTCTTCGAAAATTTTTGTATACTGCGACTCTTCTTCAGCTTGCCTTTTTTCAAACGTAAGTGCTTCCTTCAATCGCTGTATAATTTCTTCCTCTTCTGTAGGTAAATTCTCAGGTACCCATTCGTTGATAATCGTACATGGATCCATATCTGCAAAAACAGAAAGATTGCCCACATACTCCGACAGTAACTGCAATACCGTTTCCTTATATCCAAGCCGAAACGCGTATAGTGTTTTATACTCAATATTAAAAATACGATACACTTCTCCGTCAAGCGTGATTCTCTTTGTGTACCAATACTCATGTGTCACAGCTGCATCCGGAACCCTATCAGTAGCGTAAAGGAATTTCCAATCATAGATGCCATCTTCATTATCTTCAAATTGATGTTTCCACACAATAATATCAACATAGTCCGAATCGATTTTAGGGTATCCATTTTTTGCCCTGATACATCCTTGAATTGAATCACTGAAACATACTCTCGCCGTTTCTGTATCTTCCTCATTAATTGTATTGTCTGGTATTCTCGGAATAAATTCCTTATGTAATGGCTCATTCAAGTTAAAACTTACATGATACAATGTAATTGGCATTTTTCATACCTCAATAGATTTCTTTTCCACACACTGTCAACATCGGTCAGCTACTTCAAGCCGTCTATCACCCGCCACGCAGAGGCTGTTGACTTGGATGACTACCGCACAGATTGTGCGGCGTGTTTATAAAACTTTTAGGCTATGTTGACCACATTGGTACCTGACCCTTTCTACCTCTGTATGCAACGAATTCTTGTTTAGTTGTACCTATAATCGGAAGTTAACATTATTTTCCGTTGCCAACATTATCAACCTCTTTCTGCTTTTCTTTATCCAAATTTTCCATATATTTTTTAGCATCCTTCATAAAGCTGACTGCAATCATTACGATTACCGCACCAATCGGGAATGCTGCAACAATACTCACCGACTGAAGATTGTTCATGGAGCTTTCTGCAAACAGCAAAGCAATCGGAAGCAAGATAAGCAGAATACACCACATCAACTGAATGCCTCTATTCGGTTGCTCACCATCCTCCAGTGTATGATAGCTATAGCAGGATGCCGTCAAAGCAATCGAATCAAAAGAAGTCGCATAGAAAGCGATCATCGTTAACAGAACAACTACCATGATAACAGGTGCACCCGGCATCGTTTTGATGATAGAAACAATCATGCCATACAGATCTCCGTTCTCCAGATACTGCGCAATGAAATCAGCCTTTCCAGTTTCCTGCATTCCCATAGAATAGTTACCAAGTACAATAAAACTTGTCAACGTAGAGCCAACACCAAATACATAGCCACCAAGGATTGTCTGACGTACTGTTCTGCCACGAGAAATGCTGCCGATAAAGAACGGAGCAGCCACACACCAGACCATCCAATATGCCCAGTAATAGATTGTCCAGTTCTGCGGGAAGTTCGATGTACGGAGCGGATCAGTAAACGTAGACAGATCAACAAAGTTCTGTACCATTCGTCCAAGAGAAGAAAAACCCGTTTCAATAATGTAGCGTGTTTCTCCACCAAACAACAGCACAAAAGCAATCAGACCAAAGAACATATAAATACAGATATTGGCCAGTTTGCTGATTCCCTTAAATCCATGCAGTAAGGAATATGTATATACCGCACATGTAATAAGAAGAATAATAATGTTGATTACAGTACGACTTACAGAAACATGGAACAGCTCCCCGATTATTGTCGCCATAAGCGGTGTTGCTACACTGAATGTAGTCGCAGTACCGGCAAGAAGTGCAAACACAGCTAACAGATCAATAATGCGACCTGCCCAGCCATCGGTATGCTTTCCAAGAATCGGACGGCAAGCCTCTGAATACTTCTGACGGTTTCTTTTTCTCACATGAAGCATAAAGCCAAAAGCAACGGCCAGCACGAGATAGAATCCCCAAGGAATAAAGCTCCAATGGAACAGCGGATATACGCCTGCCCAATCCTGAATACTTCCCATCTCTTCCAGATGCGGATCAGTCGCATACAGCACCCATTCCGAGAACGAATAGAACAAAATATCTGCTGCGAGACCACAGGTGAACATCATCGATCCCCATACAAAGAAGGAATACTTCGGCTTCTCATTCTGCTCACCAAGGACGATGTTACCGTACTTAGAACCGGCAATATACAGAGAAAGAATGAAAATTCCCAATCCAATTACTAAGTAATATGTACCAAAGGTATCACCAAAGAAAAAACGAATCTGGCTCAGTACAGCATTCGATTGTTCCGGTACAAAAAAGAATAGTACACATAATGCAATCACGATTGCCAAAGGCACCAGTGTTATCATCCAGTCTATTTTTCCATGTTCTTTTTTCGTATTCATTTATTTTTCCTCCACATATTTTTTATAGCTTTCATCCAACGCAATCAGTTCTGATAGATTATCCACTTCGATAATATCCGATGCATTCATTGGACGAATTCCCAATTTGAAGTCATTAGGATGGCAGAACATCGCAACATCATCCCAATATATCTGACGATTTTGTTTTTCTTCAAATTCTACTTCCAGGAAATGTTTCAACTTTCGGCCATCTTCCGCTGTCCATCTGGAAATGCTGTACAACTGCCATCCACCCTTGCCACCTGTACGGCTGCATGAGGTAACAATGCCACCTTCTACAGTCTGAAGCCACTCATCCGTTTCACCATCTGTCCAAACACTGTTATAACCAGAGCGTTCAAAGTCCGGTGCAAGGATTTTTGGATTATAAATAATCTGATCACCATCCAGAATAATTGCATTCTCAATATGTTCTCGTGCCACATAAAGTGAAGAGATGTTGTTGCAAGTATCATAGTATGGATTTTCAATCAGCCTGACTCCAGGATACCTCTCTTCAAGTTTCACAAACTGTTCTTTCAGATAGCCGACAACAACATAAATTTCATTAATTCCGTTTTTATGCAGACCATCAATGACTGTGTCAATCATCCGCACCCCATTCACTTTAATCAGCGGTTTCGGTGTTGTCAGCGTCACCGGGTGCATTCGATTTCCTAAGCCTGCCGCCATAATAATGGCTCTTTCTACTTTTGGCATTTATTCTTCCTCCTCTTGCTTTTTCAGTTCTTCCTGAACAATTCGATAATAGTCTTTTGCATATCGATACTGCCGAAGCGAATACTCACCAAACTCTACGCCGAGGTTCCTCTTATACTCGCACCAGTTACTCCACAACAGACCACAAGCAGCAATGTAGCAATAAATTTTGATCCTAGTTTCATCACTGCAGCCTTCCGTAAAATAGGCTGCAATCAGGCGATCGACCTGACGTTTATTGTAAAGAGAATAAATGCAGAACATTGCCACATCCACATGAGGATCTTGCATTCCCGCATACTCCCAGTCAATCAGCCGGATTTCTTCTTTTCCATCTTTCTCCACAAACAGGAAATTATCTGGCACGGCATCGATATGTGTCAGAACTTTTTCTCCAGCATGTGCATCAATATAAGACTTTAGTGACAGAACGTTTGCTTTTGTTTTTTCATAGTCCTTATATACAGAAGGAGTCCCCTCCCACAGTGTCTCATAGAACTCCATCTGTCCGAAAATATCAAACTCGTGCTCTACTTTCAGTTTCAAGTCATGGAATGCGTGCAGCTGCTTCATACACTTTTTAACATCTTCATAATTCAAAGGATCACATACTCTCGCGCCTTCCAAGAATTCCGTGATTTTATAGCCATTTTCAGGGTTGATATAAGCAATATCATCGCAAATATGCTTCCCATCTATAGCCTGATAAACTGCCGCCTCCTGACGACGGTTAATAAGCTGGTCAGTCCCCTCTCCCGGAATTCGCATGATATATTTTTTCCCTTTGCAGGTAAACAGGAAAGAACGATTCGTCATGCCTTTTTTAAGAACCGTAATATCTGTAACTGCTTCCGGCCTTGCATCCAAAGCCTCACAAATCACCTGAATTGCATCTGTTTTCAACTGGTTAGAATCGCTGTCAATTTCCCGGAGCTGCTCATAAGTATTGATTTCCACTATATCGGCTGAATGAACCACACGAGCTACTACTATCATCCGATCCTTATTATAAAGGGCCTCCTCCCAGAATGCTCCATCGTACCGCTTATTTTTGCATAGTTCTTCAATACGTTTTGCAACTATGTCGGCATCCTCTTTTACCAGGTAACAGATACCTATCATTGCATTACCGCCAGAATTTTCCGGTACAGTTACCAGTTCCATTTTACGATTAACCCGGACATTACTGTCGTTTTCTACAAGATCGCTAACCATATACCAAGAATACAGCTCATGTTGATGGAATGGATTTCTGTCACACCAAATATCACAAGGAATAATGTAAGCATTTTCCAAATGATCTTTTACAAGTTTGACCGAATGCAAATTATTCTTTGACGCATAATCGGCATTAACTACGAGTTCTACACCATACTCATCAATCAAATACTCGTATTTTTCTTTCATGAAACCTACAACCACATAGATTTCTTTAATTCCCACTTCATGAAGCTGCTTGATGATACGTTCGATCAATGCCTCCCCATTGACTTCCAAGAGACCTTTCGGCGTTTCCGTATTAATGGGAACCATCCGCATACCAAATCCGGCTGCCAAAATAACAGCGCGTTGCGGGGTTTTCTGTTTGAATTCTGTGATTGCTTTTATTGTGGGACGTATGGATTCGTCTAAATAATCATTCTTGATAAGTTCCTTAAGTGAACGGTTTACCACTCCCAATGAGTGCCCCGATACTTCCGCCAGAATCCTTTGATTGATAAAAGGCTCTAGCAGAAGTGTATTCAAGATATCACTTTCTTGCTTGTTCATTATTTTTCGTTTCCTTTATTTCACGATATTTTATCTTTTGTTTTTCGTGAACATTATGTTAAACACAAACCTCCGCATTATTTTATTCGGGGAGGCTTGATTATTTCTCGGACTGTGTTTCTTATAAACTGTAAATTTAATGATCCAATCTACTATCGATATACGGTGCAGAATTATTACTCGAAACCTTCTTTGCAGGAACCCCTTCAACCGTAATTCCCTTTTCCGTTATACTATTAACAACAACACTATTTGCTCCGATTACACAATCATCTGCTATAGTTTATCTGTAAGAGCATAATGTAACGCCAACTTATCTTGCTCTAAATAGTACTGTAAATCTTGTTTTGATTGGATCATCTTAGTAAACCTCCTCAAATGTGTACAAATATTCTTTCAGTTCATGTTCAATATATTCTATTTCTTTCAAATCGCATTTTATTTTTTTCCACGTATGAGTATTTTTTCTTGAACGCTCTGGATTAAAATACTGCTTTTTCTTGTTTTGTTCATTTAAGTCTAGTCCAAGCCAATCTGAGATCTTTTGAACTGTTTCTTCATATCGATATATCATATCTTCAAACTGAATAAAGCGGACTTGATCCGTGTTTACTTGTTCAGTTAGTCTATGTTCTCTTGTATATTTAAACCACTTACAATACTCTTCTACATCCATTGGAATCACGCCATCGCGCCACACATATTTTTCAAGTACAAAAATATCTCTCGGATCACGATCTACAATAAAGACTTTTATATCATTGAAATATCTAAGATAGCGTTTTAAATTAGTAGGTGGAACAATCTGATCAACCATAACTGTATTTGCCCCTTGACAAACAGAGCCAAATAAATCCTCAATATACTTCTTTGTACAATTTAAAAATTTTTCTTCACTTGGGTGTGCACAATACGTAATTTCATTCTTCATTGTATTCAGAGTTCGTTCAGGTTGAGTTCTCCAAATTGTCATTTTCAGTATCTTATTCAGAATTCTTTTACGAAAATAGAAAAAATCTCCTTTATCTAACAAGTCATATTGCCACCACCCATGATAGGTAAAGTCCGTCAAAGCATTAATATATTCGTCTGAATATTTTTTCCAATTTCCGTGGAAGAACTTTTCATATTTACTTCCAAAAACATTTCCACAATAAAAATTGACAAGTTTCTTATATCTCTTAATAGAATGTCCTGAATTATGTCGATTAAAATTCTCAATCAAATTATATTCCAGATCCGATATACCATCCGGATCCTGCACAAAGCGAAATTCCTCGTCTGTAAACGAATACACTGTATCAAATTCAGAAACAAAATCTGTAATAGCACTTGATCCACTTCCGTAATAACTCGCACATGTAATAAATCGCATCGTATCCTCTTTTCCTCAAATTAATACTGTCCAATTGGCTTATGGTTTTCTTTTGTTTTTTCAATTCTTTCATTATAGAATATCGTATGTGCAGGGACATCATGCACCACAAGACTGCATGCCCCAATCACGCATCCTTCGCCAATCTCCACCCCCCCCAGAATTACGGAATAAGCACCAATCACCGTATTTTTTCTAACAACAGGTGCAGCGGTGTCGGTTCCTGTTCGTTGTCCTAGGCATACATGATGCTCTATGTACACATTATCTTCAATTTGTGAATTGGGATGAATCACAACACCCAGTCCTTTATGATTGAATGTAACACCAATTCCAATTTGAGCAGTTCTAGGGATTTCACACTTATATACAAACTGCAGAAGCTTGTTCATAACTACACTTTTTCTGGATAATTTATACATAAATTCAAACATTTCATCACCTCTACTCATTTAATAGTCTTGATATAATTTTCAAATTGCATTATAACGTGTTCCGGCATAAACTGTTTGATTCTATCTTGGCAATTCATTTTCAATTCTTCTACCAAAGGTTTATCTGTATACAGTTTATAAATACTGTCTGCCATGGCTTCCGCATTACCCACTGGTGTAATTAAGCCGCAGTTTTCTCTTAAAATCTCATAAACACCAGGTTCGCTATTCGTTGATGCGATTGGAAGCCCATAGTACATCGCTTCCAATAGAACTGTGGGAAGTCCTTCTGCTGGGCTTGAATGTGCATAAATAGAAGCCGCCATATAATAATTCTGCACATCGTAATGTGCGCCAGCAAAGAAAACCTGTTTTTCTAACTGTTTTTCTTGCACCAGCTTTTCCAGCGATTCACGCTCCGAGCCATCGCCAACCAACACCAGATTCTTTTTGATGCTGTATTTTTCTTTTAAATAAGAAAGCGCTCGAATCAGTGTTGCCTGATCTTTATCCTTTGCCATGCGTCCAACCATCAAGATAAAATCACCATAGCGTTGTTTCAAGGACTCAACAATCTTTTCATCAATTTCTCTTCCATCTAAATTGATTGGATTATAAATTAGAGCCTTATTGATTTCATTTTTCTCGTTAAACTCCTCACTCTTATCGTCATTTTTTTCGGAAAGGCAAACCAGATTTTTTATTTTTTTGTATAGTGCAAAGTATCCCGGTGCAATATCGTTATATGATGTTTCATTGCCATGAAGCCACGCAATCTTTTTTGCATCCTCGAAGTTTTCACTTACAAAGGTCAAATCATTGTAATGACCCGAAAAAGCAATTGCAATTTCCACATTTGGCACATTTTTTTTATATTTAATTTTATATATCTTTTGAAGTACATTTACCGGAATTGCACAGATATAGAATGCAATCCCCCCTATAGGAAGAACACGCACTAATTTGCTATATCGTTGCGGCGCAAGATTCCGAGAGAACGGTATATGCAAAATCCTAACGTCAGTTGGAATTTCTTTTTCCATCGCATTTAGATTTGGTCGCAAATTCACAACTGTAATCTTATAATTTCTACTGCTCAGCAGCTTAATGTACTCAACTCCAACACGCTCAATTCCACCGAATTGAAGGCCGTCAAAAACAAATGTAATATTCATATCACTTTATCACCACATTTACTTTTTCAAGTGCTTGTTCTATGACCTTATCCATGTCATAGTATTTATACTCTCCCAATCGACCACCAAAAATGACCCTCGGTTCGGCATCAGCTAACTTCTTGTACTCAGCGTAGAGTGCACTATTGGTGGCATCATTGACTGGATAATATGGCTCATCGCCAGGCTTCCACTCGCTGCTATACTCACGGCTGATAATTGTCTTGGGCAGGTCGTTTCCATTCTCATCCTTACCAAACTCAAACCACTTGTGTTCGATAATACGGGTCCACGGGGTCTCTCGATCGGTATAGTTGACAGCAGCGTTGCCCTGAAAGTTTGGCTTATCCAGCAGTTCATTTTCAAAGCGGACAGAGCGATACTCCAGCGTACCGAGTTTAAAATCAAAATAAGCATCAATAGGACCAGTATAAATCACCTTATCAGCTATAGCATCCAATTCCGCCTTGTGTACAAGGTAATCTGTGCTTAGATGAACCTCAATACCGTCAAGTAGACTAGCAATCATCTTAGTATAGCCTCCAATTGGAATGCCTTGATATAGAGCGTTGAAATAGTTATTGTCAAAAGTTAAACGCACAGGCAAACGCTTGATAATGAAAGCCGGCAGGTTCTTGCAGTCGCGGCCCCACTGCTTTTCTGTGTAACCCTTGATGAGCTTTTCGTAAATATCACGGCCAACCAAGGAAATTGCCTGTTCTTCCAAGTTCTGCGGCTGGTGGACGATTTCTTTGCGCTGCTCCTCGATTTTAGCGGTGGCTTCCTCCGGCGTTACAACGCCCCACATTTTGTTGAAGGTGTACATATTAAACGGCAGCGAGTAGAGTTCACCTTTGTAATTAGCCACCGGGCTATTCGTAAAACGATTAAATTCAGCAAATTGAGTAATATAGCTCCAAACTTCTTTGCTATTGGTATGGAAAATATGAGCACCATATTTATGGACATTGATTCCCTCGATATTTTCCGTATAAATATTACCCGCAATGTTAGGACGCTTATCCACAACCAAGACAGATTTTCCGTACTTTTTTGCTTCATGCGCAAAAACTGCACCATATAATCCAGCTCCTACAATCAAAAAATCATACACTTATCTCATCCTCCTCTGATTTTCTTTTTTAAGATAGCAAATGCTTCAAAAACAAACTTGTCCCTTAGAATAAAAAGAACCACAAAATAAGTTACTGCGCCACTGACAACCATTAGCATTGTATTAAATATCCCCGGTTGAAGCACTATATCTTCTGCTTTTAACAACAATAACATCATCATGCTTGCAACAAAATATCGTGGTACAAGTTTTGCGACCTGCTTCAAGTTAAACTGGTCTTTTACATATACGAACTGAACAAATGCAACAGAAAACTCCGCTATCACTGACGCGATAGCCGCTCCGACCGAATACCACTTTGGAATCAAGATTGCATTCAAAACTATATTTACAAGCGCACCCGTGCACACAGATTTTGTAAGTTTGTTTTGCTGTTTTGTCGGCACAAGATACTGCAATCCTGTTATATTGCTGAGTCCAATAGCAATCACCAAAAATCCGGACACTTTTAGGAGAACCGAAACTTTATCATAGCCCTCTCCATAGAACCATGGAACTAAATTATCAGAAATACCAATCAGGCCAAAACAGATTGGCAACCCCAGCAGAAGTGCAAACTGATAACTTTTCAACATATACTCATTAATCAGTTTTGTCTGTTTCTTCTCGAAATAGTAGCTAATTCTAGGAATCATTACCGTTCCTAACGAAGTTACAACTGTTAAAGCTGTTTTCGACAGTTTGGTAGCTTGCTCATAATAACCATTTTCTACTTTTGTAGTAGTAAAGATTCCAAGCATAGTCTTGTCCAGCATCGCGTATACACTAATAGCAATCGTTGGAATAAAAAGTCCTATGATACTTTTAAGATCGTAGAATGGTCGCACTTCTTTTATGCGGATTTTATCAATATAACGATGCAGAAACGGAAGCAATGACACAGCACTCACTACTGGTGAAAGAGACATAATCAGAGCATATAAATAAATATCTTCGGTTCTTTTTATAAAAAGGAAAATAGAAGCAATCGCCAGTAATTTTATACAGGTATCCCTAAGTGTTATTCGTCCAAATTCTTCCATTCCCTGAAAAAGCCAGACTGTATCTAATCCAACTGAAACTATATTTAATGCCAGAATCGCAGCCATCAATTTGTTATTAAAGCACAGTCCAACCGTCAAGCCATAAACAAGAGCACTAGCGACAGATGTAATATTCCTAAGAAAAAACAAATCCCAAAATCTGGCACTCCGTTTTGTTTTGTCATCCTGACAAAACGAAATCTCTCTTTCAGCGTATGTTGCGGTTCCAAGAATAGCCGCCAGCATAAAGTAATACACAATTGAATAACCGTAGCTATATTCTCCAATCGCTTCTGCGCCAAGCACTCTTGACACGTACGGCGTTGTAATCAATGGTGCCATTAATGCCAGAATTTGATATGTTAAATTATAAATATAGTTTTTCTTTATGCTTTTCATTTCCACTTTTTCAATACTTCTTCTCTAAGGTAGGCGTATGTCAAAAAACCAGACAATCTTAAAAGTTTTACCTTTTTGATTATATTTGTCATCCTGTAAATGTCCGTATAGTCTCTTTTTAAGTGTTCATCAAATTCTTTTAATTTATTTTTCATCTCACGATTCGGTGAAACCACAAGACAGTATGTATATACCGTATCCGTAATATAGCAAAGTTTTTTTTGCACAATCGCATCAATTTCGCCTGTTATTTCTTTGTTAACCTCGTAGGCTTTGTACATCTTTTCTGCAACCGAAAAAGCGTCCTGATAGTGTTTCTTTACGCCTTCAATCGAAACACTTTGTCCTTCTCTCCCCAGACGATAACAATAGAGTGGCTTCTCAAATTTTATTACCGTTTTTGCAAACATCAGCGGCAAAAAAGTATACTCATTATCTGTATAGAAACATCTTTCTGTGATACTAATATGATTGTTTCTTAGCAGTTCGGTCTTTATCGTCAACTCATGCATTGCAATATTTCCGCACGAGTTTACTAATGATATGTTTCCTTCAATCGACTTCAACGCCTTACAGTTATCAACCAGTTCTGTCTTTCCTCCTTCAAAACAATTGTAATATGGCGTAACTACAAAATCAGCATCCACAGCAGACAGCCAATTTAAAAACTGTTCTATATTTTCTGTATCAAACCAATCGTCTCCGTCCAGTTGCTTAAAATATTTTCCTTGCGCCAGTACAATTGAATTATTGATGGTTGACCCGTAACCACCATTTTCTTTATGAATAGCTCTATAAACATCTGGATATAGCTTTTCATATTTTTTTGCTATGCTAAGGGTTCCATCAGTTGAACCGTCATCCTCAATAATCACCTCCAGTTTCTCCATTGCTGTAGGTGAACATACCATCGAGGTTAATGCTTTTTCCAAATACTTTTCAACATTATATGCAGCGATTGATATCGTTAGTAGTTTCATTGCGCTTATCCTTCCTTTCTTTTTATTCCAATATAAACCAACAAATAGAGTGCCATAAAGAAAACAGAGTATTCGATAGCTTTAATCACCGACTGGAACTGGCGTCTTGGTACTGTAAAAAAGCTCAACATTAAAGCCAGTCGAATATATAGGCTCCATGCATTTTCAATCTTTTTTTCTTTCAATAAGTGCGTTATTATTACAGCCAATGGAATCATCACAACAAGACCACACCAAGAGAAATTGTAGTAGCTTTCGGCAATCATTGAAAATCCAACACCAAAACTCAAAAAATCTCTACCATATAAATTGTTTGCATTCCAAAGCCATGTCTCGCCCAAGTATGATTGAAGCTTTGGATACACCGCCCCTAGTCCAAGCGACTTCGGTATTAAAAGAATCAACGCTACAATGTAAGACATTCCAAGGCGATAGGATGTTCTTGACGGTATATAATCCATCACAAAACACAAGCTGGTAAAATTAAATCCCATTTCCTCCAATGCTCTAAACAATAGACTTATTCCGCTCTGAATACTTTCGCCAGATCGAATGCTTGCAACAGCTGATGAAACCATTGCGAGTACAACACACCCCCCGATTAAAACAATGGTATTCCTTTTTCTCTTTCTTTTATCTCCGGTGTAATAATAATATAGTGTACAAACAATTAATGCAGTAACGCCTCCGGATCTATCTGCAACTAAGACCATAAAGATGGCAACCACAAGATATACTGCTACCACTACTTTTTTCCGCTTTTTTTTGTTCGAGAAACACAGATACAAAAGTGCTGATGAAAAAAAGTATTCTTGAAGAAATCTAGTCAAACCATTTGCTGCCATTGCACCTCTGTAAAGGTTTCCGAATGCCACACCTGCCGTCAAAGCTCGTACAGCAGACCAGAGATTTACAGGTACGGCAACAATTGCAGTAATTATAAATAGCAACAATGCTGCATCTTCCACATCTCTAGGGTGTGTCAGTATTGTCCTGGTCCATTTTCCTACTTTACCTTTTTTCTCTGCATTATTTCGATTTGAAATCACACAAGTTGCAATAATTATGTAAGTCTGTATAGCAAAAATTGTGTATTTAACAGCACTTATTAGTGTCTTTTCATTAAAGAGCGTCATATAAAAATTGTAATGTTTTGGATCGAACGCATACACAATAGGCAAGCCGAACTGAAACAATGCAAATAGCATTAAGAATAATGTTTGGATTGTCACGATCTTTTTTTGCGCTATGCAAAATAAAACTAAATCTAGCAGCAAAACCACTACGCCAAATCTGCTATATTTCACAAATGTAAGTGATGAACCATATAGACCTAGATACATGGCTGAGTACAGCAAAGCACACAGTTCAAGCATTATTATATAAATTTGGTTTTTCCCGACTTTCAATTTTTCATCTCCCTATCTTTTATTTATTATATCGAACAAGCATCTAACCAGGTTGAAGCTAATATATGACGTAAAGCTCGCAATTCTGATTTTTTTCGTTGTGCTCTTATTGATTAAAACCTTTTCCCGATTGTCTTGAATGTAATCTTCTATTTTTCTTAGCTCATTGCGTTTTTGTGTCGGAATTTTAAGATAGATTGTAAATGCGATATTTACACATCTTATAATTACATCGTTTGAATATTCTGTATCACGTTGAGCTTTTTCAAACTTCAAAAGTTCTTCAAAAGACTGTATTAGCTTTGGCGAATAGGTTTTATTGTTCATCAAACTTGTTTCGACAAAATTATAATTATACAGTTTGAGATTACAATACGTCACAACCTTAGAGTTACAATTTGCAAAATAGTTAAAGACAAAGTCTTCTCCAATATTCATATTTTCATTGAATCTCAAGTTTTGAACAGCAGATTTCTTATACAGTTTTCCCCAAACTGCTGTTAGCTCAAGCTCTTCGAAAACATGAACGTTATAAGATAAATTCTTTACAGCCTCTGACGAATTAACTGTTTTCAAACGCTGCTGCACATTGTCGCAATGTTCACTCTCTTTATTTTTCTTTTTTACATGCCTGCAACTGCAAATCGTAATATCAGAGTTTGCGGTTTTCGTTATCGAGAAAAGGATCTCAATTGCATTTTCCTCTAATGTATCGTCACTATCCACAAAGAAAATGTAATCACCTGTTACAGTCTCAAGCCCACAATTCCTTGCCGAAGAAACCCCTCCATTCTCCTTGTGAATCACCTGTACGCGGTTATCTGTTCCTGCATATGTGTCGCAAATCGTTCCACATTGATCTGGTGAACCATCATCAACTAACACGATTTCAAGTTCTCGATAACTTTGGTTTATTATGCTCTCGATTGCTTTGCGCAGATGGCTCTCCTCTGTTTTATAAACAGGCATGATTACAGATATAAGATTTTGTTCCATATGGTTCCTTCCTTAGAAAGAGCCATAATAATAGGAAGCTGCATCTACTCAATATCTCAATTGCTTGATTCGTTTCAACACATTTTGCGGTATAAGACCAATTATCACCGGTTTGAATACATAAGGCATCCCTCTCAACAGTATTCCCATGTTCTTATACCCACGAAATCTCACAATCATTTCATCCACACGATACTTCATCGGTCGATGTTTGTTCTTTTCATCCCTAACAATGCGATAATAGTATAGCTTTTCCTGAATATTATAGCCCTTGCATCCCTTTGCATATAATCTCATGAAAAGATCATAGTCTTCGCATCGCCTTGTTTCTTTTGCTTCTCTGTCCCCCCGATAACAATGCCGTTTTACGCATCATCATTGTAAGATGCATAAAAGGGCTATTCCATAAAAAATCCTCTTTTTTAGGTGCTTCCGGTACTAGGAATTCTCCCCACATTCCTTCATCATCAAATACATCCGCACATGTTCCTACCATTGCGTATTCTTGATACTCATCTAAAAACTCCAGCTGCACTTTTAATCTTTCTGGTTTTGATAAATCATCATCCTGCCTAGCTATATATTCTCCCTTAGCTTCCTTTAAACAAGTGTTCAATGCATGATGAATACCCATATTGTTATCATAAGTCAATATTTTAATTCTTGGGTCCTTTTTAGCTATTTTATTTAATTCATCCAACGTTTTGTCCGATGAACCGTCGTTACAAATCAAAAATTCAAAGTCACTAACCGTTTGATTTAATATAGAATCAACACTTTTTATAAGCTGAGCCTCGTCTTTACAGTTATAAACACCCATTATTATTGATACTTTTGGCATATCATTCATTCACCTTTTCCTCTATCCAATCTTCTAACTTCTTTACGGCAGAATGAATCTCATAATCCATACTGCGTTCATCTAATACAACTTGTTTATTCTCCATTAATAAAATAGTATTCACCCAATCTGACTCTTCTAAATTCAGACGTACAACTCCATCACTAATTATTGCCTCTGATGGTACAGCTGTTGAAGCCACAACAGGTATTCCTGAAAGTTGGCTTTCTATTGTTGTTAATGACAATCCTTCAAACACCGATGGTACAGCTACGACATTAACCATGTGATAATATAGTTCTGGATTTGTCACCTTGCCTACAAATATCACTTCTTTTTCCAAGTCTTTATTTTTTACAGAATCGTGTATTTGCTGATTCAATTCTCCATCTCCCACAAGCAACAGACGTGAATCACTCCGAACCTCTAAAATTTTTTTAAATACTTTCAATAAAAACTCATGATTTTTTGCAAACGTAAAACGTCCTATGCAGCCTACCACAAATTTTCCATTCAACCCTAACTGTTCTTTCGCCTTTTTTACATCATCTATATTTATTTTAAACCTTTCAAAATCCGTTGCATTTTTCATTATTGTTACTTTATTTGTATCATAATTCTTATTTCCAAACAGCCACCGTCCCGCTTTTTCCGAACATGCAAAATAATCTGTGGAAAAAACTCTAGAAAAAACTCTAAGAATATATTTCAAAGAATCTCTTGCCACTTCTTTTCCACTAGGTACACTATGATTATGAGCAATTCTTACTGGTATATGACATGTCCAAGCCGCAAACAATGGAAATACACTTAAAGTATTTAAGTGTGAATGAACTATTGAATATTGATTTTTTTTTAAATATATTCTCAATTCTTTGATATATTGTGGGAGTTTTTGATAAGGCGGTAGCTTATAAAACCGCGCTCCCATATCAATTAACTCTTGTGGCGGTTCTACAGTAGAGTCTGCATCATAATAAAAATCAAATTGTATTTTACTTTTATCTATAGCACGGTAGTAATTATATACAACCATTTCTACTCCGCCAGCCCATAATTTCCCCATAATTTGAGCAACTCTAATAGGATTTTTTTCATCTATATTTTCTCTCATTCTTCCATTTCCAACTACTATTCTATAATTTATATGTTTATTTGATTCTCTCCATTTTCTTTCCGGACATCAAAAACAAGCAGATTCTCCTTCGCCTACTCCGGATCTCATCCTTTGTGACAGCTGGTATACAAAACAGAATCTTGTATAATTATATAAATACAATAACTTTTCTATTGTAATCTTCTGTACACATCACACTGCACCATCATTTTTCAAAACGCTTAGTACAGTCTTACAAAGAATACTAATATCCCCCTTAACACTCCACTCCCCAATATACTGGGTATCCAGCTTTACCACTTCCTCAAAGTCCGTGATATTACTCCTTCCACTTACCTGCCACAGTCCGGTCAGTCCCGGCCTGAATGACATTCTGGCTCTGTGGTGAGGTTCATACTTCTCCCACTCATCCAGTGTTGGTGGTCTGGTGCCCACAAGGCTCATATCTCCCACTAGTATATTGAAAAATTGTGGGAATTCATCCAGGCTTGTTTTCCTGATAAACTGTCCAATTCCGGTTTTCTTCTTTCCGTTTGGCAGCACCTTATTGCCTATTATTCTCGGGTCGAAGTCCATCTTGAACATCATTCCGTCCCCCACTTTATTCTGTGCCATGAGCTCCTTCTTTCGCTCCTCGGCATCCATGTACATGCTGCGGAATTTATACATCTTGAACTTTCTGCCATTTCTGCCGATTCTCTCCTGTGAGAAGAATATCGGTCCCGGCGATGCTATGTATATCATCGGTCCCACAAATATCATGATGATAAGTGTGAACAGGCAGCCCACCAGTCCTCCGACTATATCCATGCCCCTCTTTACCAGAAGTGCGCTGGTATTTGCATAGTTCACGCTTGATGTGACTACTGTGTAGTCGCCTATCTTTTCTATCTGCTTATAACCGCCCTGGGCTGTGCCGTTTTTGGCTATTCCTGTATGTACTGCTATTCCCATCTCAAGGAATATATCTGCCATCTTCTCAGGATATTCATCCTCGCTGCAAGGCGGGATGAGTACCTCATCCACCCACTCATCACACGCATAGTCCACTATGCCATCGTGGTTTGCCACTATCGGTATGTTGCATATAGTCTTACCCTTCAGGTCTGTATCCAGTGAAGCTGCTACTATCCTTGTATAGCCTATGCAGCTCTTCTCCACTGTGCGCAGTGTATCACGAAGCATGGCATCCGGCGCTATGACAAGCAGTGATTTCTTAGATGTTCCGAAACCCTTTTTCTTAAGGAAGCTCTTGAGTGCAATTCTTGCTACATATGATATTGTCACATAGATTGGAAACATGATATAAAATGATAATCGCGAGTATATATCAGCCATCTGTGTGGTGAACAGAAATAGCGCTGTCACCAAAAATACAAGCATTGCGTGCTTGCAGGTCGATATAAATTCATCCAGATATCCTCTCTTTAGGACATTCTTGAATGAGTCTGCCATTATCTCCACAAAGAAATCTATCAGAAGAAATGCTACCCCCAGTATACGGTAGTCCTTGTCCACGTACGGGTTATTAAAGCCGAAGCGTATCACATATGAAATAAAAAATGCTATAACAATGCATGCGATATCTATAAGCATAAAATCTATATGCTTTGTCCATCCTCTGCCTTTCTTTCTGTACATTCTTTCCAAATTCTCCTTGTGGTATCTTTTATTTTCCTTTATACCTGTTCTAGGGGAGGTACCTTTGTACCCCCCCCCGAATTATTTTAGCCTATTCTGTTTTACGTATGTTTTATTCGGTTATTTGTATCTTTTTCTGTATCTAATCAGGGTTTTCAATAATATATTTTCACCCATTTTTAATTCTTTGTCAATGAATATTAGGTTTTCTTTACAATTTTCGACACATTCGCTAATCGCTATGGTATTGTAGCGCGCATTATTATACATTATTATATGCCATACTGCTTATTTTTCCTCAAACAGCCTCTGCTTTCTCTCTATCATCTCATCAATCCTTGTGATATACTGCCCTACATCCTTGACATTCTCGCATCTGTCGATGCGGTGTGTGCCATCCGGATTCGGTACGGGCCAGACACGCTTGGTGCTTGCTCCAGCTCCGCAGGCTACAATAGTCTGTTTTTCCTCCATGATCAGTATATTGTATACACCGGCCTTGCCCTTTGCCGCATAGCCCACGTTTTCCATGTTGCCTGCCATGCCCTTCTGCCTATAAAGGTAGTATGGCTCAAGCCCCATCTGCTTACAGTAGGCTGCGCAGAGATCCATATGCTCCTGAGTGTTGACCATCTGCATATCGCTGTAGCGGTCCTTGAAGATGGTGAGTCTAGCAGCTCGCTTTACTGCGAGTGAATGAATGGTGACGTTGTCAGGTGCCAGCTCCTTCACAAGCTCCATTGTGTGCCTTACATCATCGAGTGTCTCCTCGGGAAGTCCCATGATGAGGTCCATGTTTATGTTATCAAAGCCCAGCTCACGCGCAAGCTTGAAGCTTTGTATCGTATCGTCTACTGTGTGGTGTCTTCCTATTATATCGAGTGTCTGCTGCTTCATGGTCTGTGGATTTACTGATATACGGCTGATGCCGTTTTTCTTTAGTGCCAGGAGCTTTTCTCTCGTGATGGAGTCCGGTCTGCCTGCCTCCACCGTAAATTCCAGACAGTCCTTTAAATCAAAGCTGCATTTGATTTTTCTGATAAGCCTGTCAAGCTGAGCAGGACTTAGGGTGGTCGGTGTTCCTCCTCCTATGTAGATGGAGTTTAGCTTCTTGTGGTAGAACTTCTGCGCCGTGTAGTCTATCTCCTTCTCGAGTGCATCGAGGTAATCGTCTACGCGGTTTTTCCACACACCCAGCGGGTATGAGGTAAACGAGCAGTATGCACAGGTGCTCGGGCAGAAGGGTATGCCTATATACAGGCTGTAGCCGTTGTCATAGTCCACCTTATCGAGCAGTGCCTTCTCACGCTTTGCTATGCCTATTGAAAGGTCGATTTTCTCATCACTTGCGAGATAGGTTTCCTTCAGATAGTCGTAGGTTTCCTTATCACTCATGCCGTCCTCTATGCACTTCATGGCTATCTTGGTCGGTCTGATGCCTGAGAGTGTGCCCCACGGAAGGCTCTTTCCTGTGCCCTTTTCTATCATGGAATATAGGGCAAGCTTGAGGCGGTTTTTGGTCTCCTTGCGGTCTGCGCTGTCCACGGATATTTTTGTGCAGATACTTTCTCCGGATATTTTAATATCATCTGTCATGGAATTATTTCCACCGGCTCTATTCAGCGTCCACTCCACTGCAATTTCATCGCCCACATAGTCTATCTTAAATACCTGCGAGGCATCCGCAAATTCCTTTACGCCATCATCTGTCATCTCGTGGTGTGTGCATGCCAGGTTTTTCCCCTCCACCTCATCAGGTGGGCAGCTATAGTACATCTGCACATCCTCCTGTGGGAAGAACTCCTTGAGCAGTGAGTGCACATCATATTCAAAATCCGGTTTATTAAATACTACTACTATCATAAGTAAGGGTTATACATCCTCTCGTTTTCTATGGTTGTTGTGTCGTTGTGGCCCGGGTAAACCTCTGTATGCTCAGGCAGTGTCATGATTTTTTCCTTCACCGTGCGCACGAGGTCTGACATGCTTCCGCCCTTGAAATCCGTACGTCCGATTGAGCCGCAAAACAACGAATCTCCTGTAAAGATCACGTCCTCATACGGGAAATAATAGCAGCAGCCACCCGGTGTATGCCCCGGTGTGTGAAGCACTACTATGTGAAAGCCTGCGATGTCAAGCTCCTGCTTATCCTTCAAAAATACATCTGCATAAAAGGTCTTTGACTGTCCCATCATGTAGCTGACATTAAGCTGCGGGTCATCGAGTGTGGCTTTGTCTGCCTCATGGATATATATCTTGATGCCGTAGCGGTCTGCGAGCGGCTTTGCATCAGTGGCGTGGTCAAAGTGTCCGTGTGTGAGCAGTATTGCTACAGGCTTTGCGCCTGACTCATCCACCTTTTTGGCGAGCTGATTAGCACACGCGCCCGGGTCTATTATTATCATTTCCTTTGTCTTTATATTGGTGACAAAGTAGCAGTTGGTCTGCACCGGTCCCACTACGAAGTGGTCTATCTTCATATTTACCATATGAGTGTACTCCTTGTCTGTTATATGTTATGCTTCACGCAAGAACCACCGGGATTTAGCCGGTGGTCCTCTCTACGTCTATTACACTTTCTATCTGTCTGAGCTTCTCCACTAGAACCTTTATCTGGTCCCTGCCTTTGATATTGAAAAATACCTCGATTGTAGCGATGCCCTGCTTGCTGGTCTTGGACTGTATACCACTGATATTGATTTCCTTCTCGGTAAATATCTTTGTGATATCTACGAGCAGTCCCGGCCTGTCATGACAGAATATCTTTAGGTCTGCCTGATACTCGGCACCGTTGTCCATGAGGGCTGTATCCTGCCACTCTGCTTCTATGAGCCTGTCCTTTTCTATCTTGGACAGATTGATGATATTCACGCAGTCTGTCCTGTGGATGGAGATGCCTCGACCTCTTGTGACAAAGCCCACGATTTCATCTCCCGGAACAGGATTGCAGCACTTCGAGAAGTGCACAGCCACGTCATAGAGTCCGTGTACCACAATGCCGCTCTTTGACTTGTGCTCCGGCTGTATACCTGCTGCCTGCTGCTTTTCTGCGATGCTGCCAAGCACATCAGCATCTGTCACCGGCACCACATGATCCTTCTTGTACTCGTCGTACATCCTGTTGACTATCTGGCTCTCCTTGAGTCCGCCGTGGCCGACAGTCGCAAGGCATGAGTTCCAGTCGTGGAAGCCGTATTTGCGGCGTATTTTCTCCTGATACTCAGGCTTGTTTATCTCAGCAAAGTTGATGCCCTTTGCTTTGGCATAGGCTGCTATCAGATCCTTGCCGTGCTGTATATTCTCCTCCTTGAGCTCACTTCTGAACCACTGGTTGATCTTGTTCTTGGCCTGTGTGCTCTTTACGACCTTGAGCCAGTCACGGCTTGGTCCCTTGGAGTTCTGTGAGGTGATTATCTCTATCTGGTCACCGTTTTTGATGACATAGTCTATCGGCACCAGCTTGCCGTTTACCTTGGCACCGACCATCTTGTTGCCGACCGCAGAGTGTATGCTGTAGGCAAAGTCTATAGGTGTGGAGCCCTTTGGCAGGTTCTTTACATCGCCGGACGGTGTGAATGCAAATACATTGTCGGAGAATAAATTTAAATCGCTCTTTAATAAAGTCATAAACTCCTTATTATCCGACATATCCTGCTGCCACTCGAGTATCTGGCGCAGCCAGCTGAGCTTCTCCTCCTCTGTGACAGTGGTGGTAGTGGCATTGCCGTTGTTTGCTTCCTTGTACTTCCAGTGCGCTGCGATACCGTACTCAGCTGTACGATGCATCTCATAGGTACGTATCTGTATCTCAAACGGCTGTCCGCTCGGGCCTATGAGTGTCGTGTGAAGCGACTGGTACATGTTCTGCTTCGGCATGGCAATATAGTCCTTGAAACGGCCCGGTATAGGCTTATACTTCTCATGTATGATACCAAGCACTGCATAGCAGTCCGGTATGGTGTCCACCAGAATCCTGATGGCAAAAAGGTCATATATCTGGTCTATCGTCTTGTCCTGATTGACCATCTTCTTATATATACTGAAGAAATGCTTTGCCCTGCCGTATATCTCAGCCTTGATGCCGGCATCTGTAACATACTTCTTGACATCGTTTACCAGGCCCTGGATGTAGGTGTCGCGCTCTGCCTTTCTGAGGGCTACCTTCTCTACCAGATCGTAGTAGGCATCCGGATAGAGGTACTTCATACAAAGGTCCTCGAGCTCTATCTTTATCTTGCTGATACCAAGTCGCTGTGCGATAGGGCAGTAGATATCCTGAGTCTCTCTGGCGATACGCTGCTGTGCCTCCTTGGACTGGTACTTGAGTGTACGCATATTGTGCAGTCTGTCTGCCAGCTTTATGAGGATGACTCTGATATCCTTCGCCATGGCGAGAAACATCTTGCGCAGATTCTCAGCCTGCATCTCAAGCCTGTCCGCATTCTTGTCTTTCGGATCCTTGGTGCTGTCTGTCAGATGCAGGTGCTTTAACTTCGTGACACCATCCACCAGATGTGCGACATCGTCTCCAAACTCCGCGCGCATCTCATCCATGGTCATGATGGTATCCTCCAGCACATCATGGAGCAGTCCTGCTGCAATGGTTTCCTTATCCAGCTCGAGCTCGGCGAGTATTATGGCAACACACAGCGGATGTATGATATAAGGCTCTCCTGACTTACGTACCTGCCCCTTATGGGCATCATAAGCTACCCTGTAGGCTTTGTCCACAAGGCTTGTGTCATCCGACGGATGGTACTTTTTGATTTCCTTTTTAAGCTCATCGTAAAGCTCCTCTGGGCTCGTAAAATCCTTTGTTCCCCTTATACCGCTGGTATCTGAGCGAAATTTGTCCGCTATTTTTTCTAATTCTTCTGTTGAGTAATCTGCCAATAGTCTCACCTCGATTGTAGTGTATCTTTAGTAGCCATTATATTTTATTTCTTTAAAAATTGCAATCTCATGTTGTTAGCCGATAACCATCTTTACTCCGCCATACATGCCGGCTGAGTTGCCGAGTGTGGCGAGCTTGATCTCTGTCTCACGGCTTGCATGGAAAGCATACTCTTTATAGTACTTTGCTGCTGTATCGATGATGATGCTGCCTGCCTTTGAAAGGCCTCCGCCTACAACAAATACCTCAGGGTCCATAACGCATGCTACTGCTGCCATTGCCTTGCCGAGAAGCTTCATAGACTGCTCTACTGCTGCAATGCCCGCTGCATCTCCTGCCTTTGCCGCATCGCATACATCCTTGGCTGTGAAGCCTGCATTTAAATCAAGCTTTGTTGCCACATCCCTGTGTGCTGCAATGTATCTCTCTGCAACTCTTACAAGACCGTTTGCTGATGCATACTGCTCTAAGCAGCCCTTCTTGCCGCAGCCACAGCACTCTGACTCATCATCTACCATAGGCATATGACCTATCTCTCCGCCTGCTCCGTTTACTCCGGCTACGATTCTGCCCTCGCGGATGATTCCTCCACCTACGCCTGTGCCGAGTGTGATCATGACTACATCCTGATGACCCTTTCCGCCGCCCTGCCACATCTCACCGAGTGCAGCTACGTTGGCATCGTTTCCGGCCTTTACCTTGATACCGCCGCACAGTACTGAGAGTGACTGTGCCACGTTGAACACGCCCCAGCCGAGGTTGACACATCTTAATACTGTTCCGTCATCCTTTACAGGTCCCGGCACTCCCATGCCTATGCCCTCGATGTCACCCATCTCGATGCCATGCTTCTCGTTATTCTCCTTGATGGATGCTGCAATATCAGGCAGGATGAGCTCGCCGGAATTCTCTGTGCGTGTAGGAATCTCCCATGTATCGACAAGCTTTCCTGTGGTCTCGAAAAAGCCTATCTTTACAGTTGTTCCACCTATATCTACTCCGTATGCATATTGTTTCATTTTTTCGTCCTCCAAATCGTTAAACTATGTTTATATTTTATTGCCTAATCGCATATTTTTCAATGTTTTTCATTGTTTTTTATATTTTTTCTATATATAGAAGCGTTTATATCATCATCCATATGCCCGCTATTTGTAAATCCAAGCTTTTTGGCAAGACGCACCGATGCCTTATTTTTCTCGTCTATCCGGCAGTAAAGCTCTTCAAAGTCTGTGTTTTCGCGCGCATAGTCTATGATGAAGCGGCACACCTCAGTGGCATAGCCTTGGTTCTGAAATTCCGGTGCTATCATATAACCCAGTTCATCGTGCTCAAGCCCTGCCCTGCCTATCAGCTTACCTGTTTTCTTGGAAAATACAAGCCACATGCCATACTCGTAAAAGCCATACATGTTCTCTATATATGCTTTCTGGTATTCAAGCTCTGTCTCGTAGTCGTAAAGCGGCTCCACAAAGTCTGTCATGCCGGGCTTGTCATAAAGCTCATAGAGCGCCGGAAGGTCTGAAAGTGAAAGCTCACGTATCAGGCATCTGTCTGTCTCGCCGATGTCCCACGGGATGTGATTATACCGCCTGCGCACCCGCTCCAGATACTCAATATCAATCTCTGCAAGGCTTTCCACTGCATAGCGCGTGCCACACTGCGGTTCTCCTACTGATGCTATGCCGAGTGAGTCAGCTATTTGCTTCTGCTGCCGGTTTGAGACTATCCAGATGTAGTCGGCGGGAGCTTTCGGTATTCTTAGATTTCCCGTATTAGCTTTCGCGGTGTTATCTGCAGATTCTGTATATCCTGAATTATTTTCTATTTCATACACACACAAATTATTCTGCTGCTCATCCTGCAGTTTTTCCTGCAATTCATCTTGCAATTCACCGGACACCGATGCCATTTCCGGCTTGAATATCTCGTCATGATAGTAAAAAGAGGCAAGTTTTGCGCTTGCCTCATCGATAATTATTATCATTAAACTGTCTCCGGCTCCGGATAGTCCACTCCGAAGGTCTCAACTGTAACTGTCTTCATGACCTGAGCCTCAAGCGGTTTGTCCATGTAGTCTGTGCGCACCTCTGCGATCTTGTTTACCACATCCATGCCCTCGATTACCTTGCCGAATGCCGCATACTCGCCGTCGAGATGTGGTGCATCCTGATGCATGATGAAGAACTGGCTGCCTGCTGAGTCAGGTATCATGGTACGTGCCATTGAAAGTACACCGGCTGTGTGCTTTAAGTCATTTTTGAAGCCGTTATGTGTGAACTCACCCTTGATTTCATAGCCAGGGCCGCCTGTGCCGTTTCCATCCGGATCTCCGCCCTGGAGCATGAAGCCCTTGATTACACGGTGGAAGCATACTCCGTCATAGAAGTTGTGATTAATTAAGCTGATAAAGTTGTTTACTGTGTTTGGTGCGATTTCCGGATAAAGCTCCGCCTTGATTACATCGCCGTTTTCCATTGTGATTGTTACGATTGGATTCTGTGCCATTATTTTTCTCTCTTTCTTTTATAATATTATGAGGCTTGGAGAATATCCATTCCTTGCAATAATTAAATATCGAATTAATTTCTACCTGATTAGTTTTCACCTTATTTTTACTTACTCAGAGCCTCAACTACCTTCGGAAACTCCATGAAGTGCGATGCCTTAACCAGTATGGTGTCGCCCTCCTTCACATATGAAAGAAGCTCCTGTGTCATGGTCTCCCTATCCTCGAAATAGTGGATGTCTACATCGGACGATTTTTCTGCGGCTCCGGCTGCATATTCCTTTGCAAGCTCTCCTGCGGCAAAAAGTGTATGGATATGATTCTCTCCAACTGCTTCGCCTACCTCATGATGCAGCTTTTTCTCATCGCTTCCAAGCTCGCCCATGTCGCCAAGCACTGCTATTGTCCTGCCCTTTGCATGTGAAAGCACCTCGATAGAGGATTTCATGGATACAGGGTTTGCATTGTAGCAGTCATCTATCACTGTCATGCCGTGTGTTTTGATGAAATTGGTACGCCCTGCGATTGTCTCTGCTTTCTCGATTCCTGCCTTTATCTCAGCTATTGTGAGACCAAGCTGTAATCCGACAGCTGCCGCCGCCATGGCATTGTATACATTGTGCTCACCCGGGATGTGGATGTGTGCATCAAACTCACCCTCCGGGGTGACAAAATGAGCCTTCATGCCGTCGAAGCCCAGGTTTTCAATATTTGTGGTATATACTGATTTATGAACGTCCGAAGCTGATTCCTTGCCATAGTATATGGCAGGCTTTCCATTTACCGTCTGCACTGTGGCCAGCTTGTCGTCATCTGCATTCAGCACTGCGACCGCATCCGGCATCATATGCTCAAAGCACTCTGTCTTTGCTTTAAGCACACCATCCCTGTCGCCCAAAAACTCCAGATGGCAGTAGCCGATATTGGTGATGACCATGACATCCGGGCAAGACATAGTAGAAAGTCTGTGCATCTCGCCAAAATCAGATATGCCCATCTCAAGCACTGCTACCTGATGGCTTTCCCTGATTCCGAAAATGGTGAGTGGCAGGCCTATCTCATTGTTGAAATTGCCTGCGGTCTTGTGAACGCTGTATTTCTGCTCAAGGACTGATGATATCATCTCCTTGGTGCTGGTCTTGCCGACACTTCCGGTGATGCCCACCACCTTGATATCAAGGCTTTTTCTGTAAAATGCCGCGAGCTTTTTCATGGCATCGGTGGTTGATTCAACAAGCACATATGGGCCTGCCGGATCCGTCAGCTCATGCTCAGAGAGCACAATTGCCGCTCCCTGCTCAAACACAGTCGGAATGAATTTGTGTCCGTCCACCCTTTCTCCCTTTATCGGTATAAAAAGATAGCCCTCCTTCACCTGTCTGCTGTCTATGACGGCGCCGGTGATTGTCGTATCAAGCAGTGTCTCATCGCCTATGTATGTGCCCTCGCAAGCCTTTGCGATATTTGCAAATGTAAGATTCTTCATGTACTTATCCGACATGCTACACCTCATATTTTTTCAAAGATATGTCAATCAGATGCTCACAGAGCTGATTAAAGCTCATACCGATAACTGCGGCCTCCTGTGGCAGAAGACTGGTCGGAGTCATGCCCGGCAGTGTGTTTGCCTCGAGGCAGAACATCTCATTTTTGTCATTGAGCAAAAAGTCTGAGCGTGAATATGTGTCAAGCCCGATAACACGCGCAACCTCCTCGGCATAGTGCTGCATATCCTTTGTCACCTGCTCAGGAAGCTCGGCCGGACATGTCTCTACTGTACTGCCCGCCTTGTATTTATTCTTATAATCGTAGAAGCCCTCCTTCGGTGCAATCTCTATAATAGGAAGAGCCTTGCCCTCGATAACGCCGACAGAGAACTCCCTTCCCTGTACAAATTCCTCGATAACCAGCTCATTTTCCCACTTGAAGGCATCGTCAAGTGCCGCCTTGAACTCTGCCGCATCCCTAACGATGGTGACACCGATGCTTGAACCACCGCAGCATGGCTTTACCACGCATGGAAGTGTCAGGTCAAGCTTTGTGATATCATCCTGTCTGGTCGCTCTTGTCATGGAAATACCCTTTGGAGTAGGTATACCGTTTGCAAGGAAGAACTGCTTTGATGTCTCCTTATTCATGGCGATGGCTGAGCTTAAATAATCGCTGCCTGTATATTTGACACCGAAGAGGTCAAATGCTGCCTGTATCTTTCCGTTCTCTCCGTTTTCTCCGTGGAGTGCCATGAAAACAATGTCCGCCATCTGACACATTTTGATGACATTTGGTCCGAAGAAGCAAGGTGACTGGTCCTTTCTGGAAGCCTTTACCTTTGCGAGGTCAGGTGCCTCTGTCGGAATATCGCTGACCTGCACGCTTATCTCGTCCGCGCGGTCAAATATACCTGTCAGGTCCTCCTCCCTGTCACTATATCCCATAAATACATCCAATAATATAACTTTGTGGCCGTTCTCTTTGAGCGCCTTAGCTACCATGCTTCCTGTCTTGAAGGAAACATCTCTCTCTGTGCTGAGCCCTCCGGCAAGTACTACGATGTTCATTTTTGTCCTCTTTTCTTTGATTGAATTATCATGCTTTGGTTTAATTAAACACAATGCAATGCTTCTTTTTTAAAGCTATGAGTAATCAACATAATTTCTCCAAAATTATAACACCATTTGTGCAAAAAAGAAAGACCGGTTGCCCGGTCAAAAAAGAAATTCTCATTTTATTTTAAACTGTGTTAGCTTCCAGCAGCTGTATCATTCTCATAAATACCATCCGCCCGTGCAAATCATCCTGTGAAAGTGATTCTCCGTACTTCAATACTAATAATCGGCACTGATAAAAATTCAGCTCAGGATTGCCAAAAAGCAAAATCCGCAAGGCTGCATTTTCCAGGTAATTGTGTATATTTCCCACCTCAATAAATATATCTACAATATCATCGAGGTTAATAAGTCCTTTCTGTTCATAGTAAATTCTTCCCAACTATTTCATCCCTCCATCGATTATATTTTTCGTAGAACTTCTTTTTTTGTCTTTCTTTTGAAATTTTGTCGCTTTTGCGAAATTTCACTCTTTGTTGGTGGATTCATTTTTCCATATAATATATCAATATTCTAGGCGCGTTACGCGCTTGTATTTTGAAGATTTCTATTAGAAGATTTAATATTGATAGGTGATTAGCAGTTTTCGACAAAATACGACATGGTTTTAGGTTTAATTTAGTTGGTTTTTGTTTAATATTGCTCTTTTTATATCAGAATTTTTGTAATGATAAATTTGTACTATTTTTGTGGTTTTTTCCTTGCTGGCTGCATCTGGTAGTCTTGATGCAATAAGGGCAATACAAGATAAATCCATAAAGACTTTTGCCCTTGCCATTTTTGCAACCCGGATGTTATCAAGGTTGTAATTATCTTTTAAATCCCCGAACGTACGCTCTACGCTGGTTCGTTGATTATATAGTTTTTCAAATGCTTTTGTTTCTCTGAATGGTGCTGTAATAAACCTTGAATTATATTTGATTTTTCGACATAATCGTAACCAAGACTGCGTCTTAGAACCGGTAACCGGGTCAGATTTGAGACGCATAACCAATGCCTTTATATCTGATAATTGCTCTATTTGCATAGCATAATGTACAATAGCCCTAGGTTGATAGCATAGTGTGCAGGTCTTGAGGAGCTATAATCCATAAAACTTTTAAAACAGCTCCCAAAATTCAGCCCATAAGCCGGAAAAAATACGAGAAAAGTAGCTGAAACCGCAAAAATCTCCAAAACAGCTCTCAAACTCAGCTTCTTTTGAAAACTAAAAAATATATTGTTTTTTATATGTCCTGAAACATCAGTAAAATCAATGACTATGAATTATGTAATTCTCTCAATTATTTCATTTTTTGAAATAATTTTGACATGATTAGAAATGAATGTTAAAATATAGATAACAAAAAGGTGCTACCTATAACAACGGTTCGCCTGATCATTTACTTAGTTAAAATAACCGTTCAGTTTCCAGGCTGGGGCGGTTATTTTTTTGTGGTCTTACTGCCATTGGAACCAATCGCATATCCAAGACCAAATGAGGTTAAACAGAGACTGAGCACTGCAATCAAAAAAACCGGCAGCCAACGGCTGCCGATTTTAGATGAAAGAAAGGTTAAATTATGATGAAAAACAAGAGTCTAACATTCCGGTTCGATAAGTCCGTATGTATGTCCTTTTCTCTTGTAGACTACATTTACTTCGTCATTCTCTGCATTTCTGAATACGAAGAAATCGTGGCCTGAGAGCTCCATCTGGATGCATGCATCCTCAGGATACATAGGCTTCATACCAAATCTCTTGGTACGGACAATCTTGATTTCCTCGTCCTCTGCATCGTCTGCCTCCACGAAATCATCCTGGAATATCGCCGGTGCATACTTCTTTGCGGAAATCTTGGTTCTGTATTTGCGAAGCTGTCTCTCGATTACTTCCTCTACGAGGTCAATTGATACGTACATATCATTGCTGACCTGCTCTGAACGGATAACATGTCCCTTTGCCGGGATAGTAACCTCGATTTTCTGTCTATCCTTTTCTACGCTGAGTGTAACGTATACGTCTGTGTCCGGTTTAAAAAACTTCTCCAGCTTTGACAGCTTCTCCTCTACTGCCTGCTTAAGCCCCTCTGTTAATTCGATGTTTTTTCCTGAAATTGTTATTCTCATGATGTCCAACCCCTTTATCGTTTATTTGATACGTTGTCTGTATCATGTAAATATTATACCATAAATTTCGTTTTCATCAATCATTTTTATGCAATTTATATAAATAATCAAGGGTTTATTTACGGTTTTTCGCGAAATCGCTTGATTTCGCTATGATTAGGGATTTCATCAGAATAAAAAACATCAAGTCGAGTGATTTTTTATACACTATCGCAACATTTCTCAACTACAACAGCACATCTAAGCTATCACAACGTTTCTAAGCTACCACAGCGCATCTAACCTATCCCAGTGCCTCAAGCTGAGAGGAAAGCTCCTCCCACGCCTCCATATCAATAAGGATTTCTTCCTCGAGAGCGTCTATCTCGTTTTGGATTTCCGTGAGCTTTGAGTAGCTTGACTGATACTCCGGCTTCATGAGCTCAGCCTTGAGCTCATCGAGCTTTGCTTCCTTGACCGCCAGGTCCTCCTCGGCCTTTTTGACCTTTTTTTGTATCTTTGAGCGCTTCTTGCCCGGGTTGTAGTATGCCTTGCCGGTTGATGAGACAGCCATTCCGCCTGCCTGGGCTGCGCTATTTGCATTGGTGCTTTCGCCCACATTACCTGCTGCACCGGTTTGTGACGTGCTCCGTTTTACATCACTGCCTGTCTGACTGCTGCCGTTCTGGCTTATCGCGCCGCCAAATATTGCATTGCCTCTGTATACATTTTTGCTTTCCTCAGCCTCACGATCGAGCTTTTCCTGATACTGCTCATAGCCAAACTGATAGAGATTGGTCGTGCCATCCTCGAACACAAGCAGCTGTGTGGCTACCTTTTTCACAAAATATCTGTCGTGTGATACAAAAATCAGTGTGCCCTTGTAGTCCTTAAGCATGCTCTCCAGCGTTTCCTTGCCTACGATATCCATATGGTTAGTTGGCTCATCGAGCACGAGCACGTTCGGTCTGGTCTTTAAAATCTTGCAAAGCGCCAGTCTGACTTTTTCTCCTCCTGAGAGCATATTTACGTTCTTGAACACGTCATCCCCTGAAAAAAGGAAGGCTCCGAGTGCATTTCTGGCCTCGGTTTCCGTGAGATTCGGATACTCATCCCAAAAATCATCGAGCACAGTCTTGTTGCTTGTATACATGGCCATCTGCTGGTCGAAATATCCTATCTGCACGTTGGTTCCAAAGCGGTACTCGCCTGAAAGCGCAGGGATCTTACCCACGATAGTCTTTAAAAATGTCGATTTTCCAAGTCCGTTTCCGCCGAGTATGCCAAGCTTTTCGCCTCTTTTCAAATCAAGCGACACTACGGAGAGCGGATGGTCATAGCCGATTGCAAGCTCTGATGTATAAAGCACATCGTTTCCGGTCTCCTTTTCGGGCTGGAAATTGGCATGGAAGGTCTTGTTGTCGTACTTGTCCGGCGCCTCGATAATCACCATGCGGTCGATAGCCTTCTGCTTTGACTGCGCCATGGATGTCTTGGTCGGCTTGCCCTTGAAGCGCGTAACCATACGCTGCAAACGCTCTATCTCCTTCTGCTGGGCGATGTGATCCTTCATCTGCTTGTCGTAGTTTTCCTTTTTGCGGGCGATAAAATTGGTATAATTGCCCGGATAGCGCCTTGCTGTGCCGTACTCTATCTCGTATACCACATCTACCACATTGTCGAGAAACATACGGTCATGGGATACGACAACCACTGCCTTCGGGTACGACTTCAGATAGCCCTCAAGCCACTCAATCGTCGTGACATCGAGGTGGTTGGTCGGCTCGTCCAAAAGCAGTATGTCAGGCTTTGACAAAAGCAGCTTTATGAATGCTATCTTGGTCTGCTGCCCTCCGGAAAAGTCACGGATTGGCTTTTTACGCTCATCATCTGAGAAGCCGAACTTGCGGATCATGACCTCATATTCCTTCTCATAATAGTAGCCGCCATCATCCTTGAAGGCCTCCTCCATCGCGGTATATCTGGCTACCTTTTCATCGGAATAATCATGCTCGAGCTCTGCCGCCGCGCGCGCAAGCTCTGCCTTTCGCTCGTCCATTTTCACGAAGCATTTACGCACCTCCTGCTCGAGTGTCACATCAGGATCATCAAACGCAATCTGCTTCAGATACCCTATCTCCGGATTTCCTGCCTTTGCAATAAAGGCGCTCTCATCGCTGTCGAGCTTTTCCATCTCAACCTCGCCTGAAATGAGCTTTAAAAGTGTTGTCTTGCCACAGCCGTTTCTGCCGACTATCGCTATCTTTTCTGTGTTTCTGATTTCAAAATCTATACTATGCAAAATGACGTCGTCGCCAAATGCGACAGCGCCATTACTTATCTGGTAGAGCATATACTATCCTTTCATGCTTATGCCTGCTGCTTAATTGCTAGCCATAATGTAGTTGACAAACTGTGTTGCAGTACGTCCTGAAATACCACCGTGGCTGAGTTCCCACTTGTTTGCCTCCCTGCACAGCTCCTCGTCTGAAAGTGTGCAGCCGCTCTTTCTCGCAAGCTCTGTTACGATGTTGAAGAACTCCTTCTGCGATGGCTTTGAGTAGCTGATTGTCACACCAAAACGGTTTACAAGTGACAGCTTCTCCTCAACTGTATCTGAGTGGTGCTTGTCATTGCTGTTGTCCTGGTCATTGCGGTCATTCCATGTCTCCTTGATCAGGTGACGGCGGTTAGAGGTTGCATAAATCAGTATGTTGTCAGGCTTTGTCTCCACGCCGCCCTCGATAACTGCCTTTAGGAACTTGTACTCAATCTCATGCTCCTCGAATGAGAGGTCATCCATATATATGATAAATCTGTAGTTTCTGTTTTTGATTGCTGCGATAATCTTTGACAGATATTTAAACTGATGCTTGTATATCTCAATCATGCGCAGTCCGTCATCATAATACTGATTGACAATAGCCTTGATGCTTGTTGATTTTCCGGTTCCGCTGTCTCCGAAAAGCAGCACATTGTTGGCCTTTTTGCCCTGTACAAACGCTTCTGTATTGTCTGTGAGCTTTTTCTTCTGGATTTCATAACCGATCAGGTCATCGAGCATGACCGCATCCATATTGTTGATTGGCATGAAGGAGAAGCCCCCGTCCAGATGCTCCTCAATCCTGAATGCCTTGTTGAGCCCAAACATGCCGACTCCGTATGCCTTGTAAAAGCCTGTTACCACATCAAAGAACTCCTGCTCGTCCTTAGCTGCCTCAAGCTTCTTGCTCAGCGCCCTTACCTTCTCGCTGACATTGTGATTGTACATAAGGTCCTTTTTCACAATGGCCTTATAATTGCTGATCTGTGTGAAGCAGTCTATTCCGAGTGCTGACTCGATTGGCTTGAAATCATAATCGAAAAGCTTCTTAAAAATCCTGAAATCGTTTGCCACAAGCCCGTTTACGCTGCCATCGCTGGCTCCGACCTTCTCACAGGTTATGGAAAACGGATTCTCACTCATCATAAGGAAGAAAGTGAGATAGTTGTGCCACAGATTGTCATCAAAACCATAGTCTGTCGCTACCTTTAGAATTCTCTTGACCTGTGTATTGATGTCGCGCACAAGCTCTGTCTTGTTGTACTCGCCCACCTCAAACTGCTCAAAGAGCTGGCCCAATTTATAAAGTATCTCGTCCTGAGATAAATCTCCGTACATAAGTAATTTTGATATTTCCTGATACATGGCTGTTCCTCCTGGCTTTGCCTTGTTTTCGCTGCTAACATATGATTATAAACACTGCGCCACGATTTTGCAAGAGCTTGTGTGCCCGGTATGGCGCAAGAGACGTAAAAAGGCGGAGCTAAAACTCCACCTTTATTGTTGTGCCACGCCCCACCTCGCTGTCGAGCGTCAGCCCTGCATCATGCAGCTCCACTATATGCTTTACTATCGCAAGCCCAAGGCCTGTGCCGCCGGTCTCCTTCGAGCGGCTCTTGTCTACTCTGTAGAAGCGCTCAAAGACGCGCTCCTGCTGGTCCTTTGGGATGCCTATGCCGTTGTCATCGACCGTGAGAACTGTCTTGCCACCGAGCTTGTGTACCGTCACATTTACGGTGCCGCCCTCATTGTTGTAGCGGATAGCATTCTGGCAGAGATTCTCAACGAGCTCCGTGAGAAGCTGCCTGTTGCCTCGTACCATACAGTCAGTTCCGTCAAAATTGAGTGCTACTTTTCTCTGCTCGGCATTCACCTGTAGATTTTCCATGCAGTCCTTGACCAGACCGTACAGATCAAGCTGTTCAAAGCCCTGCTGCGCCTCGCTGGAATCAAGCTCAGAGAGCTTTATGATATCATTTATTAATGATAGCAGGCGCTGTGCATTTCTTCTGATTTCAGTGGCAAAATGAATCTGCTGCTCCTTTTCGACCATGCCGTTTTCTATGAGCTCTGCGTAGCCGGAGATGGCTGTAAGCGGAGTCTTTAGCTCGTGTGACACATTGGCTGTGAAGTCCTGTCTGCTCTTTGCCGCGGCAAGCACGCCCTCATGCTGTATCCTTATCGCATTCATGAACGGCACGAGCTCCTTGTACTCTGTCTTTTTCTGGATGACAGAGGCCTGCTCCAGGTTGCCTGCGAGTGTCTCAATTGGCTTCATGAGCTTTCTGGTCAGGCTCTTGGCGAGAACCACACATATTCCTACTATTATAACCGTCACTATAAGCATGGCAGGTATACTGCTTGCAAACATGTTCCAGATACTTCTCGCTGCAATGGAGACACGCAGTACCGTTCCATCATTAAGCTTTATGGCATGATAGAAGGTATTGCTGTTCATGGTGGCTGATGTTCTCACGCTGTCTCCCGTACCTTTATCAAATGCTGATTCAACTTCCGGTCTATCGCCATGATTTTCAAGTTTCTTGACATCATTTTGATTGTCATACAGCACTGTGCCGTCCTTGTCAATCCAGGTGACACGAATACCCTCCACGTCAATCTGCGGGATTTCATTTATATCCTGTTTTAGTATTCCGGTGCTTTCTATTGTCTCTGCCATGACCTGCAGGTCTTCCTTTACCTGCTTCTGAAAGAGATAATAGTTGATTACTGTCATAGAAACCATAGTGGCAATTGCTACAAAAAGTGCTGTTGCTACCAGATAGTAATTAATCTTCTTTTTCATGCTGTACGCTCCGCTTATGTATATTAGAAATCATTATAACAGCTATTATTCTATAACATAGCCCACATTTCTGACTGTCTTTATCCTGCCGCCATAGTCACCCAGCTTGTGTCGGAGTGTCTTTATGTGCATATCCACTGTACGTGTCTCGCCCTCAAAGTCAGTATCCCAGACGCTTCTCATGATGACCTCCCTGGTCATGACTATGCCCTGACTGCCCATCAGAAGCCTTAAAAGCTCGTACTCCTTGTATGTAAGGTCAACCGGCTCATTGTTCACTGTAACCACATGGCGCTCATGGTCGATCACCAGATCATCCAGCTTTAAAAGCTTCGGCTCCTCCTTCGCTGTTCTCCTGAGCAGTGCCTTTACTCTTGTGATAAGCTCCATGATTGAGAAAGGCTTTTTGATGTAATCATCTGCGCCTCCGTCAAGCCCTTTTATCATATCCATCTCTGTGGTCTTGGCTGTGACCATTATAATAGGAATATCCTGTGTGGCCGGACGTTTTCTGAGCTTTCTCACGATATCGTAGCCACTCTCATCCGGAAGCATCACATCAAGCAGTATGAGGTCCGGTACGAGCTCATCCAGCTTCTTGTAAAATTCCTTTGCGTTTTCAAATGCACTGACGATGTAATTACTGTTTTTTAAAGCAATAGTCTCTATTTCACGTATGCTCTCGTCGTCCTCTACAATATAAATAAGTGCCATAGCTTTCTCCATTTCAAAAATCTTATGTAAAATTTTTACCTGCTTTTTACTTTCGATTATACATTACTAATGTAAAACAGACGATGGTTTTATGTAAAATTTATGTAAAATCCATCGTCTGTATCAATTTTGTCTGTATATAACTATGATTTAATTTTTCAGCATAAAGATTAAATCATGATTTACGAACCTTGTCATCAAGCGCAAACTCAACCCACTCAGCAATATTTGTCGCATGGTCTCCGATACGCTCAAAGTATTTTGCAACCATGAGAAGATCCTCTGCCTGCTCACCATCCTCCGGATGCTCCCTGATGAAATCAATAAGCTCAGCCTTTACCTTATCAAAAAGATCATCAACCACATCATCCTGCTTCATCACTATGTGAGCCTTGTCATTGTTCTTCTCAACATATGCCTCGATTGCTCTGATAAGCATAAGCATTGTCTCTGAAGCCATGCTCTTGACATGCTCTATATTGACCCTGTATGGCTTGTCACTGCTCATCAAAATGGTCATCTCGCTGATATCGGCTGCGTGGTCTCCTATACGCTCCATATCAGTAACCATCTTCATCGCTGCAGAAATTGTTCTAAGGTCTCTTGCTACAGGCTGCTGCTGCATGAGCAGATTAAAGCACAGGCTCTCTATCTTTTTCTGCTCTCTGTCTATCTCTGAATCGCCCTCCATGATGGCTTTGGCGCTATCGGCATCCTGATGTATAAATGCCTCGATTGCTTTCTGGATTGACTCCTCAATCATGCTTCCCATGTGCATCATTTCTTCATTCAGCTTCTTAAGCTGCTCGTCGAATTTCGATCTCATTAACCAAACCTCCCTGTGATGTAATCCTCTGTTCTCTTGTCCTGTGGATATGAGAAAATCGTCTTTGTGTCACCAAACTCAACCATATCTCCCACAAGGAAGAAGGCTGTATCGTCTGACACACGCACTGCCTGCTGCATGTTATGTGTTACAACTACAACTGTGTACTTTTTCTTTAAATCCTCCATGAGCTCCTCTATCTTTGAAGTAGAGATAGGGTCAAGCGCTGATGTTGGCTCATCCATCAAAAGCACCTCCGGCTGTACGGCAAGCGCTCTCGCAATACACAGTCTCTGCTGCTGTCCACCCGAAAGTCCCATAGCAGATTTCTTTAATCTATCTTTAACTTCATTGAATATCGCAGCCCCCTGAAGACTTTCCTCAACTATCTGGTCGAGTGTCTTTTTATCCTTGATGCCATGCACTCTCGGGCCATATGCGATATTGTCATATATGCTCATCGGGAACGGATTTGGCTGCTGGAAAACCATGCCGACCTTTTTGCGAAGTACGGTTGTATCGACTGATGGTGCATATATATTCTCACCATCTATCTCTATGCTTCCCTCGATTCTGACGTTGTCAACCAGATCATTCATTCTGTTGATACACTTTAAAAATGTAGACTTACCACATCCTGACGGTCCGATAAGCGCTGTCACGCTGTTTTCTTTTATGTCCATATTGACACCATGCAGTGCATGATTCTGGCCATAATACAGATTCAGGTCGCGAACCTGAATTTTGATTTTTTTCTCCATTTGTATCTCCTGCAACATGTAATAATTTTCTTGTCTTCGAGAATACATTATATGGATGCTTTGTAAAATGCTCTATCAGATGTATGTAAAATCTATGTCAAATTTTTACACACATAAATTATTCGCACTGTTTGTATTTATTATTTGTATACACTATTTATATGCTTTATAGTCGGCTTTATTAAAGTACTGTCTGGTTAAAGTATTGTATCTTTAATAATTAAAAGCTCATCCATTATCCTGTCTGCATCAATATTTGAGTAATTGATAATAAACTGATGCCTGTCCTCCTTTGGCTTACTCAGATTGAAGTGGGTAATCGCCTGAAGCTTTATACCTTTTTTCAATAGCAGCTCTTCAACTGTTTTGTCCGGAAGGTTCGTGTCAAACTGTATGATAAAATGCAGTCCGGAGTCATTTTCTATTACCCTGCATTCCTTTTCAGTGAAGCAGCCTTTTATGGACGAAAGCACGCTCTGGCGCTTTCTGCCGTAGTGCAGTCTCATCCTGTTTATGTGCTTTTCAAAATAGCCCTCGCTGATAAATCGTGCCAGCGTATACTGCTCGAAGGTGGATACCGTACATGAGTAAAATGAAAGCCTCCTGTAAAACTCATTTGCCAGATGCTCCGGCAGCACCATGTAGCTGATTCGGATGGTGGATGTGAGAGATTTTGAAAATGTATTTATATAGATGACCTTTTCACACGCATCTATCGAAAGGATGGGTGGTATCGGGTGTCCGTTCATGCGAAACTCACTGTCGTAATCATCCTCTATGATATATCTGTCGCTGCTCTCGTTGGCCCATGCCAAAAGCTCATAGCGGCGGTTCACAGGCATGGTGATTCCTGTCGGAAAATGGTGTGTCGGGCTGATATGTGCTATCTGCGCGTTCGCTTTCTTTATAAGCTCCACGCTGATGCCCTGCTCATCCATCTGCACCGGCAGGCATTTTGCATTATTGCACTCGTATATCTGGCTGATTTTCTTATATCCCGGATCCTCCACGCAGTATACCTTGTCCGTACCCAAAAGCTTCACAAGCAGTCCGTACAGATACTCTGTTCCCGCTCCGACTATTATCTGGTCCGGGTCCACATTCATACCGCGAAACGATGACAGATGGCTTGCTATTGCTTCCCGAAGCTCTCTCACTCCGCCACACGGCGACACCGACAAAAGCTCCTGCTCCCTAAGGGAAATCGTCTCTCGCATTAGCTTTGCCCATATGGAAAATGGAAAGTTACCCGAGTCTGTCCTGTTTGATGAGAAGTCAAATATACTTTCATCCTGCTCGGGCGGCAGCTTTATGCTAAGCTCCTTCTGCACCGGTGCCTTGATTACCCTGATATCTGACACATCGGCTATGAAATAGCCCCTCTTTGGTCTTGCAAACATATAGCCCTCGCCTATCAACTGGTCATAAGCATTTTCAACCGTAATGGTACTAACTCCCAGATTCTTGGCGAGGGTACGTTTTGATGGCATTTTCTCCCCAGAGCTTAATTTTCCCTGTGATATATCGTTTTTGATGCACTCATACAGGCATTTGTAGAGTGGCCCATCAGTTTTTGTGAGGTCGTAGGTCAGCATTTGATTCACCACTTTCTGGCATTTTTATTTTCCTTATTTTGAATATTTTAATATTACCAGATGTGGCGTAATATTGCAACCATGATATGCGGCTGGTGTGAGCAAATGCATCGTGGCGGCGCAGGCGGCGATTACACTCTCGTGTTCGCTACGCTTTGCTGCCAAGATACTGTAAGCAGCTCCGCTATGCGCTCCCACGAGAGTGTACTCGCCACCTAAACATATTTGCTCACGCCTGACTACTTTCGTCATATAAATTGACATAAAAGCAATATTAAAAAAAAGGAGATTTAATAAATGGAAAACAATAAGAATACTCAATACGAACTCAATAAAGGTCTTGCACAGATGCTAAAGGGCGGTGTCATCATGGATGTAACCACTCCGGAGCAGGCCAGGATTGCCGAGGCTGCCGGTGCATGTGCTGTCATGGCGCTTGAGCGAATCCCTGCTGATATCAGAGCCGCAGGCGGTGTTTCGAGAATGAGCGATCCTAAGATGATTAAGGGCATTCAGGAGGCTGTCAGCATCCCCGTCATGGCAAAGTGCCGTATCGGTCACTTCGTGGAGGCTCAAATACTTGAGGCTATCGAGATTGACTACATTGATGAGTCTGAGGTGCTTTCACCTGCTGATGATGTGTACCATATCAATAAGAGAGATTTCAAGGTTCCTTTCGTGTGCGGTGCAAGAGATCTCGGTGAAGCACTCCGCCGTATCAACGAGGGAGCTTCCATGATCCGTACAAAGGGTGAGCCCGGTACAGGTGATATCGTGCAGGCTGTCAGACATATGAGAAAGATGAATTCTGAGATTGCTAAGCTAACTTCCATGCGTGAGGATGAGCTTTTCGAGGCAGCTAAAAATCTTCAGGTGCCTTTCGAGCTGGTTAAGTTTGTTCACGATAACGGCAAGCTTCCTGTTGTAAACTTTGCGGCCGGCGGTGTGGCTACTCCGGCTGATGCAGCTCTTATGATGCAGCTCGGTGCTGAGGGTGTGTTCGTCGGTTCAGGTATCTTCAAATCCGGCGATCCTGCCAAGAGAGCTGCCGCTATCGTAAAGGCTGTGACAAACTTTACTGATGCAAAGCTCATCGCAGAGCTTTCTGAGAATCTCGGTGAGGCTATGGTCGGAATCAACGAGAGCGAGATTAAAATCATCATGGAAGAAAGAGGCAAATAAAATGAAATCAGGACTTAAGATTGGTGTTTTAGCCGTTCAGGGAGCGTTTATTGAGCACAAGCGCATGCTTGAGTCTCTTGGGTGCGAATGTGTAGAGTTGCGCCGGAAATCAGATATCTGTGACATAGACGGACTCGTGCTGCCGGGTGGTGAGAGCACTGTGCAGGGCAAGCTGCTCCGTGAGCTTGATATGTTTGATGAGCTTAAGGGAAGAATCGCAAACGGACTTCCGGTGCTTGCAACCTGCGCCGGTCTTATCCTTTTAGCTTCACATATCAGCAACGATGACAACGTATATTTCGGCACTTTGCCTGTCACTGTTAAAAGAAATGCCTACGGCAGACAGCTTGGAAGCTTTAAGGCTACAGCAAGGTTTGACAATAGCTTTGACTTTACCATGACATTTATCAGGGCTCCTTACGTGGAAGCTATTGACGACTCCGCCAAAAATGATGTACATGTGCTCGCCGAGTATGACGGCAAAATTGTCGGCGTGCAGTATAAGAACCAGATTGGGCTGGCTTTTCATCCGGAGCTTGATGATGATACACGGATTCATGAGAGGTTTTTGGAGATGATATCGGGAAATTAAATCACGTCTATATTATGATTAAAGGGTCAAAATATCTTTTGACCCTCATATCATATTATTGAATGGATATATGTGATATTACACATCTAATATAAAACATGTGATATAGAGCATAGATGGAAAGCATAATAATATTACGCTTACACAATTGAAATGTTTGCGTGTAAAGGCCGGGGCATATGCCCCGGATTTTTATACCGACTTTTTGTGGTAAAATATAAAATGCATTTTTTTTAATATATGGTATAATAAAATAGTAGAGTGAAGATTATTTTTTAAGGAGGGGTAGCATATGCCAAAAGCTATGTATAATCTTATTGGACAATACATTGAAGAAATCAAAAAGATTTATGGTTCACATGTCAGACAGATTATTCTATATGGTTCGTATGCCAGAGGCGATTTCAGACCCGACTCAGATATAGATATTATGATTTTGGTTGATATGTCAGATATTGATCTTAAATCTTATGGTGAGAAGCTTTCCTATATGACATATGACTTTAATCTGGATCATGACATTGACATAAAACCAATTGCCAAAAGTGAAGAGATTTTTAATAAGTGGGTAGTAAATTATCCATTTTATTCAAATATTCATAAAGAGGGGGTTATACTATATGGAGCAGCATGATGTAGAAATTGGTACAAGAAGAGATCTTGTTCTATATAGAATTGAAACCTCAAAGAATGACTTAAAATCCGGGGTAGATGCCCCGGATTTTGTTGTTTCTTATGTCGTATAAGTTCAATATATAATATAGTTTTAAAAAGCTCAAAACTCCAGAGTCACCTTAAATAAATCACCGTCCACAGTCAACTCCAAAGTACCATTCATAAGCTTCATAAGGCTTTCTGCAATAGACAGTCCAAGTCCACTGCCCTCGGTATTTCGTGAACTGTCTCCTCTGACAAAACGCTCCTTAAGCTCATCGCTTGAAATATTAAGCGGTGTAGCTGATACATTCTTGAAGGTTATGATGGCTCCGCTGTCCTTTGGAATGATGTCAATATACACTCTCGTACCCGGCTGGGCGTATTTGTTGATATTGTTCATCAGGTTATCAAACACTCTCCACAGATGTCGTCCGTCTGCCTGAATCATGACAGGCGTAACGTCATTTTTAATAATTAAATCAAGATTATTTTTCTTGAATTTTTCTTCATATTCCCCGGCTACCTGTGATAACATAACAGCTGCATCCAGTTCCTCCAGCTCTACGTTTATGCTGCCCGTAGATGCCTTTGACGCTTCGAGTAAATCCTGAATTAATTTTTTCAGACGTGATGACTGTCTGTCGAGAACGTCAAGATATTCGCATACCTTCTCGTTATCTATGTCCTCCTTCTGCAACAGGTCCACATAATTGATAATGGAGGTGAGCGGTGTCTTGATATCATGCGACACATTTGTGATGAGCTCCGTCCTGAAGCGCTCGCTCTTCATTTTTTCAGAGACCGCCGCCTCTATTCCATTGCTCACATTATTCAAATCCTCTCCATGCTTTCTGAAAAACAGCATGAGTTTTGACGTATCAACCGGCTGTGAAAAATCACCGTTTGCTATAGCCTTTGCAGCGCATCTTATCCTGTCATACTGCATGATAAATGCGATAAGCAGCGCAAGCTCTATAAGCTTTATAATGAATATAAATCCAATACTCCCTATTCCAAAGCCTATAAGCTCAAGCAGGCATATGAAACCGAATGCCAGCATACTGATCAAAAACAGCGGTACATTTCTTTCTATCCATGAAAAGCCGTATCTGATTGGAGCAAATACCATCCTGCATAGCTTTTTGACAGGCTTTAAGAAAAATCTCACAACATAGTAGCACAATGTATGCTTCCAGAACTCATGTGCCCTGATTCTTACGTATGTTGTCAGGATTGCTTCAAGCGAAACCATGGTTGCCGCCAGACAAATGAGTGCCACCACCGGAAGCTGCTTTATAAGCAAAAAGCCTGCCGGAAATACCATAAAGTCTGCAAACATTGTCACTCCAAGCATCACCTCATACGGCAGCCTGTCATATAATCGTAATTTAATTTCTTCCGAATCCTCACGTTTTCCGGCAACTGTCAGCAGATACCCCGCTGTAATCACAAAACCAAGTATAAATATGACAAACAATACACTTAAATGAGCCTCTGTAAATTCCATGACGTCAAGTAAGCTGTCTGCCTGATTGAAGTAATCGCCCTTTTCCTGAAGCTGCTGCGGAAGCTTTGCATACACATAATAGTACTCAGGCTTATCTTCCGTTTGGGTGTATGGATAGTACACAATTCCGGTATCCGATATATTAAAGGTATCCGGTAAAAGCTCATAGCTCTCATTCACCTGCTCCACCACTTTTATGATTTCGTAGCTGTCATAATAAATATCCTCATCATAATCGTAGTAAGAGCCGTCACTATCAAAGCGCGAATCGCCGTCATCACTCAGATTCATGCCACACTTTATATGATTTCCTTTTTCATCATAGCACTTTACATTTTTCCACTCGGCAAAGCCTGTAATATCGAGTGACTGGCCTGTAAACATCTCCTCGTAGGCAAAGTAATTATTTCCATTCTCATCGGTTTTCTCAACTGCCTTATATAAGCCAAGCGAGCTGTTATCGTTAGAGCCTGTCATCACCCTCACCTTTGGAATGACATAAGCGGTACCATCATTCAGGCACAGATAAAAGAGCCCATTTGTCTTGGAATACATGATTGAGCTGATTCTCTCACTGTTCATACTGTTTGATGCATCGTCTGACTCTTCATAGCTGCCGCTCATTGCATCCCACAGATATGATAGCCTGTTCCACTTTAAGTTCTTTGCCTTGTAGCTAAAAATATAATCCGGATTTGATATTTCATCCACACTTGAATACACCTTTGCTGCATCAGATTTTACATCTACCTTGTCCTCTGATGTTTCATTACTCTTTACCACTGCGGCCTGCAGATTTGTATCGTCCATCATCTGCGAAAATGCATTGTCATCACCGGATTCATAATTGTACACCATCTGTCTGCTATAGGCTCCTGCAATATTCGCATGAATTTCATCCCTTAGCTGTGCTGTGCTTTCATAATTGTTTGTATACACTGCAACTAACGTTGTTACAACAAGCCCTGCCGCCATGACCGAGCATACTATAAATGCCGCCAGCTTAAGCCACAGATTTCTTGATATTTTTTTCATATCATTCACCTTCCATTTTATAGTGCTTCACTTGACAAAGCTGTATCAAGCATGCACCTATTCAGCGTCAATTTTGTATCCGCGTCCCCAGATGACCTTTAAGTACCTTGGCTCAGCCGGATTTATCTCAACCTTTTCTCTGAGATGACGGATATGTACCGCCACCGTGTTTTCTGTCCCATACGGCTCATCCTTCCAGACCTTTGCATATATCTGATTCGGCGAATACACCTCGCCCGGATGCTCCATGAGAAGCTTCAAAATATCGTACTCTGTACGTGTGAGATTTGCTGCCTCGCCATCAACTGTCACCGTCTTTGATTTGTCATCGAGCTCAATGCCGCCTATTACCAGCTTTCCTGCGCTTGTATTGCCTGCGCCAAGAAGCATGTATCTCCTGATCTGTGACTTCACCCTTGCCTGCAGCTCTACCGGGTTAAACGGTTTCGTCACATAGTCGTCTGCTCCGACCGTGAGCCCGAGTACCTTGTCAGTATCCTCACTTTTGGCAGTGAGCAGTATGACCGGCACATTAGAGATTTTTCTGATTTCCACCATCGCCTCTATGCCGTCCATGACAGGCATCATGATATCCATCAGGACAAGATGCACATCATTGTGTTTTACTATATCGAGCGCCTCCAGCCCGTTTCGCGCCGGGATTACCTCGTAGCCATCGCTGGTCAAATAAATGCTGATTGCCGATACAATGTCTTTTTCATCATCACATACTAATACTTTATACATAATTGCCTCCGGAAGTTTTATGTTGATCTTATTGTATCAATTGTAACATTAAAATCCAATTATGTAACACATTAAGATTTGTTTAAGAAATAATCTTAATGAAACTCAAAAGAAGCTCCGATTTACTGATATCAAATCGAAGCTTCTTTTCTTAGTTAGATTATTATATTTGTTATTTACTAGATTCGTTAATTTATTATTATGATTAAAGGGGTAAAATACCTTTTGACCCTAATATCATCATAATAACCGGTTGATTTGTTTACTTCGCCTGTAATTTCTTTGCCAGCACCTTTGTCAGGATGTTGATTAAGAATACGATTATGAGAAGCACAACCGCAATTCCAAATGCCTGGTCGAATTTTCCTTCACTTGTCGCTGCAAGGTAGAGCTTGATGGTAAGTGTTCCACCTGACTGCATTATCTTTGAGAAATAACCGCTGGCAACCTTTGGAAGCATTCCTGCACTTCCTGCCGTAAAGAGGAGTGCTGCTGACTCACCTACTATTCGGCCGATTGCAAGGATAACACCTGTGATGATTCCCGGCATGGCTGACGGCAGCAGGATGGTGCGGATGGTGTGCCATTTTCCGGCTCCAAGTCCGACTGCTCCGTGTCTGTAGCTGTCCGGTACAGTTTTAAGCGCCTCCTGTGTATTTCTTGTGATGAGAGGCAGCACCATGAGTGTCAGTGTCAGTGAGCCTGTCAGGATACTGTAGCCAAAGCCTATTGTCTGTCCGAAAAACATCATTCCGAAGAGGCCAAAGATGATTGACGGTATTCCTGCAAGTGTCTCTGTGGCAAACTCTATTGTGGATACGAGCTTACCCGGCTTTGCATACTCATTCAAGTACACAGCTGCTCCCACTCCGACAGGAGTTGCTATGAGCATGGTGATAATTATGATGTAAAGTGTATTGAGCAGGTTTCCCGCTATTCCGACAGTACCTCTTAAGACGGATGTCTCGCTGGTCAGAAACTGCCAGTTTACCTGGCCGATTCCCCTGACAAATACATATATGATGATTCCCGCAAGCAGCACTACCGATAATGCCGCACACAGATATATGAAAAAGTATACTACATCATCGCCTATTCTACGGCGTTTTCCATTTATACTAGTCATTTTCCACAGCTCCTTTCTTTTTGAGTTTCATAAGGGTGAGATTGATTATCATGATAAACACAAAAAGCACAAGACCTACTGAGAAAAGCACCTGTCTGTGAAGTCCGCTGGCGTATCCCATCTCGCTGACGAGCTGTGTGGTAAGGAAACGCACTGAGTTGAACGGAAGTGGAAAGCTTACCGTTCCACCGGCTACCATGTTGATAGCCATCGCTTCTCCGAGCGCACGACCTATTCCGAGCACAATTCCTGTCATGATTCCTGACTTTGCCGCAGGAACCGTCACTTTAAATATTGTCTGTATCTTTGTTGCTCCAAGAGCAAGGGATGCCGCTCTCATCTGCTGCGGTACTGCCTGTATTGATGATACGCTCATGTTGATTACCGTAGGAAGAATCATGATTGCAAGCACTATGATTGCTGCAAGCAGATTTGATCCGCCGGTAAACTGATGTGTTGCTGAGTTTGCAAAAATATGTTTCTCCAGCTTGTATAATACCGGATTAAGTATCATAAGTCCTAAAAGTCCATAGATTACTGATGGAATGGCTGCAAGCAGCTCTACTGCCGGCTGTACTACCGCTGAGAGCTTTTTGTTTGACACCTCAGTGAGAAATACTGCCGTAAGAAGAGCAATCGGTACTCCTATGAGTATAGATACTGCTGTTCCTATGATGGATGTGAGGATTATGTACAATATTCCGTAGCTTGGGTCTGCCGCTGTCGGCGCCCATTTTGTTCCGAATAAGAGATTTAACACTCCAACCTTGAAAAATGCCGGTGCGCCTTTAAGGAACATATAAATTGTTATTGATAATACTGCGAATATTGCCACAACCGCACATACCGTGAATATTATTTTGGCAACATTCTCTACTATGGATTTATGTTTCATTTGATACTCCTTGTTTCAAAAAGTTCCCCAGGAAACCTGCCATTTCCTGAGGAAACCATGTATCTTATCGATATGTATTAATACTGATGTCTGTATTTCGTATCATTACTATGACCGATAATTTCTACTGAGGGAGGATAAGACCTACCTTCTTGATAACTGCCTGTCCCTCATCTGAGTTTACATAGTCAAACCAAGCTTTAACAATATCGTTCTGCTCGTCAATCTTGCCCTTTGTAGCCATTACGAATGGACGAGAAAGGAGATATTTGCCTGCTACAATGTTTTCCTCTGTTGCCTCTACTCCGTCAATTTTCATTGCTGTTACTGTATCATCAAGCACGTCAAGTGAAACATATCCGATTGCTCCCGGTGTTGAGCCTACCTTTGCAAGAACTGCTCCTGTTGAGTCAAGCTCCTGTGCATATTTGCACTGATCCTTTACATCAAGAAGCTCCTCAAAGGCTCCTCTTGTACCTGAAGCTGCCTCACGGCCGATTGCTACGATTGCCTCATCTTTTCCACCAAGGTCTTTCCAGTTTGAAATCTCACCTGTGTAGATTTTCTTTAAGTCATCTGATGTAAGCTCTGTTACTGAGTTGTCCTTGTCTGTGATTACTGCGATTCCGTCAATTGCTACGATGTTTTCCTCAACGCCGTTTGCTTTCTCATCATCTGTAAGTGCTCTTGATGAATCTCCGATATCTACGCTTCCTGCTGTTACTGACTCGATTCCTGAACCAGAGCCTGTATACTCTACTGTTACTGTTACTCCAGGGTTTTTCTCCATGAATGACTCCTTGAGCGCCTCACAAAGCTTCTCCATTGAAGTACTTCCTGCAAGTGAAAGTGAACCGCTTAAGTTCTCATTTGATGTACCTTCATCTGCGCTTGTATCTGCATTGTTGTCTGCTCCGTCTGAGCTTGAACCACATCCTGTAAATGCTGCTGTCATCATTGTTGCAGCAGTTGCTAAAACTAAAAGTTTTTTCATACGATTTTTCATTTTAATTTCCTCTTTCATTACTTTCTTGAATTTATTTCTTTGTTTGTTACAACTGATATAGTAATGGGGAAATGTAAAATGCAAAATCATTAGTGTGTAAAATGCATGTAAAAAAATATTTTTAATTTACTGTACGATTGTAAATTCATATCCTCCGGTGGCTGTACATCTGTTCTGCCGGATGGTGGCTCTTTGAGCGTGGGAGTCCCTTTATTTGTACTTTCATCTGCTGTATTGCCGAATGTATCTGTGTTTGCGTTTTCTGTATCTAAAAGATCCGGGAATGTTCCTCCGTTTCCGTCAATCAGCTTAAGACATGCATCCAACGCCTCGTTTGTACTTATATAGTTTGCAATGTTTATCGTGCCTACAATTGCAATAAGAACAATTGAAACTCATAACATTGCTATGGCTATAAATTTTCTTCGTAATTTTTTGAGCATTTTATCACCTGCACATTTTTTCTATTTCATGCTCTACGTCCATTGGGTCCAATGGACTTTCCGCTGTTTCATATGTCAATATAAGATTTTTTCCCTGATAATATCCATTTTCGTTATATTTCAATATCTTTCGATAAGCTTTATTTCGATAATCAGGATTGTCTATCAGGCCAAGATGCTCCCACAGAATTATGTCGCCATTTTTCTTCTCAACCGTAAAATCGGGATAATAAATAACATCTGAGATTTTAATCGCCTTCTCGTACTCAAACTTTATATTATTATCATACAAGGCTGTCGCAATAATTACTTCTGATTTTGACCGCACTATAATTCCCATTTTAGTATAAAACTTGAGTGCTTCAGGGTTAGGAACCTGTGTCTTTTCATTTGTCTCTTCATTGTCCTTCTTATCAACTGCTAAAAGTATACTTCTATAATGTTTTTGCTTCAACATTTTCTGGGCATAATCGGTTTTATATTTTTTCCGGGCCTTCCTGTTTGTCTCGAGTAGTCTTAGTTCATTTATTGTGTCCTTCAGATAAAGCTCCAGATATTTTTTATTGACAAGATTTTTGATTTCTTTATCATTTTTCTTTGATAAATACTCTCTTCTGCCATTTTTCCAAACATACCATTTAACATTTCCATCCTTTTGTGTTGGATAGATTGTCCCTTCCTCAGTGATTGTCTCCAGCCTTTCCTGAATCTCTGATATCTCACCTTCCAACCATTGGATTCTATTATCTATTGAACTTATTTTATTTTCCTCCTAACTCTTTGCATCATGTGATGCCATGTATGTGATTCTAACAGTAATTCAATTGTTTTTGTGGGGAATATGATAAATGAAAGCTGTCATTTATCTTCAAAAGTGGAGATTATGGTCTCCATTTGTTTGATAGCACCATATAAATATAGAAACCGACTATAGTTTGGAGCTGTTTTATGATTTTAATGGATTTCAGCTACTTTTTTTCTGCTCTTTTCCGGATTTTTGGGCGGGTTTGGGGTGCTGTTTTGGGGATTTCTGCGATTTCAGCTACTTTTTCCTGCTCTTTTCCAGCTTTTTGGGCGGGTTTGGGATGCTGTTTGGGGAATTTCTGCGGTTTCAGCTACTTTTTCCTGCTCTTTTCAAGCTTTTTGGCTGGGTTTGGGGTGCTGTTTTAGAAATTTTAGGAATTACAGCTCCACAAGACCCGCTTACTATGCTACCAACCTATGGCTATTGTACATTATGATAATTTAAAAATCCAGTATTTTCTAAATAAAAAGACAAAAAAAGTGAATTTTCAGAAAAAATAAAAATAATTATTGCTCAAGATTCATAGGTGCCCCTGCCATATGGAAACATTTCTACCCAAATATTATGATTAAAGGTTCAAAAGGTATCATCGATGCATGCTTGCATGCAATTCGATGTATACCTTAGTGACCCGCACTACACCGAGAAAGTAGCAATTTGCTGCGGGGACGCAGGAAATTAGCGGATTTCGAGGTGTAGTCAGATTACGGGAATGCGTAGCATGTAGTAATCTGATTAATCATAAATGAGGGGCAAAATACCTTTTGCCCCTCATATCATTATTATCTTGTATGAATAAAATAAACTATGCATTATTACTTTCTATGAATGAAATAAACTCAGCAGCATTTCTCGGTTTTGAGAAATAGTAGCCCTGAATGTAATCTATTCCAAGCTCATCCAGTTTTGCCAACTGCTCCTTCTCCTCGATTCCCTCAGAAACAATCTCAAGCTTTAGCTTTTGAATCATGCCCATTGCGGCATCCATAACAGGCTTGCCCTTTCCGTTGTCAAAATATGCATTTGTCATGCCTCTGTCAAACTTCACAATGTCAATCGGCATATCAACAATATAGCTTAAATTTGACTGACCTGTGCCAAAATCATCCAGCGCAAACCTCACTCCCACCTTACGCAGGGCATTCATATTATCAAGCAGTATCTTTTTTTCAGTGATAGATGCAGACTCTGTAATCTCAAGCACAATATCATTTGCATCCACATGATATTTCTCCATAATTGCAATAAAATCCTGCGCTAAATGGTCATAAGCACACTGCACCACTGACAGGTTGCATTCAATATACTCAATTCCCATCGCATGTATATCATGCTGTACAATAAATCTGCACACTTTCTCAAACACGCGCTCTCCAAGCCTTAAAATGAGTCCCCGCTTCTCAGCTACAGCAATAAACCTGCCCGGAGGTATGATATTTCCCTCGCGCGACCTTATTCTGACAAGCGCCTCCGCAGAGGTGAATTTATGCGTTTTAGTGTTATAAATAGGCTGGTAAAATACCTCAACACGGTTATCGCGCAATGCCTCTATTATCTCATTCTCAACCGAATTTTCATCATATATGTGCTCAATGACTTCATTATTTATGAGCATCACGCCGCGCCCCGTAAACTCAGCTCTGTTACGCTTGGCATATTGAAAAAGCCCCAGTATATCCGATGGTCTCCGCACAAGCTCAGTAGACCTTAGATAATATATCTCCCCAAACAGCATCGTCATATTGTCACCGCCCCATGGCTTGTCGAACCTGCGTTCCAATATTCCGATTGTTTTTTCTGCACAATCAGTATTCTCAAAAACCAGCAGATACTCGTTTGCCGAGCTTCTAAAAACATAATTATCAGGCAGCTTATTTATAAAAGAAACCACCTCATAAAAAATACTTTTTTCCATCTCGCGAGTGAAAAAATCATTTCCATTGCTTCCATAGCGAATACACACTATCGATACATCATTCCCCTGTCCATATGCCTCCTTCATGTATTCAAAAAAGGCATTGAGGTTGAAAAATCCTGTATCCCTGTCAATATTTGCCATCGGATTTTCAAGCATAATAAAAAGGATAAGCACACCTATCACACTCGCAAAGCTGACAATCAATATTTTTTTATCTATAAACTGAATAACCGCCGATATAAACATAAGAGCCACCCAGACCTGCATGCTCTTTCTTCTTCTCGGATTTATAGCCTGACTGTATTTTTTTGTCAACAGTAGAATAAGCGCCAGCAGAATTACAGTTACTGCATATGTTATAATAACAGCCGGACCATATGTATAAACCATATTATCCGAATCATAAATTTTAATCGGTACGACCATTATCAGAATATCAGTGGAGATTCCAAATATCCACAGCCGCTTTCTCCACTTGCGCTCAAGCTCTTTTTTCCTGAAAATATCCACACAAATATACCAGAAGGCCACCATGGCAACCCATGTAACCGTCCAGAGATATAATTTGCAGATAATATTGGTAGCAGTAAGAGGATATCCGCTTCTTTTTTCAATTGCAACAAGTGAAAAAATATCAGAGAAAAGTGACAGCATGCCTGCAATCCATACCTCAACAAAAGCCTTCGATGTATGTAATATAATCTTTTTCTGCGAAATATAAAAATACATTATTACGAACATCACCGCAATGGCACACATTTGTGAAACAATATTCATATCCCCTATTTCCTGTACCTTTCCTAAATCAAGCCAATATACTAGTACTATTTTACCGTTATTTTACCAATAAAGCAATATATTATTTTGATTTACAAACAACTAAATAAAAAAAGTTACTATTCACACTGAACAGTAACAAAAAAACACGCTATGCGCGTGCTCCAAAATAATACAGTCGGTAACTATTCAAATACATACATAAATAAATCGGCGTGACAAGATTCGAACTTGCGACCTCTACGTCCCGAACGTAGCGCTCTACCAAACTGAGCCACACGCCGTCTGCAATTCGTTTTGCAACTATTAAATAATATCACAATGTATAAATTTTGTCTACCCCATAATATATATTTATGGTATGATTTATGCTGTATAAGATAAAAATTTACACTGTTGTGCCCAGCCTCACAGTGAGGTATCATACCCATGACTGAACTGTAATTTAATCACGTAATTATTTTCTTTATACTATGAAGCCGGCCCGGCAGCGCAGCGACCGGCTTAGCACCACGGTATATAAATTATAAGGAGAATATCATGACAAATCAGACAAATCACATAAATAAAACAGCTATAATAACCGGAGCTTCACGCGGTATCGGTGCCGCCATTGCCAAAAAGCTGGCTTCCTGTGGCTATAACCTCTCACTTTGCTGCCGCAATTCATCTGACAGGCTAAAGGCTCTGGCTGATGAGCTTCACTGTGCATACGGAATTGAGGTGCTATGCTACACCGGAAATGTAGGAGACTTTTTCTTTGCCAAGGATATGGTTACGAATACCATTTCCCATTTTGGCCATATAGATGTGCTCATTAACAATGCCGGCATATCGCATATCGGGCTGCTGAGCGACATGACACCGGAGGAATGGAACAATATCGTGGCGATAAATCTGACCGGTGTTTTCAACTTTACAAATCTCGTCATCCCTTATATGGTTGCCGACAAATGTGGCCGCATACTACAGATTTCCTCTGTCTGGGGCAATGTCGGAGCATCCTGTGAGGTGGCATACTCAGCCTGCAAGGGCGGTATAAATGCATTTACCAAGGCACTCGGCAAGGAGCTTGCGCCATCGCATATTCCGGTAAATGCCATAGCCTGCGGTGTCATAGATACCGATATGAACCGCTGCTTTGATGAGACAGAACGCGCTGAGCTTGCCGATGAAATCCCTGCCGGACGCTTTGCCACAGCCTGTGAGGTCGCAGATATGGCTTACTCCGTCATCACTGCACCTGATTACCTCACAGGACAAATAATCACTTTTGATGGTGGCTGGATTTAAAATTGTAATTTTAATTTTTCGTAATTTTTAGATATTTGTTGATTTTTGTAATTATTGTGTTACAATTCATTTATGAGTAGTATAAATAACTTTCTATTAGAAAAGCAACTATCAACCATTAGTACAACTGTGCCTGACAGGCTTGATTATCTGATGAGGCTCCACAACTTGACCAACATTGCTCTTTCTGAAATCATGTGCTGTGCAGAATCAACTATTTCAGGCTACAGGACAGGCCGTAGAGTGCCTGACATTTTTGTCATTTGCCATTTAAGTACAATTTTTGGTGTCACACCCAATTATTTTCTTGGATTCACAGACGAAATTTGTCCAACTCACAACTGATTATGTGATATATACAAGGCCTTCCGGTATCACTTCACAACCATCACCGGCTGCTGATGCAAATGTCACATAAAATATATTGAAAAATGAAAGGGGGAAATGTTACAGTCTAAGCCAAAACCGTAACGAAAAACAGCCCGGTGCACATATCACAATGTGTGCCGGGCTGCAGATTTTATTGTTATTCTGCCACAAGTATTATCGTGGTTCTTGCAGGAACTCTTATGGTGTTGACACCCAAAAGCTCTGTCTTTGCCGTGAAGTCCTCTCCGTCAAAATACTCTGCATTGGTGTTGGTGTCCACATGCCAGTGTTTTCCGTTCGGAAGCACCGGAAGCTGCATTACAAGCGGCTCCCAATATGCATTCATGCAATAGAATACAATATCATCCTCCGTGTCCTCCTCATTTCTTCCGGCATACATGATGCCGATAAGCTTTGTCTTGTAATCCGTTGAGGCATTGAACGGTGTACCGTTGTGCACACTGATTTCCGGGAACTGGCAGGATGAAGGCTTTGTCATCTTTCTGAGTATAGGATGCTCTTTCCTGAACTGAATCATATGACGCACGAAATCATGGATTTCCTTGAATTCCTCAAGCCTGCTCCAGTCGAGCCAAGAAATGATATTGTCCTGACAATACGCATTGTTGTTTCCAAACTGGGTGTTACAGAACTCATCGCCCGCAAAAAACATCGCCGGGCCGCGGCTGCACAAAAGTGCTGCAAATGCATTCTTTATAAGGCGCCTTCTAAGTCCGTTTACATTTGGATCATCTGTCTCACCCTCTGCGCCACAGTTCCAGCTATGTCCGTTGTTGTCTCCGTCTGTGTTATTCCAGCCGTTTTTCTCATTGTGCTTTTCATTGTATGAGTAAAGGTCATACAGTGTAAAGCCGTCATGACAGGTCATGAAATTGACTGATGCCTTGTGTCCTCTGCTCTCCGGGCTGTAAAGGTCGCGTGAGCCGGTGATACGTGTGATGGCATTTCCCGCCATACCGTCATCGCCCTTTAAAAAGCTTCTCATGTCATCCCTGTATCTGCCGTTCCACTCAGCCCATCTGTTCCATGACGGGAAGCTTCCCACCTGATACAGTCCGCCTGCATCCCAGGCCTCTGCGATGAGCTTCATCTTGCCAAGTACCGGGTCGAATGCCAGCGACTCAAGAATCGGCGGATTGGCCATAGGTGCACCGTTTTGGTCTCTTCCGAGAATGGAAGCCAGGTCAAATCTGAAGCCATCCACTCTGTACTCAATGGCCCAGTGTCTCAGACAGTCTATGATAAAGCTGCGCACAACAGGATGATTACAGTTCATAACGTTTCCACAGCCACTGAAATTGTAGTAGTGTGCATCCGGTGTAAGCATATAGTACACGTTATTGTCTATTCCCTTGAAGGAGAAGCACGGTCCCATCTCATTTCCCTCAGCGGTATGGTTGAACACCACATCAAGAATGACCTCTATGCCATTTTCCTTTAAAGCCTTTATCAGCGATTTCAGCTCGTCTCCCTCGTGGTTGTGCTCCTCGTTGAAGGCATAGCTGGTATTCGGTGCAAAAAATGATACTGTGTTGTAGCCCCAGTAATTGTAAAGCTGCACACCATCGACCACTCTCGCGCTCTCCATCTCATCGAACTCAAAAATCGGCATGAGCTCCACTGCATTTATTCCAAGGTCCTTAAGATACGGAATCTTATCCTTCAAACCGGCAAATGTGCCCGGTGCGCTGACACCTGAGGACTTATCCTTTGTATAGCCCCTCACATGTGTCTCATAAATCACAAGGTCCTCAAAGGGTTGCTCAAGCTGCTTTATGTTGCCCCAGTCAAAGTTGCTTTTTACAACTCTGGCTCTGTACTCAAAATCCTTGCCACCCTCCGGCTTTTCTCCCCATTTTCGCTGTCCAGTGACCGCTCTGGAATATGGGTCTAAAAGGACATTTTCCTCGTTAAACAAAAGTCCCTTTGCCGGCTCATAAGGTCCGTCAAACGAAAATGCATACTCAAATTCATCCGGCTTTATATCAAAAACAAGCATGGAGTAGGTATCTCCTATCCTATATGAATCAGGAAACGGAATCCTCGCATACGGCTTTGATGCCTGTGGCTTGAACAATAAAAGAGTGCACCTTGTTGCTCCATGGGAATTGATGGTAAAGCTCACTCCGTTCGATGCCACGCACGCTCCGTACATTCTGAAAAAGCCCGGACGTATCTTAAATCCCTCTACCACATCAAGCGGCAGCAGGCCTGTATTTACTACATCCTCATGCTTTTCTTCTTTACTGCGCTCTCTCCACATATACATATTGCTCTTTGCTCCCTTACTATATTTGTATGATGGTACATGCTATTTGTTGCATGACTGCTTTTTATCTTAATTCGTTAAAAAATCGTAACTGTTCAGTACCTTCACAGTTGCAAAATCTGCTATTAATTTACATGCAGCTTTCCAAGCTGATCAATCTCTATATTACTACAATTTTGTGAATATGTGTTCATTAAATTGCATATCTCCTGAGCTTTTTCGCCCGAAGCCACTGTCGGCCTGAAATCATTGTATGAGCTTACGCTGCTTAAGGTGCATGGAATAATCTGCGCATCTATGCCCGGCTGCAATTCACCATTTATCAGAGTAAATGCCTGCTGATAAATCGCCGTGTTCTTGTCTGCCGGATTTTTATTGCCTCCGAAGCAGAAATTTCCAAGACTGTAGCATATCATTTTGCCGTTATAGACCTCCATCCCCTGCAGTACATGAGGGTGGTTTCCGACTACCAGGTCTGCTCCCCAGTCGATGATACGATGTGCTGCCGCCTGCTGATAGTCATTAGGGTAATGGTCACCCTCTATGCCCCAGTGGCAGCATGCGATAACTATCGCCGCTCCCTGTTCACGAAGCTGCGCTATACCGTTTTGGATATATGCCTCTCGGTCACCGTTTTGTGACAAAAGGCTGACCGACACTATTCCAATCCTTGTCCCATCAGCAGTCTCATAAATACCGGTATGATCATTGAAGCCATATACTATCCCGGCATTGTCGAGCACATTTCTCGTATCGTCCAGTCCAGCCTGACCATAGTCGTATGTGTGATTGTTTCCAAGACTGCAGGCCTCGATGGAGCTGCCCGTCATTATTCCAATGTAGCTAGGCTTTCCCTTAAGGTTCCAACGCTTTTCTACGCGCTCCGTCGCATCCGATAGCACACACTCCAGATTGATGAGTGTCATATCGTCAGCCTCAAAAATATCTCTCACGCCGCCGAAAAAGTAGTCCTGTCCCTTTGAGTCATAATAAGAATTAAAGCTGCCGTCATAGCTTTGCTCCTGATTGTTGCCGAGTGTACAGTCTCCTGTAGCCGTAATCACTATGGTTGACATCTGTGGCTGCTGTTTATCCGCTTCTGTTGCCTCAGCTTTGGCTGCATCAGACTGTGTACTCTCTTTGCCTTCTGCCGTACTGTCAACTGCGTTATCCTCTGCTTTTCCGGCATTCGATGTGTCTTTAACTACATCCACACCATTCTGGTTAGTGGCTTCCTTTATATTATCTCCAATATATTCTTTTCCTATGAGTGCTCCTGCCATAATGATGCATAAAACCAAAAGCACAGATAATAGAATTTTTAATCCCTTGTTTTTCATAATTTCTCCTCATATTCCTCATACCCTTAGAATATCAACCGTGTGCGCACTTGCTCCCATCAGGTCTGCTCTCTCACATGTTGAAAGATGATACTGTACAAACATATCAAACTCTTCCTCGTCAAGAGCATTCAAAAATGGCCTGATATAATTTGCCGCGCCATCGGCTGCTATTATCTTTTCGCGTGTAAGGGCTGCCTGTGCATTTAATGCCTCTATATCTTCCAATCGGACAAAACTGTACAAATCATTAGCTTTTTCTGTACAATGGAAGCTCTCATCGAGCATTCCACCCTCTATGCCCTCTTTTATATGCTTCTCCTTTATGGCATAGGTTATCACGCTGTACTCATTCATAATGTATGCCACAAGTATGTATCCACCCGGTTTTGTCACCCTTTTTGCCTCATTCAATGCGGCAAGCTTTTCCTCCGCCGACTTCAGATGATACATAGGTCCGAATACGAGTGTGAGGTCAAATTCATCGTTTCCAAACTTTTTAAGCTTTGTGGCATTGCCCTGGTATGCCTTTACTTTATCGCTCTTTTGCCTCAGCCTGCCGAGGTTATGCTTAACTAACTCGAGTGCTGTCACATCATAGCCCTCCTCGGCAAGAGGCACTGAGTATCTGCCCGTTCCCGCACCGACATCCAGTATTTTGATCTGTGAGCGAAGATCAAGCTGCTTCTCATTCATCAAGCTGCCAAGACAATCGTGTATATACTTCATGGAGGTGATAAACTCTACCCTGCCGTGGCGGCTGTTCAGGCGCTTTTCCTCGTTGAATTTGTTATAGTATTCTTCTAATTCTGTCACGTATATTCCTCCCTGTATTATTCCTCGATATGCTCACGTCCCTGCGCAATGATTGTGCGCACATGTCCATCTGCAAGTGAATAAAACACTGATTTGCCCTCACGTCTGCTGTTTACGAGCTTGTTTGCCTTTAATATCCTAAGCTGATGTGATATGGCGGATTGTGTCATGTTGAGCACCTTTGCAAGGTCGCAGACGCATACCTCCGCTTCAAACAACACAAAGAGGATTCTGATCCGGGTGGAGTCGCCAAATACCTTAAAAAGCTCTGCAAGGTCGTAGAGCTCGGTTTCCTCAGGCATTGTATCATTTACTATTTTCAGAAGGTCTTCGTGGATTTCGTTGCAGTCGCAGCATTCTATCTGTTCATTTATGTTTTCGCTCATGGTGGTGTCCTTTCTGCGTTATTTTTGCGCTATATTGCGTTATTTTTACTTTATTGGCTATAGGGCGGGTGCTCCGCATAAATTGCATATGCCCTCGCTCAGTATTTCGATATTAAGACTCTGTAGGAATTATGATTTCAGGTTTTGGCTATAGGACGCAACCGGCTTTTAGCGCCGTCCGTGGTGCTAACGCCTTGTCCGTGCGTCCATGCACGGACATTGCTGTGTTGTGACATAATTCCAACAGACTCTAAATATCTCCATATTCGCGATGTCTCATGCAATTTCTACAAGCACCCTTAGTTTTTGGCTCATTTAAGGTATTGACGCGTCGTATTGGCGGGAGCGTAACTGCTCAGTGCCTTCGCAGTTACGGGGCTGGTCCGGATGCGTGTGGGTGCTTCGTGTGAACAGTAATTGTTTTTTATATACGCGAAAGACAGAGTGCACCTCTTGGATGCATTCTGTCTCGTATTTTTTATTTAATAATTCTGCTCTTTGAGCTCTACCTTTTTAGAGCTTGTGTACGAATAATGCGCGGATTGCATTTAGCACTGCTATCACCATTACTCCTACGTCTGCAAATATTGCGAGCCACATATTAGCTATTCCGACTGCTCCGAGCACGAGGCAGATCAGCTTGATGCCTATTGCGAAGTATGTGTTTTCATATACTATTCGCAGGCATTTGCGCGATATTTTTATTGCTTTTGCTATCTTTAGCGGATCATCATCCATGAGGACGATATCTGCGGCTTCGATTGCTGCATCTGAGCCCATGGCGCCCATTGCAATTCCGATATCTGCTCTTGAGAGCACCGGTGCATCGTTGATTCCGTCTCCGACGAAGGCGAGCTTTTCTTTACTGCCCTTTCTTGCGAGCAGTTCTTCTACCTTTGCTACTTTATCACCCGGTAAAAGCTCACTGTATACTTCATCAATTCCCAGCTCTGCTGCTACTGAGTCGGCTACTGTCCTCGAATCGCCTGTAAGCATTATTGTACCTTTTATTCCGGCTTTTTTCAATGCTTTTATTGCTGCCGCTGAGGTTGGTTTTATCTTATCTGAGATAAGGATATAGCCCTCATAGCTGCCGTCTATTGCGATATGGACTATGGTGCCGACCTTGTCAGTTTCACTGTAGCTTAAGCCCAGCTTTTTCATAAGCTTATAGTTTCCTGCCGCTACAGATATGCCATCTACCTTTGCGGTGATTCCATGGCCGCTGATTTCCTCAATGTCTGTCACGCGGTTTCTGTCGATTTCCTTTCCATACGCCTTCTGTAAACTTCTGCTGATTGGATGCGATGAGCTGCTCTCTGCAAGTGCTGCGTACTCGATCACCTTTTCTCTATCGAGCGTATTGTCGTAGACTCCTGCCACCTCGAAAACGCCCTCTGTCATGGTGCCGGTCTTGTCAAATACAACGTATCTGGTCTGTGATAAGGTCTCAAGATAGTTTGAGCCCTTTACAAGAACCCCCTCGCGGCTGGCGCCTCCGATTCCTGCAAAAAAGCTGAGCGGAATACTGATGACCAGCGCGCACGGACAGCTTATTACAAGGAAGGTAAGTGCTCTGTATATCCAGCTGCCCCACTGTGGTGCGGCTGACATGAAAAGTATTCTGACAAGCGGTGGCAGTATCGCAAGTGCAAGTGCACTGTAGCAGACTGCCGGAGTGTAATACTTGGCAAATTTTGATATGAAGTTTTCTGATTTTGATTTCTTTGAGCTTGAATTTTCAACGAGGTCAAGTATCTTTGAAACCGTTGATTCGCCAAACTCTTTGGTCGTTTTAATCTTTAAAACACCGGACATATTGATGCATCCGCTGATTATCTCATCACCGCATTTTGCATTCCTCGGCACACTCTCACCTGTAAGCGCGCTGGTGTTTAATGTAGATGAACCCTCAACTATCACACCGTCGATAGGAACCTTTTCACCGGGCTGTACCACGATTACCGAGCCGATAGCAACCTCATCAGGATCAACCTGGGTGAGCTTTCCGTCCACCTCAATATTGGCATAGTCGGGTCTGATGTCCATGAGCTCGCTGATATTCTTACGGCTCTTTCCGACTGCATAGCTCTGAAACAGCTCTCCTATCTGGTAGAAGAGCATAACGGCTATAGCCTCTGTATAGTCACCATTCTCATAAAGTGCAACCGCTATCGCACCTACAGTGGCAACCGCCATCAGGAAGTTTTCATCAAACACCTGCTTGTTTTTGATTCCCTTAAATGCTTTTTTCAGGATATCGTATCCTATAACCAGATAAGGCACCATGTAAAGCAGGAACCTGATAATTCCCTTAACCGGTATGAAATGTAATGTAATCATGAGTACCGCTGCGATTATGATACGCGCAAGTACTTTTTTCTGCTTTTTATTCATACGCCATAGCTCCATTCATTATAATCTCTTGATAATCACCCTTACTATAGCGCAGGCATTGAAATAATATCGTTTGTCATTCCTGCGCCCGGCAATTTATAAGAAAATCTCGCAGTCGTCCTCTACCTTTTTACAGTTCTTAAGAACCTCCTGCATAACCGCCTTTGCATCCTGTCCTTCCTCAAACTCAACGTTCATCTTGAGTGTCATGAAATTGACTGTAGCATCCTTTACACCTGCTGTATTCTTTGCGGCATCCTCCATCTTGTTGGCGCAGTTAGCGCAGTCTACATCGATTTTGTAAGTCTTCTTCATAGTGGTGTTCTCCTTATTTTCATGAATTATTTGTTTTACTGTACGTTTTTCATTGAACATATGAATGATTGTTCATATGTTAATTTTATTATAGCACCTTTTGCACTGTTGTCAATACACAATGTGCATCTACACAAAATTTATTCACATACCCTAATCACATAATTAATCTCATAGTTTATGATTCAGGCTTCATCTGTGATATTTTCTTTCCAGCTGCTTCCCTCTTCTATCCCATTTGCCGTAAGCCATTCATCCTCAACCTCTACATGACGCTGTCTGCCGTTTTCGTCCTCGAGATAAACCACGCATTTTGCTTTTGCGCCATCCGCTCTTTCCTCACAGCCAAAATCAGCCTCATATATGTGTGTTACCGTATACATCTTCACTCTACCTTCTTTCATATGATTTTGCATGACATAAATATATAGAAACTTCCCACATGTACAGGTGGATGTATCCACTCCAAAATATCATGTGGGAAGCTGTTTATCAACTATATTTATTACTTGCCGAATAAATAATTATCCGGTTAATTATAATGCTGCTTTAATCGCTGCAAGCAGCTCATCATATGTCTCATATGCAGGAAGCTCAGGGTAGTCCTTCTTGATGGCATCTGTGCTTCTGAAAAGGAAACCTGCCTTGCTGGCCTGTATCATGCCTAAATCGTTGTGGCTGTCACCGCTTGCGATGGTATCGTATCCGATAGACTGCAGTGCCTTTACAGTTGTAAGCTTTGACTGCTCACATCTCATTCTAAAGCCTGTAATCTCGCCATCTTCAGCAACCTCAAGCTCGTTACAAAAGATTGTCGGCCAGCCGAGCTTCTTCATGAGCGGGCCTGCAAACTGTGAAAATGTATCACTGATGATGATTACCTGTGTGATTGAACGAAGCTCATCCAAAAACTCCTTTGCGCCAGGCATTGGATCTATCTTTGCGATTGTCTCCTGGATTTCTTTTAATCCGAGTCCATGCTCCTTTAAAATATTTATTCTATAGTTCATGAGCTTATCATAATCCGGCTCATCTCTTGTTGTCTTTTCAAGCTCAGGAATGCCTGTCTCCTTTGCAAATGCAATCCAGATTTCAGGTACCAATACTCCCTCAAGGTCTAAGCATACAATATTCATTTTGATTCCTCCGTGTGTTTTATTCTGTGGATTTCGATGAAGCTCAATATACTTGTCAGGTAACTATTTAAGCAGCCTTGAATAGTTACCTGATATTCAGTTCACCGATTTAATCCAGTAAAGTATATCATACAAGACGACTGTCTACAATAGAATTATGTGTGATTTTCAAAGGATTTTTCAGTAAATATTATTACCGTCCATTACGCTCGCTGGCTTTTGCACGCGCACCGGCTTCCGCTGAGAAGACGCCCTCATCATCTATGATGTTTCCGCTCTCAACATGCTTTTTCAGGATATTGTTAAACGCATAATCCCAGATTTTCTCTGAGCCAAGTGCTGTGCGCTTATTTCTGCCGAGTATCTGCGACAGCTTTACACTGTGCTCACGCCATGAAAGCCCGTCCGATGCATCGTTTAGGAGCATTGGCTGGATATTGTCCATGGTGCGGGCAAATCTGGCTTCCGGTGTCTGCTGCGCCTCAAATTCCTCCCACAGCTCTAAAAGCGGCTCGCCCTGTTCCTTTGGCAAGAGTCCGTATATACGCTCCGCCGCCTTCTGCTCACGCTCATGCTGTGTGGCCTTGCCTGCCTCATCATAGGCATATGTGTCTCCTGCATCAATCTCTACTATGTCGTGTATCAAAAGCATTCCTACTGTCTTTAGCACGTCTATCTTCTCATTGGCATACTCACTCAAGAGCATGGTCATGATAGCCATATGCCAGGCATGCTCCGCATCATTTTCCTTGCGGCTTGCATCAGCTAAATAAGTCTGGCGGAATATCTCCTTTTCCTTGTCGATTTCTCTAATGAAATCAAGCTGTTTTTCTAATCTTTCTTTTTGCTGCATCATTTTACTTGTTCCTTCTTCCTATCCTATCCGATTTTTAAATATGGTCTCAAGTGTTTAATCAATTCATGTACTTTTGTGCCTGGAGCTGAACTTGCAGGAGTTTTTCCTTCATTCATTGCATCCAAGCGTTCAGCATTTGTTATTGCAAAATCCATGAAAGGTCTCAGAATTTGGAACATATCTGCCCTTCCCTTTGAATATTCTCCCTGTCCAATATTCTTTAACCATTCAGATAGTTTTGGCCAATAATCACTTCTATGAATATCTGACTGAACAAAACTGAAATGAAGCAAAAACCAAAGTTCAATACACTGATTTGACCAGATAGCATGATATTGTGTTTCCTCTGTAGACATATTAATGCATAATTCATTTGTTTTATTGATGCGTTTTGCCGGAAAATCATCAGTATCATAGACTATCCAGACATGCTTATATCCATTCGGATTGTTCATGACCAGATTCATTGCCTTATCCAAAAGACTAAGCGTATTGTCTCCTGCACCATGAATGTCAAGCTGAATTTTATCTCGATACTGACTGTTTATGATTGTCCTGATTGCTTCGAAATACTGTGGTTCTGTTTCAGTTCCTTCTGTTACTATCAAATGGTACTCTGGACATATCAATATATTCTTATCTCGTCGCGGTTTCATCCAACTCTTTCCTAAATCACTTTTCTTCGGAGGTTTTAAACTCATTGCCAATCTCCTCCTGCCAGCATATTTGTAAGATATGGATCTGCACCATAACGCCCTTCCAGATATTGTTTATCATAGGCTGCAGTACTATTTACTCGTTCATTGTTTTCTCTTCTGATTTCATATAGGGAATATATTTCACTTTCGTGCCTTTCATTTTCTGCCGCAAACCAAATTTCATCCCGTCTGAAAACTGTATTTTTCATTGTTGTCATATCATGGGAAGTAAAAAGTAACTGCGCTCCCTTTTTGTTTACATTCTTATTCTTAAACAATGAAATTACATAACGAAGCAGCTTAGGATGCAATTTTGCATCCAATTCATCAATAATCACCAGCCGACCTTCTTGCAGTGCTAACAAAATCACAGGTAATGCCGCAATCATTTTCTTTGTTCCATCTGACTCATCATTAAAACTTAATTCATAAATCTTTCCCTCTATCATACGCTGTGTATACAGTTCATGATTTTCTTCATCATACCGATAACCTGATACATCAATATCAACATCATTTAGTGCACGAACAATTTTCTTTCGATATGATTCATCATCAGAAAACATTATTTGTCTGTCTGCAATCGGATTTGCATAGTTTTTGACAATGCATGATTCAAACCACTTCTGAACTTCCACAATTACCGGTATATCATAGTTGATTGCCAAAAAAGATAAATATGGCATCTTGGGGTTTACCGAGCGGTTAATACTCGCTTTATTGATGCTTGCACCCAATGTAATTTCAGCACCTTCCCTATCAAAAACCATACCCGTTCTCTTTCCACCAATGGATTTCCAATACAGAGATTCTTCAACAATGTCATCCCCACATATTGATAAGTTGTACCTGTATTCATTTTTTTCCTGTCGGAAATACACTTCAAATTCTGTCGGCATTTTCCTAGATATTTCATTAAAATAGAATGGTGCCGCACTTATCTTCTGCTGAATAATAATCTTTTCTCTTGCCTTCTCCAATTCATATATTGGCTTAACCACTGTAGAAATCAAACATGAAAGAGCTAGTAACAGATTGGTTTTCCCGCCACCATTCGGACCATATATAACCCCTACGGGAAGAAGTGCATCTGCTTTCTCGCTTTTTAACAACGATTCTGAAAACTCCGGAATAGATGTTGCCTGAAAATCGAATGTTGTTGTTTCTTTATATGATTTAAAGTTTTTAAAAGAAAATTGACACAGCATCCTGATATTCCTCCCTCTGAACTGTCTTATTTGCACTTATTATATAATTAATATATTCGTTTTTCAAGTTTTATACCCATATTTCATAAATTTTATTTTTGAAATATGGGTATAAAAGTCATTTTTCTGATTTTATAATATTATTTTAAGTTTCCTTAGAAAATCTCCTTTACATACATAAAAATACAATGCCTCTACAGCGCATCCTTCATTGCTTTAACATACTCACCGACATACTTTGGTGAAGCCTCACCATACTCATCGATTATCTTTATGATGGCAGAGCCCACAATGGCACCATCCGAGATATCTGCCATCTTCTTTGCCTGCTTGGGTGTTGAAATGCCAAAACCGATAGCACATGGCACATTTGTGTTTTCTCTGATTACCTTGACTATTGAAGCCAGATCTGTCTTAATCTCGCTTCTTGTACCGGTAACTCCGAGGCTTGAAATCACATAGATGAAGCCGGTTGCCTCCTTTGCTATCATCGCAATGCGATCCTTTGATGTAGGTGCGATAAATGAAATGAGATCCACATCATATTTCTCGCAGAGTGGTAAAAACTCTTCCTTTTCCTCATATGGGATATCCGGCAGAATAAGTCCGTCAATGCCTATTTCCTTACATGTACTGATAAACTTTTCTGCGCCGTAAGAGTAAACCACGTTTGCATATGTCATGAAAACCATAGGGATTGTGACATCTTTTCTCAAATCTCTCACAAGGTCAAAAACCTTGTCTGTTGTAACTCCGGCTTCAAGTGCCTTTATGTTGGCGCTCTGGATTACAGGTCCCTCTGCTGTAGGATCAGAGAATGGAATTCCAAGCTCTATAAGGTCTGCTCCGTTTGCAACAGCTTCTCTTACGATTTTTGCAGTTGTCTCTAAATTTGGATCACCACAGGTGATAAATGGTATAAATGCCTTGCCGTTTTCAAACGCACTTCTTATCTTACTCATAAATATTCTCCCCTCTGTATCTTGCTATTGCCGCGCAGTCCTTGTCGCCTCTGCCTGAAACAGTAACAACGATTATCTTGTCCTTGTCCATTGTAGGCGCCAGCTTCATGGCATATGCCACTGCATGTGAGGACTCGATTGCAGGGATAATTCCCTCTGTCTTTGCGAGGTATTCAAAAGCATTTACCGCTTCATCATCTGTTACCGGTACATATTTTGCTCTTCCGATATCGTGCAGATATGCGTGCTCCGGTCCGACTCCCGGATAGTCAAGTCCTGCAGAAATTGAATAAACCGGAGCAATCTGTCCGTATTTATCCTGACAGAAATATGACTTCATGCCGTGGAAAATACCAAGACGGCCTGTATTTACTGTGGCTGCAGTCTCAAATGTATCTATTCCACTTCCTGCTGCCTCGCAGCCGATGAGCTCTACACCCTCATCCTCTATGAAGTTGTAAAAGCTTCCGATGGCATTTGAGCCGCCACCCACACATGCGATAACCGCATCAGGCAGTCTGTGCTCCTTTTCAAGCATCTGCTCCTTGATTTCCTTTGAGATGACTGCCTGGAAATCTCTTACGATGGTAGGGAACGGATGTGGTCCCATAACTGAGCCCAGGCAGTAATGTGTGTCCGAAATTCTCTTGGTCCACTCTCTCATTGCCTCCGATACGGCATCCTTTAATGTAGCTGTACCTGATGTAACCGGGATAACCTCTGCTCCGAGCAGACGCATGCGGTATACATTGAGCGCCTGACGTTTTGTGTCCTCCTCGCCCATGAATACAACACATTCCATACCCATAAGGGCTGCGGCCGTTGCTGTTGCCACGCCGTGCTGACCGGCTCCGGTCTCAGCTATCAGGCGGGTTTTGCCCATTTTCTTTGCAAGAAGTGCCTGACCTAATACGTTGTTGATCTTGTGCGCTCCTGTATGGTTTAAATCCTCTCTCTTAAGGTATATTTTTGCTCCACCGAGATCCTTTGTCATCTTTTCTGCGTAGTACAGTCTCGATGGTCTTCCTGCATAATCGTTGAGAAGCTCTGTGAGCTCTCTGTTAAATTCAAGATCGTTTTTGTAATAATTGTATGCTTCTTCTAATTCTTTAACGGCATTCATGAGGGTTTCAGGAATGTACTGTCCTCCGTGAATACCAAATCTTCCGTTTGGATTTGTCATAATGTTTTCCCTTCTGATGTATATTTGTAAATATTTTGTTTTCTGTACTGAATAGTTACAGATATTCTTAAAACCATGAAGATACTTATATATCTCTATTAGCTTAATCGCAATTCATCAAGCTTAGCCTTTTTGTCGTCCGCTCTCATCAGCGTCTCTCCGATAAGCACTGCGTCAGCTCCGATTTCACGTATTGCCCTGATATCATCTGTGCTCTTTACACCGCTTTCCGATACAAATATGATGTCATCGGGAATCAGGTCACGAAGCTTTTTGCTGTTAGCTGTATCAACTGTAAAATCCTTCAGATTACGGTTGTTGACACCTATTATTCTGGCACCGGCTCTTACCGCCATCCCTGCCTCTTTTTCATTGTGTATCTCCACAAGGGCGCTTATACCGAGGCTGTCACAGATTTTTATATATTCACCAAGCTGTTCCTCTGACAGTATGGAGCAGATTAAAAGCACCGCAGCGGCACCGAGTGTCTTTGCCTGATATATCTGATATTCATCAACCGTAAAATCTTTTCGGATGCACGGAATCGAAACCGTTTTTGCAATCTCCTTAAGATACTCATCCGAGCCTAAAAACCACTTCGGCTCTGTCAGTACCGAGATGCAATCCGCACCTGCCGCCTCGTATTCCCTTGCAATTTCAAGATATCTGAAATCCGGCTCTATAAGCCCCTTTGACGGCGAAGCCTTCTTGCACTCGCATATGAAGCTCAAGCCATCCTTTTTGAGTGCTTTTTCAAATGCAAAATCACAAAGCCTTTCGTTTTTCGTATGAATCGCGATATTTTTCATTTCCTCAAGGCTTATTTTTTTCTTGACCTCTGCCACGCGAAGCCTTGAATATTCTGCAAGCTGGTCTAAAATATTCATCGCTTTTCCTTTCCTGTTTTGTGTGCCTAGCTGTTGCTTACCTCGATGAGCTTATCGAGTGTTTCAAGTGCTTTTCCTGAATCAATGATTTCTGCTGCAAGCTCGATACCCTCTTTCATGCCGTCGGCCTTTCCTCCTATATAAAGTGATGCGCCTGCGTTCATGAGTACTGCATTTCTCTTATGGCTCTTCTGTCCGCCTAAGATATCACGTACGATTTTCGCATTTTCCTCAGGTGTACCGCCTTTTAAATCCTCCTTTGTACAGCGCTCAAAGCCGAAATCCTCCGGTGAGATTACTGTGGTTCTGAACCATCCGTCCTTTATCTCGCATATCTTGGTCGGTGCGCTCATGGAAATCTCATCGAGCTTATCCATGCCATATACTACCATTCCGCGCTTTACTCCGAGGCTTACAAGCACCTGTGCAAGCGGCTCTACAAGGTACTCATCATACACTCCCAGAAGCTGCATGGCCGGCGAACCCGGATTTGTGAGCGGTCCTAAAATATTGAATACGGTTCTAAAACCAAGCTCTTTTCTGATAGGTCCGACATATTTCATTGATGTATGATATTTCTGTGCAAAGAAGAAGCACATGCCGACTTTATTTAAAAGCTCCACACATTTATCAGGGCCCTGGTCTATGTTGACGCCGAGCGCCTCAAGGCAGTCTGCTGTGCCGCATAATGAAGAGGCTGCCCTGTTTCCGTGCTTTGCCACCTTCATGCCGCCTGCTGCCGCAACAAGTGCAGAGGTTGTTGAAATGTTGAAGCTTTGTGCATTGTCTCCGCCTGTTCCTACGATTTCAAACACATCCATACCTGTTTTCACCTGTACCGCATGCTCTCTCATGGCTGCTGCACAGCCTGCGATTTCGTCTGTTGTCTCAGCCTTTGCGCTCTTTGTGGAAAGAGCTGCCAGAAAAGCTGCATTCTGGGTTGGTGTTGTCTCACCGCCCATGATCTCATTCATCACTGCATATGCCTCGTCATATGTGAGGTCTTTTTTGTTTACGATTTTTACTATGGCTTCTTTGATCATGATTATGTCCTCCTGCATTCCGATGATATTTCGTTTATAATTTTGTTTATGATTTTGTTCTGCTATTTGTTTTCAATTCAACAACTAATATATAAATTCATTAAACGCTGCGATTTTCAATTAAGCTTTGATAAAATTACTAAGCATCTGCTTTCCGTCCGGTGTCATGATTGACTCCGGGTGAAACTGCACTCCGTATATCGGATATTCCTTGTGCTCAACAGCCATGATCTCACCATCATCTGTAGTGGCTGTAATCTTTAGGCAATCAGGCATCGTGTCCGCATCTGCAGCAAGTGAATGGTAACGTGCTACCTTTGCTTTTTTCGGGCAACCCTTGAATAAAAGGCTTTCTGTGTCAAACGATACATCCGATTGCTTTCCGTGCATGAGCTCCTTTGCATATGTGACTGTCGCACCGTATGCTGCGCATATCGCCTGATGTCCGAGGCACACACCAAGGATTGGGATTTCCTTTCCAAGCTCCTTTGCCACAGCTATTATCACGCCCGCATCCTCAGGCCTTCCCGGTCCCGGTGATAATATGATGCGATCAGGCTTTAAAGCCCTAATCTCTTCAGCTGTCATCTCATCATTTCTGATTACTCTGATATCAGGCTCTATCTCGCCGATTAGCTGATACAGATTGTAAGAAAAGCTGTCGTAGTTATCAATCAGTAAAATCATTCTTCCACCTCCTGTGAGACTTCCAGTGCCTTAAGAGAAGCCTTTGCCTTGTTTATGCACTCCTGAAATTCCTTCTCAGGATCTGAATCCGCAACGATTCCCGCTCCGCTTCTCACGAAAACCTTGCCGTTTTTCTTGTAGGCAATACGGATTGCAATACATGTGTCCATATTTCCTGTAAAATCTATATATCCAATCGCGCCACCGTAAATGCCTCGCTTGTTGTCCTCAAGCTCTCCGATGAGCTGGCACGCTCTGATTTTTGGCGCTCCTGAAAGTGTTCCTGCCGGAAGCACGGCCTCAATTGCATCGAGTGCGTCATACTCTTCTCTTATCTCTCCACGCACTGTCGAGCCTATATGCATCACATGTGAATATCTCTCTATGGAATGAAGCTTTTCAACTTTTACAGTTCCGAATTTGCTTACCTTTCCGAGGTCATTTCTTCCAAGGTCCACGAGCATGTTGTGTTCTGCGAGCTCTTTTTCGTCCTTAAGCAGCCCTTCCTCAAGCTTTTTGTCCACCTCTGCTGTGGCACCTCTCGGCCTCGTGCCTGCCAGCGGAAATGTATGAAGCACTCCGTTTTCAAGCTTCACAAGTGTCTCCGGAGATGCTCCAGCAACCTCCACATCGGTTCCCGAAAAATAAAACATGTACGGCGAAGGATTTATCGTTCGAAGCACGCGGTAGGTATCAAAAAGGCTTCCCTCAAACGGTGCGCTCAATCTGTTGGATAAAACTATCTGGAAAATATCTCCCTCTTTGATATGGTGCTTTGCCTTCTCGACCATCTCACAATACTGCTCCTTGTCAAAAAGCGGTGTGACATCGCCCAGCAGCTTGCCACCCATATTCTGTTTTTTCTCTCCGTGCATCAGAAGCTCCCTAAGCTGCTTTAGCTCAACAGTCGCTTTGTTGTAGCCTGTTTCCGGAGCATCAAGTGACATATTTGCGATTAGTATTATCTTTTGGCACAGATTGTCAAATGCTATTACCTTATCAAAAAGCATCAGATCAACATCCTTGAAATCCTCTGTGTCTCTTGCTTTTCCTCTGATGCTTTTCTCCTTGTAGCCCAGATAATCATACGAAAAATAGCCTACAAGGCCACCTGTAAACGAAGGCAGATAATCAAATTTCGGACTCTTGTACTCTGAAAGAATCTGTCTGATGTACTCTGAAGGATTTTCCGTCTCCACCGAAAGCTTTCCAAGCTTCATATGACCATCTATGCAGTTAATCTCAAGCTTTGGATCATATCCCAAAAATGTATATCTTCCCCAGGCTTCATTGGCTTGTGCTGATTCAAGCAGATAACAATGTGTTGAAACATTCTGCAGAATCCTCATAGCCTCTATAGGTGTGATAAAATCTGATAATATCTCACAGCTTACAGGGAGAATGTCATACTTCCCGGTTTTTGCTATTTCTTTAACTTCGGTCAGTGTAGGTGAAATTTTCATATACTTACCTCCAAATTTTGTGTTTGTGTGAACAAAACGTCCAACATACAAGCTCGAATTCGCCTTTTCAAGGCTTCTCCGCAGCTTGCGCTGCTACAATTCTCGCTTTATGTTGTACAACCCAATGTTCACTTGAAATCTCGCATGCAAGCATGCAGATTTGCAAGTTCCATTGTGTTCTTTTGTTCACTAAAAAAACGTCCTTGACAGAATATTACTTCTGTCAAGGACGAATAATTTTAACTATCCGCGGTGCCACCTTGAATTCACGATAAAGCTCGTGCGCTTGGCAGGATACCAACATATCCCGGACAAATGACGTATGCCCTCACGTCGCAGAATACTCTGGATATCTGGATGAATGATAAATCCATTTGACTGCGCCCTCAGCGGTCCATTTGACAACTTGTTTCACACCTGATTCTCAGCACCACAGGCTCTCTGTAAGGGCATCATTGCCGTTATCTCCGCTTCAACGGTTTACAACTTATTAAATTGTCGAAACAGTTTAAACTGTCTTCACTTCTTTAACGATTTAATACTTTATCTCGCTAAATTTGTTTAGAGTTTATCACTCCTTTTTGTGTTTGTCAACATATTTTTGCCACGTTTTTTAATTATGCTATATTCAAAAAACGGTTATGTCTTTCCCACGCCCTTTTCAACCGTATCCGATATCATATTTAATGGCATTCTGCACATTTTCTAAGCTATCTTATGCATTAAAATCACAATACATAGCATTATGTTATTCTATTTTGGCTCACACAGATCCATCTCCACCATATTTCTGTCACAGACTAGCTCTCCACCTGCATATTTAAGCTCCGCAACCTGCAATGATGTTCTTCTGTGTCTGTATTCCCATACGAAATCAGGATCGTTACGTTCAGTCTCGCTCACCTCAGGATGAGTGAAATAGAAGATATATGCCCTTCCGTTATTTACCAGCACATCAGCATGCGCACCTATTGTTCCATCATCGAAGCGTTTTCCCGGTTCTTTGAGTATATTTGAGCATCTTGTCCAGTTGCAGGCATCATCGCTCTTGTATACCCCAAGTCCATGCCATGGATCTGTTATCATCCAGTATTTGTCCATGAAACGAAACACATTAGGTCCCTCATGCGGACAATCTGTTATTTCCGCTCCTGCCGGTTTCCAGTTATATAAATTATCACTGTATGCGGTATAGCTGAAGCTGTCGTTATTTTCGTCCTTATACCACATTTTCCATCTTCCGTCAGGCATCTTGTAAATACAGGCATCTATTACACGGTCTGATGTCAGTTTAAGCGTTTCCTCATAATTCCAGTGCCACAGATCTTTGCTTGTGTAATGCAGGATCTTTCTATCGCAGTTCCAGTCGAATGGAATTCCTCTCACATATGAGACAAACATATGAAACACCCCATTGTCCTCTACTATTTCCGGTGCCCAATATGTATTTCTTCCGGGTTCATAGTTTAAGCCCTCAACTATTCCCCTGTATATCCATGTCTTTCCTCCGTCGGAGGAACTCGCTATTCCGATATCGCATCCATGAATATAGCTAAACCCAATATTTGTAGCAGATGCTCTCCTATTGGTATAGAATATCCACCATGCCTTTTCCTTCGGATTCCATATTATTGTAGGATCTGCCGCTCCATCATATATAGGATCTCTGAAAAGTGGTGCATTTGGTGTTATTTTCATTTTATCCCCTGTCCTCTCTCATCTAATATAGGCTCGCCATCAATATCAAAGCTTATTTTTCTGGCTATGGTATCTCTGTGACCATTGGTTTTCCGTTATTTATTATTGCATATGGAGCTTCAACAACAAATGAATCTGCATTTTCCATGGTTTTTTTCCATCTATCCGTGCTATATAAAGCCATGTCCCCTGATCTACCGGTTTAAGTCTGCGCTGTGACCATATTACATACCACTTGACCTCATACATAAACGGAAACATATCAAGGCATATTTCCTCATATTCTTTACAGATCAACTCTATATTCCGCAAATGGATATTTTATCTTATTCTCCATATAACCACTGTGATTTAATTTTGCAGATAAATATTCTGACTGCTCATCACTGATATCCAGAACATTTTTATGCTGCATGAGAACTTCCGTTTTCTGTTGCACATAAGGCTTCTCATTTGCAATATCAAATATATTATTTTATCCTTTTACTGCTCCGCTTGTTATTCCTGCTACAATATTTTTCTGCATGATCAGGTAAAAAATGACAACCGGTACAAGTACAAGTACCATTGTAGAAAGCATCATTGCCCAATCATTGCTAAACTGGCCAACGCCTTTATATACCTGCATTACCAATGTAAATGCTTTATTTGAGCTTAAGAATAGGTATGGATAGAGGAAGTCATTCCAAACCCACATAACCTCAAATATAACTATTGTTGTAGTTATAGGCTTAAGCATCGGAAAAACAATCTTCCAAAAGCTCTGCCACGGTGTACAGCCGTCTATCATAGCAGCCTCTTCTACATCCTCCGGAAGATTTTTGAAAAAGCCCTGATACAAAAACAGTGCAAAATTACACCAGCTCGCATATACAAGTATAAGTCCTACTATATTATTTAACAGATGTATCTTTTGCAGCAAAAGATATAACGGAATCATTATCGTCTGTGCCGGAACCATATAGCCTAATAGAAAATACAATAGAATTCCTTTATACATCTTATGTTTTCTTCTCGCTATAGGATATGCCGCCATAGCTCCTAACAGCACTATCAATGTAACTGAGATAACAGTTATAATCAAAGAATTTGTAAAGCTCCTTGCAAAATCCATGCTCGCAAATGCCTTTTTATAATTATCAAGTGTAAAATGTGTTGGCAGTGCCAGCGGCGAGCTACTCATTTCCTGGGGACTTTTAAAAGTATTCACCACCAGATAGTAGAAAGGAACAAGCATTAAAACACAAAATGTCAGCATTATTATCTCGCCTATTACAGCACCTATCTTTTTTTTCTTTTTCATGCCTTTTCCTCCCCTGCTTTTTGCTGTATTACTGTTATCACCGCAACAAATATAAAGAAAATAATTGCCGATGCCATTGATCGTCCATACATCTTATCAGTAAATCCACGCTGTATTATAACCTGTGAAATCATTGTTGTTGAATATCCCGGTCCTCCGCCTGTCAGAGCAAACGGAAGATCAAATACCTTTAATGACGATATCATAAGAAGCATTATGCTAGTTACCATAGCAGGCTTAAGCTGTGGTACTGTTATTTTGAAAAACAACTGTAACCCATTTGCTCCATCTATCCTTGCAGCCTCATACAGATCGCTTGATATACTCTGAAGCTGAGCCAGATATATACAAGCATGCCAGCCCAACTGACTCCAAACACTTACAAATATTACCGAAACCATCGCCATTTTTGGATTTGCGAGCCATAGCACCGGCTTTCCGCCAAAGAATTCCACTACACGATTTAATAAACCATAGCTTAATGGGGACATAATATATGACCACAAGAAGCCTATTACCAGTGCACTCGGTACCGATGGGAAAAAGAATGCTGCTCTTTGAAAGTTCTTTGTCTTCATTCCCGAATTCAATGCAGCAGATAAAGGAATTGCTAAAACCGTGATGATTGCCGGAACAAATAATGCATATATAATTGTATTTAGAATAGATAGTCTGATTTGTTTATCATAAAAAACATCTATATAGTTTTGTAGTCCGACAAAATGCAGATTATCAAGTGAAACTCCCTTCCAATCAGTTAGGGAAAGCCCCAATGCCTGAAGCAGTGGGAACATTATTAATAATGTATAGACTATAAAAGCCGGTAGTATAAAGCCTAAATAAGGCAGTTCTTTCTTTAATTTCATACAGTTCACACTCTCTAAAATTCAATTTACTTGTTTAAGATCTCATCGAATTTTTCATCAATCGAGTCTAATGCTTCCTTAGGTGTTGATACCCCTGAAATAACATTTTGACAAGCCGCTGTATATGAATTTAGAACTGATGAAGATGATGGCCATTCTACTGTCTGCCAGTAAATTTTGCCCTCTGCAACCTCATCCTTAAAGCCTTCAAGACATGGATCTACAGTATAATCAAATCCCGATACATTCATGAAGTTTCCAAACGTATCTGACCAGCACCGGATTCCTTCATCTGAGCAGAGATAATCCATGAATTTCTGTGCGCCTTCTTTGTTTTTGCCATCTTTTGCAATACCGATTCCTACATTTGCAGCTCCCTGCAGCATGGTCTCACCGTTAAATCCCGGTATAGCAAATGTGCCGTACTCTGCATCAGGATTCTTTGCCTCAAAATCCGGAATACTCCATGGTCCACCTATCATCATGCCGGCCTGACCATTTATAAACATCTCTTCCTGCTGATCATTTGTAAGGCTAAGGCAAGACTGTCCCAGATATCCCGGTTTTACTACATCGTTGTACCATGCATCCATTGACTCTTTGTAAAGGTCAGAGAACTTCTTGCTTCCATCTGCAAGACCTGCCTCAACCTCAGGATCTTTTGAAGCCTCATTTGATGCAAAAAGTCCTAAGCACAGTCTTCCGGCATCCTCTGACTGGGCTGTCATCGGCTCAACACCTATTTTTTTGATTTTTTCCATATCTTCTACCAGCTCATCCCATGTCGTAGGAGTTTCTTTAATTCCTGCCTTATCAAAAACTTCTTTATTGTAGAAGAAAAAGCTTGCCCATGAATCGAGCGAAAGTCCATATACTTTCCCATTTATGCCAAGTGTTCTTTTTGCACTATCGCTTAATTTATCCATGATAGGAAGCTTTGAAAGATCCTCAGCAAAATCAGTTGCCTCAACATCCTCTCTTACCTCAGGACACATAAAGAATAAATCCGTTGGCTCATTTCCGTTCATTAACAATGTAAGCTTCTGTACATACTGCTCTGTTGGCGGCACATACTGTACCTCTAGCTCATATCCCGGATTTTCCTTCTCAAATCCAGCCTTGACATCACTCATTTGAGCTTCTGTGTACCATGATAATAATGTAACTGTCTCATCAGAGCTGCTGCCCTTCTGTGTGCTTCCGCCTCCATTTCCACTGCCACATCCCATCATTCCAAGTGCCATGCTTGCACATAATAATGTTGCTAAAATCTTACCCTTCATAAAGTGCTTCCTCCTTAATACTTGTGTTATTTGGTATCTTTATATTATCCAAATAACACTTTCTAAGAAATGCCGTAAATAACTATTTATTGCTCAAATTAATCATCTTGCTCCTTTACATCTTTCTGTATTCTATAGGAGAAACACCATACAGGCTCTTAAATTTGCGGCTGAAATGATACTGACTCTCATATCCTACCTCGAGGCTTATCGAATATACCGTCATGTCCGTATTCTTAAGCAGTTCCTTCGCTTTATCCATCCTTATCTTAGTCACATAATCCCCAAATACCATTCCCATATTTTCCTTGAATATCTTGAGGAAATAGTTCCTGCTCAGATTAACCTCATCAGCCACCTCTGTCGCAGAAAAAGCCGGTGACATACAGTTTTGGTGAATATAATCTGTAATCCTGCTCATCAAAGAATAGTTACCTTTATTTTCTATTATATTTTCAATGTCCACTGATGCCTCACATATCACCCTATCCATTAATGTTCCAAGTCTGCGTACCGTGCGTACTTTGTACAGATTCCAGATATTCTGATGTCTGAGTATAAAAAAAGCTCGATCCTTATATACCTGTGTAAGCTGGCTTTTTATTTTAATAAGCAGCTCAATCATCTGATCGGTTACTAGGCTGGGATTTATCGCTTTTTGTGTATAATTCTTTATAAGCCGTTTCAAATATTCCTGCATATTCTCTCGTTCTGCCTTGTATACAAGATTCCTTACAGCTTCATCTCCCGGCAGCTTCGCAGCATAATCCGAATCATCACCAGTCATTATGCTGTCATTTTCTCCATATATTCTGCTCTTATTATCATAAAAGCACTCATACCTTTTTGAATATGCTTTTTTAAAAATTTCTGCCAGTTCGCTGCTTTTCGTAAATCCTTCATACATACCCATAAAATATATTTTCCCCTTGGCATAACGTATGAGTTTCTCGAATTCCGCCTCTATTTCTTTCCTGTCCGATTCTAAGGCAATACAGTAAAGGCAATCATATGACGGAACAACATACTGTGTTTTCCAGTCTTTTACTGTTTTTACAAGTTCATCCAAGGGCTCATCCTGTGAAAAAACTTCAAAGTAAAAATACACCTTATCTCCCAATACTTGTTCCAGCTCGGATATGTCAATCTGCTGGTCTTTTTTCGAAAAATGTTCCTCTATCTGCATAAATACTTTTGTTACAATACGATTATTCAGTTCACTTTTCAGCAGACTGCTGTTTTTTTCCTGTAAACTCTTCTCATCAAGCTCATTTTTTATCGTATTCATCATCGGAATAAGCTCCTGACGATCGATGGGCTTAAGAAGATAGTTCTTTGCGCCAAGCTCTATGGCTTTCTTTGCATAGGAAAATTCATCATAAGCCGTAACTATGACAAATACCGCGTTTTTTCCCTTTTTCTGCAATTCCTCTATAAGCGTAAGACCATCCATCTCCTCCATTCTGATATCTACAAATACCACATCCGGATCAGTCTCTTCAAACACTTCTATTCCTTCCAATCCATCCAGTGCCATACCGCAGACACGAAAGCCCAACTCCTCCCAGTCTACTATTTTTTCCATGAGGAACAGGTTCTGCTCCTCGTCATCTACAAACATTATTTTATACTGCATATTACTGTTGTCCCATCTTCCTTTGTGCTATATATTTTCATATCCGCATCATTTCCGTATGTAAGCTTGATACGCTTATAAGTATTTTTAAGTCCTATTGCCTTAAAATCATCATTATCAGCCTCTATCGAATTCTTAAGCTCTTCCAGCTCACTTTCTGTCATTCCACAACCGTTATCCTGTACCTTGAAATAGATGAAATCTTCTTTTTTATATATTTCTATCTGTATTTTTCCATCCTGCTTCACATTCTTAAACCCATGTCTTATGCAGTTTTCCACTATCGGCTGCAGCATAAATTTAAGCACCGTATGTGTAAGAAGCCCATACTCTATATTTATCTCATATACAAATTTGCGGCTGTATCTTTTCTGGTACAGATCAAGATAATTTCTGACATAGTCTGTCTCTTCTTTTATTGTAACTATCTTGCTGTTGTTGCTCATCGTGTATCTCATCATTCGGCTTAAAGATACGACTATATCATCAATTTCATAATTTTCACTCAATACGGCTTTCGACTGTATAAGCTGCAGCACATTATATATAAAGTGTGGATTTATCTGGTTTACAAGATTTTCATACTCCATGTTTTTCTGATATATCTCATCCATGTAAACCTTGTTTACCAGCTCATCTATTTGCTCCGTCATCTCCTCAAAACGATTTCTTATAACTACTATTTCTCCCGGCTGACTTTGCTTATGCTTTATCGGAACTGTCTCGAAATTCTGTTGCCCAACCTGCTGCATTCTGGCTGCCAGTTCATTAAGCGGCCTTTTTATAAAGTCTGCAATAATGTAGGACACTATGATTATCAGGCCACAGCTTATCATAAGCATTATGATGCCTATCTTCTTTGCCGTACCTGCCGCTGCAACTATGTCCTTGTACTTAAATATCTCTACGAAGCTCCATGCACTGTTTTCCATCTCTGAATAAACTATAAATTCGCCATCCTTAATCCAAAAACCGCTGTCATTGTTCTTTATAGCCGAAACAAATTCTTGATTGCTGTTTATTTTTTCTTCCTCAAAATTATAGCTTTCACCTGTTTTGGTGTTTACAAGATATGTCTTTCCGTTTTCTATATTTTTCTTTGGAACTTTTGCAGCTTTTTCCATATTGATATCACATACAACATATCCGCATATTTCATTTTCAGCTTTTATCGCCAGCACAATTGACATCGTACTTTTGGATGGGCTTTTTCCTTTGGTGTAATAATCCACATCATGTGGCATGATATATTGAAAGCCCCCATATGTAGTATCTACTTTTTCTTTAAACCATTCTGTATCAACAAGTTTTTTCTGTTCATTCCCCAGATAACTGTATTCATAACCATTTTTGCCAATTATAAAAATATCCTGAATATATGTCTTCATTGAAAATTGTGAGCTGAACGTGCGCTTTATCTCTCTTTGACTTTCAAGTAATTTAATATAGTTCATATTATCTTCATCCATAGTCACGAGACTTTTTACACTGTCACTCATGGAAAGTGCATTCATAAGAACCTTCATATCGCCTGTGCAAAAGTCCATGTTGAGCTTGAATGTTTCGGTTTCATATTTGCTTTCTTCCTCTATATTGGAAATATATTTATCCGTATATATATGATTGATGAGCATAAAAGTTGCTATCATTATGATGCATACCGATGGTATCATCATAAAGATAATCTTGCGTCCGATATTCTTATTGACAAGTGAGCTGATTTTCCTTTTTACACTTTTTATCATACGTCTATCCTCCAATAAAATTAATTCTTCGCAAAATATATTTCCCATTATTTGATATATTTTGCATTGACATATTTCGTTGCCCTTGCCTGCCCTAATTTCATAACAGAACCTGTTTTTACCATTTTTCCAAGCACTGCTTCTACTGTAGACGGACTCACATCAGGAAGGATATCACAGATTTCTGCTTTTGACACAGGAAGCACACTGTTTAAAACTGTCTGCTCAACTCTTTCTGTTTTTTTAAGTTTTTTCCCATTTACAGTAGAAAATCTTTTGTCCAATTCTTTGTAACATTTATAGAGCATAGACAGAAAATTTTTCATATATTCAAAATATGAATTCTCATTTGTATGCCATCCTATAGATGACTCCTGCAATGCCTCGTAGTAAAAATCCTTTGAGTCATTGATTTGTTCCTCAAAGGATACATATTTTCCAACATCATATCCACTTTTATAAAGTAAAAACAATGATAATAATCTGGATACTCTGCCATTACCATCAGAAAACGGATGTATACACAAAAAATCCAGTATCACACATGGGATCAGTAACAATTTGTTTATTTTTGGATTATCCCTTGCATCCATATATGCAAGTACAAGCTGCTGCATTGCTTCGCCTGTATCTGCCGCAGAAACCGGTGTGAAGCGAACTCTACGCCTTCCTCTTTCATCAATCTCCATTATCAGATTGTCTTCCGTTTTGTATTTTCCTGACAGCTCATATCCTGCAAGATTTGTCATAGTTTCATGTATATGCAGAATCATATTTTCACTAAATGACATCTGATCATGCTTAGAATGTATCTCATCCAGTGCATCCCTATACCCTGCGATCTCACGCTCATCATGATTAAGAGGAGCACTGTCACCGTCAACAATCTGCTTTATACGTGCGTCTGTTGTAACAATACCCTCTATCGCATTAGAACCTTTAACAGATTGTACTCTTGCAATCTTTTCCAGCTCAGTATATATACTTTTATTGCTTTCCTTACGCGTATCTGATATAGCATTAAATGCAGTAATTGTTGCTGTAAGATTAACTATCTCAGCCGGTAATAAGCCTTCATCTAAAAAAGAATAGTCAAATATATGCATATTGCCCTCCTGTTATCTGCATATATTTTATCAAAAAATATGCAGATACTCAATCAGTATCTGCACATTTTTCAAATAATATTATGCATTAAAATCAAAAACACCGACTAATCTAAAGTCTGATTTTAGATTAGTCGGCATTCTGGTTTTCTATAAAATATACTCCATCTGGCGTTCCTTTGTCTTAAGCCCCATCTTCTCATAAAATTTCTCAGCAGATGTGTTTCCGCTCCATACATTGAGAGTGACCTCGTAGCAGCCGAGATGCTTTGCCTCATTCTTGACATATTCAAAAAGCTGCTCTCCGATATGCGCTCCTCTGGTCTTTGCATCTACACACAGATCATCTATGAAAAGTGATGTAAACGGCACCATATTGTTGGAAAACGGCTGCTGTCTTATCTGGCAGAATGCATATCCCATGCAGATATCATCATCACCTGCCGCAACATATATCGGCTTTGTATCGTCCTTTATCATTTTTGCAAGCTCTTCATTTGTATATTTTGTCGTTCCCGGGATAAAAATATCCGGTCTGATATCGGCATGGATCTGAAGCACCTGCTCTAATAATTCAATAAGTCTTGGTATGTCTTTTTCCTGTGCTCTTCTAATATTCATTTTTGAAAATCATCCTTCCAGTTGTCGTTAATGTATAGTTTTTATATTTCAAAATAAATCCAGCATATTATCGAGATAAATGTGCTCTCTGACATGTATCTGATACTGTGGCTTCGTCATATAGTAAAGCAGAAATTCAAGTACCATGGCACTTCCAAGCCCTCTGCCCTCTATTTTAAAATTGCTAAAGCCCATCGGCAGATAAGTGTTTTTTATATCATCTATTCCAATAAAGCCGGGATTTTCCACCGCCTTCGAAAAGAGATATCCCTGCCCTGCATCAAGTGCAGTACAATAATGCTCCGGGCAATCCTCACCCAGATTTTTGCGACTAACCGTCTCATAGCACTTCTTCCTGTCCGTGCAGCCAAACCAGCAGCACTCATTACACAAAAATTCTACTTTATCCTTTTGATGCTGTGATAATGCTTTCAGTTTATCAAATGATTTGTTCAACCTGAAATCCGGTACCACATAGCGGAAATCCTCTCTGTTTAGCTCATTTTCAAATTCGAGGAAATCCGTCAGAACCTTTGTGGTTGAGGATACAAAATAAAAGTCAGGATAGTTTTCTTTTATGTAATCAAGCAGAAGATCTGAATAGATGATTATGCCGTTTCTATATTCTTTTACTTTTATGCACTTGTTTATCCCGCTTATATAATTATCGTTTCCAAAGCCCATGCTTCGCTCATTATCTCTGCCTATATCAAATATCCTGCACAGTTCGTTACATTTTTTGTCAGAAAGATGCTCTTTAGTAACCAATGAATTACTAAAGGTAAGTCTCGCGGATATCCCATATTCCTGCATCAGCTTAAGCACTTCCTTCGGATTGTACTCTCCAAAACCGGCGCGGCCTCCGCCCCATACGCAGTCTGCCGGTGCACCGTATATTGAACCTATGTCGCACCAGTCATAGAAATATTCCCGGTGCTTGCGGTACAGTGGGAGAAATTCTTTGTATAATTCATAAAATTCAAACAATCCCGGTAGATGATAATACGCTTTCATTTTGACTCCTTATTTTAATCTGCTGAACCTGTGCTCATTTTAATAATTTTCAATCACGTATTCCTCAAAAAGCGGCAGCGTAAAATACACATATCCCCGTATCTCTCCCGATACAATTCCCTTTCTTATAAGGCGCTTACGATACGGATTGAATTCGTTTGTCTCCATCCCAATTGCATCCCTGATTTCTTTTATTTTTCCGCTTTTTATATCAGCAATCCCCTTTGCAACCATGCGATCCTTCTGAGAAAGCTCCGACCAGATTTTGTCATATACAAATTCGCTCAGATATTGTTCGTACTCGCCCAAAATGCCATTGTAATCGCCACCATTATTCCACGTCAGATACCCTAAAACCTGAAATGCAAAGGGATAGCCTTTGGTCAGCACCGCCATCTGTGCTGCTTTCTCCGAAGATATGTTAAAAATAGTCTTATACTTATTGATTATTGCCGCGTTATTTAATGGTTTGAGCTGGATTTTAGGTGCTCTGTACAAAAATGTAAGGCTCTTCTCATTCTGAAGCTCCTCTATATTTTCATACAATCCTGTTCCTAATAGAAATACAGGCAGCTCCTGTCTTACAAATATCTGAAAGGCTCCTGCAAAAACCTTCATGTACTCACTATTTGTCATCTCATCTATCGTAATAAGCAGTCTCTTACCACTCTTTTTAAGCCTTTCCAAAATCTTTATAATAGCTGTCTCTGCATCTGTAATCGGCTGTGTCCCCTCTATAGATACTCCAAAACCGAAAAATGAAAGGTCGAGCTTTGCCGATTTTATAAGTCCCGCACATATATTATCACTATTCAATTTTGAAAGCATTGCAGACAACAGCTCTGTTGCCGGATTGAGTTCTATAACCACCCAGTCATCATTTTCTCTTAGCTTATGCGAAATTTCTGTCATCATTACTGTTTTTCCCGAACCTCGCACACCGGTAATTATAAACATCTGCTGATTTATTGTATCCGCTGTAAAATTCTCTATTATCTCATTAATCTGTACCGGACGGTCTACCGCCTCCAGTGGACTTCTTCCGAATGTAAGCGTGAATGGATTTTGCATATCAGCCTCCCATTTTTACTGTTGTTTACTGTTTTGAATTTGTTTTACTGTCGTTTACTGTTTTGATTTTATTTTACTGTTGTTTACTGTTTATGTCAAGATTGCAAGTTAATGATAATTCGCATAATATAACCCCCAGAGCGTATTGTATGCTTTGATAGCATATCAATATCACGCTCCGGGGGTTCTATTTGCACCTGATTTAGTTTAAGAAATTCTGTATGATAACTTCCTCTGCCTCTTCCTCTGTAAGTCCGAGTGTACGGAGCTTGAGAAGCTGCTCGTCGTTTATCCTGCCTATTGCAGCCTCATGGATGATAGCTGCATCGATATTTTTTGCCCTGATTTCAGGGATTGAACCGACCTCTGCATGATCCATGATGATAGAATCACACTGGATATGAGCCTGGCATTTGCTGTTACCGATGGCATTCGGATGGAAGGTCTGGACTGAGTTTCCTTTTCCTACTGATCTGGAAACAATCTGTGCAGAGCTGTCCTCTCCGTTTAACTGCACCTCGATATTTGACTCCGCCTTCTGCTCTCCATCTGTCATGAGACGCTCTGTGACATAGAGCTTTGCGTCCTTTCCAAGCTCCACATTGGTCTCACGGACTGTAGAATCAACACCCTTTATCTGTGCTGTATCGAGTGTGAAAACAGAATTCTCACCCACAAATATATTTGTTACAGGGTTGAGCACTCTCGCACCTGTTCCGTTTCCCTCGCCGTAGTGCTTTTCCTCATATCGGACATTCGCATTTTTACCTACATGGAAGGTATGGATGCCGTCGTGTCTGCTCTCGTTGCAGCCGCTGTTGTGGATTCCACAACCTGCCACAATCCTTACATCTGCGCCATCCTCTACATAGAAATCGTTGTATACAAGGTCTGTCATACCTGATTTGCTGAGTACTACCGGGATATAGACAGCCTCTCCGTCGGTCTTTCCATCAATATAAATATCAATGCCGGGCTTGTCCGTCTTTTTCTTTATCTTGATGTGTTCGCTGTCTCCGTGGCAGATTGATGTGCCGTTTTCACGCAGATTAAAGGCACCGGTCTGACTGAATTTATTATCATTTATGACGTCCAATACGCCCTCTGTTACGTTGTCAAGCTTTACCATATTATGCTCTTCCCTCCAGTCTCTCTACGCATTTGTGACATTTCTGTACACCATTGAGATAAGGCAGCACCTCGTCCTTTGTGCCGATTTTCTTGATTTCTCCGCCATCAATTATCATGATGCGGTCTGCCATATTAATGATTTTCTCCTGATGTGAAATCACTATGAGGCTCTGCTTTTTCTCAGTATGGATTTCCTCAAATTTCTGTATGAGCATTGAAAAGCTCCACAGATCGATTCCAGCCTCCGGCTCGTCAAATATACAAAGCGAATGCTCCTTGGCAAGCACTGATGCAATCTCAATTCTCTTCATCTCTCCGCCTGAGAGTGTGCCGTCAATCTGGCGGTAAATGTAATCCTTTGCACAGAGTCCTACCGCGGTGAGAAGGTCGCAGCACTCCTTGTCTGAAAGCTCATCCTTTGCGGCAAGCTTGAGCAGCTTCATGACTGTCATTCCCTTAAATCTCGGTGGTTGCTGGAATGCAAAGCCTATTCCCGCATTTGCCCTGTGATTGATGTCGAGCTCTGTGATATCCTGTCCGTCAAGTATAATCTTTCCGCTGTCCGGTGTCTGAATACCTATCAAGGTCTTTGCCAGAGTGGATTTTCCACCTCCGTTTGGTCCGGTAATGACAAGCATTTCTCCGTCCTCTACCTGAAATGATATATTGTTCAGAAGGCATTTCTTTCCGCCCTCATCATCTACGTTTAAAGTTAAGTTTTCTGCTTTAAGCACGATTTTCACCTCATCTTTTATTTATGATACAGCATAAAATCCGTCTCCTGCTGTTCTTATTACTTTTTCCGTTTACCGTTCACATTCACACATTAGTATGCCCGGCAATGATTACAGTATAACATAATAGTAAACGTTTACAAGGTATAAACTCTCTGGTACTCGCTAAAATACATATTGTGGCTTTTTATAAAAGCTTTGCTTATCTACTAATTTCCCTTATCATTGAATACTCATTGCACAAGGTTCCGTCATTTTGTCTGATAGAATTAAATTTGATGCCGGTTATCCTGAAGCCCATCTTCTCATAAAGTGCTCTCGCCCTGCTATTGCCCTCAATAAAATCCAATTCCATCTGCAATATATTCGGATTGCTTTCTGCTATTTTTATCATTTCCCGGAACATTCTCGTTCCGATCCCCTGATTCCAGAATTCGCTCAGCAAACCGATTGCCACATTTGCCCTGTGTCCGGTTTTCGCGCGTTTATTCCACCAGACCATGCAATTTCCGGCAATTTTTCCATCTGCTTCACAAACCAGCAGCGTATGTGTATCCGACAAATTGCAGCTATTTATGAAATCAATCTCCTGCTCGATGGTCCGGGTCTCACATTCTTCCGGTGTCCTCAGTAAGAAATCCGTTTCACCGGTTGACTTTTTCATGTACTCTATAAGAGCTTCGGCATCCTTTTCATTTGCACTTCGCAAAATGGCAGTTCTGCCGTCTTTTAATTTAAATTCGATATCTTTTATTATCATATTTTCTATAGTACCAACTTCCTATTGATTTTTATATTCTATCTATGATAAACTATCGACAATTAATGGTAGTTGCAGCTTAGACAGAGCGAGACGAAAGTTTCCCTCTGTCTATTTTTTTGTGCTTTTACATGCATGAAGCCTTGTATACACTTCAAGTCTTTTTCAATTATCGCAGCTATCAAGAGCCTATTGTAACTACTCATTACAGCTATATTTATTTTACATAACAGGAGGATTTAAGAAAAATGCCAAAGAACAGATTACAGGAAACAATTTTTACTATCATGATTGTTGCCGGTTTTATTCTCGATACATTCATTGCCGGACCACTTGTTAGATTCATCTTTGGAAAAATCTTCCGAGAGAACTAATTTAAATGTAAAAAATGTAAAACCGGGCACTATATCCTGCCCGGTTTACACTATCCATAATAACTGTTTAGCATCACACCTTGCATATTCACAAAAAGCTCATTGCAGGTGTCTTCTCGCTTCTTTGAATGCTTCATAAAACGCTTTGTCCTAGAAAACTCCGTCTATAAAGCCCTTCATATCATCCTTAGACACAAGACCAATCTGCTGACCGGCAACCTGACCGCCCTTGATTGCAATAACTGCCGGAATATTCATTATACGATACTCTCTTGCCAGATCAGGATTCTCGTCCACATCAATATTGTAAAACTCCACATCTGTGATTTCATCAGAAAGCTGCTCCATTACCGGCGCAAGCATCTTGCATGGACCGCACCACTCTGCCGAAAAATCAACAATGATAGCCTTATTATTTTTAACCTGTTCAAATTCACTGCTATTAATCTTCTTTACCATAGTTGTTCTCCTTTCATCTGTCGAACGAATTATTTTCGTTGCACCTATACAGCAATAAAAAATAACTGCTGTACTATAGTACACCGAATAAGAAATAACAATGCATCAGAAACTTATTATTCGATGTACTAGCACTACTATAATACATAAATCAGATTATGTCACATAAAAATATTATAAACCGTAAAATTTATCATTTATCACGATTAATTCTTTTTGTGCTCTGCCATGTAGGCCTCTATATCCTCTGTGGTTCTGATGATATCCTCCGACAGACACACTGCACCGTCCTCGGTGATAAGCACATCATCCTCAATCCTGATACCGATTTCCCATTCATCTATATACAGTCCAGGCTCGTCACTGATGATTGCTCCCGGACGAAGCCTGCTGTTTGAGTCAACTGTCACGTCATGCACATCAATTCCCAGATGGTGTGACACGCCATGCATGTAATACTTAGAAATCTCTACCGAATTCTTTATCAGTCCAAGCTTCATAAGCCCGTCTGCAAGCACATCCTTACATACTTCATTTAATTCCTTTGTAGTCATTCCCGGCTTTGCAACCTCGACAATCTTTCGGTTTGCGGCAAGCACGATATCATATACCTGTTTCTGGCGCTCGGTGAACCTGCCATTTACCGGATATGTTCTCGTAATATCCGAATTGTAGCCATCTATTCTGGCTCCAAGGTCAAGAAGCACCAGTGTTCCATCCTCCATCGTCTCACGATTTGTGTCATAGTGAAGCATCGTTCCATTCATTCCGCTTCCGGCGATTGTAGGGAAAGCTGTCCACTCTGCCCCACCGCGTCTTATGATATATTCAAAGTCTGCCTGTGCCTGATATTCTTTCATGCCCGGCTTTAAATTAGCCATTACATTGCAAAGTCCATCCTTTGTGATAGCGATTGCCTTTTTGGTGAGCTCAATCTCATCCTCATCCTTCTGCATACGCTCCTCTGCCACAAGTGGGAAAAGATTCTTCACAGCAACTCCCGGATAGTCTGTCTTAAATTCATTAGCTTTTACCACATTGTAATCCGGCAAATCCACTTTCTGATGACGATACGTGTCGAAATATGCTGTGTATACATCCTCGCGCGTCATTATCCTGTCCAGCGTACTCTCAAGCTCATAAATATATTCTACTTCGTCAATTCCTGATATTTCCTCGGCTTCCTCCATAGTCACTTTCCTGCCGTACCAGCGCTCCATCGTAGGGTCTGCCTCCTCTATGAAGAGCATTGTCTTAGCAGGCTCTACACATTTATCCAGGACAAGGACCATGTTGTCACGTCTAAGTCCGGTCAGATAGAAGAAATTGCGGTTAGCCTGTGCTGTGAATAAATCATACTCATCTGCACTCACATGGTGCTCGATGCCTGAGTACAATATTGCTATAGAATTGTCCTCCATCTTGTCTAAAATTCTTTGTCTTCTGCTTTCAAAATCCATTTTGCTGCCTCTTATTTCATATATTTTTTAAAAAGTGAACATTTCAACGTCAGTTTTTCATCAATGACATTCACTTTTATATTCGTATTAATCTAGTTATATTTATCATCTGCATTAATTTCTGACATATACCCAGCAGTTATAATGCCTGCCGGCAACGCAACGATTGCAATTCCAAACAATGAACTAATCATTGTAAGAATTTTTCCTATGCCTGACGTAGCATAAATATCCCCATAACCAACTGTTGTCAATGACACGGTTGCCCAATAAATCGCATCAAAAAAACTATTAAAAGTATCAGGTTCGATATTAAACATTACAAGTGCCGTCACAAATATGTATCCCATAGCTAGAAAAGCAACTATTGTAAGACTATCCTTTTGCCTTTTAAATACCCTGACAAGTATATCAATATTTTTTGAATATCTAAAACTCTTAAATACTCTAAACACCCTAAATGTTTTAATAAGTCTTGTTACTCTTAAAAGTTTAATTCCACTATTAATTATCATAAAAGAAGGTAATATGGATAGCAAATCAATTATAGCCATAGCTGTAAATGGATATTCAATATAAGAAACTTTTCCTTTACCAAGCTTATAATCTGCTGTAAACAGTCTTAACATATAATCACCAACAAATATTATTGTTGTAATCCAATCAATAACGTTAAAAACACCATTCTGCTCCTTGAATGCTAATGGTACCAGACTAGCAATGATACACATCATCATAAAAATATCATATGCTTTACTTAACGAATCACCGTCTTCACTTACTTCAATAATCTTATATATTCTTCTTCTCATTTTTCTTTATATACCATTCATTAAACTGTTTCGCTAATAATTTTATACTACTTACAGTTGTCACATGTTTATACATTTCATTCGGTTTTATCTTCATTCAGATGATAATCATATTAGCATTATCTCTGCAACATCTTTTATCTAATTCACTCCCTTCAAATAATTTTTCTTATCATTATTTTATAATAATACCACAATTCAAATAAAAAAACACCCCAGAACCGAAGTTCTGAGGTTTAACATATTCTCGATATTCTTTGAAATCACCTCTTTGAGAACGTTTTAAAAGCTTGAAAATCCCGAAAACAATGGATTACTTACATCAAATGTTGCATACGTGTTTTACACTTTAGACTACTCAGAGCATTCCACGACTTCTCTGAACTTACAAATTCGCATATAAATTTTATCGATAGAAGCTACTTATGTCCAAAATAATCTTTGCAATGTATAACCCTAAAAATGATTGTGATTGTGTTAACCTCAATGCTGAAATGTGAAATTCCATTGATTTTTCAACTAAACATAAAACATCCTATATTTTCAGATTTTTTATGGAATATGACGCAGTTTTATTAATTTGTATTTACGACTATTGATTCACCTACATTTTTACAGAAAACTCAATATTTATGCGGTCATATCAACTTTAGTTGTAAATTTACTGGAAGCTAATATGAAATCCAAGTCTCTTTTAACTTTCAAAAATGCAATGCTTCTGTTCATCTGAACGAGCCTTCTGATATTGGTTATCTTACAAGACTTGCCAGAAAAATCCCGGGGCTGTATGCCAAATTAGCTTCCAAAGATGGCGGTTTGCCCGGATATGTAGAGGTGATTGGGGTGTTTAATTAGGGCATCCCTCGTAACTCATAAATCTAACACAATTCAATCCCTAACTTTAATCCGCAACCATAACTACATATATTGCTATCTTTACATATATTGCATTTTTGCAAGTGTATATTTCTAAAGTGTTCAAACTCAACGCCGTTCCATATCTCCTCAATTTGTTTGTTTTCCAATGATACTCTATATTTTCCTAGTTGATTATCAAAAGAGCACGGATATGCATTCATTTCAGCATCAATATACATCGAAAATCTTCCCGCTTCACATGCATCAACGGATGACATTTCTAGAGATTCACCATATTTTATTAATGCCGATGTAAAACAAGTATCAAATCCAACTCTATAGAAATGTTTCTTTTTTATAGCAGCGTCCAAAAAACGTGCCAATCGCTCGTCCTTCTTTACAATTTTTTCTCTTCTACCCAAACCAACTGGTTTGTATAATATAAAAATAATCGCTTCTATTCCAACAGGCCATATTTCGTTTTCCAATCTATATGTTGCCTCATCTATTGAATCATCCGAAACCACAAAATGAATATTGGTTTTGCATCCACTACTTACAAATCTTCTAATCGCATCAATTGTTACATCATTATTTTCTTGATTTGATTCTATCCTTGAATAAAACGAAACCGCTACAGCACCACAATATTTCCTTATATAATTTATTTCCTGTTGCAACAGAGCATATCCGCTAGTTGTCAAATTCGGTACAATTCCATATTCCCTAGTCATGGATAATATTTCCTCAAAAAATTCATGTTTATTTGGGTCACCAGCTCCGCCTAAAGCAACTTGAAACACTCTATTTTTACATTGCTTCATAATCGTCTCATAATTTTCCAATGACATATTCTTTTTATTTGAATTAATTGCATTTTGATAACATTCAACACCTACCCTACTACACATTCCTGCCTTTGCTGCACTACATTGTCCCATTATTCCGATATCCAAAAGTTCCGGAAAAGAACGCATAGTAGCATTCATTTGAGTTCCAGAAATATCACTTCTGATCAAAGTTCCATTTTTTTCATTAAATAATTCAAAGAATTTATATTTTTTATCTTCATAGTAAATCATAAATTTCACCACATACAACTTCTTGCATATACATAAATATCATTATTATCAATTTCAAAACTATCCGTTGTAAAAAAACTTGTTAATGTACCTTCATCACTACTAGTGTAACCCATATAACCCAAATATCCCTTTTTTTGATATTCCAAATATCTACTTGCAGCTTTTTCACCAAATACTTCTTTTACATTATCATAAGTCACTTCATCAAAATTAAAGTATCTCAAGCCTTTATTAGTCCCATATATAATATTTTCACACATCTCCATTGCTGCTGATTCTATTGGCGAATTCTTTTTAAAACCTAACTTTTTATATAAATATTGTGCGGTCAATTCTTTTTTTGACAATATCAGAAAATTTGTAGAGGAACTATTTGTAACATATCCAATCCTAATCTTCATATTCTAAACCTCCTACGAATCCCCAAAATTGATTTTTCAACTCATCATCATACGAAAAATAATCTCCTACCTGATCACCTTTCCACTCTAAATCAACATAATATTTTTTGTTACGACATACTTTCCTTGCCAGTTCTTCTGACATATTAAAGCGACAAACTAAGTATTGTTCGCAATTATCAAATTCTTTTTTATAATATCTGCGAAACTCCTTCCTATAATTTATTGGATTACCAAAATACAAATCATAAATTCGCCCAATCACCTCTCCTGCATAAGAGTTTTTCTTGACTTTATACAAATTTAAAAGTCTTGCCTTTGTACCAACCTCATACAGATTAAAGAAAAGATAATTATTAAATTTCAGATTCGCCTTACTTGTCCTCTGTTTCAAAATATATCCGTCCTTTCAAATTACATATAATATCCTGCTTGTTGCAATGTGACTCAAAATATTCTTGAATTTCTTCCTTTCCTTCCCATGACAAAAATTCTAAATACAAAAATAAATAACATCTAAATCTTTTACATCCTTCTATATTTTTAAACTGCAATTTTTTGTCTATTTCTATAAAGTCATCATGATTAATCCCATCTATATTCCAATATGATACCGTTTCCTTTAATACACTACAAAACTCATCATATATATGTATCTCATATAAATTTTCTAATAATAATTCCAAATTATACTTGCCATTAATCATTTCTTGATTTATTAAAAATAAAAAAAGTCTTGCCAATTCATGACCTGGATTATTCATTATAATATATTTTAAATAATCTTTTTCATAAATCTCCAAGTCGTCATCTCCATCTAGAATTACTTTCAACCCCCAACTATTCAAACCATTTTCTCTATTCATCCTATATGCTTCTATTGCATTATCATGCGGTTTCATAAATCTATTTAAAATAGTTTTACACATATCAGCATTATCTTGTCCCTTATAAAACCAATATATATAATTTATAACACCTTCTGTACATACCGCATTTGTTTCTACTAATTTATCAATATATGTAATTACTTCTTTAACATCTATCCGTTCACCATCATCAATAAAACTATTTAATGCATATTTAGCCACACAATAATCTCTCAGTTCGTCAAACACAAAATAAATTTCTTCATCATACTTTTCAATAATTGAATTCTCATGTAATATTAATTTTCGACTCACTAAAATAGTTTCATCCATGATGTCTTTGATAGCCCCTGTCATTTCGCTTTCTTTCATTATTTCCGAAAGTGGTATTGCGGAATATTTGTTATTGCTATACATATGTGCAACAATTTTATTCAAGAAAGCTTCACACTCTGGCTTATTTCTTTCGAACACCGCATCAATATATCTTTGAAAAATCTCATACTTGTTTAAGGAATTTACATTCACATCACTGTTTTTATGTACTTCAAAGAACATTCTCATTAACAAGAGCTGACTATACAGTTTTTCTTTCGATGCTTCCGAAAGCTCTCCTGAATAGTTAAATGCTTTTTTATAATTCTCGTACAATCTTTTCTTTGCTACATACGAATACTCTTCTTTCATTATGTCATAACAATAAGCCCCCTCATCAATTCTATCTATCAAAATATTTTTATACTTAAAATCAAAATATTCACTTCTGCACGAAACAATAATTTTAACTTTTCGATATTTTAACATCTTGTTTATGAAATCAGATAATGATTTCATAAATTCATGCGAGCGACTCTCATTAATTGCATCTATCACTATATACATTGACCTATTCAACAAAACACATAAAATATGTTGAATACTCCAGTACACTCTAAAATACTTGTTCTTACATGGCATAAGACTGTTTTCAAAATAAACACACATATTTTGATTTATTTCTTTTACATTATAGAAAACACAAATTTTCTTATTATTAATCATTGTCTCTACCAAATTGCAAAGCAAATTAGTTTTGCCATTTCCCGCGCTACCAGTTAAAACAATATATTTATTCTTTATAAATTCAGTCCGTGTATATAGTTTTTCAAGCTTTTCGATATATCGGTACCCCAACACTTCAAATAACATTGCTGTGTCTTTATAATTCTCTGGTGCTTCGCATTCTCGTTTTCTTATTTTCCTCATCAACTCCAAAGTGCTATTAATCTCTTCATATACTTTTTTAATTGATGCCGATTTACTTATCTTAAACGCAATACCATAATCTTTATAAATTTTCTTTAATCTTCTTCCATTTTCATCATCAAATAAATTGTTATAATCTGCAATTATTCTCTTTCTCCAGCTATCACCATGCATGAAATATCTTAAGAGTTCTTTGGTATCATTTAATTCCACAAACACACCCTTTATATATTTTCCATTTTTTTTTAATGTATTTATGTTATGTTTACTTACATCCTTTGTTCGCTTCTTAAAAGTAAAAAGAAACACTAACATAACTAACACGAACACACAAAACGGCCAGTAAACCAAACAATTTGAAATAAATTCAGCAATATTTCCAAACAATCCATCATTCATTTTTTCAAAAAATGTTTTACTTTCTACGCTTCCGCTCATATCCGTATTGACTAACTGAACCAAAAGAAGATTAATCATTTTATAACTCTCCTTGTTAAGATATCTGTTATCTAAAAACTTTATCCATTATTCCATTCTCCATATCATCGATACTATAAATGGTATCCATAACTTCGAATGTCTCTCTTAAATTACCTCTTGCACTCTTCCAACCTATTCCATCTGTAAACCACACAAATGTAAATCCATCTATTGTATCAGCCTCCTGCGAAAGCATCTTGTAACTTCTTGCAGTTTCATTAAGTTTAGAACCTCCTCCACCGTAGAAGTTTGTCTCAATAGCATAGATCATCCTGTCAGTCTTAATTACAAAATCAAATCTTTTAGCTGCTTTTCCCTGATTTGAAAGTGCCGACAAATCAATATTCCATTTTGTCTCAATATCCTTTAAATACATCTCTTTAAAGTAATTCTCGTTCTTTTTAAAACCTGCTGCCACAATGTACTTCTCAACCAAATCTTCCATTTGATGTCCACCACGATTTTTACGTCCATTAGAATCTAAACCTGTTTCAATACCCAGTGCATAATCTACCAGATTATTTACAAGATGATTTGCTATCATATCAAACAATCCTGTTTTGCTCATAAATACCTTGTATCGCTCTACCTCATAGTTCATAGTTTTGAAATTGTATAAAAATGCTCCATCTTCATCCTGTGCGTATATTTCGTTACTCCTGACTGCAAGTAATAATGGTATACATTTTAATGTTTCCGGATATCTTGTCACTACCTTTTCAAACTCATCTTCTATATTCTTTGATCCAATTAATGAATTCAAAATGTTGAGTTCTACCTTGATTTCATCAACATTCTTAATGACCTTTTCAAAATCTATGTAATAATCATAGCTTGAAATACTTGGTCTGAATTTACTAAGCCATTCGTCAAAATTCCTATTTGTCATTTAGTACCTTCTCCAGTCTTTTCTTAGATATTTCCATATATTCTTCGCTTACATCTATTCCTATGAACTTTCGTCCATATCTTACTGCCTCTACCCCGGTAGTTCCTGAGCCACAGAAAGGATCCAAGATAACTTGTCCTTCCTCTGTCGATGCAAGTATTATTCTTTCCAACAGATATTCTGGTTTCTGCGTAGGATGCTTTCCCTCCACCTTCTCAGATGGCTTTGTCAATGAGCCTGTCCAAACATCCTTCATCTGCTTTCCATCATTCATTTCTTTCATTTTCTGATAATTAAAAAAATGCCGAGACTTCTTATCATTCTTTCTAGCCCATAAAATGGTTTCTGTAGAATGTGTGAAGCATCGACATGCTAAGTTTGGCGGTGGATTTGTTTTCTGCCATGTTATGTTATTAATTATCTTGAAGCCCTCCTGCTCCAATGCCATACCAATTGAATATATATTGTGTAATGTTCCTGATATCCATATTGTGCCATTTGGCTTTAGTACTTTCTTACATAACCTAATCCACTTTCTATTAAACTTATGTTTTTCTTCGACACCGGTTCCACTTTCTGAAAGTTTATCCCATGAGCCTTTATTTACTGAAACCATCTTTCCACCTTTACATGTAATCCCATCATTACTTAAAAAATAAGGTGGATCAGCAAATATCATATCCACTGATTCTGGTTCCATTTTTGTTAGAATTTTAAATGAATCACCTACAACCAACTGTGATTCATCCGTCTCAAAGTATAATGGCACTTTCTTTGTAAATAAGTTATCCATTATATTTCTCCTCGTCTTTAGAGCTAAATGTTAATCTCTGCCAACAGAGACATTAACACCATTTAATAATTACATATTATTACTTCTTCTCCTACCCTATTTGATGCATCAGAGTTAATCATACGCTTAACACTTACAACATCTATTGTATAGCCTTTGTTACCATATAAATCATTTATCAACTCCGTATTATGATTTGTAAGCATACAGTAACATCCTCTTTCCGTCAATTCATCATAAAGCCTCGCTAATCGCCTATGACTTTCAATATCAAAGCCTTCCTTTGTATATGATTCAAACGAAGTCGGATTCAATGGAGCATATGGGCTATCAATAAATATAAAATCTCCCTTCTTTGCTCCCTTACAGGCTTCCTCAAAATCTCCATCAATAATAGTTATCCCCTGCAAATATTTAGAAATATCCCTAATCGCTCCCTCATCAACAGAAACTCTCCGACTATTATTATACGGAACATTAAATAATCCTTTTCCATTTACACGATACAAACCATTAAAACAATGCTTATTGATAAACACAAACAAAGCTGCCAGCTCCACATCATATTCAGCTTTCATCAGCTTATCATTGTAATGCTCACGGAGAGAATAATAATATTTCTTTCCATCTTCCCACATTTCTGTATCAAGATTATTTACCGTCTTCAAAAAAGCATCCGGTGCATCACATATCTGCTTATATGCATTTATCAAAGCCTTGTTTATGTCATTTATCAGAGCCTTTTCCGGTAGCAATTCAAATGCAACTGCGCCCCCACCTACAAATGGTTCAAAGTAATTATTATATTTCTCAGGCATACGCTCCTTAATTTGTGATAAAAGCTGTCTCTTACCTCCAGCCCATTTCACAAATGGAGCAATATTTGAGTTACTCATTTAATTTTCCTCTTCTCTATGTCCAATAGACAATATTCCTTTTTATTATACTTTGAAACCAATAAAATAACAACAGTGTCTTTCACTTTTAGTGAATAAAAACAAGTTTATTTTTGAAAAACAAATATATATTCATGCGCCAACATCAGAAAAGAATTATTCTGATTCTCCCAATATTTTGTTGAACGACAATTATGCTGTTCTTTAATAATTATTTCTTTATTTAAAAAACCAACATTTAAAAAACATTCCATCATTCTAAATCCTAAAGGAATAACTTTTCCATGCTTTCTAACATCACCAATCATCACCGCACATATCTTTCCCTTTTTCAGAACCCTATATGATTCTGCTGCCACTTTATTCATTTTATCTAAAAATTTATCTACGCAAAGTAATGAAATGTCACCAGATATTCCTTTACTATACTTGATAATATCAGCATATGGTGGATGAGTACAAATAAAATCAATACTCTTATCTTTTATACAATGTAATTTTGTTGCATCTCCATTTTTTGCAAATATCTTTGATTTTGTTTCACATTGGAATTTCAAGTTTGTTTCAGAAATTAAAACTGACTGCGGATTAATATCAATACCTACCGCATTACGATTAAGTAGCTTTGCTTCAACTAATGTTGTACCACTACCCATGAATTGGTCTAAGATCCAGTCACCTGGTTTAGAATAGCGAAGTATCAAATTTCTCGGTACATATGGTGACCAATTACCACGATACTTCCCTGAGTGTGTTGCCCAATCCCCCCTGTCTTTAAACGACCAAACAGTTGTAGGTTCAAGTGCAAAATTATTTGGTTGTAAAGTTATATGACATTCCCCCTTCTCCGTTAATGTTAATTCATTGTACAACGTTTTATGTAAAAAATCCACCACTTTTTTCTTTCACAATAAGTGAATTTATATACTTTTCGAAGCATGAGATAATATTCACAAATAGTGAAAGAGGTCTTGCTATGCATTTTGAATCAGACACATCCCTGTACCATGTTATAGGTGCAAACATAAAACATTATAGAGAACAGGCAAAATTAACACAAATGCAGCTTGCGGAACAGTCAGGAATCAGTATCAGCTATCTTTCAAAAATTGAAGCTGCCGGGTGCGATAAAAGCCTTTCTATATCTGCCCTTAATCAAATTGCTAATACGCTTAATATTGATATTATTAATTTTTTCAAGGAGGCAACACACAATGACATACAATGATATGCTTAATTTAGTCTTGGCACTTCCCTTTGACACAATGAAAGAAGTTTACAGCAATGGTAAACAATCCCTATTAATTTATCGTCCAAGCACTCTATCCAAACGTTTCAAAAACTATGATATAAATACTAATTTTCAGATTTTTCTTAAGATAGGCGATGATAAACCTTTCAAACCAAATCATCTTCGACTACTTATTGATCTTAAACTTCGTGCTAGAGAAATTCCTCAATCAAGGATAGAACTCTTAACTGCATTTGACAAAATATTCTATGGTGCAGAACCATTAGAGGCAATTTCTCCGCTAACACATATTAACTTTACTCAATATATTAATCCAATTGACATCACAGCAGTACTCGCACAATTATTCATAATTGAACAAAATATAGGTTATGGCAACAAAAGCACTTTCAATCCACCATCTCTTTATATCCATGGATGGATACGTACTTTCATTGCATCTGACCAGGAAATTGATCAAATTGTATACCGAATTTGTAGAAACACTCCTCCTACTGTAAAATATACATGCCAAGATAATAAAAATCATCCTGAATATAACCCTAATGCTAAATTATTATGGTACATTAACTAAATCCATAGCAAGCTGCCGCATCATACGACAGCTTGCCATCTGTCCTCATGCATCTACCATTCGACATTATTCCTAATATAATATTCTATATCTCTATCATATTTCCCAATTCTAAATTTTATTTAACCATAATATTTTTTTCAGCATATATCCAAATAAGATCAGACTATTTTGTATTTCTATAAAGCATCTAGCTATTTCCAATATTCTTATTTTGACATTAAAAAAGCCCCGAAAACTCGGGGCTTTTGAAATATCAATTTTCTTAATATTATCGCTTGCTAAACTGAGGAGCTCTACGAGCTGCTTTGAGACCGTATTTCTTACGCTCTTTCATACGTGGATCACGTGTTAAGAATCCAGCAGACTTAAGAA